>VFQR01000185.1_pt1 | contig 128940 bp, 115 predicted proteins | sample 3512321 | NCBI WGS metagenome assembly VFQR01 (sample SAMN10412374, study PRJNA504923) | tailings metagenome | isolation source: Relicate 3 Philex TSF1 revegetated site | place: Philippines: Tuba, Benguet | collected 2017-08-29 | reverse complement strand
ACGGCAGCTCGCGTTTCTCGCCCGGCTTGAGCTCGAGGGTCCAGACCAGGCGGCCTTGGTCGTCGCGCATGATCTCTTTGGGTGAGGCGGCGGCGCCGATCTCGCGTTCGGCCGGGGCGAGCAGTTTGACCACGATCTTCTCCTGTCGCGACACCGGTACGGCCTCGCGCACCACCACGCGTTCGGCGGAGCGCTTGTTGTTGGTCAGCGTGATCACGACGTCGTAGGTGACACGGCGGCCGCTGTTCGTGAGCCCGGTGTTCTCGGTCAGGCGATTGACCAGCCGGCGGCGCACGGCGATGCCCTCGTCCGCCCCAAGGGCTAGGTCGAAGCTTTCGCCGGGCATGACGGTCTTGAGGCGGCTGGTGGCGACAAACGTGTCGTCGAGGAACGCGTGGAGCGGACCGGCGAGAAAAGGGAACTCGCTCGCCTGCACAGCCTTGGCGGTCAGAAAGGCGGCCTCGCGCAGCTTTGGTGCGATTTCGTAGGAGAGCGTGGCGGGCAGGGCGATCGTGGTGATGGCGACCTTCTGCGGAGAATTGTCACTTGGCAGCGTCGCCGGTTCGGCGATGCGGAACGTCGCGCTGGTGGCAGCGGACTCGACGGTGGCGGTGGCGACGGCGGCGTCGCGCACGGCCTTGGCGGCTGCCGGTGCGGCCTGGGCGCGGCCGCGTCCCTCCGTGGCGACCTCGAAAGCGTTCAGCTGAATGTAGCCCGCGTCGCTGGCGAGCGGCGTGGGCCGGGCCTGATCGATGATCCAGGCCGGCACCTCGGGGGCGCTGCCGCCGAGGCCGGGCCGGGCGGTGGACAACGTCAGCGCGACGGCGGGCCAGTCCTCGCCGGTGGCGTTCCGGACGATGCCATGGTACGTGAGATCGATCCGGCGCGCCTCGGTGCGAAGCCGGGCGTCGTAGGACGGGGTCCAGTTTGCGCCCGGTACGGTGTAGGCGAGCGACAAGGTCAGGTCGCCGGCAGCGGCGGCTGCGACGCGAACGGCCACCGTTTTGTAGCTCCGGCCGCCCGGCTGTTGCCCGCGCAGGGCATCGAGTTGCTGTTCGACGGCGGCGGTCTTGTGGGCGAGTTCCTCGCGTTGCTGGCGCAAAGTCTGGCGTTCGGAGGCGAGCCGGGTGCGTTGCTCGGCCTGAAAGGTGAGAAGGCGTTGCCAATCGTCGAAGGACGGCAGGGCCCGGGGAGCCTCGCCTGACGGAGGGGTGGTCATGGCAACTTCGATGCGATCGACCAACGCCACCTGCTGGTCGACCCGTTGCAGGCTGTCGGCGAGGACGGAGTCCTGCCGCCGCAGGCCGGCGAGTTCATCCTCGAGGGCGCGCACGCGCATGCTCGGCGAAGCCTCGATGAACACCTGGCGCACGCCGACGTCGAGGATCGTGGCCGCCGCAGTGCCGCGCCCGGACACCTGCACGGACGCGTCGACGAGGGAGGCGGGCAGGCGCTCAAGCAGCAACTCCGACGTGCCCGCTGGTAGCACCACCTCCGCCACCCGAGTCACCACCGCCCGATCCGGGTAGACGGTGGCTGCCGAGATGCGGGAGTCGACCAAGGCGGATGAGGCGGCGGAGAGCTGGGCGGAGATCAGCGCCGAGAGAATCCAGGGAAAGCGTTTCACTAATTTGGCGGGCTTCATGGAAGGGAAGGATGAACACTAAACGATTTACGTTCGGAAAGATTAGCCACAAACAGACCCTGCTTTGGATTTTCCCAATTTCATCGGCTCGGACTCTAAGATTGTGCGTTGGGGGTTACTCGATCTTTGCCGACGCAACTATTTCCGGTTCTTTCGGACTGATCCGTTGGCTCCAACGTTCTGATCGCAGGCATGGTCAAAGGCAAACAAGGATCCGTCGTTTCGAGTACGCTTTGGCTGTATGCCGATCAGGTCATCAGGGCTAGCGTCAGCGTGCTCGTGTTTGGTTTGGTCACGCGGAGCCTGGGTACTGAAGGCTTCGGTTTGCTTGCGTATGCCGTCTCATTTCCTGCGATCTTCCTTCCTCTTGCCGGACTTGGCTTGGACCACGTTCTCATCAGAGATTTTGTCCGGCATCCTGAAAGACGGGATGAGATCTTCGCCACAGGTTTATGCCTTAAGGCAGCCGCTGCATTAATCGCGTGTGTGCTATCGGTCGGCACATGCATCATCTTCATTTCGGATTCGAGGATCACGGCACTCATCGCAGTTTCCAGCCTGAGCATTGTGTTTCAGCCAATGCTTACGCTGGACTACTTCTTCCAAAGTCAGATCGCGGCACGAAGATCTGCAATCGCGCGGCTGCTGACTTGTTTCATTGGGAATGGCGTTCGGGCGTGGCTTACCACAACCGATCACGGAATTCTCCCATATGTATGGCTGATGGTGGGCGAAGCAGCGCTCTATTCAGGCATCCTATTCCTTTCAGCCAGGGATCTGAAACTTCCGTGGTCGCGCCTTGTGCATTTGTATGACGGGCGTACTGCACGCCTCCTGCTGGCTGCGTCTTTGCCCTTGTTCTTGGCGGACATAGCGATTGCGGGATACATGAAGCTCGATCAAATCGTGCTCGGCCACCTCGCTGGGCTCGATGCCCTTGGTTCCTATGCGGCAGCAATGCGGCTTTCGGACTACACGGCGTTTGTTGCCATGGCGGTCATCAATACCTACTTCCCGAGGGTGGTTGCCCATCACCAGGCCGGTGGCACGGATTTTCCGATCAAGTTTCGGAGGTTTGGTACATTTGTGACCTACGTTGGATTGACTACCGCCCTTGGCGTTACCATTGCAGCTCCTTGGTTGGCAGAGCTTGTTATCGGGCCTGAGTTTTCCGATGCATCAGCTGTCTTTGTGGCGCTCTCTTGGGCCAACCTTTTCGCGGTGCAGATTGCGGTTCGCGGAAAGCTGCTGTTGCTGGAGAATCTTCAATGGTTCTCGCTCGCGTTCTTTGCATCGGGTGCTTTGATCCACCTAAGCCTGCTCTATGTGGTTGCGCCAAGGTGGGGTGCGCTCGGAGCAGCCAGTTCACTCTTTGTCGCGCAATTATCCATGCTGCTTCTTGCTCCTCTGATGTTTAAGACCACGCGTCGCTTCGTTCGTGAGGCGGTCCGCTGGTACAATATGGGCATTCTGCTGCGACATGAGTGAATCGGACGAATATAAAGGCAAATCAGCCTATCATGGATCAGTGGCTCGCGACTATGAGCGTGATCGGACCGCCGAACCAATCTGGGCGGTAGAGCAAGAGTTCGTCGCGAAATGGTCCAGTGGGATTCCGCCCGGCTCGGTGATATTGGATCTACCTACCGGCACTGGAAGGTTCTTGCCTCTGTTTATAGCGCGCGGACTTCAGGTCCACGCTCGGGACATCTCCAGCGATATGTTGAATGTGATTCGCGAAAAGATTCCCGATCATCGGGCGCGAGGATTGACCATTGAGGTGGGAGACGCGCAGAAGATCGACTTGGAGGACGATTCGGTTGATTACGTTGTTTCCTGGCGGTTCTTTCACCTCATCCCGCGATCAGTCATTCCAGGGGTTTTGGCGGAGTTCAGGCGCGTATGCCGCCATGATATCATAATCCAGGTTTTCTCGGTTAGGGCGCCGGAGCCTGACGCGTCGTGTGTCGCCGGAATCCTGCGGAAGCTCAAAGATCTCATTCGCCCCTTGCTGCCATGGAAGTGGGGTAAGCCTATGAGTACACCGTGGTCGCACATAGATAGCTTCGCACACAGCGAAAGCGATCTGTTGGCCATGTTCAACCGATCCGGTCTCCAGCTTAAGGACACTCACGTTCTGGAACCCGAAGCGGTCAATCCATCCAAGGTGTATGTTCTTTGCCGGAAGTCAGTTGATACTCCATGCTGATTACTGGTTTAGCTCGTGCTTTAAGGCGCCGGATATCGCGAAAGTTGTGCGTGATCGAGGTTTCATCCTGCGTTCACTACTGCGCGTTTCACTATGGGCGATCTAGTTTCAATCCTTATGAAAATTACGTCCAAGGATTGGTGCGCGGTGAAAACCTGCAGCGTATCAGGGATAGGTTTGAGGACTTTCTGAGGTATTACCGGCCCCGATCCATGGGAGAGGCGCTCGGTGTGCCATTGGGGAAAGTCCAGCCTCTTTGGAGCTTTCCGTGGGAGAATCGAACTGTGCGACACGACGGTCCGGCTCATGGCTGGTTTGTGGAACCGGCCGACGTTCCTGATATTTTGACCCACTTTTCGGAGAAGGGAGTCCTCCGGTCGAGGATCGTTGAAGAGTATGGCTGGTTGGAGAATACTCTGAGTTCCATAAGAAAAGTCGGCTATGATCCCGTTGGTAATTCGGGCCACATTGAAGCACGGCGATTTCGCTCCGTGGGCGGGGACGTCATGCATCTCGTCACCGACGGCAATCATCGGTTGAGTGCGCTGTCAGCACTCGGATGGACCCAAGTTCCGGTGTTGATCAGCGAAGCCGAGACCATTCATGAGTCCAAAGCCTCAAACTGGAGACAGGTTTGCGCTGGCCATTACTCCGCCGCTGATGCGGTGAAGGTGTTCTCAGCCTACTTTGCCGGCAACCGTCGTCCCAGGACCACAGACACGCCTGCAAGGATCTTGGATTAAGGCCGCACCCGGGTGGAATGTATGTTGAGACGAATCTGGAGGAATTCTCAGAGCAGGCTACTGGTGCGATTGCTCGGCGATCGCAGAACTTGGACGGCCTATGCGGGACGCTATCGCTCGTGGGAGGACGCGTTGCGGGACTCAAGTGGCTATGATTCCGCCATAATACTCAATCGAGTACTTGAGGCGACCCGTAGAGTCGCGGCTACTCCAGGGCTCTGGGAGCGCGATTCCGTCGTCTTCGATTCGAATGAGGTCAATCAGCCCGTGCTCGACTGCCTTCTGGCGGTGGCGGCCTCGGCCGGCGGTCGCCTCTGTGTGCTCGATTTTGGGGGCTCCTTGGGAAGCGTCTGGTGGCAGCACAGGCCACACCTAGCACACTTGAACCGGATTAGGTGGTGCGTAGTCGAGCAGCCAGCTTTTGCCGAGGTCGGCCGCAGAGAGTTTCAAACGGAAGAACTTCTATTCTTCGACACGGTGCAATCATGTATTGCCCAGGAATCTCCCAATGTGATACTGCTTTCAAGTGTTCTGCCCTACGTCAAAACGCCTTACGAATTGATCGACGCCCTGTCGGAAACGGAATGCGAAAATATGATTGTGGACCGCACTGGGTTTACTCCGGGTGATAAAGATCTGCTCACGGTCCAGTATGTGCCCAGCAATATCTACCGTGCCAGTTATCCGTGCTGGTTTCTTTCGGAGGCTAGATTTCGGTCCAAGATGCGCGAAGTTTGGGACGTAAGAAAAAGATGGGATAACTGCGACAGTGTGAGTCATCCTCTCTATTATCAGGGTCTGTTTTTGCAGCGAGTCGGACGATCGATCGGTGCCTTGGATCAAGCAGAAGGGCTGCGCTAAGTGCAGCAAGGTACACAACGGGACCGCCCAAGCTACGCAGGGCTGCCATTAATCGTGCTTGCTGAACTGGCGTAGGTTAGGCATCGGCTGTCCCGAATGAATGACGGTCCGCAAGGAAGTCGGCTGCGTGCCTGGTTGTGGCGGCAGCAATTTTACCCCACCGGTTTGGGAATCTTCGTCAATCCATTCTACTTTGCTCGGCGTGGCCTGGGACAGTGCTTGGGCGAGCTTCTACCGCGCCTGACGGGCGATGTGCTCGATGTGGGCTGTGGCACCAAACCTTACCGACGGCTTATGCCCGGTGCACGTTATGTGGGGATGGAATACGATACGCCGCGTGCAAGAGAGAGCTTTTCCGCGGACGTGTTTTACGATGGACGCCATTTCCCCATGGCTGACGCCAGCTTTGACGCGGTTCTTTGCTCTCAGGTTCTCGAGCACGTCTTCACTCCCGACGAGTTCCTGTGCGAAATCAATCGCGTTTTGCGCCCTGGCGGCTGCCTAGTGCTGACCGTTCCATTCGTTTGGGACGAACATGAGCAGCCTCACGACTTTGCACGCTATTCCTCGTATGGGCTACGAGCCTTGCTCGAGCGCTCGGGCTTTGCCTTGGAGGTTCATCGTAAGACTATGGCAGACGGCCGGGTGCTGTTTCAGCTCCTGAACGCTTACCTTTACAAGGTCACCTTGACCCGCAGCGGAAAGCTTAACCTTCTGATAAGCATCGTGGTTATGGGGCCGGTAAACCTGCTGGGTTGCGTGCTGGGTTGGATCTTGCCGGCCAATCCAGATCTTTTCCTCGATAACGTAGTCTTGGCGCGCAAAGTAGAGGCGTCGGTGCTTTGAATCATTTCTGCACCTATTGCGATCAGGGCTACGCGGCACGCCTGCTGTGCATGTACCGCTCGCTGAAAGCTCAAGGTGAGCCCTTCCGTCTGTTTGTTCTGTGCTTCGACTCGGCGACTGAGGCCGTCGTGGCAGCAGAGCAGGACGCTGCGTTTGTGCCGGTACGGCTTGAAGAGCTACTTTCCGCAGACCCTGCCTACGCGGCCGTACGTGCGACGCGGAGTCGGATAGAGTCCTACTTTACCGCGACGCCCGCTTTTGTGCGTTTCTGCCTGGCCCGAGAGCCGGCGGCACAGGCACTCACGTATTTGGATGCCGACCTTTACTTTTTCGGACCCGCCTCCGCGGTTTTTGCAGAGCAAGGCGATGCATCCGTAGGGATCGTGCCACACCGGTTTCCTGCTCGCCTGGCGGACATGGCTAAATTCGGCACCTTCAACGTAGCATGGGTATCGTTTCGGCGCGATCACAGCGGGCTGGCGGCCTTGGACTGGTGGCGCGACCGATGCCTTGAGTGGTGCTACGATCGGCCGGAAGACGGTCGATTCGCCGACCAAGGATACTTGGATGAATTTCCTCGCAGGTTCTCGAATGTTAGGGCGCTCGAACATCCTGGCATCAACGCTGCGCCTTGGAATCTGGATGGATTGGAAATCGAACGCGCGGAAGGTGTGACGCGCGTGGGTGGGAGGCCGCTTCTCTTCTTCCACTACCAAGGCGTCCGCGAGCTCATGCCCTACTGGTTCGACCCAGGGCTGAAGCCCTATGGCACGCCCTTAACGCCTGCGCTTAGTGACCTCGTGTACCGGCCTTACCTTCGGAGACTTGCCGCGGAACAGCGTCGCCTTCAGCAACGCTTCGGTATACCCGCGACCTTGGGGTACCAGCGCCTGCCTGTCGGTGATCCTTGGCAGTGGTTTCAGGCACGCGTGATTGGCCGTTGGCTACTTCCTGGTTATCGCCGCCTTCGCGGCCGTTTGCTTCATTGTCCGCCAGCAGGCGGCACGGCATGAGTTCCCGCCGTTGAGCGCTCATACTCGGTATGTTGCTTTCTATCATTACCATCACCAAGGACGATCCGACGGGCCTGGCGCGTACCCTGGTCAGTGCTGCAGCTTGGAGGGCGTGTGAGGGCGTGGAACAGATTGTGGTCTATGCGGGTGCTGAACCCACCGTCGAGACGGACGGCGTTCTGCGCATTCACCGGCAAACTTCCACGGGAATCTCCACCGCTTTCAACGAGGGGCTCGAACGAGCCCAAGGCGATTGGGTCTGGTTTATAAACGGTGGAGACGCGATCCATGAGACTGCCGACCCCGCATGGTTGATCGCCCATCTGCGTCGGACAAAGGCCGGGCTCGTTGTGGGGTTGATCCAATTTGATGGCGAGTCGGGGCCCAGGCCAATGCCTGGGCTGCGAGACCAGTGGCCATTGATCGCATGCTGGCTGCCTCATCAGGCAACGTTGATTCGGCGCGATCTGATTCGTGCTGCAGGGCCATTCGAGCCCCGGTGGCGGGTGGCCATGGATTACGATCTCTGGCACCGGATGATCAAGGGCTGCACCCCAGTCGATGTTCTTTCGATCGTACTTGCTCGGTTCGCTGTTGACGGAATCAGCGAGGCGTCCCCGACGGTTGCTCTCAAGTGGCGAGAGGACGCGGCTATCGTGCGTCGGTACTCTTTGCCGATGTTTGGTTATGTGCTGCGGCTGAATCTGAAGTTAGGCTGGCGCTTGGCGCGGGCCTTTTCGAGATGGTTGTAAGTCACAGCCGGGAAAAGGATTGCTTGGAGAGCTATCGTCGCGAGTACAGTGCTGAGGGTATGAGCCGCCGCCTAAAAAGGGGGAAGAACGCGTGATCGCGAAGATCATCGAGACGCTCAAGCGTCGTCGAGCGGCTGGTCAGCGGATACTTTCAATGCAGTTGGCCCACTCGGCGTGGACGCGGATGAGGCGTGGCGCCGGGTGGGAGTCGCCGGCCGAGCGTTTCAGGCATCTATTCGAATTGGTTCCGGTGGAACTGTCTCCCTCGGCTGACCCTGCCGATATGAACGGCCTCCGGCTGGAGTGGATCTTGCCCCAGTTCGACGCCGGCTCAGGAGGGCATGCGATCATTTTCCGGATGGCCACAGAGCTGGGACGCCGGGGACATCGCAATCGCTTCTGGTTCCTCCCCGGTGATCGCTATGCGAATGCGGAGGAAGTGCGCCAAGGTATGCGGCGCCTGTATGGCTCAGACGGGGACGCGGAGGTTCTGGATCCGGCCAGGATTGACCGGGTGGTGGGCGACGTGTGTATCGCCACCGCTTGGTCTACCGCTTACTACGCCATGGCGGTGAAGTCGGTTCGCAAACGTAGTTACCTGATCTTGGATTTCGAGGCCGCATTCTTCCCGACAGGGACCGAAGCTTTGCTGGCAGAGAATACCTATCGCTTCCCGCTGGAACCGATCCCCTCAAGTCGCTGGCTGGCGGCCAAGCTGGGCCCTTACTACGGTCGTGAGCTGGAGTCGTTTGCGTTGCCGATAGATCATGAAGTTTATGCCCCCGAAAAGCGGCCGCGAATCGCGGACTCGGTGGTTTTCTATCTGAGGGAGAAGACCCCCCGGCGATGCGCCGAACTAGGACTTCTCGCATTGGAGTTCTTGGCCCGCCGTCGGCCTTCGCTGACAGTGCATTGTATCGGGCAGCCCGCTGTGGGCAGACGACTGCCCTTCAACGCAGTACAGCATGGCTTGGTGTCCCCGTCGTACCTCGCCGGGCTCTATGGTCAGGCGAAGGTTGGACTGGTGATGTCGCCGACGAATCACTCCCTCGTCAGTATCGAGATGATGGCGTGCGGCCTGCCCGTGGTCGAATTAGACGCGGGACCTGCCCAGGCGGATTTTCCTGCGGAGGCCGTGTCGCTTTCGGGGGTCGATCCACGTTCCATGGCGGCCGCGGTCGAACGCTTGCTGGACGACGAAGCTCGCTGGAGCCGGCAACAAGCGGCGGGTTTGGCGCATGCTGCCCGCCTTACGTGGGCGGCATGCTCGAACGTGGTGGAGGCGCAGCTAAGGGCAGGCCTCGTGCATGCCAACCGATGACCGTCGAACTGGGCATCGCCTCCGGAAAGGTCTGCGGAGTTGTTGTCACTTATCATCCTGACTCGTCCGTCGTCGCGAATGTGACGGCGATGGTCGGGGAGTGCGGAGAGGTCATCGTTGTCGACAACGGCTCTGCGCCGGAGGAGATCGCGCCGATAGCTGCCCTGTCGGGGGTTGAGCTGATTCGCTTGGGTGAAAACAGGGGGCTTGCCGTTGCCCTGAATCGAGGAGCGAAGCGAGCACTGGAACGTGAGTGCGGATGGATCGTGACGTTTGACCAAGACAGTTGTCCTGAAAGCGGGATGGTAGCAGCCCTCCTGCGGCTCGGCTCGAAGTTCGAGAACTCGGCTTTGGTTGGACCGATCATTGTGGAGGAGGGCTTTCAGGCTTCGCAGTACCGCTGGGTCAGACCGGCGTCGCGGATGCGCTGGTTGTTTCGTCGCGCGTCCACCGGTGCTGATCTCGAGAGTGTCACCTGCGTGATCACGTCAGGTTCCCTCATTTCGCTCACTTGCTGGGAGAGTCTAGGCGGTTTCGACGAAGCTTTCTTCATCGATTATGTGGACGTTGAGTTCTGTCTGCGGGCGCGTCGGGCCGGTCTTCGGATCGCAGTCGCCGAGGCGGCCCGGCTCAAGCACCACCTGGGACGGCGAAGCAACCTCCGCATGCTGGGCCACGATTTCCGGCCGATGAATCATGCGCCATTCCGGCATTACTACATGGCGCGCAACCGAGTCACGGTGTGGCGGCGGCACGCGTGCGCCCAGCCGCATTGGGCGCTCTTCGACTTGAGCTTCGCGGTCTACAACGCGTTCCGGGCCGTTGTGCTGGAGCAGCACCGCTGGCTCAAGCTCAAGGCCATGGTGTTTGGAACGTGGGATGGCTTATGCGGCCGGTCGGGGCCGATGCCGGAGGTGCGCGCGAGGGCGTTGCGGCCATGACGACCGGTGTTGGCGCGTTGCGATGGCCGGCGGCCGCTCTGCTCGCGGCGACAACCGCGTTGGTGGTGCTGGCCTCCCGCTGGTGGCTGATCGCACACGTCGGCTCGCCGGTGCCGTACTTGGATCAGTGGGACGCCGAGGCCACGCTGCTGTACGGGCCCCTGCGCGACGGCCTGTTTCAGGCCAGCCTTCTGTTTGAGCCCCACACGTTGCATCGCCCCGTGCTGCCGCAGGCGTGGAATGCTTGCTGGTTTGTGGTGTTCGGCGGCTGGGATCCCTTGGGGCAAATGATGGTCAACGCGATTCTCCCCGCGGTGCTCGCCGGTGCAGCCACGTTCGCCACCGGGATTTGGACCCGGGAGCCGCGGCACGCCGTGCTGGGGTCGGTGATCGCGGTCGTGATGTGGGCGTTACCTTGGGCGCATCAGAATACGTTGTGGGGATTTCAGTCCCAATTCCTCGCCATGGTCCTCCTGAGCCTCGTGGGCGTGGCGGGGTCCTTGTCGTGGCCGCGGTCACGCCTTGCTGGCGGCCTGGGGCTCGTCGCCCTGGCGCTCGCGCCCCTCACCATGTCGGCCGGCATGCTGGCCGGCCTGGCCGTGGCTGGCGTGAGCTTCGTCGCCTGGCGAGCGGCGAATCCCCGGGAGCGACGTGGCTGGGGCAAGGTTTGCGTCGTGGCCTGCCTGGGCTGCATCTGGGGCTACGGTTGGAGCGTGCACGCCACCGGCGGCGAAGAGACCCGCGTGCAGGACGGGGTGCAATGGCTGCGGGTCTTCGCTGCCGCCCTCGCATGGCCTTGGCCAGGTTTCCCGGTGTGGGCGGCGTGGGCGGTCCTGCCGTTGGCCGGCTGGATCAGGGGCCGGCTTCGCCGCGACGACAGGATACGACCCGAGGCCGATCTGCTCGCCGGAATCGTGCTGTGGTCCGCATTGTCCGCGGCGGCCCTCGCCTGGGTTCGCGGTGGAGCGGCGGTTTCGTCGTATGCACCGGTTTCGCGTTACCTCGATTCGCTGCTTCCCGGCATTCTCGCCTCGGGAGTTCTACTTGGGTGCCTGCCCGGACGCTGGGCGCGAACGGCCCTCCTGCTCTGGCTGGTCGGTGGGGTTGCCGGCGTCGTTTACCAAGGCGGGCGTTTTGTGGCTCACACCCTGCCGGAGCTTGAGGCGCGCCGAACAACGCAGCTCGAAGCGGCGCATGCCGAAGTGCAGGCGGGCTATCCCGGCGACTTCCTGCGCGGGGCGGGCGTGCATCCCCACGTCGGCACCCTGGCGCGGGTGCTGCAGCAGGCAGCTGACGGGCAATGGTTGCCGCCCGAGTTGGAACGACCGCCGTCCGAGATCTGGCAGCGGTTTGGCTCGCTGGGTACCGCAGGCCAGGCGTCGGACGCGGGCGCTGGCTCGGCGGCGTGGCGTTCACCGGACCTGCCGTTGTCCCGGGCATCGTGGTTGATTCTGACCAAGAACGTTGAAGGCGGTCATGCGGTCGATGCCGCCTCGGGAGAGACCGTGACCCTCGCAGATCTCGGCCCTGCGGGCGGAGGCTGGCGACGATGGGGATTCCGTGCAGAGGGAGGTACCTACCGGCTCGAACTCATGCCGGAGACCGCGGGAACGGCGCTCACGATACTGTGGCCGCGACCGCTGCGCGCATCGGCGCATCGGATACGAGGAACATTGGTCGTCAGCGGTCCGGTGGCGCTGACTGCAGCGGCTTGGTGGTTGCTGCTGGTGGTGAGGTTGGGGCGGTCGCGACCGGTGGATGCAGGACCACCTCCGCCCCCAGCGGGGCGACCCTGAAGACAATACTCTCGCCGGCTTCGACCCGGCGGGCGACCTCGGGCCAGGGCGCCGCCGCATAGCGCGGAGCTTGGAAATGCAACAGGGAGTGAACGGCGGCAATCATCAGCAGGCTGATGCCCATCCACCGGAGCCGAGGGGGTGCCGACGGCGTAGCCAGGAGCATGCACCACGTGAATCCGACGAAGGGCAGGTAAAGGTACCTTTGCCCTTCTCCGAAAGCCGATGGTATCCATCCTGCAGTTACACCGGCAAGGCAACCAGCAAGCAGTGAAAGGAAGGTGAAGATGGCGAGTCCGACAAGGAGCGGACGGTTCGTGCGGGTGCGCCCCAACAAGGAGATCGCCAAAGCGGCGCATATTGCGGTGACAGCCACGCGAATGCCGGCCGCCACGGTGAGCCCGAGCGAGTCGGCCTTCAGTCCGGTGAATTCCGGGAACACGTAGAGCAGCAAACCGGAAGCGACGTTGGCGATGCTGATGTCGGCGGTGGACGCGAGCCGGGAGCCGCTCAGCGTCAGCACGGCTCCTTGGATCAGGGCCGTCAGCAGCAGCAGGGCTTCCGGTGCCGGCAGTGTCCGTCGGCGCCAGGTGCGCCACACGCAAAGGGGAGCGATGAGCAGGCTGAACGGTCCGGTCAGCCCGGCGATCACCACGAAAGGCGCCTGCCAGGTGAGGCGCCGGGCGCCGGCGGGTTCGACCATCAGGAGGGCGAGCGCGGCCGCCATGGGCCACTGGGCGTTGGTGAGATTGGCGAAGATTTCGCCCCCCTGGGGCACGGCAACCAAGGTGACGGCGGCTGCCAGGCGCGACCCGATGCCAACGAACGCGGGGGACGTGGCGATGACCATCGCGCTGACGATCCACGCCAGGCAGGCCCCGGCGAGGTAGAGCGTCGGAGTCCAGAGCAGCGGGAGGGTGTTAGTCACTGCCGCGACGAGGCGCGGGTAGGCATGCAGGTAGCCGGCGTACGGCGTGAGCAGCGAGTCGAGGAAACCATGGGTTCGCTGCTGCGTGAGGAAAATGACCGCGTCCTCGTGCCAGAATTGGGGGGTGGCAAATACGTCCGACCGGCGGACGACCAGCAGGGCGCCGACGAGACCGGCGGCGGCGCAGGCCAGCCAGCAGGGCGTACGGACGGTCTCGAGACCAGCGGGCGTCACGCGGGCAGCAGGTCAGTCCGGTGCACCTGCGTCAATCGCGGCCAGCCGGGCCGAGCGGACCACGCAATCCTGCCTCCCGAGTCGGGCGTCCGCGGCGTTGGCCCGGCGGTCAGTCCGGTTTTCCGATGGCGCCGGATGGGTTCGTCCGCACACTGCCGTTCGCCTCTCGCCGAGCTTCCCATCATGTCCCCGCGCCTCGCCATCATCATTGTCGCCTTCCGTTCGCGCGATGAGATTGGCGCGTGCCTCCGATCGCTGCCGCGGGAGATCGGTGACGGGGCGGTCGAGGTCGTCGTGGTGGACAACTCGTGTGATGGCGACGCCACCGGTGCCGTCGTGCAGGCGGCGTATCCAGCGGCGTCTTACCTCAATCCCGGCCGCAACCTAGGTTTCGGCCGGGGCAACAACCTGGGTTATGGCCGCACGACCGCGCCAGTCGTGCTCTTTCTCAATCCGGACACGGAGCTCCATCCGGGCGCGCTTGACCATTGCCTGGCGCGGCTCGCGGCGGACCCCACCATCGGTCTGATCTCACCCCGGCTCATCCAGGCGGACGGGCGCATGGACCTTGCTTGCCGGCGGAGCATCCCGTCCGCGTGGGACGGCTTTTGCCGGGCGGCAGGCCTCGCCGCGGCGTTTCCGCGCACCGCGCTGTTTTCGGGCTACAATCTCACCCACCTGCCCGAGGACGGCACTTACGACGTGGGGGCGATCAACGGTGCCTTCATGCTCGCTCCCCGACGGGTGCTAGAACGAGCCGCCCCCGACGGGAAGGTGTTCGACGAAACCTTCTTCATGTATGGCGACGACCTCGATCTCTGCATCCGCGTCGCACGGGCAGGTTTTCGCGTCGTCTACGACGGGCGGGTGACCTGCACCCACTTGAAAGGGGTGAGTGTGGAGAAGGACCTGGGGCGCATGAGCCGGGCGATCTTCGATGCCAACCGCGACGTCTACCTGAAGCATTACGGCACGAATGCCCTCAAGCGTGCCTGGTACCGCCTGCTCTTCGGTGCGTGGAAGGCGGCCGCCCTGATACGTGCCCGGCTGCGCGGGCATCGCAAGGTTCGGCCGTTGTAGCGATACGTTCGCCGTGCCGGCTCAGGTGCCGCGGTGGAACGACGCGACGTCCTCCGGCGTGTCGAGGTCGAGCGCGAGCTCGGGCAGATCGACCGCCGCGACCGACTCCGGCGGAACGCGGGTGATCAGCTTGCGGGCGCCTTCATCACCTGTGAGGGCGGACAACGCGGCGAAGTGTTCCTTCAGGAACAGGGCCGGGGCGCCGAGATGTCCGCCATAGCGGGCCGCGACAATGCTTCGGCGGGTCTGTGCGTGGGTGGCGAGGAGGGCTTCGATGGTCGTCGCGGAGAAATGCGGCTGGTCGCACAGCGCGAGCAGGGCCCCGTCGATGCGCAGCGAAAAGGCCTGCAGCGCACCCAGTCCCGCACGCAGGGACGATGCCATTCCCTCGGCCCAGGCCGGGTTTTCGGCGATCAAGACGGGATGCCGGGCCAGCGTTGGGCGGATCCGTTCGGCGTGCGCCCCCAGCACGACCACGATGGGCCAGACCGGCGCGGCGAGCCCGGCCAGCACCGCACGCTCCAGCAGGGGAACACCGCCGACTGGCAGCAGCTGCTTCGGTTGCCCGAGCCGGGTCGAACCGCCGGCGGCGAGGATGACGAGTCCGCAGCGCGGACTCGAAGTCGGAGTAGAGTTAGCCATGGATCGGGCGGGTTCGATCGCGAAGGGGGCGGCCGTCGCGTCCCTGCAGGTGGGCTTGCATCTCGGCGAGCATCGAGAGTGCCACGGCTTCGGGGGTGTCGCCCCCGAGGTCGAGGCCAACGGGGGCATGCAACGGAGTCAGCCAGGCCGGCGGCGGGGCGAGGCCTTCGTTGCGCAGATCGGCGAGCAGCTTCTCGGCGCGTTTGCGCGGTCCGAGCAAGCCGACGTAGGGCAGCTGCAGTGGCAGCAGGGCCTTGAGGTACGGAAGGTCGTGCACGTAGTGGTGCGTCATGACCACGGCGTAGGTGTGGCGATCGAAGGGCACTCGTTCCGCGAGCTGTTCGGGCGGGGCGACCTGGACCGTATCGGCGGCGGGAAAACGCTCCGGGGTGGCGAACGCCGCCCGCGGATCCGCCACCGCGACCGACCAGCCGAGCTCGCGGGCGAAGCGGGCGAGGGGCAGCGCGTCGTCGCCGGCGCCCAGGATCACGAGGCGCGGCGGAGGCGGGATGTATTCAAAAAATACGGACGGATGACCCGGCAGCTCCGGCACGCGTCTCCAGGCGGACCGGCCTGCTTCCAGCGCGGCGCGCGCCGGCGTGCGCAGGGCGTCGAGGACCGGCTCGGCCAGGTTGAGATGCCAGGATCGGCCGTCGCCGGCGACACCGAGGAAAGTGCCGAGTCCCGCGGGATCCGCAGCGTCGTAGGCGGTGGCCAGCACGACGCCGGTCCGCACCACGCCGGCGGCGTCGTGGGCAAAGGCGAGGGCCGGTGACACGTGGTCCAGCCGCTCCAGCAGCAGTGTGACTTTACCGTGGCAACCGAGACCCACGCCCCACACGAGGTCGTTCTCCTCCGTCGTGTCGTAGAGCAGGGTGCGGGACTGGCCGGATGCCATCACGCGGCCGAGGTGGAGGAGCAGGTCCTCCTCGAGGCAGCCGCCGCTGATCGACCCGATGCGCTGTCCGGCTGGGGTCAGGACCAGGCGGGCCCCGGGGCGTCGGTAGGACGAGCCTTCCACGGCGACGACCGTGGCCAAACCGCAACCGGACGGTTGGCCGGCGAGGACGGCGTGGGCTTTCAGCGCTTCATGCATGGCGGGCGGGGAAGGGGAACGTGAGCCGACGTTCGCCGGCATTGTGCTCCCAGTCGAGCGTGGGAAACCCTTTGGCCGGAGCACGCCGGCCGAGACGTACTGGCGCCCGCAGCGCGGTGAGCACGGTGACGCCGTCGGACAGGGTCACCTGGCTGACCGCCACCCGTCCGAGGCCGCGAACCCCAATGCGCAACGGGCGTTCGAGCACATCGACCGGCACCGAGAACGTGCGCTGTACGCGGGCTTGGCGGCGGGCGGCAACCGCGCGAAATTCGATGGTGAAGCGGCCGGCGATTACCCGCCAGAATCCGTCAGGCTGCTGCTGTTCGACGACAACCTTCTGCAGGGCCGGTTCGAAGTTGCGCACGGTGAACTCCAATTGCCACGGGCCGCGGACGGGGTTGTCCGTCCAGACGTGCGCTGGCGTCCGCCGGCAGCCGGCAAGCCAGGTCCGCCACGCCGCGAGCCGGGCGGCGTCGGCGGCAAGGACGGCGTCGTTGGGGCTGGGCGCGGAAGGTTCCCGGGTACGCAGCCACATCCGCCGTGCCGCTCGGCGTCCCGCCTGCCAGGCGCGACCGAAGGCCGCGGCCTCGTCGCGCAACGTCGCGAGCAGGGGTGCCAGAGGCTGTCCGGTGGCCTGGAGCCGGCGCAGGCGGGCAACGCCTTGGGCGGCGCGACGGACAAAGGCATCGCGCTCGGCGAGGTAATGCCGGAAGCAAAGGCTGGCGGCGAACGGTTCGGGCAGCGGCAGGCGGGCGAAGCGTGCAAACAGACGCGCTTCGCGCTCGGCCGGGGCCAGGCCGTCGCGCTGGCCAGTGGCGCTCCAGCGTTCGTTGAGTTCCCACCGGGCGTAGCCGGCGAAGGCATGTTCGTCGGCCCGCAGGGCCACGCGGGCGGCCTCACGGGCGCCCGACCGGCCAAAGACTCGCTCGAATCCGCGCGCGAGCATGGTTGTGTGGTCGTCAACGGCGGGATCCTGCCACAGGCAGGCGGCGGCGGCATCCATCACGGTCGTCAGCTCGAGGGCGAGACGGTTCGGCTCCCACGATGTGACGAGGAAGCCCTCGGCCTGCGTGCGCCGGCAGCGGTCCCACCACGAGCGCAGATTGGCGAGGCGGTCGCCGAAGACCGGCAGCGGCTCGTGGCGGAACGAGCCATTCATGGGACAACCCCAGTACGCGATGCCCTGGCGCCGCAGGGCCGGGGTCAGATCGTAGTCGCGGAAGTTGTACAGCTCCATCCGCGGATGGCGGGCGAACGGATAATAGTACCAGTCGTAGGCGGCCAGACCGCGCGGCAGCAGGGGGATCGCCCCGGGCAGCAGGGCCAGCATGTCCGCCCACAGTCCCATGCGCAGGCCGCGGGCGGTCGCAAGGGTGTGCAGGCGGCCGACGTAAGCGGCGAAATGGGCGGCGAGGCCGCGCTCCGCGATCTCAGCCCGCGAGAGCGGGTGACGGCCAAGATGGAACGACTCGTCGAGGCCGACGTGCACGAGCCCTGCGGTGCAGAACGGAGCGACGTCGTCGAGCACCCGGGCCGCCACCTCGACGGTGCGGGGATGCAGCGGGCAGATCTGGCCGCGCTCCTGTGGCGAACCGTCGTCGGCGCGCAGCTCGTTGAGGTCGCGCAGTTCGGGATGCTTGATGAGGTACTGAGTGTGGCCGAGCAGGTTGGCGATCGGCACCACCTGGATGCCGACCCGGCCGGCGGCGGCAACGAGGCGAGCCAGGTCAGCGTGCCGGTAGGCGTCCGCGCGGGCGACGCCGGGCAGAGACGGGTACTCCACCGCATCCTCGAGGTGGAGGTAGAGCTGCTGGTAGCCCCAGTCCGCGTAGCGCGGCAGCTGCGCGAGCAGGAAGTCGAGGCGCTCGACCTGCCGGGCAAGGTCCCACTGGAAGGCACGCAGCATCGGATCAGGCGGCCGCGGCCGGCGCGGGCGGCGCGCCCTTCAGCCAGCGGCGGAAGGCTCGCAGCTCCTGCAGGGTGCCGACGGCCAGAAGGCCGTCCCCGGCCTCGAGCCGCTGCTGTCCGCCGGGATTGATGATCTTGGTATCGCCGCGCTGAATACCGACGATGCGCACACCGGTTTCGGCCGCGACGTTCAGGTCGGCGAGGGTCCGGCCGGTGCGCGGACCGGACGGCATGACGCACGACTCGAGCACGGAACCGCCAAACTCATCGCCGGTGTCGGCGGCGCGCCGGCTGGTCTGGAGGAAGCTGCGCGCGGCGGCGAGGCCTTCGGACTTGCCGAGCAACAGGAGCTTGTCGCCCGGGTAGACGCGCAGGTCCGGTCCGGTGCGCGTGATTACGTGCCCGTTGCGCTCCAGTTCGATCACGGAGCAGCCGAAGCGAGTCGGGATCGCGAGGTGCGCGAGGTCGCAGCCGGCGTACTCCGCATCGTCGGGGATGACGTAGTCCTCCAGATGCATGTCCCATTCCTCCAGCCGCTGCCCCATGGCGAGCCGGGCCGAGGCGCGGCCATCGCGGGAGGGCGCGGACTCGTCGTTGAACACGTCCTGGACGGACGACTGCCAGGTGCTGTGCCAGTAGATCAGCCGATGCGAGAAGACGGCGACGATCGCGACCGCGGCGCCGACGATCACCAGCCAGCCCCAGCCGGGAAGGGCATTGATCGGCACGATGGCGTAGAGCCAGTACCCGGTCGCGGCGGCGGCCAGCGCCCGCAGGCTGTTGTAGATCACCGGGGTGGGCAGGCGGGTGTCCGCCCCGACGCTTTCGGCGAGAATCATCATCACGGCGGTGACGTTGCGCCAGATGGCGACGAGCAGAATCAGGACGATGAGCCCGACCATGGACCAGAAGGTGTAGTTCAGCACCGTGTCCTCCATCCCGGAGGAGGCGATGAGGTTTTCGAACGCCGCGAGCAGGGGACCGGAGAAGATGAGCAGCCCGGTGACCAGCAGCATCTCGACCGCAATCTGGATGAGGCGACCGCGGATGAGTTTCCATGCGACGGGTGAGGTCTGGCGGCCGCCGGCATGCTGCAGCCAGCCGTGGTAGGCGTCGAACACCCGGGTCAGCCAGCGCGGCTCGATGCGCTCCGCGATTCGGATGATCGCTTCGCCGTGCCGGTTGATCAGCGGTGTGGCAAGCACGGTCAGGATCGAGACGCCGACGGCGAGCGGGTAGTACTCGGCGGGCAGCACGGAGGCGCCGACGCCCAGCTGGGCGATGATGAACGAGAATTCGCCCAGAGGCGTCAGCAGCAAACCCGCGCGGCGGGCCTCGCGCGGTGTGGTGCCGCACACGATCATGGCCAGCCCGGTGGCGAGCGGGCGGCCCACGATCACAAAGACAAACAGCGCGAGGATCATCCACCACACGTCGGCGAGCAGCCGCAGGTCGATCATCATGCCGATCGAGACGAAGAACACGCTCGAGAAGAGGTCGCGCATGCCGGCGAACGATTTTTCGACCCCGCCCTTTTGCGGCATTTCGGCCACAATCGCGCCGAGGAGGAAGGCGCCGAGGGCCAGTGAATAGCCCGCCTTCGCCGCGCTGATCGCGAGCATGAAGAGCACGCCGGCCACGATGATGGTCTGCAGTTCCGGATCGGCCTTGGCTTCGAGGCGCCGAAGCAGGCGCGGCACCAGCAGCAGACCGGCGCCGACGAGCAGAACGACGAACGCGCTCATGGTGGCGAGCAGGCTGCCCACGTTGGCGTCACCGCCGCCCTGCGTCTGGCTGGCGAGGATGGTCAGCATCACCACGGCGACGACGTCCTCCATGACCGTGATGCCGAGGGCCCGTTGCGCCGAGCCTTCGTGGGTGAGCTTCAGTTCGCTCACGATCTTGGCGATCACGGCCGAGCTCGAGACCATGAACATGCTCGCGACGAACAGGCTCTGCAGCGGGCTCCAGCCGGCGGCGATGCCGATGAGCCGGGTCAGATTGAGCACGAAGAACGCCCCGAGGGCCGTGGCGAGCAGCGTCGGCAGGCCCATCGTCTTGAGCTTGGTCAGGCTCAGGCCGAGGCCGATCGCGAACATGAGGAACACGAGGCCGAGCTGCGAAAGGGTCTGGATGCGTTCGACGTCGGTGATGAACGACACCGGCGGCGTGTAGGGGCCGATGAGCATACCGGCCGCGAGGTAGCCGACGATCACGGAGAGGCCGATGCGCTTGCACAGCACGCCGGCGACGCCGGCGGCGAGCAGCACGATGGCGAGGTCTTGTATGAGGTCGGTGCCGTCCATGGGTGAAAACCGGTCGTCCCGGCGGACCGACCACGAGGGGTCGGAGCGCGGGAGCGCCGAGCGTGAAAGCAGGAGCGGCGCCGGGCGTTGTCAAACGCGCGCTCTGCGAAGGCAAAAAAAAGCCCGTCGCCGGGCGGGCGACGGGCGGTTGGGACGAAGTTTTCCCGGGGCTCAGCCGCGCTTCTGCGCGATGAGCTGCTCGAGCTTCACGATGTCGGCGGAGAACAGGCGGATGCCCTCGGCAGTCTTCTCCGTGGCCATGGCGTCCTCGTTGAGCGCGAAGCGGAAGGTCTTCTCGTCGAACGTCACCTTCTTCACGGTGGCGGCGGCGGCTTTGGCCGGGTCGAGCTTGCGCACGACCGGATCGGTCGAGGCCTTGAGTTCGCCGAGCAGGGCAGGGGCGATGGTGAGGAGGTCGCAGCCGGCGAGTTCGAGGATCTCGCCCTTGTTGCGGAAGCTGGCGCCCATCACTTCGGTCTTGTAGCCGTACTTCTTGTAATAGGTGTAGATCTGGGTGACCGAGACCACGCCCGGGTCCTCCGCGCCGGTGAAGTCGCGGCCGGCGTTCTTCTTGTGCCAGTCCAGGATGCGACCCACGAACGGGGAGATGAGCTTGATGCCGGCCTCGGCGCACGCGACGGCCTGGGCGAACGAGAAGAGCAGCGTCAGATTGCAGTGGATGCCTTCCTTCTCGAGCTGCTCGGCGGCCTTGATGCCTTCCCACGTGGACGCGATCTTGATCAGCACCCGCTTGCGATCGATGCCGGCCTTCTCGTAAAGGGCGATAATCTCCCGGGCTTTGGTCAACGTGCCATGGGTGTCGAATGACAGGCGTGCGTCGACCTCGCTGGAAACGCGGCCCGGGACGATCTTGAGAATCTCAAGGCCGAAGACGACGAGCAGGCGGTCGATGACCTGGTCGAGGCGGGCGTTGGCGCCAGCATCCTTGATGGCCTGGTCGACCAGCGGGGCGTACGCCGGCATGGCGGCGGCCTTGAGGATCAGCGAAGGGTTGGTGGTCGCGTCCTGCGGCGCGTACTCCTTCATGCTGACGAAGTCGCCGGTGTCGGCGACCACCTTGGTGTACTGTTTCAGTTGGTCGAGCTGAGTTGCCATGGGAAAGAGCCGGTCACTTTAGGTCCGGGTAGCGGTAGCGCAAATGGTTTTGCAGCCAGGCTTCGCCGGCCGCTTCGTCGGTGAAGACGCCGTCCAGCTGGGCTTCGAAGGCGGCATCGAGGATGGTGCGGAAAGTGGGTCCGGGCGTGATACCCCGCTTTACCAGGTGGCGGCCCAAAATCAGCGGGCGGGGGGAACTGTGCTGCAGCGCGAGGTCATGCGCCCGCTTCCGGAGCCGTTCGATGTAGGCCAGGGTGTCCGGCGAGTGAAGAGGCGGACGGCCCCGTGAATCGGCAATCATCACCGTGCAGATGTCGTCAATCGTCGCCGGGGCCAACCGCTTTGCCAGCCGGCGGACCTGCGTATCGGTGAAGATGCCATCGCGGCCATGGTGGTGGGCGTGGTGATTCTGCACGAGGGGTCCGACATGGTCGGCCAGGTCGGCCGTGGCGCCGATCCGCATGAGAAACTGGCGCGCGGGCTCAAGCCCGGCAGCTTCGTGACCGAGGCTGGTCCACCGCAGGACGCCGCGGCGCTCGATCCGGGCCGTGGTGGCAGGCTTGCCGAAATCATGGGTAAGCACGGCAAAGGTCAGCAGACGCCGTTTCGCCGCGGGCGCCGCCTGCCAGTCGGGGTTGCTTACGAGGGCGTCGAGGCAGTGTCCGGTGTGCACGTACACGTCGCCTTCCGGGTGCCATTCGGGCTCCTGCGGGCAGCCGTCGAGGGCGGCGAGCTCGGGAAAGTGGACCAGCCAGCCGGTTTCCTTCAACACCACCAGGCCGCGCGATGGCCGGGTCGATTTCACCGCCCATTTGTCCCACTCGCCCCAGATGCGTTCCACCGGCAGCTCGGCGTAGGTCGGGACCATCGCCCGGCACAGGGCGATCGTTTCGGGTGCGACGGTGAAATCGAACCGCGCGGCAAACTGGAAGGCGCGCAGCACGCGCAAGGGATCCTCGGCGAAGGCCGGACCGGTGTGGCGCAGCACGCGCGCCTTCAGGTCGGCGACGCCGTTCAACGGGTCGATCACCCGACCGGTGAAGGGATCGTAGGCGATCGCGTTGACGGTGAAATCCCGGCGCGCGGCCGCCTCCGCCTCGGTCAGGGACGGTTCCGGAGTGATGGCAAAACCGCGGTGACCGGCGCCGGTTTTCGATTCGCGGCGGGGCAGGCTGAAGTCGTAGTCGCCGGACGCGAGCCGGAGTTTGATCACGCCGAAACTGCGGCCGACAATGTCCGTCGCGCCGAACGGTGCGAGCAAGGCCTGCAGGCGGTCGAAGGTCAGGCCGCCCACCTCGACGTCGAAGTCGTTGGGTTCCAGCCCCGCAAGCCAGTCGCGTACACAGCCCCCGACCAGGCGGGGGCTGCCGGCGGTCCGGACCGCCTCGAGCACGCGATGGAGATCAGCCGGCAACCGCATCACGACGTCTCCCGACTCCGCCACGCGGAGCGCATCACCCAGGCCCAGCCGACGATCAGCAGCACGCCCCCGATGGGCGTAACCGGCCCCAGCCAGCGCGGTCCTCCGAGGCAAAGCGCGTACAGCGAGCCGCTGAACAGCAGCACGCCGCCACCCCACGACCACGTCAGGACCGAGCTGACGTGCCGCGTTACAACCGCTCCCTGCGCGGCGGCAAACAAGGCGACGGCATGAATGAGGTGGTAGAGCACAGCGGTTTCCCAGGTCGCCGTGCGGCCGCTGGCGGCGAGGGTGTTCTCGAGCGCGTGGGCACCGAAAGCACCCAAAGAGACGCCACTTACCCCAAGAAAACCGGCGATTAAATTGATTATTTTCATACGGGTATGAATTTGGCCCATGGATTGCTGGAACATGTGCCGTCTGCCTCGGTCTGCGACCCATGTCCGGTGCCATAAGTGCGTATAACCTTGAGTTTTACAATCCTATGGTCTCGGATCTCGGGCGCCGTTGACCAACGGCAACTTAACAAACTACAGACCATCAACATAATGAACAAGATCGTTATCACCCTCGCCGCCCTCGCGGCGTGTGTTTCCCTCCGGGCCCAGGAGCCGGCGTCGTCTTACTCCGTGACGGTGGATTTCCCGTACACGAGCAAGTACGTCTTCCGCGGCAACCAGCTCGCCAGCGATTCGTTCCAACCGTCCGTCGAGGTTGCCTCTGGCAACTGGTACGCCGGTCTCTGGACGAACCTGCCGATCGAGCGCGTTGACAAGTCCCTTGTTGAAAACGAGATCGACTTCTACGCTGGCTACGGCATCCCGCTCAGCGACACGTGGTCCATCGACACCGGCGTGACCTATTACTACTACCCGGAAAAGACGGCGGGCTCCGGCATCGAAGACACGACCGAGTTCTTCGTCGGCCTGACCGGTACCCTCGCGGGCTTCACCCCGAGCTTCTACAGCTACTACGACATCGATCTGAAGGCGTGGACCTTCCAGGCGGCCGCTGGCTACAGCGTCTCGCTGTCGGACAAGGCTTCCCTCGACTTCAGCGCGACCCTCGGCCGCGTCGACACCGACGGCGGTTCGGACTACACCTACTACGGTGCGGGCGCGGTTCTCCCCTACAAGCTGAACGACAGCGCTACGCTGAACTTCGGCGTGCAGTGGGCGACCACGAACTTCGACGACGCTGACGACGAGATCTGGGCCACGACCGGCATCACGATCGGTTTCTAATCCCATCGCCTTAGCGTAAGCGAATTCCTGACCCGCCTCCGCCCCGTGCGGAGGCGGGTTTTTTGTCGCCCGGTGGGTGTGTTCCTCGGACGCGCGTCGGGAGGCTCGCGCGGGCCGGTCGAGGGTTGCGTGGACGCGCGAAGATCCTAAATCACGCGCGGGGGGACCCACCCCTCCACCTCGGATTGGAGCGCGTGAAGGGTCTTTTTTCCGCTCCCGCCAAAATGCGGGTTGACACCCCTTCGCCAAAGCCTACCTCTAGGCCCCTTTTCTCATGAAAACGTTCCTCGCCAAAAAGGAGACCGTCCAGCCCAAGTGGCATCTCATCGATGCCGAGGGACAGGTCCTTGGCCGCCTTGCGGTGAAAGCCGCGAACCTCATCCGCGGCCGTCACAAAGCTTCCTACACCCCGAATGTCGACACCGGTGATTACGTGGTGATCATCAATGCCGAGAAGGTGGTGCTCACGGGCAAGAAGGAGGAACAGAATTCGTACATGTTCTTCTCCGGCTTCGTCGGCGGCGAGAGCTACCGCAAGCTGTCCGAGCAGCGGGAGCGTCATCCCGAGTTCATCATCGAACACGCGGTCAAGGGCATGCTGCCGAAGAACCGCATCGCCGCGAAGATGCTGACGAAGCTGCGCGTGTTCGCCGGCCCGAAGCACACCCACGAGGCCCAGAACCCGGTTAAAATCTCCGTCTGACACCCATGAGCGCTGACAAAGCAATTTTCCTCGGCACCGGCCGCCGCAAGACCTCGGTTGCCCGCGTCCGCATCTTCGAGGGCACCGGCAAGTTTGTGGCCAATGGCCGTGACTTCGATTCCTACTTCACCCACGAGAACTTCTCCCGCAAGGCCTCGGCGCCCCTGGCGACCGTCGAACTGGGCGAGAAGATCGACGTCGTCGCCAATGTCGACGGCGGCGGGGTCACCGGTCAGGCCGGTGCAGTGGCGCACGGCATCGCCCGCGCCCTCCAGAAGATGAATCCGGAACTGCGTGCGCCGCTCAAGAAGGCCGGCCACCTCCGGCGCGATCCCCGCGCCAAGGAACGCAAGAAGCCCGGTCAGCCTGGCGCCCGCAAGCGGTACCAGTTCTCCAAGCGCTGATCCCTTCCGCTTCTTCCTTTTCGAGCCGCCTTCTCTCCGAAGGCGGCTTTTTTTGCGCACCGTACTTGGGTTTGACACTCTAATCTGTCTTTTTTCGTCCTCATGAATGTAGGCATCGTTGGCGCCGCCGGCTACTCCGGCGAACTTCTGGTCAAATTGTTGCTCGGCCATCCGCACGTCACCCTGGCGGCGGTGACGTCGCGCACCCATGCCGGGAAACCCCTGGCAACGGTTATTCCGTCGTTGCGCGGCCAGGACCGCGGCCTGCGGTTCACCGATTCGGATGCGGCCGTGCTGGCCGCCAGCCACCTCGACCTGATCTTCCTCGCGCTGCCGCACGGTGCGGCGGCCGATTTTGCCAAGGTCCTCGTCCCGGCGGGCAAGCGGGTCATCGATCTCAGTGCCGATTTTCGCATCGCCGACCTGGCCACGTACGAAAAGTACTACGGCAAACACCATGCGCCCGAGCTCTTGTCGGCCGCGCGTTTCGTGCTGCCCGAGCTCACGCCTGCCTCGTGGAAAACCGAGGCGAAACTCGTGGCGGCGCCCGGCTGCTACCCGACCAGCGTGCTGGTGCCGCTCGTGCCGCTGCTGCGTGACGGCATCGTGGCGCGCGAACACATCGTGGTGAATTCCTTCAGCGGCGTGAGCGGCGCCGGGAAAAAGGCCGAGGAGATGTACCTCTACGTCGAGCGGGCCGAGAGCGCCAAGGCCTACGGTCTGGTGAAGCACCGCCACCTCGCCGAGATCGAGGAGCAGCTCGCGTTGCGTACCGGCGCGAAAACGATCATCCAGTTCAACCCGCACCTCGCGCCCATGCGCCGGGGCATCGCCACGACCATCACCGTGCCGGCGGCGAATCCGTCCGTCGAAGCGCTCTATGCTTCGTGGCAGGCCGCCTACCGGTCGTCGCCCTTCGTCCAGGTGTTGCCGTCGGGCGAGACTCCGGACACGGCCCACGTCGTGGGCACCAACCGGATCGACGTGTCCGCCGTGCATGATCCGCGCACCGGCAACTTTGTGATCACCTCGGCCGAGGACAACCTCGTCAAAGGCGCCAGCGGCCAGGCCGTGCAGATCATGAACCTCTGGTGCGGCTATCCCGAAACGGCCGGGCTGGTGTAAGCCCGGCCGGGCGTCCTTGCCGTCAGCTCCGGTAGTCGGCGTTCTCGCTCACGTATTCGTGGGTGAGATCGCCGCCGAAGACGGTCGCGCTGGCGTGGCCCGACCCAAGCTCCACCCCGATCTCGACACACCGCTCGTGAGGAGGGAAGTCGATCGGTGGGGTGAACACGCCCTGCGCGTCCGGCTTGCTCGCGTAGAGCTCGGCGCCGCGCAGGTGGGCCACGAGGGCCGTTTCCTTCTCCGGATTGAGCCGGAAGACGCCTCCGGAAAAGATCTCGATGCCGCCAAGCGTGAGGCGCAGCCGGCTGAGATCCGTGCCGCTGCCCGTGGCACCGACGTACTTGCCGATCGCCTGGACCAGCCGGCCGACGTTCGGATCGTTCCCGGCGACGGCGCACTTGAACAGGGGCGCATTCACGATCGCCTTGCCCAGCGCGGTCGCGAGGGCGGAGTCGGCGGCGCCCGAGACGTTGACGCGAAGCACGTGCCGCACGCCTTCGCCGTTGCGCACCACATCTTCGGCGAGGTCGGTGCACACCGTGGCGAGCGCCCGTTTGAACGCCGCCAGGTCCGGACACGGCACGGCGCCCGATGACACCAGCGCGACGGTGTCGGAGGTGCTCGTGTCGCTGTCGATGCTGATGCGGTTGAAGCTCGAGTCCACGACCTCGGTGAGGAGCGCGCGCAACGTGGCCCGCGGCACGGCGAGATCGGTCAGCACGTACACCAGCATGGTCGCGAGATTCGGTTCGATCATGCCGGCGCCCTTGGCGATGCCGACGATGCGGCCGCCGCCCACCGTGGCGCACCGGATCTTGGGATAGAGATCGGTCGTCACGATGCCTTCGGCCGCGGGCAGGATCGATCCGGCGGACAGCGCGGCGACCGCTTGGGGCAGTCCGCCAGAGATGGCGTCCACCGGCAGCGACCACCCGATGACGCCGGTCGAACTGGGCAGCACCTGGCCGGAGGCGAGGCCCAGCAGGCGCGCGGTCTCGGCGCAGATGCGTTCGGCCGTTTCCACGCCGCCCGGGGCGCACACGTTGGAGATCTTGTTGTTGACGATAATCGCGCCGAGCGTGGCTTCCTCGAGCCGCCGGCGGCCGACGATGATCGGTGCGCCCGGCAGGGCGTTGCGTGTGAAGACCGCCGCGAAGTCCGGCGTCGGCCGGTCAAGGGCGATCAACGTCAGCGTCATCTTGGCGGGCTTCGGTGCCTCGCGCGGCATGAACTCGAACCGCGTGGTGCCGACGCGAAAGCCGCGGGGCAGGGGGGCCTGGGTTGCAAGCCAGGCGCGATGGTCATCGCGGGACGTGAAGGTGAGGGAGGTGCTCGGCACGAAGCGAGAAGTGGGCCGATCAGCCGGCCGTGTGAAGCCGAATTTCGACCGCCAGGGCGGCGGGGGCGGACGTGCGCGCGGCACCCCGGGGCGTGTGCTGCGCGCCGGAACACCCGGCGTTCGTCACGTCCATTTTGCCCGCCCCCTCCAGAATGTGATGGAAAACCGCACCGGGTGTGGTTTATCCACACCATCCTCTCCTTCTCGTGAGCCTCTCTTTTTCCGCCCTGACCTCTCCCTCGTTGGCGCAATCGCGCGCGTGCCGCCGTGCACGGGAGCTTCCGGTTGCGGCGGAGTGAGCTGACATGAACGTTGCTGAAATCACCGCCAAGGCGAAGGTGCTGCTCGAGGCCCTGCCTTACATCCAGGACTTCCGCGGCTCGACCTTCGTCGTCAAGTACGGGGGCAGTTTCATGGATGATCCCGATCCGGTGGCGCGCACGCGCGTCGCCTACGACATCGCTTTCCTCGCCGCGTGCGGGATCAACGTCGTCGTCGTGCATGGCGGCGGCAAGGCGATCACCAAGGCGATGGAGCAATCCGGTTTGAAGGCCACGTTCGTGAACGGCATGCGCGTGACCGACGAGGCCACCGTGGCGATCGTGAAGAAGACGCTCGACGAGATCGTCAACAAGGACGTCTGCGACGCGATCACCACTGCGAAAGGCAAGCCCAAGGGTCTGCCCGGCGACACGGTGCTGGTCTGCCAGAAACTCACCGCCGATGACGATGGCAACGCCGTGGACCTGGGTTACGTCGGTGAGGTCACCGAGGTGAAGGTGAAGCTGATCAAGAAGGAGATTGCCGACGGTTTCATCCCGGTGATCTCGCCGGTGGCGGAAGGCTACGACGGCAAGCCGTACAACGTGAATGCCGACCTCGTTGCCGGTCGCGTGGCCAGCGCGCTGCGGGCCCGCCGCTTGGTTTACATGAGCGACGTGCCCGGCCTGCTCTCGAATCCGCCGGATGCCAATACCCTCATTTCCACCCTCAAGGTTTCGCAGGTCGACGACCTCAAGAAGAAGGGCGTGATCGACAAGGGCATGCGCCCGAAGGTCCTCAGTGCCGTTCGCGCCCTGCAGGAGGGCGTGCAGCGCGTGCACTTCATCGACGGCCGCCTCCCGCACAGCCTCTTGCTCGAGATCTTCACCGACAAGGGCATCGGCACGGAAATCGTGCACGGCTGACGCGGTGGCCGATGTCCGGGGACGGTCGCTTTGCCGGCCGACCCGCGGATGTTCGCCCAGCAAGCGCAAGAGCAAGATTGGAGACGAAAGATCCATCATGACCCCTCCCTCGATCGTCCGCACCAGCACGGCTGAGATGTATGACGCGCATGTGATGAAGAATTACGCGCGTGCGGCATTGACGCTGGTGCGCGGCTCCGGGTCGCAGGTCTGGGACGACGCGGGTAACGCCTACCTGGATTTCACCTCAGGCATCGCGGTCAGCACGCTCGGCCATTGTCATCCGCACTGGGTCGCGGCCGTGCAGCGACAGGCCGCTGAGCTCATCCACACGAGCAATCTGTTTCGCAATCCGAACCAGGGTGAACTCGCCCGCCGCCTCGTGGCGCAGGCCGGCCCGGGGCGGGTGTTCTTTTGCAACAGTGGCGCCGAGGCCAATGAAGCTCTGATCAAGCTCTCCCGCCTGCATGGCGTGCGCAAGGCGGGCGGCGTCGAGGGCAAGTGCTACAAGGTCATCGGCGCGAAGAACGCCTTCCACGGCCGTACCTTTGGCGGCATGTCGGCGACTCCGCAGGAGAAGATCCAGAAGGGCTTTCGTCCGCTCGTGCCCGGCTTCGTCTTCGGCGAGCTCAACAACCTGCAGAGCTTCGCCGACCTGATCGACGACGCGACGGCGGCCATCTTTGTCGAGACCATCCAGGGCGAGGGCGGCATCAACCCGTGCACGGATGAGTTCCTCCTCGGCCTGCGGCGGTTGTGCGATCAGCACAACCTGCTGCTCCTGCTGGACGAGGTCCAATGCGGCATCGGCCGCACCGGGACCTTCTACGCGTATCAACACGCCGGGGTTCGCCCGGACGCGGTCGGCATGGCGAAGGGGCTCGGCGGTGGTTTCCCGATCGGTGCGGTCTGGGTCGGCGAACAGGCGGCCGAGCTGTTCCAGCCCGGATCGCATGGCACCACCTATGGCGGCACGCCGCTGGCGTGCGCCGCCGCGCTCGCCGTGTTGGATGTGGTGGAGCGCGACCAGCTGCTGGCGCACGTGAACCGGACGAGCGGACCCTGGCTGGCCGCGTTGCGGTCCATGGTGGCGGACTTTCCGGCGCACACCTCAGGCGTGCGCGGGCGCGGGTTCCTGGTCGGCGTGCAGATGACGGGTGAAACCGGTCCGTGGGTGGCGGCGTTGCGCGATGCCGGCCTGCTGGTGGCGCCGGCCGGCGGCAACGTGATCCGCCTGCTGCCGCCCCTGACCGCTTCGGCGGCGGAATTGACGCGCGCCGTGGAGATCTTCCGGTCGGTGCTGCAGGCCAAACGCTGACCCGGGCTGCCGGCGGCCGTCCCCGCGGACGGCGGTGATTTTTTCTCGTGCGCGGCGTTTTCGCGCCTTAGGTGTTTCCGTTTCCCATGAAGCACTTCCTCAAAGAAACCGACTTCAAGCTGCACGAAGTGGCGGAAGTCTTCGCGCTCGCCCGGGACCTCAAGCAGAAGCGCGGACGCCACACCCCGCCGGTGCTGGCCCAGCAGACGTGGGCGATGATCTTTTCGAAATCGAGCACCCGGACGCGCGTTTCCTTCGAGGTGGGCATTCACGAGCTCGGCGGCAATCCGCTCTTCCTCAACAAGAACGACATCCAGCTGGGACGGGGCGAGTCCATCGAGGACACCGCCCGGGTGCTGTCGCGCTTTGTCCACGGCCTGATTGTCCGCACCTACGAGCACAGCGAAGTGGAGCGCCTTGCCGCCGCGGGTACGATACCCGTGATCAACGCGCTGACGGACTTCCTGCATCCCTGCCAGATCTACACCGACGCCTTCACCGCCGCCGAGCGCTGGGCGCCGCGCGGGGGCGACATGCTTGCCTCGCTCAAGGGTCGGAAGATTGCGTTCCTCGGCGACACGGCCTGCAACATGGCCAACTCGTGGATCCTCGGGGCGAATCTCTTCGGCATGAAGATCTCGCTCGCCGGGCCGGCGGGTTTTGAGCCCGGTCCGGAGATCAATGCCTTGCTGGCTCAGGAAGGATTCAAGGGCGGGTACCACTTCACCACCGATCCCTTCGAGGCCGTGAAGGATGCGGACATCGTCTACACCGACGTCTGGGTTTCCATGGGCAAGGAAGAGGAGACCAAGAAACGCATCCGCGTCATGTCGCCCTACGCGGTGACCGGCGCCCTGTTTGCCGCCGCGAAACCGGACGCCTACTTCATGCACTGCCTGCCCGCCCATCCGGGCGAGGAGGTCATGCAGGAGGTGCTCGATAACCCTCGCTCCATCATCCTCGACCAGGCCGAGAATCGCCTCCACGTGCAAAAGGCCATCATGGCCGTCCTCGCCCAGACGCCGCGCTCGTGAGCGTTTCCGCGGGTTGGCGTGGACGCGCGGGTCGAGAAGCTCACGTGTCCCGGCCAGCCTGACCGGAGCGGGTGCAGGGACGCACCCGCCCACCGTTCAGAATCACCCGCACGGATCGTTGACACGCCGGCTGATTGTTAAGGGCGCAAAACCCAATACGGGAGCGCGTCGTCCACTCGAATCATTCGCGTTGATTGGCGTCCATTCGCGGTTCAGAACTCTTCTTCTTCCTTCCTCCTTCTCCCATGAAAATCGTTCTCGCATACTCCGGTGGCCTCGACACGTCGGTCATCGTCAAGTGGCTCAAGGAAACCTACGAAGCTGAGATCATCACCTTCGCGGCCGATGTCGGCCAGGAAGAGGAGCTGAAGGGTCTCGACAAGAAGGCGAAGAAGACCGGCGCGTCGAAGCACTACACGCTCGACCTCGTCGAGGAATTTGCGCGCGACTTCATCTACCCGATGATCCGCGCCAACGCGATCTACGAGGGCCAGTACTACCTCGGCACGTCGATCGCCCGTCCGCTGATCGCCAAGGCCCAGGTCGAGATCGCGAAGAAGGAAAAGGCCGACACCGTGGCGCACGGCGCCACCGGCAAGGGCAACGACCAGTGCCGCTTCGAGCTCACCTACATGGCGCTCGCCCCGCACCTGCGCATCATCGCCCCGTGGAAAATCGAGGCCTATCGCGAGCTCTTCCCGGGCCGCGCGGAGATGATCGCGTACTGCCAGAAGCACAACATTCCCGTCGAGGCCTCGCTCAAGAAGCCGTACTCGATGGACCGCAATCTTCTGCACATTTCCTACGAGGCAGGCATTCTCGAGGATCCGTGGTTCGACCCGACGACCAAGGAGAACAAGGGCATGTTCAAGCTCTCCGTCTCCCCCGAGGACGCGCCCGACAAGCCCGAGTACGTCGAGCTGGATTTCGAGCGGGGCAACTGCGTCGCGGTCAACGGCAAGACGCTCACGCCCGGCGGCGTGCTCAAGGCCCTCAACAAGCTCGGCGGCAAGCACGGCATCGGCCGCGTCGACCTCGTCGAGAACCGCTTCGTCGGCATGAAGTCGCGCGGCGTCTACGAGACCCCGGGCGGCACCATCCTCATGCACGCCCACCGTCAGGTGGAGTCGCTCACGATGGACCGCGAGGTCCTGCACCTGCGCGACGGCCTCATCCCGAAGTACGCCGAACTCGTTTACAATGGCTTCTGGTTCGCTCCGGAGCGCGAGGCCCTGCAGGCGCTCGTCGATGAGAGCCAGCGTTTCGTCAGCGGCACGGTGCGGCTCAAGCTCTACAAGGGCAACGTCATCACCTGCGGCCGCAAGTCGAAGTATTCACTCTACGACGACAAGATCGCCTCCATGGAAGGCGTGAAGAGCTGGTACAACCAGAGCGACGCGACCGGCTTCATTCGCCTCAACGGCCTGCGCCTGCGCGCCCGCAACCTCGCTCAGGGCGGCCCCAAGGTCTGAGCTGCGGCCGGCTTCCCGCCCCGCCTTCGCCCCCGGTTCGCCGGGGGCTTTTTTGTGTCCGGTTACGGCCCGCCGGGGGCCCGAGGGTAGGGCGGTTTCGGAGAAACCGCCGTTCGTGTCCGAAAATTTAACGTTTACGCTGCCTTGCCTTGCCAGCGAGCGGCCTACGCTGCTGTTCTCCCTTTGGTCCATCTACCCCTTCATCCTTCGACATCGTGAAAAAGAGCAACGTACGCATCGGCATTCTCGGACTCGGCAACATGGGCACCGCCCACGCCAAGAACATCCAGGCCGGCAAGATCAACCGCCTTGAACTGACCGCCGTCGCCGACGTCTTCCCGGCCAGCCACTCCCGGGTTTCAGGCGTACCCGCCTTCAACAGTGCCGAGGAGATGATCAAGTCGGGGCTGATCGACGCGATCATCATCGCGACGCCGCATTTTGACCACACCACCACCGGCATCGCGGCGCTCAAGGCCGGCCTGCACGTCCTGGTGGAGAAACCCATCTCCGTGCACCGCGCCGACGCGGAAAAGCTCATCGCTGCGCACACGTCGAAGAAGCAGGTCTTCGGCGCCATGTTCAACCAGCGCACCGACGACTACTACCGCAAGATCCGCGCGCTGATCCGCAACGGCGAGCTGGGCGAGGTGCGGCGCGTGAACTGGATCATCACAAACTGGTTCCGCACCTTTGCCTATTACGGCTCCGGCGGCTGGCGCGCGACCTGGGCGGGCGAGGGCGGCGGCGTGCTGCTCAACCAGTGCCCGCACAACCTTGACCTGCTGCAATGGCTGTTCGGTCAGCCCGTCCGTCTCCGCGCCCACTGCAAATTCGGCCGGTACCACGACATCGAGGTCGAGGACGACGTGACGGCGTACCTCGAGTTCGCCAACGGTGCGACCGGCGTGTTCATCACGTCCACCGGCGAGGCCCCGGGCACAAACCGTCTCGAGATCACGGGCGAGCGCGGCAAGCTCGTCTACGAGAACGACAAGATCACGTTCCAGCGCAACGAGGTCCCGATGTCGGAGTTCTCCCGCACGACCAAGCAGGCCTTCGCCGCCCCGGATACCTGGGACGTGGTGATCCCGGCCCGCGGCCATGGTGGCCAGCACAACGAGATTCTGCAGAACTTCGTCGATGCCATTCTCGACGGCGTGCCGCTCATCGCCCCGGCGGAAGAGGGGATTTACTCCGTCGAACTCGCCAACGCCATGCTCATGTCGGCCTGGCTGGACAAGACCGTCGAGCTCCCGATCGACGGCCGCAAGTACCAGCGCATGCTGAACGCGAAGATCGAGGAATCGAAGAAATCGAAAAAGAAGAAGACCGTGGTGGCCGTTTCGGGCGACGACTTCGCCAAGTCCTTCGGCAAATAAGCGTTCCTGCCGGGCCGGTCTTCCGACCGGTCCGGACGTTCTTTGGCCACGCGATGACGCTCTCCCAGGTCGCTCTTCAGCTCTACACGTTGCGCGAGGTCTGCAAGACCGCGGGCGATTTCGCCGTGGCCGCGAAGAAGGTCCGGGCGATCGGCTATGAAGCGGTGCAGATTTCCGGCCTGGGGCCGATGCCCGAAGCCGAAGTGGTGGCGATCTGCCGGGGCGAGGGTCTCACCATCTGCGCCACGCACGAGCCGTCAGCGATGATCCTCGACCAGCCGGAGCAGGTCATCGAGCGTCTGCATCGGTTGGGCACGCGCCTGACCGCCTATCCGTTTCCCTCGGGAATCGACTTCAGCCAGCCCGATCAGGTCGCGACCCTCATTCGCAAGCTCGAGGCCGCGGGGGCGAAACTGCGGGCAGCCGGCCTGGTGCTGGGCTACCACAACCATGCCCATGAGTTCTATCGTCCGGACGGCGGACCGACGGTGCTTGAGCGGATTTACGCCGAGACCTCGCCCGAGCACGTGGTGGCGGAACTCGACACGTACTGGGTGCAGCGCGGCGGGGGAGACGTCATTGACTGGGTGCGACGCCTGAAAGGGCGCCAGCCGTTCATTCACCTCAAGGATTACCGGGTCAACGCCACGGGCGAGGGAACGTACGCCGAGATCGGCGCCGGTACGCTGCCGTTCGCCCGCATCATCGCCGAGGCTGAGGCCGGTGGTTGCGAGTGGTTCATCGTCGAACAGGACACCTGCCCCGGGGACTCCTTCGCTTCGATCGCGCAGAGTTACGACTACATCAAGTGCCACCTCGCGCAGCGCGAGAGCCTCCCTCTTCCAACACCCAACCTCCGCCCCCCAACTTAGATCAACCTGCCGCCGAGCCCCGCTGATTCCTTCGACGTTGGACGTGCAATGTTGGAGGTCCGGCCTTGGGCAGAGCGGCCCGACGCCATGCCCAAAGCTGCTCCCTTCCTGCACGAAGATTTCCTGCTCACCACCGAGTGGGCCCGTCTGCTCTACCATGAGCACGCCAAGAACCAGCCGATCTTCGATTATCACTGTCACCTGCCGCCCGACCAGATCGCAGCGAACCACCGCTTTGCCAACCTGACGCAGATCTGGCTCGCCGGCGACCATTACAAGTGGCGCGGCCTGCGCTCGAATGGCGTGCCGGAGCGGCTCATCACCGGCAAAGATACGAGCGACTACGAGAAGTTCGTCGCCTACACCCAGGCGATGCCGCAGCTGGTGCGCAATCCACTGCACCATTGGTCGCACCTCGAGCTCCGCCGTTACTTCGGCATCGACCTGCTGATCAACGAGGCCAACGCCCCGAAGATCTGGGAGCAGGCCAACGCCCGCCTCGCCACGCCGGAGATGTCCGTCCACGGCATTCTCAACCAGTTCCAAGTCCGGGTGGTGTGCACCACGGACGATCCGGCCGACGATCTCGCCCACCACCTCGCGATCGCCAAGAGCGGACTCAAGACCCGGGTGTACCCGACCTTCCGTCCCGACAAGGCCCTCGTGGTTCATCAGCCGGCGGTCTTCAATGCCTGGTGCACCTTGCTGTCGCAGCGTTCCGGCGTGGAGGTGAAGGACTTCGTCTCATTCCTCGCCGCGATCAAGCAGCGCCACGACTTCTTCCACTCGGTGGGCGGCCGGCTGTCCGATCACGGCCTCGAGGCGATCCCGGACGTTGACTGCACCGAGCGAGAGGCGACGGCGATCTTCAACGCCGCCCGCAGTGGGGCCGCCGCGACCCCGGACCAGCTCGCGAAGTTCACCTGGTTCATGATGGTGTACTTCGGCCAGCTCGACGCCGCGCGCGGCTGGACGAAGCAGCTGCACCTCGGTGCCCTGCGCAACAACAACAGCCGCCTGCTCAAGCACCTCGGTGCCGACGCCGGGGTCGACTCGATCGGCGACTTCCCGCAGGCACGCGCCCTCTCGCGCTATCTCGACACGCTCGATCGCGAGAATCAGCTGCCGAAGATCGTGCTCTACAACCTGAATCCGGCCGACAACTACGTCTTCGCGACGATGATCGGCAACTTCCAGGACGGCTCCCTCGCCGGCAAGCTGCAGTTCGGTTCCGGCTGGTGGTTCCTCGACCAAAAGGAAGGCATGGAGTGGCAGATCAACGCCTTGTCTCAGCTCGGCCTGCTCTCGCGCTTTGTCGGCATGCTGACCGACTCCCGTTCGTTCCTCAGCTACGTGCGGCATGAGTACTTCCGCCGCCTGCTCTGCGGCATGATCGGCGCCGATGTCGAATCGGGGCTGATCCCGGCCGATCGCGCCGAACTCGGCGCGCTGATCGAGAACATCTGCTATCGCAACGCGGCCGGATTCTTTGGCCTCGAGGTTGCGCGCAGCTGACGTTTCCGATCTCCTGCCCCCATGGAAATCGGCATCTGTGCAACCCCGGCCGACCTCTCCGGCCTCAGCGAACGCCCGTTCACCTTCATCGAGGCGCACGTCGTCAACTACCTCCGCCCCGAGGCGTCCGACGCCGACTTCGAGCCGCACCGGGTCGCGTCGCTGGGCTGTCCGCTGCCTACGCCGGCCGCCAACGTGCTCTTCCCGCCCGATCTCAAGGTTACCGGCCCGGTGGTGGACTTTGCCCGCATGCAGCGCTACGCGGAGAAGGCCTTCGCCCGGGCCGCGGCCATTCGCATGCACACCATCGTGTTCGGCTCGGCCGGTGCACGCATGATGCCGGACGGTTGGTCGGCCGCCCGTGGCTTTCAGCAGTACGTCGACGCCGTGCGGCTGATCGCGCCGCTGGCCGCCCGGCACGGCGTGACGATCGTGGTCGAGGCGCTCAACCGGGGCGAGTGCAACCTCATCAACACCCTCGACGAAGGCGCCGCCGCGGCCCGCGAGGTGAATCTGCCCAACGTGAAGCTCGTGGCGGACATTTTCCACATGCTCCGCAATGGCGAGTCGCCCGACCCGATCACGCGGCATGCGGACCTCATCACCCACTCCCACATTGCGGAGAACACGGGTCGGGCCGAGCCCGGCGTGCACGGAGATGATTTCCGGCCCTTCCTGAAGGCGCTGCGGGCCGCACCGGCCTGTACCCGCCTCACCATCGAGTGCAACTGGTCCACCGGCGATATGCAGCGTGGCGTCGGCCCGGCGGTGAAGGCACTCCGCCGGCAACTGGCGGACGCCGGGTACTAAAGTGGAGCGGCGGCCGACACGGCCGCCGCCACAGCCAACCCATTAGAACAACGCGTTCGCGGCTGCCCCGACCGCGGTGATCGGACCCTGGTCTGCGAGACCGTCAACGGCGCGGTCGACCTTGCGCAGCGTGCTCTGGGCGTCGAGGAACAGCGTCTCGTCGTTGATCAGCTTGCCGAGCGTGCCCTGGCCCTGGTTCAGCTTGTCGGAAATCTCGCGCAGGTTGCGGGTGACGACCTTGATGTTGTTCCCGGATTCCTCGTCGTAGAGCAGGGTGCCGAGCGTGCCTTGGCCGCTCTTCACCTGGTCGATGAGCCCCTGGGCGCCGGTGATGAAGGTCTTGGTCTCAGTCGCCGCGGCCCGGATCTCGTCGGCGGCCGCCAGAAGGCGTTCGTAACCGGCCGGATCGTTGACCAGCTTGCCCAGGGTGCCTTCGCCGCGATTCACCTTGTCGGTGATCTGCTGGAGGTTGGTCGTGATTTCGCCGATGCGCGCCTGATTCTCGTCGATGAGCTTTTCCGCCTTGGCGAAGAGGCCGCCGCCGCCTTCTCCGCTCAGCGTGCCGGAGAACTGGCCGATCGCCTCGTCGATCTTGCGGCCGATGTCGCCCAGTTGGGCCATCATCGCGTTGAAGTCGGGTGTGTCCACCGCCGCGAGGGTGTCGCCGTCCGCGAGGAAACCCGCCGAGTCCGTGCCCAGGTCGAGGGCCACGTAGTTGCTGCCGAGGAGACCCGCCATCGCGATGGTGGCCTTGGCGTCACGGGCGACCTGGGTGCCCTCCTGAATGAGCAGCACCGCTTCGGCCTGACGGCCGTTCAGCCGGGTGCCCTGCACGACGCCGATCTTCACGCCGGCCATGCGCACGTCGTCGCCTGCCTTGAGCTCCTTCAGGTTTTGGAAGCGCGCCACGAGGGTATAGGCGTTCTTGCTGCTGAGGGAGCTGCTGCTCAGCGACTCGTAGGTCACCCACACGAGCGCGAGTCCGATCAGGAAGAAAAGGCCCACGCGGGCCGACATTTGTGCGTTATTCATTGGTTGCCTCCAGGGTCTTGAAACGGGGATTGCGGACGTCGATCCGGGGATTGAGAAAATTGCTCACGAGCGGGTGGGTGTTCTTGCGCAGCTCGGCGGGCGTCTGCAGGGCGGCGAGCTTGCCTTGGTGGAGCAGGGCAACGCGGTCCGCGATGGTGAGCGCGAGCTCGCGATCGTGGGAGACGACGATGCTCGTCACCGTGTACTCCTCCTTCAGCGTCGCGATGATCTCGGCGATCGTGGCGCTCATCACCGGATCCAGTTCGCTCGTGGGCTCGTCGTAGAGCAGCAGCTGCGGCTCCATCACGAGGGCGCGGGCGATGGCGACGCGTTTTTTCATGCCGCCCGAGAGCTCCGAAGGGAATTTGTGGGCGGCGTTCTCGATCGAGAGGATGCGCAAGGCACGCATGACGCGCTCACGGATGTCCTTCTTCGGACAAATCCGGTGCTCCATCGGATAGAGCGCGAGGTTGTCGTAGACGCTGAGGGAGTTGAACAGGGCGCCGGACTGGAAAACCAGGGCGAGGGCGAATCGGTCGCGGGTCTCCGGCTCGCGTGGATCCTGGCCATTGATCGTGACGCGGCCGGCCGTGGGCGACTCGAGTCCCGCGATGTGACGCAGGAGCACGCTCTTGCCGGAGCCGCTGGGGCCCATGATGACGAAGATCTCCCCCGGCTTCACGTCGAGGGTGATGTCGGTCAGCACCTGCTGCGTGCCGTACGTCTTGCCGAGGCCTTCGACGCCGACCGCGACGGCGCTCCGGTCGTCGCGGGTCAGGACGGTTTTGGGTTTCTTGGACATGGCGGTCACGCGAGGGCCTTGGTGATGAAGTAGTCGAGGGTCAGGATGCTGATCAGCGAGTAGACCACCGAGCGGGTCACCGCGAAGCCGATCTCGCGCGGGCCGCCGCGGGTGCGCAGGCCGGTGTTGCACGCGATGAGCATGACGACGAAACCGAAGATCTCCGCCTTGATCAGGCCGTCCATGACGTCGTTGATCGTCAGGCTCAGTTTCATGCTTTGGAAGTAGAGCTCAGGGCTGACGCCGATGAAGGGCACGTAGTAGCAAACCACGGCGCCACCCAGCCAGCCGATGACGTTGCCGATGATGGTGAGCACCGGCATGACCAGGAGCACAGCGAGCAGGCGGGGCAGCACGAGCATGCGCTCCGGCGGAATGTTCATGGTCACCAGGGCGTCCACTTCCTGATAGACCTTCATCGACGCCAGCTCCGCGGTGACGGCGCTGCCGACGCGGCCCGCGAGCAGGATCGCCACCATGACGGGGCCGAGTTCGCGGGCCATGGCCTCGCCGACGAGGGTGCCGATGAACTGCTTGGCGCCGAAATCGCGCATGCTGATGCCGGTCTGCAGGGCGAGCACGCTACCGATGAAGAAACACAGGATCGTGACGATGGGCAGCGAGCTGTAGCCGCTCAGGAAGGCGTGTTCCGTCGTCCGCTTGAGAATGCGCGGAGCGCTCGGCAGCGTCGCGAAGGCGCGGCAGGCGAGAATCAGGCCGCTGCCAAAGCCATCGAGATAGTCGTGGATGCGTTTCATGGAGAGGGGGCGGCGTCGGCGGGGGCGCGCCGGGCGAAATCGCCGACAAAGAACCGCCAACCGCGTCCGGCTTCGCGCTTCAGGCCGATGAGGCCGGCGCCGAGGGCGAAACGCCGTGTTTCGGCCGAGGTCTCGGCGCTGAAGATCGGCCCGAGATGGAAGGCGCGTCGGCGGCCCTCGTCGGACCGGCGGTAGGTGACGGCATCCCAGAGCAGCGAGTGCCGGACCTCCCCCGGGCCACGGGCGTCGTGGCGGTAGAGGGCGAAGAGCGGCGACCAGGCGAGGCGGACCGGTTCGTTGTGCGGGAAAAAGACCTCGAAGGGGCTCAGGACCTGGGTCTGGCGGCGGCCGGCGCCGTTATTCCAATAGCTGAAGAGCGGCCAGACGTGGGTCTTGCGCGCGCCGGGCAAGTCGGGCCGGCTGGCGCTCCGCTGCAGCGTGTCGTGGTAGACGAAGTAGAGGAACTGCCGGCGTTCGTGCGCGAGTCCGGCGTCCGTCCACTGCGCGCGCCGCCACAAGGGCCAGGCAACCCACGTCTTGTCGACGCCCTTGAGCTGCGAGCGGGTGTAGAACGGCGCCCAGCGGTTCACGTACCGGTCGTCGCTGCGGCCCTGTACCCAAAATGGCCAGAAGTAGTGCGTGGCCTGATACCGGTAAGGCTCGGTGCGGTCGACGTAGCCGAAAAAGGGCCAGCCGTAGGTCTCGCTGCGGTAACCGGGCCGGACATCCCGGGCGTAGAAGGGCAGGAAACCCAGGCTCTCATCCGTGCGGGTCGTGCCGGCAAACTTCTCCTGCTTGTAGATCAGCGGCCAGGCGTAGAACTGTTCCCGGTACTCGCCGGGTTTGCCGCGGCGGCCGAAGAGCGGCCAAAGCTCGAAACCGGCGTGGCCGTCGCCGCGCAGCACCTTGACGAAGGGCCACGGCGCCGTCGTCGTCACCGTGCCCCGCTTTTCCCAGCGACCGTAGAGCGGGAACAGGGTCCAGGCGAACCGGTCCTGGCCGAAGCGTTGCCGCACCTCGCCGTGAATCGGGAAGAACGCGCGGTACGAGGTGGCCGGGTCCCCGGTCTGGCGCGAAAAATAGAAAGGCCACACGTCAAAGGTATCCGGCGCCTGGCTGGACGCGGTGCGGTTGACGAGGTTGAGCATGCTCCAGCGCCGGCTGCCCGCGTCCGCCCTGTAGGAGAAAAGGGGATACAAGGCGTAGGCCTCGCGCACCGCGCCGTCCGCCGCCCGCTTTTCCACGTACAGCGGCCGGAGCCCGCCGGTCCCGGGCGCGTTGCCGGCCGGGCGGCGTTCGAAGGCCAGCGGTCCCAGGCCCGTCTCGGCCGTGGGTTTGCCCTGCGCATCGACCTGCACGACCCGCAGCGGCCAGTAGTTCCGCTCATGCACGTCCGTCCGGCCCGTCGGCACCAGCGCGACGGCCCACAGCAACGCAGCAGTGAGGGAGCGGAAGTTCATGAAGTTGAGTCGAACCAGCAGACACGACAGGCCTTGCCGACAGACCGGTGGAGAAGTCGGGAACCACCGTCTGACAGATAATTAGGGCCCTAACTAAGTAACGTCGGTGCGCGATGCAAATGCATTATTGAGAGACGCAGAGGAAGATAGGGTTCCCTCAGTCTACGGATGATCGGCGACGCGGGATGCGAGCGGGTGGCGAAAGACGGAGCCCGGCGGGGTCCCGGACGGGTTCGCATTTGCCACGATCCGGGGGACGCCTTGTGTCGCGGCATGCGAATCAGCGGTGGAGCGGCGAGGGGGATTCCCTTGCAGGTGCCGAAGGGCGATGCGGTGCGTCCGGCGACGGACGGCTTGCGTCAGTCGGTGTTTTCCAGCCTGGCCGCCTGGTTGCCCGGCGCGCGTTTTGCCGACCTGTTTGCCGGGAGTGGCGCCTACGGGCTCGAGGCGTTCAGCCGCGGGGCGTCGGGTGGCGTGTTTGTGGAACAGAGTCCGAAGGCCTTGGCCTGCCTGCGGGCCAACGTCGAGGCGGTGGCCAAGAGCACCGGCCGCGCCGGCACGACGCTGCAGATCCTGCCCGGAGACGCCCTGGCGTGGACGCCGGCGCCCGGGGACGTGCCCGATCTGGTGTTTATCGACCCGCCCTACGATCTCATTCCCCGCGTCGCGCCGGTGTTGTTCGGCCGGCTTGCGCAGAGCCTCGCCGCCAAGCCGGAGGCCATCGTGGTGTTCGAAGCGCCGGGGGAAATGAACGTGGAGGCGCCCGGGTGGATCTGCCGCAAGCGGCTCGGCAAGGGCGCGCGGCAGCCGACCGCGTCGATTTTTGTGCGTCAGCCCGTAGCCGTCTGATCTACGTCAGGGGGCGTCTTCCGCTGCCAGCGCGGCGGCGCGCAGCACGGCGAGGGCGGCGACTACGGCGGTCTCCGTGCGCAGCACCCGTGCCCCAAGGTGAACCAGCGAAAAGCCGGCGGCGCGCAGGTGCCAGCGGTCTTCGCTGTCCCAGCCCCGCTCGGGTCCGAGGGCCACGACGGTGTCGCCGGTCGGGTGCGTCCGCAAGGCGTGGCCGAGGGAGTGGGGCGCTTCGTAGAGATCGAGCGCGTAGCGCGCACGGTGCGCGGGCAGGGCGGCGAGCGCCTCGTCGAGCGGGTGCGTCCACGTCACCGCCGGCACGCGGGTGTCGAAGGCTTGTTCGGCCCCGATGATCAGGTGCCGTTGCCATTCACCGGAGTGCCACAGGGAACTGGCGGCGTAGTTGGGGTCGCTGCGTGCGGTGCGGACAAAGTGAATCGCCGTCGCCCCGAGCGTGGTGGCGTCGCGCAGGATGTCGCGTGCGGTCTGCGGACGCGGGAGGCCGACGAGCAGGATGAGACCGGGGAGCGGTGGGGGCGGGGCTTCCCAGGCAAACGCGAGGCTGAGGGCGTGGTCGTCGACCGCGACGAGCCGCGCTTTGCCGCGCGGACCGTTGAGTAGGCCGGCGTCGAAGGTATCGCCCACCTTTCGGCCGAGGACCCGCAGCACATGGTGGGAGCGCGGGTCGGTGCGCGGGAGGGGCCGGGTGGATTCGTCCTCGGTGAACAGCACGAGGTTCATGCCGAGGCTCCGGGACTGAGCAGCGCGCGGATGGTTTCGCAGTGGCGCAGCAGGGCCTCGGCTCCGGCTTGCTGCAAGATCGGGGCGGCAGCGGTCAGTTCGATCTGGGCCGCTTCATGATCGCCCTGGCCCGCAAGCAGTGCAGCCAGGCGACAGCGGATCTGGGCAGCGAGGAGCGGGGCGTGGATGGCTTGGCAGGTGCGGATGGCGGCGCGAAATTGGCTCAGACCGTCGGCCGTCCGCCCTTCGGCCATCGCAACCTCCGCTCGGGCGCGGCAAACCATGGCCTGGAGCGCAGGGGTCGACGCCAGGTCAGGCTCGGACTCCAGCTGGGTGATCGCTTCCCGCGCTTCGGCCATCCGGCCGTCGGCGGTGGCGACGAGGGCATAGTAGGCGAGGGCTTGGCCGCGTTTGGACCGGCAGGACCAGGCATTCTCGGCCAGGCTCTGCGCGAGCAACCGGGCTGCCGCCGTGGTGTTGCCCTCGGCGAAACGCAGCAGGGCGAGATTGAAATGGGTTTCCCAGCCCAACTCGGCTGCGCGTCGAAACGCCGCCTCGGCGTCGGCGAACGCGCCCCGCGCAACCAGGATCTCCCCCAGCACCCGCCAAGCATCGCCCTCGGCCCACGGAGCCTGGCGGGCGAGGCTCTCGATGGTATGCCGGATCTCCGCCTCCGCCTCGCGCAACTGCCCCCGCAGCGCGAGCACCTCGGCCCGGTGCATGCGGCACAAACCGGGGTAACCGGCCGTACCTTTGTCCGCGCTCCAGCGGGTAAAGTGCTCCGTCCATTCGGTGGCCCGCTGCCAGTCGGCGCGCGTCATGCAGCTGTAGATCACGCTGCAATAAATGAGTCCCCCGGCCCAGGGGCTGAGCCGGCACGCGCCCACCGCGGCCCCGGCTTCGTCGAGGGCGGCAAGGCCTTCGCGGATGCGGCCGAGGTAGAGCGACGCCTCGCCCTGCACCACGAGGCTGAGGCTTTCCAAATCGAGGTCGTGGGTCCGCTGTCCGGTCCGGCGCGCCTTGTCGGCAAGCGCGAGCGAACGTTCCACCTCGTTGGCGAGCAGGGCGATGCGGGCGCCAAGCAGGTCGAGGTAGCCTTGCTCGCGTCCGTCGGGCTCGTGCTCGAGCAGGCGGGTGGCGCGATGATACCAGCCCTGAACCCGGGCGCTTTCCCTCCATTCGGCGTGAAGCATCGCGATAAGCACCGCCGCCCAGCCGGCGCGGCGCCGGTCACCCCGCACGGTGAAGGCGGCCACCGCCTGTTCCAGCGGGCCGATCGCCTGATGCGGCCGGCCGGCGCATTGTGCCGCATGCGCCCAGCGCTGCAGGTCCTCGCCTTGGAGGCCGTCCACGCGGTCGATCGAATCGTAGCGCGCCATGACGCTCTCCCAATCGCCAGCCGCATACGCGGCGCGGGCGGCCTCGAGCTCGGGTGTGACGGACGCCGGAGCCTCCGGTGGAACCGCCGCGCCGGCGTCCTCCGCACAAAAGCGGTATCCTTGGCGGGAATACGTTCGGATCGCATTCTCCGCTCCCGCCTCCGCGAGGGCGTTGCGTGCGAGGCTGACGGCCCGCTGGAGCGATCCGTCGGCGACGGTGACGTCGGGCCACACCGCATCGAGCAGCTCGTCTTTCGAGACGACGCGGCCGCGGTTGCGGGCGAGATAGACGAGCACATCGAAGACCCGCGGCTGCAGGGTGAGCACGCGGCCTCCGGCGCGCACTTCGCGTGCGGCCTCATCGATCTCGAAGGTGGCGTAGCGATGGGTCATCGGCGGCGGGACAGGCGAATCCGTCCGAGACTGATAAGAAAATGATCAGCCGCCGGAAAGGACTTTTACCACCTGTTTTCGGTAACGTGGCGCTGGTCGATGACGAGTCTGCTCAGGCGGAGTCGTCCCTCGACCTCACCCAACCTAAATCCACCCATGAACACCTTCGTCATCCTCCGCCGCAACGGCTGGAGCACGATCTCCGACCTCGAGAAAGCCGCCGCCCGCTCCTTACGGGTCGGCACCGAAGTCATGCGCGAACGCGTGCGCTGGCTTCGTTCCTACGTGATCCGCGAGCAAAATGGCCGTCTTGGTACCGTCTGCATCTACCAGGGCCCGGATGCCGCCACGATACGCGAGCACGCGGAACGGGCTGGGATTCCGTGCGACGAGGTCATTCCGGTGACCGAAACCGTCATCATCAACGAGGCTGTGGCGTCATGACCCTGGCAACGCTGGCTCCCACTGACGCGCTGGACGTTGTGCCGCCCTGGTCGGCTCTTGTGGCGGCGGGTCTTCTCCTCGCGCTGGTTGCACTCGACCGGCTTGCGCCGTTGGCCGCGGTCTTCGCGGCACCCTCCTGCTGAAAGCGTCCTCACCCTTGCCCGATCCTTCCTCCTCATGAATACAACCTCTTCGCCTTCTTCGTTCAAACGGACCGCCGTACTTGCCTATGGGCTCGCGGCCTATGCGGTCTTTTTCGCGACCTTCTGCTATGCCGCTGGCTTCGTCGGCAATTTCATCGTGCCGAAATCCATGGACGGGCCCGCCACCGATCCGCTCGGCGTGGCGCTGGCGGTCAACGCAGGACTGCTCGGCCTCTTCGCCGTGCAGCACAGTGTGATGGCGCGGCCCTTCTTCAAGCGCTGGCTGGCGCGCTTCGTCCCCGAGGCGGCCGAGCGCAGCACCTACGTGCTCATGTCGTCACTCGCGCTGATTCTCCTCTTTTGGCAATGGCGTCCGATGGGAGGCACGGTCTGGTCCGTGACGCATCCACTCGGAGTCGGCATCATGCATGCCGGCTTCGCCTTCGGCTGGCTCGTCGTGCTCGTGACGACGTTCCTGATCAACCATTTTGATCTCTTCGGTCTGCGGCAGACGTGGAAGTACTTCCGCGACGTCCCGTACCGTCCGCTGCCTTTCGTGACGCCGGGGCCCTATCGGTGGGTGCGGCATCCGCTCTACGTCGGTTGGCTGTGTGCCTTTTGGTTCACACCGGCGATGACCATGGCCCACCTCGTCTTTGCGCTGGCGACGACGATCTATATCCTCGTGGCGATCCGGCTGGAGGAGCGTGATCTGGTGGACGTCCATGGCCGCGACTACGTCGAGTACCGGCAGCGTACGCCCATGTTGATTCCGAACGTGAAGTGACGCGAGCGGCGCCTTCCGCGTTGTGCCGGGCACCGGCGGCGGTCTCACTCGCGCCATGCTTCCGTTGTGGGATTCGCAACCGCGCCGCCGCCGGCCGGCGCTGACGCTCTGCCTCGTCGCCGCCAACCTTGCCGTCTTCGCGTATGAGGTCTGGCTGATGCTGCAGGGCGGACGGGCGCTGCCGGTCTTCATGGAGCAGCACGCCTTGATTCCCGGGCGGTTGGTCGAAGGGTGGCGCGAACCGGAGCCGTGGCTCACCGTGCTCAGTTCGATGTTCCTGCACGGCAGCGGCGCGCACGTGCTGGGCAACGTCTGGTTCCTCTGGGTATTCGGCGGCGGAGTCGAAGCCCGGCTCGGCGCCGCCCGGTTCCTGACCCTCTATTTTGCCTCGGGCTTGGGCGCGGCCGCGCTGCAGGTGGCGACCGACCCCTTCTCGCCGGTGCCGATGGTGGGCGCGAGCGGGGCGATCTCCGGGCTGCTCGGGGCCTACCTCGTGCTCTTTCCCGGAGCGTGGATTCTCACCCTGATTCCGTGGATCGTCCCGGTCATTCCGGTGCCGGCGGTGGTTTTTTTGCTCCTGTGGTTTGCCCTGCAGACCGTGAATGGAGTCGGTGCGCTCCAGGCTGAGGCCGCCGGCGGCGTGGCGTGGTGGGCACACATCGGCGGCTTCCTCGCCGGCGTGCTCGTGGCCCGGACGATCGGTGCACCGCGCGGTCGCCGCCGCTGACCGCCGGTCCGGATCAGAGCTCGGCGTAGGCGCGCAGGCCGGCGCCGTTCACGATCTGGATGCGGGCGCCTTCGACCAGGATCAGACCTTCGTCGCGGAACCGGGCAAAGGTGCGGGACAGCGTCTCGCTGGTTACGCCGAGCTGACCGGCCAGCACTTTCTTGGTCACGGGCAGGTCGACTGCGACCGGACAACCGATTGAGGCGGCCGGCGATTGGCGGAGCAGGTAATCGGCGAGCCGGTGCTCGATCTGGCGGCCCTTGATGTCCTGCAGCGACTGCACGAGGTGTTTAAGGTGCACACTCATTGAGCCCAGCATGTGCAACGCGAGTTCGGGCTGGCGCCGGATGAGATCCCGGAAGCGCGACCGGTTGACGACAATGACCTGGGACGGTTCCAACGCGATCGCGTTGGCCGGATAGGACTCGATCGTGGCAAGGGTGACCTCGGCGAAGCTTTCGGGTGGCCGGAACACGCAGATGATCTGTTCGCGGCCGTCGGAGGCCACACGGAAGATGCTCACCGCGCCGTTCTGCATGACGTAGAAGCCCTCGGACTTCTCACCTTCTCGAAAGAGCATCTCGCCCTTCTGCAACGAGCGCAGCGTGCTGCCTTCCGCGATCGTGGCGAGATCGTCGGGCGGTACGGAAGCGAAGAGCCGGCTCTGGCGCAGCGTGGCGCTGATCGCGATTTGCCGGGGAGACATCGCCTTGCTGACCGTGCTCATGATGCGCTTCAGGTTGCCTCCCGCTTGATCCTGATCAAGGCAATCACGTGCCGTCCGGGTACACTCGCCGTCATGAATTCCGCCTCTCCTCCGCCGCTGCAGCTCGACGTGCGCCCTTTGGTTGCGGCGCACAAGCCGCCCATGGCGGCCATTTTGGAAAGTGTGGGCCGCCTTGCTCCCGGGCAGCCGCTGGTGCTGATCGCGCCGTTTGAGCCGGCGCCACTCTATCAGTTTCTCGGACAACAGGGATTCAGCCACACTGCGCGGGTGCGCGAAGACGGGGCGTGGGAAGTGACGTTTCGCCGTGAGTGATCGACCCTCGCCCGCCGCGGGACAGGCGGCGAATCCGCCGGCTGCCCTGTACGACCGCCTGGGTGGACGCCCGGTCTTGCTCACCCTGTTGCGCCATTTCTACGCCGATGTGCGCCAACACGAGGAGATCGCGCCGGTCTTTGCCGCCAAGATCGCCGATTGGCCGGCACACCTGGAGAAGATTGCCGACTTCTGGTCGGGGGTTACGGGCGGACCGCGGCTCTACACCGGCGGCATGCCGTGGAAGCATGTGCCCTTGCAACTGGAGGAACGCCATTTCCTCGCCTGGCTTGAACTCTGGCGGCGCAACTGTCGCATCTACCTCGCCGCTGACGTGGCGGACGAGATGATTGCCGTCGCCGAAGCGTTTGGCCTGCGCCTGCGGCAGATCGTGGCCGCGTACGGGCCGGGCGATCAACCCGGCTCACAGTGACACCACGAACGGACGCCCGTCCGCTAACGGTAGCGCTGCGAGCTCGGGGTTGCGCTGGAGAAAGACTTGGACGTACGAGCAGGCCGGCACGACCTGCCAGCCGGCGGTCCGCGCGTAGGCAAGGGCGGCGCGGGTGAGTGCGGCGGCGTGGCCTTGTCCGCGCAACTCGGGAGGGACAAACGTGTGTACAAAGGCGGCGCGATCGTCCGTCAGGTCGTAGGTGAGATGGGCGCCGTCGGGGGTTTCAAAGCTCCGCCGCTCGGGAACGTGCGTGACGGTAAGGGACGGCGTGCTCATCGCGGCGGCAAGGATGGAGAAGGACGCGCTGTCGAGTCGAGCGCGGCGAGCGCGTGTGGACGCAGCGGCTCGAGGTGGGCGGCGTCGACGCGGTTGCGACCCTTGATGTCGATCAAGGGCGGGCGGAGATCGGCGTTGTCCGGACGGCTCCATCGGCATAGGATCCCGTCATGCCCGAGTCGTCCGCGCCGTCGTCCGAACCTCCGCTGACGTCCCTCGGGGGTCTGGCATTCCGAACTGCCGTGGGGTTTCTTCTCATCACCACCCTGCTGGGCGGTGTCCTACGGTTCCTCGCGGTGTGGCCGGTGGCGGGAATCGAGTACGGTCATCTGCTGCACACGCACTCGCACCTGGGCTTTCTCGGCTGGGTGTTCAACGCATTCCTGGCCCTTGCGGTGATGCGGTTTGTTCCGGTGGCGCAGGCGCGGGTCTTCCGACGATTGTTCCTCGTTCTGCAGGTGGCGGTGCTCGGCATGATGGTTTCGTATCCGTTTCAAGGGTACGGCGCGTTGAGCATCGCCTTCTCGACCTTGCACATGGGGGCGTCGGCGGTGTTTGCGTGGAAGCTGTGGTTCCGCAACACGGCAGCGCCGGTGGCGCGCGGGCATCTGCGACTGGCGCTGGTTTTCCTGGTGCTCTCGGGTTTGGGGCCGCTGGCGCTTGGTCCACTGGCGGCCTCGGGGTTGCGCGACACGCCGGCCTACTCGCTTTCCATCACCTTCTATCTGCACGGGCAGTACAACGGCTGGTTCGTCTTCTTTCTCCAGGCGGTGCTGTTCCAGGAGATGGCGCGGAACCGGCTTCTCGCCGATGCGCGGGCGGCGCGCCATGCGCTCCCCTGGCTCGGTGTCGGCGCGGTGCTGACGCTGGCGCAATCCACGCTCTGGCTGCAGCCGCCGCTGTGGATCCATGCGGTGGCCGCGGTGGGCGGCGGTGTGCAGGTGATGGGCTGTGTCTGGCTCGTGCGGGCGGTGCGCGGGGCGGGCGTTTTGTTCGCCGGACCGGCCCGAGTGCTCATGTCCGTTGCGCTGGCGGCTTTGTTGACGAAACACGCCTTGCAGGCCGTCGCGGCGGCGCCGGCCTTTGTCGGCCTCGCCAACCATCGCTTTGTGGTGATCGCGTTTCTCCACTTGGTCTTCCTCGGCGTTGTGGCGCCGGCGCTGTTTGCGTGGGGTCTGCGGTTGGGCTGGCTGCGCGACGGCCGGGCGCTGCGCCTCGGTTCGTCGGTTTTCCTAATCGGGGGACTGGCCACGGAGATCCTGCTGGTGGGGCCGGCGCTGGGCTGGTTCGTGCCAAACGCACTCAGCCGGGGATTGCTGGTGGCAGCGGGCACCTCTGCCGTGGGTGCGGTGGGTGTGGCCGTCGCTGCCTGGGAGGCTCCGGGCGGCAGGCGGGAAGCGGCACGGCATCGGGCCGGCCGGGTTGAAGACGACTGGCAATAGGTATTGGGCCGGAATCCATCGGTGGTTTTCCCCGTGTCGATGAATCCGGTTTTGACCTTCGCGCGTACCGTGATTTGTCCTGTTCCAGCGATGCTCGCCGACCTCCTTCAAGATCGCGCCGCTCTCTACGTTTCTGGCGCCATGTCGGCGGCGGAGCGGGAGAACTTTGAACTGATCCTCCTGTTTCATGAGGAACTGAAGCGCCATGTCGCGGACCTGCAGTCCACGGCGGCGACGCTCGCCTTGGCATCCGTCCGTCAGGTTGCAGTTCCGCCGGCGACGTTGCGGGCGCGGCTGTTTGCCAGTCTGGACCGATTGCCGGCCCGGACGCCCAGTCCGGCCGTGGTGGTGACCGATGGCGCGGGTTTGGTGGAGTGGATCAATCCGGCGTTTTCCGCCATGTGCGGGTATTCGCTCGACGAATTGAGGGGCCGCAAGCCGGGTACCGTGCTGCAGGGCGCGGCCACGGATCGGTCAGCCGTCGCGCGCATCCGCGAAGCGGTCCGCCTGCGCCGCGAATGCACCGAGACGTTGGTCAATTATCACAAGAACGGTTCACGCTACCTCGCGGAAGTGAAGATCTCGCCGGTCTTGGACGAAGACCATCAGCCCCTTTGGTTCGTGGCTCGCGAACGCGTGCTGGCCTCCGAGGCCGAACTCGCGGCCGGCTGAGGTCGTCGAAGCTCCCCGTCGCACGCCGAGGCGGAGGGTGTGGGCACAAAAAAACCCCTCCACGAGGGAGGGGTGTCAAACCCGACGACTCGGGTTACTTCACCTTGAGCACGCCCTTCATCATGGCGTAGTGGCCAGGGAAGGTGCAGAGGAAGGGATAGTCGCCCGGAGCCGAAGGCACGGTGAACTCGATCGTGTCGCTCTCGCCGCCGCCGATGATCTTGGTGTGGGCGAGCACGGCGGAGCGGTCATCCGGCAGGTAAACCGGGGCCTTGGTCGCGCAGGACATGGCGAACGCATTGAACTCGGCGGGCGTCATGGGCTTCACGAGCACCCAGTTGTGACCCATGGCGGTCTTGGGCAGCTTGCCCACATGCTTGAGGGTCAGGCGGATGGTCTCACCCGGCTTCGCGGCGATTTCCTTGAGGTTGAATTGCATCGCGTCGTTCGACGTGATCGTGACCTCGCGCGCGGCGGCGGCGAAGGCGGAGGTCGCGAGCGCAAAGACGCTGGCGAGCGTGAAAAGACCGAGGGAGAGGAAGGATTTGCGTGTCATATCGGGAACAAAGGTAACCGGGGACCGTACGTCGCGCCTTGATACAGGTCAAGGCACCGGCGGGGAGAATTCGCTAGGCTGATTGTATGAGTACGACGACCTTACTGCCGGCCGATGTGGCGGCCGCCCTCTCCCTGCCGGCGGCGGTGCAACATGCGGAGGCCGGCATCGTGAGCCGCACCGTGCTGCAGACGCCGGAGCTGCGCATCGTGCTGTTTGCGTTTGCCGCCGGCCAGGAACTGACCGGACACAGCAGCCAGCGCCGTGCGGTTGTGCACATCCTGACCGGGGCGTGCGAATTCGAGTTCAACGGGTCACCCCAGCGACTCGAGGCCGGTGCACTGCTTCATCTCCCGCCCGGTCATCCGCACGCCGTACGGGCCACCGACGGACCGTTCGCGATGCTGCTCACGCTGGCATCTTGCTGAACGCGCAACCGGACCGGATTTCGAGATCATGACTGCACCCGCCTCCCTGCCTCATGCTGGACCGGTGCGGGTGCCGTTGGTGGATGGTGCGCGCCTGCCGCTGGCGTTTGTCGCCCTCGGCCTTGGCGCCTTTGCGGTGGGCGCCGGTTGGAGCGTCGGCGCGGGCGCGCCGATGGAGTTGCCTTACTTTCATCCCCATGTCGTGGCCCTGGCGCATCTGTGGTTGCCGGGCTTTCTGCTCAGCATCTGCCTGGGCGCGTCGTATCAACTGATGCCCGTGGTCCTCGGGGTGCCCCTGCGTGCGGCCCGGAGCGTCCTGCGGTGGCATGCGGGCCTGCATGCCGTCGGAGTCTTGGCCCTCGTGACCGGTCTGGCCCGCGCCGATTACCTCCTGGCGGGCGCCGGCGGACTGGCGCTGACCATAGGCGTGAGCCTGTTTGCGGCCGCGACCTGGGCCACGTTTGCCGCCTCCTCGCGCCGGGATGCGGCGGCGTGGAGTTTTCCCTTGGCCGCCCTCTGGCTGTCCGGCACGGCCGCGGCAGGGGTGATGCTGGCGGCGAACCGGCATGCACCCTTTCTGCCCCTGTCGGTCCTCGACCTGCTGGCGGCGCACGCCCACCTCGGCCTCGTCGGCTACTTTGTTTCCCTGCTGCAGGGGGTAACCTTTCAACTGCTGCCGATGTTCACGATGGGGACGGCGGCGCGGCCGCGGTGGGCGCTGGCGGGGCTTGGGGCGACCCAGGCGGGGTTGCCGCTGCTCGCCGCCGGTTTCGCGTGGTCTGCGCCGGTGCTGCAGCGGGTGGGCGCAGGCATCCTGCTGGGCGGACTGGCGGCAAGCGGCGTCGCGTGGGTGGCGACCTTGCGCGCGCGGCGGCGGCGGAAGCTCGATCCGGGAGTAAGGGCTTTCGTGCTGGGCGTCGGCGGGCTCGCGGTCGCCGCCGTGGCGGGTGCCGGGCTGGCCTTCGATGTCATGCCGGCGCCGCGCGCCGCCGCTGCCGTGGGGATGTACGGCGTGCTCGTGGTGGCGGGCGGTTTGAGCCTCTGCGTCCTGGGCATGCTCAGCAAGATCCTGCCCTTTCTCGTGTGGATGAAGGCCTACGGCCCGAGGGTCGGCCGCGAACCCGTGCCTGTTGCGACCGCGCTGGCGTCACGAACGCTTGAATACAGCTGGTTGACGGCCCACGCGGCCGGCAGTGTGCTGCTCGCGGCGGGGCTGCTAGCCGGGGCCGAGGTGGTTGCCGTCCTTGGTGGTGGGCTCCTGCTGGCGGGTGCCGCCTGCTATCTCGCCAATGCGGTCCGCGTGGTGTCGCACCTGTGGCGGCGGCGCGCCGGTGGGCCGCGGGAAATCCCGGCGATCACGGTGCCGTCACCGCCTCCGACCCTATGAACACCCCCTTGATCCATGCCCGGCAGGCCGCGCTGCGCGAAGCCTTTGCCCAGGTTTACGATCCCGAATTCGGCGTCAGCATCCAGGATCTCGGCCTGATCTACGCCACGGAGATTGGCGAGGATGGCGGCGTCACCGTGGTGATGACCCTGACCTCGATGTATTGCCCGGCCGGAGACGTGATCCTCGCCGGAGTGAAGGCGGCGGCCGAGTCCGTGCCGGGGGTCGCGTGGGCGGAGGTGAGGCTGGTGTGGGAACCGCTCTGGACGCCGGACCTGCTTTCGCCCGCCGGCCGCAAGCAGTTGGGTTGGGATCAACCCCGTGTGGACGAGTGATCGCGTGCTCTTTCCCCCAGGTTGGTTTCTTTCCCTTTCCTCGTGCTGTGGAGATCAGACCGATCCGACGGATCCGTCCGATCGATGCTCGGTTTGGTCACCGGTAGCCCGGTAGGAAGGCCTTCTCCGCGGCGAACATCTCCAGGGTCATCGCTTTGATCTGCGCCGGGGTACAAAGGGCGGCGGTCAACGGATCGAGCATGAGGGCGTACACGGCCTTCTCGATGCTGCGTTCGACCGCAGCCTGGGCGCCGAGGTCGAACATGGCCATGTTCGAGGCGCAGAGGCCGGCCATCTGTGCCGGCAGCGCCCCGTAGCGGAGGGGTTGCACGCCGTTGCGATCGACCAGGCAGGCGACTTCGACGCATCCGTCGGCGGGCAGGTTGGTGATGAGCTGGCCCGCGCCCCGGTGATGATTCATGACGTTGCCGTGGATGCGGAAGGGGGCGTCCTTCTCGCGGGCCTCGATGATCCAGGACGCGTATTCCCAGGAACGCGGCCAGCCCAGGGGGGCGTCCCCGCGCAGCATGGCCTGGCGCTCCGCGTCCGCCTCCGTCCGCCATCGCGGCCAGTTTGTCGCGTAGAAACGGGAGCCCCCGTCATAGGCGAGGCGCAGCAACTTCCGTCCGGCTCCGCTCTTCCGGTAATAGGGCAGGTACTCGGAAAGGTGACCCGAGCTCTCCGTGATGAAGGCGCCGAAGTGCACGCACATGTCCTTGCGGATGAGGTCGGTGCTCTTGCTCGGATTGGCCCGCGTGGCGCCATGGGTGATGTCGGTTGCGTCCTGCAACACGCCCCCCGCGTCGTACTCGGCGATGCCGGCGGCGACGTCGGCGGAGAATTGCCGGTAGAGGCGGTCGGTGTAGAGGTCTACGCCCCGGTGACGTAGGGTGGTGAACCAGGCGAGGTGGTTGATGCCGGCGCAGGCCCACTCCAGTTCGGCGTAGGGAACCCCGGCGTAGGTCGCGAGTTTCTGGCTGGTGCCCTGCACGCTGTGGCAGAGACCGACGACCGCCATCGACGACGTGCGGCCGGCGGCGAGGCACAGCATCGACATCGGGTTGGTGTAGTTGAGTACGAGGGCCTGCGGACACAGCCGCTCGCAATCGCGCAACACCTCGAGCCAGACCGGAATGGTGCGCAACGCCTTGAAGAGGCCACCGGGGCCGATGGTATCGCCGATGCACTGATCGATGCCGTACTTGAGCGGGATGTCGTTGTCGTGCACGACGCATTCGGCGCCGCTCACCTCGATGCAATTCACGATGTAGTCGGCGCCGGGCAGGGCCTTGAGGCGATCGGGCGTGGCCTGGAGCTTCCAATGCGCCTTGCCTGACGCGACAAGGAGCTTGCGCACCATCCGGGCGGTCAGGTTGAGACGGCGCCGGTCAATGTCGACGAGCACGACCGTGCCGCCCTGCTCACCCGGGATGTGGATGAGGTCGTTGATCAGGCGCGGGGCAAAGAAGCTGCCGGCGCCCAGAAAGACCAGTTTGACCGGTCGCGGCATGCGTCCGGGCAGACCGGCTGAAGCGGCGTCCTGAGTGTGGGCGGCATGGCCGGAAGGGCGGGAGGGGCGGCGGGAGGAGGTGCGGACGGAGGGCATGGCGGGAAACAGTGGATGCACCATGGGTGACCCCGGAATCGCCGGCAGAGGGGAAAGAATTGATCCGTGTGGTGCAAAATGTGATCCTGGCGGAGTTGATGATCCCTGCCCTCCCTTCGGCCGATAATCGGCCGCCCAGCCTTCCCGCCTGGACAGGGCGCAAGGAAGCATGACGCGCGAAGATGACATCTTCGGGCGTCTGGCCGGGGGCGGGGAGGAGACGCGGACGGACGCAAGCTATCGCTACGACAACGCGCAGCGCGGCGATTCGAACCGTCTGGTGATCCAGCGCACGCTCGCTGGGGCGATGTGGTTTCGGGAAGCGGGCGGAGAGCGGGAGGTGCGGGAGGGACAGGCCGTGTTATTCACCCATCGCGAGCCGACCAGTTACGGTTATCCGGAAGGCGGGACTGCGCCCTACGTGCAGCGTTATCTCACGCTGGTGCCGAACGGCGGGATCCGCCCGCTGTTCGACGCCATTCGTCGCGAGTTCGGGTCGGTGGTGGCGATGCCCGTCCGCTCCGAAGGGGCACGGCTGCACGACGAGGCGCTGCGCCGTCACCGGCGGGCGGAGTTTCGCGACCGGTTCGAGGAGTCGGAGTTCGTGTACCGCCTGCTGGTGGCGATCTACCGCGATCAGGTGAAGGCCACGCGGCAGCATGACCCGATCGAGTACGGGTATCACCTCATGCGCGACCAACTGCGCCTGCCCATGGCGGTGAAGGAACTCGCGCAGAGCTGCGGGGTAACGCGCGAACACTTCGTGCGCGAATTCAGCCGGCGCTACGGTGTGTCACCCGGTGCACGCTGGCGACACCTCAAGCTCGAGCGGGCGCGCGACATGCTGCGCACCACCGAACTGTCCGTCGAAGAAATCTCCGTGGCCTGCGGGTTTGCCTCGAGCAACGCGTTTTGCCGCGCGTTTCGGCACCACTACGGCGATTCCCCCGGCCGGGCTCGTCGCACGGACGCGTGAGCGGCCGGATCGTGCCGGAAGTTCCCTTCCGGCGCGCAGGCCTATTTGCCAAAAGCGGCCAAGTCCGCGCGGGCGGTCTTCATTTCGGCCAAAATGCGGTGGGCGTATTCGAGCAGCTGCTCTCCCGCGGGAGTGAGTTTGACGCTGCGCCCGAGGCGGTCGAACAGACGGAGCTCGAGCTCGTCCTCGAGGGACTTGATGGCATGGCTGACCGCGGATTGCGTGAGATGGAGTTCATGAGCCGCGAGGGTGAAGCTGCCCGTCCGCGCGAGCGTGGTGAACGCAAGCAGCTTTCGGCTGTCGAGAATAGGCGTCATGTCGGTGGTGGCTTCGAGGGAAGCGCCTACCGATCAGCATAAGCCAAGCCAGCACCGGCCCCGGTCTGATCAATTTTTTTCATGCGATCCGTGGGCCGCGGATGCTCAACTGGCGAAAATGACGTAAGTTACGCGTAGCGCTCCTCTTTCCACGGGTCGGCGGAATTCGAGTAGCCGCGCACCTCCCAATAGCCGGGTTTATCCTCGGCCAGGAAGGTGAGCCCTTTGACGAATTTCGCGCCCTTCCATGCGTACAATTTTGGAATGATGACGCGGGCGGGGCCGCCGTGCTCGCGGGGGAGCGGTTTGCCGTCGAAGGACGTGGCGATGAGCACGTCGTCGTCGAGGCAGCGTTCGAGCGGCACGTTGGTCGAGTAGCCGTCGTAGCCGGTGAAGTAGACGTGGCGGGCGGCGGCCTTGGGTCGGACGAGCTCGTACAGGGTGGTGAAGGCCACGCCGCCCCAGCGGCAGTCATATTTTGACCAGGTAGTGACACAGTGGAAGTCGCTCACGTCCTCCACCTGGGGCAGGGCGTCGAAGGCGGCGCGGGTGAGGCGCACGGAGTTTTCCACCTCGCCGTCGAGCGTGAGGGTCCAGGCGTCGGGCGGGATGACCGGCTGCACGCCGAGATCGAGCACGGGGAAGCCCGTGGTGAGGCTTTGCCCGGGAGGCAGGCGGCCGGCCGCCGCCTCGGGCCGCTGGCGGACACCGGCGGCGATTTGCTTGCGGGCCCAGGCTTCCTTGGCGGCGAGATAGCGTTCTTTCGGCATGACGGGTTCGGGCGCAATCGGACGGAGGGGACCGGCAGGTGCCCTAACCCCCATCGGTCCGGTGGCGGGCCTTAAGGTTTACGGAACAGGTAGTGGCTGACAATCCACTCTTCGCCATTGCGGTAGCCCCACAGCTCGGCGCAGGCCATGTAGAACACCCGCCAGTACGCCCACCATTTCGTCACCTGGTCGGCGCCGTAGGTGTCGGCAAAGAGCGGGAGGATCTCGTCGCGGTGCCGGTCCATGTTCTGCAGCCAATGCTCGGCCGTCTTCTGGTAATGGGTGCCGTTGACCTTCCAGTCGGCGACGAGCCTGAGGTCGTCCTGGAACCGGGTGAGCAGCGAGTGGGACGGCATCTGGCCGCCGGTGAAGAAATAGCGCGCCATCCAGTCGGAGGCGTCGCGCGCGACGAAGTGGTAGGAGTACGTCGTATGGGTGAAAATGTGGACGAAGAGCAGCCCCTCGGGCTTGAGCCAGCGGGCGATGTTCGCGAACAGGCGCTGGTAGTTCTTGAGGTGCTCGAACATCTCGACCGACACCACGCGGTCGAAGGCGCCGGGCGCAAGCTCGAGTTCGTTGATGTCGCGGGTGAGGATGCGCAGGTTGCGCAGGCCGCGCTTGCGCGCCTCAGTCTCGATGTGTTCGCGCTGTGTCCGTGAGTTGGATACGCCGGTGATGCGGGCGTTGGGATAGCGGGCGGCGAGGTGGAGCGAGAGGGATCCCCAGCCGCAGCCCAGTTCGAGGATCTCCTGGCCGTCGGCGATGCGGGCGCGCTCGCAGTAGAGGGCGAGCATGGCGTCCTCGGCCTCGTCCAGCGTCTCGGTCCCCTTGGCGTAGAGGCAGCCCGAATACTTGAGGTTGCGCCCGAGGCAGTACTGGTAGAACGGCGTCGGCACCTCGTAGTGCTGTTCGTTGGCCGCGCGGGTGTCCTCGGCGAGCGGGCGCGTCTTCAGGTCGGCGACGTAGGCCTCCTCGTTGTAGCGGGCCGCCTCCTCGCGCAGGCGCTGGGCGAGCAGGCGGCGGATGCCGCGGCGGATGAGCCAGTCGGGCAGGAGATTTTTCTCGAGCAGCGTGTCGATCATGGGCAGGGACGGGAATCAGCCGGCGCGCGGCGTGCGGCGGAACCACGGGACGAACGCACTCGTCGTCCGCTGGTACTCGCGGTAGGCCTCGCCTTTGCTGCGCACCGCCTGCTCCTCCGTGAGGGGGATGCCAGTGACGCGCAGGAGCAGGTAAAGAATGATCGCGGGCGACAGGATGCCGGTCCAGCCCCAGGGTGAGCCGGCCGCGAAGAGCGCGTAGCCGACCCACACCAGCCATTCGAAGAAGTAGTTGGGATGCCGGCTCAGGCCCCACAGCCCCTGGTTGCACACCTTGCCGCGGTTGGCGGGATCGCGCTTGAATGCGCGCAGCTGGGCGTCCGCCAGCGCCTCGCCGGAAAGGGCGATCAGCCAGACGATCACGCCGGCGATTTCGAGCGGATGCAGCACCGGCGCCGGGTTCACGACCGCGAGGGCAAAGGGCAGCGCGAGGAGCACGACCGACAGGGCCTGGAACTGAAAAAACCGAAACATGCGCGGGCCGAAATTGGCCGCCCAGTCCTTGCGCAGCTGCTGGTAGCGGCCGTCCTCCTCCGGATGGTGGCCCATGACGCGCTGGTACAAATGGGTGCCGAGGCGGATGCTCCAGAGGCCGACCATGGCCGCAATGAGGCCGCGGCGAACGCCCCAGCCGGCGGCGAGCGCGGCGTAGACAACGGCCACGAAGGCAAACGCGTACGACCACGCCACGTCGACGATGCCGTAGTTGTCGATGCGGCGCGCCAGCCAGTAGACCCCTGCGAAGAGGACGCAGAGGACGACGGTGGCGACCAGCAGGAGGACGGGCAGACTCATGGTGAAGTGGCGGGACGGGCCCGCAGCCGGGCCAGCTTTTTGATTACGGGCCGCAGCGGATAATAGATGCTCGCGAGCAAAACCGGTGCCGTGATCGTCCACGCGGTGAAGGCGTGCACGCCCGCCCAGCCGAAGCGTTCGAGAAACTCCAGGATCGATGCCTCACGGAAGGTGGCGATCACCTCCGCGAGGGTGAATTTGTCCGACGTGGCGCCCCAGATGAACTCGCCCAGGCGCACATAGACGAAGATCATCACAACCTGCACCGGCCCGAGGAGCTGGTTCAGGGTGTGGAGCAGCGGCTGGTTGAGGCGCAGCCACACGCCGACGCCCAGGTTGAGCAGGGTCGTAAACCCGAAAAACGGGAAGAGCGAACACAGCGTGCCGACCGCGAGCGACGCCGCGATCCGGTCGGGCGTGATACCCTGGGTCAGCTGGGCGACAATCGGGTCGAGCACACGACGCTGCCAGAAGGACCGCTTGGGCGCAGGAGCGTCAGCGGGCGGCGGCGCCGCAGAGGCGGGCGGGAGGGACATCAGCTGGAAAAGATGCCGGCTCCGAGGAGGTAGGCAATCACGCCGAGCACGAGGAAGATCACCGGCAGCGTCAGGGTACCGGGATGGCGCGTGGTGAAGACGGCGCTGAGATCGCCGTCCGCGGGAATACGGAACAGTTCGCGCAGCATGTACGTCGCCATGGCAAAGTTGCCCCAGAGCATCAGCACGATCAGCCACAGCACGCGCGCGGCGAGCGAACGCTCCTTCCACGCCACCCACACGTAGAAGGTGAGGAACGCGAAATAGGCGTCGAACAGCGTGACTTGAAACCAGGGATTGCCCGTCACCTCGGGCGGAATGTCGAACAGCGCCTGCGCGAGGCTGGCGCGCACGGTGCCCCACGTCATGATGACGAGGACGACGCCGAACAGAATGCGGAGGAAGACGATCATGGAATGGTCCGTCTTGGCCGGACGTGGACGACCTCGGGGGTCACAGCGGCCGCCGGTCCGGGGTCAGAAGGAAATGTTGTTGGCGCGGGTGTGCAGGGTGTGCACGACCGAGATGTTGCGCATGGCGAACGCCGCCTCGCAGTAGCAGAGGTAGTAGTTCCACTTGCGGATGAAACGGTCGTCGAAGCCGAGGCCCCGCACCTCGTCGAGCCGCCCGTTGAAGGCCTCGCGCCAGAGCCGGAGCGTGCGGGCGTAGTCCTGGCCGAAATCCGTCATCTGGTTCAGCACGAAGCCACCGGTGCGGCTCAGTTGGTCGTTGACCCGGTTGAGCGAGAGCAGGAGCGAGCCCGGGAAGATGTGCTTTTGAATGAAGTCCACCCCGCGGCGGAACTGGTGGTAGCGATCGTCCGGGCAGGTGATGAACTGCAGCGCCATCAGGCCGTCGCGTTTGAGCACGCGGTCGAGCACGGTGCAGAACGCGGGTAGGTACTGGTGGCCGATCGCTTCCATCATTTCGATCGAGACGATCTTGTCGAATTTGCCCTGGAGTTCGCGGTAATCCTGGAAGCGGACATCGACGCGATCGGCCAGTCCGGCCTCGGCGATGCGGCGTTGGGCGAGTTCGTGTTGCTGGCGTGAGATCGTCAGCGTCGTCACCTTGCAGCCGTAGGTGCGGGCGGCATGGAGCGACCAGCCGCCCCAGCCCGTGCCGATCTCGAGCACGTGGTCGGCCGGCGAAAGCCGGAGGCTGCGGCAAAGGGCGTCATTTTTCTCCTGCTGCGCCTCCGCCAGCGTCTGGTCGGGACGGGCCCATTTCGCCGATGAGTACATCAACGACGGATCGAGGAAGAGGGAGAAGAAGTCGTTGGAGAGGTCGTAGTGTTCGCTGATGTTGCGGCGGGCGTTGGCCGGGGAGTTGAAGCGGATGAGGTGCCCGAGCCGGTTGGTGAAGCGGAGCAGGTTGAGCGCCCAGGTCTTGGCCCCGCGCCGGGCCGAGCCCGAGAGGGTCGGGGCTTCGTCGAGGTTGTGCAGGAACCAGGCGATCAACGCGGTCAGGTCCGGGGTCTCCCAGTCGCCGTCGAGGTAGGACTCCGCGAAACCAATGTCGCCCGACAGGATGCATTTCCGGAAAAACGCCTCGCGGCGCACGCGCAGGTGGGCTTCGGCGGGCAGGCCGAGCGCCAGCGTCCGTCCGGCTGCGTCGGCGTGCGAGCCGAAGTCGACCACACCGCCATCGGGCAACTCCATGCGCAAATGTCCGCGGCGCATGCTGGCGAAGGCGTTCAGCAGCGCGGAACGGTGGAAGGACGTGCGGCCGGAGGGGGCGAAGGCGCCGGCATCGGCGGTGGAGGAGGCGGAGGGAACGCGGCTCATGCGGAGTCGGAAAGGGACGGGGTGGCGATGGAGGGGTGGGGACGGTAGAGGTCACGCTGCTCGGCGGCCCGGGCCGCCTTGCGGAACCAGGGCACGCGTTTCAGGTAGAGCCGGAACGCATGCCAGTGGATGCCGGCGATGACCTTCACCGTCATGAACGGATACTTCAGCGAGAACCACGCCAACGTGCGGTCGTTGAGCGGCCGGGCGGGCCCGGCGAGGGTGCTGGTGAGGGTGCGTTGACCGCCCACGTAGTCGTCGATCTGCACCGAAAAGCGGTCCCGCGGCACCCGCAGGATGAAGTCGAAGTCCACGTCGACATCCGAGAAGGGCGACACGTAGAAATGCTTGGGCACCCGCAGGCGGAAGGCCGGTCCACCCGCGTCCTGGCGCGTGTCCGGGCCCAGCAGGTACGGTTTCATTTCGTGGAACGTGTTGGTGACCTCGGCGATCGCGGCGACCGGGGTCCCGGCGCGGTCATAACAGTAGTAGAACGATACCGGCTTGAAGAGATAGCCGGCGATGCGCGGCAGCGTGATCAGCTCGACCCGGCCCCCGGTCAGATCGATCCCGGCGGAGGCAAGGCGGGCCAGCACCCGTTGTTTGAGCGAGCCGGCCTCATCCGCCAGAGCGGCCTGCGGCGGGGACGACGGGGCGTGCACCGGCTCGTGGGTGGGCAGGTAGTCGCGTTCCCGGACGCTGTAGAGGTTGGCCCGGTTGACGGAGAAAAGACGCAGCCGGCTCGACACGGCGTCCAGTTCGTCGAGATCGAGCGCGAGCAGGAACAGGCGGTAGACAAACCGGTGCCGCACCGGATGAAAGCGGGCGTGCATGACGTGGCATTCGAAGATGCGTGAGTTCATGCGACGGGGAGGATGCAAGGTGCCAAAAGATGCAAGGTTGCGCGTTCGGGGCGGATCGCAACCGGTACGGCGGATTCCCCAGTGTTACAGTACGGGCCGGCAGCCGGCGAGGATGCATTCGCGACGCGGGGATGCGCCGCTTTTGCGATTGGGCGGGGGCCGTGTCCGGAGGCCTCAGGCCCAGGGGTCGCGTCCCAGCAGCAGTTCGCTCAGCTGCACCGCGCTCATGAAGGCATCCTCGTGGAAGCCGTACCGGAAATAGCTGCCGGCAAAGTAGGTCTCAGAGCGGCCACGGGCGGCTGCGTTTAGCGCCGGGAGCTCCTTTTGCGCGCGCAGGGCTCCGAGGCTGAACAGCGGGTGATCGTAGGCGATCGTCTTCACGACCTTGCCGGGGTGGATGCGCTCCGCCCCGTTGATGGACACAAAGTAGCTTTCGCGGTCGCTGACGCCTTGCAGGGAGTTCATCCAGTAGTGCGTGGCCGGGCTTAGCCGCCCGTCGGGTCCGCGCGACAGCTGGTAGTTCCAGCTCGACCAGGCGAGCCGCGTGCGCGGCATCACCGAGGTGTCGGTGTGCAGGGTTGCGGTGTTGGGTTGATACCGGAACTCCCCGAGCAGGCGGGCTTCGTCCGGGGTCGGATTGACGAGCAGGCGGAGCGCCTGGTCCCCGTGCGTGGCGATGATCACGCGGTCGAACGCGTGGGTGCGCCCGGCAGCGGTCGTGACGGTGATCTGGCCGCCGCTGCGCATCACGCGGGTGGCGCGGTCGCCCGTGTGGATCCGGTCGCGCCAGGGCGCCGTGAGCCGTTTGACGTACTCGCGCGCGCCGCCGTCGACCGTCCACCACGGGTGCTGCGTGTGCAGGCCAAGGAAGCCGTGGTTGTGGAAAAACCGGAGCAACGATGCGGCCGGGAACGTGAGCATGAGCTCGGGCGGCGTGCTCCAGACCGCCGAACTCATCGGCACGAGGTAAAGGTTGAAGAAGTCCTCGCCGTAACGCCGGCGCCGGACGTAGTCCCCGAGAGATTCCTCCGCGGTGCGCGGATCCTCGAGCGCCGCCACCGCCTCCTTGTTGAAGCGGTTGATGGCGGTCAGCATGCGCAGGAAGCGCAGGTTGAAGAGATTCTTGCGCTGGGCGAACAGGTGATTGAGCGACGAGCCGCACCACTCGAGACCCGTCTGATCGTCGCGCACCGCGAACGACATCGAGGTGGGTTTCACCGGCACCTGGAGCTGGTCGAACAACCGGCACAGGTGCGGGTAGGTGACGCGGTTGAACACCATGAAGCCGGTGTCGATCGGGACCGGCCGACCGGTGCCGGGTTCGGTGGCGTCGACCGTGTTGGTATGGCCGCCTACGTAGTCGTTCTGCTCGAAGACCGTGATCTCGTGGTTGCGATGGAGAAAGTGGGCACAACCGAGTCCGGCGATGCCGCTACCGATGATGGCGAGGCGCATGAGGGGATGAAGATCGAAACGTTCGTTGCGGAAGGTACGCGTCCAAGGCGCCCCAGGATGCGCCCAAAGAAAAGAGCCGTCCGGGGAGGACGGCTCGGTGCCAAGGTCGGGCGAAGGGCGCGCCGGGAGGCGGTGGCCTCAGGGCTTGGGCTCGTCCGCGGCCGGCTTGCTGGTCTTCGCCTGCCCGAGCTCCTCGGCGAGTTCGGTCACGTCCTTGTGGATGGCCGGACCCTCGGCCTTGTTGGGCACGGAGGTCTGCGCGGCGGCGGCGGTGGCCACGGCGAGGGCGGCCGCGGCGGGCACGACCTTGCGCAACGACGAGAATTCCGGGTGCACGTGGGCCGCGCGCTGGGCGGCGGCGACGGAGCGGTGGTGCTCGGCGTACATGCCCTCTTCGAGGATGGTCTTCGGCACGGGCTTGAGGCCCCAGATGAAGCCGGTCCACGACAGCAGTTTCAGGCCGTAGTACGTGGGATCGATTTCCCACCAGTAGAAACCGTTGCGCGTCGAGCTCTGGTAACGGTGGTGGTTGTTATGCCAGCCCTCGCCGAGCGTGATGATGGCGAGGATGAAGCTGTTGCGGGAATCGTCCTCGGTCTTGAAGCGGCGTTTGCCCATGAGGTGGGCCATGGAATTGATGCAGGCCGTGCCGTGGAAGAGGGCGGTGGTGCTGACGAAGAATGCCCAGACGAGCATCTGCGGACCGTTGGTGCCCAGGCCAGGCGCGAAACGCTCGAGGAAAACGCCAAGGCCGAAGATCGCGATCGCGAAGACCAGCGGCACGACCATGTCGAAGCGGTTCAGCCACACGAGCTCGGGGAACTTGGCGAGATCCTTCACCTTCGAGTAATCGGTCGGGAAATTGCGGCGGCTGGTGATCCAGCCGATGTGCGACCACAGGAACCCATGCACGTGCGGTGAATGCGCGTCCTCGGGATCGTCCGAGTGCTGGTGGTGATGGCGGTGGTGGTAAGCCCACCAGAGCGAGCCGCGTTGCACCGTCGTTCCTGCCCAGACTGCGAGCAGGAACTGGCCAAACCGGCTCGTGCTATACGTCTTGTGGGAGAAGTAGCGGTGATGGATGCCGGTGACGGCAAACATGCGCACGAAGTAGAGCACCACGGCGCTCCAGACGGCGAAGGCACTCGTTCCCGTCCAAATGATGCCAAGGCATCCGAGGTGCAGGATCACGAACGGCATGACGCGCACCCAGTCGACCTTGTCAGGCTCGGCGCGCATTTTTTCGGCCCCTTCAGGGCAATAATCAGAATCGATCCACTGAGTAACGGCAGTAAGCGCGCGACGGAATGGCGAGGAGACGGAGGAGGACTGGGCAGACACGAGATGTAACAGACAGAGATGAACGTTGAGACCCCCAAAGGAAGGCGGGTGCGACGGGCTGGGGCAAGCTGCGTTTGCAGGCGTGGTCCGGCGCCATCGCCTTTCGTCTGCAATTTACGTTGCGGCACCGGGCGTCAGCCGGTCCGCGCCGGCCGGCCGCTTACAATCAAGGAACCGAAGTGTATCGTGACGATCACGACACCGGCCGCGCCGGCCTTGCCATGGGCTTGCGTGTGTCCTTCACTCCGCCGCGCATGAGCGATGTCTCCCCTCCGGCCGCGGGTCCCGGTTCTGCTTCGCAGCCTTCGGCGTCCGGCGGATTTCCCCCGGTCAAAAAGTCGGAGATCTTCGGCTGGTGCTGCTTCGATTTCGCGAACTCGGCGTTCACGACCATCATCATCACGGTCGTCTACGCGGTGTACTTTGCGAAGGTCGTGGCGGAGGGCGATCCCAGCGCCGAGGGCTGGTGGGGCACCGCGCTCTCGGCCTCACAGGTGGTCGTGATCGTGCTGTCACCGCTGGTGGGAGCGCTGGCGGACGTGACGGCGCGCAAGAAATCGGCGCTCATGCTGACGGCCTTCGGGTGTTCGATTGCGACGGCGTCGCTCTACTTCGTCGGGCCCGGCGAGGTCGCGCTTGCGCTCGGGCTCGTGATCCTGGCCAACATCGGTTTCTCGCTGAGTGAAAACATCTGCGCCGCCTTCCTGCCGGAGATCAGCACCGCGGAGAACGTCGGGCGGATTTCCGGCTACGGGTGGAGCTTCGGTTACTTCGGCGGCCTCTTCAGCCTCATCCTTGCGTTGGTGATCATCCAAAGCGGCGACGGCCGGGCGCCGTGGACCTTCCTGATGACGGGCGTGTTTTTCTTCGGAGCCAGCCTGCCCACGCTCCTGCTGCTGCGCGAACGTGCGCGGCCGGTGGCGCTGCGGCCGGGCGAAACGGTGACCGGCCGCGCGTTCGGCCAGATGCGGCGCATGCTCGACGAACTGCCGCAGCACCGGACGCTCGCCGTGTTCTTCGTCGCCATGACGTTCTACATGGCCGGCCTCATGGCGGTCGTCGGTTTCGCCGCGCTCTATGCGACCGCCGTCGTGGGCATGACGCAGGATGAGATCATCAAGCTCTTCATCGTGCTCCAACTCGCCGGCGTGGTCGGGGCGTTTGGCTTCGGTTACCTGCAGGACCGCGCCAGCGCCAAGCTCGCCCTCGTGCTCTCGCTCCTGCTCTGGGTCGGCGTCTGCCTCTGGGCAGCGCTGTCGCGATCGAAGGCGGAATTCTACGGCGTGGGCGCCCTCGCCGGCGTTGCGATGGGGGCGCTGCAGTCCTCCGGCCGCGCCCTGGTCTCGACGCTGACGCCACCGGGCCGTGCGGGCGAGTTCTTCGGTTACTGGGGCTTCTTCGGCAAACTGGCCGGAGTGATCGGACCGGTGACGTACGGCTGGCTCATCACCCACATCGGTTATCGCTGGGGCATCGTGGCGGTGGGCGGCTTCTTCCTCACCGGCTTGCTCATCCTCCTGCCCCTGCGCATCCGCCCCCGGTCGCTGCCCGTTGCCTGAGCAGCGGCTCGACACCCGCATCGATGCCGCGCCCCCTGGGAGCGCCGACGTTCCCGTCGGCCCATCCATCGCCTCCGCCCCCGAGTTAAGCTTGTCGCACAACGTGCACTCCGCGAGAAAGCCCCACTCGGCGCATCGCGAAATCGTAAATGCCGGTTTCATGGCGACTAGCGTGGAGTGGGCAGCGGCATTCCAGAGCAGCACCCGCATCCGCAGCTGCGCAAGAAGCCTTACTCGCGACTCGAGTAGAGCTCTTCACGCGCTTTGCATTTGAGCAAAAAGCCCTACTCGCTCATCGTCTGCAAATGACCGCCGGTGGAACCCCCTGTCCTCGTTGCTTTATCAAATTCCCTCCCGCAAAGCCCCCTTCAACCTGTTCCTCGAAGTGTTGAGCAAAAAGCTCTACTGAGTCTGGGTTAATAACACTGTTGGGCAAAGCATGAATAAGCTTCTTGCAGCTCTCATATTGACGATTCCTCTCTGCGCTCTCGCGGCAGAGGAAAAGCCGAATCCAAAGATTATTGATCCGCGTGTAATCCATGCCTCTTTGGAGCAGCGGCGTCAGTGGGTGATTGAGCAGGCGGAAGGCCCCGGCGCATGGTTGTTCTCGCGCGATTACGAGTGGGTGCTCGCTGCGAAATCGCTGGGCCCCAAAGAAGCAAAGCAGCTAGCTCATTTGTTTTTCTACAGCACCGGCACGATGGGCGGCTATTTCGAAGAGGCCGTTCGTGATGGTGACCGATTCAGATTCACGTTTCACTCGGAGCTCGGTCCTGTCGTAGGTTTTCCGGTATTCGTCGACGCTAACACCGGCGCAGCGTGGCAGGAAGGCCAGAAAGAGCGGATTGATATGCTTTCGCTGATCAAGCTGTTCACCAAGCACCGGAAAGAAGAGAAGAAGCAGCCCAACAAGCGCACTACAGACAACTCCGGGGCTGCGCCCCTCCGTGTCTGATTGCGGACGTTGGGCAGAAGAGATGAGCACGCCGCTCAAAAGCTTTTTTGAGGGTGCGACGTCGGTGGACGATCTACGCGCTGCCGCGAAGATTCGGATTCAGAAGACGGCAAGTTCGAAGTCGATTGGCTACGTTGAGATTCTGCAGGAGCCATACTGCCTGATACGCGCACATCTGATCTCGCTTTGTGACTACGCGATCTCGGGTGAGCTGACGGAGGAGGAGCTGTCGGATATCGCGTTTTGGATCCAAGCAGCCGACGAAATTTATTGGGAAGAAGATGAAGTGATCGAAAGAACACTTTTCGAGTGGTCGTGTCCCGAAATCACTTTCCCGCTTACCCTTCCCACACTGAAGCGTTTTCGAGAACGCCTATCGACCGGCGACCTCACAGTTGCGATCAAGTGAAGAAGAGCCCATCCAGTCACCACAGACAACTCCGGTCAGCGCTCCGCGCTGCCCCCCGTGTCTGAGTTCAATCGTTAGCCAAAAGACGATGAACTTGGATCGCGAGGGTCGCTCTAGTCTTCATTACGCCGCAGGCGATGGTGAATTGGCGGCTGTAGAGAAGCTCCTTGCTACCGGTGCGGACGTGAATCTCCAAGATAAGCAAGGTTGGGCTCCACTGCACTTCGCTGCTCAAGCGTGCTCCGAAGAGATTGTCGCCTGTCTATTGGCACATGGAGCGGCTGTTGATCTCGAAGATGCTTTCGGCAATACCCCGCTTATTAGGGCGACATTCGCCTCCAGAGGTGATGGCGCTGTGATTCGAGTGTTGCGGGCGGCTGGCGCGGATCCATATAAGAAGAATCAGAGCGGAGTGAGTGCACTGTCGCTCGCGAAGACGATTGGGAACTACAATGTCGCTCAGTTCTACGATGATCTCCCAAACGGCTAACCAGACGGTACATCCAACGAACGCAGCTGACCGGTAGTCGTTCGCCGAAAATGAAATTCGCCGACTACAGCGGACTAATCACCAAGTCGGTGGCCGAGACCGGATATGATTCGTTTTACCCTTCAGCTTGCGTTCCGGGTTTATTGAAAGATCAGTTTCATGTTCTTGATCGCGAGCTAAGCGAAGAAGGAGAAGAAGTGGTGGCTTTGGCTTGGGCTAGATCCCTAAAGAAGTCTGGTAGGATTTTCCTGGCTTTTCGAGCAGGCGGCCGGAGGGTGACTGTGGCAGAGCTGAAGGATGGCGAATTAGTTGATGGAATCATTCTCGACGTGAAGCCTTACATTGAGGTCCCATAATGAAAAATCCGGAAGAAAACAGGGCGAACCAGGCGGCACAGACAACTCCGGGGAGCTGCGCTCCCCTCCGTGTCTGACCTTGGGCGTTAGGCAGAAGGATACAAACATGAGTGACCCGCTCGCCCGGCTGAAAATCGAACACTGGTGGCACGCCTTTACCGTCCTAGGGGCCGCTGGCATTGTCGCCAGCTTGGCATTTGACCCAAAGGTCATCAGCCAGAAAGATGCGCTCTTGTTTTGTTTTGGACTCTTTCTTTTTGGCGTAGGCCAATGGATAAATCACCCCCGCAGCCAAAGAGTCGTCCCAGGATTTATCGTCACAAGCCACCACCGTCAGCCCTCGTTCATGGGCGTAGCGTTTGAGGTCTTCGGTTTCGTCGGGATATGCATCGCGTCGTATCGAATGTTTTATTAGAACGACTAGTAGATTTATAAAGTCGCTCATGCAGAAAAAGAATGAGCCTAACAAGGCGATGGAGCCAATTCCGGTAAATGTCACGGTTACCTCACGCGGGAACGCCGTGTGCATTTCTATACAGCACGGGGTTCGTTTGATCTTGCACTAGTCCTTGATGAATTAGAGGCAGCCCGTCCCGGTGTCCTACACACTAAGAAGACCGCCTAACAAGCCGGCACAGCTCAACGCGGGCAGCAGTCCGCTTTCGGTCGATTCACCCGCTTCCGCATCTCCGTCCTTGCTTGGCCCGCGGGGCTGACCGGTAAGCGTTGGGCAACGGAATGATCATCGGGGATCCATCCACGTTCGCAATTGAGTCGGGCATCACGCGCGCCTACGAGCGACTTAGCTTTCGGGCGCTTGGCTTTTTCGTGATCCATATCCGGGGGCGTTGTTTTGGGGTTCGCGCCCCAGATGCATCGCTGCTCGCTTGCTCGCTCGGTGAGGTCGAGGACCGGCTCGCCCGCCGGGGGTCGCACACCGCACCGTTCGTAATCGAGAGTGGCGGAGATATAGCCGATGCCATCCGGGTCGCAATCCATGCCCCCGAAGACGAAGTGAAGAGATTGTTTGAGATGTCTCAGGCCGAGCTTTCCACGTACTTATACTCGCAGCACCTGATATGGGCTCCAAATGGTGACGGAGCATTCGATGATGGCAGCTATGTATTGCAGTTTGATGCAGGAGATCGGGTGCGCCTGATCGGGTTTAGGTCTGGTGACGGCTATCACCATGATCCAGCCACTCTGGTCGATCTCTGGCTTGATGCGTCTGCCTTCTACACGATCCTTGATCAGTGGCGGCGGGCGTTCCTGTCCGAATGGCAGGTGGCCCAGAAGATTTCAGAAGAAGAGGACCAGACCGAATAGTTTCAGGTTTGAAGTGCGACAGGAGTGACGCGGTCGCGGCGCTTAAAGTAGGCGCGGGTTCCTGAGCGGTAGGCCTTGGGGCGCCGCCGAGGACAGAAGCCAAAGAGCTTGCCGCAGGCGGCGACCCAAGGACGGGGCGGAGTAGTAAAGCCGTAGTAGATCTTGTTGGGCGTGCGGAAACCCAGGCGAAGCCCGGGGCGGTGGTTCAGGCGTTCGGAGCCAAGCCAAAGTCGTCATCTTGGGCTCGACGATTGACAGAACGTCAGGCGGAGGACCGCACGGCATTGTGCGCGGGGATTGGGAGCAGGATGCTCCCGCACCTTTGCGGCTCCGGACATCTTGTTTCGCCGCGGAGTGAGGGCGCGTCGTCGTTCGGCGACGAGGGCCGAGCTGGGGCTCGGCGTTCCCGGGGGGGCTTTCGGGTCGAATGACCAGGTAGAGTCCGGAGCTTTGTCTACTCCAACGGACCTCACTCCCCACCAGGACGCTGAGTGCGTTGGAGACAAACTCTGCGCCTCGGCGCCTCTGCGGGCGAATCTCAACGGTGCGATCCGACTGCACGAACCACGCGACGAGGAACTCGCGCGTCCACCTTGTGCCGACGGTCACGGCCGGCAGACCGTGCGCATTGGTTGGGGGAATCGACGAGAGCCCGGGCGCGTGCACGGCGGCGTCTTTCGCTTGCGTGCTCAATTTTGAGCACCTCGCCACGTAGTCGTAACGTGGAGACGCAAAGAATTCATGGAGCGGATACAGCGGCTCCTTGTTTTCAACGACTTAGCGTGGCGCGAAACGAATTCACCGGATTGGCACGGGACGGACGGCACGCCCTCTGCTAAACTGTCGGGGTCGCAAGACTTGCTTTCGAGGAACCCTCCCCAAAACGGCTGTCCTGTTCTTTGAAGCGTTCGACCGGATGGATCGAGACTGACCGGTGTCGGTGACTCTAGCGGCCTGCGGGCCGCGGTTTCCCAAAACTGCACCTTTCGTCGTCGTCCTGCGCAAGCGGGATGGCAGCGGAACGCGGCGCGCTCCTGCGGCCTTCGCGGCCGGTGGGGTCGCCGTGCTTAACCACCGACAAGAAAACCAAACTCTCCGCCTTGCGCGGAGTTTATGTCATGAAGCACACGTCAGTCCTGAAGATCGCCCTCATCCTCGGCACGCTCGCCGCTCCCTTCGCCCTTTCGGGCAAGAGCGTTGAGCAGGCCTACATCGAGTCCTACCAGGGACGTTCCGACATCCCGGTGCCCGTCGCGGTCGTGAAGCCCGCGGTGAGCTCCCGGTATGCCGGACAGGTTGTGGAAGTGGAATTCGTCGTCGACACCACCGGCAAGCCGGTGGAACTCGCCGTGCGCAATCCGCTCCCCGCCGAGCTCACCACTCCGGTGAAGGCGGCCCTGGCCCAGTGGAAGTTCGCGCCCGCCCGCACCGTAGCCGGTGAACCGGTCGCAATGAAGGTCCGCGTCCCGGTCAAGATCGTCGACGACTTCACCACGGGCACCACGCTCGCGATGAACTGAGTCGCGGTCGCTTAACCTAAGAAAACAACCAAGGCCGCCCTTCGCAACGAGGGGCGGCCTTGTCATTTACCGCATCTCGTTCTGGTTTTCCGAATCGTTCTCGTTCTCGTAATCGTTCTCGTTCTGAAGGATCGGACCGATCAGACCGATGGGACCGGCGTTTTGAGAACGATTACGATTACGATTACGAGAACGAGAACGATGAGCAGAAAGGGTGCGATGGGGGGGGGGCTCATGGCGTTTGACGATCTTTGCTACCCGCACCACGGTGCGGCGTGCTATCCGATGCCTTCAGCGGCCTGCAAAAACTTGTCCTGCCGGACCGCTGGCAGGCCGAGGCGATCATGGCGCTGAAGGCGGGTCGCGATGTCGTGATCGATGCGCCGACCGGTGCCGGCAAGACCTATGTTTTCGAACGCTGGATGGAGCAGACCGGGTTTTCGCGCCGGGCGATTTTCACGGTCCCGACCCGCGCGCTGGCCAACGACAAGTACGCCGAGTGGCGCGAGCGCGGCTGGCGCGTGGGCATCATCACCGGCGACCTCACCTTGGACGCGGGCGCGCCCCTCGTCGTGGCGACCCTCGAGGCGGTGCAGACGCGACTCGCCGGGCAGGGCGGCGGCGCGGCGGTGTCGGGTCGGTTTCAGCTGCTGGTGGTCGATGAGTATCAGTGGCTGGCCGACGCCCATCGCGGCAGCCATTACGAGGGCGCGTTGCTCACGCTCGATCCGTCGGTGCAAGTGCTCCTGCTGTCGGGTGCGGTGGGCAATCCGGGCGACGCGGCCGCGTGGCTCCGGAGGCTGGGCCGGACCGTGGAGGTCGTGCAAACCAAGGACCGGCCCGTGCCGCTCGAGGAGATCGAGGCCGACGATTTGATCCAGGGCCTGCCGCGCTCGATTGAAGGGTTCTGGTCCCGTCGCCTCGCCGGGGCCTTGCGCGAGGGGCTCGGGCCCGTGCTGGTGTTTGCGCCGCACCGGCAGGATGCCGAAAGGCTGGCCCGGCAGTTTGCCCGCGAGGTGCCGCTGGCCGAGCCCCTGACGCTGACACCGGAGCAGGAGGCGCTGTGCGGACCCGAACTGGCCAAGCTGGTGCGGCAGCGTGTGGCGTATCACCACAGCGGGCTCACCTATGCCCAGCGGGCCGGCATCATCGAACCGCTGGCCAAGGCGGGGCAGCTGCGTGCCGTCGTCGCCACGCTCGGCCTCAGCGCCGGCATCAACTTTTCCCTCCGTTCGGTCATGATCACGGCGTCGAGCTATCGCCATGACCGCACCGATCGCGAAATCGCGCCGCACGAGCTGCTGCAAATGATCGGTCGCGCAGGCCGCCGCGGGCTCGACGAGGTCGGTTTCGTGCTCGTGAGCGGATCCGCGCCCCGTGCGCGCCGCGCCGCCCAGCAGCGGCTGAAACGCGCGGCCCCGCTGCCGTGGACCTTCTTGCTCCGCTCCCTCCAGCCCGGCGACGCGGTCCGCACCCGGTTGCAGGAAAGCGCCCAACGCTTCTTCACCGACCAGCCGGTCGCGATGGGCGGCGAGCACACGCCCGAAACGATGACCCTGCCGTGCGGCCAGCGCACCGACACGGGCCGGGCGCGGCTGGTCCGTCGCGAGAAGAATCCCTTCGCCGGCTGCGTCGATTGCGAGCACCGGGCGGCCTGCCTTGCGCTGTCGCCGCAGCCGACCCTCCTGTGGCAGCTGCAACGCGCTGGGGTGCTGGACCGCGAGCTGCGCCTCACCGCGCGGGGCGCTCTGGTCAGCCTGTTCCTTGGTCCGGAGGGGCTGGCGCTGTCCGCCGCGCTCGAGGACCGGCGTTATCCGCTGGATCACCTGCTTTTCGACTGCGCGAACCTTTACGCCACCGACCGGTTTACGGGCACGAATCCGCGGAAGCTCGGCCGGCTCGCCGCCGTGTGCGAGCGCGTGTACCGTCGCTTCAATCTCGATGGTTACCTCGTTGAGGGCCTGCCGCCGCAGTATGGCTTCGGCGGCGGCGACGTGATCCGCGCCCTCGTCGAACGGACGGCGAAGGCAAGCGTGCTGGTGGCGGACATCGAACAGGCCGGGCGGGGCGACTTGGACCGCCTGATGACGGAGTGGCGCAGCCTGTTGCGGCAGATCGCGCATGCGCCGCCGCTCGCCTTCGAGAAAAGCCCCCATCGCACCGCCGACGGAACGCGGCAGGGAGCCGATGCGGCCTATCTGGCGGAACGCTGGGACAACTTTCGGGCGCTGTGCCGGGCACAGCTGGGCGAAGGCCGGCCGCAGGCGCTGCCCGACCTGCCTCCGCTCACGGCGGAGCAACGGCGCCCGGTCCAGCACCGCTTCATCCGCGTCGCTGCCGCCTTGGCTGACCGCCGGCGCTGAAGGAGGTATTGAGGGAGCGGCGACACTCCTGTCGCCGGTTTCGCAGGCCGGACGGCGGGCGTATCCCAGGAAAGGCGGCTGAGGGAGCCGGCGCTCCATCTGGCGCTATTGCCTCGGCGCGACCGGCACGGTCGCGGCTACACGGTCCGCCGAGGCGACCACAAAGTGTAGCCGCGGCCGTGTCGGCCGCGTTGCCGATGTAGAAGCCTGTCTCAGGCGCCCGGTTGGGCCAAGGCGGCTGAGGACAGCCGCTACATCGATCTCGAAGCCGGCGACAGGAGTGTCGCCGCTCCTTGGGTACAGCCGGCCTACTTGCCCAGCAGGAAGGTCAACGGCACCTCGGCCCGCTCGCGCCAGGCCACCTCGCTGTGGTCGGTGCCGGCGAAGACGCGCGTCTGCCATCGTGACCCGGGGACGTGCCCGGTCGAACGCATCACGCCGTCCATGCGCCGTTGGAACGGGGCATAGAGGGCGTCGAGTTCCACGGTGCCGTGGTCGAAGTACCAGCGATTGCCCGGGTCCAGCGGGAGTTTCGACGCAAGCCAGTCGATGACGGCGCCGTCGCCCGCGGGCCAGTGCGTCGAAACGCAGCCCGCGCCGCCAAAGACGGCGGGGTATTCAACCATCGCATACGCCGAGATCAGTCCGCCCATGCTCGATCCCATCACGAAGGTGTCATCGCGCCCCGGCCGGGTGCGGTAGGTGCGGTCGATGAACGGCTTCACCTCCTCCACCAGGAAGCGGAGGTAGGCATCTGACTGGATGCGGGCGTCGGGCTGCGGATGCAGCCCGGGTACGGCCTGGATCCGGTCGGTCGAGACGGCCTTCTGCGGGAAATACTCGGCGGCGCGCAGCGGCGAGTTCCAGACGCCGACGAGGATGGCCGGCCGAACGTCGCCGCGGGCGATCAGCCGCTCCATGGCATCGTCCAGCTCCCATGCCTCGCCGCCGTAGCTCAGGGTCGGGTCAAAAAGATTCTGGCCGTCGTGCAGGTAGAGCACGGGGTAGCGCTGGCTGGCGTTCTCATCGTAACCGGGCGGCAACCAGACATCCAGATGGCGGGCAGCCACCTGGCGGGAGGGGAAGTCAGCATGGCGCACGACGCGCCCGCGCGCCGGCGCTGCCGGCGCCTCGAAGGTCACGACCGTTTCGGGACTGACCGTCGTGCCGGCGCGATTGCGCACCAGCACGCGGTAGCGTCCGGCATCGTCCGGGCTGGCGGCGGTGACGATCAGGGAGGAGCCGGTGGCGCCCTCGATCACCTGGTCGTTCCGCAACCACTGGAATTCGAACGGTCCGGTACCCTCGACCGTGACGCTGAGGGTGAAGGTGGAACCGGGCACGACCCGGCGGGAGGTGCCCGCGTGGGAGGTGAGGATGGGGGTCGTGGCACCACGGATACCAAACTCCGGTGCGCCGGCGGCGAGGGTGATGCCCCCGACGGTGGCCGAGGCAACCTGGCCGCGCAGGTCATTCGCCGTGGCGGTGAAGGTAAACGACTCGCCGGACTGAAGGTCGGCGGGAGGCGTCCAGAAGACCCGGTAGGGTGCGGCGTCATCGACGCCGATCAGTTCGATCTGGCCGGGCCGCGAGGCGCGTTCGAAGGCGAACGTCACCTCCGCCACGCCGTCGCCCCCAGTCACCTCGACCTGCAGTTCCTGGCGGGAGGGGAAGATCAGGCCGTCCACCTCGCGGGTGTCGAAACGCAGACGCGTGCCCGGGGTGAGTCCGTTCCAGCGCACAGCCGGGGCGTCGGCCGTCTCGGACAGGGCGGTCTCGGCGCGCCAGAGGGCGAAGGAGAGCGGCGGCAGCTCGACGGCGATCGCACCTTGGGCGTCCGCCGCGACTGCTCCGGAGCGGCCATGGGAAGAGAAGAGCGGCGTCAGGCGCGTGCCGGGTCGCTGACTGGTCGGCACGAGGGCCGAAGCGGCGGCGCTGCGGTGGCGGTTAAACACGGCTACGTACTCGACGCGTTCGTCGCGATCGATGCGCGAGAAGGCAAAGACCTCGTCCTTGCCGGTGGGGCGGACCAGCATGGCGCCGGTGCGCAGGGCGCGATGGTCGCGGCGTAGGGCGCCGAGTTGGCTGAACAGGCGGTAGAACGGATGATGTTCGTCGTACTTGTCGTCGGCGCCGGTGCGGTTGGTGGCGAGCAAGGTTGCGTCGCGGAAGGCGGGGGCCTGCGAGGCGAAGAGGCTTTCGCGCGCCTGCATGTCGTTGCCGCCGCGGCCGATCATGCCCTGTTCGTCACCGTAGTAGAGCACAGGCTGGCCGCGGGAAAAATAGAGCAGGCCATGCGCGAACTGGGTGAGGGCCGCGAGTTGGTCGGCCGGGGCGTCGGGATTGTCCTGCAGGAGGAAGTAGGGAAACCGCCCGGCGTCGTGGTTGCCGAGGAAGGTGAGCGTCGCGTGGATGTTGCTGTCGTGGTCGGTGTAGAGGTCGTCCGTGCGGAAGAAGGCGGCGAGCTCGGCGGCGGGGCGCTGTTGCGAGACGAAGTGGCGGGCGGCGTTGAAAAAGCCGAAGTCGAGCGTCGTGTCCATCGGCATGCCGGTGGAGAACTCGCTCAGCACGGCGGGAGCCTCGGGCGTATCGTTGTACACCTCACCGAATTGGATGAAGTCGGGGCGGCCGAGGGCGCGCGCGCGGTCGCGGATCGCGGTGTTGAACGCGTGCCAGAAGGCGGTGTTGACGTGCCGGGCGGTGTCGATGCGGAAACCGTCAATGCCGCTGTCGAGCCACGAGGAGAAAATCTCGATGAAGCCGTCGACGACTTCGGGGTGTTCGGTGAAGAGATCGTCGAGACCCACGAAGTCGCCGTACACGGCATTCTCGCCGGAGAAGGTCGTGTTGCCGCGGTTGTGGTAGTAGCGGAGATCGTTCAGCCAGGCGGGGTTCTTGATCGTCTCCTCCCCGGCCGGAATAAACGGCGGGTAGGCAAAGCTGCGCTCGGGCGACAGGGCTGGGAAGGCCTCGCGGCCGACGAGACCGTTGTAGGCGACGGCGCGGGCATCGAAGGGCTGGCCCGACGCATCGCGAAACGGATGGGTGGCGGTGTCACGGTAATCATAGGACGTGCTCCGGTAGCCGATCACGTCGGCTGTGTGGTTCACGATGATGTCCATGTACACCCGCATCCCGCGAGCGTGCGCCTGGCGGATGAGTTCGCGGAATTCCTCGTTGGTGCCGAGGTGCGGGTCGATGTTGAGAAAATCGGTGATCCAGTAGCCGTGATAGCCGGCCGTGCCCTGCTGCACCGGCTTGTTCTTCAGCGGCGGGGTGAACCAGATCGCGGTGACGCCGAGCTTCTCGAGGTAGTCGAGGCGGGCGGTGAGGCCTTCGAGGTCGCCGCCATGATAATGGGAGATCCGGGTCGGATCGAAACCGTGGTCGTCGGGTCCGCCTGGATACCCGCCACGGTCGTTGGCGGGATTGGCGTTGGCGAAGCGGTCGGTGAGGACGAAGTACACGGTCTGACCGGCGCCGGGGTGGGTGAGGCGGGGCACGGCGACCGGGGCCGAGGCGGCAGACAGGTGGGACAAAACCGCGAACAACGTCGCGACCAAGGGCAGGGTAGGGAGCTTCATGGCGGAGCGAGCGCAACGCTTCCCGGTTGCAGTGACGGGGTCAAACGGGGCGCCCCAGAGAAGTCCGGGGTGAACAGGAGAAAACCTAGATTGGGACGATCATCATGGACGATGGAAGGCGGGTCCGTTGTGGTACACCGCAGTTGGGGCGCGGTGATTTCGTGTGGCGTAAATCGATGCCAAACTGGATTTAACAGGAGGGCGCAGAGAGCGCGAAGGAAGGAGCGGCGACACTCCTGTCGCCGAACACGATGGTGGACCGGCATGCGCACGCCGTTCGGACTCAAAACCGGCGACAGGAGTGTCGCCGCTCCTTTAGTCAGGTTGTATTGCTCATTCTCCGCGTCCTCTGCGTTCTCCTGTGAAATGCCTTCCTGCACGCCTGTCCCGCGCCCGCCAGCGTGTGCCCTTGGCGTGAACACATAAGATTTCTCCGGGTCATCCCAGATTTATTGGCGCAATGCGCATGGCGAAACGGCTGGCCGCGGTTTCTCGTGGAAGCATTCCCCCCGCGCCCTTTGCGGCGCTTGGCTGTAATCCCTGAATCCGCGGTAACCCCCGCCACCCTTGTCCGCCATGCACACCAAACAAAAGACAGATACCCCCGCCCGACGACGCCTTGCCGGCGTGGTCGCCGCCGGCCTGCTGCTCGCGCAGCCGGCCCTTTACGCCCAGAGCCAGGCCGCGGCTGCCGCGGCTTCGCCGGCCAATCCGCAGGCCGCCGAGACCAGCGACGAGGTCGTCCAGATGGGCGCCTTCACCGTCTCCGGCATTCGCCTCGGCATCGAAACCGCCATCGCCACCAAGCAGGAGAAGGTTTCGTTCGTTGAATCCATCGCCTCCGAGGACATCGGCAAGCTGCCTGACATCAGCATCGCCGAGTCGATCTCCCGCCTGCCCGGTCTCGCCGCCCAGCGCGTCGCCGGTCGCGCGCAGGTGATCTCGGTCCGCGGTCTCTCGCCCGACTTCGCCAACACGCTGCTCAACGGCCGCGAACAGGTGAGCACCGGTGACAACCGCGGCGTCGAGTTCGACCAGTATCCGTCCGAGCTGATCAGCGCGGTCACGGTGTACAAGACGCCGGACGCCAGCCTCGTCGGCCAGGGTCTTTCCGGTACCCTCGATCTGAATACGGTCCGTCCGCTCGCCTTCGGCCGCCGCGTCATCGCAGCCGGTGCGCGCTATGAGATGAACACGCTCGACGACCTCGGTGGCGGTTCCTCCGACAACGGCAATCGTTTCAGCTTCACCTACATCGACCAGTTCGCGGACGGTAAGTTCGGCGTCGCCTTCGGCTACGCCCGGCTCGACTCGCCCGTGCTGGCCCAGGAGTTCGGCAACTACGATTGGAACAACGGCGGCCGTCCGGGCGTGCCGGCTGGCACCAGCACCACCGAGGGCCTCAAGAGCTTTGCCCGCGTGGGTGACAACGAGCGCGACGGCTTCATCGGCGTGTTCGAGTTCCGCCCGAGCAGCCAGTTCACCTCGGTGATCGACGCCTACTACTCGAAGTTCTCCCGCGAGGAAACCGCCCGCGGCATCGAGACCAACATCGGTGGCTACAACGGTGGTCTCAATCCGCCGACCAACAACACCTCCACCACCATCCGCAACGGCTCCCTCCTGGGCGCCACCGTGACGGGCGTGTTTCCGCTCGTGCGTGCCATCTACAACCAGCGCGACGACGAACTCTCCGCCATTGGCTGGAACAATGAGTACCGCACCGGCGACTGGATCCTGGAAGCCGACCTGAGCTACTCGAAGGCCGAGCGCGAGGAGATCAACCTCGAGACGCAGGCGCACTACTTCGATGCGAACGGCCAGCCCGTGCTCGACACCGTCACCTACGACATGTCCTCGGGTTTCCCGACCGTGCGCTACGGCCTCGATTACAGCAACGTTGCCCGGCTCGCGATCGGACCGACCATCTACGGTGCCGGCTACGGCAAGGTTCCGATGGTCAAGGACACGCTCAAGTCGTACAAGCTTGCCGGCTCCCGCGGCTTCAACTCCTGGCTCGATAACGTCGAGTTCGGCTTCAACTGGGCCGACCGCACCAAGAACAAGCGCCAGCCTGAGGCCGGCCTGAGCACCAACGGGTACCGCGCGATCAACGACCAGATCCGCGTCGACAACGTCAACCTCGGTTTCAGCGGGGCAGGCAGCGCCGTCAGCTGGGATGTCCCGACCGCGCTCGCGACCTACTACAATCCGTTCGTGCCGAGCGAGGACGCCTTCGCCTACCTGATCCAGAAGACCTGGACGGTCGACGAGGAGATCGCGACCTACTTCACCCAGGCCAACATCGTGACGCAGCTCGGCGACGTGAAGGTGCGCGGCAACATCGGCTTCCAGATCAAGGACGTCGACCAGTCTTCCACCTCGAAGTACTTCGACAATACCGCGCCAGCCGGCCAGCAGGTCAAGGTCCGCACCGCGGGCAAGACCTACACGGACGTGCTCCCGAGCATGAACTTCTCGTTCGACCTCGGCAACCAGCACATCGTCCGCGTGGCCGCGGCCCGCCAGGTGGCCCGTCCCCGCCTCGACCAGCTCAAGTCCGCCTTTGAGTTCAGCGTTGGTTCCAGCGACGGCCGCCCGAGCGGCAGCGGCGGCAACCCCGAGCTCGACCCGTGGGAAGCCGACGCCTTCGACATCTCGTACGAGAAGTACTTCGGCGAGAACAAGGGCTACTTCGCGATCGCCGGCTTCTACAAGGACCTGAAGACGTACATCTACGATCAGACCAACGGAAACTACGACTTCTCGGAGTTCACCACCGGGGTGCCGAATGTGACGACCAACTTCGGCAACTTCAGCCAGCCCCTCAACGGCAATGGCGGTTCGCTCCGCGGTCTCGAGGTCTCCCTCTCCGTTCCGCTCAACATGCTCACCGAGGCCCTCGACGGCTTCGGCGTGGTGGCGAGCCTCTCGAAGAACGACAGCGCGATCACGGTCAACAACACCAACCTCGGCAGCGGTATCACCCTGCCCGGCCTGTCGAAGACCGTTTCGAACCTGACGCTCTACTACGAGCGGAACGGATTCTCCGCCCGCATCAGCCGGCGTGAGCGCTCCGACTTCGTCGGTGAGATCACCGCCTTCGGCAACGACCGCTCGCTCCGCTTCGTCCGAGGCGAGGCTGTGGTCGATGCGCAGATTGGCTACGACTTCCAGTCGGAAAGCCTCAAGGGCCTCGGTCTGGTGCTGCAGGTCTACAACCTGAACAACGCCAAGTACTCGACCTACGAGGACAATAAGGCGCAGGTCGTCGAGTACCAGAAGTACGGCCGCACGTTCCTCTTCGGCGCCAACTACAAGTTCTAAGCGCCGGTTGATGGTCCCACGCGGTGGCCGCCCGCCCGGTGCGGCGGCCACCGCTCTTTTTTCCCGGCCTTGCCGGCCGGTCTCCCCTCCGTCTTATTCGCCTTTTTCTCCCTCGGCGGTCCGAGCGCGAACCCGCAGCTCCCTCCGAACGTTTTCGCAGATGGACTCCTCCGCCTCATCCTGGCTTCGCACACGGCAGTGCGGAGTGCTGGCCCACGTTTCGTCCCTGCCCGGCCGCTATGGCATCGGCAACCTCGGCGCCGGCGCACGGGCGTTTGTGGATCTGCTCGCCGCCGCCGGCTCGGGCTACTGGCAGATGTGCCCGCTCGGGCCCACGGGTTACGGCGACTCGCCGTACCAGTCGTTCTCCAGTTTCGCGGGCAACCCGTACTTCATCGACTGGGACGAGCTGCTGGCGGCGAAGCTCGTCGATGCCGACGATCTTGCCGGACTGCGCGCCCTCCCCGAGGGCCGCGTCGACTATGGGGCGCTCTACCATGCCTTCTGGCCCGTCGCCCGCCGTGCTCACAGCCGGTTCGTCGAACGCGGCCGCCACGTTGAAGGCTGGGGTGATTACGAGAATTTCTGCCTGCGCGCTGGCACCTGGCTGCAGCCGTACGCCGCGTTCATGGCCCTCAAGGAACGTTTTGGCGGCCGTCCGTGGACGGACTGGCCTGCCGCCTATCGCGACAGTGGCCATATCTCGGGCGGCGACCTGCCCGGGGGCACGGCCCGTGAGGCCGATCTGCATATTTTCCTGCAGTGGATCTTCTCGCGCCAATGGCAGGCCTTGCGCGCCCACGCCCGGGCAAAGGGCGTCGGCCTGATCGGCGACATCCCGATCTTCGTGGCGCTCGACAGCGCCGACACCTGGAGCCGCCGCGAAGTTTTCCGCCTCGATGCCGAAGGACGCCTGGTGGCCGCTGCCGGCGTGCCGCCCGACTATTTCTCCGACCGCGGCCAGTACTGGGGCAATCCGCTCTACGACTGGGATTATCTCGCCCGCACGAATTTCACCTGGTGGATCGATCGCCTGCGCGCCGCGTTCGCGAGCTACGACGTGGTGCGGCTCGATCACTTCCGCGGTTTCGACACCTTCTGGGAAATCCCCGGCACCACGCAGGACGCGCGGGTGGGCCGCTGGGTCGCGGGCCCGGGCGATGCGTTCTTCACGGCGTTGCAACGCGCCCTGCCGGATGTGCGGATCATCGCCGAGGACCTCGGCTACATCACCCCGGGCGTCGTCCGGCTGCGCCGCGTGGCGGGGCTCCCCGGCATGAAGATCCTGCAATTCGGCTACCATCACGACGACAACAACGTGAACCTGCCGCATTTCCACCCGGTGGACTCCGTCGTGTATCCGGGAACGCACGACAACGACACCACGCGCGGCTGGCTCGAGTCGCTGACGCCCGAGGCCTACGCCGAGGTCGATGCCTATTTCCAGCTGAACGGCACCCGTTCGGCTTGGCCGATGATCCGCGCCGCCATGGCGTCGCCGGCCCGGCTGGCGGTGATCCCGCTCCAGGACCTGCTCGACCTGCCGTCGTCAGCGCGTCTCAACCGACCTGGCACGCCCGACGGCAACTGGACCTGGCGCTGCACTCCGGCGCAGGCGGCCGAGCTGGCCGCCGGGCCGGCGGCGCAATTCCGCCGCCTGCGCACGCTCTTTGACCGCGACGGCGATCCCAAGCAGCGCGATTACAGCGCGCCACCGGGCACCGCCGCTCCGGCGGTCGAGCACACCCCTTCCACCCCTGCCTTGTCCGCCCTGCATTCGTCATGACTACCCCTCCGGCCCGTCTTTCCCTGCCCGCGATCTGGAACATGAGTTTCGGTTTCCTGGGCATCCAGTTCGGCTGGGGCCTGCAGATGGCGAACATGAGCGCCATCTACCAGTTCCTCGGTGCCGAGGAGAGTGCGATCCCGCTGCTCTGGCTGGCGGCACCGGTCACGGGTCTGATCGTTCAGCCCATCGTCGGCCACTACAGCGACCGCACCTGGACGCGCCTCGGCCGGCGTCGTCCGTATTTTCTCGTCGGGGCGATCCTCGCCAGCCTGGCCCTCGTGGCCATGCCGAACTCGTCCGCGCTCTGGATGGCGGCCGGCCTGCTCTGGGTGCTCGATGCGGCGGTCAACATCAGCATGGAGCCCTTCCGCGCCTTCGTCGGCGACCTGTTGCCGCCCGATCAGCGCAAAGTCGGTTATGCGATGCAGAGCCTGCTGATCGGCCTCGGCGCCGTGCTGTCGTCGTCGCTACCGTGGCTGCTCACCAATGTCTTCGGCGTCAGCTCCGGCGCGGTCGAAGGGGGCAACGCGATCCCGTGGTCCGTGCACCTCGCGTTCTATATCGGTGCGGTGGTGTTCCTTGTCGCCGTGGTCTACACCATCGTGACGACGCGCGAGCACCCGCCGGAGAATCTCGCCGCGTTTGAGGCGGAGAAGCGGCGCACCGCCGGCGTCGGTCATGCGGTGAAGGAGATTTTGGGCGGCTTCACCACCATGCCGCCCCTGATGCGGCGTCTCGCCGTGGTGCAGTTCTTCACCTGGCTCGGCCTGTTCTGCATGTGGATTTATTTTGCGCCGGCGATCGCCCGGAAAGTCTTCGGCGGCGAGCCGGGTACGCCTGCGTACCAGGAGGGTGTCGAGTGGGCCGGGGTGTGCTTCTCCGTGTATAACGGCGTGGCCTTCCTCTTCGCCCTCGTGCTCATCGCGCTGGTCAAACGCTTCTCAGCGCGGTCGGTGCACGCGGCCTGCCTCGTATGCGGCGGCCTCGGGCTGCTCGCGACCGGCCTGTGGACTGCCAAGACCGGCCTGCTCGTTTCGATGGTGGGCGTCGGGATTGCATGGGCCAGTATCCTCGCGCTGCCCTACGCGCTGCTCGCGAACGTGGTGCCGGCGCACCGCATGGGTTTCTTCATGGGCGTCTTCAACTACTTCATCGTGATCCCGCAGATCCTGGCGGCGACGCTGCTCGGGCCGATGGTCGACGGTCTCTTCGGTGGTGCGGCCATGCCGGTCGTCATGCTCGGCGGCGCGTCGCTGCTGGTGGCCGCGGCGATGCTCGCGTTTGTTAAGCCGCAGGAATAGGCGCTTCCGCGCTAACTCGCTGCAACCACCGGTTGCCCGGCGGAGAAATCCTCGCGGTCGTGGTAGATGGTCTTCGGCCGCGTCTCGGTTTCGCGCTTTTGGCACTCGAGCCGTTCGCGGAAATCGGCCGGCGTTTCGCCCCGGTGTTTCTTGAACACGCGGGCGAAGTAGGCCGGATCGGAGAAGCCGGACGCGTAGGCGATCTCGGAGATGTAGAGCGGTGAGGTCTCCAGTGCGAGGGCGGCGCCCTCGATGCGGACACGCTGGATGTAGTGGATGAGTTTCTCGCCGGTCTCCTGGTGGAAGAGGTGGGAGAGATAGTCCGGCGAGCACATCAGCTTTTCCGCGATGGTCTTCACGTTGAGGTCCGGATTGGAGAACTGGTCGCGCACGACCCATTTTGCCTTCAACACCTTGCCCAGGTCGCCTTCGAGGTTGGCGTTTCCGGTTTCGACCAGGTTTTGGAACATGGCGAGTTCGGCGATGGTCAGGCCCTTGAGCAGGGCGTCGCGTGCCGGACTGTGCATGTGGTAGGTGGCCACGAGTTGGTTGGTGAGCGCGACAAAGGTGTCGAGGTTGGGCGCGTCGAAGAATTCGATCGTTTCGATGTCGGGACGCTGGGGCGCGACCTGGTGCGCGAAATGGAGACTGAGCGTATGGCTGTAGAAGCCCGCGACGAGGTTGCGGAAACGTCCCTGGGTGTCGGCGTGGATTGTCTCCCCATGAGGCAGGCAGGCCGGAACGATGCACATTTCGCCGGCATCGAGGGTGAAGGTTTCGCGCGGGAAACGGAAATCGGTGCGCCCGTGGACCTGGATGAAGATCTCCGGCCGGAAGTGAAAATGCATGCCCTTCTCGTTCTGAAGAAGGCCCTCCTCACGCGGAATGCGCAGCCGCAACCGCTGGCGTTCGGCCGCCACGATGGTCTGCGCAAAGGTATCGCGCATGGCGGCCCGGTCTTGGGGAGACAGGGTGGTGCCTGGCACGACCCCGGCGGAGTTCGGTCTGTCCTTCATCGGGTAACGGATCTGGAGGCGGGGAGGCCGATCCAGAGGGATTACGGAGAAGGATTACCCAGGTTTTGTCCGGGTGCAACCTTGCCGGAGCCGAGCTGGGGCTCGGCGTTCCCGGGAGCGCCGAGCCCCAGCTCGGCACGTTGCCCAAGCCGCGCACTTGACCACGGCCAGTCGGCTGCCGCGGCGCAAAGCCCGGCCTTGACCGGGTTGTCATGAATGTACGCGACGCATTGGGCGAAATGCCGAGCATCGCGCAGGTAGCGGTCCCAGTATTCGCGCATCCAGCACGCAGTTCCGGGAACGCCGAGCCCCAGCTCGGCATTCCGAGCCAAGATCCACCGTCCCGTATACGACTTCCACGATTGCACGATTTGACCCAGCGGAGCAGACGGCTCGATCAGCACATGCACGTGGTTGGGCATCACGCACCACGCGAGCAGGCGATAGCGGATGCGGTCGAAACGGTGCAGGGTTTCCACCGTCATCGCGGCCACCGCCGGGTGGCGGAGCGCGCAGCAGCCGTGGCCGGCATCGAGCCAGGCCTCGATTTGCCGGCGGCGTTGCGCGGCGCGGCGATCGGTGGGGGCAAGGGCCTGTCGCCCCTCCAGAGCGGCCAGGTATTCGCGCGGCAGCGAGTCGGCGAGGCGGAAGGTGATGGCCTGACGCAGCCGGGCTTCGTCGCGATGCGGCAGGTAGCCGCGGGTGCGCCAGCCGGGGAGGGGTGCAGTGGGTGGCGAAGCTGAGCCGAGCTGGGGCTCGGCGTTCCCGGGTGGGGGTGGCTCGGGCGGGGGCATGGCTCGCGCATGACAGCGAGCCTGGGTTAAAAAGCAATCGTTTGGCGTTTGTGGAGATTGGCCGAGCTAGGGCTCGGCGTTCCCGGGAGCGCCGAGCCCCAGCTCGGCAAAAACGCCGGCCCGGGTGCCTACGCCCGGGCCGGCGGCGGTGAACCGGGCCTCAGGGGGCCTGCTTCCGCAAGATGATGTCGCCGTTCATCGTCGCGATCTGGATCTCCGGGCCGCCTCCGTTGAGTGTGCCTTGCACGACCTTGCCTCCGGCGAGCGCGGGAATCGACGGCGGGCGCGGCGGCTTCGGGGCCTTCGGCGCCTTGGGCGCGGCGGGGGCCGTGGCGCCGTCCGGCTTCTCGGGCAGACCTTGGGCGCGGCGCTCCGCCATTTCCTGTTTCAGTTTCTCCACCTGCTCGCGGGCCGCGGCGGCGGCGGCGCGGGCGGCCTCACCGGCGGCGCGGGCTGCTTCGCCTGCCGCCGCTGCCATCTCCTGCATCGCGGTCGGCGTGACGGGCTCGCTCTTCGTCACCAGCGCGTCCTCTTCAAAATCGGTCAGGACATTGCCGTTCTGGGTGCGGAAGCGGACGTTGGCGCCGGCCTTGGGGGGCAAATTCAGCTGGATGTCGCCGTTCATTGAGGTGAACGAGACCGGCTTGGTGGCGGGCAGCGTCGCGTAGGTGGCCTCGATGCGGCCGTTCATCGTTTCCACCAGCGCGCCGCCGGCGAGGCCGCTGAGACGGATTTCACCGTTGAGGTTTTTGATCTCCACATCGCCGTCGATGTTCTCGATCACCACGTCGCCGCCCCAGCTGTTGGAGACGGAGACCTCCGACGCGCGCGGGACGCGCACCTCGAACTGGGCGGGCACGCCGCTGCCCGGTCCGTCGAGTCCGGCGGTGAGTTCGATGACGTTGTTGGTTTCGGTCAGCGAGTAGCCGGCGGCGGTGCTGATGACGCGCAGGCCGTCCTTGCGTTCGCTCTTTTGATCCTTGGGGGAAAGCGACGACGTGACGGTGACCTCGCGCTCGTCGGTGCCGCGGACGATCACGCGGCCCTGGCCCACGTGGATGCGGACCTCGCCGGGCTTGGCGGGATCGGAGAAGGCGACGGTGCTGACGGTGGGTTCGCTGGCGCCGAGGGCCGAGGCGAACGCGCCGAGGAGGAGGAAGGGAAGGACGATGGGTTTCATGGTGAAAGGGAAGACAGGTTCAAAGCAGGGCGAGGGCGGTGCGCGCAGCGGCGCGGACGGATTCGTCGAGGGTGGGGGTGCGGACGAGGGACTCGAGTACCGGGGCGGCCGCGTCGTCGCGGACGGCCGCCATGAAGTCGATCATCGCCACCTGGACGAGCGGCGACGTTTCACGGGGCAGGGCGGCGAGCACGCCGGCGCGCACCCGTTCGCGATCGGCGTGGGCGTAAAGCTGTTCGAGGGCGACGAGGCGCACGTTGGTGCTGGGATCGAAGGCGAGCGTCTGGAGCAGCCGGGCCAGAGCCGCCTCGTCGGCGGTGCCGGTCTCCGTGGCCGCCAGTACCCCGGCGAGGCGCGCGTTGGCCGACGGTTGTAGCAGCGAGGCGGATACGATCTGGCTCATCGAGGCGACCTCGGCACGCAGGGAGGCGACCTCCTGCGCGAGGCCGGTGTCCCCGGTGGCGGCGGCCGGCTTGGGCGCCAGTCGGACGCCGGCGAGCACGCCGACCGCGAGCACGATGGCGGCGAAGGCGGCCTGCAGGGCCGGGCGCGACGGCAGCAACTGGGCGAAAAAAGCGTCGAGGCGGCTCCAGGCGCGGCCGAACGGCGCGGCGGTGGCGGCCGGCTTCGCCGCCTCGCGCTTGGCCTCGGCGAGCATGGCCTCGAAGCCGGCGCGCACGCGCGGACCCGGCTCGGCGGCCGGCAGGCGGTCGAGGGTGAGCAGCGTTTCCTGCAACGAGCTCCATTCGGCGCGGCAGGCGGCGCAGGTTTGCAGGTGGGACTGGATCGCGTCCGCGTCGGTGGCGGGCAGCGTGCCGGACAGGGCGGCGGTGAAGGATTCCCGAAGGCGTTGGCAGGTCATGGGCGGAGCGGGTCAGCGGGCGGTTTCCTTGCGAAGCTGGAAAAAGCGGTCGCGCAGCGCCCCCAGAGCGCGGTGCAGGCGGACCTTGACGGTCCCGACGTTGCAATCGAGCAGGCGGGCGATCTCGGCGTGCGGCAGGTGTTGCAGCCGGTGCAGGGTGAGCACCTCGCGCTGCTCCACGGACAGGGAGGCGAGGGCGTGGCGCATGAGGGCGAGGTCCTCGCCCTGTTCGGTCTGGGCAACGGCGTTGGGACCTTCGTCAGCTACGTCCGGCAGATCCTCGGGGGCGACGCTTTGCGGTGCGCGGGCGGTGCGGTGAAAGTGGTCGGCCGCCACGGTGCGGGCGAGGTGATAGATCCACGCGGAGAACTTACCTTCGTCCCGGTAGGTGTGGCGGTACTTGAGGATGCGCTGAAACACCAGTTGAACGAGATCCTCGCTCGCCGTGCGGTTGCCGGTGAGGTGCACGAAGAAGCCGTACAGCGGGCGATGGTGACGCTCGAACAGGTCGCCGAGCCGGTCGAGGTCGCCGTCTCGGACGGCGAGCATGAGGGCGTGATCGCTGGCGGATTCGTCCACGGGGTTCTCCGCTGCGGATTCAAGCAGGGCAGTGCCTGTTTGCATATGGATTTCTGAGGTGGCGGCGAACATCGGGGGAGCGGCGGGACATGGAGCGGTGACGGGCAGAGAAACCGCCGCCCGGGAAAAAGGTTACCGGAGATTTTGCCAAAAGGCGCCGGCGGCCTAGGGTGGCCGGGTCATGAACCGTCGTTCCTTCCTGATTCGCAGTTCGTTGGCCGTATCCGCGGGACTCCTGTCCCGCTCGTTGCTCCAAGCCCAGCCCGCCCCGGCCGCCCCGCTGGTGACGGCCTTTCACCCCCTGCGTCGCAACGTCGGTTACTTCACCGGGCGGGGAGGTTCGATCGGCTGGCTTTCGAACCGGGACGCCCTGGCGGCAATCGACACGCAGTTCCCCGATCCGGCGGCCAAGTTCCTGGCCGATCTTCCCGGTCGCAACGGCCGCTCGCTCGACGTGCTGGTGAACACGCACCACCACGGCGATCACGTCGGGGGCAATGCGGTCTTTCGCCCGGCCACCAAGAAGATCGTGGCCCACGCCAACGTGCCCGACCTGATGCGGGCGGCAGCGACGCGCGCGAAGCAGCCGACCGACAACCTGGTCATCGCCGACACCACATTCACCGACACGTGGAAGATGGAGGTGGGCGACGAGGTGATCTCGGCGCGGTACTTCGGTGCGGCCCACACCAAGGGCGACATCGTCGTCATGTTCGAAAAGGCGAACGTCGTGCACATGGGCGACCTGATGTTCAACCGCATCTATCCGGTGATCGACCGCGTGGGCGGAGCGAGCATTCGCGGCTGGATGGGTGTGCTGGAGAAGGTCGCGGCCGACTACCCCGCCGACACGCTGTACATCTTCGGCCACAGCCATGCGACGAATCCGAAGTTCCCCGTGACCGGCACGAAGGCCGAGTTGCTCACCTTCCGCGATTACCTGTCCGGTCTGCTCGACTACACGCAGAAGCAGATCGCCGCCGGCAAGACGCGCGAGGAAATCGTCTCGCTCGAAAATCTCCCGGGCTTCGAGGACTACCACGTCGAGCGCAACAGCCGCCTGCCCGGCAACCTCGGCGTCGCATTCGACGAGTTGAAGGGGTGAGTCCTGCTCTTTCTCTTTCGTCGTTCTCTTTCTCCCCATTTTCTCGGCCGTAGCTGCCGCTAGGAGAACGAGATCGATTACGAGAAAGAGAACGAATTGAACGGACGGAGCGGCGACACTCGTGTCGCCGCCTAATGCCGGACAGGCTTTCGTTCGCCGGTCGGGCATCAGACCCGGCGACAGGAGTGTCGCCGCTCCTTGTCGACCATGAGCCGCGGACGCTACGCGGGTTCGCGCACGAGGTTGATGACCTCGGTCGGACTGAGCGTGGCGGCACGCTGCTGGATGCTGCCGGCATGCGAGGAGAAGAGACGCTGGCCGTCGCCGAGGAGACGGGCGTAGGTGTCCTTCAACACGGCCGTCTCCATCTTGCGTCCGCCGGCGTAGTAGCGGTTCGCGAGCTGGCCCAGCGCCCACGTTGTGGCGAAGGTGAACGCGGCGCCGGTCGCCGCTCCGGTCGCACCGCGGGCGAGGCCGCCCACCATGCCGCCGCCGAGCGCCTTGCCGACAAGTCCGCCTAGCAGCTTGCGGGCGTAGCCTTCGACGGCCTGGGACGCGAGGCCGACGCCGGCGGTGGCGAGAAAATCGCGGATGTGTCCGCGGTCGAGGGTGTAGCCGTAGGTCTTGCCCACGCGGTACACCATTTTCATCTGCAAGGGCAGGATCGCCATCGAGGCGAGCGACTGCGGCAGCAGCTCGAGCGCGCCGTTCAGGATCGCGTAGTTGAGCACCATCTTGTCGAGCGCGGCCGAGTCGACGGGAACCAGGCGCGGCGGGGGCGTCGATGACGACGACGGAGCCGCGGGTGGCGGGGGCGGCGGGGTGGCCGCCATCGCGGCCGTGGCAAGGCCGGTGCCCGTCTGCTCCACCGGGGCGGCAGCCGCCCGTTCGAGGTTGAGGGCGCTGCGCAGCTGGGCGAGGAAGGCGGACTCGGCGGCGTTGGGCGGACCGTCCGTGTCGCAGACCCCGACGGCCATTTCATAGGCGAGCAGGCGGGACTCCGGTGACACGAGTCCAGCGGCGGCTTGGTCGAGCGTGACCTTCTTGCCCAGCACGTCCTGGTACAAGGACCACACGTTGAGCGCGCCGCCGTCCGTCTGCAGGCTTTCCGCCACGCGGCGCACCGCCGCCCGTTCGCGATCGTCCTTCTCGCCATCGGCGAAGGCCGCCATCAGCACGAGCGTGAGGACCGAACGTTTTTCCGCGTCATTCATTTCCATAACCAACCATCTTAGCGCTCCGAGGGCAGCGTGACGATTATGCAATGGACCGCTGATTCTACTCCGGGCTTGGGCGGACATGTTACGTTTCGATGGCAGGAACGGGCTGCTATCGACGGCCAGCGTGCTGCCCGTGCAGCCTGCGATCATGATGCAATGGCTTTGTCGTTGGAATCGGGTGGTCATGGGTTGGGGCGGATTGGTGCTGGCCGGTGGCCATTCCTTTGCGGCTGCGGACGCGGGTGCCGCGACCTTTCGCTTCCGGGCTGACCGGACCGCGCCCTTGAATGCCGATCGCGGCTGGGCTGGGGCGCAGGGCGAGGCCGTCACCGTCCAGGCGGACACGCCGTTTCGCCTGCGCTTTGAGGTCGAGGCCTCGGCCGCGACTTCTGGCGGCAGTGTTCTTCGGCTTGAGTCGCGCCGCAACGGCGGTCCCTGGACCCGGGTCGAGGCCTTCGACTTCCCGTATCCACAACGTGAATTCACGTGGGATTTCACGGACGCCGTCGTCGGCTCCGTGCCCGCAGGCTGGGCGCTGGCCGGTGGGGCGCCAGCGCAATGGATCATCGCGGAGACAAGCGGCTCCCGCGTGCTGCGGTTCGCGGCGGGCGAGCAGCCGGTGTTTGCCCTCGCCTCGCCGCCGTGGGAAGCAGCCGACGTCGGTGGCGCGGTGCGGCTGCGGTTTTCGGCCGGTGCCCGCGTGCCCGTGTCGCTGGTGCTGGGCTACCGGGATGCGCTCGACCATGTACGCCTGACGCTGGATCCGGTTGCCGGTGCGATCCGGGTCAGCCGCACGGTCGATGGAGTGGAACGCGAGCATGCGTCGCGGCCGGCGGTGTTTCCGGTCGGTGAGTGGCTCGAGGTGGAGTTTGCCTACGAGGGGCGTACGGTACGCGTCGATTTTCAGGACGGCACAGTGGACTTCGACGTGGAGCTCGAAGCCGGGCTGCCGGCGGCGCCGGTCGGTCTCGCGCTCCCCGCCACGGGTGCGGTGGAGGTGGCAGAGTTCACGATTGAGGGCGAGCCGCGCTCTCCCCGGGTCAGCATCGTGGCGAGTGCGGCCTACACCGACGGGGCGCCCACGGAGGATCTGCTCTCCGGTGCAAAGCCGCCGTTTGTGGCCGGCGCGGGCGTCAGTCTGGCCGCCCGCACCCCGCGGTGGACGGCCGCCGCCGGCCACAGTGAGTTCGAGTGGCCGCTGGTGGTGCGCCGTTACAGTGACGGAGCGGTGACCAATGAGGACGGCGATCTCTTTGAGTTTCGTCTCGTGAACGGGCAGGGCGTGCCTGTCACGGCGGGCGACGGCCCCCGGGCGCGGCTCGCGATCCCGCCGGGGCACCTCGGCGGCACCTATGTCGAAACGCCGGGACGCATCGGACCCTGGCGGGCGCGCAACGGCGACCTCTACTTCATCATGGAGCCGGCGGAGTCGAGCAACCTGCTCATGATGGTGAAGTCCACCGACGGGGGACGCCGTTGGCGTGAAGTGGATGGCGCCAACCGGCCGCGCACGGTCGACCTCGAGTCGGTCGATTCGCGCCAGGTGGGCGATACGATTCACCTGCTGCATCAGGTGACGGAGTTCAGTGTGCATCATGCATTCCGCACCTCGGATCATCCCACGCAGCCGGACACCTGGGCGGTGCGGGACGAACGCGCCGGCGTTGCGGACTCGTTTTCCCAGGCGGCTTCGCTGGTGGTGCGGCCGGACGGATCGATGGTCGCCTTTCACATCGGCCAGGCGGCGTTGCACGCCGGGATTCGTTCACCGGAGGGCACGTGGCGCGACCTCGGTGTGATCGATACCGGCGTGGCCAGCCCGCAGGCGGTGATCGGGCCCGGTGGAGAGGTCCACGTGGCGTACTTTGGGCTGGATGGCACGCTCTGGCATCGCCGGCTGTTGTCCGACAATCGTTTCACGCCGCGCGCGGAGCTGGCGACCGGGGCGGGTACGGACCGGGATGCCTTTGGTGCGATCCTGCCGCTCGTGCATCTGCCGGAGACCGGTCGCGTGGCGGTCGTGTACCGTCTCGCGGACGGACACCTCTGGGTGCGTCACGTTGAACCCAGCGGCGGATTCACCCCGGCGGTGCGCGTGAGCGATCGGGCAGTCGTGACCGGGGCGGTGGATTCGCAGCAAGCCGGAGCGGACGTCGTCGCCGACGGCACCACGTTGCATGTCGTGTTCATCGATGAGGCGACCCGCAGCCTGTATTACACCCATGATCGCGGCGGTTGGCAGTCGGCCCGCCTGCTGGTGGACGGCATCGACGCGGCGTGGGTCCGCGGCAACGTTTATGTGCGCCACGACGGCGTGCGCGTTTATGGCTATGTCTACGATGCCGGGTCCCAGGGTGGCGCCGGCATGAACCGGTACGGCGAAGTGGTTCTCGCCGCACCGTAAGTCGGTCCGAACGCCGGACCCGCCTTGCGGCGAAGTCCGGCGCCGGCTGCCGCGTTACTTTGCGCGGCGGTTCTCCGTTGGCAGCAGTTCGTGCAACGCATTCGGGCGGCCGTCCGCCTGCTTCTTCAAGGTGAATGCGTCGTAGAGCCGTCCGGTGGCGGTGCGGGCCTCAAAGCGCAGTTCATCGCCGTCGACCGTGATGATCTGGTACAGCTGGGTGTCTTCGGCGGTGCGTGCAAAGGCCTCGTTGGTGATGTCGTACATCTTGGGCCCGCTGACCGAGACGACGTACACGGTGCCGACGGCCGGATCGTAGGTTTGCAGGCCGGTGGGCACGTTCGTGTAGCCGGAGGGCGGGGCCTTGGCGCCGGTACGGGCGTAGGTGTGGTCGTGTCCGGTGAGCACCAAATCGACCTTGAATTCGTCGAACACCGGTTTCCACTGCGCGCGCAGCTCCGGATTGTCGCGGTTGCGCGCCGGGGAGAACATCGGGTGGTGGAAGGTCAGGATGGTCCAGCGCTGCGGATTGTCGGCGAGCACGGTGCGCAGCCAGGCGATCTGACCGGGCCGGTCGCGCAGGGAGTCGAGCGAGATGATGCGCGCGCCCTGATAATCGACGTAGTAGCAGGTTTCCTCGAGGCCCGGGGGCGGGTTCTGCACCGGAAAAGCGAACTGCGGACGCCAGTGGCGGCTGACCGCCGGCGTGCCCCGCACGGCGATGCGGTCGCGCAGCGGCGCCTTGTCGGGTTCGGTGCCGACGAGATCGGCGGCACCGAACCCGGTCAGGGCCGACATCCCCGCATCGATGCCGGTGATGAACTCCTTGGCGTCGAGCGTGAGCTTCGCCGTCAGCCGTCCGTCGGCGGAGCGGGCGTTGACCGTGTAGCCGGTGGTGGCGCCGTCGGCACCGCGTTCGCGGATCAGATCGACGCTGACGGCGACCGTGCCGCCGTCCTTGGTCGTCCAGAGCCGCTCGTGTTCCGGGCCTGCGTTCTCGTTGAAGTACTCATGGTTGCCCGGCGTGGCGATGACCGGGATGGTGGCGTTGACCCAGGCGGGTGCCCCGTGCCACTCGCCCCACTCGGCGTCGCTCGCATCCTCGTTGATCAAGTCGCCGGCGTGCAGCGTGAAGGCGGCGCGCGGGGCGTCGCGGAACGCTTCGCGGAAGACGCGGGACCAGTGGGTTTTGATGTCATTCTGGGCGTCGCCAAAATAGATGAACGTGAAAGGCTTTGGCTCCCGGCTGGCGGTGCGGAAATGGAACCATTCGCTCCAGTTGACGCCGTCGCCGACGCGGTAGGCGTAGAGGGTGTCGGGCGTGAGGCCGGTGAACGTGACGCTGTGGTAGTGCGCCTCGTTGAGGTCGCTCTTGAAATCCGTGGTGACGGCCGGATGCGAGGCCGGCTTCAGGGCCCTGCCATTGTCGTTGGCGACGGCGAGTTCGGCTACAGCGCGTTCGATCGAGGTGTCGGTGCGCCAGGTCACGGATTGGGTGGTGGCCGGATCGGCGCTCCACGTCAGCACGATGCGGTCGGGCAGGGGGCGCGGGGCGTGGGCGGCGGCATCCGGATAGCGGACCGGTTTCCACAGCGACGGACCGTGGTTGTCGTGGGCGGAGCCGGCGGAGCTGACGGCGAGGAGAAGGAACAGGAGGCGGGAGGTTTTCATGGCAACAGAGGGTGAAAACGAAAACCGGGCGCAGGGGGTGCCTGCGCCCGGCGGGTGACCAGCAACAGACCCGATCAGAAGCTGTATTCGAGACCGAAGGTGTACTTGCGGCCGGCGAAGCTCGTGTCTTCCACGAAGAAGCCGTAGCCCGCGTACGAAACCTGCGGGCGGTCGGTGAGGTTGGTGCCGTTGGCGAAGATCGTGAGACCGTCGCGCAGGCGATAGCTGACCTCGGCGTCGACCCGCTCTTCGGCGGCGTAGTACTCGTCGCTCTCGATGCTGTCACCGAGCCCCTCGATGTAATCGCTGCGGTAGCGGTAATCGAGGCGGGCGCGGAAATTGCCGCGGGCATATTCGAGCGTGCCGGTGAAGATGTAGTCCGAGAACCCTTCGAGCGAAAGATCGTCGCGGTCGGTGCGGTTCGGATACTCGGCGTCACTCTCGGTGAACGTGGCGCTGACGCCCGCCGTGAAGCCCTTCAGCGGACCGGGCAGGAAGTGCAGGCGTTGGCGGGCGATGAGCTCGAGGCCGTAGTTCTTGGCGGAGGTGCCGTTGACAGGGCGCTCGTATTCGAAATCGCCGCCGGGTGCACGGACCGGGATGCCGTTGGCGTCGAGCACGTCGAATTCGTACACCTCAGTGAAAGTGAAGTCCTTGATGTCCTTGTAGAACACGCCGATCGAATAGAGCCCGCCGTTGCGGGTGTAGTACTCGAGCTGAACGTCGAAATTATCGGCCGTCGCCGGCTTCAGGTTGGGATTGCCGTCTTCAATGTTGCCGTCCTCGTCGATGAAGCGTCCCAGCGTCAGCTCGCCGATGCGCGGGCGGCCGTAGCTGCGGTTGTAGCTCTCGCGCAGGATCAGGTTGTCGGAGAGCGCATGGCGGAAGTGCAGGCTGGGCAGCCAGTGGGAGTAGGAGTCGCCATTGTTCACGGTGATGACCGAGCCGACGCCGTTGAGGTAGCTCACGCGCTTGTTCACGTTGCTCCACTCGTTGCGCTCGTAGCGGACGCCGCCGATGACGGTGTGGCGGCCGGCCTGCAGCGTGCCCATGACGTAGGCGGCGGAGGTTTCCTCCTTGGCGTCGTAGTCCTCGAGGTTGCTGTCGGCGAGGGTGTCCTCCTCTTCGAGTTCAAAGAGGCCGGGATTGGTGCGCAGCAGTTCGAGGCCGCGGCGCGGGTAGACGTCCCAGTACTTTTCCTTGGCGAAGAGCACCACGTCGGTGGGCTCGAGCACCGTGCGGTAGGGGAAGGTCTCGTCCATCGTGTTGACGATGGCGGTCTGGTCGAACTTTGGCTCGCTGGAGCGGTACTTGGCCCCGGTCTTCACCTTGAAGAGGCTGCGATCGAGGTTGAACGTCTTCTCCCAGTCGATGCGGGCGCTGACCACGTCCTCGGTCTTGACGCTCGTCTCGTCGATCAACTCGCCTTCGCTCATCAGGCTGAGGTCGCGCGGGTCCTGGCCGCTGAGGATGTTGATGCGGGCCTCGCCGGTCCAGGGGCGGGTGAGTTCGTACTCGAACAGCATCCACGGGCTGGTGGGCTCCATCAGCATGTTGAGTTCGAGATCGCTGAGGACGGTCTGCTTGCTGCGGGAGTAGTAGAGATCGTAGGTGAGCAGGCTGCTTTCGCGCTCGTGCCGTCCGCCGAAGGCGAAGGAGTAGAGGTCGTTCTCGCGCTCGTCGTCGGTGCCGATCCAGCCCATGGAACCGCGGCTGCCGCCGTTGCCGGGCGTGCCGCGCCCGTACGTTGGGGTGAGCTCGGCGTAGGTCTTACGGCCACCCACGGCGTCCTGAAAACGGGTGTCGATGTCGATGTCCGTCTCGAACTTGATGCCGTTGCGGTCGAAGTGACTGTAGAGCGGACGGAAGTAGAACGAGTTGTTCTCGTCGGTGCGGAAGTCGATCGAGCCGCTCAGGCCGTAGGTCTTGGTGACGCGGGTGTCGTATTCCCAGTGCGTCGCCTCCATGAACCAGACCGGGCGACCGAGGTCGTCGTACTGGCCGAGGTTGAGCTGCGGGTTGTTCTCCGGTGTGACACGCACCCAGTCGATGTCCGCGTTGAGCGAGTAACGGTCGGTCTTGTAACTGCTCGCGGTGAGGCTGATGCCGAGGTTCTTCTCGCCGCCGCCCACGCTGAAGAGATCCGAGTAGGTGAGGTTGGCCGCATGGCCCCACTTGTTCGGATCCTCGTTGAGTACGCCACTGGCCTTGAGCTTCACCGAGCGACCGTCGCGTTGAAACGCGCTGCGGCTGACGACGTTGACGATGCCGCCGATGGCGTCGCCGTCGCGGTCGGGCGTCGGAGCTTTGACGACCTCGATGGTGGTGATGCCGTCGGCCGCGAGCTGCCGGGAGTCGAAGGCGCGGCTGCCGCCCGAAGTCGGGGCGCGGTTGCCGTCGATCTGGAACGAGTTGAACTCACCGGCGATGCCGCGGATGTTGAAGGCACCCTGCGAGCCGTCCTGGGCCTCGTCGACGCTGATGCCGGGCAGGCGCTGCAGGGCGGCGCCGATGTTGCCGTCGATCATCTGGCCGAAGGTTTCCTCGGAGACGATGTTCACGATGCCGCTCGCGGTCTTCTGCTGGTTGATGGCCAGTGACTGGCCGCGCGCCTGCTCGGCGACGGTGAAGGTCTCGAGTTCGAGCACCGTGCTCTTGAGGGCGGCGTTGACCGTCTGGTTGGAGCCGGACGACACCGTGACGGTGGTGCTGAACGGATCGAGGCCCACGTATTCGACAAGGAGGCGATGGCTGCCGGCGGGGAGGCCGGTGAGGCTGAAGCGGCCGTCGGCGTCGGTGTAGTCGCGGTAGGGTGAGTTGGCAATCTGGACGATCGCACCCTGCAGGGATCGGCCGGTGGCGACGTCGGAGACGCGGCCGTGGACGGTGCCGGTGCCGGCCTGCGCGTGCAGCCCAAGCGGCGCGAGTGCAGTGAAGGCGAGACCGACGCGGGGAAGTCGGGCGAGCGAAAGGAGGAGTGAAGCTAATTTCATTCGTGTGGTTCTGGTTGAGGCCGGCTCGCGAACGATGCGTCGCGCATCTCCAACGTACGGGTCCGGCATGATCCTAAAGACGGCGTGTTTCGAACACGTGACGGTACCGTGCCGGTTCCGCCAAGATTGTGTTAACGATTGAACGCTTCCCTCGTCGGTTGGCCCAAAGGCGTGGCTTGCGCGTGAGTCACCTGAAGTTCGCGAGTCAGGTGGCCACGGGCGTGCGATCATGGGATGGACGGCGACCCGAATATCGGTGAGGCTGCACGACGTCCGTCGGATGCCCCTTAACGCGACCAGACTCCTCTCACCCCATGCCTACGCTTAACGCTATCGCCATCGCCGCACATCCCGATGACATCGAGTACATGATGGCGGGTACCCTGTGCCTGCTCAAGGAAGCCGGGTATCGTACGCACTACCTCAACGTGGCGACGGGTTCGGGTGGCAGTGTGGTCCATCGCGCGTCCGTCTTGCGCAGGCTGCGCCGCCAGGAAGGCAAAGCAGCGGCAGCGATTCTCGGCGCGGAATTTCACGAGAGCCTCGTTGACGACCTCGAGGTGGTCTACTCCGTCCCTTTGTTGCGCGCCTTGACCGCCGTCATTCGCGAAGTGCGTCCCACCATTGTACTGACGCATTCGCCGCAGGACTACATGGAGGATCACATGATCACCTGCCGTCTGGCGGTGACGGCTGCGTTTGCCCGCGGTATTCCCAATTTCAAGGCGGGGAAGGCCGCCGCGTGGTCGGGCGATACGACCGTGTATCATGCAATGCCGGTGGGTCTTTGCGACGGCCTGCGCCGCCGGATCGTGCCGGGCGCCTTCGTCAACACCGCGCAGGTCCAGGCGCAGAAACGGGCCGCGCTCGCCTGTCACCAGAGCCAGCAAAACTGGTTGCAGGTGTCGCAGGGCACGAACTCGTATCTGCAACAGATGGAGGACATCGCGCTTGCGGTGGGCCGAATGTCGAAGCGTTTCCGCGTGGCGGAAGGTTGGCGCCGCCATCTGCACCAAGGCTATTCTGCCACCGATTGCGATCCGCTGGCCGAGGCGCTCGGAAAAGCTTACCGATTGAACCGTGCTTACGAGCGCGGGCTGGCCAGGTCGGGATGAATCACTGGGATGCGACCCAATGTGGCACGGCGCGCGCCGATTCGACGCCTTCTCGTGCGGGGTCTCCCGTCACTGCACCGCTAACGCAAGGCGCGGCGCAGGTGGTCGCAGACAATGCCCGCGGCGACGGCCGCATTGAGCGACTCGGCGCCGCCGAACTTCGGGATCGTGATCGTTTGCGTCAGCCGCGCCCGCACCGCCGGAGAAAGGCCGCGGCCTTCGCTGCCGATGACGATGACCGCGTCGGGCAGGGCAGCCAGCGCGTGCACGTCGTCGCCGCCAAGATCACAGCCGAGGATCGGTGCCCGCACTCCGGCCAGCGCTTCGGCCAGCGGCAGGGTCAGCACGCGCACGCGGCAGAACGAGCCCATGCTGGCATTGATGACCTTCTGGGAAAATAGGTCGGCGCAGTCGGGTGAAAGCAGCACGCGATCGAGCGCGAACCAGTCGGCGATGCGCAGCAAGGTGCCGACGTTGCCCGCATCCTGAACCCCGTCGAGGGCGAGGGTAAGGCCGCGCTCGAACTCACCCGGCCGGGGGGCGGCACGGATCAGCCGGCCCACGGCAAGCACCGGCGACGGCGTGGGAAAATGGCTGAGCCGGTCCATCTCGGTCTGCGTGACGGGAACGACGCGCGGGTCGTCGCGAGGACCGTCCCAATCCTCCGTCGCGTAGAGGGCGGTGAACGGGGCACCGGCGGCGAGCAGTTCGGCCACGACCTTGGGGCCCTCGACGACGAACAGGCCTTCGGCTTCACGGTGCTTCTTCTCGCGGAGGGCGCGGATGCGGGTGAATTCGGCCTTGGTCAACGGCATGGGCAGAGCTCACGGCAGGAGCGGGCGTTTGGCAAAGGCAACTTCGCACGGGTAGGCCGGTGGATTTGACACGAGACTGTCACGAACGTGACGCCCGGGTGACCGCACGGTTAAGATTCGGCGAAGGGCCGGGTGGAGGTTTGACGGTGCCGGCCGGCGATTCGCACGGTGCGTCCACCTCCACACCCAGCCATGCACTTCCTCTTCCGCACCTTGTTCGTCTTCGGCGCCTTTTGGGCGGCCGGACTGTTCGCGCAATCCTCCGGCACCGGCGCCGTTTCCGGCCGTGTCACCGACGCCACCACGAATCTCGCGCTCGGTGGCGCGCGCATCGCGGTCGAGGGGACGTCGCTCGAGAGCTTCACCACCGCTTCGGGCGATTACCAACTGGCCAACGTGCCCGCCGGAGCGCGGACGCTCGTGGTGAGCTACGTTGGCTATCCCGACGTGCGGCAGGCCGTGACGGTCTCGCAGGGGGCGACCGCGCGCGTCGACCTGACCGCCGGCGCAGTACAACTTGACGCCCTCGTGATCGAGGGCGCCCTCGTCGGCACGGCCCGCGCGATCAACGAGCAGCGGGCCGCGGCCACGCTCACCAATCTCGTGGCGTCTGACCAGATCGGCAGCTTTCCCGATCAAAACGCCGCCGAGGCGCTGTCGCGTCTGCCGGGCGTGTCGGTGTACCGCGACCAGGGTGAAGGCCGCTTCGTCAACGTGCGCGGCATCAATTACACCCTGGGCAACGTGACCCTCGACGGGTCCGGCCTCGCGAGTCCGGAAAGCGGCCAGCGCGCGATCGCCCTCGACGTCGTGCCGGCGGACAGCCTCGGGGCCCTCGAGGTGACGAAAGTGCCGACGCCGGACATGACGGCGGAAGGTCTCGGCGGGAACGTGAACCTGCGTTCCAAGAGCCCGTTCGATGGCGAGGCCTTCGCCGCCAAGCTGTCGGCCCAGTCGATCTATTCGCGGCACACGCGGGAGTTTGGCTACAAGCTGTCCGGCGAAGTCTCCCGCCTGTCGGCGGACGGCCGGTTGGGCGTGCTCGTGGGCTTCTCCCAGCAGGAGCGGTCCTTCGGCTCGTACAACTACGAGACCGATCGCTGGACCAACTTGAATCCGCCCGATCTCGAGGACGTCACGCAGGCCTTCTTCTCCCCGGTCGAGCTGCAGTTTCGTGACTACACCATCGAGCGCGAGCGTACGGGCGTGAATGCCATGCTCGAGTTCCGTCCCGCGGCGGAGACGCGTTTCTGGGTGCGCGGCACCTACAACGATTTCTCCGATGTCGAGGACCGCCAGACGTTCTTCGTGCCTGTGTCGGACGACAACGTGAACGCGATCACGCGCCTCGATAACACGAGCGGCATCGTGGAGCAGGCGCGCCGGTTCTCACGCCGGGCGCGCGATCGGGCGAAGTTGCAAGACCTGCTCGCCCTTACCGCCGGGGCGCAAACCCGGCGCGGCAGCTTCACCTTCGACGCCCAGGCTGGTTATTCGCGGGGCGAGGAGGACAAGGATGAGACGCAGGCGCGCTTCCGTCGCAGCACCCGCGATACCTCGTTCCGGTACGACGTGAACGGCTACGATGTGCAGCTCACGCAGCTGAATGCCACGACGGCTTCGGCGTTCACCAATCCGGCGGCGTACAACCAGTTCCAGCGCTTCGATGTCGAGACAGATGACGCGGAAGAGACCGAGTCGAACCTGCAGGTCAACGTGCGCTACGATCTCGGCACCGCCACGCCGGCCTTCCTGAAGTTCGGTGCAGCCGTGCGTGCGAAGGAGAAGCAGCGTGACGAGAACGTGTACGAGTTTGGCGATAATAGCAGCGGCCTCGCCTTCGCGAATTATACGTCGACGTTCAGCCGCTATCCCTACGGTCCGTCGGTCGTGCGGATCGACACGGGCCGGGTGGTTTCCTTCTTTGCGGACAACCCGGGCCTCTTCACCCGCAGCTTCGCGGACGAGCTGGGCAACGATTACGAGGTGGAAGAAGATGTGCTGGCGGCCTACGGCATGGCCGGCGCGACTTTCGGCCGACTGCAGGTGCTTGGCGGCGTGCGCGTCGAGGACACGGACGTCTCGACCACGGGCAATGTTGTCGATCAGGACCTCGCTCTTGTGGAACGCGCCTCGGGTGGCGGCGGCTACACTGACGTGCTGCCCGGACTGCACGTCCGTTACTCGCCCCAGCGCGACCTCGTGTTGCGCGCCTCGTACTCGACCTCGATCGTCCGCCCGGCCTTTGGCGAACTCGCGTTTGGCCGCAGCATCAACACCGAGGATTTCGAGATCACCGAGCGCAATCCGGACCTGAAGGCGCTGAACGCGCGCAACCTCGACGTCTCGGTGGAGTACTACCTCCCGTCGCTCGGCCTCGTCTCGGCCGCCGCCTTCTACAAGGATATCTCGGACTTCACCTTCCTCACGAACGTGGGCTCCCGGACGATCGGCACGGATGTCTACGACGTGCGCCGCTACGAGAACGGTAACGACGGCGAAATCTACGGCCTCGAACTCGCCTATCAGCAGCAGTTGCGCTTCCTGCCGGTGCCGTTCGATGGCTTCGGCGTGTTCGCCAACCTGACCCTCAGCGGGTCCGAGGCGGATTATGGTGCCGCCGGCACCTACGATTTCGTCGGGCAGTCCGACCGCATGGGCAACGTGGCCCTGACCTACGAAAAGAAGCGCTTCAGCGCCCGCGTGGCGGTCAACTTCCGCAGCGAACGCCTGCGCGAAGACGAGGACATCGCCTTCGACAACAGCCTGATCTACGTCGACGACTCGGTGCAGGTGGACCTCACCCTCGGCTACCAAATGCGTCGCGGCCCGGAGCTGTTTGCGGAGTTTGTCAATCTCACCAACGAACCCTTCCGCGTCTTCTCCGCCGGCGGTCCGCAGAACCAACCGAAGCTCTTCCAGCAGTTCGAGGAGTACGATGTGAGCGTGTACGCCGGACTGCGCTGGAAGCTCTGAGCACTTTGTTGGGTCAGTAGTCTGTTAAGGTCAGCCCCGTCCGGCCTCTGCGGCCGGACGGGGTTTCTGTTTTTCCGAGGCGGGCGGGCGCGAACGAAGATTGGGGCTGCAAAATGCGTCCCGGCGGTTACGGTCCGGGCGATCCCTCCCGCGCATGAAGCGATTCTCCCCGGTCATTGTCCTGGTCACCCTGCTTGCCGTCCTCGCCGTGCCGCTCTGGGCGGCGACGGGCATGGCCTCCTCGTCGCCCTCCGATCGCTCGCCGGCCGCGCCCATCGCCGGGGCGATCTCCACCGTCACCGGCATCGCGATCTCCCCGCTGCTCGGCACCGGCGCCTATGGTGCGTATCAGTATTTCAAGACGCCGGCGGAGCAGCGGGGGGCGTTGCCGTGGTACGCGCAGATCTCATTCTGGGGCCCGGCCCTGCTCGTGGTCGGAGCCTGTGCGCTGAAGGATTCCTTTGGCGCGGTGCTGCCGCCGGGTTGGAAGAAGCCCTTGGACGTGCTGGAGACGGTTGAGAACAAGGCCACGGGCCTCGTCGCGGCGGGGGCCGTGGTGCCGTTCACGATGAGCGCCTTGTCCAAGATGATTCTGGACAGCGGCGTCACCCAGCCGACGGCCTCGCTGCTGCCATCGGGCATGGCCGTGATTCAAGTGGGGGCGATCGACTGGTCGTGGCTGCTCAATCTGCTCACGGTGCCCTTTGGCATCGCCGTGTTTGCCGTGGTCTGGATGGCGTCCCATGCGATCAACGCGCTGATCTTGATCAGCCCGTGGGGAGCGATCGATGCGGTCCTGAAGTCGGCCCGCACCGCCCTGCTCGGCGTGCTCACGATCTCGGCCACCCTCAACCCGTGGGTGAGCGCGGCGCTCTCCCTCGTGGTGATCATCGTGGCCTACCTCGTCGCCGGCTGGGCCTTCCGGCTCACGGTCTTCGGGTCGGTCTTCTGCTGGGATTTCTTCACGCTGCGCAAGCATCGCTTCAAGCCGGCGCCCCGGGAGAACAAGATGTTCTCGTCCAACCTGCTCACCCGCCAGGGCGTGCCGATGCGCACCTACGGCCGGTTGATCCACGAGCCGGAGAACGGGACCTGGACCTTCGCCTTCCGGCCCTGGTTGGTGTTGCCGGAGCAGTCCGTGCCGGTGAAGCCCGTGGCGCCGGTGGTCGGCGAAGGCCTGTTCTATTCGTCGATTGGCGACGGCGAGAAGACGTTGTTCGTGCTCCCGCCGCGCTATCGCGGCCACGAGCGCGCCGTGGTCGAAGTGTACCGGATCGAAGGCGGGGTTCAGCCCGCCGGGCTGCTGAAGTCGTGGCGCCTGGTGAAGGAACTCTTCGGCGGAAGCGCCACGCGCACGCAGGTCGTGTGAAGGATCAGCGCGCCTCGGCGACCTGCACGGCGGCCGCATCGGCGGCGCGCAAGGCGGCCACCGTCGCCGGGGTGGCCAGCGCGAGGTGCTGCACCTGGCCGTCGCGGAAGCGGATCACCAACGTGCCTTTCAGCCCGCCGCTCGCAGTGGCAAAACGCTCGTAAAGCCAGGTGCCGTCCTTGAGTCGGGCGCTGGGTTCACCGAGCTTGGCCAGCACCTGGATGCGATAGGTGCCGCGCTCGACATAGGGTCCGGCGGCATCGACGAGGATGGCGCCATGGGCGGTCAGGGGATCGGCGGCGGCCGGGCGGTTGGGCGAGGCGGAGAGCGCGAGGGCGGAGACAAGAAACGCCGTGCTGGTGGCGGAGAGGAAACGAAGGGAGGAGAGGTTCATGGGAGGAAGGGAGCCGGTGAATCCGGCCGATGCACGCAGCCTGCCTGTTCCCGGTTCGGATTCGATGCGGAGCCAGCGAACGGCTCACCGCGTGAGCGAACGACCCGGGGTGGCGAGTGAACGGCTCAACCGGCGAGTGAACGGCTCAGGAATGCCGTGGACGCCGTCGAGGCGCCCGGCAGACTCCGCATGGCATGGGCTCTCTTTGGCGAATGCTGTGGCTGTTGATCGCGCCGTGCGTACTCCACGCGGCGGCGAATCGGGCCTTCGAAGTCCGTCTGATGCATGGGGACGATCCGCGCTGGGCGGACCCGGCGTTTGACGACCGTGACTGGCCGGTGATTGCACCCGATCAGCATCCGGCGCGCAGCGGACCTTACTGGGTAAGGATCCGTTTCACGCTGGATGGCGCTTCCGTTCCTGCGGACGACTTTCGCGGCCGTTATCCCCAGGCAAACTCGAGCGGCCCGATGGACAGCATCTTTCTCTCCTCGGTGTATTCATGGGAGATCTACTGGGATGGCGAGGCTCTCGCCCGGAGCGGACGGGTGGGAGACAGCCGCGAGACGGAGATCCCTGGGCCGCTGGATCATTTGATCCGCCTTTCGCCCGAACAGCTGCAGCCGGGCGAACATCTGGTGGCGATCCGCATGTCGAGTCATCACTATAATTTCTCGGTGGACCGCTTTCACACCGCGATGCGCTTCGTCAATTACGCGTCCAGGGCCAAAACCGAAGCGCGGGCTGTTTTGTTTCCGGTCGCCGGTGCGGCGGGTGCGGCGCTGATGGGCATCATCAGCGCGGTGCTGTATGGGGCGTTGGAACGGCGGCGTGCGCTGGTCCTCTGTGCCGCCCTGTGCGCGACGCTCACCGCCTTCTACCTGTTGATCGCGCTACGCTGGCTGACCAATCATCCTTATGACTGGCATGCGCCCCGGCTGGCAGCGATCGCGGCGTTGACCGGGGTGATTGGTGTGCTGCTGCCGTGGCTCCTGCTTGAGTGGTTTGGTCTGAAACGGAAGTGGGCTTGGTTCGTGGTGCTGATCCCGCTGCTGATAGCCGGTTGGCACTCGGATCTGTATTTCGAGAACCGCGCCCTCTGGATGACCCGGGCCACCCTCGGCGTGTCGCTGGTCATCGCGCTCACCGCGGCGGTCCGGCGGCAGGCGGGTGCCTGGGCGGCGGTGGCGGGCATGGCGGCGGGCCTCGTCGTGATGCGGTCGTCGGGGCGGGTCTTCCTCGATCCGACCTACTTCCTCGTCCTCGGCGGCCTGGTGTTGCTCGTGTTTGCCACGTTGGGCTGGCAGATCCAGGCGGAGCGCCGACGCGTGCAGCAAATGCGGCTGACCGCGGCGCGGCTGGAGATCGAGATCCTCCGAAAGCACCTTCAGCCTCACTTTCTGATGAACACCCTCACCACGCTGATGGAGGTGATCGAGCAGGATCCGAAGACGGCGGTGACCTTGATCGAGGCCCTGGCCGGGGAGTGCCGGATTCTGGCGCGCGTGTCCGGCGAGACCCTGATCCCGCTCGCCGAGGAGCTCGAGCTCTGCCGGGCGCATCTCCGCATTATGAGCCTGCGCAAGGGCGTGACCGCCGATTTCGACGTGATCGTGGTCGACGAGACCGTACGCGTGCCCCCGGCGCTGTTTCACACCCTGGTGGAGAACGGGCTGACCCACCTGCGGCCGCGCGACGGACGTTTGCGCTTCACGTTGCAGGAGGAGCGGGACGGGGCGTGGGTGCGCTTTACCCTGCGGGCCGAGGGTGAACGGCAGCGGCAGCCGCGGAACGGGACGGAGCCTCGGGAAGGAACGGGTCTGCGTTACGTGAAGGCACGGCTGGAGGAGAGTTTTCCCGGACGCTGGCAGTTCGAGTCGGGACCCATGGATGCGGGGTGGAAGACCGTCATCGCGTGGCGTGAGACCGAAGGGAGGACGGCATGAAGCTCCTGATTGTCGAAGACGAGCCGCTGATTGCGCGGCGCCTGGAGCGCTTTGTGCGGGAGATCCTGGGCTCCGGGTTGGAATCGTTGCGCTTTGCCGAGACCCTCGATCAGGCCCGCGCCCTGCTCGACGAGCTGCCGGTCGACGTGCTGCTGCTCGACCTCAACCTCAACGGCCAGCCGGGCATGGACCTGTTGAAGGCGACGGTGGCGGGATCGTTCCACACCATCATCGTCTCGGCCAACGTTGACCAGGCGCTGACGGCCTTCGAGTACGGGGTGATCGATTTTGTGCCCAAGCCCTTTACGGCGGAACGGCTCGCCGTTGCGCTCGGGCGAGTGAACGGCCGAGGGGGGCGTGCTTCCGCGGCCGCGAAGTACCTCGCGGTGCGCAAGCACGGCCGGGTGGAACTGGTCCCGATTGACCGCGTGCTCTACGTCGAAGGCGCCGGGGCGTACGCGGAACTGGTGCTCGATGACGGGCGCCGGGAGCTGCACGACAAAACCCTCGAGAAGGTGCATGCCTTGCTTCCGCCCGAGTTCGAGCGGATCCACAAGAGCTACGTGGTGCGGCTGAGCGCGATCACGGCGCTGCGGGCCCACGAAGGAAGCCGTTACGAGGCTGAGTTGCGCGGCGGACTCCGCCTGCCGATCGGACGCTCCCGCTACAAGGAGCTGCGCGAACGGCTCGCCTGATCGCGGCTTGCCTGGATAGCCGGTGCCGGGCTTGATCGCGCGCCATGGCAGCCACTCTCCTTGTCCTCGCCGCCGGCATGGGTTCGCGGTACGGCGGACTCAAGCAACTCGATCCCGTCGGTCCGTCCGGCGAGACGATCCTCGACTATGCGCTGTTTGATGCGATCCGGGCCGGATTCGACCGCGTGGTGTTTGTGATCCGTCGGGAGTTTGAGACCGAGTTCCGTGCCCAGGTCGGCGCCAAGTATGCCGGACGCATTGCGGTGGACTATGTGTTCCAGTCCCTCGATGCGCTGCCCGCTGGCCGGGCGGTGCCGGCGGGCCGGGAAAAGCCATGGGGGACCGGTCACGCCGTCTGGTGCGCGCGCGGGGCGGTGCGGGAGCCCTTCGCCGTGATCGGCGCCGACGATTTCTTCGGCCGCGACGCCTTCGTGCAACTGGCCGCCTTCCTTGGCCGGAAGGCGGCGGGCGGCGCGTCGTATGCGATGGTTGGATACCGCTTGGCCAACACCCTGTCGGAGCATGGCGCGGTGTCGCGCGGCGTGTGCACCGTGACGGCGGACGGCCGGCTCGCCCGAGTGGTTGAGCAGACCGGAATCCTCCGGACGGAGGTGGGGCCCGGCCGCACGTACTCCGGCGAGGAGACCGTTTCGATGAACTGCTGGGCGTTTGCGCCCTCGCTGTTTGCGGAGCTGGACCGCCAGTTCGACGCTTTCCTCGGCGGGCCCGCGCTGGCGAATCCGCTGAAGGCCGAGTTTTATCTGCCGGAGGCCGTGTCGACTCAGATTGCCGAAGGCCGGGCCATGGTCGAGGTGCGCAAGACGACGGCGACGTGGTTTGGCGTCACGTACCGTGACGACAAACCGCGGGTGCGGGCGGCGCTGGCCGCGCTGGTGGCCGCTGGGGAGTACCCGTCGCGGCTCTTCTGACGGCGCCAGGAATTTGGCTTCCGAATCCGGAGCCGGACGTTGACGCCTGCCGTAGGGCAGGAAGAGTAGGGCGATCCGTCCGGGGTTCACCCTGATTACCTGGCGGGAATCCGCCCCACCATGACGACCCAGAATCTGACCCGGAACATCCTGATCGGCATGACCCTTGGCGCCGCCGTTGGCGGGGCGTTCAACGCCATTGGCATCGACCAGCCGGTGGTGGCTTTTTTCGTCAAGGATCTGTTCCCGCTGGTGGGCAGCATTTTTGTCCGCTCGCTGCAGCTGCTCGTCGTGCCGCTCGTGCTGTGTTCGCTGATTTGCGGGACGGCGGCGCTCGACGACGTGCGCCGGCTCGGCCGCATCGGGGCGAAGACGGTGGCGCTTTATCTCGTGACCACGGCCGTCGCCATCGCGATGGCGATCGCGTTGGCCGTGCTCTTCAAGCCCGGGGAAGGGTTTGCCCTCGATTACACGTCGGACTTCAAGGTTGCCGAGAGTCCGCCGCTGACGCAGGTGCTGCTCGATATCTTCCCTAGCAATCCCTTCAAGGCGATGGCCGAGGGGAACATGCTTCAGGTGATCGTATTCGCCATCCTCTTTGGCCTCGCGACCTGCCTGAGCGGAGCGCCGGGCAAACGGGTGCTCGCGGTGGTGAGCGACCTGAACGAGATCGTGCTCAAGCTTGTCACGATCCTGTTGTTGGCGGCGCCGTTTGGCGTGTTCGCGCTGGTGGGACGCACGCTCGCGCAGGAAGGGTTCGCGGCCATCCTTGCGCTCGGGCAGTACTTCTTCCTCGTGCTCGCGGCGCTGCTGGTGCAGCTCTTCGTCGTGTATGGCCTGCTGGTGCGGGTGATGGCGGGGCTGAGCCCGTGGCGGTTTTTCCGGAAGATGCGTCGTGTGCAGTTGTTCGCGTTTTCGACGGCGAGCAGCAACGCAACTCTCCCGCTCAACTTGGAAAACGCGGAGCGCGAGATGGGGATCAAGCCGGCAGTGGGCTCGTTCACGATACCGCTGGGCGCCACGATCAACATGGACGGCACGGCCATCATGCAGGGCGTGGCAACGGTCTTCATTGCCCAGGCGCTGGGCATCGACATCGGACTGCAGGGTTATCTCATGGTCATCCTCACGGCGACGCTTGCGTCCGTTGGCACGGCGGGCGTGCCCGGGGTGGGGTTGGTGATGCTCGCGATGGTGTTCCAGCAGGTCGGCCTGCCAGTGGCCGCCATTGGCGTGATCTACGGCGTCGACCGTCTGCTCGACATGGTGCGGACGGCGGTGAACGTCACCGGCGACGTCGCCGTCTCGGCCATCATTGCCAAGAGCGAGAACGAGTTCGACGCCGACGTGTACAACCGTGACCCGGCGTAGGGCGATCCGCCGGTTTTGCTTTTTCCGGTGGGTTTGGTCCGGTTGACGATAATCACTTGCGGGATTGCCGGTGCTTTCGTGTTGGCTTAATGCCTGATGGCTCGGCACTAAGGGCAATCGATCGGACGCCTCTCGGTCGAAGATGTTGCGCCCGGGGCAGTTAGGCTGCTAGGGTGTGAGGTCCTTGATCTCAGGCCTCTCCACCGAACTGCTCATCATCCTCTTGTTGCTGTTGGGCAACGGTGTGTTCGCCATGGCCGAAATGGCCGTTGTTTCCGTGCGCAAGGCGCGGCTGAAACAGCTGGCGGAAGAAGGCGATGAGCGGGCGAAGAAAGCCCTCGCGTTGGCGAACGAGCCCACCCGCTTCCTGTCGACGGTCCAGGTCGGCATCACGTTGATCGCCACCATCGCGGGTGCCTACGGTGGCGCCGTGGTGGCCGAGCAACTCGCCGAGCCCCTGCGCACGGCGTTCCCGCAGTTTGCGGCGCAGGCCCATTGGATTGCGAACGGCCTCGTCGTGCTGGTCATCACCGTGCTGTCCATCGTCATCGGTGAGCTGGTGCCGAAGCGAATCGCGTTGTCCAATCCCGAGGGCGTGGCGCGGCATGTCTCCGTACCGATCAGCCGCCTCTCCAGCCTGGCCCACCCGCTCGTCCACCTGCTGTCGACGCTGACGGAAGGGATCATCAAGCTGCTCGGCGTCGGACGCTCGAAGGAAGCGCCGGTGACGGAAGAGGAAGTGAACATCCTGATTGAGCAGGGCATGCAGGCCGGCGTCTTCAACAAGACGGAGAAGGAGATGGTCGCCGGCGTGCTCGAGCTTGATCAGATGCCGGTCACCTCGCTGATGACGCCGTTGCCGAAGATCGTGTTTCTCAATCTCGACGATCCGGACGAAACCAACTGGCGCAAGGTCGTCGCGAGCGGGCATTCCCATTTTCCGGTCTATCAGGGCAATCGCGACCAGATCCTCGGCATGGTGTCGGTGAAGTCGATCTGGGCGAACAGTGCCTTCGGCCTCAGCACCAACCTGCGCAACCTGCTCACGCCCCCGGTCGTGGTGCCGGAGACGATGATGGCGATCGCCCTGCTCGAGCAGTTCAAGAAGAGCGGCAAGCACATCGCCCTCGTGACGGACGAGTTCGGCTCCATCCAGGGCCTGGTCACGATCAACGACGTTTTCGAGGCGATCGTGGGTGCTCTGCCCGAGCCCGGCCAGCGGGCGGCGCCGGCGGCCAAGCAGCGCGAGGACGGCTCGTGGCTGGTCGATGCGACCTTGGACACTGACACGGTGAAGGCGATGCTCGAGCTCGACCATTTGCCCTCGGAGGAGGAGACCACGTTCCAGACCCTTGGCGGTTTCGTCATGACCCACTTCGGGCGCATCCCTCGGGCTGGCGACTATTTCGACTACGCCGGCTGGCGTTTCGAGGTGGTGGACATGGACCGGCATCGCATCGACAAGGTGCTCGTGGCGAAGACGCCCCCGCCGGCGGCGGTGCAGAAGACTGCTGTCTAGGGCTGAGGCGGCAGTCTAAGGTCTGAAAGTAGAAGGTCGAAGGTCGTTACCGGCCCGCTCAAGCGGGCCTCCGGGGTGGGCGGGCGCGTCCCTGCGCCCGCTGCGCGGCCGGATGGAGATGCGCAACGCCGACTGGTTTGCGACGACGTTGGCTCAAAACCACGCGCGGAGGGCCCCGCGCGTCCACCGCGGATCAGTCCCCAACGGACGGGTGCTCGTTGCGCGAGGTCGGCCCGCTGTTGTGAACAACCTGTCAGCATCGCGGGGTATTTTCTGGCAACTTCGGTTTGCCAAGTGCAGCGGGTGGTCCGACGTTCGGCTCGACCGATGAGTGCCGACGCATGCAACTTGATCCCTTCACCGGACGACCGACCTGCATCCAAGGTGGACGGCTCCCGACCGAAGCGGAGCGCCGCGCCCTTCAACACGATCACCGGCGAAGACTGGAAGCGCTCGCTCGTCTCAGCGCGGCAGCGGCGCGCGTCGGCATCGGAACGGATCCGGACGATGACCTCGTCCTCTGGGAATCCGACGAAATAGGACTGCTCGCCGGGGCGGATCCGCTCTGGCATGAACTGGATGAGGCCGCGCGGGCGTTTCGCGCCCTGCTTCCGATCGTTGCTCTGGAGGACTTCGGTTTTCCGCCGGAGGTGGGTGACCTGCTGGCGGAATGCGGTCCGCGACTGAGGCCGATCAGCAGCGGCGTGGAGGCGACGGCCTTCGAGGCCGAGGATCACTCGATCTACAAGTTCTTCATGCCCCGCGCCGACGGACGGATTGGCGGCACCTTCGAGTTCCGCCGAGGCGAGGAGATTGCGCTGCATGCCGAGGCGGCGGACGGCAGCTACCGGGCGATGCTCGAGAAGTTCGACCTCATCCTCCGTCTGGACGGCATGCCGACGGAGGTGGTGGGCGTGTCCAAACACGAAGGCGTCTTGATCACCAAGCAGACCCTGGGCGAGCGCCTTGCGGAGGGCGCCGACACGTCACGGGTGCAGCCGGCACCGCTCATCTCGATCCCGTCGCGTTTCCTGCGGGCGCATCGGGATCATCCGCGACTATACTTCGTCGACGATCGGCCCTGGTTGGTGGCTGACCTGCACGCCAAGAACCTGGTGCGTGCCGCCGATGGCAGGCTGCGGGCGATCGATTTGTTGGCGGCACCGTTCCCGTCCGAGCTGGTCGCAGGCGAACCGTTGCTGGCGGACTGGCTGGAACGCGTGCGGCGCGATCCGGAGGCGAGCGTGCTGCGCTCCGCGCCGGACGACGAACTCTGATGCCGGTGTCCCGCTGGGCGGGACAGCCTTACGGCTTGCGCGTGGGCAGACCGGCCGCCTCCCAATCCTTGAAGGCACCGGCATTGGCGACGGTCTTGCCCTCCTGGGCGAGGATGGCCGCGGCCTGACCGGAGCGATTGCCGCTGCGGCAATAAAGCAGGATGGGCTTGTCACCGACCTTCTCGAGAAAGGCCTTCCACTCCTTGCGTTCGCCGCGGAGATCCGAGAGCGGCAGGAGCACGGCGGGGGCGGCGACGCCCTGCTGCCATTCGCCGGGTTCGCGTACGTCGACCAAGACGGCCTCGCCGGCCGCCACCTTCGCGGCGGCGTCGGCGGCTGAGATGGTCGGGGTTTCGGCAAGCAGGCGGTTGAAACCGAGCAGGGCGATCAAAGCGGAGAAGAGGAGGACGGAGCGTTTCATGGAAGAAAGGATGGAGGCGGAGCGCGAAGAGGCAACGGTGGGTGCGACGTTATTTCGCCGGGGCGTCAGCGACGGTCACACGGATCACCCCGCGCCACTCCCCGGCCTTGTAGCCCACGGCCTGGTCGTCCGGGTAGTACTGCTTGAGCTTGGCGCGCAGGGTTTCCGACTGGGCGGCCGGATCGCCGTGGCATTGCAGGCAGGCCGGGGCGACGGCGACGGGTTTGTAGACCCGCCACTCGGGGGCGGCCTGGGCCGGTTCGACGCGTTGGACGAGCAGGCTGGGCGGCACGTCTCCGCGGGCGAGCAGCCGGTCGATGTGGGCCAGGACCTGCTGTTCGGCGGCGTCCGGGGCGTTGGACGGACTGCGCAACTTGAGGCTGGTGCGTTTGACGGCGGTGATGCGCGGCAGGCCGGCGACAGTGCCGTGGGTGATCGGGAGCGAGCGGAGGTGGCACACCTCGACTGCGCCTTCGGGTCCGCCCTTGGCGGTGGCCGTGGTGACCTCGCGCAGGAGGGAGCCGGCGAGGCGGTTGATCGCACTTTCTCCAAGGCGGCGTACCTCCGCCACTTCGGGTGTGGTGTCGGTGACGAGACGGGCGGACACCGCCGGGGCTTCGACGGCGGGAGCGAGACACGCCGTGGCGGCCAGGGCCGCCGCGACGAGGACGAGCTGGGGAGAGTTCATGGGGTGGGGGGAGGTTTGCCGCCAGCCGGAAGACTCAGGATTCGGTGGGCGGACGGACCGCCGCGTCGGTGTGCCGGTTGGCCATGAAATACAGCACCGGCACGGCCATGCGACTGATCAACAGGGATGCAATCTCGCCGAACATCAGGCTGACGGCAAGCCCTTGGAAGATCGGATCGGCGAGGATGACGCTCGCTCCGACCACGACGGCGAGCGCAGTGAGGAGCATGGGGCGAAAGCGCACCGCGCCGGCTTCGACCACAGCGTCGCGCAACGACAGACCGTGGGCGCGCCGCAGTTCGATGAAATCGACCAGAATGATCGAGTTGCGCACTACGATGCCGGCGCCGGCCATGAAACCGATCATCGAGGTGGCGGTAAAAAAGGCCCCCATGGCCCAATGTGCCGGCAGGATCCCGATCAGGGAAAACGGAATGGCGGCCATCACCACCAGCGGGGTGGTGTAACTGCGAAACCAGCCCACCATGAGCAGGGCGATGAGCACGAGCACCGCGGCGAAGGCAAGGCCGAGGTCGCGAAAGACCTCGAGTGTGATATGCCATTCGCCATCCCACTTCATTGCCGGCTGGGTGTCGTCGAACGGGAGGGTGGCGTTGAGCACCTGCAGGCGCGGCTCGCGGGCGCCGAACGCGGTGGCGTCAATCTTCGCCAGCTCACGATTGATCGCGAAGAGTGCGTAGGCCGGACTCTCGACTTCGCCGGCCACGTCGGCGGTGACGTAGGTGACGGGCTTGAGATTCTTGCGGTAGAGGTTGCGTTCGCCGGTCGTGGCTTCCGTCCGGACCAAGGCCGACAACGGCACAAGCCTGCCGTCGGCTCCGGCGACCTGCAGGTCGAGCAGGGCCGCCGGGTCGTTGCGCGCGGCGGGTGGCAGCTCGAGGACCAGCGGAACGTCCTCGCGCTCGTCGGGCAAGTGCCACAGGTCGACCGGTCGGCCGCGGGCGGCGAAGTTCAAGGTGCGTGCGACCGCGTCCTCCGTCACGCCATGGTAGGCCGCCTTTTCCTTGTCGACGAGGTAGCGGACCTTGGGCTGCGCCTCCTCGACGTACCAGTCGAGGTCGACCACGCCGGGCGTGCGGGCCATGATGGCGCGCACCTCGCGGGCCAGGGCGACGCGCTGTTCTTCATCGGGACCGTAGATCTCGGCCACGAGCGACTGCAGCACGGGCGGACCGGGCGGAACCTCCGCCACGGCGAGGGCCGCGCCGTGGCGCGCAGCAATCGGGGCGACGAGTGTCCGGATGCGCTTCGCGATGTCGTGACTCTGCGCCGACCGCGCATCCTTGCCCACGAGGTTCACCTGGATGTCGGCGACGTTGGGTCCGCTGCGCATGAAGTAATGGCGCACCAGTCCGTTGAAATTAAACGGCGCCGCCGTGCCCGCGTAGATCTGGTAGTCCCGGACCTCTGGCTCGCTGCGCAGCACGGCCGCCATCTCCAGGGCAATTCGGGTCGTCTGTTCGAGCGTCGTCCCCTCCGGGGTGTCGATCACGAGTTGAAACTCGGACTTGTTGTCGAAGGGCAGCATCTTCACCTGGACGAAACCGAGCGCCACGAGCGCCGCTGCGCCCAGCAGCAGGCCCACGATGCCGGTGAGGAACGTCCAGCGCCACGCCGGGCGGTCGAGCAGCGGATCCATGGCCCGGTGGTAGAGCCGCGTGAACCAGTCGTTGGGCGCATGGTCCGGGTCGTGCGCGTCCGACGCGGCGTGAGCGCCGGAACCGAGACGTCGCCGAAGCACGCGCACCGCCGCCCACGGGGTCACGGTGAAGGCCACGACCAGCGAGAACAGCATTGCGGCCGTCGAGCCGAGCGGAATCGGGCGCATGTACGGCCCCATCAGTCCGCCGACGAAGGCCATCGGCAGGATGGCGGCGATCACCGCCCACGTGGCGAGGATGGTTGGGTTGCCCACCTCGTCGACGGCGGCGAGCGCGATCTGAACCAGGGGCTTGCGTTCGGCGCCGGGCAGACGGTGGTGGCGGACGATGTTTTCGACCACCACGATGGCGTCGTCGACGAGGATGCCGATCGAGAAGATGAGCGCGAACAGCGTGATGCGGTTCAGCGTGTATCCATAAAGGTAGAACACCAAGAGGGTGAGGGCGAGGGTGGACGGGATCGCCAGCAGCACCACGAGCGACTCGCGCCAGCCGAGGAAGAGCAGAATGAGCACGGCGACGCCGAAGACGGCGATGCCCATGTGCAGCAGCAGTTCGTTGCTCTTTTCTGCCGCGGTGTGGCCGTAGTCGCGGGTCACGGTGATCTCGACCTCCGCCGGCAGGAGCGTGCCGCGCAGGGTATCCACCTTGGCCAGCACCTGCTCGACCACCGTGATTGCGTTGGCGCCCGGACGCTTGGCCACGGCCAGCGTCACGGCGGCCGCGAGCCCGTCCGTCCCGCCCTCACCGTGCAACACATAGTCGGCTGGTTCGGCCGCGGTGTCCTCGACGGTGGCCACGTCTCCGAGATGGACGGGTTTGCCGGCGAAGACCCCAACGACGACGGCGCGGACCTCCACGACATCGGCGAGGAAGCGCCCGGTTTCGAGCAGCGTCTCCGTGTTGGCGAACGGGCGGGAGCCGGCGAGATCCTGGCGGTTGGCCTGCTGGAGCGCGGTCTCAACGGCATCGATGGCGAGCCCGCGGGCGGCGAGGGCGGCGGGATCGACCTGGATCCGCACCGTGCGGCGCCCGCCGCCGATCAGCGTGGTCTCGGCGACGGCATCGATGGATTTGACCGCATCGTCGACCTGGGCCGCCAAACGCCGGAGCGTCAAAGCGTCCAGCGTGCGGCTATGCAGGGTGAGGGCGAGGACCGGGACGTCGTCGATGGTGTGCGGCTGGACGATCGGGGTGCTGGCCCCGGGGGGAATTCGGTCAAAGTTTGCCTGCAGCTTCTGGTTAAGACGAACGAGGGCCGCCTCGAGATCCGTACCCACCTCGTAGCGAACGATCACCAGGGAGCGTCCGGGGCTGGACGTGGCATAGAGGTATTCCACGCCCGGAATCTCCCAGAGCAGTTTCTCCATCGGACGCGTGACGCGGTTCTCGATTTCGCGGGGGGAGGCGCCGGGCATGGTGACGATCACGTCCACCATCGGCACCTTGATCTGCGGCTCCTCTTCGCGCGGGAGTTGGAGCACGGCAAAAACGCCGAGCAGGACCGACGACAGGACGGCGATCGGCGTCAGTTTCGAGTCGATGAAGAAGGCGGCCAGCCGTCCGGCCAGTCCGAGGCGGGGGGAGTCGGGCGAGTTCATGGGCGCACGCGGATCGGGTCGCCGTCGCGGAGGCCGGCCGGGGGCAGGAGGATCACGCGTTCGCCCTCATCGGCGCCCGCGAGCAGTTCAACGCGGTCGCCGGTGTGTTCGCCCGTGCGCACCAGCCGCAGGCGGGCGCGGTCGTCGGACGCGATCCAGACTTGTTCCATGTGGCCGAACCGGGTCACGGCCGAAGCTGGCACGGTCAGGCTGCGCCGTTCCCCGGTGGGCCAGAGGATCCGGACAAAGTGGCCGGACGGGACGTCGGCTCCGGGTGGGAGGGTGAGTTTGGCGAGGCGGGTGCGTGTGACGGGATCGGCGGCCGGCGAAAGTTCTGCCAGCGTGGCGGAGATACGGGTGCCGGTGCGTTCGATCTCGACGGCGCTGCCCAGGGGCAGAAGGGCGAGCGACTCCGGCACCTGCACTTCGGCGCGGAGCCGATCGGCGCCTTCGAGGTCGAGCAGCGGCGTGCCGGCCACGGCGAGGTCGCCTTCCTCCCGATGGCGGGCGGTGACGACTCCGTCAAACGGTGCGGTAACGGTCGTGTAGGACCAGAGGGTCGCCGCTTCCTCCACGGCGGCTAGGGCCGCCTGGCGCCGGTCTTCGAGGGTGCGGGCGCTCTCGGCGCTGGAGGCGCCTTTCCCGACGAGCGACGACTCACGGGCGAGTTCACGCTCGATGCCGGCGAGGTCGGCCCGCGCCTGCTTCAGGCGGGCGGCGAGTTCGCCGGCCTGCACGGTGACGAGGACCTCGCCGGCCCGCACCCGTGCGCCAAGCAGCGGGTGGATCCGTTCGATCCGTCCCGGTACCCGCGCTGCCACGGTGGCGCGCTCGACCGGGCGAACCGTACCCGCGACCGCCTGCAGGCGCGGGGCCGTGACGGCGGTCACCGGTGCGATGGTCACATCCCGCGTCGCCACGGAACCGGGCGAGCGGGAGGCGGGTTTGCTGCAGCCGGCAATGGCGAAGGCGGCGGCCAGCACAAGGATCGGAACCGCGGAGGTCTTCATGGATTCAGGCGGTTTGGCATGCGGCAGGTTTTAGCGGCCGCCCCAGTGGATGCGGCCCTCGGCATCGATCCAGCCCAGCTTCTCCAACAGCCGGGTCGGCGGACAGAAGCCGGTGACCGCCGACTGAATGAGATTAACGGCGGCGAAGGCCGGGAGCAAGAGCCACCATGGGCTGACCCAGTGGGCCAGGGCGACCCCGGCCAGAACCATGGTGCCGGCCAGTATACGGATGAAGGATTCGGTTTTCATGCGTGATCAGGGTTGATTTATATGAGCATATACGCATATAGTTGAAACCATGTCAAGAGCCTGTTCACTCGTCCGCATGCCCGGAAAAAAGATGCGTGTCCTGTCCGATGAAGCCCTGGCGCTGATTGCCCGCCGGTTCGCGCTGCTGGCGGAGCCGATGCGCCTGCGGTTGTTGCACGCGCTGTTCGCGGGCGAACTGAACGTCAATTCGCTGGTGGAGGCGTCCGGCGGCACCCAGGCGAACGTGTCACGGCATCTTCAGGCCCTCGCCGATGCGGGTGTGCTCTCGCGGCGCAAGGAAGGCCTGCAGGTGTACTACGCGATTGCGGATCCTTCGATCTTCGAGCTGTGCGAACTGGTGTGCGGCACCTTGGAGCGCCAGCACGCGCAGCGGGCCGGGGTTTTCGCCCGGACCTCGTAGCGGAGTCCGCTCCGCGTCACCGGGCGAGGTCGTAGAGGGCGTAGCCGGCGAGCAGGTTGGGCAGAACGGCGGCCGGCGTTTTCCAATCTCCGCGCAGGTGGGTGCGGCGTACGACGCGCAGACCCCGATGGGCGCAGAAGTGCTCGAAGTCGGCGATGCTCACCGGATTGGTCGGGTGGCTCTCGTACCACTCCGTCGTGTAGACCTCGTTGCGCGGCTTGCGTCCGTGCAGGAAGGTGGTGAGCCGGTTTTTCCAGTAGGCGTGGTTGACGAAGCCGACCGTGAGCGCCTTGCCGACGCGCAGGGCCTCGGCGATGATCTCTCCGGGATTCGGCACCTCCTCGAGGGTGCGTGAGCAGATGACCCGGTCGAAGTGGCCGTCGGGGAAGGCGCGCATGAAGGCGGCCATGTCGCCCTGGTAGGCGTTGATGCCGCGGCGGACGCATGCGGAGATCTTGTCGAAATCGAGGTCGACGCCGACGCCCTGGATTTCCTTCGACTGCGTCAAGGCCTCGAGCAGGACGCCGCGGCCGCACCCGAGGTCGAGCACGCGCGACCGCGGCTCCACCCAATCGGTGATGATTTGCATGTCGACGGTGCGTTTGACGGCGGTGCGGGCCATGACGGACGTGCGGGGATACACGCCGTTGCGGCCGGGGGCGTCAAGCGTGGCGCCGGCCGGCCGCGTACGGCTGATTTGTCCCTTGGCGCGGGGGCGCGCGCCGTGTTCAGTGGCGCCATGTCCGCCGTGGAAAAACCTCTCGTGTATGTCATTTTGGGTGCGTCCGGATCCGGACGGCGCGAGGTGCTGGCCGACCTGATCGAAGGTGGCCTGGCCGAAAACGACCGTCCGCTCGTCCTGCTTGCGGCCAGCGAGTCCGCCGATCCGGCGGATGCGCGGCTGGGCACGATCGAGCGTTGGACCTGGGCGGACGGCGTGATCGGCGCGACCCTGCCCGCCGGGTTCAGTCCGGTGTTTTTCGTGACGGATGGCCGGGCGAATCCGGTCGACCAGCTGGAGGCGCTCAAGCCGTGGATCCTGGGCCAGGGGGCCGAGCTGGGCCGGGTGATCAGCGTGGTGCACTGCGCCCTCGTGGAGCAGCACGCAGAGCTCGTGGCCTGGCACGACGCGTGTATCCATTTCTCGGATGTCGTGCTGCTCAACCGGCGCGAAGGGGTGGCCAACAAGTGGCTGTCGGAGTTTCGCCGGCGCTACGAGGACATGTTCATGCCCTGCCTCTTCGAATTCGTGAAGGGCGGCCGGGTGCGCAACCCCGCCCTCATCCTTGAGCCGCAGCCGCGGCGGATGTCGCATTACTTCGACGAGGAGCAGGACTGGGTCGTGACGGGCATCGAGAGTGGCAGCGAGGACGAGGACGATGCCGTCGAAGGGCTCGAGGAGGAAGTGGAGGTCACCGCGGCGGTCGACCCCTACTTCGCGCTCGATGCCGCCGGCCGTCGGGTGAAGCGGTTCGTGGACATCGCGAAGCTGCTCCCGCCTGGTCCCGCGTGAGCACAAAAAAGGAGAAGGGCCGGGGCCCTTCTCCGCGAGGGTGAACGGTGGCGCGCAGGCCTTACTTCACGGCGGCGACCGCGGCGGTGAAGGCCTTGGCCTTGGCGGTGATGGCCGCCCAGTTCTTTTCCTTGAGCGCCTTGGCCTCGACCAGCGAACTGCCGGCCGCGGTGGCGAAGGCGCCGGCCTTGATGAACTCGCCGACATTCTCGGCGTTTACGCCGCCGGTCGGCACCATCTCCACGTGCGGGAGTGGGGCCTTGACGGACTTGATGTAGGCGGGGCCGAAGAACTCGGCGGGGAAAATCTTCGCCGCATCAGCTCCAGCTTCCCACGCGCCGATGATCTCGGTCGGGGTGAGCGCGCCGCTGAACACCGGAATGCTGTAGCGTTTGCACAGCGTGATCACGTCGGGACGCAGCGCTGGGGTGACGATGAACTTGGCGCCGGCGAGGATGCCCGCCCGGGCGGTCTCCGCATCGAGCACCGTACCGAGACCGAAGAGGAAATCGGGCAGTTCCGCCGTCGCCTTCTCCAGCATGCGAATCGCCCCGGGCGTCGTCATGGTGAGCTCGATGCTGGTCAGTCCGCCTTCGGCGAGGGCCTTGGCGCAGTCGAGCAGGCCGTCCGGATTGTCGGCGCGGATCAGGGCGATGACCTTCTCCGTTTTGATCTTGGTGAGGATGGCGTCTTTTTTCATGGGCGCAGGCAGGCTTAGGCGACGGGCGGGGACGAGGCGAGTGCAACGTTTGCGAACGCGATTCCGCCCGTCGGACCGCAGCGCCACTTCTGTCTTTCAGCCTGCCGCACCTTGGGGCATTGGTTCCCCCCATGCCGTCCTATTGGCAACTCCTTCTCCTGATCCTGCCGGTCTTCGCCCTGATCGGGATTGGTGCTGCGCTGCGCCGGGCCCGGTGGCTGAACCAGGAGGCGGACGAGAGTCTGCTCAAGATGGTGGTCAATTTTCTCTACCCCTGCCTCATCTTCGACAGCGTGCTGGGCAATGCGGCGCTGCGGGATCCGGCGAACCTCGTGCTGGCGCCCCTGGTGGGGTTCGTGACCATGGCGGCGGGCATCGGCGTGGCCTACTACGGCGGCACGCTGCTGGGCCTGAAGACGGGCAAGGGCCTGCGAACGTTCGCCTTCGCGGTTGGCATCTACAACTATGGCTACATCCCGATTCCGCTCATGACGGGTCTGTTCGGGCCGGAGAGCGTCGGCGTGCTCCTCGTGCACAACGTGGGCTGCGAGGCGGCGATCTGGACGGTGGGCATCCTCGTCCTCGCCGGCGTGCCGCTGCGCGAAGGCTGGCGCAAGCTGCTCAACCCCCCGGTCTTCGCCCTGCTCGCGGCGGTGGCGTTCAACACCCTCGGACTCGGGTCCAAGCTGCCCGCGGTGGTGATGGACGTCGTGCGGCTGAGTGCGGCCTGTGCGATTCCCCTCGGGCTCATGTTGATCGGCGCCACGCTGGTCGAGTACCTCGGACGTCCCCGGGAGCTGGTGGATGCGCGGGTGACGCTGGGCTCCAACGCTCTCCGGCTTGGCCTCCTGCCCGTCGCGTTTCTGCTCCTGGCCAAGTTCCTGCCCTGTCCGGTGGACCTCAAACGGGTGATTGTGATGCAGGCGGCGATGCCGGCGGGCATCCTGCCGATTGTCATCGCCCGGCACTACGGCGGCCAGCCGTTGACGGCGGTGCAGGTCGTGGTCGGGACCACGCTGGTCGGCCTGGTGGCCATCCCGCTGTGGTTGCGCGTGGGCTTCGCCTGGGTCGGACTCTGATTTTTCGCCATGCCCTTTCCTGCTGCCGGTGCCTCTTCGGGATTCAACAAGCGACGGGTGCTCGGACTCGTGCTGCTGCTGATTGCGGGCTGGGCCCTGCTTGACCGCTACACGGACTTCAATGCGCAGTTGGCCGTGCCGCTGCTTCTCGGGCTGGTCTTCACCGGATGGTCGATCATTGCGCGCGAGTGGGGCCTGCTCGTGCCGGGCGGCATCCTCACCGGGCTGGGCGCGGGCATGCTGCTGCGCGGATCCGCCGATCTGAGCCGCGCAACCAGCTCGGGTGCCTTCCTGCTCTGTTTCGCCGGCGGCTGGCTGCTGATCACGCTGCTGTCCGCCACGGTGTTCAAGCGGCGCGTGCTCTGGCCGCTCATCCCCGCGCTCGTGCTCTGCCTGCTGGCGGGCGCGCAGGTGGCCGGCACTGGTTACCGCGAAGGGGTGCGCCTCGCCCAGGAGTACTGGCCGTGGGCGCTGCTGGGTCCCGCGGCGTGGCTGATCTTCGCCGGACCGCGCCGCTGATTCAGCCGGCGCCCAGCCGGCGGCGGAAGAGGGCGACCGCAAGGCCGAGGCATTGGTGGGCGAGTTCCGCGTCGTAACGCAGACCCTCGTCGCGGAGGAAAGCGTGGGCGGCGTTGAACTCGTGCCATGTGAACTGCACGCCGGCGGCGGTCAGGGCGGCATAGATGAGCGAACGGCCCTCCTGCGGCACATGCGGATCCTGCCGGCCCCAGATCATGAGCAGTTCGCCCTTGAGCTCGCCGCAGCGAGCCAGCGAGTCGTCGTTCATCCCGTGGCCGAGGCTGCGTTTGTGCAGGTCGGTCGCGTAGAAGCAGACGGCGGCATCGACGCCCGGCTCGAGCGCGGCCCGGAACGCGAGGTGTCCGCCGAGGCACATGCCCATCACGCCGACGCGTCCGGTGCAGGTCTCATGGGCGCGCAGGCAGGCGAGGGCAGCGCGAGCATCGTCATCGTAGCTGGCCAGCTCCTTGCGCGTTTTGAGCGCGTTGCCCGCATCGGCCCCGGCCTGATCGTAGGCCAGCACGGTGCCGGGAGGGAGGAACTCATGGTAGACCTCCGGCACGGCGACGACGAAACCGTGTCCGGCGAGGAAGGCGGCGGTCCGGCGGATGGGACCGGTGAGCTGGAAAATTTCCGAGTACAGTACCAAACCCGGGTAACGCCCGGGTGCGGCCGGACGATAAAGCGCGGTGCGCATCGGGCCACGCGCGGTCGGCAGATCAACGGAGATCGGTTCGAGAATGGTCATGGCGGAGGGACGCAGTCGGACGATGCAGGTTTGGGGGGCGGCGCGAAGCCCAGAATCCGGCTGGCGTCCGCCACCGGCTCCCGCTGGAGTCCGAATGAGCATGAGCGCCTACCTGCCGAATCCCCACCGTTACGAATCGATCCCCTACGCGCGCTGCGGACGCAGCGGCCTGCTGCTGCCGCGTCTCTCGCTCGGCCTCTGGCACAACTTCGGTGGCGTAGATCCGCTGGAGAACCAGCGGGCGATGCTACGGCGAGCGTTCGATCTCGGCCTGACGCATTTTGACCTCGCGAACAACTACGGTCCGCCGCCGGGCTCGGCCGAACTCAATTTCGGGCGCCTGCTGCGCGAGGATTTTGGGGGTTATCGCGACGAGCTGATCATTTCGACCAAGGCCGGTTACCGCATGTGGGACGGACCGTATGGTGAGTGGGGTTCGCGCAAGTACATCCTTGCGTCGCTCGACCAGAGTTTGCGGCGCATGGGACTCGAGTACGTGGACATCTTCTATCATCACCGGCCCGATCCCCACACGCCAATCGAAGAGTCGATGGGGGCACTGGCCCACGCGGTGCGGTGCGGCAAGGCGCTTTACGCTGGCATCTCGAACTACAATGCCGAGCAGACGCGACGGGCGGTCGCCGTGCTGAAGGACCTCGGCGTGCCGCTGCTCATTCATCAGCCGAAGTACAGCATGTTCGTGCGCGAGCCCGAAGCGGCGCTGCTGCCGACGCTGGGCGAACTTGGCGTTGGCTGCATCCCCTTCTCGCCGCTCGCGCAGGGCCTGTTGACCAACCGTTATCTGGCGGGCGTGCCGGCGGATTCGCGCGCGGGCCGCGGCGGCCCGTTCCTCAAGGCGGAGGGCATCACCCCGGAGCTGCTCGCAAAAATCCAGGCGCTGAATGCCGTCGCGGTGGCGCGGGGCAACACGCTGGCCCAGCTGGCGGTGCTTTGGATTCTGCGGCGGCCTGAGATCACGACGGTGCTGATCGGGGCCAGCAAGGTGACGCAGATCGACGACCTGCACGGAGCGTTCGCCACGTCGGCCCTCGACGCGGGCGAGATCACGGCGATCGAGGCGATCCTCGCCCGGTAGAAAAACAAAACAGGCCGGCCCGTTGAGGCCGGCCTGCGAAGGCGGGTGGTGCGTGCGTGGCCCGGATCAGAGCATCGCGACGACGGCGGCCCGCTCTTCCACGAGCTCCTTGTTAGTCGCGGCGATCTTGCTCTTCGCAAAGTCATCCATGGCGTAACCGTGGATGATCTCGTAGCTGCCGGGCGTGGTCGTGCGCACCGGCACGCCGGCCCACACGTTGGCGTCGAAGCCGTAGGCGCCGTTGCTCTTCACTGCGATGGAGTGGATCGCGCCCGGCGTGACCAGGCTGCGCACGTGGTCCACGAGGGCGTTGGCCGCCGAGGCGGCGGACGAGGCGCCACGGGCGGCGATGATGGCGGCCCCGCGCTTGCCGACGGTGTCGCAGAACGGCCCCTGCAGCCAGGCGAGATCTGCAATGACCTCGGTGGCCGGCTTGCCGTTGATCGTCGCGTGGGCGAAGGCCGGGAACATGGTCGGGCTATGATTGCCGTAGATGAAGATGTCCTTCACCGCGGTAAGATCGACCTTCGCCTTGAGGGCGAGCTGAGACTGGGCGCGATTCTGGTCGAGCCGCACCATGGCGGTGAACCGCTCGGCCGGCAGGCGTTTCGCCTGACTGGCGGCGATCATGCAGTTGGTGTTGGCGGGATTTCCGACCACGGCGATCCGGGCGTCCGCGGCGGCGACGGCATCGATGATGCGCCCCTGTTCGATGAAGATCTTGCCGTTGTCCTTCAGCAGATCGGCGCGCTCCATGCCCGGCCCGCGCGGCTTGGCGCCGACCAGCAGGCACCAGTTGGCGTCCTTGAAGCCGACGGCGGGATCGGACGTCTGCACGATGCCCTTGAGCAGGGGGAAGGCGCAGTCGTCGAGCTCCATGGCGACGCCCTCAAGCGCCTTGAGGGCCTTCTCCACCGGGGCCTCGATCAGCTGGAGGATGACCGGCTGGTCGGCACCGAACATCGCCCCGGAGGCGATGCGGAAGAGCAGGGCATAACCAATTTGGCCGGCAGCGCCGGTGACTGCGACACGGATGGGAGCTTTCATAGGGTGTCGAAGTTAACCACGAGGACGGGGCCGGGGACACGCACGAAATGGCGCCCCGGACACGGATTTAGCCGGGCTCACCGGCGCATAAGCACGGCGGCGGTCGCCCGCGCCGGGTCAGGCCGAGGCGAAGCGGGCCCCGAGAGCGGCGTGCAAGCCGCGGACCATGGTTTCCGTCGTGGCCCAGTCGATGCAGCCGTCGGTGATGCTGACGCCGTACTTGAGCTGGTGCTTGGGTTGCGGGAAGGGCTGGTTGCCGGCGGAGAGGTTGCTCTCGACCATGGCGCCCATGATCGAGCGGTTGCCCTGCGCGATCTGGTCGATCAAGGCACGGATGACCTCGGGCTGGCGCTGCGGTTGTTTGGCCGAGTTGTCGTGCGACGCATCGACCAGGATCGATTTCGGCAGGCCGGCCTTCGCCAGCAGGGCCTCCGTCTGGGCGATGTGTTCGGGCGAGTAGTTGGGGCCGGCGGCGCCGCCGCGGAGCACCACGTGGCAGTTGGGATTGCCGCGGGTCACCACGGCCGATGCGGCCCCGTCGCGGTTGATGCCGAGGAATGTCTGCGGCTGTGCGGCGGCCTTGATGGCGTTGATCGCCGTCTGGATCGAGCCGTCGGTGCTGTTCTTGAAGCCGAGCGGCATCGAGAGGCCCGACGCCATCTGCCGGTGGGTCTGCGACTCCGTAGTACGGGCGCCGATGGCACCCCAGCAGACCAGATCGGCCATGTACTGCGGGGTGATCGGATCGAGGAATTCAGTCGCGGTCGGGAGGCCGAGGTCGATGACGTCGCGGAGGAAGGAGCGCCCGAGGTGGAGACCGGCGGCGATGTCGTGGCTGCCGTCGAGGTGGGGGTCCATGATCAAGCCCTTCCAGCCGACGGTGGTGCGGGGCTTCTCAAAATAGACCCGCATCACGATCATCACCCGGTCCTGCACCTCGCGGGCGAGGGAGGCCAGACGTTCAGCGTAGTCGCGTCCAGCGGCGGTGTCATGGATCGAACAGGGGCCGACAATCAGCAGGAAACGGCGGTCGTCGGTGAAAATGAGGCGGTGAATCTCCTCGCGGGCGCGGGCGACGAAGGCGGCTTGGGCTTCCGTCTTGGGCAGGGCCTGCATCAGTGCGGCCGGGGAGGGGAGGAGACGGGTTTCGACGACGTTGATGTCGGACGTGCGTTGCATGAAACGAAAACCGTGAAGGAGGAACCCGCCGCCCGGCAAGCGCGCACATCAAGGTCAGACTTGCCATCGCGTGGTCCGGAAAAGAAGTTGCCCGGTCGCCTACCCCTAAGCGACCGGCCATTTGCTTTCTTAGTTACCCCAAAACTCCCGCTAGGCGGGAGAAGTGTGAAAATCTGATGGTGTAAGGAATAGGCTGAGATCAGACTTCGTCAACTCAAAGTTAGCAAAATCTCTCACGAAAGAACGTTAAGCGTTTAAAAAAAGCAGGTTATAAAATTGAAGAATTACGAAGAAATCGTCGGATATTTTGACTATACCCCGGCGGCTTGGGTGCGGGTCACGGGGGAGGATGCGCTATCGTTTCTCCAAGGGCAGTTTACGCAGGAGCTGCGTCCGGACCGCGCGCCACCTGCCGTCTACGGGCTGTGGTTGAATCAGAAGGGTCGGGTGGTCGCCGACAGTTGGGTGCTTCGGGTCAGTGCGACGGAGATCTGGCTGTACAGCGAGCATTCGCCGGCGCGGGTGATTTGCGAACGGCTTGAGGCGTACATCATCGCGGACGATGTGACTTTGGAGGACCGGTCGGCTGACGTGCGGGCGAGGGTGTACCTCGGCGCGGCGGGGTCGGCGGCCTTGGCTCAGCAGGCGGGCGGGGTCTGGCCGTCGGAGGGCCAGGTCGCGCTTGCGGAGCAGGCGCTGGTGTTTCGCGGACGTCGCGGTGCGGTCGAAGCCTGGGAGTGGGTTGGCGTGGAATTGCCTCCGGTACCGGAGGGCTTGCCGGCGCGGACGGCGACGGAGTTGGAGGTCTTGCGTCTCGAAGCGGGGGTGCCGCGGATTCCCGGCGATGTGGGTCCGGGTGATTTGCCTAACGAGGCCGGCCTCGACGCGTCGGCCATTTCCTACACGAAAGGATGTTACCTCGGGCAGGAGGTCATGGCGCGTCTCAAGTCGATGGGACGAGTGCGGCGCCGGCTGCTCCGGGTCGAAGCGGAGCAGGGCGTGGCAGGAGCGCTGCCGCAGCCGCTGTACCAAGGCGGCCGCGTGTGTGGCGAGTTGCGGACGGCGGCGACCGCCGCATCCGGACGGAGCGTCGGGTTGGCCATGTGCACGCTGCTCGGGCTCGACTTCAGTCGGCCGCTCACGTCAGCCCCGGACGGGGGCGTCAGCTGGCGGCTGCGTGACTAAGGCGTGTCTGGGAATGGCGCTGGGCTCTCGCCCTCCCCAGAGACGCCCGAACCGTAATGGGATTATTTTTGGGTCGCCTTGAGTAGCTCGACCTGGCCCTGACGGGCATAGTCGATGGCTTCGCCCAGCACCCGAGCGGCCTCCTGCGGTGCGTGGAACCCCATGGAGTTTTCCGCCGCGATGAAATCGACGCGCCACTGGGCCTGGCGCTGCAGTTCACGGGCAGACTGAAGCTGGGCGTCGGTGGCCCCGCGTTCCCGGGCGCTGGAGAGTTCGGTGATCAAGGCCACGACGGCTTCCTCGCTGCGCTTCAGCAGATCCTTGTTGCGATCCTGAGCGATCAACGCGCGGGCGGTGATCTCCTCCTCGGGCACGCGGTGGCAGCCCTGGCAGGCCTGGGCCACGTTGAGCAGCGGGCTGCGCACATGGTGGTTGCTGACCTTGATCGCGCCTTCGCGCACGTAGGGCATGTGGCAGTCGGCGCAGGAGACGCCACTGCGGGCGTGGATGCCCTGGCTCCACAGTTCGAATTCAGGATGCTGGGCCTTCAGTACCTTGGCGCCGGTTTCGGCGTGGGTCCAGTCGCTGAAGCCCTCCTTGTTGTAGTGCGCCTCGATTTGCTCGACCTTCAGGCCTTGGCTCCACGGGTAGGTGACCACCTTGCCGGGACCCTTGAAGTGGTATTCGACGTGGCACTGCGCGCAGACCAGCGAGCGCATTTCCTGGCGCGTGGCGTCGATGTTGGGCTGGTACTCGCCCTGCCGGCCTTCCTTGCGCCACCGCTCGATGCTCGGCAGGTGTGGCGTCGGATAGTCCGATTTCGCGAGGTCCCGGATGCCGTTGAGGAACGCCGGGCGGCTGACCCGCAGGTTCATCGTGTCGGCGTCGTGACAATCGATGCAGGACACCGGGTGGGAAACGTGCTCGCGCGCCTCCTGGTACGGCATCGCGCACAGCGCTTCGAAGCCCTTTTGGATCTGGGCTTCGCGGTGTTCCTTGCCCTCGGGCACGCCCGCCTTGATGCCCGCCGCGATGTAGGCGGGGATGGCGGAGGAATGACAATGCAGGCAGGACCCTGGCTGCTTGAACTCCGTCACGCGCCGGGTTTCGTCCTGATCCTGCAGCATGTAGGCGTGCCCCCGTTCCTCCCGGTAGTCCGTGGCGAAGGCGTAGCCGGCAAAGATGCGCTTGTAGACCGGATCCTCCTCCAGCTTCTGAAAGGCGTCGCTGCCGCCGTGTTTGGTGCGCTCGACATCGACCGTTCGTTTGTAGCTGTCGTACTGACGCGGGTAGTTCTTGCCCCACAAGGCCGGGTCCACCGTGGAATCGTCGACCTCCACGACGCGGAACACGTGCTGGGTGGCCTCGGCCTTGCGCGTCACGATGTTCTCATAGAGCAGCAGCACGAGGAAGGTGCCGACGGCGACGATCGCGATGAGCACAACGAAGATCCACAGGGCGAGTCCGCGGGTGCAGCCGGAGCGAAACGAGGGGGCAAGGTTCATGGCGAGGGAGGTTTAGTGGATGGGGCCGTGGCCGACTTCGCGGTGGCATTGCACGCAATCGAGCATCCGCTGCGCGTGGCCGGCGTGAACGTTGATGCCGGCCATGAGGCCTTCGTGGCACCGCACGCAGTTGTTCTGGAGCACGGCGGAATTGACCGGGCGGATCATGATCGGCT
>VFQR01000184.1_pt1 | contig 129156 bp, 133 predicted proteins | sample 3512321 | NCBI WGS metagenome assembly VFQR01 (sample SAMN10412374, study PRJNA504923) | tailings metagenome | isolation source: Relicate 3 Philex TSF1 revegetated site | place: Philippines: Tuba, Benguet | collected 2017-08-29 | reverse complement strand
AACCCTCCGTTACGCAAATCGCTCAGGCTGTCCTATGGGCGCTGACGGTGGACACATTCCTTGCGAAAACCGGAGCCAAGGCCAGTTAATCAATAACGACGCCGCAATGATCGCAAAGCAGTCCTCTCAAGGTTTTGGCGTGAAACGATCAGGAGTGCCTGAATCGTTTTCGACGGGCCTTGTCAAAACAGGAGGCGCACAACTCATGCCCTTCTTCAAAATGCCGCCTTCCGAACCGAACGAAGGCTGGGTCGCCCGTCTATGGCGCGAACAGAAGATCGCGGATCCCGCGCTTCACGATCATTCTTGCCACATGAGTATCGTTTCGGGCGCGGTTGCCGCCGCGCTTGGAATTCACGATCGTGACGTCTTGAAGCATCAACTTGCCGGTCAGTTCCACGACATCGGAAAACTGGAACTGCCGCATGACGTCCTCTATGCGCCACGGCGCCTGACCGAAGAGGAGATGGAGATCATTCGACGGCATTCCGTCTTGGGAAGCCTCCGCCTCAGAAAGATCGACGAAACGCCTATTCTTTCGTTCGTCGAGGACGTGGCGCGCCATCATCATGAGCGCTATGACGGATCGGGATATCCAGATGGGCTTGTCGGCGATCAAGCGAGCCTTGCGGCGCGGATCGCGGCCACGTGCGACGTCTACTCTGCGATGTGGGAGCGGCGCAGCTATAAAACGGCCATGTCGCACGACGAAGTGATGAGTCGCCTACGCAACGGTGATGAGCGAATGCGGCCGACGATGTTCGATCCCGATGTACTTCAAGCGCTTCAAGACGCACAGCCACTTATCCGTAAGTTGCTGCCGGATTGATTTTTTGTGCGTCGCGTCATCCTCGATCATCCCAATAGTGTGTCCCCGCCATGCCGGCCCTTGATCTTTCCAAACGCTTGAAGCTCCTGAACATCTCCGACACGACGATCGCGAATTTGAAGGTGTTCTTTCCGATCGTCGATCGGGAAGCCGATAATCTCGTGGCGGAGTTCTACCGCTTTATCCATCAGATGCCGGCGACAGCCGCAATTTTCCACGGCTACGATCTCGAGAAGCATTTGAAGCCCGCGCAGAAAAAGCATTGGCGGTCTCTGTTTTCCGGGCGTTTCGACGACGAGTACACGGATCAAGCGATTCGTATCGGAACGATCCATTACCGCCGGAAGGTGGCTCCTTATCTGTACATCGCCGGATACAATTACTTTCATTGCGAAATGATCCGCCTCGCCGCGCTTCATTATCAAGGGATGGATCTCGCCCAGATACTTCAGGCGATTGCCAAAGCCGTCGCTCTCGATATGGACCTCGCATTGACGTCCTATACGCGCGCCGCTTGGCTCCATGACGCATGATCCAGATCAAGGCGCTCTCTCAAATCTGATCCAAGTATTGCGTCTTCCAATCTTCCGACTGGAATTACCTTGGCAAACTGGCCCAAAATCCCCGAAGTAGCGTTGCAAACGGCTCGTGCTTGGGCGAAGGCACGAAACGAACTTAAATTGCCGCCGATTGAGTTCGCGGCATCCGAAATAGCACCGAATCTTTTGCCAGTGAGCATGTGCTATCGACGAACGCCGGATGGCGACTACATCTATAGCCTCGTTGGCGATGAGCTCGCCGAATTGTTGCTGGAGGACCCGCGCGGCACCGTCGTACTTCACTTGGCATCCGAAAGCGAAAGACGGGCGCGTTACAGCGTAATCGACAGAGCGATCGACAAAGGGACACCGTTCTGGCTTGCAACGCTCTCGGAGTTAACCGACGGCAAACAAATCTCTGTCGGACGCCTCGGTCTTCCGGCAACTAACGGCGAGCGTGAAGTCCTGCTCATGCTGTATTTTCTGGATCAAGGCTCGCTTCCGCCAGGCGCGAAGTTTGCGACCTTCGCCAAATGGGATAATGACCGTCTCGATTGGCTTTCGAATTTTTCCTGAAATCGAAGGCCGATATTGGAGCTGAGGCAGAACGCATTTACATTCGCCAATTCGCCTGGGTTATTACGAGGCGACGTCGATCTGACCGGCGAGATTAAAGCCTAAAGCCCGCCGCTGGTTTCCCAGGGCGGGCTTCTTCGTCTCTCGTCGTAATGGTCGGAGCGGCGGGATTTGAACCCGCGACCCTCAGTCCCCCAGCCAAAAAATAAGTGAACGTTTTCAAGGGGCAGTTTTCAAAAAGACCCCACTTTGTTTTCATTGAATAGCGCTACGGGGCCGCTTCGTTTCCGCTCCATGCGCTTACTAAATCGACCAATACCTCGCCCCCCAGTTACCCTGACTGGGGGGCAATGGATTCCTTGGAACCTGAGGCACCCCAGTGTGATGACGCTGCCGGTAAGGTGCTTGGCATTTTCACGGATGAAAACCGCGTGAAAACTGAGCCGCAAATTCTACAAATGTTCCCCCAAATACATCAAAAGAAAAGCCCGCTAGATCTTTGATCTAACGGGCTTTTTTGATGGTCGGAGCGGCGGGATTCGAACCCACGACCCCCAGTCCCCCAGACTGATGCGCTACCGGGCTGCGCTACGCTCCGAACGGGTTCGCGGCGCGACCTCTATCTACGTCGTGACGTATATATAGGTGGCCCTGGGGCGGGCCGGCCTCGAACGGGCGCGGACTATGCCCCACCCCGTTCCGGGATTCAACGCTTCCCTGCCGGGGCCGCCGATCCCAGGAAAAGCGTGCAGCACCCGGTACTTCCGGGCGTCCAGGTCGTCGCTTCGAAGTCGACACCGCTGGCCCCGAAGCAGCCCGTGTCGAACCGGCCGGAGATTCGGCACAGCCGCGCGATCTCGGCATCCGAGGCGCCATCCTCGCGCCACGCCTCCTGCAACGGGCAGCGATGGACCTTCACGGTGACGGCGGTTTCGCCGTTCGTGCCGTGCCGGTCTTCCCGCGTATGCGGATAAAGCGTGCCCTCGGCCGGGCTCACGGCCAAAAACCGATCGGCTACGTCTTTGGCCGTGGGCGATTCGAGCCCGCCGAATAGCGCCGTGCCCGCCGCGACCCCGCGCTTTTCGATCGCCCGGCCGAGCACGGCTTCGGCCCGTTCGGCGCCAATTTCGGCCGTCAGCTCGTCCAGGATCGCCCGATAAAGCCGGGCGCGCGCCTTAAACGCGTCGTCGAGCTCGCGTTTGAGTTTTCCGGCATCCATCGCCCACCCCCTCCCGTTTTGGCCCGTTCGCGGCAGGAACAGCCCGGCAAGAATTGCCGGAGGACAGATTTCCACGCCCCCGCCACCGGATCAAGCCATTGATTTATATCGCAATACGCCCTGGCACGCGGGTTGCGATACCTGATCTGCCCGATCGACGGGCGACCTTGAGACCAACGGGACCGAACGACGATGGAAAACCCCACATACCTCGCGCTGTCGAACCAGCTCGCGCTGCGCCGTCAGATGGAGACCGTGGCGAACAACATCGCCAACGCCAACACGACCGGCTATCGCGCCGAGCGTTTGCTGTTCGCCTCGTACCTCACCCCCAAGGCCGGCAACCCCGGCGTGGGCGGCGACGGCGCCAACAAGGTCGCGTTCGTCGAAGGCATCGGCACCTATCGCGACGTGCGCGGCGGCCAGATGATCAAGACCGACGCGCCGCTGGACGTCGCCATCCACGGCAACGCCTATTTCGTCGTCGACACGCCGGTCGGCCAGCGCTTCACGCGCGACGGCAATTTCCGCCTCGACGGCCAGGGCCGCATCGTCAACGCCGAGGGCTTCCCCGTCCTCGACCAGAACAACCAGCCGATGACCGTGCCGCCGGAAGCGACGGGTCTCGAAATCACCCGCCAAGGCGAAGTCTACGCCGGCAACCAGAATATCGGCCGCATCCGCCTCGTTCAGTTCCAGGACGAACAGGCGCTGACGCGCTTGGGCGGCGGTCTTTACGCTTCCAACAACGATCCCATCCCCGCCGATCCGCGCGCGGAAGTGCATCAGGGCATCCTCGAAGGCTCCAACGTGGTCTCGGTCACGGAGCTGACGACGATGCTCGACATCACCCGCCGTTACGAATCGGCTCAACGCGTCATCGACAGCGAACACGAGCGCGCGCGCAAGGCGATCGAACGCCTCGCCCGCGTCGCTTAACCGGATATCGAAGGAGAAACCCCATGCGCTCCCTCAACACCGCCGCCACCGGCATGCTGGCCCAGCAGCTGAACGTCGAAGTCATCTCGAACAACATCGCGAACTTGAACACGACGGGCTTCAAGCGTCAGCGCGCGGAATTCCAGGACCTGCTGTATCAGGGCCAGCGCCGTGCGGGCACTGCCGCGTCGGACACGGGCGGCACGGTGCCGGCCGGCATTCAAATCGGTCTCGGCGTGAAGCCCACGGCCGTCTACCGCATCCACGAGCAAGGCTCGCTGCTGAAGACCGACAACCCGCTCGATCTCGCGATCCAGGGCAAGGGCTTCTTCGTGGTGACGCTGCCCACCGGCGAAACCGCCTATACCCGTGCTGGTTCGTTGCAGCTCAACAACCAGGGCCAGGTCGTCACCGCCGACGGCTTCCCGGTGCAGGGCCCCGGCAACGTGCCGAACAACGCGGTCGAAGTTTCGGTCAACCAATCGGGCCAGCTCTTTGTGCGCGTCCCCGGCCAGACGGCGTTGCAGCAGATCGGCCAGTTCCAGATGGCGACCTTCGTCAACGAAGCGGGCCTCCAGCCGATCGGCAACACCTCGTTCCTGCCGACCGACGCGTCGGGCCAGGCGACGGTGGGCACGGCCGGTACGGCCGGCGTGGGCACGCTGCAGCAAGGCTTCGTCGAATCCTCGAACGTGAACTCGGTGAACGAGATCACGACGCTGATCACCGCCCAGCGCGCCTACGAAATGAACTCGAAGGTCATCCAGGCCTCCGACCAGATGCTCAACGTCGTCAACCAGATGCGCTGAACCATCGGGTCGCCGGAGAACCGCCATGAAAACCTTCGTCCTCTTCATCACCTTCCTCGCCGCGTCGATCGTCGCCGCCGCCGCCCCCGCCCCGGCGCAATCGCTGCGCACCGATGTGGTGACGGTCGAAGCCGACATCGTGCGCCTCTCCGACTTGTTCGACGGCATCACGTCCGACCGCGCGGTGCTGCGCAGCCCCGCCCCGGGCCGGCGCATTTCGGTCGAAGTCACGCAGCTCGTCGATATCGCCCGCGCCAACGGTGTCGCTTGGCGCCCGCAGACGCGCTTCGACCGCGTGGTGCTGGAACGTGCGGGCCGCACGCTCGACCAGAACGACATCCTGCCGCCGCTGCGCGAAGCGCTGAAGGCCGAAGGCATGCGCGACGGCGACGAGATCGATCTCGGCAGCCGCGCGATCGCGATCCACTTGCCGCTCGAAGCGCCCGCGCATGTCGACGTGCAGCAGGTCCGCATCGACCGCAACACCAACCGCTTCACCGCGTCGATCATCGCCGGTGCGGGTCATGCCGGCGCCCAGCGCTTGCAGATCCAGGGCCGCCTGTTCGCCACCGCCCGCCTGCCGATCCTGCGCCGCGCGGTCAACACCGGCGAAACGATCCGCGCCAACGACATCGAATTCGCCCAAGTGCGCGAAGACGCGAACAAGCGCGATCTGATCGCCGACCCGAAGCGCCTGGTGGGCCAGACCGCCCGCGTGCGCTTGCGCGACGGCGAGCCAGTGCGCGAAGGCGACGTCCGCGCGCCCACGCTGGTCACCCGCAACGCGACCGTCACGATCGTGTTGCAGACCGGCAGCCTGCAACTCAGCGCCCAAGGCCGTGCCACCGAAGACGGTGCCCGCGGCGACACGATCCGCATCGTCAACACGCAGTCGAACCGCACGATCGAAGCGACCGTCATCGCCCCCGACACGGTGCTCGTTCAGCTCGGCCGCCCGCTTGCCTATCTCGATCCGAACAAATCCGCCCAATAAAAACGAACCCATAAAGCCGAATTCACGGAGATCATGATGAACCGCTCCCTTCGCATCGCTCTCGTCGCCGCCTCGGCGCTCAGCCTCGGCGCTTGCGGCAATACGCTGAGCCGCCTTTCGGAAATGGGCCGCGAGCCTTCGCTCTCCCCGATCGCCAATCCGGCGGACGCGCAACCCAAAGTCACGATGCCGATGCCCCGCCCCGAACCCGAACGCGCCGGCGCTTCGCTGTGGCGCACGGGGGCCCGGGCCTTCTTCAAGGACCAGCGCGCTAACCAGATCGGCGACGTCGTCACCGTCGTGATCAGCGTGACGGACAATGCGAGCCTGACGAATTCCTCGACGCGCGGCCGTACGTCGAACGACGGCGCCAATATCTCCGGCCTGTTCGGCTACGACCCCAGCTCGCTCGTCGGCCGCCTGCCGGGCGGCCAAGCCGCGATCGGCACGCCGGGCCAGCAGGGTTCGGCGGGCACGGGCAACCTGCTCGGCGTCGACGGCACGACGAACTCGACCGGCACGGGCACGATCGCCCGCAACGAGTCGGTGTCGATGCGCGTCGCCGCGGTGGTCACGCAGGTTCTGCCCAACGGCAATCTCGTGCTCTACGGAACCCAGGAAGTCCGCGTGAACTACGAAGCGCGCCAGCTGCAAGTGACCGGCGTCGCGCGCCCTTCGGATATCCTGTCGGACAACACCATCCGCCACGATCGTCTGGCCGAAGCGCGAGTCGCTTACGGCGGTCGCGGCACGCTGAGCGACCTCCAGCAGCCGCGCTGGGGCTATCAGATGATCGATATCATCTCGCCCTTCTAAAAATACCCCATACGAAGAGGTTAATCAGACCCCGCCCTCTGGGCGGGGTCTTGGTTTTTGGACAATGACTTAAGTGGTAAACGTAGCATTAGGCTTGCTGATGTAAGGCATATTTAAGGCAGCTAACCCAAAGAAATCTTTGACATTCGCAATTTGCTTCGCGAAATTTGCGTTATGGACAGGATCGATTACGCCCTCATGGAAGCACTCCAGGCCGACGCCCGGGCTTCCCTCGCCGAACTCGGCAAGACCATTGGTCTGTCGATCTCCGCCACCAACGAGCGCATCAAGAAGCTCGTCACCTCCGGCACGCTGCGCGGCTGGACCGTGCGGCTCGACGCCAGAAAGCTGGGATACCCCGTCCTGGCTTTCGTCAGCGTGTCGATCGACCGCCCGGAGAACGAGCCGCAATTCCTGGACGCGATCCGCGCGATCGCCGAGGTCCAGGAATGCCACCACGTCACCGGCGAGTGGAACTACATGCTGAAACTGCGCGCCCGCGATCCCGAGGATCTCGAGGATCTGATCGCGCGCCGGATCAAGACGATTCAAGGCGTGCTGCGCAGCCACGCGATGATCGCGCTGTCGACCGCCAAGGACCGCGAATACATTCCTTGCGTGCAACAGACCGCCGCCGCCGCCGAATAATTCCGGCCGCAACTCCCGCAACAAAAAAGCCCGGATGGAACCATCCGGGCTTTTTCATTCGGACTTGGAACGAAGCGCTTGGATCAATCCTCGCGCTGCGTACGCTCCATGCGCTCGTGGCGTTCCTGCGCTTCGATCGACAGCGTCGCGATCGGGCGGGCATCCAGGCGCTTGATGCCGATCGGCTCGCCCGTATCCTCGCAATAGCCGTAGACGCCGTCGTCGATCCGGCGCAATGCGGAATCGATCTTGGCGATCAGCTTGCGTTCGCGGTCGCGCGTGCGAAGCTCCGTGAAGCGATCCGTTTCGGTCGAGGCGCGATCGGTGACGTCGGCCTCGGGCACCGTTTCCTCCTGGAGGTGGTGCAGCGTCTCGCTCGACTCCTTCAGCAGTTCGGCGCGCCACGTCAGCAGCTTTTGCCGGAAATATTCCCGCATCTGCGGGTTCATGAATTCCTCTTTTTCCGTCGGCTTATAATCCGGCGGCAACAGCGGATACGTCATCGCTTCCCCGTTTTTCACTGTGATCCGTCTTTCGCTTTCGATCGGCTCGACGTCCGAGTTTCGCGTTCCGTTGGCCCGGCTTGTATCGGAATACCGGCGACCAAAGCAAGCACGCTCGCTTGTCCGCCGGCCCTGCCCGGGCGGGGCAGGACATAGCGCGACAAGCACCGTTTGCCAGCAAAAAAATGTCTAAGGGAGGTCCGTTACCGGACGATGTCGATTTGGCTGAGCTTGGCCAGTTCGACTTCGGCCCGCAGCTCGATTTCGCCCACGAGTTCCAGCAACTTGGGGTCGGCGCCGGTTTCGCGCCGGGCGCGGGCCATTTGGGCCAATTCCACCAGCCGGGCGCGCGAGACGGTGCCCGTGACGATACCGGTGCGCAGTTCCTCGAGCCGTTCGAGCATTTCCTCGGCCCGCTGGCGGGCCTTGCCGTTGGCGCGTTCGGAGGTCGAATCCCCGACTTCCTGGGCGCCCAACACCGCGCCCACGAGCTGCGTCGGCGCCGTCCCGGACGGACCATCGACGCCTTTGCCGCTGTCGCCTTCAAGGAATTTCGAAAAATCGGATCCCTTGGCGCCGCCGCCGCGCTTGACGCCGCCGGCCCCGCCGATATTCCGCGATCCGCTTGTTTCGCCGATCTTCATGGCAAAAACGCTCCGTCCCAACCGTTATGGCCGAGAACCCTTGCGATCAAGATGGGCTTGGTTCGGGTTTCGCGCAATCGGCAAATTCTGCCGGGGACAGGGGAGAAATGGCCGGGTCAAGGCCAATCCCGAAAATGAAAAATTGTTGTTTTTCATTGGGTTGAATGGCGCGCGCGACTGGCATGCGCCTCGCAACACCTGTCCTGGACCAACCCCGTCCGTGGGAAGAAATAACGCCATGACGAGCCGAATGAAGAACCTGATCGGTGCCTGCTTCGCCGCCCTCCTCGCGGCGACCGGCGCCCTTATCCCCGCCGATGCGGCCGCCCAAGGCCGCGTGCGGATCAAGGACATCGCCGACTTCGAAGGCGTGCGCCAGAACATCCTGGTCGGTTACGGCCTGGTGGTAGGGCTCAACGGAACGGGCGACACGATCAACAACTCGCCGTTCACCCAGCAATCCTTGATCGGCATGTTGGAACGCCTGGGCGTCAACACCCGCGACATCGCCAACACGCTGCGCACCAAGAACGTCGCCGCCGTGATGGTGACCGCCACCCTGCCCGCCTTCGCGCGCCAGGGCGGCCGGGTCGACGTCAATGTGGGCGCGCTGGGCGACGCCACGTCCTTGCAAGGCGGCACGCTGCTCGTCACCCCGCTGATGGGTGCGGACGGCGAAGTCTACGCGGTGGCCCAAGGCCCGATGGCGATCGGCGGCTTCTCCGCCGGCGGCCAGGGCGCGTCGGTCACGCGCGGCACGCCGACCGGCGGTCGCGTTTCCAACGGCGCCATCGTCGAACGCGAACTCGGCTTCGAGCTTGCGTCGATGCAGGCCGTGAACCTCACCTTGCGCAATCCCGATTTCACCACGGCGCGGCGCGTCGCCCAGGCGATCAACGCCTTCGCCGGCGGCCCGGTCGCGCGCCCGCGCGATCCCGGCACGATCATCATGGTGCCCCCGCCCGGCCGCCAGAACGATCTGGTCGGTTTCCTGACCGACATCGAGCAGCTGCAGGTCCAGCCCGACCAGCAGGCGCGCGTCGTGATCGACGAAAAATCGGGCACGATCGTGATGGGCGAGAATGTGCGCATCTCCACCGTCGCGATCGCCCAAGGCAACCTGACGATCCGCATCACCGAGACGCCGCAGGTCAGCCAGCCCAACCCATTCTCCTCGACCGGCACGACGACCACGGTGCCGCGCACCGACATCCAGGTCGACGACGGCACGGGCCGCCGCCTCGCGGTTCTGCCGGGTTCGGTCACGTTGCAGGAACTGGTCAACGGTCTAAACGCGCTGGGCATCACGCCGCGCGACATGATCACCATCCTGCAAGCGATCAAAGCGGCCGGCGCGCTGCAAGCCGAAATCGCGGTGATGTGACATGAGCTCGGGTTTCGCCATGGACATCTCCCAAGCCCGCGAATTCGCGCTCGATGGCGTGGTCTCGAAGAAGGCGATGGCGCTCAAAGGCAACGGCAGCGCCGCCGTCACCCGCGAATCCGCGAACAAGACCGCGACCGATTTCGAGAGCATGTTCCTCGAACAGATGTTCAATCACATGTTCTCGACCATCCCCGTCAACTCGACATTCGGCGGCGGCCAGGCCGAGGAAACGATGCGCTCGTTCCTCACCGGCGCCTACGCCAAGCAGATGGTCAAGGCCGGCGGCATCGGGCTCGCCCCGCATATCGCCAGCGAAATCCTCAAGATCCAGGAGAAGGCCGATGGAATCGCCCGCTAAGCCCCAGCTCGCCAATCCGGCCGAAACGCTGATCGCGATCGCCGCGCGCCTGGTCGCGTGCCTGGAGCGGGAAACCGCCCTGCTCGTCGACATGAAGATGCAGGAGATCGCCGAGATCTCGGGCGAGAAGGCCGAGCTCACCCGCAATTTCGTGCTGTGCGTGCGCCAGGCGAAGGACCGCGCGGCCGACTACAAGGCGCTGGCGCCCGCCGTGCTCGCCGAAGTGCGCGAAGCGATGGACAAGGTCGAGGAAACCGCGCGCCGCAACGAACGCGCGATCCATTCGGCCCGCAAGGTCAACGAACAGGTGATGAAAACGATCGCCGAAGCGATGAACGAGAAGCGCGTCAACGCGGCCGGCTACACCAAGACCGGTACGCGCCCGCAGCCGCTGGCCAAGAAGGCCGCCTACACCTATCAGCCGATGGTGCTGGACGAAAAGTGCTGAGCCCCGCCCCGCTCCCCCTCGCCGCTTTGGTATTGAAGGCGCTGGCTTTGCCGAAAACGGCGATGCCGTCGCCGATGCCGAACGACGCGGCGACGAACACGAATGTCGGGCCCTTCGTCGCGGCGCTGGCCGCGGCCAGTGCCGTACGCGGCCAAGCCAATTATGCGCGCAGCCTGCCCGCGCGCGAACCCACCGACCGGCGCAAACGCGAGCGCGAACGCGATCGCCGGCGCTAACGCCCCATTTCGCGTTTGAGATCCGCTTCCGTCCACGGATTGTCGATTTTGAATCGATGGCCGTGGATCGTCATGTGCAGGTCCTGGAACGGCCCTTCGCCAAACGCGCGATAGCGGCGTTTGTATTCCTCCGCGCTCATGCCCGGCTCGATCCGGCAGAACGCATCGAATTCGCTGCGCAGGCGCGTCGCCCCCGTCCACGCCTCGCCGCTTTCGGGAAGCAACGCATCCACATTCATCAGTGCATGGGCGAGATCGCCGAAGATCCGCACCAACGCCTCGAAGGCGAGCGTGGCGAGATGCATCCGACCGCAATCCGGCGGCACATCGAACCATTCGGTCGCGACGATCGGACCCGCATCGACTTGACGCAACATCCGGTGCGCCGTCGCGCCGAAACGCGGCGCCCGCTCCCACACCGCGAAACTTTCGGGATAGACGCCCGGATAGCTTGGCGGGCCGGGATGGAAATTATAGCCGCCATGCTCGCACGCGGCGAGATAACGCCCCGGCACGATCACATTGGTGGTAAAGGCGATCAGACGCCGCCCGGCCACGGGCACGGCGAAGGCTTCGTCCAGCGCCGCGCGCGTCGCGACATGGCGGACATTCACCGCCGGCGCGAAGCCGCGTAGATGCGCCGCCAAATGCGGCGCCTCGCGATCCCCGGTCAGCAGAACGATTTCCTTGGGCATGTTCGGAGCGCCAGCTTAGCCCATTGCCCGGCCGTTCGTCTTGCGTCGTGCCGGGGCCTGCACCACCATGGCGCCACCAGCGCCGAATCGGAGACCGCATGGCCGACGAAATCCAATTCAACGCCGACGGCTTGGCGACGATCCATAACAGCGAATTCCTGCGCGATCCGCGTTTCGTGCGCGCCTATCGCTTCGGCATGCGCACGACCGCGACGCGGATGCTGGACATCCATATCGAGTGGCGCGCCTGGATCGCGATCTGGGCGGCCGAGCAGGCCTTGCGCGTGCCCGGCGATTTCGTCGAATGCGGCGTCAATACCGGCATCCTGGCGGGCACGATCGCCGACTGGACCGGCTTCGGCAAATTGACCGACCGGACGATGTGGCTGGCCGATACCTATGACGGTTTGCCCGAAGATCAGATCAACGACGCCGAACGCGCCATCGGCCTGCAAGGCTACAACGCCGAATATCGCGGCGGCGGCGCCTACGACATCGTCGTCGATAAGTTCGCGAAGTTTCCGAACGTGCGCATCGTGCGGGGCGCGGTGCCCGACACGCTGGCGCAGATCCACACCACGCGCGTCGCCTATCTGTCGCTCGACATGAATATCGCCTTCCCCGAAATCGCGGCGGCGCGCCATTTCTGGCCGATGCTGTCGCCGGGCGGCGTCATCCTGCTCGACGACTATAATTGGACGCCGCATATCAACCAGAAACGCGCCTTCGACGCATTGGCGAAGGAATGGAACGTGCCGATCCTGGGCCTGCCCACGGGCCAAGGCGTCATCGTCAAACCGCCGGTCTGATCCACGATGGAAATCCGCCCGCTCAAACTCCAAGGCACGATGGCGATCGAATTGTCGCCGCGCAAAGATGCGCGCGGCTATTTCGGCCGTTTGTTCGACGCGGAGATTTGGGCGGCCCACGGATTGCCCACGGCGTTCGCGCAGGAAAACGAGGCGTTCACGGCCGCCAAACACACGCTGCGGGGCTTGCACTTCCAGCGCCCGCCGCATGCCGAAACCAAGATCGTGCGTTGCGCCGCCGGCGCCGTGCTCGACGTATTCGTCGATCTGCGCATCGGCTCGTCGACTTTCGGCCGCTGGGATTCGATCGTGCTGTCGGCCGCCGAGCCGCGCTGGGTCGTGATCCCCAAGGGTTTCGCGCACGGCTATTGCACCCTCACGCCCGACACGCTGGTCCAATACAAGGTCGACGCCCCCTACGCGCCGCAGGCCGAAGCCGGGATTTCCTGGGCCGATCCCGATCTCGGCATCGAATGGCCGACGCGCGAACCGATCCTGTCGGATCGCGACCGCGCCGCGCCGCGCTTGCGCGACATCGTCTCGCCCTTCGCCGACGAAATCGAATGGTAGCCAAGCGCGTCGCCCTTATCGGCGCCACCGGCATCGCGGGCCAAGGTATCGCCGCCGCCCTCGCCGCGGCGGGCCATCAGGTGATCGCCTGGGGCCGGCGCGAGAAACTCGGCCGTCATATCGATCTCGCCCAACAAGGGGCCGGCATGGGCATCGATTGGCGCGGCATCGACGCATTGATCCATGCCGCTGGCATCACCGACGAGACCGCGCGCGACCCCGAATTGGGCCCGCGCATCGCCATCGAATCCTGGCGCACGGTGCTGGACGCCGCCAAGCGCGCCGGCCTCGCACGCGCGATCTATATTTCGTCCGCGCATGTCTATGGGCCGCTGGAAGGACGAATCGAAGAAGACGCCTTCCCCAAACCCGCCAACGATTACGCGCGGCTGCATCTGGCCGCCGAACAAGTGCTGCGCAGTTCGGGGATTCCTGGCGATACGATCCGCGCCTGCAATCTCTATGGCCGCCCCGCCGATCTGAAGCGCTTCGAACGCTGGGCGTTGATCCCCTACGGTTTCCCGCGCGAAGCGGTCGAGACCGGCAAGATCGTGCTGAAATCGTCCGGCGTTCAGCAGCGGAATTTCCTGGCGGCGCGCCGTTTGGGCGAGATCGCCGCCGCCACGCTGGCCCTGCCGCCGGAACCCTGGCGTGTGCGCAACGCCGTGGGCCGCGATACCATGAATGTGCGCGAATTCGCCGCCCGAGTCGCCGGGATCGCCCGGATCGTGCTGGGACGCGAGATCGCGATCGAAGCACCGCCGCCGACCCAAGCGCCGCCCGCCTTGGCGCTGGAAACAAGCTGGGGCGAGACCGGCGCGGCACACGACGATCTCGACGGGTTTTTGTCCGGCATGCTCCAAACGCTCGCGGCCGAACGGGATGGAAGAAGATGAAATTCGACGAGACCGCCGCCACCGATCACGCCATCGCCAAGGCCTATGTGTCGTTCCTCGTGGAACGGCGCTTGGACGACGACGATGCGGCGCGCGCGGAATTCTGCCGCACGGCGCAAGTGGCGCCCAAGCTCCTCTACAACAATCCGCATGTGAACCAGATCGCGTCGATCTTCGCCAAGCGCACGAATATGGAGCGCGTGGCGAACATGACCGTGCGCGAATATCTGCGCTATCACTATTACTACGTCCACCAGGCCTACAAATACGGCATCCCCGAGATGCAGCAGACTTGGCTGGGCCATCAGATCATCAAGTCGCCCGAGGATTGCTGGGTCTATCAGGAACTGCTCTACGCCACGAAGCCCGACATCGTGCTCGAACTCGGGTTGATGTTCGGCGGCGCCTCCGTGTTCCTCGCCAATATCCTGAAGCTGATGGGCCACGGCGAAGTGCTGGGCATCGACATCACCTTCAAGAATTTGAAGCACGATCCGCGCGAAGCCGGGAACATCACGTATCTCGAAGGCGATAGCGGCTCGGCGCGCATCCTCGACGAAGTCGCACGGCGCTGCGAAGGCAAGAAAGTCTTCGTCATCGCCGACAGCGATCACGAGAAGGAGCACGTGCTGAAGGAGATCCGGCTCTACTCCAAATTCGTCAATGTCGGCTCCTACTACGTCGTCGAGGATTCGCTGAACGATCTGATGGGCTACCATCCCGTGCCCAACGAAGGCCCGCTCGCCGCCGCCAAGCAATTCCTGACCGAGACCGACGCGTTCGTGCCCGATCTGCGCCTGCCGGAGAAATATCTGATGACGCTGTCGCCGCACGGCTTCCTGAAGCGGGTGAAGTGACATGATCATCGCCATCGCCGCCGCCCCGACGATCGACCGCCAAGAAGTCGCAATGAAACTCGCCGCCGGAAAGGCGCGCATCGTCGCCGATCCCGGCCGCGCGCTTGTCCAGTCGCGCGGCTTCCAGACGATGTACGAAGTGCCGCGCGATCTGCAGACCGAGCTGCGCATGCAATTGTTCGATCTGCACGCGGCCGAACTCGACAAGGGCGGCGATGTGGTCTTCGACCATTGCGTCGCCGAATGGGTCGCCGATTGGATGCGCTGGCATTGGGCTTCGTTGTCCACACGCGCCTGGGACGCGGCCTTCGCGAAGGCCGCAGCGCTCGCCAAGCGCTACGACAAGGTCGAATTGCTGAGCGACGGCCCCAAGCGCGGCTATGACGGGTATTTTTGGCTCGACGAGCCCAACGCCCGCCAGATCGGCGAATTGCTGCCCTTCGTGTTGCAGAAACTCGGCGCCAAGACATGAGCGACGCACTGTCGATCGATCCGACGGCGTATGTTTCGCCCGACGCGCGCATCCACCCGTCGACGCGCGGCACGAAGATCCGCGTCGGCGCGCATTCGCAGATCTACGATTTCGTCGTGATCCGCGCCGTCGGCGGATCGGGCGACGTGTCGATCGGCGAACATTGCTACATCAATCCGCATTGCACGCTTTATTCCGGCAACGGGATCAAGATCGGCAATTACGTGCTGCTGGCCCCGCATGTTTGCGTCGTGCCGTCGAACCACGCCTACGCGCGGCGGGACGTCGAAATCCGCCATCAGGGCTTCGCGCCGTCGAAAGGCGGCGTGGAGATCGGCGACGACGTGTGGATCGGCGCCAATACCACGATCCTCGACGGCGCCAAGATCGGCAAGGGCGCCATCATCGCCGCCGGATCGGTCGTGTCGGGCGAGATTCCGCCCTATCAGATTTGGGGCGGCGTGCCCGCCGCCTATATCAAGGACCGCCCGTAAGCGCCTCGATCGCGCGGGCGATCCGCTTGCCGTCGATCAACGACGAGGCCGCGAAACGCGCCCGCACCTGTTCGCGCGGCGGCGGCGCGTTCGCCAAATGCCGCGCGGTTTCGATGAAAGACGCTTCGTCTTTCGCGATCCAATCGCCGAAGCCCGCATGATGCAGGATCGAAGCGCCGACGCGTGAAGCATGCGTGCGGCCGGGCAGCGTCACGACCGGCACCCCCATCCACAACGCCTCGAACGTCGTGATCGTCCCGTTATAGGGCAAAGGATCGAGCGCCACGTCGATCTTGCGATAAAGATCGAGATGCGCGCCGAGCCAGCCGTGAAGTTCGACGCGTTCGGCGACGTCGCCGAATTTCGTCACGATCGCATTACGTGTGGCCGCTTCCTCGAAGCTGCGCGCCTTGAGGATCAGCTTCGCGTCGGGCATCGCGCGCAACAGCTTCGACCACAGCGCGATGGTCGCCGGCGACAGCTTGGCGAGATTGTTGAACGAGCCGAAGACCGGCCCCGTTCCAATGCGCGACGGCTCAGGCGCATTCGGTGGCGGCGCATAGGCCAAGAACCCGCCCTCGATAAAGGCCGGCGCCTCCGTCATCGACGGTGCGGGATCGCTGACGCGATCGACCAAACGGAAATCGATCTGCGCCAACCCGGTCGTGGCGGGATAGCCGAGCCATGTCGCCTGTCTCGATGCCGGTTTGCGCGCGAACACGCCCAAGCGATGGCCGCCGGTGTGACCGGACAGATCGATCAATAGGTCGATGCGCGCGCTACGGATCAGTTCGGCCGCCGCGTCGTCGTCGAGGCCCGCGATATCATGCCAAATATCGAAATGCGCTTTGAGTTCGGCGGTCACACCATCGTCCGCCGCGACATTCGAGAAGGCGCGAATCTCGAATTTCGCGCGGTCGTGATGCGGCAGCACGGCGCGCAACACATACGCGCAGGAATGGGCGCAGAAATCGGCCGAGACATAGCCGATGCGCGGCCGCGCGTTGCGAACGGCGGGCGCCACGACAGGCGCAAAGCGCTTGGCCCAGTCGCGATGCGCTTCGAGCAGCGCATCCGGCGTTGTCGCATCCGCATAGCTCAACGCGTAAAGCGCGCTCGACGACACCGGCAGTTTCGCCAGCAGCGCGCAAGCGCGATCCGCTTCCCCGCGATAGAGCAACGCATTGGCGTGGTTCGTCGCCGCGTCGGGATCGCCGGGCCGCGACGCGGCGGCTTGCGCGAACGCCTCGGCGGCGGCGGCGTAGAAGCCCCTGCCCGCCTGCGCGTTGCCCAACGCCATCCAGTATTCGAAGCTGGGTGCGGCATCCGCCAGCACCTTCAACGCCTCGTCGTAGCAATGTGCGCGGTTCAGCGCCGTCGCTTTCGCGGGCGCGATCTTTGGATCGTCGCCCGCCTTACCGAAGGCCGCGAGTGCATCGTCGGTGCGGCCGAGCATGCCGAGTGCCACGGCGAAATTGAACCACGCATTCGGATCGTCGCCAAAGCCGAGTGCCGCTTTCCCGGCATCATGCGCCATCTGCGTACGGCCGAGATGCAGCGCCGCGCCCGCCAAGCCGATCAACGCGCGCTTGTCGCCAGGCAGTCGCGCGTAATCGTCGAAGGCTTCGCGCCAGCGCCCCAAGGCGGCCAGCGCGTTGGCACGATTAAGCCTGGCCCCGGCATGCGCGGGATCGAGCCCCAGAACCCGCGTATACCCCGCGATGGCCGCGTCGCCCTCGCGGGTATTCGCGTCATTGAACGCGAGACCGATATCGTCGGGCGCCAACGCCAAGGCGCGCTCGAACTCGGCGCGCGCCTCGGCGATCCGGCCGAGGCCTTTCAGGCACAACGCCAAAGCGCCGCGATAGGCGGCGTTGCCGGGCACGAGCGCTACGGCGCGTTCGAGCGGGCCGAGCGCTTCGCCGTCGCGCCCCAATTCCGACAGCACGAAACCAAACAGGTAATGCGCGTCGGCATTGGCGGGTGCCGCCGACGCGGCTTGTTCGAACAGCACCAATGCGGCGTCTTTCGCGCCACGCTGATACGCGGCAAGGCCGTCGCGCAGCGCATCGGCGGCGTTCAAGCGCGCACCTTGGCGCAATAGCGCCGCCACAACGCGCGATAGATCCGCTCGAAATCCCGCGCCTGTTTGCGCGGATCGCACAGCGCGGATTTGCGCACCGCTTCACGCAACGCCGCGCGGTCCTGGTGCTTGGCCTTCGCCGCTTGCTCGACCGCCAGCGCCACGAAATGTTCGTCGCTGGTCGCGATCAGATCGGCGCGCCCCACGCGCGTGAGCATGCCCGCGGTCCATCGCGACAACACGGTGCGCCCCGGCGGCGTTACGACCGGCACGCCCATCCACAACGCTTCGAAGGTCGTGGTCGAACCCGTGAAGGGTGTCGCGTCCAGCGCCACGTCGACGCGTTCGTAGAACCGCAGATGGCCGTCCGTCTCCACCCCGCCGAGTTCGAACACGATCCGCGCCGGCCCGATCCCATGCGCCGCGAAGCGGTTGAGCAGGCCGAGGCGCGTCGCCTCTTCGCGATAGGCGCTATAAAATTTCAGCCGCAGCGTCGATCCGGGCACGGCGGCCAGAACGCGCGACCAGAGCATGATCGCGCGGCCCGATATCTTGATCGGGTTGTTGGCCGAGCCGAAAGCGACGGCGGCACCCGCCGCACTGGGCGGTACTGCGACCGGCGGTGCGGCTTCCAACGGCGCATGAACGTAAACACGGCGCGAGCGCACCACGCGCTCGGTGAACGCGTCGCCACGCATGGCCGCCATCGTCGGCTCGGCGAGGAACGCGTCGAACACGTCGCTGCCGCTGGTCGCGACGTCGAAGGCGTTGATCTGCACGGGGGCCGCGCGCATCACCGGAATGTCGAGCCGGTTATCGTCGAAATGCTGCGCCATCGTGACCAGCACGTCGATGCCGTCGGCGCGGATCATCGCGGCGGCTTGCGCCCCGTCGAGACCGACGGTCGAGCGCCAGCCATCGGCCAGCGCCCGGAACTCGTCTGTCACGCTGTCTTCCGTCGCCGCTTCGGAATAGACATGGATCTCGAAATTCGCGCGGTCGCGAAATTCGAACAAGGCGCGGAAGCTGCGCGCCGCCGAATGCGCGCGGAAATCCGCGCTGGAATAGCCGATGTGCAGCTTGCGGCCGGGATCGCGCGGATTGGCGAACACGACCGGCGTTTCGGGCTTTGGCAGTTCGGCGACGAACTCGGCGTTGCGGCTGCGGATTTCCTGCGGGTGAACCGCGTCGTCGTATAGGAACGCGTTGAGATAGGCGCGCCACATCTTGCGGCGCACCGGCCCTTGCGACAGATCGATCGCGCGGCGGAACGATTCGCGCGCTTCGCGATGGCGCATCTGCCACATCAACGCGGAACCGAGTTGATAATGCGCGTGGGCAAGGCTCGGGTCGTCGGCGATCAACGCGCGCCACAAACGTTCGGCCGCGACATGGCGCATGTCGTCGGCGAGCGCGTGCGCGAGATTGATCGCGATGGCGCGGTCGGCCGGGCGTTGCGTCAACGCCGCCGTGAACAACTCGATCGCACGCGCGTAGTCGCGCTTCCAGTATTTGGCCACACCCAGATCGACGAGCGACGGCAGATGCAGCGGATCGAGCGCCAATGCCGCCTCGTATCTCAAGATCGCGCCGTCGCGATCTTGCTGGGCAAGCAGCGCCGTTCCCTCCGCATGAAGCGCATCGGCGGTCATCGCGCGGCGGCGGCCTCGCGTTCGATGAAAGCGGCCAAGGCTGCGACCGGCGCCTTGTCGCGCCACAGTCGCGGCAAAGCCGCCTGCGTCGCCGCGCGATAGGCGGCGAGTGCCGCTTCGTCCTGCCCGAAGCGCACCGCGCGCGCGACGTAATCGTCGGGCGAGGTTGCGATCCCGTCGTCGAGGCCGAGTTGCTTCAAGATCGCATAGCTATGGCGCGACCGCATCGTCTCGCCCGGCCAGGTCAACAGCGGTACGCCTTGCGCCAAGGCTTCCAGCGCCGTGTTGCCGCCCGACCAGCGCAGCGAGTCCAAATACAAATCGCAGGACGCGTTGAGGCTCGCGTAACGCTGGCGGTCGAGCCAGGGCAGGAACACGAGGTGGCGCGCGGGGTCGACACCTTGCGCCTTGAACGCCTTGCGCAGGCGATCGGCGAAACGCGCCGCAAGGGCGGGCGACGTGGGATGGCCGACGAACACGAATTGCGAATGGGGCACGCGCGTGGCGATGCGCGCGAGCAGCACGTCGTCCTGCGGCAGATATTTGAAGATCGACTGGCAGCAGAGATACTTCGTCGCCGTGCCGCGCAACCCGAACGCGGCGGGATCGGGGGTCGCGCGCGTTTCGGGCGGCGCGTAGTCGATCGACAAACCCGGCAGGCGTTCGACGCGCTCGGTGTAGCGCGTACCCTCGCCCGGCGGCTCCATCAAATCGCTGGTCAGGAACCAATCGATTGCCGGGAAGCCGGTCGTTTCCGGATGGCCCCAGGTGAAGGCTTGCACGGGGGCGAAGCGCAAACACGCCAAGCGATGGCAGATTGGATCCATGCCGAGCTCGGGATAGATCAGCACATGCGGACGATCGGTTTCGAGTGCCGCCGCGATCGTCTCGAACCCGCCTTCGACGAAACGCTCGAAACACGCGCGCGCGTTGGGCGTTTCGGAATCGGCTGCGGGCGAGGTCCAATAGCCCATCAAGCGGAAGCGCTTGCGGTCGAGCCCTTCCATCCAACCGCGGAACAATTTCCAGACCGAATGATTGCGGAAATAGGCGGTCGCGAAAGCCACGCGCAAACGCCCATCCGGTTCGCGCGGCGGCATCGCCACGGGCTTCGCCCATTGCGGATAGGCATGCGCCATCGCTTCGGCGGCGAAGCGCCCATAGCAGCGCTGCAAATCCGCATCGTCGCGGCCCTGATAGGGCAAATAGAACGGATGATGCTGGCCGATCGCGGCGGCGAGGGCCGGATCCTTCGTGTCGCTCGTCGCGATCAGCCGATCGAGTGCGGCCGCGTAATTGTCGCGCGCGACGTCGATCTGCTCGGCGCTGTCGTAAAGGATCGGCAGTTCGGCGAAGCAAGCGCCCAACCTTGCACCGGCATTCGCCGGATCGAGTTCGACCGCGCGCGCATAAGCATTGCGCGCGGCTTCGCGTTCGCCCGTATCGGCAAGGGCCGAACCCAGATTGGCGTGCGCCGAAGCCAGCGACGGATCGATCTCGATCGCGCGTTTGAACGCGGCGATCGCGGCATCGGGATTGCCGCTTTCCTGCGCGGCCGCACCGAGGTTGTTCCAAAGTGCCGCGTCGTCCGGCAGCAGCTTCAACGCCGCACGATAGAATTCCTGCGCCTTGGCAAGATCGCGCGCGCGATGGAATGCGAGCCCGGCCAATGCGAACGCGCCCGCATCCGTTGGATCGAGTTGCGACGCGCGGATGAATTCGCGCGACGCGGCATTCCAGTTGCCGAGCTTGCCGTGCGCTTCGCCGAGATTGAGGTGCAGCTTGGCGGAGTCGGGCGAGTCGCCGGCGATTTCGAGCGCCGTCGCGAAGGCGTCGCGTGCCCCCTCCCAGTCCGACAAAGCGAAACAGGCCGCACCGAGGTTTTGAAACAACATCGGCACGCGGATTCCGGCCGCAACGAGTTTACGGTATCCAGAAACCGCTTCTGTGAAATCGCCTTGCGCGTGACTGCGCGAGGCGGCCGCCAGAATCGCCGAAATCCCTTCCATTACTTGAGCATACACCAGATCCGCCGTGCCGTATCGGGACCAATTCCCGTCTCCGCATTGGAATGCGGCAAAGTTTATTGGCGGATTGAATAGAGAATGCCCGGCGTATTCGTCAAAATTTTTCTTCTAATTTTAGAGAATTTCGCTTGGCAGATCGAAAAACGTTGCGTATTGTCATCCTTGCGAGCGGGCATTCCATCCCGGAAGCGCTCGCTGGCTATCTCGGCAGAATGCCGGGAGAGACCCTAGAAAGGAAGGAACACGTATCATGTCGAATTCGATTAACACCAACGTCGGCGCCCTCGTCGCCCTCGCTTCGTTGCGCACCACGCAGTCGGCCCTGTCCGTCGCCTCCAAGCAAGTCCAGACCGGCTATCGCGTCTCGGATGCGCAGGACGACGCGTCGACCTTCTCGGTCGCGCAGGGCATTCGCGGCAACCTCCAGGCCTTCCAGGCCGTGCAAGGCTCGCTCGCGAACGGCGTGGGTCTCGGCACCGTCACGCAGGCCGCGCTGACCAACATCTCGAACCTGGTCGGTAACCTCCAGGCCAAGATCACGCAGCTCGCCGACGGCTCCATCGGCAACTCGCAGCGCACGATCTACGCCGCCGATTTCAGCGCGATGACGAACCAGATTTCGAACTTCATCGCGCAGGCCAACTACAACGGCGTGAACCTGCTGTCGAACAACTCGGCCGCGAAGACGTTCCTCGCCGACACCTCGGCGGCGACGCTGACGATGACCAGCCAGTCGACGGTCCACACCTCGTTCACGACCTTCGCGCAGTCCTCGGTGTCTTCGGTGACCGCCGCCACGGCGTCGCTGACCTCGCTGACGACTTTCGCCAACCAGGTCGCGGCTTCGCTGGGCGCCAACGCTGCGGATACCCGCACGATGACGCTGCAGTCGAACTTCGTGAACTCGGTGGTCGACGCCACGACGACCGGCCTCGGCGCCATCGTCGACGCCGATATCGGCAAGGCCTCGGCCTCGGTGCAGGCGCTCCAGGTTCGCCAGCAGCTGGGCATCCAGTCGCTGTCGATCGCCAACCAGCAGCCTTCGGTCCTGCTGGGCCTGTTCCGCTAAGCGATCTTCCCTTCGGGGAGGCAAAGACGGGGGTGGCGCAAGCCGCCCCCGTTCTTTTTTCGGCGCCAAGAACGAATATCGCGTCCTATTTCTCCACCGACGCATGGCAGAACTTGGCGCGACTCCCCCTAACGGGGTAAAAGATCAAAGGAATTGTCGATTCGGGCGACTCAACGCTCGAGGGAGGCCCCGTGACAGAGCCCGCGCAAAAACCCGGCGAAAACGATCGCGACCGCGAGTACCGCTTGTTGACCTTGGTCACCAAGAAGCTCAACGACGCGAAAACCGTCGTCCAGCAGCTTGACCCGCAATCGGTCGGCCAAGTCTGCGACGCGATCTTCCATAATCGCGACGTTTGGAACGCCTTCGTCAACGACGTGTCGGACGATCGCAACAAGCTGCCGAAGGAGCTGAAAGTGCTCCTGATCAATCTGGCGGCTTATGTGAACAAGAACTCCGACATGATCATCAACGGGCATACGGACGGCGATCTGGATATGCTGATCGCCATCAACAAGCACGTGATGGACGGATTGCGCGGCACCGCCTGATCGGCGACGTCTTTCCATCCGCCTTTCGACGGCGCCGCGCGCACCGGATTTTTCCGGAAATGCCGGCGCCGTTTTGATTCCGGGGCGAACCGATCCGCCGATGTCCGATCCCGCACGCCTTCACGCGACGATGCTCGCGGGCCTCGCCAAACACCAGGCGGGCGATGCGGCCGGCGCGCTCGCCGATTATCGCGCCGTGCTAGCGCAAGCCCCCGAGCATCCCGACGCGTTGAACCTGGGCGCGCAGGCCTTGCGCGCGATCGGTCGGATCGACGAAGCGCTCGATCTCGCCGCGCGGGCATGCGCCGTGTCGCCCAGCAACGCCGCCTTCCAGGCCAATCGCGCCGCGATTCTGATCGACGCAAAATCCTTCGACGCGGCACGCGATGCGGCAGCCGCGGCGATCGCCGCCGATGCGACGCATCTTCCCGGCTGGATCAATCGCGCGGTCGCGCGCGCCGCGATGGGCGACGCCGCGAACGCCGAAAGCGATTACCGCGAAGCGTTGACGCTCGCCCCGGGCTCGGCCGAAGCGCGCAACAATCTCGGCAATCTTCTGCAGCGCCAAGGGCGCATCGACGAAGCGTTGAGCGAGTACGAGGCGGCGATCGCGGCAAATCCGCATCATCGCGAAGCGCATTCCAATTACGGCACCGCGCTCTACGCGCTTCAACGCGCCGGCCAAGGTGCCAAGGCCGCGGCGCTGGCGCGCCGATGGGCGCAAACGCATCCCGACAGCGCGACCGCGCGGCATATCGCAAGCGCGCTCGCCGGCGACGACGTCGCGACGCGCGCGCCCGACGCCTATGTCCGCGACGCGTTCGACATGTTCGCGCCGACCTTCGAGGCGACCCTCGCCAAGCTCGATTATCGCGCACCGCAGGTACTCGACGATCTGCTCGCCCGGCATTTGAAGCGCCCGCTGCCGGTCGGCCGCGCGCTCGATGCGGGCTGCGGGACCGGCCTCGCCGCCCCGATGCTGCGCCCCCGCGCGGCGATCCTCGACGGCGTGGATCTGTCGGGCGGCATGGTCGCGCACGCGCGCGAACGCAAGCTCTACGACGAATTGCGCGTGGGCGAATTGATCGCCGATCTGCGGGCGCACGCGAACAGCTACGATCTGATCGTCGCGGCGGACGTGCTTTGCTATTTCGGCGATTTGGCGGAAGTACTCGCGGCGGCGGCTTCGGCGTTGAAAGAAGGCGGCGGGCTCGCCTTCAGCGTCGAGCGATTGATCGACGCGCGGCCGGACGAAACCTGGCGCGTGCGGCCGTCGGGGCGTTACGCCCACGCGACGGAAGCCTTGCCCGCGATGTTGCGCGCGGCGGGTTTCGTGAATTTCGCGATCGAACCGCAATCGACCCGCAGCGAAAGCGGTGCGGCCGTTCCCGGCGCGATCGCCTGGGCCGAGAAAGCCTAAACGGAAAAAGCCTGAGAGAACCGGCTCAGCCGAACTCGCCCGCGCCCACGCGGTCGTTCATGTCGCGCAGCACGACGCGGACCGCGTCGCGGCCGTAGACTTCGACCAGCATTTGCAGCACGACCGTGAAGCAGGCCACGCTCAGCGTGTCGCGCCCCATGCCTTGGCGCATGCCTTCTTCGAGCGCATCGGCGACGACCCTCAGCGCCCCCAGGCGTTCCTGGTCGGTACTTGCGACGTTAAAAGCTTCATCGGACATCGACGTATCCCCTTTGGACCGGGCGCACCCGCCCGGCCCCGTGGTGCGAATCGGAGAATTCTACCACGAACGGTCAAGTTCAGCGGCGTGCGAGCCCTTGCAGCAGGTCGAGGACCCCGTTGCCGCCATCCATCAGCGGCGTCAGCAGCCCCGCGTACATGTTGGCGCCCATCCCATTGGCCGCCGACGTCTCCTGATCGACCTTCATCAGATAGGTCTGGATGACGCGATCGACGAATTTGGGATCTTTGAGCTTCGCGACGTCGACCTTGCGGGCGAGCGCCGTGGCCTGGGCTTCCACGCCCTGCACCGCGAATTCCCTCGGGATATCGAAGGCCTTGGTGACGACTTCGCGCAAGATCTTGTTGCCGAGCACGTCCCACGGGCTTTTGACCGTGCCCGCGTTTTCCTTGAAATAGATCGCTTCGCGCAGGCCCGGCGTGGCGTTGCCCTGGGCCTTGTCGAACTCGTTCTTCATATAGCGGGTGATCAGCGAATTGATCACCGCCTCGTCCTTCACGTTCTTGACGCCCATGTTTTTGAGGTCGAGACGTTGCGTCAGCTCGACGAACCGGGGATCGTTCATCCGGTTCGCGTAGGAATCGATATTGGTGAGATCCGACGTCAGGACCTTGCGCAGCAAGCCCTTCTTGTCGACCTCGCTTTCCAACTGGAACGCGGAAAGCGCGAAATTCATGAATCGGCGATCGTTCAGCAACTGATCGACGTCCTTCACCTTCGCGGCGAAGGCTTTGACGTATTCGATTTCCCGCTGAATCGACGGCTGCTTTTCCCACCGTGCGCGCTGGGCCTCGCCCGTTTTCTCGAGCTGCTTCCAGGCGACGACGGCGGTCATTCCACCAGAAATAGAACCGGCCATGTCATCCTCCTTCGCGATCGTTCTCGATCGACAAAGGCAATGTAACGAAGTTTATCCGCCAGGGCAAGTGCCAACAAATTAGATAAAATTCGATATATTTCCGTATATATTAAAAATCAATGACTTAGTAAATATGGTTACTCGACTTCTTCGCCGTCGGCCATCGCGCGCTGCTTGGATTTGCCTTCCGAGCCCTGCAACAGCATTTTGCCCTTCTCGGTCGTCGTCCCGACCAAATCCCATTCGAACTTGATCAGGCGCTTGGCGTCTTTGAGGCCGGGGTAAAGCTCGCCCTTTTCCACCCGGGCGCGCAGCGCGTCGATGATCGGCTTCGAAGCGGGGGCCGCCTGTTCGAAATCGTTCATGAACTGGTGCAGCGCTTCGGAATAGGCCTTGATCTCGTCCGGGAACAGATAAAGGCATTGCAGCGTGTAATAGACGCGCAAAGCCGGCGTCGCGGCTTCGTCCAATTGAAGAATATCTTTTTGGCGCAGGATGTTGCCGCGATTGCGGATCGCGAGCATGGCCAAACCGCCGGTATTTTCGATCACCACCCCGTTGATGATGATCTTTTCGGCGGGATTGAGACGAAGAACGAGCGGCATGGGGACTCCTCGGCGATGGCGCCAACCGGGGAATTATAGCATCCCGTCCGCGCTGACAACCCGCCGCCACAAGCCGCGATAGGCCGTCTCGAATTCGCGCGCCAGGCGCCGCCCGTCGCAAAGCGGCGAAGCCGCCATGCGCGCGCGCAAATTCCCGCGTAACGCGGCAAGCCGCGCGCGGTCGGCCGCAAGCCCGGCGGCGATCCGCGCGAAATCGGCCGGATCGGCGGCGACGAGATCGCCCAAGCCGACCCGGTCGAGCAGCGATGCCCCGACCCTGGCGGCATGGCGATCGCCCGCCAGCGTCACGACCGGCACGCCCATCCACAAGGCTTCGCAGGTCGTGGTCGTGCCGTTGTAAGGAAATGTATCGAGCGCCACGTCGACCGACCGATAGCGCGCGATATGCGCCGCGATATCGCCGACGAAGCCGACGAATTCGACGCGCGATCCATCCAGACCATGCGCCTGGAACATCGCCGCGTAGCGCTCGCGCGTCGCCGGCTCGTCCAGCCCCTTGGCCTTCACGATCAGCCGGGAATCCGGCACCGCGCGCAAGGCCTGCGCCCACATCGCCACGACGCGCGGCGTGATCTTGGGCAGGTTGTTGAACGACCCGAAGGTGATCCGCCCCGCCGCTGCGAACGGCGGCGGCCCCGGATCGGGCGCGAAAGGCGGCGGCAGATAGGCGAGAAATCCGCCCGGCACGCGCACCAAATTCTCGCTCGCCAGCGCATCGGCGGGATCCGTTATTTCATCGACGAATCTTGCGTCGAAGCAATCGAGCCCCGTGCTGGCGGGATAGCCAAGCCACGTGACCTGCACGGGTGCGGGCCGGCGCGCGAACGCCGTCAGGCGATTGCCGGTCGTATGGCCCGCGCAATCGACCAATATGTCGATCGCGTCCGCCTTCGCTTGCGCGACGAACGCGTCGTCGCTTTTGCCCGCCATATCGCGCCATTGGAGATCCAGCGCCTTGAACGCGGCGGTCACGCCGTCGGGTGCGCCGACATCCGAATAGGCGAACAACTCGACCGCTTGGCGATCATGCGCCGCCAGCAACGGGGCGAGAAAATACGCGCAGGAATGATTGGCGAAATCGGGCGAGACATAGGCCACGCGCAAACGCCGATCGGGATCGCGATCGCGCGGCGTCGAGCGCGGCGCGCGCCGGACGGGACTTGGCCAATTCGCGGCATCGGCCAAGGCTTGCGCGGGCGAAACGTTCGGATCGTAATGGCCGGAGAACAACGCGGCCGACGCGATCGCCGCGTCGTTCGGCGCCGTGCGGCGCGCCAGCGCGAAATTCGCGGATGCCTCCACGGCGCGGCCTTGCGCTTGCAGCGACAGCGCGAGCTTGGCGCGCAAATTCGCGTCCTCCCCGCCCGACAACGCGGCGGCGAAACCGTTCGACGCGGCGAAGGGCTGTCCCAACTGCAACGCCGCTTCGCCCGCCACCGCGTAGATCGGCAGGAAGCCGGGGAACCGCGCGGCGGCGTTCGCCGCGGTCAGCATCGCCCCTTCGGCGTCGCGTCCCGCCAGCAGCACCGAGGCGAGATTGACGTAAGCGCCCGGAAAATCCGGCGCCGCGGCGATCAGCGCGCGATAGCGTTCAGCGGCCGCGCGCCAATCGCCCGATAAGGCGATCGCGTTGGCGGCGGCGAATGCGGCGGCGATCTCCGGCGGCAGATTCGTCGTCATCGCGCTAATCTATCGCCGAAGAGGATTCGCGAATATGGACATTCGCAATATCGAAACGCTGGAACGTCGCGCCTTCGCCGCCTGGCCCGCCTTGCGCACGCAAACGCGCGACGGCTGGGTGATGCGTTTTGCCGACGGCCACACCAAGCGCGCGAACTCCATCAATCCCGTGGCGCCGGGTACCGGCGATCTAGCCGCCCGCATCGCGGCGGCCGAAGCCGACTACGCGGCCGCCGGATTGCCGCCGGTGTTCCGCATCACGCCGTTGGCCGAGCCCGGCCTCGACGACGCGCTGGCCGCGCGCGGCTACGCCGCCTTCGACGAAAGCCTGGTCATGGTCGGGCCCTTGCCCCCGGGGCATGCGGAACCCGACGTGACGCTCGACACCGATCCGATCGCGTCGGGCTGGCTGGCGGATTTCGGCCGCGCGACGGAAGCCGACGCCAAATCGCTTGCCACGCTCGCGCGCATGTTCGCGCATCGCGTGACGGGCACGGGTTTCGCGCGGCTGACGCGCAACGGCACGCCGCTCGCCTTCGCGATGGCCGTGCCCGACGGCGGCGATCTGGGGTTTTTCGAAGTGCTGACCGTGGCGCAAGCACGCGGCCAGGGCTTGGCGCTGCGCACATTGTCGGCGTGCTGTGCTTGGGCGACCGCGCAAGGCGCCACGCGCGCCTATCTGCAAGTGACCGCCGGCAACGCGGCCGCCATCGCCCTTTATCGCAAGCTCGGGCTCGAGACCGCGTATCGTTATTTCTATCGCGCCAAGTGAACAAAAAAAGAGGGGCCGCCGGAAATCCGGCGACCCCAAGTTCACGGAGCCGAAACGGTCGACGAGAAATCAGCGCTTCAGGTTGACCACTTCCTGGAGCATTTCGTCGGCCGTGGTGATCATGCGGGCGTTCGCCGAATAGGAGCGCTGCGCCACGATCATTTTGGTGAACTCCTGACCGATATCGGTGTTGGAGTTCTCCAAAGCGTTGGGGTTGACGCCGCCGGCTTGGCCGGTCAACGCCGCCTGGTAGCCGATGAAACCGGCCGCCGGCGAGTCGAGGAACGCTTCGCCGTTCTGACGGACCAGACCGTCGGCGTTGTTGAACGTGCCGAGCGCCAGCTGATACTGACGCAGGCGCTGACCGTTGCTGTAGGTCGAGTAGATGTTGCCGTTGGTGTCGATCGCAAGGCCGTTATACGAACCCGCCGAGTAGCCGTCGGCGAGGATGTTCGACAACGAGATCGCCGTGCCGCCGAACTGCGTCGTGCCGCCGGCGACGTTGAGCTGCGAAGCCGAGCCCGCCGTCGCGTTCGGCGCGCCGAACTCGACGTTGATCGACTGCGCGGGCGGCGGTGCGGTCAGCGAGGGCGCGCCGTAGCTGAGCACGACGCGGCCCGTGCCGGCCGTGACGGCGGCGGTGAGCTGCGTGCCCGGCGCGGTCGTGCCCGCGACGGTGATGCCCGTGAGCAAGCCCGCCGTCGTCGTCGTCGTGCCGAAGGAGAAATCGAGCGCGATGGATTCGTAGTTGTTCGGCGAACTGGTCGGCACGGTCAGCACCGCACGCCATTGCGGCGTCGTGCCGGCGGCGGACGCCGCGATCGCGTTGGTACCGGTCGTCGTGCTCGCGGCGACGCCGGGCAGCGTGCCGCCGGCGGTCGTGCGGTTGTACCAGGTCACGGACACGGGCTGCGCGGCGCCGTTGGCGTCGGTGATGGTGATCGTGCCGCCGTTGAAGACCGTGCCGGCCACCGCGTTGGACGGGATGTTCGCGGCGTAGGTCGCGTTGGCCGTCGCAAGGGCGGGCAGCTGCGAGGTGTTGATCTGCACGGGCACCAGCGCGCCCTGGTTGGGCTGCGGGTTGGGCACCGCGGTCGTGGGGCGCGGCACCGAACGCGCGAACAGATACTTGCCCGCGCCGTTGACCATGTAGCTGTTCTGGTCGAGCGAGAAATCGCCGCGGCGCGTGAACTGGCGGATGTTGTTGCCGCTGAAGCCCGACGCGTTGGTGGCGCCGTCTTCCACGGGCAGCCAGCCCGCACCCGCGATCGCGATCGAGGTCGGCGAGGCGTCCTGGATGATCGTGCCCTGCAGCGAGTTCACGAAGTCGGGGCGCGCCGTGGCGCCGCCCGGATTGAAGAAGCGTTGCGACGACGCCGAGACGTAGCTCGAGAAATTGGCGTCGATGCGCTTGAAACCGATCGTCTGCGAGTTGGCGACGTTGTCGGAAATATAGTTGATCGCGGTTTGGAAGGCATTCAAACCGCTGATCGCGGAATTCATTGCTACGGTTGCCATGGTTTCGTGCTCCTATTTTTTGAATATATATCCGGCGTTATCGCAGGAATTTGGCGAGGTTCAGGTTCAGCAAGTCGCGTGTCGTGATGTAGCTGGCTTCGAGCGAGGCCTGCACGCCCTTAATGCGCGTGCCGACTTCGCCGATATCGACGGCGACGATTTTGTCCGCCGAAATCGTGGTGGAGGTGACCGTGTCCTCTTGGATCGAGCGGATATCCTTCAGCAGCGCCTGGTTGGCGCCGTTGGTGCCCGCGACGTTGCCGAGGTCGAGCACCGCCTGCTGCAACTGCGCCTGGGCCTGCGCGTAGTATTGCTGCGCGTTGCCCGTCGGATCCTGTTGCAGATAGGTGTTCGGCGTGTTCTGCGCCCAGCGCAGCGCCATCTTGAAATTACGCAGGCCGTTGATCAGGTTCTGGAACGCGCCATGCGTGGCGCTAATGCCGAAATCGACGTTCAGGCTGTCCGACACCGATACGCGCGTCTGGGTGTAGACCCATTCGCCCGTCGCGGTGGAGGGGGCGGCCAGATCCAGCGAATTGTTGATATAGCCGGGCACGTTCGTGTTGCCGTCGCCCGCGAATTGCGCGGTGTTGACCGGCGAGGTGAACGGCACGGACTGGATGGCGTTGGCGTAGGTCGCGTTGCGCGGCGGCGAGTTGGTCGCCGCGGCGAAGCCGTTCACACCGTTGACGAGGGCCGCGTTGTCGAGGCCGGTCAGCTGCCTCATCGGCGCGGTGCTGTAGGCGTTGCCCGCGAAGACGTAGCGCTGGCCGTCGGTCGTGTTCAGGATCGACTGAATGCGGTTGAGCGCGCCATCGATCAAGGCCGCCTGCACGCCATACGTCGCCGGCGTCGTCGACTGCGCTTTCAGCAGTTCCGAGCGCATGTCGTTGCCGATATCCTGCATCGACTGGATCGACTTGGCGTAAAGATCGGTGCGGTACTGCGTCGCGTCGATCGCGCGGGTGTAGATCGTCGATTGGATCGTGATCTGGCGGTACTGCTGATAGCGCAGCGTGTCGGAAGCCAGGCCCTGCTGCTGGAAGCTGGACAGGGCGACGCCGATCAGGCCGTCGCGCTTGCGGCCCGTGGACAATTCCTTCTGCAACTGACCGAGTTCGGTCTGCTGGCTCGAAAGAATGCGCTGCGTGTCAAGCAATTGCGCGAGATTGGTCACGCCCGTGATGCTGCCGGCCATGGATTAGCCCCTTCCCAGATTGATCAGCGTGTCGAACATGGTGCGCACCGTTTGCAGCACCTGCGCGGACGCTTGATAGGCGTTTTGCAACGTCACCAGATTGGCCATTTCCTGGTCGATCGAGACGCCCACCGTGTTGCGGTAGGTCTGATCGGTCTGGTGACGCAGCGTTTCGGAATAGTCGGCCGTATTTTGCGAACCGGCGATCGAGCGCGCGGTGTAGGACACGGCCGAACCGATCGTGTTGGCGATGGTCATCGCGCCCGTCACGATGCCGGTGTTGTTCAGCGCGGCCACACCGGTCGGGATCGGGATCGGATCGAAGGTCGCCGACGTGGCCAGGTTCAACGCTTGCGACATATCGCCCGCGGCGCCCTTCTTCGTCATCACCGCGCCGTTGGCCAGCGTCGGGTTGATCTGCAGCATCGACGCCGCAGGCGGGTTGTTGCCGTAAGCCGGTTCGATCACATAGACGCTGCCGGCACCCGGCGCCGTCGTGAAGGCGGGGCTGACCGTCAGCTGGTTCGCCGTGTTGCCGGTGATCTGCGCGACTTGGCCCGCCCCCGTGCCGGAGATGATGCGCACCTGATAGGCGATGCCCGTCGCGGTCGGCTGGAAGGCGTTGACCGTCCAGGTATTGGTCGTATCGGTCAGCGTCGTCGTCGTGCCCGCCGTGGCGGCGTTCGTCATCAACGGGCCGGTGACCTGCTGGATCGTGTAGCGGCTGGTCGTATCGGTCGCGGCCAGGCCCGGCGCCGTGATCGACGTCGCGGTGTTAGCCGTGATGATCGCGGACGAGCCCTTGCCCAGACCGTCGGTGATCGTGACGCGGTAGTAGTTGGTCGCCGTCGGCGTCAGCGCGCCGAACGCGGCCGCACCGTCGGTCAAGCCGCCGCCCGCCGTGCCGACCGACGCCGTGCCCGAGGTGATCGTCGTCGCCGTCGTCGCCGAGGCGGGGATCGCCAAGGTCGAGAAGGTGAAGAAGTTCGCGGCCAGCTCGTTGCCGTAGGAGGCGCTCTTGTTGTAGGTCGAGTTGACCGTGTACGCGATCTGATTGGCGATCGCGTCGATCTGGTTGACGTATTTGCGCAAGGCGCCGTCCGACGGATCGGACGAGCCCATCACGGTCTGCGAGAAGGTCGACGTCGAGGCCTGGCTTTCGTAGCCCGCGCGCAACCGCAGCAGCGCGTCGAGCTGGCCGCCCGCGAAGGCCGTGTTCTGCACGGCTTGCGTGCCGCCGTTGATCGTGACCTGGATCTGGTTGGTGTTCGGGTTGTAGCTGAAGCTGGGCGGCACGGCGCCGGACACCAGCGTCTGGCCGCCGGCCGTCAGAACCTGCAACGCCGCGGTGCCGGTGCCGAGCACCTGGACCTTGGTGATCTTCGAAATCTGCCCGACGATTTGATCCATCTGGTCCTGCAGCTCGCCGATCGGCTGGCCCGTGGACGATTGGTTCACGAGCTGCGCGTTGATCGAGTAAGCCTGCGTGACGAGCTGGTTGAGCTGCGTCAGATTCTGGTTGATGTCGGTCTGGATCAGCGCATCGATCTGCTGGGGCTGCGCGGCGAGATTGTTGATCTCCGTCGCCAGCAGCTGACCTTGCGTCGACACCGCGCGCGCGAGCGTGGCGTTTTCCGGATTGGCTTCGTAATCCTTCCACGCCTGCTGGAACGCCTGGAACATGGTGGTCACGCGCGGCGTGCCGTCCTGGACGCTGAGGAACGAGCCGATGCGCTCCAAATACTGCTGCTGCACCGCGTTGGCTGCGGCCTCGGAGTTGCGGGCGAGCAATTCGTTCTGAAGCGTTTGGTTGACCGCGCGCGTGACCGATTGGACCGCGACGCCCGTCGGCAATCCTTGAACCGCCGGGGTGATCAGATTGACGTTCTTGCGGGTGTAGCCGGACGTCTGCGCGTTCGCGACGTTGGCCGACGCCACACGCGACTGCTGCTGCAGGGTCAGCAGCGAGCTCAGCGACGAGTTAAGGGCGGCGGACAACGACATTTTCGATCTCCAAAGCGCCCGCCGGTCGAAAGATCCGCCGTCGGGCTTGCCAAGGAATTCGCAACGCCCGTGCCAGGATAGAAATCGTTACATTTCAAGGGGGTGGTTAAAAGCGATTCACCATTCAGGGCCAATTCTGCAGGTCCGACCCGGCAGAAATTTCCGTCCATAGGGCCGGGATTGCCGCCCTGAAACGAAAAAGGCCGCCGGGGTGCCGGCGGCCTTTTCGAAGCGTTTGGGTAAGCGGCGCTTAGGCGCTGACCGACCCCATACCGGCGGCCGGGCGGCCGGCGGGAGCCGCGGCCGAGGCCGGCGCGGCGGTCGCCGCGGCGCCGGTTTGCGGCGCGAGGCCTTCCATGATCGTCTTGTTGACGTTGATCAGGGAGTCGATATCGCCCGTGCCGTCCAGCACCTGGATCGTTTCCCGGCCGACCCACAGGCCGATCCCGATGATCTGGGCGCGCAATTCCTTGGGCAGCTTGTTGCCCTCGCTCGACAGGTCGACGATGAAGGCGTCCCACACCTTCTTGTTCCACAGCATGGCGTCGACGAAATCCGACGTGCCGCGCTTGCCGCTGTCGCGCGCTTTGGTCAGGGCGGCGGTCACCTGCCCCAGCAGGCGATACTCCAGCGAACGCGGATTTTCGGTCGCGTTCTGTACTTTACCGTAAGCCTGGTAGCCGCTCATCTTCGACCCCTTGGATCCCGTTCTGTCGCCGGGGGCACCCGCCCCCGATTTCGGCGCCTTATAGAATGCGCGAAAAGATTAACGATAAGATTAAGGGAAAGCGCGGGAATTTGCACCCGTCCTTATAATCCACCCATGGCCGAATCGATTCTCGCGCAGGCGATGGCCCATCATCAGGCCGGCCGCCTTAACGAAGCGCATGCGCTTTATATGGAAGCGCAAGCCGCCGCCCCATCCGATCCGGCCATTCCCCATCTGCTGGGCGTACTGCTTTATCAAGCGGGCCATGCGATGGAGGGGCTCGCCCAGATCGATCGGGCGATCGGGCTGTCGCCCAGGGTAGCGCCCTTCCATCTCAATCGCGCCAATGTGCTGATCGCATTGGGCCAGAATGCCCCCGCCCTTGCCGCAGCGCACACCGCGTTGACGCTCGATCCCAATCTCGCCCCCGCCCGCGCGATGCTGGCGCGCGCCGCCTTGACGGGCGGCGACAACGCCACCGCGATCGCGCATTTTACGATCCTCGCCACCGGCAATCCAGGCGACGTGCAAGCGTGGCTGGGCCTCGCACTCGCCAAACACGCGCAAGGCGATGCCGCCGCCGCGATCGACGATTACCGTCGCGTGCTGACGCTTGCGCCCGGCGAGATTGCGGCGATCAACGGGCTGGGGGCGGCACTCCTCGATCTCGGTCGCGCGTCGGAAGCCTTGGGCGTGCTCGCCCCCGCCGCCGAGTGCGGTTGGGGACCGCTGGTCGCCAATCTCGGCAATGCGCGCCGCGCGATGGGCGATATCGACGGTGCCATCGAAGCGCTGAAACGCGCGGCCGCGCTCGAACCCAACAACGCGATCACGCTGGCCAATCTCGGCGCGATGCTGACCGAGCGCGGCGATATTTCGGGTGCCCGCGATGCGTGTCTTGCGGCGTTGAAAGCCGATCCCGGCCATGGCCCCGCCCGCGCCAACCTCGCCGCCGCGATCCTCGATGCGGGCGATGCCGTCGCCGCGCGCAACGAATGGGAAGCGATCGCCGGCGATCCGATCGCCGGCGCCAACGCGCTTTACGCCAGGCTGTTCGATCCCGCAATCACGCGCGAACGGGCCCGCGACGCCGCCACGCAATGGGCCGCACGTCATTACCCGCAAACGCCACCCGCCCCCGCTTTGCGCAAACGCGACGGCAAATTGCGTGTGGGCTTCGTGTCGCCCGATCTGCGTTCGCATTCGGTCGCGTGGTTTCTGCTGCCTTATCTGGCCGCGCGCGCGAAGGATAAGATCGCGCTTTACGCCTATTCCGAACTCGCCAACGAAGACGCGATCAGCGCCAAGCTGAAACCCGGCTTCGATCAATGGCGCACGACGATCGGCCAAAATGCGGACGCCGTGGCCGCGCGTATCCGCGAAGACGGGATCGACGTTCTGGTCGATCTTGCGGGTCATACCGCGGGCAATCGGCTGGATGTGTTTGCCCGCCGCCCCGCTCCCGTGCAGGCAAGCTGGCTCGGCTATGCCGATCCCACCGGTTTGCCCGCGATCGATTGGCGCTTGAGCGATGCGATCTGCGATCCCGAGCCGCAAGCGGGCCCCGAAGCGCCGTGGTTGATGCCGCAGGGCATTCATTGCTACGCGCCTCCCGAGGGCACGCCCGAGCCGCGCGTGAGCGGAAACGCCGCCCCTGTCTTCGGCTCGTTCAATATCTGGCCGAAGCATTCGGCGCCGTGCTTGGCATTGTGGGCCGAGATTCTGCGCCAAATTCCGGAAGCGCGGCTTGTTCTGAAGAACCGCGCTTTAACCGATCCTGCGGTCGCCCAAGCCGCGCAGGCGCAGTTCGAGAAACTCGGCGTCGCGCGCGATCGCGTCACTCTGCTGTCGCGGGTCGAAAATCCGCGCGCCCATCTCGACCTTTATAACGGCATCGACGTGGCGCTCGACACCTTCCCTTATAACGGCGTCACGACGACCTGCGAGGCTTTGGCGATGGGGGTACCCGTCGTCACGCTGTTGGGCACGCGGCCGGCGGGTCGCACAGCCGCCGCCCTGCTGACCCGTGCGGGTCATCCCGAATGGATCGCGCATGATCCCGACGCCTATATACGTGTGGCGGTCGAACTCGCGCGCGACGCGGGCAAGCGTGCCGCTTTGCGCGCCGCGCTGCGTGGCGAGATTTCGCGTCGCGAATTGGGCGATGCGCAACGCTTTGCGCGCGATCTCGACGGCGCATTCCTGGCGATGGCGGAAGCGCGCGAACGGGAAAAAACTGCCGGGTGAATTCTTCCGCGCAGGTCTTTTTCGCCGCCTTGGCCGGAGCGTAAATCACGTTATTTCAATGCGTTAGTTATTGGCCTCGGGCTTGCTGAGAAGGGGAAGACCAAAAACCCCGAACGCGAGTTCGCACCAATGGATTTGTCCGCCCTCGAGAGCCTGCTGCGTACCGACAACGGCCAGGCCAGCCAGCCCCGCCGCTTCGCCGACAATTCGGGCGAGCGCTTCGCCCAGTTGCTGGGCCAGGCGGATAACAAGTCGCGTTCCGCCGCCCCCACGGCCACGCGCCGCGAAACGCGCAACGAGGATTTCAGCGCCCGCCCGCAGCGCAACGATCGTCCGGAACGCGCCGAGCGGCCCGAGCGTAACGAGCGTCCGGAAAAGGTGGAGCGTCCCGAGAAGACCGATCGCCCCGCGCATGCCGAGAAGGCGCCGGCCGAAAAGGCCCACGCGGAAAAGGTGCACGCGGAAAAGGTGCACGCCGATAAAGCGGCCGCCGAGAAACCCGTTTCCGACAAGGCCGAGCCCGTGACGGAGGCCGACGCGAAAGATACGGACGTCGTCGTCGCAAAGCCGGCCGACAACGCCGCCGCCGACGAGGCGAGCGTCGACACGGATACGCAAGCCAAGATCGAAACCGCCGATGCCGACGCGAATGTGTCGACCGGCGTGTCGCCCGAACTGGTGAAGATGTCGGCCCTTGCCGCCGCGCACCAGATCGGCCTGATGATGGCCAAGATGAACGGCGAAGCGGGCGAAACCCCGGTCGAGGGCGGCGAAGCCGTCGTCGCCGCCGGCGCGGACGCCAAGGCCGCCAAGCAACAGCTCGAACTCGCGACCGGCGCCCATCCCGGCGTGAAGCCGCAAGCGGCCGAAGCGATCGAAGAGGATTTCGCCGACTTCGTGATGCGGGGTGCGGCCAATCCCGCCGTGATAGCCGCCGCCGCCGCGAACGACGACGGCGAAGCCAAGGCGGAGGCCAAAGTCGACGCGAAGGCCGATGCCAAAGGCCAAATGATCGTCACGCTGTCGCAGCCGATGGCGATGGCCGCCCCGGTCGCTCCCGTCGTGGCGCTGGCCGTGCAGGCGAGCGCGCAAGCGCAATCCGGCAACGGCGAAATCACGCTCGACGCCGACAAGGCGGCCAACGCCGCCCTCGCCGGCGACGACAAGGCCAAGCCCAGCGTTAAGCCCGCCGACGCCAATCCGATGTTCGGCCAAGCGCTCGACCGCGCGCAAAACGCCCAAGCGACGCAAAGCACGGCCGACGCCAAGCCCCGCGCGCCGATCGTGCCGCCGCATGAACAAGTCGCCGTGCATGTGCGCAAGGCGGTCGACGACGGCCACAACCAGATCACGATCCGCCTCAACCCCACCGAACTCGGCCGCATCGACGTCAAGCTCGAAGTCGGCCGCGACGGCACGCTGCGCGCGTCCTTCGCCGCCGAACAGGCCCACACGCTGGAAGCCTTGCGCAACGACAGCCGCCAACTCGAACGCGCGTTGCAGGAAGCCGGTCTTAAACCCGATGCGGGCGGCCTGAACTTCTCGATGCGCGGCGACAACCGCGAGAACGCGCAAGCCTTCGCCGATCTGGGCCGCGATCAGCGCGGCCGCGCCGGTCGCGACGGCGGCGACGACAATGCGTCCACCGCCGCTCCCGCCCCCATCCACGCCAATTACCGCGCGGCCCGTCGGGCCGCCGGCGGCCTCGATCTGGCCGTCTGATTTTCAGGAGATAGAACCATGTCCGGCTCCATCACCACCAACTACGCCAGCGGCGGCGCCGCGACCGGCGCCTCGGCGGCTTCCGCCGCGACCTTCGGCAAGAACTTCGACACGTTCCTGAAATTGCTGACCGCGCAGTTGCAGAACCAGAACCCGCTTTCGCCGATGGACACGACGCAGTTCACCCAGCAGCTCGTCCAGTTCTCGTCGGTCGAACAGTCGATCCGCCAGAACCAGAATCTGGAAACGCTGATCGCGCTGCAGAAGAGCTCTCAGGCGGGCAACGCCGTCAGCTATATCGGCAAGGAAGTCGATCTCAACGGCAGCGTCGTCGGCCTCGTCGACAGCGTCGGCGTCGTCACCTACGAACTGCCCGAGGAAGCCTCGCGCACGATCATCAACATCTACGACAAGGACGGCGCACTGGTCCGTCGCATGGAAGGCACCAACAAGGCCGGCCGCAACGCCGTCGAGTGGAACGGCACGTCGGATACCGGCGCGCAAGTCCCCGACGGCGACTACAAGGTCGAAGTCGTGGCGCAGAACGCGGCCGCGCAGAACATCACCGTCAAGACGGTCATCACCGGCGTCGTGTCGGACGTGCGCTTCATCAACGGCACCACGATGCTGACGGTCGATGGCGTCACCCTGCCGCTGAGCCAACTGGGCGCCGTGCGCGGCACGGCCCCCACGCCGAGCTGAGCGGAGGTTTAGCTAATGTCGACGCGCATCGCCCACGCCGCAGCTTTGGCCGCCGCCAGCCTCGCCGCGCGCGAGGCAGCGGGAATGCGCGCGGGCGGTGCGTCTTTCGCCAAGCTGCTCGACGGTTTCGCCGAGCCTTTGTGGACCGACGCGAACACCCGGCGCGCGGCGAGCGGCGATTGGCGGACGGACGGCGCCTATCAGGTCAAACTGCCGCGGGGCGGCGAAGCGCATGTGCTGGTGTGGCGCGCCACACCGGGCGGCAAGCCGCTGGTCGTCGAACCGTTGCTGCTGCGCCATTCCGCCCAGGCTTGGGAACGGCTGCTGCCCGCCCCGGACGAAAATTCGCGCAAACCCGTCGCGACCGGCTTCGCGGTCATGGACGATGGCGGCGTGCGCGCCGAATACGAATTCCTGTGGCGCTTCGTGCCCGGCATCGGCTGGCGGTCGGATCCCGATCCGCATGCCGACGAGCCGGGCCTATCGCGCGTGCGCCCCGCCCCCTTCGCGGCGATCGGCGCGCTCGACCCCATCGTGGCGCGCGATCCTTCCGCGTGGCTGCGCGACTGCGGACGGTGCAAGCGCTACACGCTCGGCCGCCGCGATTTGACTTTGACTTTGCTTTTATGCCCGCACGATTGCCTCAAGCCCGGAGAGCCCGGATGAACACCGACGACGTCAACGATTGCTTAAGCGCGCTTCCCCTAGAGTCCGGCGCATTCCGCCCTTATGACGGCGCCGCCGCCGAGTTCATGACCGAAACATCTTCGCGCCCCTTTGCCACGTTCGACGCACCGACATTCCGCATGGCGGAACAAAAGGCGGTATCTTCGAACCGCAAGCCGATCGCCCTGCCCGCACCCGGCACCCAGCGCTGGGTGGTCCGGCGCAAAGCCGCGATCGTCGAGGCCGTAAAAGCCGGCCAATTGACCGCCGAGGACGCCTGCCGGACCTATTCGCTGTCGGCCGAGGAATTCCAATCCTGGCAGCGGCTGATCGAACGCCATGGCACACGGGGCCTGCGGACGACACGGCTGAAGGAATACCGGGCGAAGGGCGAAAGTTAACGCTCCAATTTGACTCTAGAGTCTGCCGCTAGAGTCTTCGTGAATCGGCAAAAATTTCCTACTTGGTGGGAAAATTCTGCCGGGTATTAACCTTCTCTTCACGCATCTTCCCTACGATACTTATCAAAGTTTGGATAAAATTGTGCCAATTCCGGCGCCATCGTTTTCCAAACTTTGATTGGTTTTTCGGGCAGTTAGCTCGATTTCGCGCGAAATCGAGCCAGCCGGTCGAGGGAAGAGCAAAATGGGCGGATTCGGCGAGACTTTGCGGCAATTAGGGCCGCTGCGCTTGTCCTTGCTGGGCGCGGTAGCGGTCGGCCTGCTGGGATTTTTCTTTTTCTTTTCCATGCGGCTGTCTCAGCCGCCGATGGGTCTCCTTTATAGCGATCTGGCGCCCCAGGATGCGGCACAGATTACCGCACGCCTGGAGCAGCAGCAGGTTCCTTTCGAGCTGCGCAACGGCGGCAACACCATCATGGTGCCGGACGACCGCGTCTTGCGCCTGCGTTTGAGCTTCGCCGAGACGGGCATCCCGCGCGGCGGCTCGATCGGTTACGAAATTTTCGACCGCGGCGAAGCGCTCGGCCAAACCAACTTCATGCAGCAGCTGAATCAGGTGCGCGCGCTCGAAGGCGAGCTCGCGCGCACGATCAGCGCGTTGCAGCCCGTGCAGAACGCGCGCGTGCATTTGGTCGTGCCGCGCCGCGATCTGTTCAATCGCGAGCGCCAGGAACCGACCGCGTCGGTCATCATCCGCATGCGCGACGCGAATAACCGCCTGCCGCGCCAGCAGGTCCAGGCGATCCAATCGCTCGTCGCCGCCGCCGTGCCGGGGCTTCGTCCCGTGCGCGTGTCGGTGATCGACGATCGCGGCAATCTGCTCGCGCGCGGTCAAGCCGAAGGCGACGATCCCACGGCGCTCAACAACTCGGCCGAGGAACTGCGCCGCGGTTACGAACAGCGCTTGTCGCGCACCATCGAGACGGTGCTCGAGCGCGTCGTCGGCCCCGGCAAGGTGCGCGCGGAAGTGTCGATCGATCTCGATTTCGACCGCATCGTCACCAACAAGGAAAGCTTCGATCCCGACGGCCAGGTCGTGCGCTCGACCCAGACGGTCAGCGAGAACAACGAAGCCTCGGAACAAGCCGCCCAAGTCACGGTGCAGAACAATTTGCCCGATAGCGGCCAGGATTCGGGCGGGCCCCGCACCACCAATCGGGGCACGCGCACCGAGGAAACGACGAATTTCGAAATCACCAAGACGGTGACGCAGCATGTGCGCGAGCAGGGCGTGATCCGCCGCTTGACCGCCGCCGTGCTGGTCGACGGCAACACGACCGGCACCGGCGGCGAACGCCAATGGCAGCCGCGTTCGGAAGAGGAAATGCAGCGTTTGACGTCGCTGGTGCGCACCGCCGTCGGCTACGACCAGCGCCGCGGCGACACGCTCGAGCTCGTCAATCTGCAATTCTACGCGCCCGAGGAATTGCCCGTCGATACGACGGAGCCGGGCCTGTTCGATTTCTCGAAACAGGACATCATGCGCATCGCCGAAGTCTTCGTGATGGCGATCGTCGCGTTGCTGGTCATCCTGCTGGTCGCGCGTCCGATCATCAACCACGTGCTGAAATCGGCGCAGGAGAAGCGCGAGCAGGAACGCGCGGCGGCCGAGCAAGCGGCGGCGCAAGCCCAGCTGCTGCCCGGTGCGGCCGGCGGCATGCCCGGCGCCTTGGGCGGACCCGCCCCCGGCATGGAAGGCCCCAGCGAGATCGAACAGATGATCGACATCGCCCAGGTCGAAGGCCGCGTGCGCGCATCGTCGATCAAGAAGATCGGCGAGATCGTCGAGAAGCACCCCGAAGAGGCCGTCGCCATTCTTCGCACCTGGATGTACCAGGAAACCTGATCGGATAGGCGTATAGACAAATGACCCTTCCGCAATATCGCTCGCCCAGCACGCCGCCGCGCCGCCGCGTGAACCCGCAAGGGGCCCAACGCGCCGCCGCGTTGCTGCTCGCCCTCGACGAAACGGCCGCCTCGCGCCTCGCCGCCGCGTTGGACGCGAACGAGCTTTCCGCCCTGACGGGTGCGATGAAAACGCTCGAACCGCTCGACGCTTCGGAACTCGAAGCGCTGATCGATCGCTTCGCCAACGAAACCGCCGTGCGACTTTCGGTCTAAGGAAACGCGATGCCCGCCATCAGCAAATTCCTGTTCGAAGAAGAATTCACCGGTGCCGTCGGCGACGACGGCCAGCCCGCGCCGGTCGTCGTGCGCCGCAAGCCCAAGCATTTTTCCGAAGCCGAAGTCGACATCTTCAAGAAGAACGCGTTCGAGGAAGGCAAGCTCGCCGGCTACGAACAGGGCCGGCAAGAAGCGCTGTCGGATGCCGCATCGCTGACCGCGCAAGCGCTGGCCGCCATCGGCGCCACGCTGCCCGAAGCGGTCGAAGCCGCCCACCGCGCGCGCGAGGAAGCCGCCGCCGGGGCCGTCACCGCGATGGGCGCCATGGCGCGCAAACTTTTGCCCGCGATGGCCGATCAGCGCGCGATCGAGGAGATCGAAGCCCTCGCCCGCGATTGCCTTTCGCGCCTGGCCGAAGAGCCGCGCATCGTCGTCAAGGTCGCCCCCGACCTCGCCGAGGCGGTGCGCGCCAAGCTCGAAACGCTCGGCACCCAGTACGGGTTCGCCGGACGCTTGGTCGTCATGCCGGAACCCGGCCTGCCGATCACCGACACGCGCATCGAATGGGCCGACGGCGGGGCCGAACGCAACGTCGCCGATATCTGGAAGGAAATCGAAGACGCGATCGAACGCTACTTGGCGATGAAGCCGGGTGCGGGCGCGTCTTGAACCTATAAAGGAGAACATCAATGGCCGACGAAAAGCCGAATTTCGACGATCTCGACATGGCCAAGGCCATGGCGGGCGATCCCGCGATGGCCGCAGCCGCGGCGAACGCGGCGGGCGGCGACGCCCAGCGCCAGGCGCGCACCGCCAAGGAGCTGGAAGCCGTCTACGACATTCCCGTCACGGTTTCCGCCGTGCTCGGCAAGGCGACGATGCAGGTCAACCAGCTCCTCAAGCTGGGTCGCGGCGCCGTCGTCGAACTCGACCGCAAGGTCGGCGAAGCGATCGACATCTACGTCAACAACCGTCTCGTCGCGCGCGGCGAAGTCGTGGTCGTGGACGAACGCCTGGGCGTGACCATGACCGAAATCGTCAAGGTCGATCGCTCCTAAGCCGAAAGTAGACACCATGCGCTTGCTGATCGTCGGCACACTTTCGGGACAGGTCTCCACCGCGGCCAAAATCGCCATCGCGCGCGGCGCGAAGGTGAGCCAGGTCGACAGCGTCGAGCGGGGCATGGAAGCCTTGCGCGGCGGCAAGGGGGCCGATCTCGTCATGGTCGACGTGGGCCTGGATGTCGGCGCCTTGGTCGAAGGCCTGCGCGCCGAGCGCATCCACGTGCCGGTCGTCGCTTGCGGCATCGGCACCGATTCCGCCGCCGCCGTGCGCGCGATCAAAGCGGGGGCGAAGGAATATATCCCCCTGCCCCCGGAACCCGAGCTGATCGCCGCCGTGCTGGCGGCCGTCACCGAGGAAAGCTCGGCGATCGTGTTCAAGGACCCGGCGATGGCCGATACGCTGCGCCTGGCCGATCGCGTCGCCGCGTCGGACGCGTCGATCCTGATCACCGGCGAAAGCGGCACGGGCAAGGAGCTGATGGCGCGCTATATCCACGCCAAAAGCAAGCGCGCGGGTGCGCCGATCATCTGCGTGAACTGCGCGGCGATCCCCGACAATCTGCTGGAAAGCGAATTGTTCGGCCACGAAAAGGGCGCCTTCACCGGCGCCGTCGCGCGCCGCGTGGGCAAGTTCGAAGAAGCCGATAGCGGCACGCTGTTCCTCGACGAATTGGGCGAGATGGATATGCGCTTGCAGGCGAAGCTGCTGCGCGCGATCCAGGAACGCGTGATCGACCGCGTGGGCGGCACCACGCCGATCAAGGTCGATATCCGCATCCTCGCCTCGACCAACCGCGATCTCGAAGCCGAAGTGCGCGCCGGCCGCTTCCGCGAAGATCTCTATTTCCGCCTCAACGTCGTCACACTGCGCTTGCCGCCGTTGCGCGCGCGCCCGGCCGATATCGAGGTGCTGGCCGACCATTTCCTGCGCAAATACGCCGAAGCCAACGGCGCCGAGGCGCGCGAGATCGCGCCCGAAGCCAAAGCGATGCTGCGCGCGCATGCGTGGCGCGGCAATGTGCGCGAACTCGAGAACACCATCCATCGCGCGGTGCTGCTGTCCAAGGGCCCGACCATCGGCGCGGAAGCGATCGTCCTGCAAGGGGCCACGCGCGCCGACGACCGTCCCGCCCCGACCGCCGCATCGCAAAGCGGCGGCGCGCAAACGGCACCCGGCGGTCCGAAGCCGGGTCTCGTCGGCCGCACGGTCGAAGACGTCGAGCGCGAGCTGATCATCGACACGCTGAGCCATTGCCTTGGCAACCGCACGCACGCGGCGAATATCCTGGGAATTTCGATCCGCACGCTGCGCAACAAGCTGAAGATCTATTCCGACCAAGGCTTCGCGCCGCCGCCCCCGCAAGGCGGCGAGCCGCGCGCGGCGTTCTGATCGGATAAACGCGCATGGCAGAACCCGCCGCCGCCGAAGCCCCGCCGCCCGATACCGGCGGCGCCGCGCAAGGCCCGAGCTTGATGGACCGTCTGAACGGCCTTGGCCGTCAGACGGACATCATGCTGGCGCTGGGCGTGTTCGGCATCGTCCTGGTTCTGCTGATTCCGCTGCCGACATGGCTGCTCGACATCTTCCTCGCGTTGTCGATCACCTTCTCGGTCCTCATCCTGCTCGTCTCGCTGTTCATCCAGCGGCCGCTGGATTTCAGCTCCTTCCCCACCGTCCTGCTGATTTCGACGCTGATGCGCTTGGCGCTGAACCTCGCCACCACGCGTCTCATCCTCAGCCACGGCCACGAAGGCCCGCAAGCCGCGGGTGCGGTCATTCAGGCCTTCGGCGCGCTGCTGATGGGCGGCAGCTTCATCATCGGCGTGATCGTGTTCGCGATCCTGGTGATCGTGAACTTCGTCGTCATCACCAAGGGTTCGGGGCGTATCGCGGAAGTGTCCGCGCGCTTCACCTTGGACGCGATGCCCGGCAAGCAGATGGCGATCGACGCCGATTTGTCGGCCGGTTTGATCGACGAAGGCACGGCGCGCAAGCGCCGCCAGGAGCTGGAGGACGAAAGCCAGTTCTTCGGCTCGATGGACGGTGCCGCGAAATTCGTGCGCGGCGACGCCGTCGCCGCCTTGCTCATCACCTTCATCAATATCGTCGCGGGCCTCATCATCGGCACGACGGCGCACGGCCTCAACTTCGCCCAGGCCGCGCAATATTACACGCTGCTGACCATCGGCGACGGTCTGGTCAGCCAGGTTCCCGCCCTCATCACCTCGATCGCCGCCGGCTTGCTCGTGACGAAGTCGGGCGTGCGCGGTGCGGCCGACAAGGCGCTGATCGGCCAGCTCGGCGGCTATCCCAAGGCGCTGGTGCTGTGCTCGATCCTGACCGGCGCGCTTGCGGTCATGCCGGGCCTGCCCTTCCTGCCTTTCGCGATTCTGTCGGCGGCGGCCGGATACGCCGGCTATGTGATGCTCGAGAACGTCAAGAAGACGGAAGTCGAAGCCGCGATCCAGAAGCAGATCGCCGACACGCCCCCGCCGCCGCCCGAAGAACCGATCCAGGCGTCGCTGCATATCGATTTGATCCGCCTCGAACTCGGCTACGGCCTGTTGTCGCTGATCAACGCCGACAAGGGCCAGAAGCTGACCGACCAGATCAAGGCGCTGCGCCGCCAGCTCGCCGCCGATCAAGGCTTCGTCATGCCGTCGGTGCGCATCCAAGACAATATGCAGCTGCCGTCGACCGAGTATTGCATCCGCATCAAGGAAATCGTCGCGGGCCGCGGCGATCTGCGCCCCGGTCAATTGCTGATCATGGACCCGCGCGGCGATACGATCCCGCTGCCGGGCGAGGCGACGAAGGAACCGACATTCGGATTGCCCGCGATGTGGGTCGACGAAGCCTTGCGCGAAGAAGCGATGTTCAAGGGCCTGACGGTCGTCGATCCGCAAACCGTGATCACCACGCATCTGACCGAGATCGTGAAGGACCATATGTCCGATCTGCTTTCCTATTCGGAAACGCAGAAGCTGCTCGACGACCTGCCCAAGGAACACAAGAAGCTGGTCGAGGAGCTTATTCCCTCGTCGATCACCGTCGGCGGCTTGCAGCGCACGTTGCAGAACCTGCTGGCCGAACGCGTGTCGATCCGCGATCTGCCCGCGATCCTCGAGGCCGTGTCGGAATCGGCCGGCCATACGCGCAACATCACCGCGATCACCGAACATGTGCGCGCCCGCCTCGCCCGCCAAATCTGCGAACAGAACTCGGCCGACGGCCAGTTCATCCCGCTGGTCACGCTGGGGCCGGAATGGGAGCAGAGCTTCGCCGAATCCATCGTCGGCCAGGGCGACGATCGCCAATTGTCGATGCCGCCGTCGCGCTTGCAGGAATTCATCCAATCGGTGCGCACGGTGTTCGAACGCCACGCCCTGATGGGCGAAAGCCCGGTGCTGCTGACCAGCCCCCTGGCGCGGCCCTTCGTGCGCTCGATCATCGAACGCTTCCGTCCCGCGACGGTCGTGATGTCGCAGAACGAAATCCATCCGCGCGCGCGGATCAAAACCGTCGGCTCGATCTGAGGACGAATGTAAATGCGCCTCAAATCCTACACCGCCGCCACCGCCGAAGACGCGATCGCCCAGATCCGCCGCGAATTGGGCGACGAAGCCTTGGTGGTGTCGACCGAAACGCAAGGCGATCTGGTGCGCGTCGTCGCGGCGCTGGAAGCCGCCCCCGACGCGCCCGAGCCCGCTTACGAGCCGCGCGACGTGGCCGAGCTCGAGGACGAATTCGAAGCACCGCAAGGCCCGGCCTTCGGTCGTGCGCGTCCGCAGCCGCCCGAAGCCGATCCGATCGATCAAATCCTCGCCTATCACAACGTGCCGCCGATGCTCCGTCGGCGCGTGCTCGACGGCCCGTCGCTGGGCCGGCGCGCGGGCATTCCCAGCGTGGGGGCGGCGCTGGCCAAGCGTTTGGCGGGTCTTTACCGTTTCGATCCGCTGATGCGCCGCACGTCCGGCGCCCCCCTCGTCATTGTCGGCCCGCCGGCGTCGGGTAAAACGCTGGTCGCCGCCAAGATCGCCACCCAAGCCGTGCTCGACGGCGAGCCCGTGCGCCTCATCACCTGCGATCGCAATTCGGCGGGCGGCGTGCCGGCCCTCGCGTCTTTCGCCAATATCCTGGGTATCGACTTCGACATCGCCGAAGCGCCCGAAGACCTCGCGCGTTTCGTGCGCGCGTCGCGCAACGATGCGCTGCTGATCGTCGACACCGCCGCCGCGAACCCGTTCTCGCAGGCCGAGATCGCCGCGACCGCGCGCTTCGTCGTCGCGTCGGGAGGCGATGCGTTGCTCGCCTTGCCCGCCGGGCTCGATCCGATCGAAAGCGTGGAGATCGGCGAATCCTTCACCAAGACCGGCGCCACGCGCATCGTGCCCACAAGGCTCGACGCCGCGCGGCGCATGGGCGGCCTGCTCGCCGCCGCCGCGTCCGGCACCTATTCCTTCGCGGAGGCGGCGGTGTCGCCGTCCCCCGCCGACGCCCTCGAACCGCTCGACGCCGAGCGTTTCGCCCGCATCCTCGTCGCTTCCGCCAATGCGATCCGGCGCGAAGCCCAAACGGAGGCCGTATCGTGAGCACCGTCCATGCCCTGAACTTCGCCTATCGCGATGCCGCCGATCCGGCGGACACGCCGCAAGCGCGCCAAGGTCTCGGGATCGTCGCCGTCGCCTCGGGCAAAGGCGGTGTGGGCAAAACCTGGTTCTCGATCACGCTGGCCGCGTCGCTCGCGCGAAAGGGCTTGAAGGTACTGCTGTTCGACGGCGATCTGGGCCTTGCGAACGTCGACATCCAGCTCGGCCTGTTCCCGCAGCGCGACCTCGGCCATTATTTCTCGGGCTCCCATCCGCTGCGCGAATGCGTGACCGCTTATGGGGCCGGCAATTTCGACATCCTGGCCGGGCGCTCGGGCTCGGGCAATCTCGCCACGCTGCCCCAAACGCGCTTCGCGCAATTGGTCCGCGATCTTTACGAACTCTCGGCCGATTACGACGCGACGATCATCGATCTGGGGGCGGGCATTGAGGCGCATACGCGCGGCCTCGCCGCCCTCTCGCGCACTTGCGTGATCGTCACCAACGACGAGCCGACGTCGCTCACCGACGCGTATGCGTTCGTCAAAGTGCTGACGATCAACCGCCAGCGGACCGATGTGCGCGTCGTGGTGAATTGCACGTCGAACCCGACGCAAGGCCAGCGCATTCACGAAACGCTCGCCAAGGCCTGCCGCGAATTCCTGAAATTCGAGCCCGGCCTGCTCGGCACCGTGCGCCGCGACGGCCGCGTGCGCGACGCGATTCACGCCCAGACGCCGCTGCCCGTGCGCCATCCCGGCGCCAACGCGGCGGTCGATGTCGAAGCGATCGCGCAGCGCCTGATCGACCGCGTCTGAGCGTGCGGTGAGCGGCTCGATCCTCCCGCCGGGGATGGGTGCGGCCGCCGCCACGACGGCGACGACGGTAAGCGCGCAGGATTTCCAGCGCGTCGTCGCACAAGTCACGCAGCTTCCCGCCGATCTGCGCAACGCGATCATGGCCGCGAACCAGCAAATGTCGCTGGCCAAAGTGATCGGCCAGATGCCGCCGCAGATGCCGGTCGTGCAAGGCCAGGTCCAGGGCACGGACCAGAACGGCGCGACGCTGATCCAGACCCAGCAAGGTCAGGTCGCGGTCAAGCTGCCGATGCCCTTGCCGCAAGGGGCGACGGTCACGCTGGCACTGGGCGGCACGCCGCAAGCGCCGCAAGCCCAGGTGCAGCAGGTTCAACAACCGCCCGCCCAAGCCGCGCAAACCGCGCAAACCGCGCAAACCGCGCAAACCGTGCAGCCGCAGCAACAGGCGCCGCAAGCCCCGATCACCCAGATCGCGCAGACGGCGACGCAGGCTCAACCGACGGTGCAGGCAAAGGCAACGCTGATCGCGGCCCCGACCAATCCGCAACCGTCGCCCTCCGCCCCGCAAGCGGCGGCGACACCCGCACAGACCGTGCAGGTCGGGCAAAGCGTTCAGGTTCGCGTGCTGCCCGAAGGGGCTGCCGCGCAAACCACGCAAGCGGCACCGCAAGCGCCCGCCTCGAATTTCGGGCAGACATTGACCGCGCGCGTCGTGGCGCACACGGCGGGCGGCCAGACGATGCTGGAAACCTCGCTGGGCCGTTTCGCGCTGCAATGGCCGCAAGGCGTGCCCAAACCCGCCGAGGGCGCGCGCCTGGCGCTCGAAGTGACGCTGCCGCAACTCGCCAAGAACATCGTCGCGGGCGACGTGCCCTTGAAATCGGGGGCCGCGCTATCGCGCGATTGGCCGTCGCTCAAAGACGCGATCAAGGTGCTGAGCGACACCGATCCGGGCCTTGCCAAGCGCGTGCTCGACGACGGTTTGCCGCGGCCGGGGCCGAAACTCGCCACGCAAGTTCTGTCGTTCCTGTCGGGCGAGCGCACCGATGCGCGCGCGTTGCTGGGCGAACAGGTCACGACGGCGTTGGAGCGCGCCGGGCGCGGCGACGTGCTGCAACGCCTGGATGGCGATCTCAAGGAAATGCAGCGTCAAGCCAATGCGCCGGGCGATTGGCGTGCCGCCTATGTGCCCGTGTGGGACGGGCAGAACCTGTCGCAGATGCGCCTGTTCTCGCGCCGCGAAACCAAGAAGGACGCGCAAGGCCGCAAGACCGAGCGTTTCATCGTCGAACTCGATTACAGCCAGTTCGGCGAGGTGCAGGTCGATGGCTTGATGCGCAAGCCGTCGCTCGATTTGATCTTGCGCACGCATACAGCGATCCCGCCCGATATGCGCGACGAAATCGAAGTCGTATTTTTGGAAGGCTGCTCGCTCGCGGGCCTCGCGGGCAAAATCTATTTCCAATCGATGGCGAAGTTTCCGGTCAATCCGGTCGAGGAAATCGCCAAGCAAGATCGCGGGATGATGGCCTAAAGGCCTTCCGTCCCCGCCTGATTGCGGCGATGCATGTTGAGGCTGATTTCGTCCATCGCGATCGTCGCCTTGCGGTCGGCGGCTTCCTTGTCCGACTTTTTGCGCAGGTCGAGCGCGATCTGATAACGCTTCAGTTCCTGGAACGCCTCGGCCATCGCGTCGCGCGCCTGTTCCAGCATCGGCTGCAACGCGGCGAGCTGGCGCTCCAGCTCCTTGCGCCGATGGATCGTCCCTTGCGCGTAGCCCGAATAGGCGAAAGCGCCCGCCTCCAGCTCGCGCGACAAGGATTGCTCGCGGCGCTTTTCTTCCTCGAGCTCGTCGAGCTTGCGCTTGATCTCCTCCTCGCGTTCCTGCAACGCGTTGAGTTCGCGGCGCCGGTCGTTGAGCGCGGCGTCCGACAGGCGGATCAGCGAGTTGAGGCCTTTGTAGTTCCCGGCCATTTAATCAGCGCGCGTGGGCGCGTTCTTCGGTTTCGCCGCCGACGATCATCGGATCGTCCATGCCGAGGATCTCGGCAAGCTGGCTATACCCGTCCTGCAGCAGCGAATGTTCGCGCTTGCCCTGCTTCAGGAACGCCTCGATCGACGGATTGAAATGGATCGCCTCGTCGACCATCGGGTCGGAGCCGCGCCGATAGGCGCCAAGGCGGATCATTTCGGCCATGTCTTCGTATTGCGACATCAACGCGCGCGCGCGCTGGACGACGGCGTTTTCCGCCGGCGTGTTGCAGCCCGGCATGGTTCGCGAGACCGAGCGCAGAATATTGATCGCGGGATAGCGCCCGCGCTCGCCGATCGCGCGGTCGAGGATGATATGCCCGTCGAGAATGCCGCGCACCGCGTCGGAAATCGGTTCGTTCGTATCGTCGCCCTCGACCAGCACGGTGAAGAGGCCCGTGATCGAGCCATGGCCGATGCCCGGCCCCGCGCGTTCCAGCAGGCGCGGCAACTCGGCGAAGACCGATGGCGTATAGCCCTTGGATGCCGGCGGCTCGCCCGCCGACAAGCCGATCTCGCGCTGCGCCATCGCGAAGCGCGTGACGGAGTCCATCAGGCACAGCACGTCGCGGTCATGATCGCGGAAATATTCGGCGACGGTCAGCGTCAGATACGCCGCTTGGCGGCGCATCAGCGGCGACTCATCGCCCGTGGCGACGACGACGACCGAACGCGCGAGGCCTTCGGGGCCAAGATCGTCCTGGATGAATTCCTGCACTTCGCGGCCGCGTTCGCCGATCAGGCCGATCACCACGATATCGGCTGCGGTGAAGCGCGTCATCATCGACATGACCGACGATTTGCCGACACCCGAGCCCGCGAAAATACCCATGCGCTGGCCGCGGCAGCAGGTCAGGAACGTGTTGATGGCGCGGATGCCAAGATCGATCTTGCCGCGCACGCGCTGGCGGCGATGCGCCGATGGCGGGGCGGCTTTGATGAAATAGGGTGCCGGGCCCATCGGCAGCGGGCCCTTGCCGTCCACCGGCTCGCCCAGCGCGTTGACGACGCGGCCCAGCCACCCGTGATGGGGATAGACGACCGGCTCGCTATCGACGATTTCGGCGCGGCTGCCCACGCCGATGCCGTCGACCGAGCCATAGGCCATCAGCAGCGCCTTGCCGCTGCGGAAGCCGACGACCTCGCAGGGCACGCGGCGGCGGTCGCGCGTCGTGATCGCGCAGCGCGACCCGATGGCGAGCATGTCCTCCACGCCGCCGATTTCGACGAGCATGCCTTGCACGGCCGTGACGCGGCCGTAGTAGCGATAATCGGGGATCTGCCCGATGGAGGCGATTAGCTCGGCAGCGGGCATGGTTCGTTAATCCGCATTTTGCTCGAATTCGAGCTTAATCCCCGATGATTAACGAAGCCCTAAGCCGGGCTCATTACATTGAAAACATTGACGTTTATTTTGCGGCGAATCGCGGTTAACCCTTCGGCAGACAGTAATTCGTTAACCTTTTTTGTTAACTATTTGCCCAAGATGTTAACCTGCCGGTCAGCCCTTAAGGAACCGGCAACAAGGAGTCCCGCTCATGCGCGTCCTGCTGGTCGAAGACGATCAGGCCACGGCCAAGTCGATCGAGTTGATGCTGAAGCAAGAAGGTTTCGTTTGCGACGTCTCCGACATGGGCGAAGACGGGCTCGAAATCGGCAAGCTCTACGATTACGACATCATCCTGCTCGATCTGATGCTGCCCGACATGGACGGCTACGAGGTCTTGCGCCGCTTCCGCCAGGCGCGGATCAAAACGCCGGTGCTGATCCTCTCGGGCCTCGCCGATCTCGACGCGAAGATCAAGGGCCTGGGCTTCGGCGCCGACGATTATCTGACCAAGCCGTTCGACAAGCGCGAATTGATCGCGCGCATTCATGCGATCGTGCGCCGCGCCAAGGGCCATTCGCAATCGACGATCAAGACCGGGCGCCTGACCGTCAATCTCGAAACGCGCACGGTCGATGCGGGCGCCAAGCCCTTGCACCTGACGGGCAAGGAATACGCGATTCTCGAACTGCTCTCGCTACGCAAAGGCACGACGCTGACCAAGGAGATGTTCTTGAACCATCTCTATGGCGGCATCGACGAGCCCGAGCTCAAGATCATCGACGTGTTCGTCTGCAAGCTGCGTAAGAAGCTGTCGACCGCCTGCGAGGGCGACAACTATATCGAAACCGTCTGGGGCCGCGGCTACGTGCTGCGCGACCCGCAGCCGACCAAGGGCGGCAAGGCGGCCTAAGGGCCGCGCCGATCCCCCCACCCTAACCCTCCCCCACAAGGGGGGAGGGAACGATCTCACCTCCCCCTTGAGGGGGGAGGTCGGCGCGCAGCGCCGGGTGGGGGTGTTTCCAGCGCAGCCAGTATCCGGTTAAGCACGGAATCCATTTCGCGCAGCACTTCCGCATTCCAAAAGCGGATGACACGGAAGCCTTCGCTTTCGAGATATGCCGTACGGATTTCATCGGAAGCGCTATCCGCATGCTGACCGCCATCGACCTCGACGACGAGGCGGCGTTCCAAACACGCGAAATCGAGAATGTAACGGCCGAGCGGAACCTGCCGGCGGAATTTGTGGCCGCCAAGAAGGCGCATCCGCAATTTCGTCCATAACACGCGTTCGGCATCGGTCATCCGCGCGCGAAGGGTTCGGGCGCGGGCGATCGTCACGGCACGCGACTTACTTCCCGGTGAGCTGATAGATGCCGCGCTGGTTGGGCATCGGCTGGAATTTCTCGGTGACGCCGAGCACGGTTTCGGCCCCGCCCAGATAGAGCAAGCCGTCGGGCGGCATCAGCTTGGCGATGCGCTCGAGGATGCTGCCCTTCGTTTTCTGATCGAAATAGATCAGCACGTTGCGGCAGAACACGACGTCGAACCCGCCGAGCCCCGCGAAATCGTGCAGCAGGTTGAAGTTGCGATACTGCACCATCGCGCGGATCTCGGGCGCGATCTGCCATTTGTCGCCCTGCTGCTTGAAATACTTCACCAGCAATTGGATCGGCAGGCCGCGCTGCACTTCGAACTGGGTGTAGATGCCGCTTTTGGCGCGGTCGAGCGCTTCGGTCGACAAATCGGTGCCGACGATCTCGTAGCGCCAGCCGGTCAGCTGCAAGGCCGCTTCCTTGAGAATCATCGCGATCGTATAGGGCTCCTGCCCCGTCGACGCGGCCGCGCACCAGATGCGGAAGCTTTTCTTCGCCGCGCGATTGGCGAGAATCTGGGGCAACACCACCGACTTGAACTGATCGAACGGCTTGCCGTCGCGGAAGAAGAACGACTCGTTCGTCGTCATCGCGTCGACGACTTCGCGCTGCAAAGTCGTGTCACGGCCGCCGCGCAATTGCGTGACGAGCAGATCGATCGAGGCGAGATTGAATTTGCGCGCGACGGGGGCGAGGCGGCTTTCGATCAAATACATCTTGTCCGCCCCCAGAACGATGCCGCTCTGGTCGTAGATGTATTTGGTGAAAAAGGCGAAATCGTCGGGCTTCATGCGCGGATCCCCGCGATGCGCGCGATCTCGCCGGCGACCTTGTCGATCGGCAGCAACGCCGAGCAGATGCCCGCTTGCGCCGCGGCGCCCGGCATGCCCCAGACGACCGAGCTCGCCTCGTCCTGCGCGATGACGTTGGCGCCCGCATCGACCAGCACGCGCCCGCCTTTGGCGCCGTCCGAGCCCATGCCGGTCAGCACCACGCCCAGCACGCTGGGGCCATAGGCGGCGGCGAGGCTGCGGAACATCGGATCGACCGCCGGGCGGCAGAAATTCTCGGGCGGGTTTTTATTCAGGCGGATGATCTTCTGCGTGCCTTGCGTTTCGACGACCATGTGGTTGTCGCCGGGTGCCAGATAGATCTTGCCGGGCTCGATCGGCTCGCCGTCGCGGCCCTCCGCCGACGGGCGCTTGGCGACGCGCGCGATATGCTCGGCCAAGATCGTCGTGAACGTCGCCGGCATATGTTGGGTGATGACGATCGGCAGCTTGAACGACGCGGGCAGATTGCCCAGCACCGTGAACAAAGCTTGCGGCCCGCCTGTCGACGAGCCGATCCCGACGATCTGCGGATTCGAGCGCGCGAAGGGCCGCAACACCACGGGCGATGTGGGCGACAACAGCGACGAGCGCGCACCCGGTGCGGCCGTCGCGCGCGCGGCGGGGGCCGGTTTCGCTTCGGGAATGCCGGCGGCCTTGTTGCGGTCGCGCCGGTCGCGGCGAACGCGGCCGAGCGCTTTGACCTTCTCGATCAGGTCGCGTTTGAAATCGGCCGAGCCGTGGATTTCGCCGGTCGAGCTGGGCTTGGGGATATAGTCGGACGCGCCCTTTTGCAGCGCCTCGATGCTGACCTGGGCGTTCCGCTGGGTCAGCGTCGACGCCATGATGATTTTGACGTCGGGGGCGGCCTTCAACAATTCGGGCAGCGCCGTCAGCCCGTCCATCACCGGCATTTCGATGTCGAGCACGATCACGTCGACATCGCTGCGCGACATTTGCGACACCGCGAGCTGCCCGTTGGATACCGTCGCGACGACCTGAATGCCGGGATCGACCTCCAACGCGCGCGTGATCAGCCCGCGGATGACGGCGGAATCGTCGACCACCATCACCCGAACGGGCGACGGGCCTGTCGCGGCCGTCTTGGTCGCGTCGGCGCCGATCGACATCTACAGCAGCCCCACCTGCGAAAGTTTCGATTCGACGATCTCGCTGTCGAACGGCTTCATGATGTATTCGTTCGCCCCCGCTTCGATCGCGGTTTGGATCTTGGCGAGCTCCGTCTCCGTCGTGCAGAACAACACGATCGGCGCGTCGCCGCCGGGTGCGGCGCGCAGCGCGCGCAGGAACTGAATTCCGTCCATCACCGGCATGTTCCAGTCGAGCAGGATCGCGTCGGGCATCGCGCGCTTGCAGGAATCGAGCGCTTGCTGGCCGTCGGCCGCTTCCTCCACTTTGAAGGACAACGCCTCCAAAATGCGCCGCGCCACGTTGCGAATAACGCGCGAATCGTCGACCACGAGGAATGTTTTCATCCGGCCCACCTCCGTCCCGTTACGTCTTGCGGGACGAACCAGGAATATACATGGGCCCCTGCCGACGCCAACCGTAAAGCGTTGGCACGACGGGTAGAACCCGACGACCGGCAGTTTTGCCGAGAACGGCTTAAATTAAGATGAAAGCTCGGCGCCCAGCGTCGCGCGCAGCACGGGCCCCGCCGGCGTTTCGGCCAATTCCAAGCCGCCGCCCGCCGCCGCAGCCAAACGCCGCGCGAGTTCGGCCGGTGCCGCTTTCGCGGTCATCTGGGCGAGCGGTATGGAACCGCGCAATGCCGCTGCCGTTTCGTCCGGGAATTTGGCGTTGGGACCGGCGGCCTGCGCTTCGATCGTCGCGCGTGCGCCCGAAACGGCGCCCGATACGCGCAATACGCCGCCGCGTGCCAGCGCTTCGACGCCGATCAGCGCCACCAGCAACGCGAGCCTGGCGCCCACGCGCCCGCAAGCGGCGTCCAGCGTCGCGTCAACTTGCCAATCGACAGAAGCTTTCTCGCCTTCCAGCATCGCCGCGAGCAATTGCCCGGCTTGCGCGAAGGGCCGTCCGCCGGACAATGCGCCCGGCGTGCCGTAAGCGACGCGGAACACCTGCAAGCGGCGGCTCGCCTGGCGCGCCGATTGGCCGATCAGGCGCACGACTTCGGCGTCCGCCGCCTCGCCCTCCGCCAGCAATTCGGCGCCGTTGACCGACGCGCCCACGGGGCCCACCAAATCGTGGCACATGCGCGCCGCGATCAGCTCCAGCAAACGAAGTTCCGCCTCATCCATGGGCGCAACCTAGCAACCTCTGGGCGGCGGCGCTATTCTCGCCCGCATCATGACGCGTCTGGCACCCGGCGACTACGTCCGCCACCCCGACAAGCCCGAATGGGGCCTGGGCCAAGTTCAATCGGCCATCGGCAACCGCGTGACGGTGAATTTCGAACACGCGGGCAAGCTGCTGATCGACGCGGGCACGATCGAATTGCGCCCGGCCGACCCGGACGAGGCCTAGCGCAGCAACGCTTCGGCGCGCGCCAGATCGTCCGGCGCGTTGGCGTTGAAAAACGGATCGATCGGATCGATCGCGAAATCGACCACGACGCTTTTGTGGCGCGCGATCCAGGTTTCGACCTTGCGGATATTCTCGTCGATCAACGCGCGGCGCAGATCGTCGCGCAACGCCACGGGCCAGAGCCCGCACACCGGATGCGTGCGCCCGCCCGACGATGCGATCGCGATCGCCGCCCCGTCGCGCGCATCGTAAAGCCGCCGAACCATATCGCGCGGCAGGAAGGGCGCGTCGGCCGGGAAGCTCGCGACGAGTTCGGCCTCCGGTACGTGCGTCGCCGCCCAATCCAGCCCCGCCAGGACGCCGGCTAAAGGCCCCGCGAAGCCCGGCACCGAATCGGCGACGCAGGGCAAACCGAATTCGGCGAAGCGCGACGAATCGCCATTGGCGTTGAGGACCAGCGCGCCGACCTGGCGCGCCGCACGATCCAGCACATGGCCGAGCATCGGCTTGCCGGCCAGCGGGCGCAGCGCCTTATCCCCGCCGCCCATACGGCGGGACAAGCCACCGGCCAGCACGACACCGGCGATCTTGGGACGATCCGCATCCATCGGGATCAAAATGCCCTTTTCTTCGTGTATTTCGCAATTGCGAACACGACGGGCTCTTGAGAAGCCTTATTCCCGGCCGTATATAACGGGGATGGACGGCAACCACCTGCCCCCCGGTTCTGCGCCGCTGATCGACCCGTTTGCCCGCGCGATTTCGTATCTGCGCGTGTCGGTCACGGATCGCTGCGATTTCCGCTGCGTCTATTGCATGGCGGAGGACATGACGTTCCTCCCCAAGGCGGAAATGCTGTCGCTGGAGGAAATGGATCGGCTGTGCTCGGCCTTCGTGCGCATGGGCGTGCGCAAGCTGCGTTTGACCGGCGGCGAGCCCTTGGTCCGGCGCAATGTGATGAATCTCATTCGGGCGCTCGGCCGGCATCTGAAGACCGGCGCGCTCGAGGAACTGACGCTCACCACCAACGGCTCGCAGTTGACCAAGCATGCGGAAGGCTTGGCCGAAGCGGGCGTCAAACGCATCAACGTGTCGCTCGACACGCTCGATCCCGCCAAGTTCGAAAAACTGACGCGCTGGGGCAAGCTCGACGTCGTGCTCGACGGGCTGCAAGCCGCCAAGCGCGCGGGGCTATCCGTCAAGATCAACGCCGTGGCGTTGAAGGGCCAGAACGAAGACGAAGTCGACCGCATGATCGCGTGGTGCGGCGAGGAAGGCTTCGATCTGGTGTTCATCGAAGTGATGCCGATGGGCGAGATCGGCGACGCCGCGCGCCTCGACCAGTATCTGCCGCTGTCGCTGCTGCGCGCGCGCATCCAGCAGAACTGGACGCTCGCCGAGACCGGCTATCGCACCGGCGGTCCGGCGCGCTATTTCGACGTGAAGGAGACCGGTCAACGCCTGGGCTTCATCACGCCGCTGACGCATAATTTTTGCGAGAGCTGCAATCGCGTGCGCCTCACCTGCACCGGCACGCTTTATATGTGCTTGGGCCAGGACGACGCCGCCGATCTGCGAAGCCCGCTTCGCGCGTCGCAAGACGACGGCTTGCTCGATGGCGCCATCCGCGAAGCCATCGCCCGCAAGCCCAAGGGCCATGATTTCGTCATCGACCGGCGCCATTCCGGCCCGGCGGTACCCCGGCATATGAGCGTGACCGGCGGCTGACAGCCGAGCCCCGAACGTCGTACAAGGGTGTCCATGTCGGCCCCACGACTCGCCTTCGCCGCCGCCCCCACCCCGCAAGCCCGCCACGCTTTGGCGGCGCTCAAGCGGCGCTACACCCATGTCGATATCGACCGCGCCGACGTCGTCGTGGCGCTGGGCGGCGACGGCTTCGTGCTGCAAACGCTGCACCGGGTGATGGAACGCGGCACGCCGGTCTTCGGCATGCATCGCGGGTCGATCGGCTTCCTGATGAACGACTACCGCCTGACGGGCTTGCCGGCGCGCATCGCCAAGGCGACGCGCGAAACGCTGCACCCGCTGCGCATGACCGTCACGCGCGCCAACGGCCGCAAGGCGCAAGCGCTGGCGGTCAACGAAGTGTCGCTGCTGCGCCAGCTGCGCCAGGCCGCCAAAATCCGCATCCTGGTCGACGGCGTGGTGCGCATGGACGAATTGATCGCCGACGGCGTGCTCGTCTCCACCCCCGCCGGCTCGACCGCCTATAACCTGTCGGCGCACGGGCCCATCGTGCCGATGGGGGCCGAACTTCTGGCGCTGACGCCGATCACCGCCTTCCGCCCGCGGCGCTGGCGCGGGGCGTTGCTGCCCGCCGCCGCGAAGGTCGCGTTCGAAATTCTGGAAGCCGACAAGCGCCCGGTTTCGGCCACCGCCGACCACACCGAAATCCGCGACGTCGTGCGCGTCGAGGTCGCCGAGGATCGCGCCAAGCGGCTGACGCTGCTGTTCGATCCCGAGCACAATCTCGAAGAGCGCGTGCTGAAAGAGCAATTCGCGCCGTGAGCGAAGGCGGGGGGATCGGTGCGCGCGAAGGCTACGATCTTTGGGCGCCCGCGTATGACGGGTTCGACAACCCGATGATCGCGCTGGCGAGCCGCGCGATCGACGCGGCCGCCCTTCCCGTCTCCGGCAAACGCTTTCTCGATATCGGCTGCGGCACGGGCCGCAATCTCGCCTGGGCGCTGGGCAAGGGCGCTGCGCAGGTCACCGGCCTGGACGGTTCGCCCGGCATGCTCGCCCAAGCGCGCGAAAAGCTCGGGCCCGATGCCACGCTGATCGAGCGCGATCTGTCGGGCGATTGGGGCCTCGCCGCCGCATACGACATCGCCTGCATTTCGCTGGTCCTCGAACACTTCCCGCAAGTCGCGCCGCTGATCGCGCGGGCCGCCGCCGCAATCGTGCCCGGCGGCACGCTGTTCGTGGCCGAGATGCACGCCGATCTCGCGCGCGGCGGGACGGGTGCGCATTTCGAGAAAGACGGCAAGCGCCACGCGTTACCGAGTTTCGGGCATGATCGTGCTGAGTTCGAAGCGGCGTTGAAAGCCGCCGGGTTCGGCGATGCGGTTTTCGTCGAATGGCGCGCCGACGATCACGTCGCCGCCATACCCAAACTCGCCAAACATGCGGGCAAATCGGCGCTGCTATCGCTGACGGCGCAGCGCGCCTAACGCTTCTTGCGCCCGGCGAGCAGGCGCTTCGCCGCCTTGACGAATTCGGGATCGAGCGGCGGCGGCTTCAACTCCACACCCGCCGACAGCGTTTCGCAAATATGCGAAAGCGCGTCGATCCGCGCGTTCCATTTGGAATCGGCGTGGATCGCTTTCCACGGCGCACCCCTCCACGACGTCTTCGCGAACATATCGTCGGCTGCATCGGCGTAATCGTCGTAGCGCAGATGCGCATCGATATCGGCCTGGGTCAGCTTCCAGCGCTTCTCGGGCGCTTCCAAGCGCTCGGCGAAACGTTCGAGCTGCACTTCCGGCGTGATATGCAAAAACACCTTGGCGACGCGCACGCCATCGTCGACCAGCATGCGCTCGAACTCGACGATCTCGCGATAGGCGCGCATCCAAACGGGCTTGTCGATCAGCTTGTCGACGCGTTCGACCAGCACGCGCCCGTACCAAGACCGGTCAAAGATCGCGATCGTGCCCGGTGCCGGCAAGCGGCGCCAAAAACGGTAGAGGTAGTGGCGGCCTTGCTCTTCGGGCGTGGGCGCACCGATCGGCCAGACATGCACGCCGCGCGGATCGAGGGTTTCGGTCAAGCGGCGGATCGCCCCGCCCTTGCCCGCCGCGTCCCAGCCCTCGAACACCAAAACGGCGCGGCGCTTCGAATGGTAATAGGCCTGCTGGATCGTCAGCAGGCGCTTTTGCAGCTTCTCGAGCGTCTTTTCGTATTCGGCCTTCGACGCGAATGGGCGCCCCGGCTTCAACTTGGAAAGACGGGGCGCCGCACTCATCGCTTCGCGATCCAGAAGGCGAGGGCTTCGAGATATTCGTCGAGCACCGCCTTGGTCTTGGCGAAGTCGGCGTTCCGCGCGCGCGTTTCCTCGTCCATGTAAAGGCGCCGGTTGACCTCGATCTGGATCGCGTGGCGTTTCTCGGCCGGGCGGCCATGGCGACGCACGAGTTCCACGCCTTTATAGGGATCGTTGGCGCGCGCGTCGTAGCCTTTGGCCCGCAGGAAATCGACGGTGAATTTCGTATAGGCCGGATCGCAGGTCGTGCCGTCGCGATCGCCGATGGCGAAATCGGGCCGCACGGATTCGCCGTCGGCCGAGGTTTCGCGGTCGCCCACCGCCGGCATCGAATGGCAATTGATGTGATAGACGCGGCCCCAGCGCGCATAGGCGCGATCGGTCAGACGCTGCAATTCGGCGTGATAGGGCAGATAGCATTCGTCGATGCGCTTCCACACCTCGTCGATGCTCAGCTTGCGCGCATAGACCGGCGTGCCGGCCTTGATCTTGCGCCAGATGAGGCCGAGGCCGAGCTTCGTCTTCTCGCCCGGCACGATCTGGCCGGGCCACACGCCGTCGATCAATTCGGGATCGATGTCGAGCGGCGAGCGGTTGGGATCGATATAGGCGCGCGGGAAGCGTGCCGCGAGCAAGGGTGCGCCCAGCGACGGTGCATGCGCGAACAGCGCGTCGACATGCGTATCCTCCGACTTGCGGATGAGCGCGAAATCGCAGGCATAGCCGAAATCGGCGGGATAATCGGTGCCGCTATGGGGCGAATCCAGCACCAGCGGGATATCGCGGCCCGCTTGCGGCAGATGCACGTCGAAGGGATTACGGGGCATCGTTCAAATGACAGGCGGCGAAGCGGCCCGGCGCGATTTGGCGCAGCGCCGGCCGTTCGGCCTTGCAGCGCGCCATCGCATGCGGGCAACGCGGGTGGAAATGGCACCCCGTCGGCGGGTTCAACGGCGACGGGATTTCGCCCTTCACCGGCACGAATTGGCGCTTGCGAGTATCCAGGCGCGGGATCTCGCCCAACAGCGCGACCGTGTAAGGATGGTTCGGCTTGTCGAACAATTCCTCGGTCGGGCCTTCCTCCACCACGCGGCCGAGATACATGATCACGACGCGGTCGGAGAGATGGCGCACCACGCCCAGATCGTGGCTGATGAAGAGATACGTGAGGCCCAAATCGGCCCGCAGCTTCATGAACAGATTCAGGATCTGCGCCTGGATCGACACGTCCAGCGCCGCGACCGATTCGTCGCACACGACGAAATCCGGCTTCACCGCCAACGCGCGCGCGATGCCGATGCGCTGACGCTGGCCGCCGGAGAATTGGTGCGGATAGCGGCGCTTGTAGCCGGGATCGAGGCCGACGCGGCGCATGGTTTCGTCGACATAGCTTTCGAACTCGCCGCCGGCGCACAACCCGTGATGCAGCGGCGCTTCGCCGATGATGTCGCGCACGCGCATGCGCGGATTGAGCGAGGCGAACGGATCCTGGAAGATCATCTGCACGGCCAAGGCCGCTTTGATCCGTTCCTTGCCCTTCAGATCGTCGAGCTTGCGGCCGCGATAGAACACCTCGCCCGAGCTTTCGGGCAGGATGCCCGCGACGACGCGGCCCAGCGTGGATTTGCCGCAGCCCGATTCGCCGACCAGACCCACGACTTCGCCGTCGCGCACCGCGAGATCGACGCCGTCGACCGCGTGGACGATTTCTTCCTTCACATCGGCGCCGAGCTTGGCGGCGAGCTTCGCCGCGAAATCGAGCGATTTGACGAAACGGCGCGAAACCTTGCGCAGTTCGATCAGCGGCGGTTTCTCAGTCGCTTGTGCCATCACGCGACCTCCGCCAGCGGGCGCACGCAGCGCACTTGGCGCGCACCGATGGGTGCCGGCGGCGTCTTCGCGCACGCATCGTCGGCGTATTGGCAGCGCATCCGGAACGCGCAGCCCGACGGCAGATTGAGCATCGACGGCATCACGCCGGGGATTTGCGTCAAGGGACGCCCGCGCGCGTTGCGGCTGGGCACCGAGCCGATCAGACCGGCCGTATAAGGATGGGCGGGCTTGTCGAGCACGTCGTCCACGCTGCCGCGTTCGACGATGCGGCCCGCATACATCACGCAGATTTCGTCGGCGAGCGAGGCGACGACCGAAAGATCGTGCGTGATCCAGATCAGCGCCGTGCGCGTGATGCGCGCCAGCTTCTGAACCTCGTACAGGATCTGACCCTGGATCGTCACGTCGAGCGCCGTTGTCGGCTCGTCCGCCACGATCAGATCGGGCTTGTTGAGCAACGCGATCGCGATGGCCACGCGCTGGCGCATGCCGCCGGAGAATTGATGCGGGTAGGACGCAAGGCGTTCCTCGGGGCTGGGGATGCCGACCTGCCCCAGCGCATCGCGCGCGCGCGTCCAGGCGGTTTTGCGATCGACGTTTTCGTGCGCCTGCACCGCCTCGATCATCTGCGTTTCGACCTTCAGGACCGGATTGAGCGTCATCATTGGGTCCTGGAAGATCATCGCGATGCGGTTGCCGCGTAGGCTTCGGATCTCGTCCTCCGCCATGCCGACGATGTTCTTGCCCTTGAACAGCACTTCGCCGCCGACGATGCGCCCCGGCGGATCGACGAGGCCCATGATCGAGAAGCCGGTGACCGACTTGCCCGAGCCGGATTCGCCGACCAGGCCGAGGATCTTGCCCTCGCCCACCTCGAACGACACGCCGTCGACCGCGCGCAACACGCCGGCCTTGGTGTGGAAATGGGTCTGGAGATTGCGGACTTCGAGCGTCGCCGCCATGGGATTACTTCTGGAGCCGGGGATTGAGGGCGTCGCGCAATTGGTCGCCGACCAGATTGATCGACACGATGGTGACCAGCAGCGCGATGCCGGGGAAGAAGCTGATCCAATAGACGCCCGACAGGATGTATTCGAAGCCGTTGGCGATTAGCAGGCCCAGCGAGGGTTCGGTGATCGGCAGCCCCACGCCCAGGAACGACAATGTCGCTTCCAGCGCGATCGAATTGGCGATCTGGATCGTCGCGACGACGATCAGCGGCGGCAGGCAGTTGGGCAGGATATGCCGGAACAGGATGCGCGACTTGGGCAGCGCCAAGCAATGCGCGGCTTCCACGTATTCCTTGCGCCGTTCGACGAGCGCCGAGGCGCGCACCGTGCGCGCGTAATAGGCCCATTGGATGATGACGAGCGCCAGGATGATCTTGCCCGTACCCTGCCCCAGCAAGGCGAGCAGGATCAGCGCGATCAGGATCGCCGGAAAGGACAGCTTGATATCGACCGTGCGCATCAGGAACGTGTCGATCTTGCCGCCGTAATAGGCCGCGATCAGCCCGACCGTCGTGCCCACCGCCGCGGCGATGAAGCCCGAAGTGACGGCGACGAGGAACGACGTGCGAAGCCCATAAAGGATCGCCGAGACCATGTCGCGGCCCTGACTGTCGGAGCCGAGCCAAAACACCAGCCCGTCGGCCGAGATCGTCCCCGGCGGCATTTTGCCGTCCATGATGTCGAGCTGACGCAGGTCGTACGGGTTCTGCGGCGAGATGAACGCGCACAGCATCGCCGCGACGAACACGATCGCGAATACGATCAAGCCGCCCAGCGCCAGCTTGCTTTCGGTGAAATCCGCGACGAAGCGCCGGAACGGCGTTTCGACCTTGGCGGTGCCTTCGCTCGCTTGAATCGCGCCGGCCATCGGTTACTTGCCCATATCCCCGAGCCGCACGCGCGGATCGAGAATCGAATAGAGGATATCGACCACCAGATTGATGACGATGAACATCAGCACCACGATCATCAGATAGGCGACGATCACCGGGCGGTCGAGATTGTTGATGCTGTCGATGATCAGCTTGCCCATGCCCGGCCACGCGAAGATCGTTTCCGTCACCACCGCGAAGGCGATGACCGAGCCGATTTCCAGGCCAACGACCGTGACGATCGGGATCAGGATGTTCTTCAGCACATGGATCAGAATCACGCGGCGCTTGGACAGGCCCTTGGCGCGCGCGAACTTCACATAATCCATCGGCAGGTTTTCGCGCATGCCCGCGCGGGTCAGACGGATGACGAGGGAGATGTTGAACAGCGCGAGGTTCAACGCGGGCAGCAGCAGATGCTTCAACCCGTTGAGGGTGAAGATGCTGGAATGGATGCCGAGAAACGTGCCGACCTCGCCCCGCCCGGTCGAGGGCAGCCAGCCGAGTTCGACCGCGAAGATCAGGATCAGCATCAAGCCGACCCAGAAGCTGGGCAGCGAGAAACCGAAGATCGAGCCCGCCATGATCGTCTTGGCGACGGTGCCGTCGGGCTTGTAGCCCGCATACATGCCCAGCGGCACGCCCAGCACGACCGACAACGCGACCGCGACGATCGCGAGTTCAAGCGTGGCCGGCATGCGCTGAAGGATGAGTTCGATCGACGGGATGTTGAACACGAAGGAGCGACCGAGATCGCCCGCCACCGCGTTCACCACGAACATGACGTATTGCTCCCAGATCGGCTTGTCCAAGCCCAAGGCGGCGATGGCGCGCGCGCGTTCGGCCTGGTCGGCGTCGGGGGCGATGAAGATTTCGATCGGATCGCCGATCGCGAACACGCCGAAGAAGACGAGCAGCGACATCAGCAGCAGCACAAGGCTGCTTTGCATCAATCGGCGGATGATGAAAACGGTCATACGATGAGACTAACGTCGCGTGCCGGAAAACGGGAGCCCGGAATCATCCGGGCCCCCGCAATCGGCTCAGCGCGGTTTGACGAACTGCGCCAGCGTGTACTCGTCCGTCCGCGACTGGTAAGTCAGGTTCGAACGCAACGCCCAGATATTGACGGCGTAGTAGAGCGGGATCAGCCCGTAATCGCGGACCGCGACTTCCGAGGCTTCGATCAGCAGCTTTTCGCGCGCCGCCGGATCGATCGTCTGCAACGCCTTGGAGAGCAGCGCGTCCATCGCGGCGTTGGAGTAGCGGCCGCGATTCGAAGCGCCGTAGCCGGCGTCCGGATTGACCGTGGCGAGCAACGCGCGCAACGGCGACGAGGTTTCGCCGGTATCCGAGCCCCAGCCGACCAGCATCAACGAGTAGGCGTAGGTCGGGCGGTTCGACTGCGTCGCGAAGGTCGCCCAAGGCAGCGTCACGACCTGCGTTTCGACGCCCGCGCGCGTGAACATCGGACCGATCGCCTGCAGGACCTTGTCGTCCTCCGGATAGCGGTCGTTGGGGCCGTGGATCGTCAGCTTGAAGCCGTTCGGGAACCCGGCGTCGCGCAGCAGCGCTTGCGCGGCTTGGGTGTTGAACGCGTCGGGCTTCAAGTTCGGCGACACGCCGTACATACCGTCGGGCAGCAGGCCGCCCGCCGGGATCGCCTGCCCGTCGAAGATCTGGCGGGTGATGCCTTCGCGGTTGATCGCCTTGGACAGCGCTTCACGCACGCGCTTGTCCTTCAGCGGATTCTTGGCGAGCGGCTGGCCGGTCGCCTTGTCGAAGGCGAAGGGTGTCGCGTCGCGTTCCTGATCGAGATGCAGATAGATCAGGCGCGTCGAGGTGATCGTCTCGATGCCGATCGCCTGGTTCTGGCGCATGCGCGGCAGATCGGCGGTTTGCACCTGGTCGATGATCTGCACGTCGCCCGACAGCACCGCGGCCGAACGCGCGGAGGCGTTGGTCATGATGCGCACGGTCGCGCTCGCCCAATGCGGCTTCGGACCCCAATAGGCGTCGTTGCGTTCCATCGTCACGCGGTCGCCCGGCACGAAGCCGGTGAACTTGAACGGGCCCGTGCCGATCATCGCCTTGCCGGCGTTGAAATCGGCGGTCGGCGCTTCGACGTTGCTGCCCTTGACGATGTTCACGACCGCGAGGTCGATCGGCAGCATCGGCCGCGGGGCCGGCGTCTTGATGATCAGCGTGTACGGGTCGGGCACGGTGACGTCGAGACCGCGCACCATCGCCGCGAACGACGACGGCGAATTCGGGACCCACGGCACGCGCTTGAACGTGGCGACCACGTCGGCGGCGGTGAAATCCGAGCCGTCGTGGAACTTCACGCCGCGGCGCAGCTTGATTTCCCACGTCGTGTCGTCGGTCGCGCGCCAGGATTCGGCCAGGCCCGGCGTCGGGCGCTGACGCTCGTCCATATGGACGAGGCGGTCGAAGAAGTGCTGCGCGATGCCGTTATTGGGCCCGAGATTGTGGAAATGCGGGTCCATCGACGTGATGTTGCCGCCCACACCCACGGTCAGGGCTTGGGCGGAAACGTCGGTCGCGGAGGCGAAGCCAAGCGCTGCGGCCAGCGCAAGCGCCGTCAAAGTCGGTCTGTTCATGATGGTCTCCCTGCGCCGGGGCCGTTCCCCCGGCAGGGCGATACTTTAGGCCGGGCGGCCGGGATTTGTCGCTTCGAATCTGGTCAAGGGGCCTTGCCGCCCGGGTAACGGCTGACTTCTAGCGTCCGCCCGCGGCCAAGCGGCGATAGCTGGCGGCCGTGGCTTTCAAGGCTTTGACGAAGCCGTCGACCGCCGGCCCTTTGGCCGTCGGGCTCAGCACCGCCACGAATTTCTGCCACAGCGTCGGCCGGAACGGCCGCGCGACGGTGCTGCCGTCGCCTTCCGCTTGCAGCGCCGTCAAGCGGCTGACGACCGCGATCCCGATGCCCGCACGCGCGCAGCCCATCGCCGCTTGCCCCGACGAGGTTTCGACCCGCACCTTGGGGGTAACACCCGCCCGGCGGAACAATTCATCCAGCCGGCCGCGCAAGGCGAAGGGCCGATTGATCAGCACCATCGGCTCGCGGTCCAAATCCTTCGCCTCGATCGCCGCAAGCCGCGCCAAGCGATGGCCGCGCGGGATCAGGCAAACGGTTTCGATGTCGAGCAGCGGCACGGTTTCGTAGTTCCCGACATCGGCGGGCAAAGTCAGAATGACGATATCGGCGCGCCCGTCCTTCACCGCCGCCACGCCCGCCGAGGCCGATCCGTAATCGATGTCGAGCATCGTGTCGGGATGCGATTTGGCGAAGCGCACGATGCAATCGGGCAAAAAACGCTGCGACAGGCTCGGCGGGAATACCGCGCGGATACGGTCGCCGCCTTGCAGGCGCAGATGCGTCGCCGTATCGCCCAGCCCGTCGATCTCGCGGAACACGCGCTCGACCTCCGCCGCGAAGGCGCGGCCGGGCTGCGTGGGGATCAGCCGCCCTTTCTCGCGCCGGAACAACGAAAAGCCCAGCTCGTGTTCGAGCTGGGCGATCGTCCGGCTGATGGCGGAGGGCGCGATATTCAGCGTGCGGCTGGCCGAAGCCTGACTGCCGCTCGCCGCGACTTCGCGCAACACCCGCAGCGCGCGAAGTTTCAACGCGACTCCCTTAGTTCGCGGGGCGAACCATATGGGCGAGCGTGTACTCGTCCGCGCGCGGCGCATAAGCCACGTTGCGGCGATGGCCCCACAGGTTCACCTGGTAATAAAGCGGGATCAGGCCCACATCGCCCACGCCGATATCGGCGGCCTCGGCGAGCAGCTTGGCGCGCGCGGGATCGTCGACGGTCGAGAGCGCCTTGGTCAGCACCTCGTCCATCTGCGGGTTCGAGTAGCGGCCGCGATTGGACGGGCCATAGCCGGTCTGCGGATTGACCGTGGCGAGCAGCGAGCGCAGCGGATTGGACATTTCGCCCGTCCCCGCACCCCAGCCGACCAGCATGACCGAGAACGAATAATTCGGCGCCGAGGCTTGCGAGGAGAACGTCGCCCAAGGCTGGGTCAAGACGCGCGTGTCGATGCCGATGCGGCTGAACATCGGACCGATCGCCTGGAGAACCTTCTCGTCCTCCGGGTAACGGTCGTTGGGGCCGTGGATCGTCAAACCGAAGCCGTTGGGATAGCCCGCCTCGGCCAGCAATTTGCGCGCACCTTCGAGATCGAAGGTTTCGGCCTTCTGGTTCTGCGGCGCCCCGAAGAAGCCCGGCGGCAGCAAGCTGCCGGCGGGAATGGCTTCGCCGTCGAACAAACGCTGCGCGATCGCTTCGCGGTTGATCGCCTTGGACAGCGCCTGACGCACGCGCTTGTTCTTCAGCGGATTGTTGGGCAGCACCGCGCCCTGCTTATCCGTGGCGAACGGCGTCTGGTCGCGGTTCTGGTCGAGATGGAGATAGATCAGGCGGTTCGACCCCGTCTTGGCGACGGCGGTCTGCGCGTTGGCGCGCACGCGCGCCAGATCTTGCGTCGGCACCTGGTCGATGACCTGCACGTCGCCCGACAGCAACGCGGCCGTGCGCGCCGACGGGTTGGTGATGATGCGCACCGTCACCTTCGCCCAATGCGACTTCGGGCCCCAATAGGCGTCGTTGCGTTGCAGGACGACGCGGTCGCCCGGCACGAACTCGACGAATTTGAACGGGCCCGTGCCGACCGCCGACTTGCCGGAATTGAACTCCGCCGTCGGCGCTTCGACCGCCTTGCGGCTGACGATGTTGACGATCGAAAGGTCCGTCGGCAGCAGCGGATAGGGGCGCGCCGTCTTGAAACGGATCGTGTAGGGATCGACGACGATCGTTTCGGCGATCGGGCGAGTCGCGATCGAGAAGGACGACGGCGAGTTCGGCACCCACGGCACGCGCTTGATCGTCGCGACCACGTCGGCCGCGTCGAAATCCGAACCGTCGTGGAACTTCACGCCGCGGCGCAGTTTGAATTCCCAGGTCGTGTCGTCGATCGGCTTCCAGGATTCGGCGAGGCCGGGAATCAGTCGCTGCTGTTCGTCCTGATGGACGAGACGATCGAACAGATGGACGGCGATGCCGTTATTCGGCGCCAGATTATGGAAATGCGGATCCATCGAGGTGATGTTGCCGCCCAGGCCCATCGTCAGGTCCTGCGCACGCGCCGCGCCGGCGACGAGCGGCAACGCCACGACCGCAAGGGCCGCGAAGCGCGCGAGGCGGGATACTTTAACGTGCATTTCCGAAAATCCTTCCCGTTGGGGGCGTCGCATTCCTGACCCTAACCGGCCATCGGCGGCGCATGCATCTGTGTTCAGCACCGGACGTTCGCAGAAACCGGCCCTTTCTGGCAAGCCCCCCGCGTATTTCGCGAGCCGGCGCGGCACCCCGCGCCGGTGTCGGGGTATTGCGGCGGGCCTTCAGCGCCGCCCCTTCGGCGCCCATTGGGTATTCGCGTCCAGCGGGTAAACCGGGCGCGGCAGATTGCGGAACGCGATCCGTTCCAGCACCGGCGCGGTCAGGCCGCCGGTATCGACTTCGTAGACGCGCTCGGGTGGAAAGAATTCATCGAACCCGGCGCGGAAATGCCCGCGCGACTTGACGCAAACGCAGGCCGCCTTGGCGATGTCGAGGCCGTGCATTTCGAAAAATGCCGGGTCGGCGCATTGCTTGCGCGCGGTCGTCACCACCACGGTGACGCCGCCCAAATCCAACGCGGCGGTGGGCCCGAGATCGAGCTGCCGCCCGCCGAAAATCCCGCGCCGCCCGACGACTTTGCCGTCATGGACGGACAGCACCGTCGCGTCGCGCTCAAAGGCCTTGCCAAATTGGTCGGCATTCGCGCGGTTGAAGCGCGCGCGGAACTTGGCGCCCGTCCCTTTCGCGGCCGCTTCGGCGGCCAAGGCGCCATCGACGAAATTGCCGAGCAGCACGTTCGTCGCCTTGGCGTCGAGCAAGGCGAGCAGCAACTCGGTCGTATTGCCGCGCCCGCCGCCGCCGGGATTGTCGCCGGCATCGGAGAAAATCACCGGCGCCGTTTTGCCCGACGCGGCGTCGCGCGCCAATTCCAGCGCTTGGGAGATCGGCGTGAGCTTCTTCACGAAGCGATGGCGATCGGCCCAGCCGCGCGCGGCGAGGTTTTCGGCGACTTCGAACGCATGCGCCGTGCTGTCGCGCGACGTGGCGACGAACGCCACGCCGTTCTTGGGCGTGTCGCCGAACACGAAGCCGCCGACGACGGACAGATTCATCAGGCGTTCGTCCTTCGCCATGATCGCTTCGGCTTCGTTCATCAGATCGGCGTAAGGCCCGCTTGCCGTCAGTAGCGTGACCGAGGCGGGCGTGAGCGGCAGTCGCACGAAAGCGAGATGGCTTTTACCGCCCGCCATCAACTCGGCAAGATGGCGCGCGCATTCGGCCCCGCGCTCGCGCTGATCGACATGCGGATTGGTGCGATAGGACACGAACGCGTCGACCGCTTCGATCATCGCATCGGAAATCGCGGCATGCAGATCGACCGACGCGGCGATCGGCACCGGACCGACGCAGCGGCGCACGGTCTGATAAAGCTCGCCATCGGGATCGAAAGTCTCGGTCGCGGTCATCGCGCCATGATTGCTGATATAGACGGCGTCGACCGGCCCCGCTTGGCGCAGCATGCCTTCGATCTTGGCGAGGCAGGCGTCGAAGAATTCCTGCTCGATCGGTCCGCCCGGCTCGGCCGCCGCACAGAAAATCGGCACGGGCACCCAGCCCGGCGACAGGCGATCCATTTCGCGGAAAAAGCCGGGGAATTCGAGCGGGCAGGACGGCGTCGCCTTGCGCGCCTCGATTGCCAGCGCCTCGCCTTCCAGATAGCACAGGCGGCGGAAATCCTCCGGCGTCGTCGGCGGGGCGAAGGCGTTGCTTTCCAGATGGAAGCCGATCAACGCGATGCGCCGTGCCGATTTTTCCGTGCCCATTTTTCGCTGTCCTGAATTGCGCGACGTGAATTTGTGCCCACGGCGCAGTTTGGGCATACTCGCCCGCAACTTCGCAACCCGCACGACGGATGCCCCTTTTCATGAGTCGCGACCCCAGTCCGGAAGCCCTCGATCTCGTCAAAACGCTTGTTTCCTTCGACACGACCAGCCGCGACAGCAATCTCGCCTTGATCGATTGGGTGCGCGGTTATCTCGGCAAACTCGGCATCGACTCGCATCTCGTGTTCGACGAGACCGGCAAAAAGGCCAATCTGTGGGCGACGATCGGTCCGGCCGACAAGCCCGGCCTCGTGCTGTCGGGCCATACCGACGTCGTGCCGATCGACGGCCAGGAATGGACGGTCGAGCCGTTCAAGCCGATCGTGAAGGACGGGCGCGTCTACGGGCGCGGCACGACCGACATGAAAAGCTTCGTCGCGGTGTGCTTGTCGCTCGCGCCCGAATTCCAGAAGGCGAAGTTGAAGACGCCGATCCATTTCGCCTTTTCCTACGACGAGGAAGTGGGCTGCATCGGCGTGCGCCGCCTCATCGCCGATATCAAGCAGCGCGGCCTGTCGCCCGTCGGCTGCGTGGTGGGCGAGCCCACCAGCATGAAGGTGATCCGCGCGCATAAGGGGAAGCTCTCATTCCGCGGCCATGTGCGCGGCTTCGAATGCCATTCCTCGCTCGCCCCGCGCGGCGTCAACGCCGTGCAATACGCGGCGCGCATCGTCGATTACATCGCGCGCATGAACGAGAAATTCGCGGCCGACGGCCCGTTCGACGACGAGTTCGACATTCCGCACACGACCGCGCATACCGGCGTGATCCGCGGCGGCACCGCGCTCAATATCGTGCCAAAGGATTGCAGCTTCGATTTCGAATTCCGCCATCTGCCCGTGCACGATCCCAAGGTTCTGTTCGCCGAACTGGAAGCCTGGGTGCGCAAGGAGATCGAGCCGAAGATGAAGGCGGTCCACGCCGATACCGGCGTGCGTTTCGAACAGATTTCCGCCTTCCCCGGCTTGAAGGGCGACGAAGACGCGACGGTGACGCAGGTCGCCAAAGCGGCGTCGGGCGGCAACGCGACCGGCAAGGTCGCCTTCGGCACCGAGGCCGGCTTGTTCGAAGCCGCCGGCATCCCCACCGTCATTTGCGGGCCCGGCGATATCGACCAGGCCCATAAACCCGATGAATTCGTGGCGCTGGAACAGATCGCGTTGTGCGAACAATTCCTGCGCCGCATGGTCGAACGTTTGGAAGCGAAAGCAGCATGAACCCCTCCATTGTCGTCTTCGATTTCGGCGGCGTGCTGGTCGATTGGGACCCGCGCCGCGTCTATCAACATCTGCTGCCCGACATGGCGGCGATCGAGGATTTCCTCGCGACCGTTTGCACGCCCGAATGGAACGTGAAGCAGGACGCGGGCCGCAGCATCGCGGACGCCGAAGCGGAATTGATCGCGCGCTTCCCCGATAAGGCGCATTTGATCCGCGCCTATTACGCGGGCCACGAAGTCGCGGTCGGCGGCGCCGTTCAAGGCACGGTCGATCTCCTCGAACGGTTGCACGCCAAGAACGTGCCGCTCTACGGCTTGACCAACTGGTCGGGCGAGACCTTCCCGCGTTCGCGCTGGCGCTTCGCGTTCATGGAACGCTTCCGCCATATTGTGGTGTCGGGCGACGAGAAATTGATCAAGCCCGATCCCGCGATCTATCGCACGATGCTGAAGCATATCGGCGCACCCGCCGAGCAATGCTTGTTCATCGACGACTCGCCCAAGAACGTCGCGGGCGCCAAGGCGGTGGGCATGCACGCCGTGCATTTCCAATCGCCCGCGAAACTCGAAGCCGATCTCAAGGCGTTCGGATTGCTGTGAAGGGAACCCGTGCCTTGACCGACGAGAGCAACTATCCGATCGAACTGACCCCGCCGGACATCTCGGCCTACGCCAAGGGCAATACGGGCGTCGACTACGCGACCACGTTCGATTCCGGCAAGGCGGGCCCGCATGTGTGCGTCAGCGCCCTCGTGCACGGCAACGAGCTTTGCGGCGCCATCGCCGCCGATTGGCTGATGCGCGAAGGTGTCCGGCCCCAGCGCGGCAAGCTGTCGTTCCTGTTCTGCAATATCGGCGCGTATCTCTCATTCGATCCGAAAAACCCGCAAGCCTCGCGCTTTGTGGACGAGGATTTCAACCGCCTGTGGAACGAGGAAACGCTCGACGGGCCGCGCCGTTCGGCGGAACTCGCGCGCGCGCGCGCCATAAGGCCGTTCATCGACACGGTCGATCTGCTGCTCGACATCCATTCGATGCAGCACGCGACACCGCCGCTGATGCTGTGCGGCCCGCTCGACAAGGGCAAGCAATTCGCACGCGACGTATCCGTGCCCGAATTCGTCGTCGCCGATGCGGGCCATGCGGCGGGCAAGCGTCTGCGCGACTATGCCGGCTTCGGCGATCCCGCTTCCCCCCGCAACGCGCTGCTGGTCGAATGCGGCCAGCATTGGGAAAAGAAATCCGGCGACGTCGCCAAGGAAACGGCGTTGCGCTTTCTGCTCGCGACCGGTGCGGTGTCGCGCGATTGGATCGCGCCGCACTTGGCGCCCGCCCCCAAGCCGCAGAAGATTGTCGAAGTCACGCAAGCCGTGACGATCCGCAGCGACGATTTCGCTTTCGCGCATCCCTATATCGGCCTCGAAACCATCCCGAAGGCGGGCACATTGCTGGCGACGGACGGCCGCGAGAAGGTCCTCACACCCTACGACAATTGCGTGCTGATCATGCCGTCGAAACGTTTGGGCAAGGGCCAAACGGCGGTGCGTCTCGGCCGCTACGTCGGCTGATGGGGAAATTCGACTTCCGCGCGATCGGCCTGGCGGTCGTTCTGGGCACGATCGGCGGCGCCTTCTTCAAATATCTGACCGTGCCGCTGCCCTGGATGTTGGGCGCGATGTGTTTCACGACCATCGCCGCCATGTCCGGCGTCAAGGTCGCGATGCCGCGCCAATTGCGCAACGGCTTCGTCACCATCCTGGGCGTGCTGCTCGGCTCCGGCTTCACGCCCGCCGTGCTCGGCCGCATGGGGGAATGGGTCTACACGCTCGCGGCGCTGGTCGTTTGGGTCTTCGTCGCGGGCGGTGTCGCCTATGTCTATCTGCGCCGCGTCGCCAAGCACGACAAGACGACCGCGTTTTTCGGCGCGACGCCCGGCGGCCTCGCCGAAATGACGCTGGTCGGCAGCCAATACGGCGCCGATCCGCGCGTGTTGTCGCTGATCCATACCGTGCGCGTCATGGCGACGGTGCTGATCGTGCCGATTTGGTTCCGCTTGGAAGGCTTGGTCGGGCCGCTGCCCGCCAAAGCGACGATCGGCATTCTGGAAGTCGCGTTGCGCGATTACGGCATCCTCGCCGCCTGCGCCGTCGTGGGCGCCTATATCGGCATCAAGTTTCGCCTGCCGGCGGGCACGATGCTGGGGCCGATGGCCGTATCGATGGCCGTGCATATCGGCGGGTTCAGCGAAGCCCAGCCGCCCTACGAGATCGTCGCCGCCGCGCAGATCGTTCTGGGTTGCGCGATCGGCCAGCGTTTCGCGGGCTCCAAACTTTCCGTCATCGCGCGCCATGCGAGCCATGGCTTCGTCGTGACGATGATCATGCTGGGCTTGGCGATTCTGTTCGCCGCCGTGATGGCGCGCGTGACGCCGGAAAGCTTCGAAGCTTTGGTGCTCGCCTACGCGCCCGGCGGCTTCGCGGAAATGAGCCTCGTGGCGCTGGCATTGTCGGTCGATGCGGCGCTGGTGGCCGCACATCACCTGTTCCGCATCATTTTCATCATCACGCTCGCGCCTTTGATATTCCGGCGCGGATTCATGAAATCTTCAACGTGACCCCGCCATCGACCGGCAGTGCCACGCCGGTCACGTATTTGGCTTCGTCCGACGCCAGGAACAGCGACGAGTAGGCGACATCCCACGCGTCGCCCATCTTGCCCGTGGGGCATAGGCGGTTGCGCGCCTCGATCATCGATTCGACCGAGCCGTCGCCATAGGCCCCCTTCAACGGCTCGACGATCATCGGCGTGTTCATCAAGCCGGGCAGCACGCAATTGGCGCGCACCCCGCGCGCGGCGTATTCCAGCGCCACCGCTTGGGTGAAGGGGATGATGGCGCCCTTCGTAGTGCTGTAGGCGATATAGGGCACGCCCAAATAGCGAATGCCCGCGATCGACGCGATGTTGACGATCGCCCCGCCCTTCCCGGTCGCTTCGAACTGCCGGACCATCGCGGGCAGCACGGCCTTACAGGTCAAAAACATGCTTTTGAGATTGATCCGCACGACGCGGTCCCAATCCGCTTCGTCCAGCTCGACCGGACCACCTTTGGTCACGATACCGACATTGTTGTGCAGAATGTCGATGCGCTCCCAGCGCGCGAGGCACTCGCCCACCAACGTATCAACATCGCGCTTGGCGCTGACATCCGCGGCGAACACAAGCGCTTCGCCGCCTTCGTCGCGGATGATCGCGGCGGTTTCCTCAGCCGCGTCGCGGTTCAGATCGACGCAAGCGACCCTGGCGCCCTCGCGCGCATAAAGCACGGCAACGGCCTTCCCGTTGCCCCAGCCGGGACCGGACGAACCCGCCCCCGTCACGATCGCGGTCTTGCCCGTCAGCCGGCCCATGTCTCCTCCCCGTTATGAAAGGCGTTGGCGCAGTTCCGTTTTTAGTATTTTGCCGTAGGCGTTTTTCGGCAGCGCGTCGACGAAGATATAGCGTTTCGGGCGTTTGAAGCGCGCGATGTTGTCGAGGCACAGCGCGTCGAGCGCTGCTTGCGTGACGCCGTCGTCGCGGCGCACGACGAAGGCGACGACGCTTTCGCCCCATTCGGGATCGGCGGCCCCGACGACCGAGACTTCCGCCACGCCCGGATGGCGTTGCAACACTTCCTCCACCTCGCGCGGATAGATATTCGATCCGCCCGAGATGATGAGGTCCTTGGCGCGATCTTTGAGCGTGAGATAGCCGCGCGCGTCGAATTCGCCGACGTCGCCGGTGTGCAGCCAGCCATCCTTTAGCGCCTTGGCCGTGGCGGCTTCGTCGCGCCAATAGCCTTTCATCACGCTATCCCCGCGCACCAGCACTTCGCCGTCTTCGGCCGTGCGCACCTCGACGACCGTCTGCGCCGTGCCGACCGAGCCCAGGATCGCATCGTCGTCCGCCTTGTGCGCGGCTTCGATCGTGGCGCGCGTCATCCCGGTGATGCACATCGGGCTTTCGCCTTGGCCGTAAAGCTGGGCGAAGCGATAGCCGAGCTTGCCGATCGCGGCTTTGAGGTCGGCGACATACATCGGTCCGCCGCCATAGACGATGACGCGCAGATTGCCGGGTTCGATCCCCGGATGCTCGACCAAGCGCTTCACCATCGTGGGTGCCGCGAACATCGTGACCTTATGCCAGCACTTCCACAGCGCCTGGATTTCGGCGGGATCGAAGCCGCCGCTTTCCGGCACCACTTGCGTCGCACCGATCGCGAGCGTCGGGAACATATAAAGCCCCGAACCGTGCGACATCGGGGCCGCGTGCAGCAAGCAGCCGCCCGCTTCCGGCGGATCGATATCGGCGTAATAGCTCGTCGCCACCGCCAGCGCGTTGCGATGGGTGATCATGGCACCCTTGGGCCGCCCGGTCGTGCCGCTGGTGTAGAACAGCCACAGCAGATCGTCGGGTGCGGCAGGCGCGAGATCGATCGGATCGGCGAAGAGCTTGCGCCAATCCGCCCCGCCGATCTCGACCATGCGCGCGGAACTGCCGCTCGCGGCGACGTTCTCGCCCATGTCGCGCGAATGGAAGACCAGCGCCGCTTGCGAATGGTCGAGGCAATAGGCGAGCTCCTTGGGGTGGAGCTTCACGTTGACCGGTACGGCCGCATAGCCCGCCCACCAGATCGCGTAGATCGCCACCGCATAATCGGTCGAATTCGCGGCGACAATGGCGATACGCGTTCCAGCTGCGTATCCCAGTCCGCGCAATCCGCCCGCCAGCCGGCCGACTTGGGCGGCCATGCCAGCCCAATCGGCGACGACCGCATCGCCGCGCCCCAAAGCGGGACCGGCCGGATCGCGCTTGGCGTTGCGCAGCAGATGGGCGGCGAGGTTCATCGCATAACCCAATCGACGAAACCGAGCGCTTTGGTGACGTGGATCAGCCCCAGGATCACGGCATAGGCGCCGAGCCCGAATACAGCCGCCAGGGCGAAAACTTTCAGGTGGAACATCCGAGCCGAAAGAGCCTTTCCGCACGGGACTTTACCACCGCGCGCGGACGACGCATTATCCAAGAATAACATGGACGGTACGCCGAATGGCCAGCAGCAAGGTCAGCCAACAGGAACTCAATCAGGCCGCCACGCTTCACGAGAAGATGGTGCGGGGCATCACGGGCGGTATGCGCCTGGTGCTGTCCTTCAAAATCGCCGAGCGCATGAATATGCGCGGGCGCAATCTTTCGGAAGCGGAGCTGGTCGGCGCCTATCTGTGCGAGTCCGATTTCGGCGGTGCGAAGCTGGTGCGCGCCAATCTGTTCGGCGCCGATTTGTCGGGCTGCGATTTGCACGAGGCCGATCTTACCAAGGCCGATATGCGCGGCGCCCAATTGAAGCGCGCCAATCTCGAACGTGCCAACCTGACCGGGGCCGATATCCGCGACGGCTTCATCATCGTGCGCGATAAGGACGGCAATTTCTCGTACCACAACAACCAGCGTCAGGGTGCGGTCATCACCGACGCGAAGTTCAATCACGCGGATATGACCAACGCGAAGATGAGCCGCGTGTTCGGGCCGCGCACGGATTTGACCGGCTGCATCCTGCGCGGCGCGGTGCTGCGCGAGGCGGATCTGTCGAATTCCGATTTGTCGGGCGTGGTGCTGACGGGGGCCGATCTCACCAACGCCAATCTTTCGAACTGCATCCTGCACGGCGCCACGCTGTCGGGCGCATTGCTCGAGAACACCAATCTCGACGGTGCGGATTTGACCGCGTCGAATTTCGGCACCAAGGATTTGGCGCGCGTCGACACGTCCAAGGCCGTGCTGCCGGTCAATATCGACAGCCTGGAAAAGTCGATCCAGCAGATCTTCATCGATCATCTGGAATGGCTGAAGACCGAAGGACGCAACGGCGCGCAAGCCGATTTCGAGCGCGTCAATCTCGCCAGCCTCAATGCGCCGGGTGTCAATCTTTCGGCCGGGCGTTTGGGCCTGTCGATCCTGCGCGACGCCAAGCTGACCGGCGGCTATTTCCAGATGGCGGATTTCTCCTCCGCCTTCATGTCGAATTGCGATCTGGTGTCGGCGAAGCTCCAAGGCTCGAAACTCGACAAGGCTACGCTGACCGGCGCCAAATTGCGCGACGCGGATCTCTCGCCCATGCCGGTCGATACGATGAGCCAGCGCAACTGGAACACGCGCCTGCGCGAGGCCAATCTGACGGGGGCCGATCTGCGCGGCGCCAATCTGCACAAAGCCGATCTGGCGGCGGCGGTGCTGCGGCGCGCCGATCTGCGCAACGCCAATCTGAAGGATGCGATCCTGCTGGATTGCGATTTCACCGGCGCGGATTTGCGCGGCGCCGAGCTTACCGGCGCCGATACGCGCGGCACGACCGGCCTCGACAGCGCGCTTTAGGATTTCTCGATCGAGGCTTCGAGGCGCTTGGACAAATACCAAGCCAGCGCCATGAACACGACCAGCAGGCCCAAAGCCGTGGTCGTCGCGGTTTCGCCCAATGCTTTGTCGGAGACATGGGCAAAGCCGTAGCCGATGCCGACCAGCAAATTCGACCAGATCGCCGCAGAGACGAGGTTGAGCGCCAGAAACCGGCCGCGCGGCATGGTCGACAGGCCGAAGGCGAAGCCCGCCAAACCGCGAATGCCGTGCGGGTAGCGATAGACGAACATCATCCACCAATGATGCTTGTCGACGACGCGCGCCGCGCGCTCGATCCCGTTGCGCAAGCGCGGCATCGCGTCGAATAGCTGCGGCCCGAAGCGGCGGGCGAGCCAAAAGCGCACCTCGTCGCCGATCACGCCGCCGGCGAACACCGCCGCGACGGTCGGCCAATAATCCAGCGCGCCGAGCTGCACCGCGTAACCCGCGAACAACGGCATCAGCATGGAGTTCCAGAACGCGCCGGTCGCCACCAGGGTGTAGACGGCGTTGCCGTTGTCGCGGACGAGATCGAGGATTTGCTGGAGGTCCATGGGACCGATCAAATGGGGTCAAGCAGCCGCGAAGTCAACTTCTCCGCGCGCTCGGCTTGGACCTGAACCGGCATGTCCAGAAGCTTTTGGGCGAAGGCGCGGCCGTCGAGATCGAAGGCGAGATCGTGGCCGCGCCCGGCGCCCGCGACATTCTCGAAACGGAAATGGAACGACGTCAGCCCCGCGAGCTCCGTCCGGCGCACGGCGCGCGGCCGCAAGAACGAGAACCACGCCCCGACTTTCGCCGCCGTCGCCCCGGCGCGCACGCTGCGCCAATCGCCGGGATCGCGCAGGGTTAACGCGATGATCAACGAGCTTCCGACCACGCGCGCGCGGGCATGCGCCAGCAAGCGAAGCTGGACGAGCGCGCTCATGCCTCGGCCTCCAGCAAGCCGACGCGCGGGCGCACGTAATGGGCGGGAATCTTCGCGGCGCTGACGCGCCGCTCGGGATGGATCGCGAGGCGCACGCCGCCCGCCCCTGCCGGACCGAAGCCCGATAGCGACGCGAATTCGGCCAGCGCCGCCTCGACCGTTTCCTTCGCCGCCGCGCGCAAGGCCAAGCGCAAACGCACATCCTTGCCGGGCATGACGGCGAGATCGGCGGCGCGATCGATGGCGCCGCGCGTCGCGGATTCGACGCCGACGATTTCGACGCGGAAGCGCTCGTCGCCGAGCAGCGATTTCAAGCGCGTTTCCAATTCGCGCGCGGCAGCAAGTGCGCGACCCGCCGCGCCTGTGCCGCCATAGGCCAACTCGCCTTCGCCCGCAAAACCGGCCTCGAAGACCAGCGTGCCGGGCAAATGATCCGGCGCCGCACTTCCTTTGACGCCCGTGAGCTTGCCGCCGATCAGCGTCGTGTCGTCGAGATCCAGCGTCAGATCGGGATCGGCGACCGTGCGCGGGTTTTCCACGCCGTCGAGCAGCGACAGCACCAGTGCTGCGTGCGCGGGCGACGCACCGGTCGAAGTCTCGAACGCCAGCGCACCATCTTCGGCGATCTCGACCAGCGGCAGGCCCGCTTCGGGGAGTTTGTCGAAAGCGGGATCGTAAAGATCGCCGCCGGCAGCGCCCGCCCCCGCCGACAGGATGCGCCCGGCTGCGGCAGCAGCGGCGAGTCGCGCGTAATCCTCGACCGGCCAGCGATGGGCATAGCGCGCAAACGCAATCGAAAGCGCCGACGGCGCCAACGGCCCGCTGACGACGATCTCCGCGCCCTTTGCAAAAAGCCCCACTAACGGCGCGGCCCCGAAACGCACGCTCGCGGCGATCAACGTGGAATCCGGCGGCGGCGGCGGATCGCACGGCGTGCCGAGCAACCCGGCGCCCGATTGCGTCGCCAGAAGATCGTGACCTTCGACCAAGCCGATGCGCGGGCGGCGGCGGCCGAGGCGTGCCGCAAGCCCGGTGATCGCATGCGCGACCGGGGCGGGTTCGCCCGCCGGCACTTCGATCGCAAGCCGCACGCGCCCCGACAGGCACGCGATCAGCACGGGTTCGAGCGCACGCTCGACCTCGCGCAACGCCAAGCGCAACACCAGACAATGCGGACCCGGTCTGGCGATCAGGCGTTGAAGAAGTGCCGCCGTCGCATCCGGTCGTCCGCCGCGTCCCGCATGCGCAAGGCGCATCTTTACAGCCCGGCGAGTTTGCGGATCGGTTCGTACAAGGCGGGGTTGGCGCAGAGCACGGGGGCGCCCTTGTCGATTCCGCCTTCGCCCAGGAAGTCGTTCACGCGCCCGCCCGCTTCGCGCGTCATCACGATCCCCGCGAGGCAATCCCAGGAGTTGATGTGAAGCTCGACATAGCCGTCCGCGCGGCCGTCGGCGACATAGGCGATGCCCAGCGCCCCGGAACCCGCGCGGCGGAACGAAGCACCCGCCTTCACCGTGCGCTCGATCATGCCGGTATAGGCTTCGACCGGGCGGCGCGTCGACCAGCCAAGCTCGATCTGCGCGCGCTTCAAATCGTCGATATCCGTCACCTTCATCGGGCGCCCGTTGCAGGTGGCGAAGTGGCCCCGCCGCGCCAGGAACATCTCGTCGCGCATCGGATCGTAGATCGCGCCGATTTCCGCCTCGCCCTCATGCATATAGGCGATCGAAATGCAGAAATGCGCGATCCCGTTGGCGAAATTCGCCGTGCCGTCGATCGGGTCGATGACCCACAAAGCACGCGTATCCTTGCTGCCGCCGGTTTCCTCGCCCAGCACGTCGTCCTTGGGGAACGCCTCGCGGATCAGCCCCATGACCAGTTTTTCGACCGCGCCGTCGGCGACCGTCAGGTAATCCTGCGGCCCTTTGAAGGTCATGCCGATGGAGGCGCGGTCGGCGAAGAATTTGCGCTGCAATTCCCCGGCGGCACGCGCGATCGCCGCGGCGGCCAGGGTACGTTTGGCGAGTTCGTCGGTCATTGGGCGCTGAAATTACGTTCCCTATGGGCTATAGGGAAGCGCGATGATCACGATCGACTCCCTAACCTTGCGCGTGGCCGGCCTGACCCTGATCGAGGATTCCTCGGTCCAGGTGCCGGACGGCAAGCGCGTGGGCCTGGTGGGCCGCAACGGGGCGGGCAAATCCACGCTGCTGTCCTGCCTGCGCGGCGTGGCCACGCCCGACAAAGGTCTGATCGCGCTACCCAAGCGCGCCAGACTCGGCTGGGTGGCACAGGAAGCTCCCGGCGGTCCCACGACACCGTTGGCATTCGTCCTCGCCGCCGATACCGAACGCGCCGCCTTGTTGGCCGAGGAAGAAGCGGGTGCGGATGGCGAGCGTGTGGCCGATATCCATACGCGCCTCGCCGAGATCGACGCCTATGCCGCCCCGTCTCGTGCCGCGTCGATTCTCGCGGGTCTGGGTTTCGATGCGGGCAAGCAAGGGCAGCCGCTGTCCGATTTCTCCGGCGGCTGGCGGATGCGCGTGGCGCTGGCTGCCGTTCTGTTCTCGCGGCCCGACGTGCTGCTGCTCGACGAGCCGACGAACCATCTCGATCTCGAAAGCGCCTTGTGGCTCGAGGATTATCTGCAGCGCATTCCCTGCACGCTGCTGGTCGTCAGCCACGACCGGCGCCTGCTGAACGCCGTCTGCACGCATATCCTGCATCTCGAACATCGCCGCTTGACGCTTTACGCGGGCGATTACGATTCCTTCGAGCGCCAGCGCCAGGAACGCCTCGCCCAGCAATCGGCGATGGCCGCGAAGGTCGATGCGCAGCGCAAGCACATGCAGGCCTTCGTCGATCGCTTCCGCTACAAGGCGACGAAGGCGCGCCAGGCGCAGTCGCGTTTGAAAGCGCTCGCCAAGCTCACGCCCATCGTCGTCGAGCAGGACGAGGAATCGGTGCGCTTCGAGTTCCCCGAGCCCGAAATGCCGCGCCCGCCGCTGATCACCTACGACAAAGCCTCGGTCGGCTATGTGCCCGGCAAGCCGATCCTGCGCGGCATCGATTTGCGCCTCGATCCCGACGACCGCATCGGCCTGCTCGGCGCCAACGGCAACGGCAAATCCACGCTCGCCAAATTGTTCGGCGGACGTTTGGCGCCGATGGACGGGCGCGAAACCCGCGCGCGCAATCTGGAAGTCGGCTTCTTCGCGCAGCATCAGGTCGAGGAATTCGACCTGTCGCGCTCGGCGCTGCTGCATCTCGCCGATTTGCGGCCGCAGGACAATAACGAACAATTGCGCGCGCGCCTCGCGCGCTTCGGCTTCTCCGGCATCAAGGCCGAAACGCCGACCGGTAAACTCTCGGGCGGCGAGAAAGCGCGGCTTGCCTTCGCTTTGGCAACGGCGCATCGCCCGCAATTGCTGATTCTCGACGAGCCGACGAACCATTTGGATATGGCGAGCCGCGAGCGCCTCGTCGCCGCGATCGGCGATTTCGCGGGCGCCGTCATCCTCGTGACCCACGATTGGAGCTTGCTGGAACTGACCTGCGACCGGCTGTGGCTGGTCGCGAACGGTCAGGTGCAGCCTTTCGAAGGCGATCTCGAAGAATATCGCGCTTTCAGCCTGGCCGAACGGCGTGCGCAGCGCGGCGCCGACGAGAAACCGAAAGCGGAAGCGCCGGCCCCGCGCCGCGCCAAACCCGCTTTGGGACCGCTCAAGAAGGAACTCGCCGCCGCCGAAACCGAACTCGCCAAGCGCACGGACGAGAAGACGAAGCTCGACGCGGCGCTGGCCGATCCCAATGTCTACAACGATCCGGCGAAGGCCGCCGATCTCGCCAAGCGCCACAAGGACGCGGTCGAACGCGTCGACGCGGCCGAAGCGCGCTGGCTGGCGGCCGCGCAAGCGCTGGAGGAAGCCGATGCGGCTTAAGGCGCTGATCGCGGCGTTGGCGTTGTTCGCGTCGCCCGCCATTGGCAAAGAATGGGGCGACGTGAAGCTGCCCGTGCCGGGCCCCGCGCGTGTCATCGGCGGGCCCGCCACCGGCTGCATCGCCGGTGCCGAACGCCTGCCCACCGACGGGCCCGGCTATCAGGCCGTGCGCGTGTCGCGCAATCGGCAATGGGGCCATCCCGCGACGATCTCCTTCATCCGCGATCTGGGGACGCGGGCCAAGACGGCGGGTTTCGCCGATCTCTATATCGGCGACGTCGCCCAGCCGCGCGGCGGGCCGATGGCGTCGCTGCATGGCAGCCACCAGAACGGGCTCGACGCCGATATCTGGTTCAATATCGATCCCAAGCCCGCGCTCCCGGCCGCCGCGCGCGAGGAGATCGCGATCGTCACGCTGACGACGCAAGACGAACGCCGCGTCGATCCCGCGACCTGGCGCGAAGGTCATGCGCGATTGCTGAAGCTCGCGGCCGAGGACCGCCGCGTCGACCGCATCCTCGTGCATTTCGCGATCAAGAAGCATCTGTGCGAAACGCTGCCGGCGGCGGATCGCGCATGGATACGCAAACTCCGCCCGTGGCGCGGGCATAACGAACATTTCCATGTTCGCCTGACTTGCCCGCCGGACAACAAGGATTGCGTTGGCCAAGCCGCGATACCGGCGGGCGACGGCTGCGATTCCACGCTCGATTGGTGGTTCCTCGACGCCGCCGAACGGCGCAAGCGCGACGAGGAAGCGCAGCGCGCGGCGCCGAAGGTCCAGACCGGCCCGCCGCGCCCCAAGCTGCCCACCCAGTGCGCGGCGATTTTGCGCGCACCGTAATTCCTGTGGCCTCATGGTTCGACAGGCTCACCATGAGGCCTTATCTTGATCCTCATGCTGAGCTTGTCGAAGCATGAGGATCAGATGCGCCGCGCGACGATCAAATCCCCCGCCCATCCCGGCGCCTTGCTGAAGGACGAGTTCGACGCGTTGGGCCTGTCGATGGCCGCTGCGGCGCAAGCGCTCGGCGTCACGCGCCAGCAGCTTTACAAGATCACGTCGGGTGCGAGCGCCGTCACGCCGGAAATGGCCGTGCGGATCGAGCGCGCCATCGGCGGCTCGGCGGATATGTGGCTACGCATGCAAGCCGCGTTCGACCTCGCCCGCGCGCGACGGACAGTCGACCTGCGCGGCGTCAAGCGGATCGCGCGCGAAGCCGCCTAAGGCTTAGTCGAACCGGAAGCCCTTGGGCGGCAGCAGGCCCGCCTGGCTGCGCGCACCGACCCAATGCTTGGGCGCGTTTTCGCGCGCATCCGAATTGGCGAAGCCCATCGGCCAGCCCTTCGCGATATTGAAGGTGCGGATTTTGTAGAGCGCGCCGTCCTTCGAATAACGCTGCAGAATGACGCCCTTACCACGCGACATTTCCGGCAATTCGGACAAGGGGAACAGCAGCAGCTTGCGGTTCGTGCCCTGCACGGCCAGCGTATCGCCTTCCACGGCGCAGACGGCGGCGGCTTCCCCGCCCTCGCCCACATTCAGCACCTGCTTGCCCTGGCGGGTCTGCGCGACGCATTCGGCTTCGGGCACCACGAAGCCGTAACCCGCCGACGACGCGACGACCAGTTTGCGGTCGGGCTTGTGGATGAACACGTCGACCAAATCGACGTCGTTGCCCAGTTCCAGCGTCACCTTGATCGGCTCGCCGTCGCCGCGCCCGCGCGGCAGCTTGTCGCAACCCAGCGTGTAGAAGCGCCCGTTGGTCGCGAACACCATCAGCTTGTCGGCGGAATTCGTGCGCTCGACGAAGCGCTGCTTGTCGCCGTCCTTGTAGCGGATGTCCTTCACGGCCTGATCGTCGAGATGGCCCTTGAAGGCGCGCACCCAGCCCTTATCCGAGACGACGACGGTGAGGTCTTCGCGTTCGATGAAGGCTTCGACCGGCACGATCAATTCGGCGGGCGCATCGGCGACTTCGGTGCGCCGCTTGCCCAGCGGCGTGCGCGGTCCGTATTTCGCCTTCAGTTCCTGGATTTCGGTCGCGATCGCGGCCCAGCGCTTGTCTTCGCTTTTCAGCAGGCCTTGGAGTTCCTTCTTCTCCTTGGTCAGCGCGTCGTTTTCCTTGCGGATCTCGAATTCCTCGAGCTTGCGCAACGAGCGCAGACGCATATTCAGGATCGCCTCCGCCTGAACCTCCGTGAGCCCCCATTTCTTCATCATCACGGGCTTGGGCTCGTCCTCGTTGCGGATGATCTTGATGACCGCGTCGATGTTCAAATACGCGATCAGCAAGCCGCCGAGGATTTCCAAGCGCCGGTCGATCTGGCCGAGACGGTGTTCCGAGCGGCGCGTCAGCACGACATGGCGGTGATCGAGATAGGCCTGAAGCACTTCCTTCAGATCCATCACGCGCGGCACGTTGTCCGCGTCGAGCACGTTCATGTTGAGGGCGAAGCGCGTTTCCAGATCGCAGGTCCGGAACAGCGATTCCATCATCATCTTGGGATCGACGTTGCGGCTCTTGGGCTCCAGCACCAGGCGCACATTCTCGTCCGATTCATCGCGGATATCGGCGAGCAGCGGCAGTTTCTTGGCCTGAAGCAGCTCCGCGACCTTCTCGATCAGCTTCGACTTCTGGACCTGATAGGGAATTTCAGTGACGACGATCTGCCACGCCGCGCGCGGCAATTCCTCGACCGCCCATTTCGCGCGCACGCGCAGCGAACCGCGGCCGGTCTCGTAGGCCTGCACCAGCGTTTCGCGCGTTTCGACCAGAATGCCGCCGGTCGGGAAATCCGGCCCCGGCATCAGATCGACCAGCGTGGCGACGCGCGCGTTGGGCGTCTTGATCAGATGCAAAAGCGCGTTGCAGATCTCGACGATGTTGTGCGGCGGAATATTCGTCGCCATGCCGACGGCGATGCCGGCGGCACCGTTCGCGAGCAAATTCGGGAAGGCGGCGGGCAGAACGACGGGTTCTTCGCCTTCGCCGTCGTAAGTCGCGCGGAAATCGACCGCGTTCTCGTCGAGGCCGCGCAGCAACTCGACGGCGACGGAGGTGAGGCGCGCTTCGGTGTATCGCATCGCGGCGGCGTTATCGCCGTCGATATTGCCGAAATTGCCTTGGCCGTCGACCAGCGTGTAGCGCTGCGCGAAATCCTGCGCGAGGCGCACGAGCGCGTCGTAAACCGACTGGTCGCCATGCGGGTGATACTTACCGATGACGTCGCCGACGACGCGCGCGCATTTCTTGAACCCGGTCTCGGGATCGAGGCGCAGCTGCTGCATCGCCCAGAGCAAACGGCGATGGACGGGCTTCAATCCGTCGCGCACATCGGGCAGCGAGCGCGCCATGATCGTGGACAGCGCATAGGCGAGATAACGCTCGCCCAACGCATCGGCGAGCGGAACGGGTTTGATTTCGGCGGCAAAAGACGCGGTCATTTTCTTTCCTCGGGACGGCGGTACTCCCGTCGCCAGCGCTCATAAAGCCGGACTCGGGCCCCCGGCAAGGTCTTCGTCTGCGGGGCCAAAACATAGCGGTCGAGAAAATGTCCGGTGATTTCCAAGGCTTCGACCAATTCGCGGGCGTTTCCGGCCGCCCCGCCGTCGCGCAGGAAAGCCGGCAAAACGAACAGACGGTCGGCATAGGGGGCCCCCGCCTCGGCCGAGACGGCGCGGCCGGTTTTGGGGCTGACATAGCGCAGATCGTCGACCACGCCGGTCGCCGCACAGGAGTCGAGATCGAGCCCGAAGCCGAGATCGGCCAAGCAGCGCACTTCCCATTGCACATAGGCTTCGCGCCATTCGCGCGTCTCGAACCGCGCCAGCATCGCCTTGGTCGCGTCGAACAGGCCTTCATGCGGCTCGCGCTCGGGCAGCACCGCGTCAAGGATCGCCGCACACGCCGACAGCGCTTCGAGCTTCGCGGGCGTGTCCATCAACGCGGCGGCATTGGCGGCGACAAGCTCGCAGGTCCAATTGCCCAGATGCTCGACCAAGCGCGCGCGCCAGAACGCGGAAACGAGATTGCCGGTTTCGAAGACCGACGCGCTTTTGCCGTGCCCGCCGCCGCGCGCCAGGCCCAGATGCCGCCCGTGCCCGCGCGTGAACAAGGTCGCGATCGCCGCATGCTCCCCATGCGTGCGCCGCCCCAGCACGATCGCTTCGTCGGTCCACTCCATGGCTCAGATTTGCCGGGATTCGAGCGGCGGGGCTAGTTTGGCGACATGCGCAAGACAAGCCGCCTGATCGAAGCCTTTCTCGACACCGATTACGCCGTGCGCGACGGCGGCGTTTGGCGCGTCGTGCGCATCGGCGAACGGCACCCGAAGATCGAAGCCTTGGTGAGATCGACCGGCGTGTTCATCACCGGCTGGAACCCCTTCGGCAAGCGCGCGAACGCGGCCGCCAACGCGGCGCGCAACCGCGCGATGGCGCGTATCCTGGCCGCGCGCGGCTATCGTACGCTGCCCCATCAAGGGATCGGCAGCGACGGCGACTGGGCCGAGGACGGGTTTTTCGTGCGCGATATGCGTATCGCGACGGCGCGCAATCTGGCGCGCGCCTTCGGCCAGCTCGCGATCGTCGTGATCGCGCGCGGCCGTCCGGCGGAGATCGTCTGGGCCTTTTAGCCCTGCTCCATGATCTGCTGCTTGGCGATCGGCAGGAAATGCGCGAGCTGGGCCTTGATGTCGGCGACCGACACGCCCTTGCCCTTGAGATCCGCTTCCAGCTTTTCGATCACGTCGTCGTCGCCCGCCTTGTCGAAATCCGAGGCGACGACGTCCTTGGCGTAGGCATCCGCGTCCGGCCCGGTCTTGCCGAGCTTTTCCGCCGCCCACAGACCCACGAGCTTGTTGCGCCGCGCGTTCACCTTGAACTGCACTTCCTGATCGTGCTTGAACTTGTTTTCGAAAGCGCTTTTGCGGTCGTCGAAGCTGGTCATCTGCGGGCCCTCGTGAATGGGTCGTTGCCCATGACATAGGCGACCGCGAAGAGCAGGTCAATCGCAACCGGACATCCCTTTTTCATGTGCACTTTGGCGATTTTGCGCCGTCCCGGCCACGCATGGCCGCTGATCGTCGCGGGCAATCGCGACGAAATGAAGTCGCGCCCCTGGACGGCACCCGGCCGCCATTGGCCGGATCGGCCGAACGTGATCGGGGGCCGCGACGATTTGGCCGGCGGATCTTGGGTGGCCGTGAGCGACACGGGCGTGATCGCCTGCGTCCTCAACCGGCGCGGCACGCTGGGCCCCGCCGAGGGCAAGCGCAGCCGGGGCGAGTTGGTGCTCGACGCGCTGGACTTTCCGGACGCGAAGGACGCCGCCGAAATGCTGGCGGCCCTCGACGCGGGCGCCTATCGGCCGTTCAACCTGTTCGTCGGCGACGATCGCGACGCCTATTGGGTCCGCGCCACGGGCAGCGGCGCACCGGAAGTGATGCCGATCGGCGAAGGCGTATCGCTGCTGACCGCTTACGACCTCAACGACATGACCTCGCCGCGCACGCGCCATTTCCTGCCGCTGTTCCGAGAGGTCCCGCCGCCCGATCCCGCGACCGGCGACTGGGCCGCCTGGGAAAAACTGATGGCCGCGCGCCAAGGGGGCCCGGATGCCGGCGAAGAAGGGGCGATGAACATCGCGCTCCCCTCCGGTTTCGGCACGTCGTCGACGTCGCTGATCGCGTTGCCATCCCGCAGCGCGGGACTCGATACGCGGCCCGTTTGGCGCTTCGCGCACGGCCACCCCGACGCGATCGTCTACGACGCCGTTTCGTTAACCTGAATCAGTACGTTAGCCCCGCATTGCGAGGGGGAATGCGCTGGGCTATAGGGGGGCCCGCTTTTCCCGTCGCGCGTCAGGGGGTTGGGCATGTCCCGCCGTAAACAAATCTACGAAGGCAAGGCCAAGATTTTGTTCGAAGGGCCCGAGCCCGGAACGATCATCCAGTACTTCAAGGACGACGCGACCGCGTTCAACAACAAGAAGAAGGGCACGATCACCGGCAAGGGCGTGCTCAACAACCGCATCTCGGAATTCCTGATGACGCGTTTGGAGGAGATGGGCATTCCGACCCATTTCATCCGCCGTCTCAACATGCGCGAACAGCTGGTGCGCGAAGTCGAAATCGTGCCGCTGGAAATCATCGTGCGCAACGTCGCCGCCGGTTCGTTCTGCCAGCGCTTCGGCCTGCAGGAAGGCGCCCCCCTGCCGCGATCGATCATCGAGTATTGCTACAAGAACGACGAGCTCGGCGATCCGATGGTGTCGGAGGAGCACATCACCGCCTTCGGCTGGGCCGATACGCGCGACCTCGACGACATCATGGCGCTGACCTTGCGCATCAACGACTATCTGTCGGGTCTGTTCCTGGGCGTGGGCATCAAGCTGGTCGATTTCAAGATCGAATTCGGCCGCCACTGGAACGAGCATGACGAGATGCGGATCATCCTGGCCGACGAGATCAGCCCGGATTCCTGCCGTCTGTGGGACGTCAAGACGAACGAGAAGATGGACAAGGACCGCTTCCGCCGCGATCTCGGCAAGGTCGAGGAAGCGTATCAGGAAGTGGCCCGTCGTCTGGGCATCCTGCCCGAAAGCGGCCCGCGCGATCTGCGCGGCCCCGAAACGATGCAGTGATCCCGGGGGATCGAGAAAGCATGAAAGCGAAGATTCACGTCACGCTGAAGAACGGCGTGTTGGACGTGCAGGGCAAAGCGGTTCAGGCGGGGCTTTCGGGTCTCGGCTTCAAGGGCGTGGGCGACGTGCGCGTCGGCCGCTATGTCGAAATCGAACTCGACGCCAAGACCAAGGCCGCCGCCGAGGCCGAAGCCAAGCGCATGTGCGAAAAGCTGCTGGCGAACACCGTGATCGAGAACTACCGCGTCGAGATCGCGGAGTAATCGGCACATGAAATCCGCCGTCGTCGTATTCCCCGGCTCCAACCGCGAAGGCGACGTCGCCGACGCGATCACCCGCGCCTCGGGCAAGCGGCCCGAGATCGTTTGGCACTCGACCGGCTCGCTGCCCAAGAAGCTCGACCTGATCGTGCTGCCCGGCGGCTTCGCCTATGGCGATTACCTGCGCTGCGGCGCCATGGCGGCGCGCAGCCCCATCATGCGCGACGTGATCGCGCGCGCGAATGCCGGCACGCCGGTGCTGGGCGTGTGCAACGGCTTCCAGGTGCTGTGCGAAAGCGGCCTGCTGCCGGGCGTGTTGCTGTCCAACGCGGGTCTCAAATTCATCTGCCGCGACGTGTATCTGAAGGTCGCGACCAGCCAGACGATGTTCGCGCATCGCTACGAAAAGGGCCAAGTCGTGCGCTATCCGGTCGCGCACCATGACGGCAATTACTTCGCCGATAAGGACACGCTGAAGCGCATGGAGGATCGCGACCAGATCGCGTTCCGCTATTGCACGCCCGACGGCGAAACGACCGCCGAGGGCAATCCCAACGGCTCGGCGCGCAACATCGCCGGCGTGTACAACAAATCGAAGACCGTGCTGGGCCTGATGCCGCATCCCGAAAACGCGACCGACCCCGCCACCGTGGGCACGCTGGGCGGTTCGCTGGACGGCAAGCCTTTGTTCGACGCCATCGTGGACGCCGTTTCCAAATGAAGAAGAAATCGAAGCCGAAGAAATCCTGGCAGCGCCCCAACGATCTGATGGGCTTGTCGCCGGCCGAATACGACACCGCGTGCGATATCCTGGGCCGCGAGCCCAGCTATACCGAGCGCGGCATCTTCTCGGTGATGTGGAGCGAGCATTGCTCCTACAAATCGTCGAAGAAATGGCTGAAGACGCTGCCGACCAAGGCCAAGTGGGTGATCTGCGGCCCCGGCGAAAACGCCGGCGTGATCGATATCGGCGACGGCGACGCCTGCGTCTTCAAGATCGAAAGCCACAACCACCCGTCTTATATCGAGCCCTATCAGGGGGCGGCGACGGGCGTGGGCGGCATCTTGCGCGACGTGTTCACCATGGGCGCGCGGCCGATCGCGAATCTCAACGCGCTGCGTTTCGGCGATCCCAAGCACCCGAAGACCCGCCATCTGGTGGCGGGCGTGGTCGCGGGTATCGGCGGCTACGGCAATTGCGTGGGCGTGCCCACCGTGGCGGGCGAGACGAATTTCCATTCCGCCTATAACGGCAATTGCCTCGTTAACGCGATGACGGTCGGCATCGCGAACAAGAAAAAGATCTTCTATTCGGCCGCCGCCGGTGCCGGAAATCCCGTCGTCTATGTCGGCGCCAAAACCGGGCGCGACGGCATTCACGGCGCCACGATGGCCTCGGCCGAATTCGACGACAATTCGGACGAGAAGCGTCCGACCGTGCAGGTCGGCGATCCGTTCACCGAGAAGCTGCTGATCGAAGCGTGCCTGGAGCTGATGGCGACCGACGCGATCGTCGCGATTCAGGATATGGGGGCCGCGGGCCTCACCTCGTCCTCGGTCGAGATGGCGGGCAAAGGCGGGCTTGGCATCGAGCTCGACATCGACAAGGTGCCGGCGCGCGAAACCGGCATGACGTCCTACGAGATGATGCTCTCCGAAAGCCAGGAGCGCATGCTGCTGATCTTGAAGCCGTCGCGCCAGAAGATGGCGGCGGCGATCTTCAAGAAATACGGCCTCGATTTCGCGGTCATCGGCAAGCTGACCAAGACCGGCCATCTGGTCGTGAAGCAAAACGGCAAGGTCGACGCCGATATGCCGATCGCGCCCATGGTCCAGGCGAGCCCCGAATATGCGCGGCCCTGGAAGAAATCGCCCAAGCGCAAGGCGATCCAGCCCAAGCGTTTGCCCAAGCGCGATCCCTCGGCCGTGCTACCCAAGCTGATGGGCTCGCCCGATCTCGCGTCCAAGCGCTGGATTTGGGAGCAATACGATCACCTCGTGCGCGGCCACACGCTGCAACGCCCGGGCGGCAACGCCGCCGTGGTCGGCATTCCCGGCCGCAAGAAGGCGCTGGCGATGGTCGTCGATTGCACGCCGCGCTATGTCCACGCCGATCCGGAAGCGGGTGGTGCGCAAGCGGTCGCCGAGACGTGGCGCAATCTGACGGCCGTGGGCGCCACGCCGCTCGCGATCACCGACAACATGAATTTCGGCAATCCGGAACGGCCCGAAATCATGGGCCAGTTCGTCGGCGCGATTAAGGGCATGCGCAAGGCTTGCTTGGCGCTCGACTACCCGGTCGTGTCGGGCAACGTGTCGCTTTACAACGAGACCAACGGCAACGCGATCCTGCCCGCGCCCGTCATCGGCGCGGTCGGCGTGTTGAAGGACGCCGACAAGCGCGTCGATCTCGCCTTGAAGGCGCCGGGCGAAACGCTGGTGCTGGTCGGCAAGACCGAAGGCTGGCTCGGCTCGTCCGTCTACTTGCGCGAGATCGAAGGGATCGAGGACGGCGCCCCGCCACCGGTCGATCTGAAGCTCGAGCGGCGCAACGGCGATTTCGTGCGCAAGCTGATCGCCAAGGGCCTCGTGTCGGCCTGCCACGATCTTTCGGACGGCGGTCTGCTCTGCGCGATCGGGGAAATGGCGCTGGCCGGACGTCTGGGGGCCGCGTTGGCGCCCAAGCGCACCGACAACGCCTTCCTGTTCGGCGAGGACCAGGGGCGCTACGTCGTCGCTACGTCCAAGCCCGAAAAGCTGCTGGAACGCGCCAAAGCGGCCAAGGTCCACGCCGAAATCGTCGGCCGGACCGTCGCCGGGGCCTCGTTGACACTGACGGGCCGGGTTCTTATATCCCTCGAAGCGCTGCGGGCCGTGCACGAGAATTGGCTGCCCGCCTATATGTCCCAGAAGCACTAAGGAAAGTTCCGACATGCCGATGGCGGCCGCCGATATCGAGAAGCTGATCCGCGAGGCGTTGCCCGACGCGGATGTGCGCATCGACGATCTGCGCGGCGACGGCGACCATTACGCCTGCCACGTCGTCTCGGCGCTGTTCAAAGGCAAGTCCCGCGTCCAGCAGCACCAAATGGTGTATGCTGCCCTGAAAGGCCGCATGGGCGGCGAGCTGCACGCCATGGCGTTGCAGACCGCGCTGCCCGCGAGCACCTAACCCATTTCCTCCTCCCCCGGAGCATCCGCCATGGACCCCGTCAAGGAACGCATCGAAGCCGATCTCAAGGCCAACGACATCGTGCTCTACATGAAGGGCACGCCGGTGTTCCCCCAATGCGGCTTCTCCGCCGCCGTGGTTCAGGTGCTGACCCATATGGGCGTCAAGTTCAAGGGCATCAACGTCCTCGAAGATCCCGAACTACGCCAGGGCATCAAGGAATTCACCAACTGGCCGACGATCCCCCAGCTTTACGTGAAGGGTGAATTCGTCGGCGGTTGCGACATCGTGCGCGAGATGTATCAGACCGGCGAGCTCGCCGATCTGCTGACGACCAAGGGTATCGCCACCAAGGCGGCCTGACGTCGCGCGCCGGAATCAAGAAAGGCCCCGCCCGAAAGGCGGGGCCTTTTTTTATTCAAGCGAAGGAATACGCCGCCATCGACAGGCTGCCATGGGTGAAGGAATGGTGCAGCTGCGTGCCCTGCCCGCCCGCCCCCATCGCCACATAGATCGGCAGCAGGTGTTCGTCGGTCGGATGCGCCATCGCGGCGTTCGGCGCGCGGGCGCGATAATCGAGCAGCGCGTCGATATCGTTGGCCGCGATCTTGTCGGCGAACCAATCGTCGAATGCCTTCGCCCAATCGGCGATGCCGTTATGCCGGTTCCACGCCAACGCGCGCAGATTATGCGTGGCCGAGCCCGAACCGACGATCGCGATGCCATCGTCGCGCAGCTTCGCCAGCGCTTGGCCGATCTTGTGATGATGGGCCGGATCGCGATCGGGCTGGATCGAGAGCTGGAACACGGGCACATCCGCGTCGTCGTAGATCATCGACAGCGGCACCCACGCGCCATGGTCGAGCCCGCGGCCGGGATCCGTGCCCGCCGCCGCGAAACCCGCCGCGCGCAGCGCTTCGGCCGCGCGCGCGGCGATCTCAGGGGCACCCGGGGCCGGATAGCCGAGCTTATAAAGCTCCGGCGGGAAGCCGTAGAAATCGTGGATCGTCTCGGGCTGTTTGGCGGTCGACGCCAAAGGCTCGTCGGTTTCCCAATGCGCCGAGGCGATCAGAATCGCTTTCGGTTTTTCGAAGCGCGAAGCGAGCCCGCGCAGAAAATCGCGCGCGGCGACGTTCTCGAACGGCAGCGTGGGCGAGCCGTGGCTCACGAAAAACGCGGGCGCTTTGGCCATGATCCGATCCTCCACGAAACCGGGGCGGACGGAAATCCGCCCGCCCCGCCTTGCGTCAGCCTTTGAACTTCTTCGTCACTTCCGCGACGCGCTGGCCCAGCGCCTCGCCCGTCGCGATATCGCCCTTGTTGGGATTGTCCGGGCCCGGCGCCGCGTTCTCCGAAATCGAGAACGCGCCGCCGTAACCCGCCAGACGGTTGAGGACGAGATCGCCCTTCTGCGTCTTCGGCATCACGCCCAAGCTCACCCAAATCATCGAGTGCTGCATGGCGAGCGTCCACATCGTTTGCAGCGTGTTCAGCTTGTCGCCCGACAGATTGCCCGAATTGGTGAAGCCGGCGGCGATCTTGTCCTTCCAGCCCTGGCCGAACCAAACTTTCGCGGTCGTGTCCGCCCAGGTTTTGAATTGGCCCGACACGTCGCCCATATAAGTGGGCGAGCCGAAGATGATCGCGTCGGCGGCGTTCAGCGTTTCGATCTTCGCGTCGGCCTCTTCGACCGTGACGAGATCGACCTTGGTGCCGGCGACCGACGCCGCACCCTTGGCGACCGCTTCGGCGAGCAGCTTCGTGTGGCCGTAGCCCGAGTGATAGACGATTGCGACCTTTGTCATTTTCGGAACTCCGCGATGCCCTTGTGGGGTGGTTACAAATAAATACCTATATGATATGATGTAAGTAGTTGGTTTGGTAAAGTAGGTACCTCCCGGTAACTGCTTTGCCTCACGATACGGTAAAGGAGAGCGCGATGCCGCTACCCGAAAGCCCCAAAGCCTGCCCGATGGATTCGATCCTGCGCGTCCTGATGGGGCCGTGGACGACCTATATCCTGTGGGTGCTCAAATCCAACGGCCCGACGCGCTTCGGCGAGTTGAAGCGCAAAGTCGGCGGCGTATCGGCCAAAGTGCTGACCGAGCGTCTGCGCCTGCTGGAAAGCGCCGAAATCATCTCGCGCCATTACGAGCCGACGATCCCGCCGCAAGTGACCTACGCGTTCACGAAACGCGGGCACGAGCTTTCCGGCGTGTTCGAAAGCTTGAACGCGATCGCCACGCGCTGGCGCGCGGAAGACGAGCAGCGCGACAAGAGCACGCCGAAAGCCGCTTAAACGAAAAAGGCCGGACCCTTGGGTCCGGCCTTTCGATATCCCCGAGGGGACCGAGCGATCAGCGCGAGTAGAACTCGATGACCAGGTTCGGTTCCATCTTCACCGGATACGGCACGTCGGCGAGCTTAGGCACGCGCACGAACTTGCCCTTGAACGCCTTCTGGTCGACGACTTCGAGATAGTCGGGGACCTGACGTTCCTGCGACGACACGGCTTCGAGAACCTGAACGTTCTCGCGCATCTTCGACTTCAGCTCGATCACATCGCCTTCCTTGATCTGCATCGAGGCGATGTTCGCCTTCTTGCCGTTGACCAGGACATGGCAGTGGCTGACCAGCTGGCGCGCGGCGAACACGGTCGGCGCGAACTTCAAACGATAGACCACGGCGTCGAGGCGGCGCTCCAGGAGACCGATGAGGTTCTCCGAGTTGTCGCCCTTCTTGCGCGTCGCTTCCTCGTAGGTCTTGCGGAACTGACGCTCGGTGATGTTGCCGTAGTAGAATTTCAGCTTCTGCTTGGCGAGCAGCTGAATGCCGTAATCGGTCGGCTTCTTGCGGCGCTGGCCGTGCTGGCCGGGGCCGTATTCGCGCTTGTTGACCGGGCTCTTGGCGCGGCCCCAAAGATTCTCGCCGAGGCGGCGATTGATCTTGTATTTAGACTCGTGGCGTTTCGACATAACTCAGGTTCCCCTGGCATCGTCGCGGAGCCTGGCGAACCCCTTGACGCGACACCGGAAAGATTGGACCCGTTCTTTCCCGGTAATGGCCCGTCGAAACGGGGCAAAGCCTTGCCAGGCAGGAATGACGTGTCCGAAGGGCGCGGAATATACTAGAGTTACGCGTGCTGTCAAACACGGGTTTCCCCTTTTGAATCAATCCACTGAACGCCGCTTAATGGGCTTCGGCATCGGCCCCCTGCTGGCCGTCGCTTTGGCGGGGCTGGTGGGACTCGCCCTCGCCGTGGTCCTCGCCATCCAGGTTTTGATCGGCGGCGGCGGGGCGCGCGAGCTGTTCCGCGAAAAAGCCGACCTGATGGTGGAGCTTGTATCGCGCCAAGTGCGCGAGCATCTCGAACCCGCCTCGGCGCAGCTCGACTATATCGCGCGCGTGCTGCCCGTCGACGGGCCGCCCGACCAGGGGTCGGAGCGTATCTCCGATCTGCTGACCGGCGCGCTCGCCGGCGTGCCCGCGATCCAAGCGCTCGCCTATATCCCCGTCGGCGGCGTCGCGACGATCATTAACCGCACGGAAGCGGGTGCCGAAGTGCTGCATATCGACGTGAAGTACGATACCAGCCTGCAGCAGGGCATCGCCGACGCGCAGAACCGCGAAGGCGGCTGGTGGGGCGAGTTGTTCTTCGCGCGCCGATACGACGGGCCGGTCGTCAATCGCCGTCATGCGGTGCGCCGCGACGGCAAGCTGGTCGGCGTCATCGGCGCCGTCGTCCTTCTGGGCGAGCTTTCGCGCGTGATCGACGAATCAACCGCCACCGAATATGGCGGCCATCCTTTCGTGCTGCGCGGGCGCGATCACGTGCTCGCCCATCGCCGCTTGGCCGATCACTTCCCCGGCCTGTCGCCCGCCAAGCCGCTGCCCGGCCTCGACGAGATCGACGATCCGGTTCTCGCGCAAATCTGGACCGCGAAGCGCTCGGCGCCGTTCCTCGGCCGCCTGACCGCCACATCGCATGCCGCGGATGTGAACGGCGTGCCCTATCTCTATCTCTATCGCGCGATGCCCGAATTCGGCGATCGACCCTGGTATGTCGGCGCCTATTTCCGCGTCGACGATATCGCGGGCGGCTTGCGCACCGCCGTGATGGCCGGTGTGGCGGGCCTGGCTGTGCTCGCGGTTTCGGTGATCGTCGCGATTTTTCTGGCGCGCAAACTCGCCGCCCCCACGCGTACTTTCGCGCGCGCGGCTGCCGAACTCGCGGAACTCGATTTCTCCAAGGCGCAGCCGCTGCCGCGCAGCCGCATCCGCGAACTCGACGAGCAAGCCCACGCCTTCAACCGCCTGCTGGGGGCTTTGCGCTGGTTTGAATCCTACGTGCCCAAGGGCCTCGTGCGCCGCCTCGCGCGCGAAGCGCCGCCGGAATCGGCGGAACGCGAATTGACGATCATGTTCACAGACATCGCCGGCTTCACGACGCTGACGCAGGATATGCCGCCCACGCGCGTCGCGGAAATGCTCAACGCCCATTTCGCGCAAGTGATCCGCGCGGTCGAGGCGACCGGCGGCACGGTCGACAAATTCCTGGGCGACGGGGCGATGGCGTTCTGGGGGGCGCCCGACAATCTGCCCGGTCATGCGCGCGCCGCGTTGGAATGCGCGGCCGATATCGCCGGGGCGATGGCGGGCACGGGCCTGCGCGTGCGCATCGGCGTGCACACGGGCCGCGTGGTCGTCGGCAATGTGGGCGCCACCGGCCGGCTCAACTACACGATCATCGGCGACGCGGTGAACGCGACCCAACGCATCGAGCAATTGGGCAAGGAGATCATGCGAGCCGAAGAATCCTGCTGCGTGCTGGCGAGCGGCGACACGTTCGACGCCGCCGGCAAGCCCGAAGGCTGGATCGCGCAGGGCGAGTTCAGTCTTCGCGGGCGGGATTCCGGCGCTTCGATTTACCGGCTCGCGCCGGATCGTGCGGTCTGTCGATAAGTCCCGACAGCATGCCGTGCGCGGTGCGGATCTCATGCGACATCGGGTTCGCGCGCAGCAGGAAGGCGCGGATATTGCGCACCATGACCGGGCGCATCTGTTCGTTGCGCAGGAAGCCGCAATCGTCGAGGGCCGCCTCCAGGCGCTTCAGCAAGCCTTCGACCTCGCCCTTGTTCGCGGGCTCGGCCTTGCCCAAGCGCAGATGGCGCGCCGGCGCATCCGATTGGCGGCTAATCCATTCGTAGCCGACGACCAACACCGCTTGGGCGAGGTTCAGCGAACTGAATTCCGGATTGACCGGGAACGGAACGATCGCGTCGGCCAGCGTGATCTCGTCGTTTTCCAGGCCGGTGCGCTCGGGCCCGAACAGGAAGCCCACACCCCGCCCCGCATCGATCGTTTCGGCCGCGACACGGATCGCCTCGCGTGGCGCGAAATACGGCTTCACCATGTCGCGATCGCGCGGGCATGTCGCGTAGACGCGCGTCAGGTCGGCGATCGCCGCACCCAAATCGTCGAACACCCGCGCTTTTTCCAGCACCGTATCGGCACCCGAGCACGACCGGCGCGCGCGCTCGTCCGTCGGTTCGACGCGCGGGGACACGAGCCGCATATCGCCGAGCCCGCAATTCAGCATCGCGCGGGCGGCCATGCCGATATTCTCCGCCAATTGCGGGCGGACGAGAATGATGGCGGGGCCGCGCGCGGTCATCTTAAGGAGCGGCGACGCCGTCGCGATAGAGCTTCCAGGTGATCGAATCGTGCAGCGCGCCATAGGACGCGTCGATCACGTTCTCCGACACGCCGACCGTGCCCCAGCTGCGCACGTCGCCATGCTCGTGACCGTCGGCACTTTCGATCATCACGCGCGTGACAGCGGCCGTGGCGCGTTCGGGGGCGAGGATTCGCACCTTGTAGTCCACAAGGCGCAGGTCTTTGAGGCCCGGATAGAATTCGAGCAACGCGGCGCGCAACGCGGCGTCGAGCGCGTTCACGGGGCCGTTGCCCTCGCCCACCGTCAGGCGGCGATGCGTGCCGACATCGAGCTTCACGCTGGCTTCCGACATCGTGACCAAATCGCCGCGCGCGTTGTAGCGCCGCTCGGTGATCACGCGGAAGCTGACCAGCTTGAAATAATCGGGCACGCCATGGATCAGACGCCGCGCCAGCAATTCGAACGAGCCGTCCGCACCGTCATAGGTGAAGCCGTCATGCTCGCGGGTTTTGATCTCGTCGAGCAGCTTGCCCAGCGCCGGGCTTTTCGGGTCGATCTCGACGCCGATATCGCGCAAGCGCGACACCACGTTCGACCGCCCCGCTTGATCGGACACGACGATATGCCGCTTGTTGCCGACCGTTTCGGGCGGCACGTGTTCGTAGGTGCGCGGGTCCTTCTCGACCGCCGAGACGTGCAAGCCGCCCTTATGCGCGAAGGCGCTGTCGCCGACATAGGCGGCGTTGCGTGCGGGCGAACGGTTGAGGCGCTCGTCCAACATGCGCGAGAGATGCGTCAGCTGCGTCAACTGCTCCGCCGACACGCCCGTGTCGTAGCCCATCTTGATCATCAGATTGGGGATGATCGGGATGAGGTTCGCGTTGCCGCAGCGCTCGCCCAATCCGTTGATCGTGCCCTGGATCTGGCGCGCGCCCGCCCGCACCGCCGCCAGCGAATTGGCGACGGCGTTCTCGGTATCGTTGTGACAATGGATGCCGAGCTTGTCGCCCGGCACATGCCGGGTCACTTCGCCGACGATGCGTTCGATCTCGTGCGGCAGCGTGCCGCCATTGGTGTCGCACAGCACGATCCAGCGCGCCCCCGCATCGCGCGCGGCCTTCACGCAATCCAGCGCGAAACCCGGATTGGCCTTGTAGCCGTCGAAGAAATGCTCGGCGTCGAGCATCGTTTCCTTGCCGCGCCGAATCGATTCCGCGAGGCTTTCGACGATCATGTCGATGTTCTCGGTCAACGACACGCCCAGCGCCAGCTCGACATGGAAATCCCACGTCTTGCCGACGAGGCAGGCGGCGGGGGCCGCCGATCCCAGCACGGCCTGAAGCCCGGGATCGTTGGCGGCCGAGCGGCCCGAGCGGCGCGTCATCCCGAAGGACGACATGCGCGCGAAACCCAGCTTCGGCAGATCGGCGAAGAACGCGTCGTCGGTCGGATTGGCGCCGGGCCAGCCGCCTTCGACGTAATCCACGCCGATCTTGTCGAGCGCCTTGGAAATCGCCGCCTTGTCCGCCGGGTTGAAATCCACGCCCTGCGTCTGCGCGCCGTCGCGCAGCGTCGAGTCATAGAGATAAACGCGATCGGCCATGGTCAGCCTCGTTTCCAGGTGGTGCCTTTGGGCCCGTCTTCCAATATCACGCCCTTGGCTTTGAGATCGTCGCGGATGCGATCCGCTTCGGCGAAGTTCTTGGCTTTGCGCGCATCGAGGCGCGCTTGAATGGCGGCGTCGATATCCGCGGCACTGGGGCCTTCATTGCCTGATGGAGTCCACTTGAACCAAGCATCCGGTGTTTGGGTCAACACTCCAAGCAATCGAGCATTTAAAAGCAACCGATGCTTCAGTTGGCCTTTCGTATAAATCGCGGGTGCGCCCGACGGCACATGAGAATGAGGTGTCGGGTTCAACACGAAGTCTGCCAAGGCATGCATTCTGGCAATCGCCATTGGCGTATTCAGATCATCCATCAAATCTTCGAGTACACCGCCTTGCTCGACCGGAAGAGGAATATCAGAAGCCTCCTCGTCGGCGTCTTGCACCGACGCTAAAGCGCGATACCAACGATCCAACTCGCCCTTCGCCTGTTTCAAGCCGTCGTCGGTGAAATCCAGCGGCGCGCGGTAATGCGTTTTCAGCAGCAACAGGCGGATTGCCTCGCCGGGCGCTTTCGACCGCAGATCGCGCACGGTGTAGAAATTGCCGAGGCTCTTCGACATTTTCTCGCCGTTCACGATCACGAAACCGTTATGCATCCAGTATTTCACGAACTGGACGCCGTCATGCGCGCAGACCGATTGCGCGATCTCGTTCTCGTGATGCGGGAAGATCAGATCCTGCCCGCCGCCATGGATATCGAAGGTCGGGCCGAACAGCTTTTCGGACATCGCCGAGCATTCGATATGCCAGCCCGGCCGGCCGCGCCCCCAGGGCGACTCCCAGCCCGGCTGTTCCGGCGTCGAGGGCTTCCACAGCACGAAATCGGCGGCGTCTTTCTTGTAGGGGGCGACTTCGACGCGGGCACCGGCGATCTGGTCGTCGCGCGAACGGCCCGACAAACGCCCGTAATCGGCATAGGCGGGCACGTTGAACATCACATGCCCTTCGGCCGCGTAGGCATGGCCCGACGCGACGAGCTTGGCGATCATCGCCACCATCTCGGGCACGGTCTGGGTGCAGCGCGGCTCGTGATCGGGGCGGAAGGCGCCCAGCGCCCCCATATCCTCGTGATAGGCGCGCGTCGTCTCTTCGGTGATCGCCTCGATCGTGCGCTTCGACTCAAGTGCACGCGCGATGATCTTATCGTCGATGTCCGTAATGTTCCGCGCGTAGGTGACGGCCCCCGGATAAAGCCGCTTCAACACGCGATAGAGCGTGTCGAACACGACGACGGGGCGCGCATTGCCGATATGCGCGAAGTCGTAGACCGTGGGCCCGCACACATACATGCGCACGTTCGCGGGATCGAGAGGAACGAATTCCTCCTTCCGTTTCGTGAGCGTGTTGTGAACGTGCAGTTTCACGCGGCCTTCCCTTCCAAACGGGCGAGCGCACGCGCGCGGCCCAGCATCGGCAACAAGGTCTTGAGTTCGGGGCCGTGCTCGCGCGCGGTCAACGCCAAGCGCAGCGGCATGAACAGATCCTTGCCTTTGCGGCCCGTGGCCGCACCCAGCGCCTTGGTCCATGCGCCCCAGGTCGTCGCGTCCCACGGTTCGGCCGGCAGCAGTTTCGCGGCTTCCGCCAAAAAGGCCGGATCGCCCAGCACCGGCGCCACCGGCTGATGGGTCAGCGCCCACCATTCGCGCGCGTCAAGCACCTTTGTCAGGTTCGGGCGCACGCCCACCCAGAATGCCGCGTCGGCGCCTTCGGGCAGGCGATCCTTGGCCGCGTCGAACGACAGCCCGTGAACGATCTTGGCGTTGAGGCGCAGCAAATCTTCGGGATCGAGCTTGGGCGACGCACGGCTGAATTTCTCGAACGCGAAGCCGGGGATCAGCGCGTCGAGCGACGCGACGGGCTCGACGGAATCGCTGGTGCCGAAACGCGCGAGGAGCGAGGCGATCGATTCGGGCTCCAAGCCATCGTCGCGCAGATTGGCGACCGACAAACCGCCTTCGCGCTTCGAGAGGTTATGGCCGCCAATATCGCCGATCAGCGTGAAATGCGCGAAATGGAGCGTCGCCGGATCGCGGCCCAGCGCCTCGAAAATCTGGATCTGCACCGAGGTGTTGGTGACGTGATCCTCGCCGCGCACGATATGCGTGACGTCGAGTTCGATATCGTCGACGACCGAGGCGAGCGTATAGGTCGGCGACCCATCCTCGCGGATCAGCACGGGGTCCGACACGCGCGAGCCGTGATAGCTGCATTCGCCCCGGATCAGATCGGTCCAGGTAACGTCCTTCGCTTCCAGCAGGAAGCGCCAATGCGGTTTGCGGCCTTCGGCCTCGTAGGCTTGCTTCTGCGCATCCGTCAGACGCAACGCCGCGCGGTCATAGACCTGCACACCGCCTTCGGAGACCTGGCTGAAACGCTTGAGCTTCAATTCCTCGGGCGTTTCGTAGCAGGCATAAAGCCGCCCCATCGCCTTCAGCTTCTCGGCCGCCGCGTCGTAGCGCGCGAGGCGATCGGACTGGCGCGCGAACTCGTCCCATTGCAGGCCGAGCCATTTCATATCCGCGACGATGCCGTCGGCATATTCAGGGCGCGAACGTTCCAGATCGGTGTCGTCCAGGCGCAGCAGGAATTTGCCGCCCGTCTTGCGGGCGTAAAGCCAGTTCAACAGCGCCGCGCGCACATTGCCGAGATGGAGCCGCCCCGTCGGGGACGGCGCGAAACGGGTCCGCACCGTCATGACTAACCTCTGAAACCGTTGACGATGGGATAGCGGCGCTCGCGCCCGAAGGCGCGGCGGGTGATTTTGACGCCGGGCGGCGCTTGGCGGCGCTTGTATTCGGCGAGGTCGAGCATGCGCCAGATGCGGCGCACCTCGTCCTCGGCGAAACCTTTGGCGACGACGGCGGCCACGCTGCCCTCGCCTTCGACCAGCGCCTGCAAAATCGCGTCGAGCCGCGAATAGGGCCCGAGCGAGGCTTCGTCCGTCTGGCCTTCGCGCAACTCCGCGGTCGGCGGTTTCACGATGACGCGTTCGGGCATCACCGCGCCCTTGGGGCCGAGCGCATCCGCCGGCTTGTGCGAATTGCGCCAGCGCGACAGATCGAACACCGTCGTCTTGTAGACGTCCTTCAACACGGCGAAACCGCCGCACATGTCGCCATAGAGCGTGGCGTAGCCCGCCGACATCTCGCTTTTGTTGCCCGTCGACACGACCATGTGGCCGAACTTGTTCGACAGCGCCATCAGCGTGAGGCCGCGCGAACGCGACTGGATGTTTTCTTCGGTCGTGTCGGGCTTCGTGCCCTCGAAAGCGGGACCGAGCATTTCGGCGAAAGCGTTGACCGCCGGCACGATCGAGATCGTGTCGTATTTGATGCCGAGCAGCTTGGCGCAGGCGGCCGCATCATCGAGGCTTTCCTGGCTGGTGAAGCGCGACGGCATCATCACCGCGCGGACCTTGTCGGGCCCCAGCGCGTCGGCGGCGATGGCGGCGGTGAGGGCGGAATCGATGCCGCCCGACAGGCCGAGGATAACGCCGGGAAAACGGTTCTTGGTCACGTAATCGCGCAAGCCGAGCACGAGGGCCGCGTAGATCGCTTCGAGCTTTTCGGGCGGCTTGGCGCGCGGGGCTTCGACGCAGGCCCAGCCGCCGGCTTCGCGTCGCCATTTGGTGAGCGCCAAATCGCCGACGAAAGCGGGCATCTGCGCGGCGAGCTGACGATCGGCGTTGAGCACGAAGGAGGCACCATCGAACACCAGCTCGTCCTGACCGCCGATCTGATTCACGTAGATCAGCGGCAGACCGGTTTCGACCACGCGCTGCACGCCCAGCGCGATGCGTTCGTCCAGCTTGTCGATTTCGAACGGGCTGCCGTTCGGCACGACCAGGATTTCCGCCCCGCTTTCGACCAGGCATTCGGCCGCGTCGGGGAACCACATGTCTTCGCAGATCATGAGGCCGAGGCGCACGCCCCGGAACACGACCGGGCCCGGCAGCGGACCCGCGGCGAAAACGCGCTTCTCGTCGAACACGCCGTAATTCGGCAGTTCGTGTTTGTGACGCCACGCGGCGATCTTGCCGCCGTCGAGCAGCAGCGCCGTGTTGTGCAAGCGCCCGGCCTCGACCCAGGGTGCCCCGACGATCACGCCGGGGCCGCCGTCGGCCGTGTCGGCCGCGAGGCTTTCGACGGCCGCGCGGCAGGCTTCCTGGAACGCGGGCTTCAGCACCAGATCTTCGGGCGGATAGCCGGCGATGTTGAGTTCGGAGAACACGACCAGATCGGTGCCGAGCTTCGCGGCTTTCGCGCGCGCGTCGCGCGCCAGCGCAAGATTGCCCGCGACGTCGCCGACCTTCGGGTCGGTCTGCGCGAGCGCGATGGCGAGCTCGCCCGTCACGCCGCGTCCTTATCGGCGTGTTTGTCGCCCAGTAGCTTGTCGAGATAGGCGAGCATCAGCGCCGACACGATGAAGGTCAGATGGATCACGACCAGCAGGATCAGCTTGTCGGTCGGGATCTCGTTGACGTCGAGGAACGCCTTCAACAGATGGATCGACGAGATCGCGACGATCGACGAGGCGAGCTTGATCTTGAGCGAGCCCGCATCGAGCTTGCCGAACCACGACAGGCGGTCCTTGACGCCGTCGAGCTCCAAACGGCTGACGAAATTCTCGTAGCCCGAGATCACGACCATCACGATCAAATTCGCGACCATCACCATATCGACGAGGCCGAGCACGGCGAGCACGAGGCGCGATTCGTTCAGCGTCCACAGCGTCGCGGTCAGGTGGACGAGTTCCTGGAAGAACTTCGCCGCCAGCAGCGCCATGACGATGATCAGGCCGACGTAAAGCGGCGCCTGAAGCCAGCGGCTGGCGAAGATCAGCCGTTCGACGAGACGTTCGAGGGGCATGGGATCAACCCGGTTTGCGCAGAAGGAATTCGCGGCCGACCTTGACCGAGGCGACGCCATCGTATTCGACGATATCGGCCGTGGCGTAGGTCTCGGTCCAAATCTCCGGCAGGTAGGAACCGGTGCCGACCACGTCGATCGGCGCGTTGGACACCGCCATCGATTTGCATTTCGCCGGCGTGAAGCCCGACGAGGCGACGATCTTGACCTTGGGGAAACCGGCGCGGTCGAGCTGCTCGCGCATATACCAGATCGCGGCGGCGGAAACGCCGGTCCCGGTCAGATGGCGCAATTCGGATTCCGTGCGATAGCCGCGCAACGACAATGGCGCGTTGCGTTCCAGCACCGCATAGGCGACCTGAAGGTCGAGCCCTTCCATATAGCGGCCGCCATGCGTGTCGAGCCGCACGGAGATGCCGCCCGCCGCGGCGAGGTCGGGGAAGCGGCGGCAGACTTCCAGCGCGTCCGACACTTCCTTGCCGAAGTAATCGACCAGCACGGTGATCGGATCATCGGGATAGACCTCGCGATACATTTCGGCCGCGCGCACGGTCGAGCCCGCGTAGCCGATCAGCGCGTGCGGCATCGTGCCGTAGCCTTTGGGCTGGCCGAAATAATGCGCGGTCGCGTCGGTCGCGTTGCCGATGAAGCCCTTGGCGCCGACTTCCTTCTTCGCGGCGTTGGAACCGACGGAGGCGGCATAGGCCATCATTTCCGCCATTTCGCCGCCAGCACAGTGGCGCGCATCCATGGCGAGGAAGGCGGTGCGCGGCAGGTCGACGCACATCTGATAGGCGTTGTAGGCGGCGACGCACGCCGGCCCGAGCTTTTGCAGATAGAGCGTTTCGAGATCGACGAGGTGAAACAGCGAGCCGGAAAGATAAAGGATCGGCTCGCCCGCCCCCACCCAATCGCCTTCGGGATGGCGCAGATCGATGTCGATCACCGTCCCCCGCGCGGCCGCGATGCCGCGGATCCATTCGATCGCCAGACGCGGCGCGCAAATGATCGGGCGGCGCATGAACACCGCGTAGGTGACGCGCTTGTCGCCGAAACGCTCGACCGTTCCCTTCGTCTTGACGAAGTAATGGTCTGTCAGCCCCTTGATCTCGCCGATGGCGGGATGCGGGGGTGGCGGCGGTGCGGGTGCACGGCCATCGGCCATGGCGATCGGGTCCTTAGTCGTTGGCGGCGAGGGCGCGCATCGGCACCGCGCGATCGCGCAAGCGATCGGCGAGCAGGAACGCGAGCTCCAGCGCCTGCGCGCCGTTGAGGCGCGGATCGCAATGCGTGTGGTAGCGATCGCCCAGCGACGCGTCCTGAATGGCCTCGGCCCCGCCCGTGCACTCGGTCACGTTCTGGCCGGTCATTTCGAAATGCACGCCGCCGGCGTGAACGCCTTCGCCGCGCGCAACGTCGAAGAAGCCGCGCACTTCGCCCAGGATGCGGTCGAAGGGCCGCGTCTTGTAGCCCGACGCCGACTTGATCGTGTTGCCGTGCATGGGATCGCTCGACCACACAACCTTGCGGCCTTCGCGCGCCACGCGGCGCATCAAGGGCGGCAGTTTCTGCATGATCTTGTCGTCGCCCATGCGCGCGATCAGCGTCAAACGCCCGGCTTCGTTTTCCGGGTTCAGCGCGTCGATCAGGCGGATCAGTTCGTCGGGGTCCGACGTCGGCCCGCATTTCAGGCCGATCGGGTTCTTCACGCCGCGGCAGAATTCGACATGCGCGCCGTCGAGCTGGCGCGTGCGATCGCCGATCCAGATCATATGGGCGGACGTGTCGTACCAATCGCCGGTCGTGGAATCGACGCGCGTCAGCGCTTCCTCGTAGGGCAGCAGCAGCGCTTCGTGGCTGGTGAAGAACGAGGCTTCGCGGATTTGCGGCGTGGAATCCGGCGTGATGCCGCAGGCTTCCATGAAGCGCAGCGAATCGGAAATGCGATCCGCGAGTTCGCGGAAACGCTCGCCGGCCGGCGAACGGTCGACGAAGCCCAGCGTCCAGCCATGCACGCGATGAAGGTCGGCATAGCCGCCGCGCGAGAACGCGCGCAGCAGGTTCAGCGTCGCCGCCGACTGGCTGTAGACCTGCATCATGCGCTCGGGATCGGGGGCCCGGCGCGACGGCTCGAACTCGATGCCGTTGATGATGTCGCCGCGATAGACGGGCAACGTCGTGCCGCCGATCGTTTCGTCGTCGGCCGAGCGCGGCTTGGCGAATTGGCCGGCCATGCGGCCAACCTTCACGACGGGCAGGCCGCCCGCATACATCAATACGACGGTCATCTGCAGGATGACCTTGAACGTGTCGCGAATATTGTTCGCGGAGAATTCGGCGAAGCTCTCGGCGCAATCGCCGCCCTGCAACAGAACGGCCTTGCCCTCCGCCACGGCGGCGAGCTGCTTCTTGAGGTCGCGCGCTTCGCCCGCAAAAACCAGCGGCGGATAGGACGCGAGTTTCTTCTCGACGCCTGCCAGCACGGCGGCATCGGGATAAGTCGGCATTTGGCGCGCGGGCCGCGCGCGCCAGCTATCAGGCGTCCATTTCGCAGGCATTGTTTGTCCCCAACTTGGCCGAGCACCCTACAAGGCGGCTTTCGCATCCGCAACGGCCCGCGAATTTCCGATATCGTTCAAAGACTTGACGGATCGGACGGGTTCTGCGCACAAAGGTTTTTACGCATGCTGCAGGATATTTTGTTCGCCGCCTCGAAGGTGTTGGGTCCGCTGCTCGATCCGCGGGTTGCCCTTTATTGGGTCCTGTTCGCCGGTATCGCGTTGCTGTGGACGCCCTGGAAACGCGCGGGCCGCGTGCTTGCCACGCTCGCTTTCCTCGTCAGTCTCGCGGTCGGCTCGTCGCCATTGGGATCGCTGGCGCTGAACGCGCTCGAGAACCGCATCCCCGCCCCCGCCGCCTTGCCGGACAAGATCGACGGCATCGTGGTGCTGGGCGGCGACGTCGATCCGCGCATGATGCGCTTGCGCAACGCCACACCGGGCAACGACGCGCAGCGCCAAATCGCCTTCGCCGATTTGGCGCGCCGCTATCCGGACGCCAAGCTCGTCTATTCCGGCGGATCGGGACGCTTGCTCGATCGCGACGATACGGATTCCGACGGTGCCGCGAAGTTGCTACCGATGCTCGGCCTCGATCCGGCGCGCGTGATCTTCGAAGACCGCTCGCGCAACACCTGGGAGAACGCGACGCTGTCGCGCGAGCTTGGGCAACCGAAGCCGGGCGAGACTTGGCTGCTGGTGACGTCGGCGTTTCACATGCCGCGCGCGGTCGGCTGTTTCCGCGTGGCCGGATGGACGGGCTTCATCCCCTACCCGGTCGGCTACATGACACCGCCGGATGTGGGGACGGATTGGTGGCCGGCCTTCACTTTCGACGGGCGCATGTTCGCACTCTACGCCGCGATCCGCGAATTCATGGGGCTCGCCTACTACCGCCTCACCGGCCGCGTGGATGCGTGGTTTCCGGCACCCTAGCCGTCAGCGTTTCACCTTCTCGCGCATCAGCACGAATTCCTCGGCCGCCGTGGGATGGATCGCCGCCGTGCGGTCGAAATCCTTCTTGGTAAGGCCCGCCTTCACGGCGATGGCCAAGCCCTGAATGATTTCGGGCGCGTCCGATCCCACCATATGAATGCCGCGCACGCGGCCCGTCCCCGCTTCGACGACCAGCTTCATCATCGTGCGCTCGTCGCGGCCCGACAGCGTGTGCTTCATCGGCCGGAATGTCGCGCGATAGATGTCGACGCCGTCCACGCCGAATTGCCGCTCGGCCGCTTCCTGGGTCATACCCACCGTGCCGCAAGGCGGCTGGCTGAACACGGCCGACGGGATCTCGCCGTGATCGGTCGGCGTCGGATTGGCGTTGAATAGCGTCTCGGCGATGCCGCGCGCTTCGGCGATGGCGACGGGCGTCAACTGCACGCGGTTGGTCACATCGCCGACGGCGTAGATATCCGGCACCGTCGTGCGTTGCCATTCGTCGACCGCGATCCCGCCCGCCTTGTCGACATGCACGCCGACGGTTTCAAGACCCAACCCGCCGGTGTTGGGCGAACGGCCGGTGGCGTAGAGCACCGCGTCGACCTCGTGCGTGTCGCCCGCTTCGGTCGTGACGTGCAGAACCGCACCATCGCGATCGATGCGTGCGATCTTCTCGCCGGGGCGGATGGCGATGCCCTGCTTGGTCATCTCCGACGTCAGATGGTCGCGGATGTCGATATCGAAGCCGCGCAGGATTTTCTCGCCGCGAATGAAGATCGTCACGGCCGAACCCGCCGAACGGAAAATCCCGGCGAACTCGACCGCGATGAACCCGCCGCCGACGATCGCCACGCGCTTGGGCAATGCCGGCAGGTCGAGCGCTTCGTTCGACGTGATCGCGTGTTCGATACCCGGGATGGCGGGAAGCTCGGGCTTCGCCCCCGTCGCGATCATGATGTATTTCGCGGTGATCGTGCGGCCCGCGACCTCCACCGTGTTCGGCGCCACGATCTTGGCGTGACCCAAAATCGGCTCGACCTTCGAACCCGACAGAAGGTTCTTGTAGATCCCTTCCAGGCGATCGGTTTCGCGGTTCTTGGCGGCGATCAGCTTGCCCCAATCGAGCGTACCGTCGACGGTCCAGCCATAGCCGCGCGCGTCTTCCATCTCGTGCGCGAAATGGGTGCCGTAGACCAGCAGCTTCTTGGGCACGCAGCCGCGCAGCACGCAGGTGCCGCCGATCCGCCAGGATTCGGCGATGGCCACACGCGCGCCATACGAAGCCGCGCGGCGCGATCCGGCGACACCGCCGGAGCCCGCGCCGATCGTGAACAGGTCGTAGTCGAAGCCGGTCATCAGATGCCGCCCATGCAGAGATATTTGATCTCCATGAATTCCTCGAGCCCGTATTTCGAGCCTTCGCGCCCTATGCCCGATTCCTTCATGCCGCCGAACGGCGCCTCGGCCGTGGCGATGACGCCGGCGTTGACGCCGACGAGGCCGTATTCCAGCGCGTCGGCCACACGCCACACCCGCCCGATATCGCGGCCGTAGAAATAGGCGGCGAGGCCGAATTCGGTATCGTTGGCGAGCGCGATCGCTTCCTCCTCCGTCTTGAAACGGAACAAGGGGGCGAGCGGCCCGAAGGTTTCCTCGCGCGCCACGGCCATCGCGGGCGTAACGTCGGCGACGACGGTCGGCTCGAAGAACCGCCCGCCGCGCGCATGGCGCTTGCCGCCGGTCAACACCTTAGCGCCTTTGGACAGCGCGTCGGCGAGATGGCGCTCGACCTTCGCAACGGCCGAATCCTCGATCAGCGGGCCTTGCGTGGCGCCCGGCTCCGTGCCCGGGGCGGGGTTGAGCTTTGCCGCCGCGATGGCGAGCTTCTTGGCGAATTCGTCGTAGACCTTGTCCTGCACGTAGATGCGGTTGGCGCAAACGCAGGTCTGTCCGGTGTTGCGGAATTTCGACGCGATGGCGCCTTCGACCGCGGCGTCGAGATCGGCGTCGTCGAACACGATGAACGGCGCGTTGCCGCCAAGCTCCAGCGAAACCTTCTTCACCGTGCCCGCACACTGCGCCATCAGCAGCTTGCCGATTTCGGTCGAGCCGGTGAAGCCGAGCTTGCGCACGATGGGGCTGGACGTCAGCTCCTTGCCGATCGCGGGCGCGTCGCCCGTCACGATATTGAGCACGCCCTTGGGCAGGCCCGCGCGTTCCGCGAGTTCGGCGAGTGCAAAGGCCGAATAGGGCGTGAGCTCGGACGGCTTCAACACCACGGTGCAACCGGCCGCGATGGCGGGACCGGCCTTGCGGGTGATCATCGCGGCGGGGAAGTTCCACGGCGTGATGCAGGCGACGACGCCGATCGGTTCCTTCGTCACGATGAAGCGGCGATCGTTCGACGTCGACGGGATCACGTCGCCATAGGCGCGCTTGGCCTCCTCGGCGAACCATTCGAGGAACGAGGCCGCGTAGCCGATCTCGCCCTTCGCTTCGGCCATGGGCTTGCCTTGCTCGGCGACCATCAGCAACGCGAGATCGTCCGCGTGCTGGTTCATCAGATCGAACCATTTGCGCATGATCGCCGAACGCGCCTTCGCGGGCGTGCGGCGCCACGCAGGATATGCGCGGTTCGCCGCGTCGATCGCGCGCTTGGTTTCGGCCCCGCCCATATCGGGGACATGGCCGATGAATTCGCCGGTCGCGGGATTGTCGACGTCGAAGGTCTTCTTCGAATCCGCATCCACCCATTGGCCGTCGATATAGGCCTGTTGGCGGAACAGCTTGGGGTCCTTCAGCGCCACACCGGTGTAGCGGATGTTGCGGGCGGGCTCGGCCATGGATCGTTCTCCCCGGAAAGCGAATTCGAGGGGAAATATATAGGCAGCCCCCCGGCCTTATTCCACCGTCACGCTTTTGGCGAGATTGCGCGGCTTGTCGACATCCGTGCCTTTGCGCACGGCGACGTAATAAGCGAGCAATTGCACGGGGATCGAATAAAGGATCGGCGTCACGAAAGGATGGCTTTCGGGGATCTCGATCGTCGCGGTCGCGAGCGATCCGGCCTTCGCGATACCCTTGGCGTCGGCGATCAAAATCACCTGCCCGCCGCGTGCTTTCGTCTCCTGGATATTCGACGCCGTCTTCTCGAACCATTCGTCGCTGGGGGCGAGTACGATCACCGGCACGTCCGACGCGATCAACGCGATGGGCCCGTGCTTCATCTCGCCGGCGGGATAGCCTTCGGCGTGGATATAGGAAATCTCCTTGAGCTTCAGCGCCCCTTCCATCGCGATGGGATAGGACGTGCCGCGGCCGAGATAGAGCACGTCGCGCGCGGGCGCGACGATTTCGGCGGCCGCGCGGATCGCGTCGTCCATCGCCAGCACGGCGGAGACTTTCTCCGGAATCTCGTAGATGGCGCCGGCGAGTTCGTTCAACGCGGCGGCCGACATCGTGCCGCGCGCCTTGGCGGCGGCGAAGGCGAAGGACGCCAGCACCGACAACTGCGTCGTGAACGCCTTGGTCGAGGCCACACCGATCTCCGGCCCCGCATGCGTGGGCAGCACGACGTCGGCTTCGCGCGCCATCGAGCTTTCGGGCACGTTGACGATCGCCGCGATCTTCTGGCCTTGGGCCTTCGCATGACGCAATGCCGACAGCGTGTCGATCGTCTCGCCCGATTGCGAGACGAACATCGACAAGCCGCCCTTTTCGAGGATGGGATCGCGATAGCGGAATTCCGACGCGATATCGACATCGACCGGCAAGCGCGCGAGACGCTCGATCCAATAGCGCCCGACGAGTCCCGCGTAATACGACGTGCCGCAGGCGACGAGCTGGATGCGGTTCAGTGTTTTGAGATCGACGGGCAATTCGGGCAGAACCACCGCGCGCGTCGCTGGGTTGACGTAGACGCGCAGCGTGTCGCCGATCACGGCGGGCTGCTCGAAAATTTCCTTCTGCATGAAATGCTGGAAATTGCCCTTGCCGATCAGGGCGCCGGACAACGCCGTTTCCTTGATCGCGCGCGTCACTTGAATGTCGTTGTGATCGTGGATCGTGACGGTCGAGCCGGTGACGACGACCCAATCGCCGTCGTCGAGATAGGAAATCCTGCGCGTGAGCGGCGCCAAAGCCAGCGCGTCCGAGCCCACGAACATCTCGCCGTCGCCATAGCCGATGGCGAGCGGCGAGCCGCGACGTGCCGCCAGCAACAAATCCTCGTGCCCTGCGACGATGGCGGCGACCGCGAATGCGCCGTGCAGGCGCTTCAGCGCCGCGCCGAACGCCGCTTCGGGCGTCATGCCTTCGTCGATCATCACGGTCAGCAAATGCGCGATGACTTCGGAATCGGTTTCGCTGGCGAAGACGCGGCCCTTGGCGGCGAGTTCGGCTTTCAGTTCGGCGAAATTCTCGATAATGCCGTTATGGACGATCGCGACCTTGTCGGTCGCGTGCGGATGGGCGTTGTTCTCGACCGGGGCGCCATGCGTCGCCCAACGCGTATGCGCGATCCCCGTGCGCCCGCCCAGCGGCTCGGCGTTGACGCGATCCTCCAAGGCGGCGATCCGGCCCGAGGCGCGGCGGCGTTCGATATGACCGTTCACCAGCGTGGCCACGCCGGCGGAATCGTAGCCGCGATATTCCAGGCGCTTGAGGCCATCCACCAAAAGCGGCGTGGCCGCACCTTTGCCGACGATTCCGACGATGCCGCACATATCCGGATCTAGCCTTTCTTCCGCGCCGCTTTTTCGGCCGCCCGGCGGGTGCGGAACATTTTCGCCCAGCCTTCTTTGACCACCGGTGCGGGACGCACCACGACCATCGCATCGGCGGGCACGTCGCGCGTGACGACCGAGCCCGCCCCGACGATGGCGCCGTCGCCGATCGTCACCGGTGCGACGAGCGAAGCGTTCGAGCCGACGAACGCGCCCGCCCCGATATCGGTGTGCGATTTGAAGAAGCCGTCGTAATTGCAGGTGATGGCGCCCGCGCCGATATTGGCTTTCGCCCCCACGCGCGCATCGCCGATATAGGAGAGATGGTTGATCTTGGCGCCCGCTTCGACCTTCGCGGCCTTGATCTCGACGAAATTGCCGATATGCGCGCCCTCGCCGATCACCGCGCCGGGGCGCAATCGCGCATAGGGGCCCATGAGCACGCCGTCGGCGACCGTGGCGCCTTCGAGATGGCAGAAACCTTTGATCTGCACGTCGCGACCCACTTTTACGCCGGGCCCGAAAATCGTGCCGGGATAGACGACCGTGTCGGCGCCGATCTCGGTGTCGTAGCTGAACCACACCGACGACGGATCGATCAGCGTGACGCCGCCGCGCATCGCCGCATCGCGCTTCTTGGCCTGGAACCAGGATTCGAGATCGGCGAGTTGCACCTTGTCGTCGGCCGCGCGCCATTCGTCGCGCGAACCTTCGGCGGCGACGACTTTGCGCCCCGCCTTGCGCGCGATCTCGACCGCGTCGGTCAGATAATATTCGCCCTTGGCGTTGGCGTTGCCGATCTTGGCGATCAGATCGAACATGCCCTTGCCGTCGAAGGCCATGACGCCGGAATTGACGAAGTCGATGGCGAGTTCCGACGGGGTCGCTTCCTTCGCTTCGACGATGCGCACCAATTCCGCGTCGACATTGGTGACGATCAAGCGGCCGAAGGAATTGGGCACGGGTACCCGCACGCCCAGCACCGCCAAAGCGGGTTTGGGGTCGCTGCGCAATGCGCCCGCCAGACGCGCGAAGGTTTCGGCCGACACGAAGGGCGCGTCGCCCAGCGCCACCAGCACGTCGCCGTCGAACCCGTCGAGGACCGCGCGCGCCTGCAAGGCGGCATGCGCCGTGCCCAAGCGATCGGCCTGCAGCACCGAAACGATATCGAGGCCGGGAGCGGCCGCGCGCGCGGCGTCGAGCACGTCGTCCATCCCGGCCCCCAGAATCAGCGCGACCTTGGCGACGCCGAGCTTGGCGAGCTCCGCCGCGATATGGCCGATCACCGGCCGCCCACCCACTTCGAGCAGGGCTTTGGGCCGGGCCGATTTCATGCGCGTGCCCAGACCGGCGGCAAGCACGATGGCGGCGATTTTTCGGCTCATTTTGGCGAATCCAATTCGTGGCGGTCGGACCATTCCATATACCCCGGCCGCGACCCCAGTCACGAATTGTTGCGACCTGTGGCAAGGGCCGCTAAATCCAAGGGATGAAAGCCCCTTTCCGCGCGACCGCGATCCTCTTCGACCTCGACGGTACGCTGGTCGACACGGCCGGCGATATCGGCGCGGCCCTCGACGCCCTTCTGGTCGAAAACGGCCACAAGGCGCTGGGCGAAACGACCGCGCGCGGCCTGGTCGGCGACGGGGCGCGTGCGCTGATCGAAAAGGGCTGGAAGGTTTCCGGCCTGCCCGCCCCCGACGCCGCGACGCTCGACAAGCTGACCGCGCGCTGGTTCGAAATCTACGAAGCGGATATCGCGCGCACGTCGAGACCCTATCCGGGCGTCGAGGCGACGCTGGACGCCCTGCGCCAACGCGGCCTCAAACTCGGCATCGTCACCAACAAGGCCGACCGGCCGACGGCGAAATTGCTGAAGGCGCTCGGCTTCGGGAAGTATTTCGGCGCCGTCGTCGGCGGCGACGTGCCCTTCCGCAAACCCGATCCGCGCCATGTGCGCATCGGTTTGGCGGCACTGGGATCGACGCCGGGCGAAACCGCCTTCGTCGGGGATTCCCCCAACGACGCCCATTCGGCGCGCGCGGCGGGTTTGCCGTTCATCGCCGTGCCCTATGGCTATTCGCTGGGGCCGGTCGAAAATCTGCGCGCCGATGTGCTGGTGCGGGACTTCGCCCAGATCGCGGAGCTGATCGCATGACCGGCGACATGACCATCGAAAGCATCGCGCATCTGATCCAGATGGCGATCGCGCCCGTGTTTCTGCTCAACGGCCTCGGCATTCTGCTGAGTGTGTTCACCGGGCGCTTGGCGCGCGTCGTCGATCGCACGCGCAATTTGTCGCGCGAGTTGCGCGGCCTGGCGGAGCCCGAGCGGATGCGCCAATGGCACGGCGAATTGGCGATCCAGCGCACGCGCCTGCGCGTCGTCAACGCGGCGATCGCGCTGCTGACCGTATCGACGTTTCTGACCTGCTGCGCGATTTTGGCGCTGTTCGTCGTGGGCGTATCGCGCGGTATCGCCAGCACGGTGCCGATCGGCTTTTTCGCCGCCGCGGTCGTCGCCGTGATCCTGGCGCTGGGACTGTTCCTGATCGAAGTCTATGTCTCGATCCGCGCCTTGCGCCGCGAAACCGAAGACATCGAACACCGGCCTTAAGGTCAGTCGATCTCCGCGCGCGCGGGCATGCGGCGCACATCGCGCAGATGCCCGACCACCGTGCCGAACCACAGCGTGAATTCGATACGCACCGGCGCCAAAACGGCGCTATCGGCGACGGGGGCGAGATAGACGGTACCGACGCGCTGTTCGCCCGACACGCGGACCGAAGGGTTGCGCTTGCGCCCCGCGATCGGGATCCATTCGAATTCGCAGGCCCGCGCCTCGCCTTCGAAATTCGACGCGTTGTGGCGCGCCACGCGCTGCATGCCCTTGTCGGTGAACGCGACGTCGTAGCGCTGGCGGCCGTCGAACACTTTTACCCGCGCGTCGCACTTACCGGTCTCGTTCACGCTGCGCAGCGCGTAGACCAGCGCCGAGACGGGATCGACCGCCCCTTCGCGCAATTCGGGGGGAACTTCGTCGCGGTCGTCGTCGCGCGCTTCGGGCACCGTATCCATGCGCACGACGCGCCCGTGCTCGAACACCAATTCCACTTTGCGCGGGTTGCCGCGGAACATGCCGTCGACGCGATAGGAGGTGGGTACGGGATCGTTGCCCCGGAAGAAACCGGTGACCTCGGTCTGCGAACGCCAGGAGACGAGCCAATCGAGCATCCCGGCCGACTCCTGGCGCGAGGCGAACTGATAGTTCTGGCCGACCATCGCGAAGGCCAAAGTCAGGCTGGCGATCCGCCCGCCGGCGGTCACATCGAAATCGACCTCGTACCGGTCGCCGGAGGTGAAGGCACCGGCCGGCGCCGCGAACAAGGCGGCGGCCAATCCCAGGGCGGCGGGGCGGAGTCCCTTAAGCATGTCCATAAGATAGGGCATTTTCACCCGCCGCCAAGGGCCGGTTCCTTGACAGTTTGTGACGCCCGCCCTATACCCCTGCCCCACCGCCGCTTTTGGCCGATGGCGACGGGCGCTTAGCTCAGCGGGAGAGCACTGCTTTCACACGGCAGGGGTCGCAGGTTCAATCCCTGCAGCGCCCACCATCCGGCCCCTCCGAACCCACGCGGTTCGTGGCTTATCAAGATCCCGCAAATCGTAGCGTCTGAATACCGGAAGGCGATGCAAATCGCGATTCCGCGTGACGCAATTTTTACATTCCGTTGCGCGTTAACAATTAAAGCGCGCATCGTCTAATTTCCGCGCCGCAGTTTAACGCTTGATTCATCGGCAGCCCTCAAATTGACTCGCAGATCAGCACTCTACGAGTCGAACGGATCATGCCGATGGAAAACACACCCGCGCCGCACAATCCCCAAGCCGCCGCCCCGGCAACGCCGGAGGCGCCGCGCACGCTGATCAACGATCGCATTTTCATCGGCTCGAATTCTGTCGCCCAATGGTTCGTCACGCTGGGCACGCATGAGGGCAAGCCCGTGCTGCTCGCCCATCAAGTGTTCCTCGACGCGCCCAAGCATATGGGTGCGGTCGCCCGCCAGCTCGCGGCCGGGCGCATCTTCGGATCGATGAAGCAGCTCGAAACCATGATGTCGCTGCGCCACAGCTTCGACGTCGCGGTGTCGGACGGCGAGCGTATGCGAATCGAACGCCATCTGAAGGGCCTGTAACCTTCGGGGCTTCGCGCACGAACCGACCGGCGAAAGCGAGGTTCCCCATGTATCTCTTCGCCCGCAAAAAAGCCGTCATGCCGTCGCCGGCCGAGGCGCTGCCCGGACGCGACGAAGCGATCGCCGTTCCCACCCGCCATTTCGTGCTCGGCACGCCGTTGAAGCCGCCCTTCCCGGCGGGCACGGAAACGATCGTCGTGGGCTTGGGCTGCTTTTGGGGTGCCGAACGCAAGTTCTGGCAATTGCCGGGTGCGGTTTCGACCGCCGTGGGCTACGCCGCCGGCTACACCAAGAACCCGACCTACGAAGAAGTGTGCTCCGGCGCCACCGGCCATAACGAGGTCGTGCTGGTCGCCTTCGACCCCGCGCGTCTGAGCCTTGAAAACGTGCTCAAGACGTTTTGGGAAAGCCACGACCCGACGCAGGGCATGCGCCAGGGCAACGACGTGGGCACGCAATATCGCTCGGGCATCTACGTGAATTCGTCCGAACAGCGTGCGGCCGCCGAAGCGTCGAAAGCGGCGTTCGGGGCGGCGTTGGCCAAGGCCGGCTATGGCCCGATCACGACCGAGATCGTCGACGCGGGCCCGTTCTATTACGCCGAGGCCTATCACCAGCAATATCTCGCCAAGAACCCGGCGGGTTATTGCGGCCTGGGCGGCACGGGCGTGTCCTGCCCGATCGGCGTGAAGGTCGCCAGCTAACGATCGTTCGCCGGCGAAGGCCGGGATTCGGCAAGCCATTTCGCGATCGCGGCCCGAATATCGGGCGGCAGCTTGCCGATTTCGTCCCACGCCTGGGCCGCGACGGTTTCGTCGCCGGTGCGCGCCGCGCGCGCCACCAATTCCACCAGCTTGGAATGGCTGCCGAAATTCTCGGCCAAGCGCATCGCCAATTCGGCGAGCGCCGCCCGATCGACGCTCACGCTTGCCCCAGATCGATCGCGAACCCACCGCCCGGCGGATCGGCGAGCGGCGTCACGGCGAAGATTTTGCCCGCGCGCTTGGCGTCGAGCAGATAGCGGCCCACCGGCTGGAACAACGTCTCCCCGCCGCCCGGTGTGGCCGGGTCGATCAGCACCGCGTAACGATGCGGGGCCGGTGCGGCATGGGTGTCGATCAGCGCTCTGAGCTTCTCGAGCGCCGCGTCGCGCTTGAAGCCGCGCAGGTCGAGTGTGGCATGCGTATCGAAACCGCCGCGCCCCAGCATAGTGCGCGGATCGAAGGCGCCGCTCATCGCAAGCGCTCGCGCACGTCGTCGAGCATTTGGCCGAAGCCGCCGATCCAAGGGTCCATGGCGTGATTTTGGCGCACATGCGCGAAAGCCGCACGTCCCAATTTCACGCGATACGCGGCATCGCCCGCCACGCGATCCATCGCCGCTTCGAGATTGGCGGCGAAAGCGGCGTCGAATTCCTTCTTCAGCGGTTCGAAAGTCTGCCGCAGGAAGCCGTGCTCGTCGTACCACGACAATTTGCGCCGCCCTTCGACGGCGAGCCCGGTTTCGCCATGGGTGACGAATTCGTCCACCGCCGGCGCATCCGACGCGATCACCGCCGTACCGGCCGCCATGCCTTCGAGCAGCGACACGGTGTGCAAACCGCAAGACGGCAGCAGAAACGCGTCGGCGCGCAAGAACAGATCGACGAAATCGGGATAGTCGAGCTTTCCGTCGACGATCTCGACATTCGGCAAGGCGCGCACGAAATCGGCGAAACCTTCGCCGAAGATCGATACCGGCAATTTGGTGCGCAGGATCAAGCGGCAATCGGGGCGGCGTTTGACGAGATTGCCGTAGGCCGCCAGCGTTTCCATGCCGCCGCGCAACACGAAGCTCGGCTCCGCCTGGAACCAGGAATTCGTGAACAAGAAGGTGCAGCCCTTGCGGCCGGCGCGCGCTTCTTGCGCTTCGCGCACGCGCGCTTCGATCGAAGGCGGGAACGCGTGACCGAAGGGAATGAAGCGCGTCTTGGCCGCGATCGTCGGACTGTCGAACAGTTTGCCGATCCATTCGACCGTGTGCCGCAAATGCGCCGATAGCGCGCGGCAGGACGGGTCTTCCAGCATCGCCTTCACGAGCTTCCACACCGGCGTGCCATAGGCGGTGCGCTCGGCCGACGTGCCGTGCCAAAAGAAGGGTGCGAACAGCGCCAGCAATTCCTCGAGATGCGAAATCCACGGCCGTTCCATATCGGTGAACGGCATCGAATGCGGAAATACGAGATCGGGCTCGGCCGCCGCGACCTGCGCTTGGCTTTCGAGGTCGCGGGATTTGACGAACTCCGCCAACACGTCGTCGGCGATATCGGGCACGGCCTTGCGCAGCTTGGCGGCAAGATTGGCGAAGCCCCTTTCCGCTTTCGCGCGCGCCGCGTCGTCCGCCGCCGGTAGATCGAGCTTGAAGTCGTAGCCAGCACGGGGCGCCAGCAAGCTCGTCATCATCGGATGGTCGCCGCCGAGCCATTGGAAAATCGGCGTGCGCCACATCGCGGCGACGGTGAAATCCTTCATATCGTCGCGCCCAATCGCAACTCGACCAGTTCCGGCGTGACGTTCAGCGGCTGCGAGGCCTGCATCGTGGCGAACAGATCGCACGAACCCACGCCCGGCCGGTAAACGGGCTTCGCGGCGGTCGTATAGGGGACCGGCGGCAGCTTGGGATCGGGGAACAGGTTTTCGCGATGCAAAGCCGCGTGTTCCAAATTCCACGGCGCTTCTTCCATCAGCGTTTCCGCCGGCAGACGCGGCCGATAGTCCACCGCGCGCGCCACGCACGCGAAACGCGCCACCCCCGTGCCCGCCGGAATCCAGCGCGCGTCGAGCGGCATCATTTTGAGGAAACGCAGGAAATGATCGAGCAGCGGCACGGTCATGAACCACGTATCCGTGGGCCCGTAGACATAGCCCGTGCCCGCGAAATTCCACTGCATCAGATAGGCGTCCATCGGCATGATCGCGGTTTCGACGATCATCAAGCCGCCGGGGCGCAGCAGGCTGCGCGCCGCCGCCAGCACATGCAGCGGCGAATGCACGTGATAGAGCATGCCCGACAGCACGACGACGTCGAAATCGAGGCGCGGCTTGGGCCCGCCCGCGAAGCGATGTTCGGTCATGTCGCCGGCGACGCGCTCTTCCATCGACCGCACCAGCGAGCCCGACAGCACGCCGGGCACATAGGCGAAGGACACGTTATGCGCCGCGCGCACGGCCGCGACCTTCTCGCCGAAATCGAGCCCATCGACCGCGACCACACCCGACGCGCCGCGCTTGGCGAGGATCACGGGCACCAGCGCCTCCATCGTGCCGATATCGAGGCAGCGTTGGCCTTTCACATCGACGCGCGACAGCAGATCGCGGGTGATCGCAACATTTGGGAAACGCTTGCCCGGCGTGATCACGCCCGGCGCCATTTCGATCGCGTAGTACCAATAGCGGTCGAGCAGATTGTCCATGATCACTCCGGCGCGAAACGCGATTGGCGACGAATGGCGCCGGGATCGTTTTCATGCGTGCGCTTGTACCAGGCAAAAACACGCGCGAGGGAAACCCGTAGCGGCGTGAATTTCAGCCCCGACAGCTTCTTGAGACGCGTGGAATCGGTCACGCGCTTGTCGATGCCGCGCGCGCGCGCCGGATCGAATTTCACGCGCTCGGCGGGAACGCCCGCGATTTCCGCCAGCAGCATCGCGACGTCGCGGATCGGCTGGCCTTCGCCGCAACCCACGTTCAAGGGCGCCGCGTCGGAATAATTGTCGAGCGCCCACAGATAGGCGCGCGCCATGTCACGCGCATCGGTGATCTCGCGCACCGGCGCGCCGTCGCCCCAGATCGAGATGTCGCCCGCATCCGGCGTCCACTCCGCGAAGCGGCGCACGAGACCCGCGATCCAGGTGCAATCCTCGGGATTGTAGTTGTCGTCCTCGCCGAAAATACCCGACGGCACCAAACCGATCGCGTCGATGCCGAACTCCGCGCGATAGGCGCGCACGGCCGGTTCGATCAGGCGCTTGGCCATCGCATAGGAATAGGCGCTGTCATGCGGACGCCCGTCATGGATCTGGTCTTCGACATTGGGCTGGGGTGCGGCCGCCGGATACATGCCCGACGACAGCGTCATCACGGTCTTCGGGATTTTCGCTTCGACCGCGGCGTCCAGCACCGAGAAGGTCATCGCGACGTTGTCGCGCAAGATCCGCGCGGGGTAACGGCGCGCGAGTTCGATGCCGCCGGAGATCGCCGCGAGATGCAGGATCGCGTCGGGCTTGGCCGCGCGCACGAGGGCGAGCGTGGCGGCTCCATCGCGCAGATCCACGTCCTTGCGCGACACGAAGCGGAATTCGCGCTCGGGATATTCGGCGGCGAGAGCACGAAACCCCGCGCCCAGCACGCCCGTGGCGCCGGTGATCAGCAGGCGGCGATGCTTGGCGCCCGCCACGGCGTTAGAAATGGCCGGCGAGATGGCGCGCCATCGCCTTGTTGCCGTAGAGATAGGCGCCCTTCTTGTTGCCGTACCACACGACTTCGCGGCACCAATCGTCGAATTCGGGCCACGCCTCCTTCGAGCGTTCGATGCGATAGGTCACGGGCTCGACCAGCAAATCCTCGTCGCGGCCTTCGAGGAGCGCGCGATAGTAAGGATAGATATCGCTGCCGATCGACACTTCGATATCGCCCAGCGCCCCCGGTTCCTTGACCATCGCGCGGTTCAGCTTGAACGCGTCGGCGATGCGCTCGCGCGGCAGCAGCGCGCGGTCGCGCGACAGCACGTCGAAGGTCAGACGCTCGGCTTCCTCATAGAACGCGCCGAGCTTGCCGCGCACGACCAGATCGATGAACACGAATTCGTCGGCCGGCCAGTGGATGCCCAACCATTCCTGCGAATAGACGTATTCGACTTCGCCGTTCTGGATGCGCATGGCGTAATCGTCGAAGAAGGCGCGGATCGAGCCGAACACCGGATATTTCGCGGGATCGGCGTCGAAGAACGCTTCGAGCAATTTGCGGAACGGCACGCCGCATTGCGCGTGTGTCACCAGGATCGGCACTTGCAGCAGCTTGTCGTAGTGCACCAGAGCGGCCATCCACGAGAAGGCGCGCGCCTTGCGCCACTCGGGGCGCGGCATCGATTCCGTGGCGACGACCAGATCCTGCGTTTCGTAGATGCCGTCGGGATCGATCTCCAGCGCGCCGTGGATGTTCACCACGCGATTGACGACCGTCTCCATCCCGAATTTCTTCTGATATTCGGGATCGCCCATCTCGGCATTGGGCAGGATCGACAGATTGTTGAACTGGATGCGGTTGTGCTGGCCCGTCTCCATCAGCTTGGCGACACCCTCGACCCAGGAATCGTAGGTCTCGCCCGGCAGGCCGAGGATGAGGTCCGAATAGGTCTCGACCCGGTCGCGGGTGAAGCGGCGCTGCAATTCCTCATAGGTGCCGAGCGCGATGTTCTGGCGCTTGATGGCTTTGAGCGTGCCCGGATCGAGCGACTGCATGGACAAGGTCACGCCCTTGTTCATGCCCGCGTCCGACAGGATTTTCTGGGTGAGATACGCGCGCTCGGTCGCGTTCTTGGTGTTCTGCACCGACACGGCCTTGGGATAGCCGGTTGCGGCCTTCGAATTCGCCAAGGCTTCGGCGATTTGGATGTCGCGCGCCAGGATGCCGAAATTGGCGTCGCAGCAGAAGATGAACTCGATCTTCTTCAGCGCGAACCAATCGATCTCGGCGAAGGCGCGTTCCAGATCGAATTGATAGACCTTGGCTTGCGTGGCCGAACCCCAATCGCAGAAGGTGCATTGGAACGGGCAGCCGCGATTCGTCTCCCACAGCACGATCCAGTTTTCCTGCGGGTTCGCCGCCATCAAACGATCGAACGTGCCGTCGAGATAGGGCGAGGGCAGATCCGCGAGATCGCGAATGCGATTTCCCTTGGGATGCACGACCAGCTTGCCGTCGCGGATATAGGAAAGATTGGAAATGCCGGTCCAATCGCGCGACGGGAAACGGTCGAGCAGCTTGGTGAACGGCGCTTCGCCCTCCCCGTTCACGGCCACGTCGATGAATGGATTGTCGCGCAGGAACCCTTCGGTGCGGTCGGGCACTTGCGGGCCGCCGAACACGATCATCACGCCGGGCTTGCGTTCCTTCAAACGGCGCGCGACAGCGAGCGAGAGTTTCTCGTTCCACACATAGCAGGAGAAGCCGACGACATCGGCGTCGAGCAGATGTTCGACCGCCGCTTCCACGCGCAAGCGCTTGTAGATCGGCGGCAGGAACGTATAGCGCTCCGGCCGTCCCGAATATTTGCGCGTATAGCCTTCCATCAGGCCGCACGCGTAAGGCAGATAATTCTGACCCGAAAAGGAATTGTTGATCTGAACGAGCGCCACTTTGCACGGGCTGTCCGGCACCGGCGGGTCGGGGATCTGCGGCAGATTCGGGGGCGTGGTCATGGCGCGTTTCGATCCGTTTTCTCGGGCCGGGGTGATCCTTTGAAACGGCAGGTTCCCGTTCTCGGTTCCCAACCTGCCGAGGTTAGCCGCAAAACGTCTAAAATTCGATTAACTTTCCCGTAAGCCCCTTGTCAGAATTACGTTCTTTCCTGCGAAATTACCGCGAAATAATCTCGCCTTCAAGCTTGGGGCGGTTGCAAGGGTACCCCGCAACCTGATAGGTCTGAAACCAACAAACGATAAGTACGCCTGACAGGGAGTACGCCTTTTGGCCGATAACATTCTCGAGACCGACGGGCTGACGAAGGAATTTCGGGGCTTCGTCGCGGTCAATAACGTCACGTTGCGCGTGCGCCGCCATTCGATCCACGCGTTGATCGGGCCGAACGGTGCGGGCAAGACGACCTGCTTCAATCTGCTCACCAAGTTCCTGATCCCGTCGCGCGGGCGGATTTCCTATAACGGCCGCGACATCACCGCGACCAAGCCCGCCGATATCGCGCGTTTGGGCCTTGTGCGGTCCTTCCAGATCTCGGCCGTGTTCCCGCATCTGTCGGTGCTCGAAAACGTGCGCGTCGCCTTGCAGCGCAAGCGCGGCGACTCGTTCGACTTTTGGCGCTCGCAATCGGTGCTGGACGTCTACAACGACCGCGCGCGCGAATTGATCGAATGGGTCGGCCTGTCGGAATACGCGCAAACGGTCGCGGTCGAGCTTCCCTATGGCCGCAAACGCGCGCTGGAAATCGCGACGACGCTCGCGCTCGAACCCGAGATGATGCTGCTCGACGAACCCACCGCCGGCATGGGCCACGAGGATGTGGGCCGCATTTCCGCGCTCATCAAACGCGTCGCGCAAGGGCGCACGGTGCTGATGGTCGAGCATAATCTTTCCGTCGTCGCCGATCTTTCCGACACGATCACCGTGCTGGCGCGCGGCGAAGTTTTGGCCGAAGGCGATTACGCGACCGTGTCGAAAAATCCGGACGTGGTGCAGGCCTATATGGGGGCCGGCCATGGCTGAGGCGATGTTGAACGTTGCGGGCCTGAACGCCTGGTACGGCGAAAGCCATATTCTGCACGGCGTCGATTTCCAGGTCCGCGAGGGCGAGGTCGTCACGCTGCTGGGCCGCAACGGGGCGGGCAAAACCACGACCATGAAATCGGTCATGGGCATCGTCGGCAGCCGCAAGGGCAGCGTGAAGTTCAAGGGTGCGGAAACGATCGACCTGCCCTCCTACGCCATCGCGCGCCAAGGCATCGCCTTCTGCCCCGAGGAGCGCGGCATCTTCGCCTCGCTCGACGTGAAGGAAAATCTGCTGCTGCCGCCCGCGGTCGCCGAAGGCGGCTTGTCGGTCGAGACGATCTTCGAGCTGTTCCCGAACCTGAAAGAACGCCTGACGAGCCAGGGCACGAAGCTCTCCGGCGGCGAACAGCAGATGCTGGCGATCGGCCGCATCTTGCGCACCGGCGCCAAGTTGTTGCTGCTCGACGAACCGACGGAAGGTCTCGCCCCCGTCATCGTCCAGCAGATCGGGCGCACGATCCGGCGCCTCAAGAACGAAGGCTTCACGATCCTGCTGGTCGAACAGAATTTCCGTTTCGCGGCCACGGTCGCGGATCGGCATTACGTCATGGAGCATGGCCGCGTCGTCGACGAAATCGCCAACGACGCGCTCGAAGCGAATATGGGCAAGCTCCACGAATATCTCGGCGTCTAACCACAAACAGGGAGAACGACCATGAAAAGACTGAAATCCGTGCTGCTGGGGGCCGTCGCCCTGGCGGCCGTCGCCGCGGCCCCGGCCGTTGCGCAAACCAACGTGAAGATCGGCGTGCTGTCCGACATGTCGTCGCTTTACACCGATCTCGCCGGCGCGGGCTCGGTGCTCGCCGCGCGTATGGCGGCCGACGATTTCGGCGCCGCCGCCAAGGGCCTTAGGGTCGAATTCGTTTCGGCCGACCATCAGAACAAGGCCGATGTCGGCTCCAACATCGCCCGCCAATGGTACGACCGCGACGGCGTGGACATGATCGTCGACGTGCCGAACTCCGGCGTCGCCCTCGCGGTCAACGGCGTGACGCGCGAAAAGAACAAGGTGTTCCTGGTGTCGGGTGCGGCCACCTCCGCACTCACCGGCGAACAATGCTCGCCCAACACGGTCCACTGGACCTACGACACCTGGGCGCTCGCCAACGGCACGGGCAAGGCGATCGTGCAGACCGGCGGCGACACGTGGTTCTTCCTGACCGCCGACTACGCGTTCGGCCATCAGCTGGAAGCCGATACGTCGAACGTCGTGAAGTCGCTCGGCGGCCGCGTGCTCGGCGGCGTGCGCGCGCCGTTGAACACGAACGACTTCTCGTCGTTCCTGCTGCAGGCGCAATCGAGCCGCGCGAAGATCATCGGTCTCGCCAATGCCGGCGGCGACACGGTGAACTCGATCAAGCAAGCGGCCGAATTCGGCATCGTCAAGCGCGGCCAGTCGCTGGCCGGACTGCTGGTGTTCATCACCGACGTGCACGGCCTGGGCCTGGATACGGCGCAAGGCCTGATCATGACGGAAGCGTTCTACTGGGATCAGAACGACGCCAGCCGCGCTTTCGCCAAGCGTTTCGCCGCCGCCAACAAGGGCATCCATCCCACGATGGTGCATGCTGGCGTCTACGCGTCGACGCTTCATTATCTGAAGGCGATCGAGGCGACGAAGTCGGCCGCCGACGGCAAAGCCGTGGTCGAAAAGATGAAGGCCACGCCGACCGACGATCCGCTGTTCGGCAAGGGCGAGATCCGCAAGGACGGCCGCAAGATCCACGACATGTATCTCTACGAAGTGAAGCAACCGTCGGAATCGAAGGGCGCTTGGGACTACTACAAGACCCGCGCGACGATCCCGGCGGCGCAGGCCTTCCGTCCGCTCGCCGAGGGCAAGTGCCCGCTGGTCGGCGGCTGAAGACGTAACGACGAAGGGGGCGGGATCGCCCGCCCCCTTCCCCGTTCTTCGATCACGGCGAAAAGAAAAGCATGCCCGATATTTTCGGAATTCCGCCCCAGGCGCTGTTCGGCCAGTTGTTGCTGGGCCTGATCAACGGCGCGTTCTACGCGCTGCTGTCGCTCGGCCTTGCCGTGATTTTCGGGCTGCTCAACATCATCAATTTCACCCACGGCGCCCAATACATGATGGGCGCGTTCGTGGCCTGGATGCTGCTGAATTGGCTGGGCGTGGGTTACTGGTGGGCATTGCTGATCGTGCCCGTGACCGTCGGCCTCACCGGCATCCTGATCGAGCGCACGATGCTGCATCGGCTCTACAAGCTCGACCATCTTTACGGCCTGCTGCTGACCTTCGGGATCGCGCTGATCATCCAAGGCTTGTTCCGCAACCAATTCGGTTCCTCGGGCCTGCCCTACGGCATCCCCGCGCAATTGCGCGGCGGCACGGATCTCGGCTTCATGTTCATGCCGAATTATCGCGGCTGGGTCGTCGTCGTTTCGCTCGTCGTGTGCCTCGCAACCTGGTTCGTCATCGAGAAGACGAAGCTCGGTTCCTATCTTCGCGCCGCGACCGAGAACCCGGCGCTGGTGCAATCCTTCGGCATCAACGTGCCGCGCATGATTACGCTGACCTACGGCTTCGGCGTGGCGCTGGCCGCCTTCACCGGCGTGCTCGCCGCCCCGATCTATCAGGTCAGCCCCTTGATGGGGGCCGACCTCATCATCATCGTCTTCGCGGTCGTCGTAATCGGCGGCATGGGCTCGATCATGGGCTCGATCCTCACGGGCTTCGGCCTCGGCATCATCGAAGGCCTGACAAAAGTGTTCTATCCCGAAGCCTCTTCGACGGTGATCTTCGTCATCATGGTGATCGTGCTGCTGATCAAACCCGCCGGTCTGTTCGGGAGGGCGCGCTGATGTCCGGCGAACCCGCGCAAGCCTCCACCGAGACGGGCATGCCCCGCCACCAGCGCCTGATCCTAGGTGCGCTGGTCGCGGCGCTGATCGTGCTGCCCTATATCCTCTACCCCGTCTTCCTGATGAAGGTGCTGTGCTTCGCGCTGTTCGCGTGCGC
>VFQR01000183.1_pt1 | contig 129329 bp, 125 predicted proteins | sample 3512321 | NCBI WGS metagenome assembly VFQR01 (sample SAMN10412374, study PRJNA504923) | tailings metagenome | isolation source: Relicate 3 Philex TSF1 revegetated site | place: Philippines: Tuba, Benguet | collected 2017-08-29 | reverse complement strand
ACATCTTCCGCTTCACGCAGGCGGGCTCGGAAGTGTCGGCGCTGCTCGGCCGCATTCCCTCGGCCGTGGGCTACCAGCCGACGCTGGCCACCGACATGGGCGCCCTGCAGGAGCGTATCACCACGACCCAGAAGGGCTCGATCACGTCCGTGCAGGCGATCTACGTGCCGGCCGACGACCTCACCGACCCGGCGCCGGCGACCTCGTTCGCCCACCTCGACGCGACGACGACGCTCAACCGCGCCATCGCCGAGAAGGGCATCTACCCGGCGGTCGATCCGCTCGACTCCACCTCGCGCATGCTCGACCCGCAGGTCGTCGGCGACGAGCATTACCAGGTGGCGCGTTCGGTGCAGCAGACGCTGCAGCGCTACAAGTCGCTGCAGGACATCATCGCGATCCTGGGCATGGACGAGCTTTCCGAAGAGGACAAGCTCACCGTCGCCCGCGCCCGCAAGATCGAGCGCTTCCTGTCGCAGCCCTTCTTCGTGGCCGAGGTCTTCACCGGCGCACCGGGCAAGCTCGTCGACCTGGCCGACACGATCAAGGGCTTCAAGGGCCTCGTCGCCGGAGAGTACGACCACCTGCCGGAAGCGGCCTTCTACATGGTCGGCACGATCGAGGAAGCCGTCGAGAAGGCGCAGAAGCTGGCAGCCGAAGCGGCGTGATCGGTGAATGGTCAATAGTGAATGGTGAATGGAGAGCGGTGATGGGAGAGCGGTGATCGGCTGAGGTGGTCTTACCGACCATTCACCATTCACCTTTCACCTTTCACCCGAATACCGATGGCTGAACCCTTCAAGTTCGAACTCGTCTCCCCTGAGCGTCTCCTCGTGTCGGAGATGGTCGAGGCGGTCGTCATTCCAGGCACGGAAGGCGAGATGACCGTCATGGCCAACCACGCTCCGGTGATGGCGATGATCAAGCCCGGCGTCGTCACGGTGAAGGCCGGCGGGACGGACAGCCGCTACGTGGTGTTCGGCGGTTTCGCCGACATCCTGCCTTCCGGCTGCACGCTCCTTGCCGAATCGGCCGTTCCCGTTGCCGAGATCGACAGGGACGATCTGGCGCGTCGCATCCAGGAAGCCAAGGAAGACCTCGCCGACGCCGCCAACGACGACGAGCGCACGAAGGCGGAGCAGTTCCTCAACAACCTCTCGACGCTTCAGGACGCCGTCTGAACCGACGGCAGTTCGGCAGTCCCTTGCAAGGCGGGCGCACAGGCCCGCCTTTTTCGTTCCTGCAACGAATCGGCGCTCGCCCCGTTTGCTCCCCGAGGGACCATGCAACCAGGGAGAGCGACGATGAAGATCCTCGCAACGGGCGCGGCGCTCGGCATGATGCTCGCGGCGACTTCGGGCGCATTCGCGCAGGAAGCCAGCGCCACCGCCGCAATGAAGAACGCGGAAGGTGCCGACGTCGGTACGGTCACCTTCAACCAGACCGCCTCGGGCATGCTCCACGTTATCATAGAGATGACCGATCTGACGCCCGGACCGCACGCCTTCCACGTGCATGAGACCGGCGCATGCGATGCGGCGGGCGGGTTTGAATCGGCAGGCGCGCACTATGCCGCCGATGGCGAGACGCACGGCGTGGATTCGGCCGACGGTCCGCATGCCGGCGACTTCCCCAATGTCCATGTCGGCCAGGATGGTGTGCTCAAGGCGGAATTCTTCACCGACCGCCTCTCGATTGACGGCGATATGCCGCTCAAGGACGAGGACGGCTCGGCTGTCATCGTGCATGCGGATCCCGACGATCATGCCACGCATCCGACCGGCGAGGCCGGCGACCGCATGGCCTGCGGGGTCGTGGAGTAGGCTCAGGCCAGGTGGCGGAAGGCGGCGACCACCTTTTCGTACACGCCACGCTTGAAGGGAACGATGAGCCGCGGAAGCTCGGCCATGGGCTTCCAGTCCCATGCGTCGAACTCCGCCTCGTGGCCACCGGGAGGCGGGTCGATGGAAATTTCGCTTTCGTCGCCCTCGAACCGGAAGGCAAACCAGCGTTGGGTCTGGCCGCGATACCTACCCTTCAGCGCGATGCCGACAACCTCGGGCGGCAGGTCGTAGTTGATCCAGTCCGGCGCCTCGGCGATCAGGGAGACCGTGCGCATGCCCGTCTCCTCGTAAAGCTCGCGACGCGCGGCCGCAAGCGGCTCCTCGTGGCCGTCGATCCCGCCCTGCGGCATCTGCCAGAGCTGCGCGGCGCCGGCGAGTTCGGTGTCGTTTGCGACGATGCGGCGGCCTGCCCATACGAGCCCGTCGCGGTTGAGCACCATGATGCCGACGCAGGGGCGGTAGGGCAGCGTGGCAGGATCGACGGGCCGCTTGGCCATCGGGTCAGCGCCGCTCCGGATCGGCCGCCAGCGCGGAGACCGGAACGATTTCGATGCCGCGGCGGCGCGCCTCGGCCGCCCATTGCGCCACGGCGTCGACCGTCGTGTCGAAGGCGAAGCCTATGCCCAGCGCATGACCCCGCGCGCGCGCCGTTCGCTCCAGTTCGTCGAGCTTCTTGAGGATGGCCGGGCGATCGCGCTGGGCGTCGATCGCGGCGTCGGCTGCCGCGAAGGGCACGCGGTTGGCCAGCGCCTGCTCGCCGGCGAGGCTGCGTGCCGTGGAGCCGTCGTCGAGGAAGAGCAGTCCGCGCCTGCTCAACTCGCCCATGAGCGGCGACACCGCAGCCGGCTCGGCGAGGAAGCGCGCGCCCATGTAGTTGACCACGCCGACATAGTTGGTCATCCGGCCGAGCGAGGCATGGAGGGCGTCGAGGTTTTCATCGGCGTCGGCTTCGACCGTCAGCGTGTTGCGGCCGGGGTCGACATTCGGGTAGTCGAACGGTTCGAGTGGTATCTGCAGCACGAGTTCGTGGCCGCGGCGTCGCGCGTCCTGCATCCACCTGTCGAGGCTGTTGCCCTGCGGTGCGAAGGCGAGCGTCACCTCGGGCGGAAGCTTGGTGATCGCCGACTGGGTGCCTGTCTGCGAGACGCCCATGCCACCGATAACGATCGCCACCTTGGCTCCGCGCGCGCCGGACCAGGGGCGCGCATAGACGTCCACGGGGCGTCGCCCGTCGGCGGCCCGCACCGGCAACGGCCCGTGCGCGGACTCCTCGATCAGCGCCCGATCGGGCATGTGCGCGGTCCGCGTGTCCTGCGCGACCGAGGTCGGATCGCGAAGCACGATCGGCTGGTCGGGCTGCGGCGGCACCTTGATGATGGCTGGACCTTCGGCGCGCGGCTGGCTGGGCGCTTGCGCTGCCGTCGGAGGCGGAGCCACGGCGGCCACTTCGGGAGTGACGACGACGGTCTCCGCGGGCGTGCGCCAGGGCGGGTCCTGCATGGCGATGACCGTAGACACGGCAAGGATGGTCGCGGCCACCGCAAGCGTCGCGGCCTCGCGCGCTCCCGGCATGCGCCCACCGCGGCGCGGCGCGTGGCGATCGGGGCGCTGGCCGAGCGGGCGATCGATTTCCTTCAAGGGAGAAAGCGATGTCACGGGCGTCGCGGATGCTGGCTGGAGGGACGGCCGCCAAAAGGCGGCCGACGGTCGGACACTCGAATGACACGCAATGAACCGGACCGGCGGGGGCCGGTCCGGAAAACGCTAGGGACTACTGCTGCTGCAGCATCGCCCGGTCGGGGTTGGGCGGGAAGGACGGGTCGGTCTTCACGCCGCGCAGGAGATCGAGGGCGAGATTGAGCTGCAAGTCGTCCTTGGGCTCCGGCGGAACGTAGGCGACCGAGCCGGACCCCTCGTCGCTCTCGTCGGCACCCTTGATGTGGCCGCGCAGGTCCGATTCGCCACGGCTCAGGTCACGGCCCTGCAACTCGGGCGGCAGCGGCTGCTCGATCTTGATGTCGGGCGTGATGCCCTTGCCTTGGATCGACTTGCCGGCCGGCGTGTAATAGAGCGCCGTGGTGAGGCGCAGAGCGCCGTTCTCGGCAAGCGGGATGATGGTCTGCACCGATCCCTTGCCGAAGGACTGGGTCCCGACGACGGTCGCGCGCTTGTGGTCCTGGAGCGCGCCGGCCACGATCTCCGACGCGCTCGCGGAGCCGCCGTTGATGAGGACGATGACCGGCTTGCCGTCGAGCATGTCTCCCGGCCGCGAATCGAAGCGCGTCACGTCCTTGGGGTCGCGACCACGGGTCGAAACGATCTCGCCGCGGTCCAGGAACGCGTCGGAAACGCTCACCGCCTGGTCGAGCAGGCCGCCCGGATTGAGGCGCAGGTCGAGCACGTAACCCTTTAGCTTGTCGTCGGGGACATCCTTGCGGATGGACTCGATCGCGGCCCTGAGGTCGTCGAAGGTCTTCTCCGTGAAGGAGGTGATCTTCAGGTAGCCGACATCCTCCTCGGAGCGGAACTTGACGGCCTTCACCTTGATGATGTCGCGGACGATCTTGACCTTGATCGGATTGTCGGCGCCCTGACGGATGAGCGTCAGTTCTATCGGCGTGTTGACGAGGCCGCGCATCTTCTCGACGGCATCGGCGAGCGTCATGCCGCGTACTTCCTCGCCATCGATCTGGGCGATCAGGTCTCCGGCAAGCACGCCCGCGCGCGCGGCCGGCGTGTCGTCGATCGGCGTGATGACCTTGACCAGTTCGTTCTCCATCGTGACCTCGATGCCGAGGCCTCCGAACTCGCCCTTGGTCTGGACGCGCATGTCCTTGGCGGCTTCGGGATTGAGATAAGAGGAATGAGGGTCGAGCGACGTCAGCATTCCGTTGATCGCGCTCTCGACCAGCGACTTTTCGTCAGGGGGCGTGACGTACTGGGCCCGCACCCTTTCGAAGATGTCGCCGAAGATGGCGATCTGACGGTAGGTCTCCGATCCGGCCGCATTTGCCGTCGAGCCCGGAGAACCATTGACGATGCTCATGGCGGAGGCGCCCATCAGCGCGCCGGCGACCAGAAGCGATACCTTACGTACCATTGGCAGTCCTTCCCGAAAGACGCTCCGCCCACCACGGGGACGGATCAATGGGTTTCCCATCCTTGCGAAACTCGACGTAGAGTTCCGGGCCGGCAGAGCCTTCGGCGAAGCCCGAGGCGCTCGCCACCTTCATTTCGCCCATCGTCCCGATCGGCTCGCCCGCAAGGACCGCCTGATCGGGGCCGACGCTGATTCCGTCCATTCCCGCCAGTAGAACCAGATAACCATCGCCGGCATTCAGGATCAAGACTTGCCCGTAGGATCGGAAGGGTCCGGCATAAAGAACCCTGGCATCGGAAGGCGCGGTGACGATGGCGCCCGATTGTGTTGTAACCGTGTCGCCCTGGCGTGCCCCACCGGTACCGTCCGGCTCGCCGAAGCGATAGACGACGCGACCGAAGGCAGGCAGCGCGAGCCTGCCGCGCATGTCGGCGAACGCCGCCGATCCGGCCATCAGATTGCCGCGTGAAGGCACGGCGGGGCGGGCCGCGGCAGCGGCCTCGCGCTCGGCGCGCCTCGCATCCTCGGCATCCTTGCGCTTTGCCTCGGCCTCCAGCGCGGCGATCAGCTTGTTGAGGCTCCCGGCCTTCGAAGCGAGTTCGGTGGCGCGTCGCCTCTCGTCGGCCAGCGCGCTTTGGGAGCGGTCCTGGAGCGCGGCCTTTTCTTCCTGCAGCAGCACCAGGCGCTGCTTTTCGGCGGCCTGTTCAGCGACCGTGCCGGCAAGGCGCTCGCGCTCCGCGTCGATGGAGGCGCGCAGGCGCTCCACACGCTCCATCTGGCGGGCGAGAGCCTGCGTTTCCTCGCGCATCTGGGGTACGGCCGCGCCGAGCAGGATGGCGCTGCGGACGGAGGACAGCGCGTCTTCCGGGGTGACGAGGATCGCCGGTGGCGGATGCAGGCCCATGCGCTGGAGCGCGCCCAGGACCTCTGCGAGCGAGGCCCGCTGCGCGGTCAACTCCTGTCGTGCGTGGGCCGCCTCGATCCCGAGCCGGTCCAGCCTCTCGGCGATGTCGGATATCTCCTCGCTGAGCTTCTTCTCGGTCTTGGCTGCCTGGATCAGCGCGGCGGTGATGGTCGCGTTGTCCTTCCTAAGGCCGGCGATTTCGGAGACGAGCGCGGCCATACGCTCGCGAGAGACCGAAATCTCCAGGGAAACGCGCTCGAACTCCGCCTGGCTTTCGGCACGGCGCGCGGCGAGCTCGTCCGTCGCGCCGAAGGCGGGCACGGCGAATGCCAGCGCGGCCGCGATGGCCGCGATCCTGAGGCTTGCCGATGCGAAAATCGCCATGCGCGTGGCCACGCCCTTTTAAAGTTCCGTGCGAGCATAGGGACCGCTTCGTTAAGGAAGCATCAACCATGGGCGTCCGGTGGGCGCGACCGGAAACCCTTCAACACTTCGTGAAATCCACCGGAACGTACGGTGCGCCGCGAATTCAGTCGCGATGGTAGGGATGGCCCGACAGGATGGTCACCGCGCGATAGAGTTGCTCGGCCAGCATGATCCTGGCGATCTGGTGCGGCCAGGTGGCGCTGCCGAAGGAGATCGTTCGCCGGGCGGTGCGGCGCAGGCCGGGATCGTGCCCGTCCGGGCCGCCGAGCGCAAAGAGCAGGCTGCGTTCGCCATCGTCGCGCAGGCGGGCGACCATGGTCGCGAAGTCGCGGGAGGAGAGGTCGTCGCCGCGCTCGTCCAGGACGATCATCGAGCCACCCTCGGCGGCGGTAGCGATGCGCTCGCTTTCCTCGTGCATACGATCGGCGGTTCCGGCGGCGCGCGATTCCGGCCATTCGCGCAGGCCTGCGAATTCGAGCCCGACCGCGGGGGCAGTCTTGGCGAAGCGGTCGAGATAGCGCGCGGCGAGTTCCCGCTCGGGGCCGGCCTTCATGCGGCCCACGGCATGGATCGCGATACGCATGCCTCGACTATACGAGACGCGGCATCAGTGCAGCGTCTCGTCCTCCAGGTCCGGCGCCTGCCACATCTTCTCAAGATTGTAGAAGTCGCGGACTTCGGGCCGGAAGACATGGACGATGACGTCGCCCGCGTCGATCAGCACCCAGTCGGCGCCGGGCAGTCCCTCCACGCGCGCGTTGCCGAGGCCCGAAGCCTTGAGCGCCTTGAGAAGGTGCTCGGCGACGGCCGCGACATGACGGTGCGAGCGGCCCGAGGCGATGACCATGTAGTCGCCCAGGCTGGACTTGCGCTGAATGTCGATGGTTACGATTTCTTCGGCCTTGGAGTCTTCCAGACTGACAAGGACGGTGTCGAGGGCCGAGGATGCGATGGATCCGCTCATCCCAGCCGGCGAAGGCGCGGGTTCGGCCTTCTTCCGCAGTGCTGTTCTCAGTGGTTTCCCTTTCTCGAGAAGAACAAGCCAGCCCCGAACGCATCGGGGCGATACGAAGATAGGCAGAGAGAGGTTACAGTTTCAAGACGTGACGTCGCCGGGACTGGCCTCCGCGGCGTTCTTTCTGAGCGCCGTCGACGAAAGAAGCGAGCGTGGGCCGTGGATGAAGGTCCATGCCGGCGCCGCCATGCGTGCAAGCCGGGGCGCGTCCGTCTCGTCGCGACGGGCCCTTGCGAAGCTTCGCGCCATCTTGGACGAGAGGAAGGAGAGCGTGGAGCCGGGGCGGTCGATGACGGCCACGGGCAGTGCTGCCACGATGTCGCGCCAGCGCTGCCAGCGATGGAAGCCGGCCAGATTGTCCGCTCCCATGACCCACACGAAATCGGCGCGCCTGTTGCGCGACAGCACCAGTTCCACCGTGTCGGCGCTGTAGCGCAGCCGGTGGGCGGCCTCGAAGCCCGTCACCTTGATTCGCGGATCGGTGGCGATCCTTTCGCTGGCTTCGATGCGCTCGGCGAGCGGCGCCAGCGCGCCGTGGTCCTTGAGCGGATTGCCCGGCGTCACGATCCACCACAGTTGGTCGAGCCGAAGCCTTCTCAGCGCGATCTCGGCGACAAGCAGATGACCGGCATGGGGCGGATTGAACGAGCCCCCGAACAGACCCACGGCCATGCCGGGCTCGACATGTGGCATGCGAAGGTAGCGCGAGGGGACTGCCGCAGGCGTCATTCGGTCGGCCATTCGCCCTGGCGCCAGTCGCGTGCGCCGTTCATCATGGGATGACCGCGTGTGCAGGTTGCCAAGGCTCCGGCACCGATGCCTAAGCCCGAACCTGGCCCGAGCCGCGCACGCGATACTTGAACGAGGTGAGCTGCTCCACGCCGACGGGTCCGCGCGCATGCATCTTGCCCGTGGCGATGCCGATCTCCGCACCCATGCCGAACTCGCCGCCATCGGCGAACTGGGTCGATGCGTTGTGGAGCAGGATGGCGGAATCGATCTCGTCGAAGAAGCGTTCGACGGCGGACTCGTCCTCTGCGACGATCGCCTCTGTGTGGTGCGATGAATAGCGCTCGATATGCTCGATCGCGCCGGATACGCCGTCGACCAGCGCGACGGAGATGATCGCGTCGAGATACTCGGTGGTCCAGTCGGTTTCGTCGGCGCGCTCCGCGGCCGCATAGGCGGCGAAGACGTCGGCATCGCCGCGGATCTCGCAGCCGGCCCTGCGCAACGCGTCCAGGATGGGCACCAGATGCGTCGAAGCCACGGCACGGTCGACCAGCAGTGTCTCGGCGGCGCCGCATATGCCGGTGCGCCGCATCTTGGCGTTGACGGCGATCGCCACAGCCATTTCGAGCCTGGCGGATTTGTCGACGTAGAGATGGCAGATGCCTTCCAAATGGGCGAAGACCGGAACGCGTGCCTCGATCTGGACGCGCTCGACGAGGTTGCGTCCGCCGCGCGGTACGATCACGTCGATGGCGCCCGACAGCCCGCGAAGCATCTCTCCGACCGCGGCCCGGTCCGCAACCGGCACGAGCTGGATCGCGGCCTCGGGAAGCTTCGCCGCCTTCAGCCCCTCGACCAGGCAGCGGTGGATGGCCATGGACGAATTGAGGGAATCCGAGCCGGCCCGCAGGATCACCGCGTTGCCGGCCTTGAGGCACAGCGCACCCGCGTCGGCCGTTACGTTCGGGCGGCTCTCGAAGATGACGCCGATGACGCCGAGCGGCGTGCGCACGCGTTCGATGCGCAGACCGTTGGGGCGATCCCATTCGGCGATGACCTCGCTGACCGGGTCCTTCAGTTCGGCGATCGCGCGCACGCCGCTCGCCATGTCACGGATGCGGTCCGCATCGAGCCTCAGCCGGTCGAGGAAGGACGCCGCCAGGCCGGCCTTCTCTCCGGCGGCCATGTCGACGGCGTTGGCCTCCAGAATGTCCTTCTGGCGGTTGACGAGAGCGTCGGCCATGGCGAGAAGGGCGCCGCGCTTGCGCTCGGCGGAAGCGATCGACAGCGGGCGCGCGGCCGCACGCGCATCGCGGCCCATCTGCGCCATCAGCGCGGCGACGTCGGGACCCGCGTCGCGGCGGGGATCCTCCTTGCGCTTCAGCATATCATGCACCTTCCGATACGTTGCGCGGCCGGCCCGTGACGACCATGTCGTCGCGGTGGATCATCGCGGCGCGCCCCTCGTATCCGAGGATCGCCGGGATTTCCGCGCTCTTTGCGCCTGCGATCCTTACGGCATCGGGGGCATCGTAGGCAACAAGGCCGCGCGCGATCTCGGCGCCGTCGGGCGCGAGCACGGCCACGGTGTCGCCGCGCGCGAACTGGCCCGAGACGAGCCGGACGCCGGCCGGCAGGAGCGACTTTCCGGCCAGCAGCGCACCCACCGCGCCCTCGTCGACGGTGAGGCGGCCGGCCGGCTCGAGATTGCCGGCGATCCAGCTCTTGTAGCCCCTGACCGGCGTGGGTGAGGGCGCGAACCAGGTGGCGCGCTCACCGGCGTCGATCATGGCCAGCGGATTGAGCCGCGCGCCGGATGCGATGACCATCGCGGTGCCGGCGGCGGTGGCTATCTTGCCCGCATCGAGCTTGGTGCGCATGCCGCCGCGCGAGAGCTCGGAAGCGGCCGCTCCCGCCATCGCCTCGATCTCGGGCGTGATGCGCTCGACCGTCGGTATGAAGCGCGCTGCCGGATCGAGCGCAGGAGGCGCGGTATAGAGCCCGTCGATGTCGGAGAGGAGCACCAGCAGGTCGGCGCCCATCATGGTCGCCACGCGCGCCGCCAGGCGGTCATTGTCGCCGTAGCGGATTTCTGTCGTGGCGACGGTGTCGTTCTCGTTGATGATTGGAACGGCCTTCATCTTGATGAGCGTCGAGATGGTGGCGCGCGCGTTGAGATAGCGGCGCCGTTCCTCCGTATCGGCGAGCGTCACCAGGATCTGGCCGGAGCGCAGGCCTTGGCGGTCGAGCGCCTCGGCCCAGGCGCCGGAAAGCGCGATCTGGCCAACGGCGGCGGCCGCCTGGCTCTCCTCCAGCTTCAACGCCTTGCGGGTGCCGAGGCCCAGCACCGTTCGCCCGAGCGCGATCGCGCCGGACGAGACGACCAGCATCTCCGCCCCGCGCGCCGCCAGGCCCGCGACGTCGTCGACGATCGAGGCGAGCCAGTCGCGCCTCAGCCCGTGGGCGCGGTCGACCAGAAGGGCCGAGCCGATCTTCACCACGATGCGCCGATGAGCGGCGAGGCTGCGGGTCATCGCGTCCATCGTTCGTCGCGCGCGGCCGGCGCTTCTTCCGCGCGCGTCGCCCCGATCTCGTCCATCAGCGCCCTCAGCGCCGTCTCGACGCCCTCGCCGGAAACGGCCGACAGGAGCAGGGGTGCCCGGCCCGCCGCCTTCTTCAGCGAGGCCACCTTCCTGCGCCGCGTCGCCGGGTCGAGCGTGTCGACCTGGCTGAGCGCCACGATCTCGGGCTTCTCGGCGAGGCCCTGGCCGTAGGCCTCAAGCTCGTTCCGCACGGTCCGGTAGGCCAAAGCGGGGTTCTCCTCCTGCGCGGAGACGAGATGGAGCAGGACGCGGGTTCGCTCGACATGGCCCAGGAACCGGTCACCGATGCCCACGCCCTCGTGCGCTCCCTCGATCAGGCCCGGAATGTCGGCGATCACGAATTCGCGGGCGTCGACACGTGCGACGCCGAGGCCGGGATGGAGCGTGGTGAACGGGTAGTCGGCGATCTTCGGCTTGGCTGCGGTGACGGCGGCGAGGAAGGTCGACTTGCCGGCATTCGGCAGGCCCACGAGGCCGGCGTCGGCGATGAGCTTGAGGCGCAGCCAAAGCGTGCGCTCCTCACCCTCGAGGCCGGGATTGGCGCGTCGCGGCGCCTGGTTGGTCGAGGACTTGAAGTGCTGGTTGCCGAAGCCGCCATTGCCGCCGGCCGCGACGCGGAAGCGCTGGCCGACCTCGGTGAAGTCGGCGATGAGGGTCTGGTCGTCGTCCTCGTAGACCTGCGTGCCGACGGGGACCTTCAGCGTGACGTCCGCGCCCTTGGCGCCCGTCCGGTTGCGGCCCATGCCGTGGCCGCCGGTCTTGGCCTTGAAATGCTGCTGGTAGCGATAGTCGATGAGCGTGTTCAGCCCGTCGACCGCCTCGATCCAGACGTCGCCGCCACGGCCCCCGTCGCCCCCGTCGGGGCCGCCGAACTCGATGAACTTCTCGCGCCGGAACGAGACCGAACCGGCGCCGCCGTCGCCGGACCGAACGTAGACCTTGGCCTGATCGAGAAATTTCATGGCGGTTGCGGCGAGGCGCCCTCTTGGTTCGGGGCTTCTCCTAGCGCATGGAGGAGGCCAGCGTAAGTGCTATCGAACGGCGGGGAGAGACCTCATGAAGATCGTCACCTACAACATCCAGTACGGTATCGGCCTGGACGGGCAGTACGACATTGGGCGGATCGCCGATGCGGTGCGCGGGGCCGACGTCATCGCGCTGCAGGAGGTGACGCGCAACAACCCCAACAACCAGGGCCGCGACATGGTGGCCGAGATCGAGGAGGCGCTGCCCGACTATTTTTCGGCGTACGGCGCGCCTTACGAGGTCGACATGGGTTCGGCGATCGAGAAGGGACGGGTCGTCAACCGGCGCTTCCAGTTCGGAAACATGGTGCTGTCGCGGACGCCGATCCTGGCGTCGCGAAACCTGCTGCTGCCGCGCCTGCGCACCTACGACATCCTCAATCTGCAGCGCGGGGCGCTGGAGGCGCTGATCGCGACGCCGTTCGGCCCGATCCGCTTCCATTCGGTTCATCTCGACCATACGAGCCCGGCGGAGCGTATCCTGCAGGTCCGCTGGCTTATCGCGAAGGCGCTCGCCTACGCAAACGAAGGCGGCGCGGTCACCGGCGTTTCGGAGTTCGGATTTCCCGAACCGCCGCACCCCGAGGAATTCGTGCTCATGGGCGATTTCAACCTGACGCCGGGCTCGCCGGAATATGCGGAGATCGTGGGCATCGCGGATGTCGAGTTCGGGCTGACGCGGCGAAGCTGCCTGCCGGTGGACACAGCGACGCTCGGGAAGGAGCGGCCCGGGGAACGCATCACCTGGGTGGACACGAAGGAACGTCACGGCCCGAAGCAGGACCGCTGCCTCGACTACGTGTTCGTCCATGCCGCACTCGCGCCGCGCGTGATCTCGACGCGGATCGACACGGAGGCGGTGGGATCCGATCACCGACCGGTCTGGGTGGAACTGGCATAGGCTGCAAATTACTTGACTCAGTCAACTACTTCGTGATGCAGTCGATCCCCGTACCGAGGGAGCCGACCATGTCCGGCGTGCAGTCCGAAGCCATCGCTGCGATCCGCGGCTTCAACCGCTTCTATACGCGGGAACTCGGCCTGCTCGATCGCGGCCTCCTCGACAGCGACTTCACACTGACGGAAGCGCGCGTTCTGTTCGAACTCGCGAGCCATGACGGCATGACCGCCAAGGCGATCGCAGCGGAACTGGGGCTCGACGCCGGATATCTCAGCCGCATCCTGAAGCGCTTCGACAGGCTGGCGCTGATCGAGCGCAGCGCCTCCCGTCGCGACGGGCGCGAGACGCTGTTGCGCCTGACGGAGGGCGGCCGGTCCGCCTTCGCGCCGCTGGAGGCCGCCTCGAAGGCCCAGGTCGCCGCGATGCTCGGGAAGCTGTCGCCGGGCGACCGGCGTATCCTCGTTCGGACACTGGAGCGTGCGCGCTCTCTGCTCGCCGGGAGGGAGGAGCCCGCCGCGCCGGTTCTGCTGCGTCGGCACCGGGTCGGCGATCTCGGCTGGATCGCGCATCGGCAGGGCCGGCTGTACCACGAGGAATATGGCTGGGACGAGACATACGAGGCGCTCGTGGCCGAGATCCTGATGGGCTTCGTGCGCGGACACGATCCGCGCCGCGAACGCGCTTTCGTGGCTGAGCGCCGGGGTTCGATCGTCGGGTCGGCGTTCCTCATGTGCGAGAACGACGAGACCGCGCGGCTGCGCCTGCTCTACGTGGAACCAGTGATGCGGGGATCGGGCCTTGGCGGGCGTCTGGTTGGGGAATGCATCGCATTCGCCCGCGATCACGGCTATGGCAGGCTCACGCTGTGGACCAACAGCAACCTGGATGCGGCACGCCGCATCTACGAGAGGGAGGGATTTCGGCTCGTCGCGGAGAAGCCCCACCGCTCCTTCGGGAGGGACCTCGTCGGACAGGACTGGATGCTCGATCTCTGACTTCAGGGTCTACGGAAATCGACCCGAGTGCGCGCGACCGGAAGGCCGTATTTCGTGACCCAGGCAGTGTTGACGACCGTGCCGTCGGGCTTCAGCACCATGCGGTCGTGGAAGCGGACCCTGTTCGTCTTTGCCGCGCCGTCGAGCCACACCTCGTAGGTGAAGCGGGCCGTGTCTCCCACGATCCTGACCTCGGTCTCACCGATGACGTCCTCGCGCGTGCCGCGATAGGTGTCCGGTCCGGTCTTCGTGAACCGCCACGTCTTCCTGTCGCGCTCGCCATCCGCGAAGGTGAAGTCCTCGACGAGCGTCAGGGTACGGCCGTCCCAGCTTCCGCGAAGGTCCACGGTGAAGCTGCGCCGCAACCCGTTGATCGCGGAGAAGCGTCCCTCGGCCTGCGTGCGCCCGAGGAAGTACTCCTCGAGACGGAACTCGCGGGCGAGCGCATCTGAGAGCGTGAAGGGCAGGACCATGGCGAACGACACGACCAGAAAGCGCAGGGTGGACACCGGACTGCTCCCGATTGAGCGGGTATGATATCCTCTACGCAAATCGGTCCGCGCCGGATCTCTTGAGAGCATCGGACCGCAAAGTGGAATCCAGTTTCCGGTCCGATGCTCGATCAACAGTTCGGATCGTCCCTGGTTCCTCCGTCACGACGCATGGCGGTCTAGCGCCTGCCGGGCCAACTCCTCAATCCGATCCAAGTGCGCCGGTCGAGCCGATAGCGCTCCACCGGAACCCGGCCTGCGACAATCGAGTCCATCATGCCCTGACCGGCATACTGGAAGCCGCATTTGTGGATCACGCGACGCGAAACCGAATTGATGGCACGGCAGGCGACATGGAGCGCGTCGACCTCGGTCGCGCGGAAGGCGAGGTCGACCAGCGCGTGCGCGGCCTCGGTGGCGTAGCCGAGACCCCAGTAGGGCTCGCCGATCCAGTAGCCGAGCTCCAGCCCGGCCTCGCGCGGCTCCAGGCCGGCACAGCCGATGAACGCGCCGTTGTCGGCCAGTGTGACGGCATAGACGCAACCCGTCTGCCGCGCCTTTGCCCTGGCCACAAAGTCGCGCGCCTCGCGTCGCCCGTAGGGATGCGGCATGCGCGCGAGCATCTCGGCGATGGCGCGGTTGTCGGCGAGCTCGGCAAGCTCGGCGACGTCGTCGGGATGGGGCGCGCGCAGCACCAACCTCTCCGTGACGAGCACCGGGCAGTCGATCCTCAGCCTTTCGTCCCCGGCGTCTTCCTTCTCGGCGACCATGTGCTGTCCTCCACGACGAAAAAGGGGAGATGGCGACCCATCTCCCCTGATCCATTCGCTGGACTTAGCCAGACACCGGTCCCGAGATGGGGCGCCGGTGTCGATAGTGCGGAACCGGCTACTCCGCGGCCTCTGCGATCGGATTTACCGACACGTAGGTTCGGCCATTGGCTTTCTTCTGAAATGCGACCGCGCCTTGGGAGAGCGCGAACAGCGTGTGGTCCTTGCCGATGCCGACATTGGCGCCGGGATGCCACTTGGTGCCGCGCTGACGCACGATGATGTTGCCGGCGAGAACCGCTTCTCCGCCGAACTTCTTCACGCCGAGACGCTTGGATTCGGAATCGCGACCGTTGCGCGACGAACCGCCAGCCTTCTTGTGTGCCATTTCAAACTCCTTCGCGCTCCGCGAGCGCCCGATCATGTTTAGGCGCGTCGCCGCGCCGCTTCAACCCGTTACCTGCGGCCGCGCCGCAAGGACTACTTCTTCGTCAGCTCCGCCGCCTGGTCGCGCCAGTCGGCGATCTGGTCGGTGCTGAAGGGCATCGAGGCGTCGATCTTCTCGATGTCCTTGTCGGTGAGCTTGGCGATCTGGGCGAAGGTGGTGATTCCCTGCTCGTTGAGCTGGCCTGCCGCGACGGGGCCGATGCCCTTGATCTCTGTGAGGTCGTCGGCCTTGCCCTTGGGCGCCTTGAAGAGCGGCGCAGCGGTCTCGGCGGGTGCTGCCTCGTCCTTGACCGCATCCTCCGTCTTGGCCTTGGCGGGCTTGGCCTTTTCCTCGGCCTTGGCGGCCGCCTTCTTCGAGGGCTTGGCGCCGTCGAGAAGGATCTCGGAGATCCTGACGGTCGTCAGGAGATCGCGATAGCCGCGCTTGCGGCGCGAGTTCTGGCGGCGGCGCTTCTTGAAGGAGATGACCTTGGCGCCACGACCCTGCTCGACGATCTCGGCCGCGACCGAGGCGCCGGAAACGAGCGGCGCACCGAAGGTGACCTTCTCGCCCTCGCCATGCGCGAGCACGTCGCCGATCTGCACGATGTCGCCGATCTCGCCGGCGATGCGGCCGATCGTCAGGGTCTGGTCGGCGGCGACGCGATACTGCTTGCCCCCGCTCTTGATGACTGCGAACATTTGTCTGCCTTTCGCTGTTCGGTCCGTCCTCGCGCGGAGACCGCACGGGCCGTCTTCTTGTTCAGTCGTTGGGTCGTTCCACGTCCGAGCGCGCCATGCGCGCAAAGAACGACCGGCGCGGGACGGGCCCACGCCGGATTTTCGGCTGGATAATCCAATGCCGCCGTCACGTCAAGGCGGACGGCCTGCGTCAGACGCGGCGCTCGACCAGCATCTTCTTGATCTCGGCGATCGCCTTGGCGGGGTTCAGGCCCTTCGGGCACGTCTGCGCGCAGTTCATGATCGTGTGGCAGCGATAGAGCCGGAACGGATCCTCCAGATCGTCGAGCCGCTCGCCCGTGGCCTCGTCGCGGCTGTCGATCAGCCAGCGATAGGCTTGCAGCAGCGTGGCCGGACCGAGGTAGCGGTCGCCGTTCCACCAGTAGGACGGGCACGACGTCGAGCAGCAGGCGCACAGGATGCACTCGTAGAGCCCGTCGAGCTTGAGGCGGTCATCGTGGCTCTGCAGCCATTCCTTGGCGGGTTCCGGCGAGACCGTCTTCAGCCAAGGTTCGATGGAGCGGTGCTGGGCGTAGAAGTTGGTCAGGTCGGGCACGAGGTCCTTGACGACCGGCATGTGGGGCAATGGATAGACCTTCACGGCGCCCGATATGTCGTCCATGCCCTTGGTGCAGGCGAGCGTGTTGCCGCCGTCGATGTTCATGGCGCAGGAGCCGCAGATGCCCTCGCGGCACGAGCGGCGCAGGGTCAGCGTCGGATCGATCCTGTTCTTGATCCACAGAAGCGCGTCGAGGACCATCGGCCCGCAATCGTCGAGGTCGACGAAATAGGTGTCGATGCGCGGGTTCTCGTCGTCGTCGGGCGACCAGCGGTAGATTCGGTATTCGCGCAGGTTGGTCGCGCCTTCCGGCTTCGGCCAGGTCTTGCCCTGGTTGATCCGGGAGTTCTTGGGGAGGGTGAGTTCGACCATGGCTATCCCGATGCTGATGTGCCGCCGCGCCTGCTGTTGACGGGGCGCGACAGGTTTGCGTCCTTGTCGAGGACGATGATTGAATCGTAGACGTGCATCGCCGCGACCTGGCCGCCGCCGGCCGCGATCTTCGTGCCGCCGCCGTGCCACCAGTGATGCATGTCGTCGATGACCTGCTTGGCAGTCTCGATGAAGGTGCCGGGACGCTGGTAGCCGCCGCCGAACTTCGTCCAGTAGGCGCACTGCAGGTCCTCGATCACGTACAGCCCGCCATCGGACAGCAGTGGGAACAGGACGTCGAAGCTCCGGCGCATGTGCCTGGCCTTGTGGCTGCCGTCGTCGAGGACGATGTCGACCCCGCCCATCTCGGAAACGACCTGGCGGAGGAAGCCCGCATCGTCCTGGGAGCCGATGCGCACCTGCCCTCCGGACTTGCCGTCGAGAATGGCGCAGGACGGATCGATGTCGATGCCGAAGATGGTTGCCTCGGGGCCGAAGAAGGAACGCCACATGGCGAGCGAGCCGCCGCGGTAGACGCCGATCTCCAGGAAGCGCAGCGGGCGGCCGCGGAATCCCTCGCGGAAAGGCGCGAAATGATGGTCGTAGACCGGCAGGTAGTGATGCCATTTGTGCACCACCGGTCCGCTGTTGCCGAAGAACAGCTTCTCGATCGGGCCGGCGTCGGGGGTCGGCCCGTCGCCGATTCCGGCCTCGAAATCGGCAATGTCGCGGCGGCGCACGGTCCGGCTGTCGAAGGCTGAAAGCAGTCGGCCGAGCATCATCGAGATCCTTCGCGGCTGAAAAGCGAATTGCCGCGCGTCTGGCCCACGAGCCGGTAGCCGTGCCGCTCGAAGGCGACGAAGCAGTCGGTCTTCCACGCGGTGTGGCGTCCCAGATGCTCGATGACGATACGGCCGGGCTTCAATGCTTCCGGCGCGCCATCGAGATAGGGGATCAGCGCGCGGTCCTCGTAGCCTTCGATGTCGGCCTTGAGGCTGTCCACGCGCGCCAGCCCCGCCTCCTCGACCACGTCACGCAGCGGGCGAATCTCGATATCGCCTTCGGGATCCTCCTCGATCTCCACGATCGCGATGTCGTCCTTGCGGATCTCGAGATGCGCGCGGCCTTCGGCCTCGCCGACGGCGACGCAGGCGATGGCGACGTTGTCGAGGCCGGAAGCGGCGACGTTGAAGGCGATGGCGCCGACGATGTCGGGATTGGCATCGATCGCCAACACGCGACCCGACGGGCCGGCCTTGCGCGCAAGCGGCAGGGTGTAGAGGCCGACATTGGCGCCGAGGTCCACGAAAACTCCGCCCCCGGGCGTTCCCGCCAACAGGAAATCGATCTCGACGCGATTATAGGCAGGGTGGACGAGGATGCCGTCCTCGATCAGGTTGGAGGCCGAGCGCAGCCGGAAGGAGAGACCGTCGGCGGTGACGTCGACGATGCCGTCGCGTCCGAGCCAGCGGATCAGATCGGCCATAGGGCGCCGGAACGTGCCGCGATAGAAGGGCGGCACGTGCGCAAAGCGCAGCATCGCGGCCTGCAGCCCCCGCGGCGCATAGGTGCCGAAGGGCGGCTCCGCTTCGCCGACGATCGCCTGGCTCCGGTACAGCGTGCTCATGGCGGCTCCGGCCGGTTCTCCCCTAGTAGACTCGCGCCTTGGGCGCGATGCGGGCGGGGTCGATCCCGCCCTCGGCCACCGGCAGCATGGTTTCCGTGTGCACCGGCCTGTAGTCGAGGCGTACCTCACCGGCGTCGTTCACCCACGCCAGCGTGTGCTTGCGCCAGTTGACGTCATCGCGATCCTTGAAATCCTCGCGGGCATGCGCGCCACGGCTCTCGTGCCGGGCCTCGGCCGAGTAGACGGTGGTGATGGCGTTGGCCATCAGGTTTTCAAGTTCCAGCGTCTCGACGAGATCGGAATTCCAGATCATCGAACGGTCGAACACCTTGACGTCTGCGAGTTCGCCCCAGACCTCGGAGATGCGCCGGCAGCCGCTCTTGAGCGATTCCGCCGTCCGGAAGACGGCCGCGTCGTCCTGCATGGCGCGCTGCATCCTCTCGCGCAGGACCGCGGTAGGCGTGCCGCCGTCGGCGTGGCGCAGCCGGTCGAAGCGGTCCATGATCCGCTCGTAGCTCTTCTCGTCGACCGATGGCACGGCGGCGTCGCGATCGACCACCTGGCCGGCGCGGATGGCGGCTGCCCGGCCGAAGACGACGAGGTCGATCAGCGAATTGGAACCGAGCCGGTTGGCGCCGTGGACGGAAGCGCAGCCGGCTTCGCCGACCGCCATCAGCCCGGGCGACACGCGATCGGAATCCCCGGATGCGGGGTTGAGCACCTCGCCCCAGTAGTTCGTCGGCACACCGCCCATGTTGTAGTGGACCGTCGGCGAGACCGGAATCGGTTCCTTCGTCAGGTCGACGCCGGCGAAGATCTTCGCACTCTCGGAAATGCCGGGCAGGCGCTCGTGCAGGATCGCCGGATCCAGATGGTCGAGATGGAGGAAGATGTGATCCTTCTCCTTGCCGACGCCACGGCCTTCGCGGATTTCCATCGTCATGCAGCGCGAGACGACGTCCCGGCTTGCGAGGTCCTTGGCCGACGGCGCATAGCGCTCCATGAAGCGCTCGCCCTCGGAATTGACGAGATAGCCGCCCTCGCCGCGCGCGCCCTCGGTGATCAGGCAGCCGGCGCCGTAGATGCCGGTCGGGTGGAACTGCACGAACTCCATGTCCTGCAGCGGCAGGCCGGCGCGCGCGATCATGCCTCCGCCGTCTCCGGTGCAGGTATGGGCCGACGTGGCGGTGAAGTAGGCGCGGCCATAGCCGCCGGTCGCCAGCACGACCATCTTGGCGGCAAAGCGGTGGATGGTCCCGTCGTCGAGATTCCAGGCGACGACGCCGGTGCAGGTGCCGTCCTCGTCCATCAGGAGGTCGAGTGCGAAATACTCGATGAAGAACTGCGCGTTGTTCCTCAGCGACTGGCCGTAGAGCGTGTGCAGGATGGCGTGGCCGGTGCGGTCGGCGGCAGCGCAGGTGCGCTGGACGGGCGGGCCGTCGCCGAAATTCTGCATGTGGCCGCCAAAGGGACGCTGGTAGATGCGGCCATCCTCGGTGCGCGAGAACGGCACGCCGTAGTGCTCGAGCTCGTAGACGGCGGCGGGCGCCTCGCGCGCGAGGTACTCCATCGCATCGACGTCTCCGAGCCAGTCGGAACCCTTGACGGTGTCGTACATGTGCCACTGCCAGTGGTCGGGGCCCATGTTGGTCAGCGAGGCCGCGATGCCGCCCTGCGCGGCGACGGTGTGCGAGCGCGTCGGGAAGACCTTGGTTATGCAGGCCGTCTTGAGACCCTGCTCGGCCATGCCGAGCGTGGCGCGAAGACCCGCGCCGCCCGCTCCGACGACGACGACGTCGAAGCTGTGATCGACGGTCTGGTAGGCTGGACGCCCGGTATTGATTGCCGTTTTTGCCATGGCGCCGGATCAGCCTCCGAAGGCGAGCTTGAGGATGGCGAAGACCGAGATCGCTCCGATGGCGATCGCGAAGAAGGTATTGAGCATGACGAGAACCAGCTTCAAACCTTCCCCGTGGATGTAGTCCTCGATGATGACCTGCATGCCCAGTCGCATGTGATAGAGCGCGGATACGAGCATCAGGACCAGGACCAGCGCCACGAAGGGGTTGGCGAGCGTCGCCGTCACGGTCTCGTATCCCGCGCCGTTGAGCGCGATCAGCAGGCCGACGAAAAACAGCGTCAGCGGCACGTTGGCGACGGCGGTCAGCCGCTGGCGCCAGAAATGCTCGGTGCCTTCCTTCGCGGAGCCGAGGCCGCGCACGCGGGCAAGCGGGGTGCGGAAATCGGTCATGGTCAGCCTCCCCGCGCCATGTAGCCGGCGACCCAGACCAGGATGGTGAGGACAAGGGCGCCCACGATGCTCGCCCAGGCCAGCCGGCTCGCCGTGTCCTTTTCCAGGCCCGCCCCGGTGTCCCAGATCAGGTGGCGGATTCCGCCCAGCATGTGCTGCATCAGCGCCCAGGTGTAGCCGAAGAGCACGAGGCGCCCGAACCAGGAGCCGAATATCTGGTCGACGAAAGCGAAGTAGGACGGCGAGACGGCCGCGGCGATTAGCCACCAGGCGACGAGAAGGGTGCCGAAGTAGAGCGCGGCGCCGGTGATGCGGTGGACGATCGAGGTCGTCATGGTGATCGGCGGGCGATAGACCGAGAGATGTGGCGACAGCGGCCTGGGGCGCGCGCCGGGGCGGGTGGCTGCGGACTTGCTCATGGCTTCCCCTGGGTTCCGGCGCCGGAAGGGCGCCGGTCGGCGGGGCGGCCGGTGAGACCTGCCGCACCGCTGACGGGCGCTTTCTAATGTGCTTTTCGCATTGCGTCAAAGCAGGAAAACCGTGCTGCGCAAGGGATTTGCAAGGATGCGGCAGCGACGGGCGACTTCAATCGGTTAAGGACCGTGTCATCGGCGGCATGAGATCGGCGGCTCGCCCGATTTCATGAAGAGCGCCTCGTTCCCGTCGATCACGATGGCGAAGAGATCGGCGCCGTAACGGCTGTCCTGATCGGGCGGCGAGGCGGGGAGTTCGATGCTGTCGCCCTCGGTATTGGTGATCCTGACCGAGGCGCCGGCATTCTCGATCGATATCGACCTGTCGCCGCCGCAATCATAGGTGGCGAGCCTGGGCTTGACCGTGCCTGTCGTGGTCACGGTTGCCGGTCCGGCCTCGCCGTTGACGCAGCCGGCCAGCGGGAGGGCGGCGAGAACCAATGCCAGCAGCGCCGACGATACGCGGATACGACGATTCGACAACATCGGCGGATAAGGCCGCATCACGGTGCAAAGATCAACGTGCCGGCGAAAATGCGTTAACCATGTCGGTCAATGACCGTTGATCGGGCCGGGCGGCCCCTTAACAAAGGTAAAGAAAGCGTTAACTTCCCGATTCGAGGAGGAACGCCTCGTATCTGGAAGGAGGGCGCGCCATGCGCTTCTTGAAACTTCACCTGCCGGCCGCCGGACTTGCGGCCATGCTCGCCTTCGCCGCCGGAGGCGCGTCCGCCGGACAATATTCCGGCGACCGCATCCATGCCGACAGTTTCGGCAATCTCGTCGTCCATAGCCGGTCGGGCTTCAAGCGCATCGTCGTCGGCCAGGGCCATCTGGCCGAGGAACTGATCGCCTACCAGCGGGGCGGTGAAGTCGTCACGGATCGGGTGGTACGCCACTGCTACTCCAAGCCGACCTTCTGGCGCGGGCGCAGCCGCATGTACGGTCTCGAGGACGGCGAGATCCCCCAGCCCCGGGTGATCTGCGACTAGGCGCGATGCGACGAGGCGGCGGGCAGGCCCTGATTTGGACACGATCCTTGCGCCTAAACTTGGTTAAGGGACGTTTAAGGCCGGCTTCATCCGGCGCCCGCCGAGGATGACCGCGACATGAGCCACGCCCTGACCGCACGCAAACTGAAGGGGCACATCGCGTCCCTGGAGACGATGACGCGATTCGTGCTGGCTACCCTCGCGCTCGCCTCCGGCGTCTACACCTATCTCGGCGTCCGCGGCCTGCTGGACGGAACCGCGAGCCTCGTCTTCTTCGCCGCGCTCATCTATTCGGCTGCCGTCTCGGTCGCGATATACGGATTCTGGACCTACCTGATCCGCTTCCTTCCCGAACTGCGCGACGGCGCCTCGCGGGCCACGCTGCTGGGCATCATGGCGATCGGCTCGGCGATGATCATCGCGATGTCGTCCTGGCTCAACGCGGCCGCGCTGGCGGGGTCGGCGGCGGTCGAACAGCACCTTGCCGTAACTCTCGAGGACTACACGGCCGACCTTGACCAGGCGCATGGCAATGCGCTCGCCGCGCTGTCGCTCCTGCCCGACATCCAGCGCGCCTCGGAGCGTTTTGCGCGGCTGGCAGAGGACGAGCGCGCCTCCGGCTCGCTCACGGGCACGTCCGGATCGGGCAGCGTGGTCCAGCTCCTCACGCAGATGTCGGCGCAGATGCGCGAGTTGGAATCGACGATCCAGTCGTCGCGCGAGACGATCTCTACGCTTTTCGCCGACGGGCAGGCGCGGCTCGCCGCCATGCGCGGGCTCGTGTCCGGTTCGGGGGCGATCCAGCCCCGGTCCGACCAGTTCGGCGAGGAGGCGGTGCGCCTGGCGGGCGTGATCGCGGCCCTGGAGCAGACCTCGATCGCGCCCTCGGTCAGCCGCGCGGCGGCGGATCTGTCGCTCGGCTTCATCGCCCCGGTGGCCGATGGCCGCACGCCGGATCTTGCCGGCCGGCAGGACCAGGTGATGGCGACGGTGCGCGCATCGGTGGACGCCCAGTCCAAGGCCCTATCGGAGGCCGCGGCCGAAATCCTCGCCCAGCCCAAGGTCGCGGAACGGCGCTACGTTCCCCTGACCTCGGCGGAGGCAGTCCTGCGCTATGCGGGCGACTTCATCCCGAGCTGGGCCGGCGCGATCTCCATCGACCTTCTCCCGGCGGTGCTCGTCGCGATCATGGCGGTGGTCCACGGCGCGATCAGGCGCGGTGAGGATGCGATGGAGGACGCCGACCGCATCACGGCGGGCGACCTGATGCGCTCGCTCGACCTGCACGAGGCGCTCATGGCGCGCAGGAACGCGAGCCCCGCTTCGCCGCAGGCCGACGCGGCCACCACGCCCATCCACCGCGCGGCGCCGGAAAACGTCACGCCGCTCGCACTCGGCGAGCGCAAGAGGAGCGACACATGACCCCCGCCCCTTCACACGAGCCGCTCGACGCCGGGCATGCGCCGCGCAAGGGGCGGCTTGCGCGCTTCATGGCGCGCTACGACGACGGCGAACTGGTGCGCTGCGCCTTCATCGGACTGCTCGTCGGCGGGGTGGGCGTTCTGGCACTCGACTTCATGGAACTGGCACGCGAGAACGGCTGGAGCGCCAGGGAAGTGTTCGCGCGTCCGCTCGGCAGCGAGCCGATCCTGCCGCCGGTTGTGCATACGGACGGCCCGGTCGGTCCGCGGCGGCCCGACCCGCGCGGTGGCCTGACCGCCGACGAGGACATGCTGCGCCAGCCCGTCCGCTTCCGGCTGATGGGCGACGGCGTGCTGGCGATGGAAGGCAACATCGACCAGGGCTCCTCCGACCGGCTGGAGAGCGAACTTTCCGAGCGGGGCGAGTATGTGCGGGTCGTCACGCTCAATTCCTCCGGCGGGTCACTGCAGGACGCGCTGGCGATGGCCCGGCTGATACGCGAGCGCGGGCTCGACACGCGGGTCGAGGACGGCGCGCTCTGCGCGTCGTCGTGCCCGCTGATCTTCGCGGGCGGCGAGAACAGGTCGGCCGGGGAATTGTCGGCGGTCGGGCTGCACCAGTTCTACGCCGCGCCCGGCGGGGCGCTGCCGGGCCCCGAGCAGGCGATGGCCGACGCGCAATCGACGACGGCGCGCATCTCGCGCCATCTGCTTGAAATGGGTGTCGATCCGTCGTTGTGGCTGCACGCACTGGAGACCCCGCCGCGCGCGCTCTACTACCTGACGGCCGAGGAGATGGAGCGCTACCGGCTGGTCAGCCAGGCCTCACCCGTTGCCGCCGGCGGTGCGTCGCCGCGCGGTTGAGCGTCAGACGCGGTCCCTGAAGGCGCGGCGCGCCGGGCGCGGATCGCCGACGCGAACACAGTTGCGGCCCGCCTCCTTGGCGGCGTAGAGCGCGCCGTCCGCCCGGTTCATCAGGTCATGCAACGTGTCGGCGCGCTGTGCCTCGGCGACGCCGAAGCTTGCCGTCGGCGGCGGGTCGCGCTCGATGCCCTCCACCTCCAGATAGGCATAGGCGTTGCGGACGCCCTCGGCGAAGAGCCGCGCCGACGCTGCATTGACTCCGGCCAGGACGACAGCGAACTCCTCGCCGCCTATCCGGCCCGCGATGTGGCGGCCAGCTGTCGCTTCCCTCAGCAGCCCGGCAAAGCCCGCGATGACGCGGTCGCCCGCGCCGTGCCCGAAGGAATCGTTGATCGCCTTGAAGTGATCGAGGTCGCAGATGACGAGCGAGACCGGAACGCCCGCCTTCTGCATGGCGGCCAGCACGGGTGCGCCCTGCTCTTCGAAACCGCGGCGGTTCAGGAGGCCGGAAAGCGTGTCGGTGACGGACGTCTTGCGGATTTCGGCGAGCATGTCCCGCATCAGGAGCCCGAGAAGGATGAGGCCCGTGCCGACCATCAGCACCGAACCCATCGTCTGGGAATAGAGCGCGTAGAGCGTGCCGATATAGTCCTGCGGGCGCGCGCCGACGCCTCCCGCCAGCATGGCGATGAAGGGCTTAGACAGGAAATGGAGCGCGGAGAGAAGAACGAGGATGCCTACCGCCGTGTCGGTGCGGGTGCGCCGCGAGGCGGTCAGTACGACCCACGCGCCCATGCCCTGCATGCCGAAGTAGGGCGCCTGGTAAAGGACCTGTCGCAACAAGGTTCCTCGAGGCAGGTCGTAGATCGCCGTCAGCACGACGAGGGAGGCGACGAACAGCGCAACGATGAGCTTCCAGACGCCGGGGCGGCCATAGCGTATGGCGAGGCCCATGCTGAAGCAGCCCAGCGCGGCCAGCGAAAGGGCAAACGCGGCATAGCCCATCACGCGCGGCGAGGCGAAGAGCGGCAGCAGCCATTCGGCGACGAAGTTTGCCATGCCCAGCGCGAAGGTCGCAGCGAACCAGCGCGCGGGCAGGTTCGTGCGATCCTTGAGAGCGACGAAAAGAAAGGCGCCGGCGAACAGCCCCGCAACGCAAAGATTGATGGCGAGGATGAAACCCGCACCAGCCATGAACATACCCGCTTCGTACCGCGACGATCCTAGAAGCCACCCAGCCAAGGAAATCTTAATGCCGGGTGCACGACCCGGCATTTCGTCGCGGCGAAGTCAGCGCCAGTCGCGGATGTCGACGAAGCGGCCGGCGATCGCGGCCGCGGCCGCCATGGCCGGCGAGACCAGATGGGTGCGGCCCTTGAAGCCCTGGCGGCCCTCGAAATTGCGGTTCGAGGTGGACGCGCAGCGCTCCTGCGGCCGCAGCCGGTCGTCGTTCATCGCCAGGCACATGGAGCAGCCCGGCTCGCGCCAGTCGAAGCCGGCGGCGGTGAAGACCCTGTCGAGCCCTTCGGCCTCCGCCTGCTGCTTCACGAGGCCTGAGCCGGGGACGATCATGGCGCTGACCCGCTCGGCGACCTTCCTGCCCTCGACAACCTTCGCGGCGGCGCGCAGATCCTCGATACGACCGTTGGTGCAGGAGCCGATGAAGACGCGATCGATCTCGATGTCGGTTATCTTCGTGCCGGCGGTCAGACCCATGTAGTCGAGCGCACGCTTCTTGGACATGCGCTTGTTCTCGTCGGCGATCTTTTCGGGGTCGGGCACGACGCCCGTCACGGAAACGACGTCCTCGGGAGACGAGCCCCAGGAGACGATAGGGGGCAGGTTGGCCGCGTCGAGGCGCACGATCTTGTCGAAATGGGCACCTTCGTCGGTGGAAAGCGTCTTCCAGTAGGCGAGCGCGGCGTCCCAGGCGGCGCCTTTGGGCGCGCGTGGTCGTCCCTCGATATAGGAGAATGTCTTGTCGTCGGGCGCAATGAGGCCGGCGCGCGCACCGCCCTCGATCGACATGTTGCACACCGTCATGCGGCCTTCCATCGAAAGCGCGCGGATCGCCTCGCCAGCATACTCCATCACGTAGCCCGTTCCGCCGGCCGTCCCGATCTCCCCGATGATGGCGAGGATGATGTCCTTGGCAGTAACGCCGGCGGGCAGCCGTCCGTCCACCTGGACCAGCATGTTCTTCGCCTTCTTCTGGATCAGCGTCTGGGTGGCGAGCACATGCTCGACCTCCGAAGTGCCGATGCCGTGGGCGAGCGCGCCGAATGCGCCATGCGTGGAGGTGTGGCTGTCGCCGCAGACGATCGTCATGCCGGGAAGCGTGAAGCCCTGCTCGGGTCCGATGATGTGGACGATGCCCTGGCGGATGTCGGCGGCGTCGAAATAGTCGATGCCGAACTCGGCAGCGTTGGCTGCGAGCGCCTCCACCTGGATGCGACTCTCCTCGTTCTTGATTCCGAGCTTGCGATCCGGCGAGGTCGGCACGTTGTGGTCGACTACCGCAAGCGTCTTCTCGGGATGCCGGACCTTGCGCCCCGTCATGCGCAGGCCTTCGAAGGCCTGGGGGCTGGTCACCTCGTGGACGAGATGGCGGTCGATGTAGAGGAGGCAGGTTCCGTCGTCCTGACGGTCGACGACGTGGTCGTCGAAGATCTTGTCGTAGAGGGTGCGCGCTGTAGTCATGGGTCTCGTCCGTGCGAAGAAGGGCTGGGTGGCGGCGGGCGCAAGCCCGGCCGAACCGCTCAGCCGAGCCGGCTAGTCGGCTGGCCTGCCACACGGGCAAAAAAGCGCGCCGGCAGGCGCTTCCTGTCCTGCAGCGTGAAGGCCCGGTAGGCCGGATGGCCGAAGAGTTCTTCCATGGCCGGCTCAATACCAGCCTTTGGCGGCAGCGGCAATCGGAAGGCGTTATTCGCCAGGATCCTTGGGCGGGAGACGACCGTCCTCGTCCTTGAGGGCCAGGCTGCGCTCGAAGACACGCAGAAGGGCGAGCACCAAGACGGCGATCAGGGCTGCCATCAGCGCGATCTGCCAGTAGCCGAGGCCGCAGGCCAGCCCGACCGATCCAGCCAGCCACATGCCGGCCCCGGTGGTCAGGCCGCGAACCTGGCCCCGCGCCACCACGATGAGACCCGCCGCGAGAAAGGCGACGCCCGCCGTCACGGCTTCGATCAGGCGGATCGGGTCGATGCGGATGCTGTCATCCTGCATGAACGGCGCATGGATCGTTTCGATGGTGAGAACTGCGGCGGTCGCCGCCGAGACACAGACGAGTATGTGCGTGCGCAGACCCGCCGACTGATTGCGCCATTCGCGTTCGAGGCCGATCAGCGCCCCGAGCACCGTGGCCAGCATCAGTCGTGCGACGATGACGGGAAAGGGCAACCATGTCGGCTGTCCGAAGTCGGCGAAGAACTGATCCATTGGGCGGGGTCCGGTATATGCGCGATTGCGGATGAATGCGCCACGGTAGCCAGTTGTTCCGGCCGCACGCAAAAAGGGCGCGGAACCTTTCGGCTCCGCGCCCCGGCCGTCCCCCGACGGTCCTTGATTTCCTACTCGGCGGCCTTTGTCTCGGCGGCTTCCGCGGCGGCCTTCTCCTCGGCGGCCTTGGCTTCCGCTGCCTTGGCTTCCGCGGCCTCGGCTGCGGCCTTCTCGGCGGCCAGAGCCTCGGCGGCGGCGATCTTCTCCGCCTCGATCCGGGCCTTCTCGGCCGCGGCCGCGTCACGCTCGGCGTCGTTCAGCTTGCGGGCGCGCACGCCGGTGTTCTCGGAGATGCGCGCGGACTTGCCGCGACGATCGCGCAGGTAATAGAGCTTGGCGCGGCGGACCTTGCCGCGGCGCACGATCTCGACGGCCTCGACGAGCGGCGAGAAGACGGGGAAGACGCGCTCGACGCCCTCGCCATAGGAAATCTTGCGGACGGTGAAGCTCTCCTGGAATCCGGAGCCGGAGCGCGCGATGCAGACGCCCTCATAGGCCTGCACGCGGGTACGGGTGCCCTCGGTCACGCGCACCTGCACGCGAACGGTGTCACCGGGCTGGAACTCCGGGAGCTTGCGCTTCTCTTCGATCTTTGCGGCCTGCTCGGCCTCCAGCTGACGGATGATGTCCATCGGACTTGCCTTTCTTCGTTCTCGACAGCCAGAGCGCCCGGCGCTCGCCCTGCAGTTCTCGACCGCTTGGGCTATGCCGATCCGCCATCGGGCGGGTGCGGCAGGGGCGAATACGTCGTCCTTCGTTGACGGCCCCGTGACATCCAGTGTCCGGGTTGGGCGGGGCGATACACCAAAAGGGGTGCTTTGTCACCTGCCGCGCGGGTGCTTTTTGTCGCGATCGGCAGCAAGGAGGTCCGGCCGGCGCGCCCGCGTCAGCGCCTCCGCCTCGGCTCGCCGCCAGGCCTTGACGCGGGCATGGTCGCCGGACACGAGCACCTCGGGGACGGGTCGCTCCTCGAAGAGTTGCGGGCGCGTGTACTGCGGGTACTCGAGCAACCCGTGCTCGAAGCTCTCGCTCTCGCCCGACCGCGCGTTGCCCATGACGCCGGGCAGCAGCCGGACGACGGCGTCGAGCAACACCATCGCCGCCGGTTCACCGCCCGAAAGTATGTAGTCGCCGACCGACACCTCCTCGAGACCGCGCGCATCGATGACACGCTGGTCGACGCCTTCGAACCGGCCGCAGACGATGACGGCGCCGGGGCCGTCGGCGAGGCTGCGCACGCGAGCCTGCGCAAGAGGGATCCCACGCGGGCTCATCAGGAGACGCGGCCTGGGATCGCCCAGGGGGGAGGCGTGGTCGATAGCCCGGGCGAGGACGTCGGGCCTGAGCACCATGCCGGCGCCGCCGCCGGACGGGGTGTCGTCGACGCTGCGGTGGCGGTCCTCGGCAAAGTCGCGGATCTGCACGGTCTCCAGCGCCCAGGCACCAGCGTCCAGCGCGCGGCCGGACAGCGAATGGCCGAGCGGACCGGGAAACATCTCCGGATAGAGCGTGAGGACCGTCGCGCGGAACATGTCCGTCATTCCTCGTCAGCCAGGAGGCCGGCCGCCCGCGGATCGACCACAAGCCTACCCGCCTTCACGTCGACGACGGGAACCGCGTCGGAGGAGAACGGCACCATCGCCGAGCCGCGCCCGGGGCCGGCGATCTCGACGATGTCGCCGCCGCCGAAATTGTGGACGGCGCTCACCCTGCCCAGGGAGCGTCCCTCGAGGTCCTCGACCGCGAGGCCCACGAGGTCGGCGACATAGAACTCGTCCTCATCGAGACCGCCGGGAAGTGCGGACCGTTCGACGAAAAGTTCGGTGCCGGTCAGGGCCTCGGCGGCCGTACGGTCTGCCACTTCGGCGAAGCGGACGACGACGACGTCCTTCTGGGGGCGGATGGCAGCGACGGTGAACCGACGGCCGTCACCGGCAATGAGCGCGCCGTAGTCGCCGAGCGCCATGGGGTCGCCCGTGAAACTCCTGACACGCAACTCTCCCTTCACGCCATGCGGCGCGCCGATCACGGCCATCAGGACTGGGTCATTGGCAGGGGGCATGGCAGGCTCCGGTCCGAAGCGCCTTCCTAGACCGAGATGCGCTCGGATTGAAGCGCTTCCGTGCCTGCGAGGCTCGGGTATGCGCTTCGTTTGGGCAGCCGCATGATGTCGACCTCCGCCCTAGCCTCGACACCCGCCAGATTTTCCGGCGACGGATCGACGTGGTTTTCAAACCCCGCTAACCTGAAAGCGGCAGAGTGGTTCAAGCAGCGTCGTTTCCCAGCCAATGACCGAAGAATTCCTGGTATCCGCCCGACCCGACCTCCAGTCCGCCCGCTCGGAGTGGCTGAGCGGGCTGGCGCGCGAGCGCAGGCTTTCCCCGCTCACCGTGGAAGCCTACGAGCGCGATACGCGGCAGTTTCTGCAGTTCCTGACAGGACATCTGGGCGGCGCGCCGGGCCTCGACGACGTGGCGTCGCTCAAGCCGCTGGACCTGCGGGCCTTTCTGGCGGCGCGGCGCGGCCAGGGAGCGGGAGCCCGGACGTTGGCGCGCGGGCTGGCCGGCGTGCGCTCGTTCCTGAGGCACCTGGAGCGCAGGGGGCTGGCCAACGCCGCCGCCGCCGGCGCGCTTCGCGCCCCGCGCCAGCCGAAATCCCTGCCAAAGCCGCTGACCGCCAACGACGCGCGGCGCACGGTTGCGGTCGAGACCCAGCTTGCCGAGGAGCCGTGGATCGCGGCACGCAACGCCGCCGTGCTGACGCTGCTCTATGGAAGCGGGCTGCGCATTTCGGAGGCTCTGGGGCTCGACGGCGGCGAACTGACGCGCGGCGGCAGCGACCGGACGATATTGAGGATCACCGGCAAGGGCGGCAAGACGCGGCTGGTGCCGGTGCTGCCGGCAGCGGTAGCGGCGGTCGCCGAATACAGGCGGCTCTGCCCGTACCATCTCCAGGCGGGGTCGCCGTTGTTCCGTGGTGCCAAGGGCGGCGCGCTGCAGCCGGCCATCATCCAGCGCGAGATGCAGAGGCTGCGCGGCGCGCTCGGCCTTGCCGACACCGCCACGCCACATGCCCTGAGGCACTCCTTCGCCACGCATCTTCTGGGCCGGGGCGGGGACCTCCGGGCAATTCAGGAATTGCTCGGCCATGCGAGCCTCTCGACCACGCAGATCTATACCGGCGTCGATGCGGAGCGCCTGCTCGCCGTCTACGACGCCGCGCATCCGCGCGCCGCTCGGGCTTAACTTTTTTGCCGCTTTTGGGCGCTAGCCTCAGGCGATGACCCCTCGTCCGATCCTGATCGCCGACCGTCTCGCCGCGGGAACCATCCGGGTGCTCTATGCCCTGAACGTGTTGCTGCTCGCGTCGCTGCTGACGGTCGCGGTGCTGGGGGCGGGAGCCCTCGCGGCGGAGGAGATGCAATGCCGTGGCGGCAACCTGATGGTCGAACTCGGCCGCGAGGCGCCCGAACTTGCCGCCAAGGTGGAGGCGGACGCCGCCCGCACCCTCAATGGCGAGGGGCTTCTCTGGAAGATCGAGAAGGATGGGGCGCCAGCCTCCTACCTGTTCGGTACGATGCACGTGACGGACCCGCGCGTGCTGGCTCTGCCGGCCGCCGCACAGGCCGCGTTCGACGCGGCGGAGACGATCGTCATCGAGACGACGGACGTGCTCGACCCGGCGGCCATGACCGCCGCCATGATCAGCCGTCCCGAACTGACCATGCTCACGGAGGGCCGCACGCTTTCCTCCCTCATCCCGGAACGCGATCGCGCGATGGTGGAGGAAGCGCTTGGCAGGCGCGGCGTGCCGCTCGCGAGCGTGGAGCGCATGGCACCGTGGATGCTCTCGGCCCTCGTCGCCCTGCCGGCCTGCGAAATGGCGCGCAAGGCGGCCGGCGAGCCCGTGCTCGACATCAAGCTAGCCGAGGACGCGAAGGCGGCCGGCAAGCGGCTCGCCGGATTGGAGACCGTTACCGATCAGCTCGGGGCGATGGCTTCGCTGCCGCTCGACTTCCATGTCCGGGGGCTCGTCGAGACGCTCAGGCTAGGAGAGCGCATGGACGACGTGATCGAGACGATGGTCATCCTCTACGTCGAGGGACGGACCGGCACCTTCTGGCCGCTCTTCCGGACGGTGCTGCCGTCGAGCGCCGACGAGGCGGGCTTCGCGGCGTTCGAGGAGGCCATGGTGACGGCACGGAACCGGACGATGGCGACCAACGCCGCGGCGCTGATCGATGAGGGACCCGCCTTCATTGCCGTTGGCGCGCTGCACCTGCCCGGCGAAGAAGGCGTCGTCGAGAAGCTTCGCGCGGCCGGCTACCGCCTGACGCGCGCCGAATGACCGGGTAGCCTGCGCCGCGCCAGCGGGAGGGCATGCTCGCGCTCGAAGGTGACGTGGCGGCGCAGTGCTCGATTGCGGCATCTCCCTTGCGATCGAGCGGCAATGGTCTGGAATGTGGCCACGACGACCGGTCGACCGGGCCGGCTTCTCATTCCACCAGATGCCGGGCACGCCCCTTGCGAACCAACGAAATCCAGACATTCCGGTCTGATTGCAGCCTTGCCCGGCTCAGATGGGCGGATACATCCTGACGGCGTTCAGGAACCGCTTCATCGGCGGTGAGGGCAGCCAGCGCGCGCGCCAGGCGACCGAGAGCCTGAGCGGATGCGCTGGCGTGTTGGGCACGAGCTGGAACTTTTCCAGGAATGTGCGCGTGCGCGCGAAGGACGACGAGGCGACGCCGATCGCGTCCGTGTTCTCGATGATGCCCGCGACGGCGGGAAAATTGTCGATGATGTGGAGATGGATCGACTGGCTGTCGGTGCCGTGGACCGCGCGCGCCAGGCTCTCCACGAGCGGCGCCGTCAGGTCGGGGACGATCATCGGATAGCGCCGTATGTGCTCCTTCGACACGGCCGGCTCGGCGGCCAACGGATGACCCTGCCGGCAGAAGATCAGGCCGACGAAGTCGGGCAGCGCCTCGAGCGCGAAAGAAGGTTCGTGCACCAGGTCGTCGGTCGGTCCGACCAGCATGTCGATGTCGCCCTGGCCGAGGAGCGCCATGCCCCGCTGCGTCGCGCTCGCCTGCATGTGGATGCGAAACTGGTCGGGCTCCTGCAGCACGGTGCGGATCGCACGGTTCATCAGCCCCTCGAGCGATGGCGGCGCGACGGCTATCCTCAGAATCGAGTTGCGCTCGCCCCGCTCCGTTGCGGTGTCGGCGGACAGGCGGTCCATGTCGGACACGATGCGCGCGGCGCGGTCGATGAAGTCGCGCCCGTCCTTCGTCACCGACACGCCGCGGGCGCGACGGTCGAACAGCGCATAGCCGAGATCCTGTTCCACCCATGCGACGGACTTGGTGACGCTCGACTGGCTTACGTTCAGTTCGGCCGCGGCCGCGGTGAACGAGCCCATCCGGTAGACCATGACGACGTGGCGAAGCTGGTTCAGGTTCACGAGTTATTCCATCAGGGAATACCTCTAGAATAGTCGGAATTTGCGTTATCGCACAAGCGTGGCAACCTGTTCCTGACAATGGCGACCGCCCGGGAGGAAAACGGATGTCCAAGCCAGTCGTCGCCGGGGTGGGAATGGTCAAGTTCGCCAAGCCCGGCGCTTCCAGGAGCTATCACGAAATGGCGGCCGAGGCGGTGCGCAATGCGCTTGCCGATGCGGGCCTCGGCTACGAGGCCGTTCAGCAGGTCTATGCCGGGTACGTCTACGGCGACAGCACCTGCGGCCAGCGCTCTGTCTACGAAGTCGGCATGACGGGCGTGCCGGTCGTCAACGTGAACAACAACTGCTCGTCGGGTTCCACCGCCCTGTGGCTCGCCCGCCAGGCGGTTGAGAGCGGGGCGGCCGACTGTGTGCTTGCCCTCGGCTTCGAGGAGATGCGGCCGGGCGCCCTCGGCACGCACTTCAACGACCGCACCAGCCCCTTCCAGCGGTTCGACGACGCCACCGATCGCATCGTCGGGCATGGCGAGGTGCCGCTGGCGCTGCGCTATTTCGGCGGCGCCGGCCTCGCCTACATGGAAAAATACGGCACGACGCTGGAGGAGTTCGCCAAGGTGCGCGCCAAGGCGAGCCGCCATGCGGCGCGCAATCCGCTGGCCCTGTTCCGGCAGGAAGTGACGGTCGAGGACGTCATGCACAGCCCCGTCGTCTGGCCCGGCGCGCTGCACCGTCTGATGGCGTGTCCGCCGACATGTGGCGCCGCGGCCGCGATCGTCTGCTCAGAGAAATTCGCGCGCAGGCACGGCCTGAAGGACGGCGTGCGGATCGTCGCGCAGGAGATGCGCACCGACGGGCCCTCGACGTTCGACGGCGACGACATGATGCGCGTCGTCGGCTACGACATGACGGCCGCCACCGCGAAGGCCACCTACGAGAAGGCGGGCCTCGGACCCAAGGACATTGACGTTCTGGAGCTGCACGACTGCTTCGCCCAGAACGAGCTGATCACCTATGAAGGGCTCGGACTGTGCCCCGAAGGCGGAGCGCAGAAATTCATCGCCGACGGCGACAACACCTATGGCGGTCAGGTCGTGACCAACCCGTCGGGTGGCCTGCTCTCCAAGGGGCATCCGCTTGGCGCGACGGGCCTCGCCCAGTGCTACGAGCTGACGCATCAGCTTCGCGGGACGGCCGGGCCGACGCAGGTCGAGGGCGCGCGGACCGCCCTGCAGCACAATCTCGGCCTCGGCGGCGCCTGCGTCGTCACCGTGTACCAGGCACAGTGAGGATCGGCCAATGAGCGAAGCGGCGACACAGCCGGCAAATCCGCGCGGCATCTTCAAGCGCGAAACGGTCGGCACGAGGACCAAGCCCGTCTCCTACGCGGTGGAGAAGGGACGCATCGCGTTCTTCTGCGACGTGGTGGGCGAGACGAACCCGATCCACTTCGACGAAGAGGCCGCGCGAAAGGCGGGATTTCCCACCATCGTCGCGCCGCCGACTTTCCCGATGGTGATCGATCTGGAAACCACCAACGCCGCCAAGCGGCTCGGTTTCACGCCGATCTTCGATCTGGTTGGCTGCGACCTGCGATACCTGCTGCATGGGAGCGAGCGCTACGAGTATCCCGGCCAGCTCCTCGCCGGCGACGAGATCACGATCACCCATGAAGTGCTCGGGTTCGAGGACAAGAAGGGCGGCGCGCTGGAATTCTGTCACGTCCGATCGTCGCTGACGCATCCCGAGCGCGGCGAGGTCGTCGCGATCCGCCGCACCTTCGTGCACCGGCTGGGCTGAGGAGGGCGACATGGCCATTGATCCAGGCAAGGCCCAGGTAGGCGACGCGCTTCCGGAGGTGGTGTTCGGCCCCTACACGCGCAAGCTGTTCGCGCTCTACGCCGGCGCGTCCGGCGACCACAACGCGGTGCATATCGACACCGACTTCGCCCGCGCGGCCGGCATCGACGATGTGTTCGCGCAGGGCATGCTGTCGATGGCGCCCTATGCGCGCGTGGTGACCGACTGGGCCGGCATCGGCCGGCTGGAGAGCATCGAGGCCCGCTTCATGGCGATCACGCCCGTCGGCGTGACCGGCCGGTTCACCGGCAGGGTGGTGGAGCGCTTCGAGGAGGACGGCGTGCCGAAGCTGCGTGTCGCGCTCGCCGCGCACATCGACGGGAATATTCAGACGCTCGGGGGAGAAGCGGTGATCCGCGCGGACTGAGAAAAAGCCCATGCGAGCCGGTGGAGGCCGGCGAAGTGTGGCGGATGGCCCTCGGCCATGACCGAGGGCGCAGGGAGGAAGAATGTCGGAAGCCGCCTGGCTCACCGAGGACCACCGCGCCTATGGCGCGACGGTCAGGAGATTCCTGGAACAGGAATACGAGCCGCATCGCAGCGACTGGACGAAGGCGCGCCGCATCCCGCACGCCTTCTGGGAGAAGGCAGGCGAGATCGGCATAGTCGGCGCTTCGACGCCCGCCGAATATGGCGGCTCCGGCCTGCCGCGCACGTTCGACCTCGTCACCTTCATGGAGCAGGGCCGGATTGGGGACACGGGGTGGGCCCTGTCCGTCCACAACATCGTCCAGCACTACCTGATCGCCTTCGCCACTGAAGAACAGAAGCGCGCCTGGCTGCCGAAGCTGGCATCGGGAGAATGGGTCGGCGCGATCGCGATGACGGAACCCGGAACGGGCAGCGACCTGCAGGCCGTACGCACGACCGCGATCCCCGACGGAAACGAATACGTCGTCAACGGGCAGAAGACGTTCATCTCGAACGCGGCGAACGCGGATTTCGTCATCGTCGTCGCGAAGACGAACCCCTCGGCCGGAGCGAAGGGCGTCTCGCTCGTTGCCGTCGAGACGGCGGCAGCGGAGGGTTTTCACCGCGGTCGGCACCTCGACAAGATCGGCATGGACCGCCAGGACACGATGGAACTGGCCTTTCAGGACGTGCGGGTGCCGCGCATGAACCTGATCGGGGACACCGAAGGCCGCGGCTTCTATCAGCTCATGGGCCAACTGCCCTGGGAACGGCTGATGATCTCGGTCGGCGCCCTGGCCGCTTCCCGCTGCGCGCTCGACACCACGCTGGACTACGTCAGGAACCGCAAGGCCTTCGGCCAGCGGATCATGGATTTCCAGAACACGCGCTTCAAGCTCGCGGAGGCCAAGAGCGAGATCGAGATCTTCTCTGCCTTCGTCGATCGCATGGTCGAGGAAGCGGAAGCCGGCACGCTGACCCCCGAAAGAGCCGCCATGGGCAAGTGGTGGGGCTCCGAGATGCAATGCCGCATCGTCGACAACTGCCTGCAGCTGCATGGCGGCTACGGCTACATGAACGAGTACCGCATCGCCGAACTGTACCGCGATGCCCGGGTGCAGCGCATCTACGGCGGCACCAACGAGATCATGCGCGAACTGGTCGCGCGCTCAATCGACAGGGACTGAAATGGCTAAGCTTGACGGAAAGACCGCCTACGTGACCGGCTCCGGCCGCGGCATCGGCCGCGCGCTGGCGCTGAAACTCGCCTCCGAGGGTGCGGCGGTGGTGATCAACGATCTCGACGCCGATCCGGCGAATGCGGTCGTCGACGAGATCGCGGCCATGGGCGGACGGGCCATCGCGGTCGCCGGCAGCGTCAACGAGGCCGGCTTCGCCGACCGCTTCGTCAATGCGGGGCTGGATCGGTTCGGCGGCGTCGACATCATCGTCAACAACGCCGGCTACACCTGGGACTCCATGATCGGCAAGATGACGGACGAGCAGTTCGACGCCATGATCGACGTCCATCTGAAGGCGCCGTTCCGCATCCTGCGCGCTGCCTACCGGCCGATCGCCGAGGCCGTCCGCGCCGAGGCCGCCGAGGGGCGCGAGGTGATCCGCAAGGTCGTCAACATCTCGTCGGTCGCAGGCACCGGCGGCAATGCCGGACAGGTCAACTACAGCTCGGCCAAGTCCGGCATCCTCGGCATGACCAAGACGCTCGCCAAGGAATGGGGCCGCCTGAAGGTCAACGTCAACTGCGTCGCCTTCGGCTACATCGAGACGCGCCTGACGGTTGCCAGCGACGAAAAGGTCGAGCTCGAATTCGAGGGCAACAGGATCCAGGTCGGCGTGCCGGAGAAGGTTGCCGCGGGGCTGAAGTCCATGATCCCGATGGGGCGCCCGGGCAGCCCGGAAGAGGCGGCGAACGGCGTCTACCTCTTCTGCACGCCCGAGAGCAACTACATCTCCGGCCAGACCATCATCGTCGGCGGCGGCATCTCGCTATGAGGCACTCCATGAAGCGGGGTCGCGGCCATGTCGACGTCTGACGTCTTCCAGCTGCTGCTGATCGGCCTGTCGCAGGGTTGCGGCTACGCGCTGGTCGCGATCGGCTTCGTGTTCATCTATCGCGCGACCGAGGTCGTGAACTTCGCCCATGGCGAGATCATGATGTTCGGTGCCTTCGTAGTGCTCACCTTCGCGGAGCTATGGGGCTTCGGCTTCTGGCTCGGCGCGGCATGCGGGCTCCTGGCCATGGCCGTCGTGGGCTACCTGCTCGACATGCTGGTGATGCGCAGGATGATCGGGGAGAACCAGGCATCGGTGTTCATCCTCACCGTCGCGATCGGCCTTATCATCAAGGCCACGGCCGGCATGATATGGGGCTTCTCGCCGCAGGTGATGAACTCGCCCTTCCAGGGCAACGTCTCTGCCGGCGGCATCGTGATCGGCCTGGACCGGCTGGCGATCATGGGCGGCACGGCGATCGTGTGCGTCGCGCTCTGGGCCTTCTTCTCCCGCACCCAGATCGGCCTTGCGATGCAGGCCGCCTCCCAGAACCAGCTCGCAGCCTACTACAGCCGCGTGCCCGTCCGCCGCCTGGTCTCCATCACCTGGGCGATAGCGGCGCTGGTCGCGGCATTCGCCGGGGTCCTCATGGCGCCGATCACGCAGATCGACACCGAGATGTCGATATTCGGCATCAAGGCCATCGCCGGGGCCGTGGTCGGGGGGTTCGGGTCGATCCCGGGCGCATTGATCGGCTGCCTGATCATCGGCATGAGCGAGCCCTTCCTCGACTATTTCTATCCGCCTCTGAAGGGCGTCTACGCCTATGTGATCCTTCTCGTCGTGCTCTTCGTGAGACCGGAAGGGATCATCCCCCAGACCTACCAGAAGAAGGTCTGAGGCGATGCGCACGCTCTTCAAGACGAGCTACGACCAGGACATCGACCACCTCGTCGACCCCGGCGAGCGGTTTCGCGTCGGCGCCGTCATTGTCGTCGCGATGGCCGTGCCGCTGTTCGTGTCTCCCTATTTCCTGTCCGAACTCGCAATCTTCATCTGCTACGCGATCGCCGGCATCGGCCTGATGGTCCTGATCGGCTTCACCGGACAGGTGTCGTTCGGGCACGCGGCGTTCCTCGGCATCGGCGCCTATGCACAGGCGGTGCTCGTCACGCAGGGCGTTCCGTTCATCATCTCCCTTGCGCTGGCGGGCATCATCTCGGGCGCCATCGGCGCGGCGCTCGGGCGGGCGGTGTCGAAGATGCACGGCTTCTACCTCGCCGTCGCAACGCTTGCCTTCGCCATCGTCACCGAAAGCGTCATCGGCGCCGCGGAACCGATCACGGGCGGGCATATGGGGCTCCAGGTGCCGCCGATCGCACTGTTCGGTTTCGAGCTCGGACAGAACTGGCAGATCTACTACCTCTACCTCGCCGTGCTGCTCTTCGTGATCTGGGGCGTGGCCAACCTTATGCGGTCGCCTTCCGGCCGCTCGATGATCGCGGTGCGCGACAGCGAGACCTCGGCGCGTGCGCTCGGCATCGATGTCGCCCGGACCAAGGTACGCGCCTTCTTCGTGTCGGCGGCGATCACCGGCGTCGCCGGCGGACTAATGGCGCATCTGCTGTTCTATCTTTCGCCCGAGACGTTCAACGTGCTCGAGAGCCTGCGATTGATGCTGATGGTTGTCGTCGGCGGGCTCGGCACGATTTCCGGCGCCCTGTTCGGCGCGATCTTCGTCAGCTTCCTCCCCAACGTCATCGACGTGCTGCGCGCGGTGCTGCCCTCCGCGCTCGCCGACCAAGCGGGCCTCGAATACCTGCTGTTCGGCGCGGTCATAGCCCTGTTCATCCTGTTCGAGCCGCAGGGCATCTATGGTCGCTGGCGCAAGCTCCGGCTGTTCATCGAAACCTACCCCTACTACCGGCGCGCGACCTTCGTCCGCCAGAAGCGGTACCTCAAGTCGGAGCGGTTCAGATGAGCATGCTCGCGATCGACGGTATCACGCAGAGCTTCGGCGGCAACAAGGCGCTCGACGACGTCTCCTTCACGGTCGAGGCCGGCGAGACCCTGGCGCTCATCGGACCGAACGGCGCCGGCAAATCGACCGTATTCAACGTGATCAGCCGGTACTACAATCCCTCCGCGGGCAGCGTCCGCTTCGGCGACGTCGACTTGCTGGGCTTGCAGGCTCACGAGATCGCCCGGCTCGGCATCGCACGTACCTTCCAGAACATCGAACTGTTCGAGAACGCCACGGTGTTGCAGAACCTGCTGGTCGGCCGGCATGCGCGCACGGCGTCGAACTGGGTACGCGAGTTCTTCTTCGCCGGATCGACGCGCGCCAACGAGCGGCATGCGCGGCGCAGGGTCGAGGAGGTTCTCGATCTGCTCGACCTTCAGCATCTGCGCGACGAACTGGTGCGGGACCTGGCCTACGGCGCTCGCAAGAACGTCGAGCTGGCCCGGGCCGTATGCGCCGAACCGAAACTGCTTCTCCTCGACGAGCCCGCTTCCGGCCTCAATCCGGAAGAGGTCGCCGACATGGCCTTCTGGCTGCAGGACATCCGCGAGGAACTCGGCATCACCATCCTGATGGTGGAGCACAATATGGGCCTGGTCACGCGGCTGGCCACGCGCTGCATCGCGCTGGCGTCGGGGCGGGTGATGGCACAGGGCAGCGTCGCCGAAGTGCAGGGCAACGGCGACGTGCAGCGCGCCTATCTCGGAGTGGCGGCATGAGCGCGCTTCTGTCCACGCGCAACGTCGAGACCTACTACGGGCCGATCATGGCGATCGGCGGCGTGTCCATCGACGTGCCGGAGGGCCGGATCGTCTGCGTGCTGGGGGCCAACGGCGCGGGCAAGACGACGCTGCTCAAGACGATCTCGGGCGCGATCGACTGCCGCAAGGGCCAGGTGGTGTTCCGCGGCAAGGAAATCCAGAACCGCAACCCGGACGTCGTCGCCGCCCATGGTATCGCCCACATACCGGAAGGCCGCGAGGTCTTCCCCTTCATGAGCGTCGAGGACAACCTCGTCGTCGGCGCATGGGGGCGCTCAGACAAGGACGCGGTCGCCCGCGACATGGCAGCCGTCTACGGCTACTTCCCCGACCTCGACACCAAGCGCCATCAGATGGCCGGCTTCCTGTCCGGCGGACAGCAGCAGATGCTGGCGATCGGCCGAGGCCTGATGGGCGACGCTTCGCTGATGATCCTCGACGAGCCGTCGCTGGGCCTGTCGCCTCTGCTCACCCAGCAGATCTTTGGCATCGTGCGGCGTATCAACCGCGAGCGCGGCATCACGATCCTGCTGGTCGAACAGAATGCGGTAGCCGCGCTCGACCTCGCCGACCACGGCTACGTGATGGAGGTGGGACGCATCGTCATGGACGCGCCGACGTCCGAACTGCGCGACAGCGACGACATCAAGGAATTCTATCTCGGCAAGTCGGACGAGGGCATCCGCGGCGAGAAGCGCTGGAAGAAGCGCAAGACGTGGAGATGAGCGCGATGCAACACGTCAGGCTGGACGTTCCGGATGTCACGATCGACGGCTGCGACACGCTTGCGCGGCTGTTCCTCAAGCGCGTCGAGCAATGGGGCGACCGGGTCGCGCTGCGCGAGAAGGATTTCGGCGTCTGGGAAAGCTTCACCTGGCGCGATTTCGGCCACCATGCCCGTGCCTACGCCGCTGGGCTGGTCGCGCTCGGCATGAAGTCCGGGGACGTCGTCGCGATCCTGTCGGAAGACAACACCGAGTGGGTGTTCGCCGACATGGCGGTGCACCTGGCGCACGGGACCGTCAACGGCATCTATCCGACCTATCAGGCCGAACAGCTGCATCACCTTCTCGAGGACAGCGGCTCGCGCTGGCTGATCGTCGAAGACGAGGAACAGCTGGACAAGTATCTCGCGGTCGCCGGCCGCCTGCCCCTGATCGAGCACGTCTTCGTCATCGACTGGAAGGGCCTGCGAAACTTCCGCGACGAGCGGGTCTGGCCGATCGCGCGGCTCGTCGAACTCGGGGAGAGGACGCTTGCCGAGCAGCCCTCGATCCTCGACGAGCGCATCGCCGCCGGCCGGGGTGAGGACATCGCCGTCCTGGTCTACACATCCGGCACGACCGGACGACCGAAGGGGTCCCGTATCTCGCACCGCGCGCTGCTCTTCCAGATGACGTCGGTGCCCGACCCGTTCGCCGCGCGGCAGGGCGACGAGCTCCTCACCTATCTGCCGCTCTGCCATCTCGCCGAACGCATCGTGTCGCTATGCGTTCAGCTTCGCGTCGGCACGGTCCTGAACTTTGCCGAGAGCGGCGAGAGCGTGTTCCAGAACATCCGCGAACTTTCGCCGACGATCCTGTTCGCCGTGCCGCGCATCTGGGAGAAGTTCTATTCCCGGATCGCGACGCTGATGGACGAGGCCACGTGGATGGGCCGGGCCGGATACAACGTCGCGATCCGGATCGGGCGCAGGCGGGCGAGGCTGCTGATGAAGGGCGACCGGCCGTCGGCGCTGCTGGAGGCGGGATTCCGGCTCGCCGATCTCCTCGTCTTCCGCAACATCAAGCAGGCGCTGGGTCTGGACCGCACACGCATCCGCCTGTCGGGCGCCGCGCCGATCAGCGTCGATCTCCTCGAATGGTATGTCGCGCTCGGCCTGCCGGTGACGGAGGTCTACGGCCAGACCGAGACGGGCATCGCGACGTTCGGCCGGCCGGGCTCGGCTCCCGGTCAGGTGGGCCCGCCCGTCGCTGGCATCGACGTGAAGCTCGGTGCGCAGGACGAGATTCTCGTCCGCTCGCACGGCAATTTCTCCGGCTATCTCAACCTGCCCGACGCGACGGCCGCGACGCTGGTCGACGGCTGGGTCCACACCGGCGACGTAGGCGCCATCCTGCCTGGCGGCGAATTGAAGATCACCGACCGGCTCAAGGACATCATCATCACGGCCGGCGGCAAGAACGTCACGCCGTCACTGATCGAGAACCGGCTGAAATTCTCGCCCTACATTTCCGACGCCGTGGTCATCGGCGACCGGCGAAAATACCTCGCCTGCCTGATCATGATCGACCGCGAGAACGTCGAGACCTACGCCCAGAAGAACGCGATCCCATTCTCCGACTTCCGCTCGCTCTGCGCGCGCCCCGAGGTCGTCGGACTGATCGGCAAGGTGATCAAGGAAACCAACGATCAGTTCTCGAGCGTCGAGCAGATCAAGTCGTTCCGGCTGATCGACGTCATGCTGACGGCCGAGGACGAGGAACTCACCCCGACGATGAAGCTGAAGCGCAGCTTCGTCGAGCAGAAATATGCCGAGCTGATTACGGCGATGTATCGCAGCCCGGCGGCATGAAAGCGTGCATTCCAAACCCAGGGAGGAACCTGACATGAAGCGACTGCTCTTCGGCCTCGCGACCGCTCTCGCGATCACCACTGCCCCCGTCTTCGCCCAGACTCAGGGCGTCACGGACACGACCGTCAGGCTCGGCAGCCACACCGACCTGTCGGGCCCGCTTGCAATCGGCGGCGTGCCGGCGACGGAAGCCGCGAAGATCCGCTTCGATCAGGCCAATGCGGCAGGCGGCGTGCACGGCCGCAAGATCGAACTCCTCGTCGAGGACACGCAGTATCAGGTCCCGCTTGCCGTCCGCGCGACCAACAAGCTGGTGCAGAACGACAAGGTGTTCGCGATGTTTCACGCCGTCGGCACCCAGCAGGGCATGGCGACCATTCCGATAACGGACAGGGCGGGCATCCCCTACATCTTTCCGCTTACGGCGGCCAAGTCGATGGCCGATCCCCTGCACCCGCTGCATTTCAGCTATTTCGTGACCTATGCCGACCAGGCGCGCGGTGCGATCCGCTACTTCCACGACAAGGAGAAGTTCGGCTCGCTCTGCATGCAGACGCATTCGACCGAGTATGGCGAGGAGAACCGTGCCGGCATGGAGGCCGTGGCCAAGGAACTCGGCATCGAGGTCAAGCTGGTCGGCACCCACAAGCCGACGGACAGCGAGTTTGCCGGAGCCGCGACCGCCATCAAGAACGCTGGTTGCGAGTTCGTCTATCTCGGCACCACCATCAAGGATACGATCGCGCTCTATGCCACGCTGCGGAAGCTCGGCTACGAGGGCACGATCGCTTCCAACATGCTGCCCTTCCTGCCGATCGTGCCCAAGGCGGCAGGCGGCGCCATGGAAGGCCTGCACGTCGTCACGCCGATGGGCGCCGTCGACTGGGAGAGCGGGCCCGCCGAGCGCAAGGCGTTCCACGACGAGTACAGGAAGCGCAAGAACGAGGAGCCCTCGGTCTACGCGCTCTACGGCTGGCTCGCCGCGGACCTCACGGTCAAGGCGCTCGAGAACGCCGGCAAGGACCTCACGGTCGAGAGCTTCACCAAGGGCATCGAGCAGATCCAGGGTTACCAGGACATCTTCGGTGGCCCGACGATCAGCTTCAGTGCCGACAAGCACTTCGGCGGTGATCGGCTCCTGCTTTACGCCGTCAAGGACGGCAAGTGGGAGCTCGTCGAGGACAATGTCGAGTTCCAGGCCGCAAACGGCGGCTGACGCCGATCGAGACCGCCGCCGGGCGATGCGCCCGGTGGCGGCCGTCAGCCAGTTCATGTTGCAACGCGAAGGCGAGGGCACCCGCGTGCAGGAATTCACCACCGACATCGATCGGGACGGGATCGCGGTCGTCACCTTCGATCAGCCCGAACGCCTCAATCCGCTCGGGCCGAAAGGGCTGCGCGACCTGGCCGAGCACCTGCGGGCTCTTTCGGACGACGCAACGGTCGTCGCCGTCGTGCTGACGGGTCGCGGCAAGGCCTATTCGTCGGGAGCCAGTCTCGACCAACTCACCGGCCTGCTCGGCTCGGCCGGAAATCCCGGCATGCCCGAAGAGCTGATGCACGAACTGTTCGATACGGGCGTCAACGCCATACAGCGCGCAATCTCCGGCATGCCGAAGCCCGTCGTGACGGCCATCAACGGCATAGCGGCCGGTGGCGGCGTGGGGCTCGCGCTCGCCGGCGACGTAGTCTTCGCAAGTCCCGATGCCAGCTTCCGGCTTACCTTCGTACCCAATCTGTCGATCGTGCCCGACCTCGGCGCAAGCTGGTTCTTCTCGCGCCTCGCGGGGCGCGGACGGGCGCTCGCTGCGATGATGACCGGCGAGCCGATCTCGGCGCGGGAGGCGCTCGACTGGGGGCTCGTCTGGCGGATCGTGCCGGATGGCGAATTGCTGCCCAAGGCCATGGAAACCGCGCGTAGGCTCGCCGACGGGCCGCGCCGGATGTACCCGCTGCTGCGACTTGCGGTCGACGACGCGTCGCGTCGTACGCTGTCGGATCAGCTCGACCTCGAGCGCGATCTCAACGTCGAGCTATGCGGCAGGGCCGAGTTCGCGGAGGGCGTCCGGGCCTTTCTGGAGAAGCGCCGCCCACGGTTCCAGTGAGGCAGCCATTACCGGACAAGACCTGGGTCTTGGAAATCTAGGGGACGAAAACTCCCCCCGAGAGCCTTCAGCCCGGGGTCTTCCGACGCGCCCGGTGCCTCGCGACGGATCACCTCAACGCCACAGGTAATTTTGCAAAATTCTGCGTCATTCTGTTTACTTTGGAGTAAAATCATGGCGCACTAGGCGATGATAGCTCGAAGGAGGCGGGTCATGACGATACAGGTGGACCACAATGTGGTCGAAGCGACAAAGCGCTTCGTGGAGCACCGCATCACGCCCCATTCCGTCGCGTGGAACCGCAAGGGCGAGGTGCCGGGCGACATCCTCGCCGAGATGGGAGAGATGGGTCTGTTCGGCCTGCTGGTCGGGCCGGAGCATGGCGGCATCGGTTGCAACCTCTCGACCTTCATCTCAGTGGTCGAGGAGGTAGCCGCCGGGGATGGCGGTCTTTCCACTCTGGTGCATGTCCACAATCTAGGGACGGCGCTGCTCCTTTCGCGGCTTGGCAGCGAGGCGCAGAGGACCGAATGGCTTCCGCGCATGGCGTCCGGCGAAACGATCGGCGCCGTCTGCCTGACCGAACCTTCCGCCGGGTCCGACCTTTCGGCGATCCGGACGCGAGCCAGGCGAACGGACGGCGGCTGGATTCTCGACGGATCGAAGCAGTTCATCTCGAATGGTGCGCGCGCCGGCCTGGTGATCGTGCTGGCCGTCTCCGATCCCGAGGCCGGTTCGCGCGGCAAGACATTCTTCCTCGTGCCGAAGGGAACCGCGGGGCTTTCCATCGGCCCCAACGAACGGAAGATGGGGCAGGTCACGTCCGATACCGTGCAGGTGCATCTCGACAAGTGCTTCGTGCCGGACACCGCCGTGCTCGGAGGGCTGGGCGAGGCGTTGCCGAAGACGATGGGCATGCTGTCGGACGGGCGCATTTCCGTCGCCTCCCAGGCGGTCGGCATGGCGCGCGCGGCCTATGAACTCGCGCTGCGCTATGCGCAGGAGAGGCATGCCTTCGGCCGCGCGATCTTCGACCACCAGTCGGTCGCTTTCCGGCTGGCGGACATGTTCGCTCAGATCGAGATCGCGAGGACCTACACGCATCATGCAGCGCGGCTGTTCGACGAGGGTCGCGAGTGCATCCGCGAAGCCTCGGTGGCCAAGCTCTTCGCCGGCGAGATGGCGGAGCGCGTCTGTTCCGACGCGATTCAGATACATGGCGGCTACGGCTATCTTAACGACTACCGCGTGGAGCAGATCGCCCGCGACGTCCGGGTCTGCCAGATCTACGAGGGCACCAACGACATTCAGCGCCTGATCATCGCACGCCGCATCCGCGAGGGCTGAGAGACCCGCGACCGCCGGCCTGGTCCGGCGGTCGCGGGTCGGCGGGCGCTTGGGAGGACCGCCGGTTCACCATGCTCGCTCCAGGATCTCCATCACCTCTGCCGCGGTGCCGATCGGACGCGCATTGCCCGTCACGCTCGGGTGACGGAGCATCGTCACGCTGAAATCGGCGATCCTGGCGAGATCCGCGCGCGCTACGCCTGCCTGGGAAAGGCGAGCCGGCTGGGCGCAGGCATCGAAGAGCCGGCGCACTGCACGCCCCAAGTCGTCGCCGGGCAGGCCGAGTTCGCGGCATAGCCACGCCTGACGCGATCGGCATTCGTCCAGTTCGGCGTTCCACGCCAGCACCGCGGGCAGCAGGATTGCCGATGTGTGTCCGTGCTGGACCCCGGACACGGCGCCCACGACCCGCCCGATCGCGTGACTTGCACCGACCGGAATGCCGGCTGCCGGTCCCGAAATCGCCATCCAGGATGCCCGCAGGAGATCGCGCGCATCCTCGGCCTTCGCCCTGCCGGCGGCGAGGATCGGAAGGCCTCGCCAGAGGAGCTTCAGCCCGGCCATCGCCAGGGCGCCGTAGTAAGGCTCGGCGGCAGTGGAACAGAGGGTCTCGACGCAGTGGTCGATCGAACGCGATCCCGAGGCGGCCACGATCGGCACCGGCATCGCAAGGAGCGCATCGGCATCGAACACGACATCCTTTGGCACCATCGAAGGATGATCGTAGGCGTCCTTCCTGCCGGTGGCGCTATCGGTGATGCCCGCGAACGGTGTGAATTCGGCCGAAGACAGTGTCGTCGGAACGGCCACGACACGGGTTGCCGTGGACGGTTCGCGGCGGGCCGCCGGAGCCGCACGGAACGCCTGGAATGCTTCCGCATCGTCGAGCCCGTACCAGACGCCGAGTTGGGCAACCTTGCAGGCGTCGATGACGGATCCTCCGCCGATGGCAACGATCAGGTCGGCATCCGCCTTTCTGAGGAGCGCTACAATGCGGACCAGGTCGTCGTAGGGCGAGTGGGCGCGGACTGCCGCAAAGGTCAGGGCATGGCGGGTGCCGAGGCAGTCCGCCGCCGAGCGAAGCAGCGCCGAGTCGGTCTGCGAGGCAGATGAAACGACTACGACCCGCCGTGCGCCTGCATGATCGGCAATGACGGGCAGGACCGTTGCGACCGAACCGAAGTGGACGCCCTCCGTGGCCGGAGGTCGCAGGACAGTTGCCATGGAGGAGATGGTCATGCCGGCTTCCTCCCGACGGCGGCCGATAACGCTCCACATCACGATTTGACTTTATAGTCAGATTATTTTCTCATTGGCAACAAATTCGACGCCGGCTATGCCAAAGACCACGAGGGAGGGACCCGTGCAGCAGAAAAACGTCCGGTGCGTGCGGCGCGGGGCGGTCGCCTGGGTGACCCTCGACCGTGCCGATGCGGGCAATGCGATGAGCCTCGAACTTCTCGCCGACCTGGGAGAAGCCATCCGCCATGTGGAAGCCGATCCGAGTGTACGCGCCCTCGTGCTGACGGGCTCGGGACGGTTCTTCTGCGTCGGCGGGGCACTCGACACTATGCATGATGCGGACGAGATCGGTCAGCGCATCCGAGCCATGACCTTTCACCTGCATGCGGTCATCTCAAGCCTGGCGCGCATGCCGGCACCGACGATCGCGGCGGTGAACGGGCCGGCGGCAGGAGCGGGGCTCAGTCTGGCGATCGCCTGCGACTTCGTCGTCGCCGTGGAGACGGCCCGCTTCTCCTCCAGCTATGCGGCGGCCGGACTCTCGACCGATGGGGGGCAATCCTGGACCCTGCCGCGACGGATCGGTCATGGGCGCGCGCGCGAGATGCTGCTGCTCGACCGGCGCCTCACGGCGGCGGAAGCGCTCGACTGGGGTCTGATAAACGTCGTCGCAAAGGCCGGCGAACTGGACCGGGCAGTGACGGATGTCGCGGAGAAGCTTGCGCGCGGTCCCACGGCGGCATTCGGCCGGATCAAGGGCCTGCTCGCCGATGCCGATACGGCCGGGCTGGAAGCGCAGCTCGATCGGGAGGCCAGGGCCATGGCAGCAAGCGTGGCCACCGAGGATGCGCGCGAGGGGATCTCGGCCTTCCTGGAAAAGCGTGCGCCGAACTTCCGCGGCTCGTAAGGTCGAGCCTCAAGAGGAGTTTCCCCATGACAACGACGATCCGCGGTCTCGAGATGAGGTCGACCATCACACGGGAAGGCATTCTGGACCTCCGTCTCGTCGAGGCGACCATAGACGACCCGGCGCCTGACGAGGTGGTCGTGCGTATGGAAGCCGCCCCGATCAATCCGACCGACATCGGCCTCATGTTCGGACCTGCCGACCTCGCGAGTGTCGAGGGCGCAGAGGCGGACGGTCTTCCTCTTCTCACCGCCAGGGTACCCGCCGCCGCGCTTTCGTTCCTTGCGTTGCGCGTCGACCAGCCGCTGGCCGTCGGCGTCGAGGGCGCCGGGACCGTGATCCGAGCCGGCGCAAGGATGGGACATCTCGAGGACAAGAAGGTCGCGATCCTTGGTGACGGCTGCTTCGCCCAGTTCCGCCGCGCGCGCGGCGTCGACTGCATGGTACTGCCTGACGGGGTCACGGCCGCGGAGGGCGCGTCCGCGCTCGTCAATCCATTGACCGTGCTCGGCATCGTCGAGACGCTGCGCAGGCATGGCGAGCGCGCGATGGTCCATACTGCGGCTGCGTCCAGTCTCGGCCGGATGCTGGTCCGGCTCGCAGCGGAGGACGGGATCGCGCTCGTGAACGTCGTACGTCGGCCCGAACAGGTGACGGCGCTCCAGGCTCTCGGTGCCGAGCACGTGCTCGACAGTTCGGCTTCGGACTTCAAGGATCGCCTGACCGACGTCGTCGCTCAGACCGGGGCGACGACCGCTTTCGATGCCGTGGGCGGCAAGCTCACGGGTCGAATTCTTTTGGCAATGGAAACGGCGGCGCGGCGTTCCGCTTCCGCTTACAGCCGTTACGGGACATCCACGCCGAAGCGCGTCTACGTCTACGGCACGCTGGATCCCTCGCCCCTGGAAATCTGGCGCGGGATCGGGCTCACCTGGAGCGTGTCCGGCTGGCTGCTGTTCGACTTCCTTCGCGACAGCGATGCCACGGCCCTGGCACGCCTGCACGAACGCGTGCGGTCCGGGCTTCGCACCGTCTTCGCCAGCGAATCTACGGCGCCGATCTCCCTTGCCGATGCCTTGCGACCGGAGATCGTCGCCGACTATGTGCGGCAGCGGACCGGCCCGAAGGTCCTCATCGATCCCCGGCTCGACCCTTCCTGAACGAAACGAGTATCTCCTCGGTATGCTCGCCGAGTGCCGGCGCGGGACGCCGGATCGCCGAAGCGTATGCGCTGAAACGGAGGGGCTGGACCACGTGCCGCTCCGTCCCTGCCGTCGTCTCAACGTCCTGGAACAGGCCGCGCGCGGCGAAATGCGCGTCGGCCGCGACGCCGTCGAGGTCATGCAGCGGCGACCAGGCAATGGCATTCGTGTCGAAGAGTTCGCTCCAGTACGTCAGTTCGCGTCCCGCGATCCTTTCCGCGATCCGCTCCCTCAGTTCGTGCGACCGATCCCGGCGCTGCGCACCCTTGAGACCGGCCAACTCCTCGAGACCGAGAACCCCGCACAGGGCGGCCCAGAAATGATCCTCGTGAGCTATGCTGAGCGTCAGGAACTTTCCGTCCGCGCAGCGAAATGCCCCGTAGGCCGGCTCGCCGCCGACGTCGAGAGGCGGTTCTCCCGCCAGATGCGGAACCAGATAGGGCGTCATCCACGACACCAGTCCGTCGGTCATCGAAACGTCGACCGTGGTGCCGAGCCCCGTGCGCTCGCGTGCGAACAGGGCCGCGGCGACTGCGAAGGCGGCGAAGGTTCCGCTCGACAGGTCGCCGACAGCCAGTGCCGGCAGCACCGGCTCCTCGCGCTCGTCCTGCGCAATCATTCCGGCGACGCCCTGGTAGGACAGGTCGTGCGCAGGGCGCAAACGTGCGGGTCCGGTCTGGCCGAAGCCGGTGATCGAGATGTGCACAAGGCGCGGATTGCGCCTTTTGAGGGCCTCATAGCCGAGGCCGAGCTTTTCCATGGTGCCTGGGCGATAGCCTTCCAGAACGACGTCGGCATCGTCGATGAGCGCAAGGAAGACATCGCGGTCGGCCGCGGCTTTCAGGTCGAGGCAGATGCTCCGCTTGTTGCGGGCCAGCGACCTGAAGAATGCAGGGAAGGCGCGCGCGGGGTCTCCCGTGCCGGGACGCTCCACGAGAATGACGTCGGCGCCCAGGTCGGCCATGAGCAGCGTCGCATAGGGCCCGGGGAACTGCTCTGCGAGCGAAAGAACCCTGATTCCGTCGAACAGTCCCTGCATCCGGTTCCTCCCGCCTTACCCAATCCGAGCTGACTCTCGCGATGGTGAAATTGACGAATTGGTCAGTTTACTGAATAACCCTATCGAACGTCGGCCTTCCGGCGGGTGCGAAACAGTGACAGGAGACGCTGACGTGGTGCAGAGGGGGCGGCATTCCTCCGCCTGGAAGAACGTCGCGCCGAGCCGCGACCAGCTTTTCAAGCTCAAGCGGACCGCGCTCCTGCGGGAAGCTGCGAAGGCGTTCAGCGCGCGCGGCTATCACGACACGTCTCTGGACGAGGTCGCCAAGACGCTCGGCGTTACGAAGCCGGCGCTCTATTACTACGTCAAGAACAAGCAGGAGATCCTGTTCGAGTGCCACATGCTCGCGCAGGACCTCGGCGAGGTGGCGCTTGCCTACGCGGTGGAGCACGGCAAGACCGGGCGGGAGCGCATCGTCCATGTCTGCCGGCGATATATCGAACTGATCACGGGCGAGTTGGGATCCTTCGCCGTGCTGAGCGAATATTCCGCTCTCGAACCTGCCAACCGCCAAACCATCGGTAAGCGTCGCGATCATTTCCAGAAGGAGTTCAGCCAGCTTATAGCGCAGGGGAAGGCCGACGGCAGCATCCGCAACGTCGATCCGCGAATGACCGTGTTCTTCTTCATGGGCGCCATCAACTGGATGACACAATGGTTTCGCCCGGACGGCGGCCTCAGCGGCGAGGAGATCGCCCGTCATTTCGCCGACCTGCTCGACCACGCCCTCATGCAGCAGCAGCCCTCGTTCCCGACCGCGCCAATTCATACTCCCGGCTGAGCCGGCCGACGAGGTCGGCCACGCCCTCGACGCCCGTGACGTCGCCGACGCCGTGCCCCGCGCTCCAGATGTCGCGCCATGCCTTCAGCACCTCGATCTCCTTGAGGAGGTTGAAGCCTTCCGGCTTCTGGCCCTTCTGGAAGCCGGCGTTCTCCAGGCTCTGCCGGAGCATGTTGGCGGGAATGCCGGTCACCGCGTCGGTCAGGACGACGTCGTCGGCCGTGCTGGAAACCAGCATCTCGCGATAGAGGTCGTTGGCGAGGCTCTCGCGCGTGGCGATGAAGCTCGTCCCAACATAGGCGAAATCCGCCCCGATCTGCTCCGCGGCGTGAATGTACCGGCCGCGCGTCATGGCGCCGGCGAGCACGATGGGCCCGTCGAAGAATTCCCGGACTGCGCCCACGAAGGCAAAGGGGTTCAGCCACCCCGTGTTTCCGCCGGAGCCTGCACAAAGCAGGATGAGCCCGTCCACCCCCGCTTCCGCCGAGCGGCGCGCATGCTTCAGAGAGGCGACGTCGGCAAGCACGGTCCCACCGTAGGCATGGACGCGTGACACGACGCCCGAGGGATTGCCGACGCTCGAGATGACGACGGGGACCCTGTGGTTGGCCACGATCGCCATGTCGTCGTCGATGCGGGTGTTGCTCTGGTGGACGATCATGTTGGCGGCGAACGGCGCATGACCTTCGGTTTCGGCCGTCATGCGAGCGAGCCACTCGTCCAGGATCGCCGGCGTCCTTGCATTCAGCGTCGGGAATGAACCGACCACTCCCGACCGGCTCGAGGCGATTACGAGATCCGGCCCCGAGATCAGGAACATGGGGCCTACGACGACCGGCACGGCGAGGCGGGACTTGAGCGCGGCGGCGAGGTCGGAGTTGCCCAGGCGGGTCGTCATCGGTGGTTCCTCCACAAACTTGATGCCCTCAGATTGACATGATTTTACTTTGGAGTAAATTCCACATCTATCCGGTCAGAAGAACGACGGGCCAGGGAGGGCCCAAAGGCTGACCTGAAGTCTGGGAGGAGACGTGGAGGCAACAGCTATCCCGCGCGCGGAGAACCGTGCCGCCGCCCGATCGCCGGTGCTGGCAGCCCGGGACGTGCTGATGCAGTTTGGCGGCGTCAGGGCCCTGGACGGCGTGACCTTCGAGGTCCGGGCGGACGAACTCGCCGCCGTGATAGGCCCCAACGGCGCAGGCAAGACCTCGCTGATGAACTGCCTCAGCGGTTTCTACCGTCCCCAGAAGGGGGTGATCGAGTTCGACGGGATGCCGATCGCCGGACGTGGCGTGCACCAGATCACGCGTGCCGGCCTCGCCCGCACCTTCCAGGGCACGCACATCTTTTCCGGCATGACCGTGGTCGAGAACATCATGATCGGCCGGCACATGCACATGCGCTCGACCATCGCCGACGCCTTCCTCCATTTCGGACGCGCGCGAAACGAGGAGTTCCGCCACCGTGAGGTGGTCGAGGAGATCATCGAGCTCCTGGAGATGGAAGCGATCCGCCATCGTGCAGTGGGAACGCTCGGCTACGGCCTGCGAAAGCGCGTCGACCTCGGACGGGCGCTCGCCCAGGAGCCGAAGATCCTGCTGATGGACGAGCCGATGGCGGGCATGAACACCGAAGAGAAGGAAGACCTCGCTCGCTTCATCCTCGACGTGCGCGAGGCGCGGGGCATTCCTGTCGTTCTGGTCGAGCATGACATGGGGGTCGTCATGGATCTCGCCGACCGCGTGGTGGTGCTCGATTTCGGCCGCAAGATCGCCGAGGGCACGCCGGCCGAGGTGCAGCGCGATCCGGCAGTCCTGAAGGCCTATCTCGGGGAGAACCGCTGATGCTGGCGATGCAGACCGTGCCGCAGCTGTTGCTCGAACGAGGCAGGACGCAGGCCGGAACGCTGTCGCAGCGCCACAAGAAGCGCGGCTTCTGGCGCGAATACACGTTCGGCGACGTTCTCGAACGGGTGCGCGCCATAGCGCTCGGCCTGCACGGCATGGGCGTCAAGCGCGGCGAGACGGTCGGCATCATCGGCGAAAACGAGCCCGAGAACTTCTGGAGCGAACTCGCCGCGCTTTCGCTCGGCTGCAAGGTCATCTCGCTCTATCCGGACCTCACGGCGGACGAGATCGACTATCTCCTGAACGACAGCCAGGCCGTCTGCCTCGTTGCGCAGGACCAGGAGCAGGTCGACAAGGGCCTCGCGGTACGCGCCAGCGTGCCGACGCTGCGCGACATCATCTACTGGGACACGACCGGGATGTGGTCGTATCGCCAGGAGAGCCTGGCGACCCTCGACACCGTTCTCGAAGCGGGCCGGGCTAGGCACGCGGCCGAACCGAAGCTCTACGAGACCATCGTCGCCGAGGGAAATCCCGACGACGTTGCCGTGCTCTCCTACACTTCCGGCACCACCGGGCGCCCGAAAGGCGTGATCGTCACGCACAAGGGAATGATCGACAACGCCTACCGCGTGATCGAGGCGACGAAGGTCAGGCCCGGGGCCGACTACCTCACCTATATCGCGCCGGCCTGGGTCACCGAGCAGATCGTCGGCATCACGATGGGGCTGGCTGCCCCGATGGTGGTGAACTTCCCGGAATCGCCCGAGGAAGTGCTCTCCAACCTTCGCGAGATCGCAGTCGAGATGATGGTGTTCGCGCCGCGGCAGTGGGAGAGCTTGGCCGCCACGATCCAGGCGCGGATGCTCGACGCCGGCAAGTTCCGCAGGCGCATATACGAGTGGGGCGTGGCCATCGGCCACAAGGTCAATGTCGGGCGGCTGGAAGGGAAGCCCGCGCCGCTTTCGGCCCGCCTCGCCTATCCGCTCGCCGACGCGCTCGTGCTGAAACCGCTGCGCGACAAGCTCGGCCTGACCCGCCTCAAGCTCGCCGTGTGCGGCGGGGCGACCATGGCGCCCGACGTCTTCCGGCTGTTCCATGCCATCGGCGTTCCGCTGCGCAACATCTACGGCGCCACCGAGATCGGGCTCCTTTCCCTCCATCAGGGGGATCGCTACGATCTGGAGACCGTCGGTCGCTGGCTGAAGCCCCATCCCGATGCCGGTCCGCCGCTGGAATGGAAACTGTCCGACGCCGGCGAACTGATGATCCGCGGCGGCTCCTTCTTCCAGGGCTACCACGGAAAGCCCGACAAGACCGACGAAAGGCTCGAGGGCGGCTGGTACCGGACGGGCGACGCCGTCTCGACATCGCAATCGGGGGAACTGGTCTTCCTCGAGCGGATCAGCGACCTGAAGCGGCTGCGCACCGGCGACAGCTTTCCGCCGCAATACATCGAGACGCGGCTGCGCTTCAGTCCTTTCATCAAGGACATCCTGACCCTGGGCGACGAGAGCCGTGACTTCATCACGGCGCTCATCAACATCGACATGGAGGTCGTGTCGCGCTGGGCCGAGGACCGGAACATCGCCTACTCGACCTTCACCGACCTCTCGCAGAAGCCCGAGGTCGCGGTGCTGATCCGGGAAGACATCCGCCGCGTCAACAGCTTCCTTCCGGAGCATGCGCGGGTTCGCCGTTTTGCCAACTTCCCCAAGGAACTCGATCCGGACGAGGGTGAGCTAACGCGCACCCGCAAGCTCAGGCGCGAGTTCCTGACCGAGCGCTACAAGGCGCTGGTCGAGGATCTCTACGACGGCCGCGACACGACGGCGCTCGAGATCCCGATCACCTACCAGGACGGTCGCCGCGGAACCCTGTCGGCCATCGTGCGCATCCACGACGTCGACGACGACTTCACCCTCGCCAAGAACTCGAATCCGAAGAAGGCGATCGCATGAGCGAAGTCCTCAACTACATGATCAACGGCGCTCTCGTCGGCCTGCTCTACTCGCTGATCGCGATGGGCTTCGTCGTGATCTATCGCGCGTCGAAGGTGTTCAACTTCGCGCAGGGCGAACTGGTCGTCTTCGGCGGGTTTCTCGTCTGGTGGATGGTCGTTTCGATCGGGCTGCCGCTCTGGATCGGCCTGCCCTTGGCCTTCGTGCTGGCGGCGCTCTTCGGCCTGCTCATCGAGCGCATCTTCTTTTCCAAGCTGGTGGGCGAGTCGGTCTTCGCCATGGTGATGGTCACGATCGGCCTCCTCATCCTGATGCGCGGGCTCATCCTGCTCCTCTTCGGGCCGCAGGTCCGGCCGTTCCCCATCATCTTCCCGCTGCAGCCGGTGATCATCGGCGACATCCTCATCCCCCGGGCACTGCTGATCGGAGGGGTCATCACCACCGTGGTCGGCTTCGCGCTCTCCTGGTTCTTCAACAAGACCCGGCCCGGGCTGAAACTGACCGCGGTGGCGGAAGACCATCAGGTGGCCATCTCGATGGGCATTTCGGTGAAGCGCTCGGTCGCCTTCGCCTGGGTGCTGGGCTCGGTCCTGTCGACGCTGGGCGCGATCATCTACCTGAGCGGCAAGTCGCTTTCGTTTCTCGCATCGGAGATCGGCATTGCGGCGCTTCCGGTGGCTCTGCTCGCGGGGTTCGAGTCCATCGCGGGCGTGCTGCTCGCCGGCATCATCGTGGGCACGATCCAGGGGCTGGTCACGGCATATCTCGATCCAGTGGTCGGCGGCTCGCTGGGCATGGTGTTCCCGATGATCGTCATGCTCCTGATCCTGTTCATCAGGCCGACGGGCATGTTCGGCTGGAAGACGGTGGAAAGGGTCTGAGACGATGGATCCCGCAGGCGTCTTCGCCACCAGCTTCGCGCGCGACCAGGCCCTCATCCGGACCGGCAAGCAGGGGCTGGCGCTCGCTCTCTTCCTGCTTTTCCTGCTGATCCTTCCGGAACTGGTCGGTCCGCGCATCGTGGCCGTCGCGACGGCCATGCTCATCACGGCGGTCGTCGCGGTCGGGCTGCAGATCTGCACGGGCTATGCCGGACAGGTCAACCTTGGGCAGGCGGCCTTCATGGGCGCCGGCGCCTATGCCACCGCTGTCGCCGCGACGACCTACAGCCTGCCGTTCTGGCTCGCGATCCCTCTCGGAGGATGCGCGGCCGCCGCCTTCGGCTTCGTGTTCGGCCTGTCCGCCGTGCGGATCAAGGGTTTCTATCTCGTTCTGACGACCATCGCGGCGCAGTCGATCTTTCATTTCCTGGTGCTCAACCTGCCGCAATCCTGGCTCGGCGGCTCGAACGGCATGTCGCTGATGCCGGCCGAGCTGTTCGGCTTCGTCTTCGCCACCGACAGATCCATCTACTATCTCTGCCTGGTCGTCGCCGCGATCATGGTGGCCGGCGCCTTCGGCATCGTGCGCAGCCGACATGGCCGCGCCTTCGTGGCCGTGCGCGACGACGACGTGGCCTCGGGGATGATGGGCATCGACGTGGTGCGCACCAAGGCGATGGCCTTCCTGGTCGGCGCCTTCTACGCCGGTATCGGTGGCGCGCTGTGGGCCTACTACGTCCGGTTCGTCGCCGTCGACCAGTTCACGCTGTTCCACTCGATCTGGCTGGTCGCGATGATCATCGTCGGCGGCATCGGCTCCGTCACCGGGGCTCTCATCGGCGTGGTCGTCATCATCACGATCCGTGAGACCTTCATCTCGCTCGGGCCGAGCTTCGTCCAGGTCGCGCCCTGGCTCGGCGGTGACGTGGTCTTTGCGGCCCTCAACGTCTTCCTCGGCGGAATCATCGCAGCCTTTCTCATCTTCGAGCCACGCGGCCTCATGCACCGCTGGTCGATCCTGAAGCGGTCCTACCGGCTCTGGCCGTTCCCCTACTGACAGGCGGCAGGACCGACGGGGAAGACACATCGCATGGCAACGGGAGGTAGCAGCACATGAACTTCTATCGGAAATGGGCATTCGCCAGCGTTGCCGCCGTCGCGCTCGCGGCGCCGGCAGCGGCCGACACGACCTACAACATCGCCTCGCTGGCCGACTTCACGGGTCCCTACGCGGACGTCATGAAGGACCTGACGGGCGCGCGGCATTCCGCCGTCGCATGGTGGAACGCTGAGGTCGGCAAGGAACTCGGCGTCACGCTGGCGATCAAGGACTACGACCACCGCTACGACGCCGCCCAGGTGGCGAGCCTGTGGCCGGGCATCAAGGCCGAACTCGATCCGATCATCGCGCTCGGCGTCGGTGCGCCGGACGCCACGGCGCTCGCCGGTCGCCTGCCGAGCGACGGGGTGCCGCTGATCATGTCGACGGCGGGCTACGGGTTCGGATGGAGGCCCGATCCATGGGTCTTCAACCCGCGCGCGACCTACCCGCACGAGGCCGCCGCCTTCTTCGAATGGTACCGCAAGGAAAAGGGAATCGAAGGACCGCTCAAGATCGCGGTCATCACGTCGGAAGCGTCTCCGGCCTATGTCGATATCGGCAAGGGTATCGAGAAATATGCACATGGGGCGACGGATCAGGTCGAGCTCGTGGAGACGGTCTTCACCGAAGTTCAGCCGACGGACCTGACGACCCAGCTCAACCGGGTCCTCAGGAACGGTGCGCAGGTCATCGACGTGCAGACGAACACGGCCGCCGTGGTGGCCGCCAAGCGCGCGCTACAGGCACTGGGTCGCTCTGACGTGCCGATCGTGATGAGCTCGCACAACGGCATAACCGCATCGGCGCGGGCACTGGGCGGCATCGGCGAGCTGGAGGGTGACTTCGAGGTCTACGGCATGGCGATGCCGACCGACGAGCAGACGGAGCCCAAGAAGTTCTACGACAAGCTGAAGGCCGAGTACTCGATGCAGGGCGAGTGGACGGTCCCGACGGTCATGGGACTGAACCAGACGCTGGTGGCGCTTCGTGCGATCGAGGCGGCCGCCAAGACCGTCGGCCCCGACAAGGTCACCGGCCAGGCGGTCCGCGAGGCGCTCCTGTCGAACACGATCTCGAGCGCGCAGACCTTCGGCGTGCTCTCCGACGTGACCTACACCAACGAGGCGCCGTTCCCGACGACCGGCATCACCGTCAACATCGGCACGGTGAAGGACGGCAAATACGTCACCGCCGCCGACGGCGTGCCGGTGCCAACGATCGAAAAATGGTGACCTGATCTCGAAGGCGGCCGGGCGTGCAAGCCCGGCCGCCCAACCGGAGCGCGGCATGCTCGAACTCAACAACGTCGAAGTCATCTATTCGGACGTCATCCTGGCCGTTAAGGGCGTCTCGATGCGCATCGGCGCCGGCCAGTGCGTCACGCTTCTGGGCGGAAACGGAGCCGGCAAATCGACGACGCTCAAGTCGATCTCCAACGTCATCAAGACCGAGGACGGCAAGGTCACGTCCGGCAGCATCCTGCTCGGCGACAAGAGGATCGACAATGGCGAGCCGGAGGACATCGTCAAGGACGGCATCATCCATGTCATGGAAGGGCGCCGCGTCCTGAAGCATCTGACCGTGGAGCAGAACCTGCTTATCGGGGGTCATCGGGAACCGTCACTCAGGGCCGTCCGGGAGAAGCTCGACGAGGTCTATTCGCAGATCGGACGGCTCGCGGCCCTGAAGGACCGCACCTCCGGCTACCTGTCGGGTGGCGAGCAGCAGATGCTGGTTATCGGACGGGCGATGATGGCGCGGCCGAAGCTGATGATGATCGACGAGCCCTCGCTGGGCCTGGCGCCGCTGATGGTCGACGAGGTCTTCGCCCTTCTCGCCAGGTTGAAGGCCGCCGGCATCACGCTGCTGCTGGTCGAGCAGAATGCGCGCGTGGCGCTTGAACTGGCCGACTACGGCTACGTGATGGAGAACGGGCACATCGTGCTCGAAGGCGCGGGCGAGGACCTTCGCCGCAACGAGGACGTGCGCGAATTCTATCTCGGCCTCAACCTCGATGGCGAACGCAAGAGCTACCGCGACGTCAAGCACTACCGCAGGCGCAAGCGCTGGCTCGGATAGCCGGCGGGCTTCGCCTGTCAGGCGTCCTTGCGATCGACGACGAGCGGGGCGTCCTCGGGAAGCGCCGAAACCACCGCGATATCGTCTGCTCTGAGCCGCGAAAGCTCCTTGAACCGCTCTGCCGCCTGCGCCCGGACCGTTGGCGCGTCGGCATCCCCGTCCAGCACCAGATTCAGCGTGATCTCCTCGCGATGGGCCGGACGAGCGATGACCGCCTGGGCCCGGGCCAGGCCGGGCACGGCGATGACGAGATCTTCGAGTTGGCGCGGATAGACGAAGATCTCGCGGACCTTCACGGCCTGGCCGACGCGCCCCTGCAGCATGGAGATGCGCGAAACGGTTCCGTCGGCATTAAGGGCGCGTGCGATGGCGACGTCGCCGGTGCCGAACCGGATCAACGGCCATCCCGCGTTCAGCGTCGTCACCACGATCTCGCCGGGTTCCCCCGCGGGCAGGGGCGCTCCGTTCACCGGATCGCAGATCTGGACGATCCGGTCGCGGTGGATCTCGTAGCCTTCCTCCCCGCCACTCTCGAAACCGATTATGCCGAAATCGGCCGTCGCATAGACGGAGAATGTCTTGATGCCGTAGCGGGCCTCGAGCTTCCTGCGCTTGCCCATCCAGTCGCCGAACTCGCCGCCGAGAAGGGCCGACTTCACCGCCCATTGGTCGGGAAGCGAGCGTCCCATTCCCTCGATCGTCTCGGCGAGCGTGACGAAGAATGCGGTGGCGGCGCAGATGCAGGTCACTTCGAGGTCGAGCACCAGCTTCGCCTGCATCTCGCTGTTGCCGGTGCCTGACGGGATGACGGCCGCGCCGGTGGACCGGAGGCCGTCGTCGAGCGCAAGGCCAGCCGGCACGAGATGATAGGACCACGTGTTCAGGACGCGGTCGCCCGGACCTATGCCGGCCGCCGCGAAGGCCTCGCCGAAGCCGAAATGATCAGCCTCGGTGCGAAGCTGCGGCTCGTTGATAGGGCCCGGCGAGACGAAGATGCGTGCGATATCGGACTCCGGCGCCGCGAGGAACCCGCCGAAGGGCGGACGTTCGCGCTGCAGGTCGATCATCCGCTCCTTCTTGAAGACCGGAATGCGGGCGAGGGCCTCGCCGCCGGTCAGTGCTGACGGCGCGATGGCGGCATCGTCGAGAATGGCCCTGATCGCCGGCGCGCGATCGTAGGCGGCGGTCTGGATGACCCGGAGGCGGGCGAAGCGGTCGATGCTCATGGGGTCTCCTCCTCAGCGACCGACGAAGTTCGGCTGGCGCTTTTCCTCGAAGGCGGCGAGGCCTTCCTTCATGTCGTGACTGTGCGCATGCAGCTCGGAAGCCAGCAATTCGAGACGCAGGGCCGTGGGGACCGTCTGCTCCAGCCCCTCGTCGACCAGAGACTTGACGCGGCGAAGGACCAGAGGGCTCTTGGCGGACAGCTTCCCCACGAGACGCTCCACGGCGGGCACGAGATCGGCGTCGTCGACCACCTCGTTTACGAGGCCTGCCGCCGCCAGTTCGTCGGCGGACATGAAATCACCGGTGAACAGCAGATATTTCGCACGCGTCGCGCCGATCTTCCGGGGCAGGCGCACGGAACTGCCACCGCCCGGGAGCAGCCCGAAATTGATATGCCCGTCAGCGAGCCGCGCCGAGCGCGCCGCGACGACGAGGTCGCAGCACAGGACCAGTTCCAGGCCGCCGGCGACGGTGATGCCGTTGACCGCGGCGATCACCGGGCGCGGGCATTTCTCGAGCCGGCTCATCATGACGAGCACCCGGTCGAGAAACGCCGCGGTGTACGCTTCGTCGCCCCCGCTCGCCTCGCGCACGAATTTCAGGTCGGCGCCGGCACAGAAGGCCCGGCCGCTTCCGGTCAGGACCACCGCCCTGACGTCGTCCTCGGCCGCGCGGTCGAGGGCTGCGTCGATCCCGTCGACGATGTCCGGCGTCAGGGCGTTGAGTGCCGCCGGCCGGTTCAGCGTGATCCAGACTGCGCCGTCACGAACCTCGACGACGGTACTCCGCTCAGCCTGCGCGTCCATGATGCCTCTCAAAAATTTACTCGTGAGTCAGTTGATTGTTCAGCCGGTCACATTGTAGACTTTGCGGACTTGAGCGCAAGCGCCCGTTGTCGCCGCCATTCGATTTCGTGGCGTATCGGGCGCCGCGAAGGGAGGAAGCCCATGGAAGACGTCTATGTGGTCGGTGTCGGCATGACCCCGTTCGGGCGCATGCCCGAAGCGCCCATCAAGTCGATGGCCCGGTCCGCGGTGAACGAGGCGCTCTCGGATGCCGGTGTCGGGCTGGAGTCGATCGAGGCGGCCTACTTCTCGAACTGCACCCAAGGCCACATGGAGCGGCAGCACATGATCCGCGGCGAGATCGTCATGCGGTCGATGGGCGTCGGCGGCATCCCGGTGGTCAATGTCGAGAACGCCTGCGCCAGCGCCTCGACGGCGATGAATCTCGCGGTCAACTTCCTCAGGGCCGGCGATGGCGACATTGCACTGGCACTCGGCGCGGAGAAGATGTTCTCCGTCGACCGCGCCCTGATGTTCGCCGCGTTCGACAGTGCGTGGGACGTTGAGAACGATGCCGAGATCCGCGAGCGCCTGATCCGGCTCGGCGACGGCGTGGACGTGCCGGAGGGTACCACCTCGCCGAAGCCGTACAGCGCCTTCATGGATGTCTATGCCGCCTTCTCGCGGCTGCACATGAAGCGCTTCGGCACAACGCAGCGCCAGCTCGCGGCGGTCGCGGCGAAGAACCACACGCATTCCGTACACAATCCGCTTTCGCAGTTCCAGGATGCCTACACGGTCGACCAGATCCTGGCCGCGCCTCCCATCACCTATCCGCTCACCTTGCCGATGTGTTCGCCAATCTCCGATGGCGCGGCGGCGGCGGTGTTGGCGACCGAGGCAGGCATGCGCCGTTACGGGCTGGATCCCAAACGCGCGATAAAGGTGCTGGCCAGCGTCATCCAGACGGGCAGCGACCGGGATCCGGCCGAAGTCGAAAGGCATTGCACGGCGCTCGCGGCGAAGCGCGCATACGAGAAGGCGGGAGTCGGCCCCCGTGACGTATCCGTCGCCGAGGTACACGACGCAACCGCCATGGGGGAGATCATCCAGGTCGAGAATCTGGGCTTCTGCGACTTCGGTGACGGGGGCCCGATCTCGGAACGCGGCGAGACGACGATCGGCGGCCGGATCCCCGTCAATCCTTCGGGCGGGCTGGAATCGCGCGGCCATCCCGTTGGAGCGACCGGCCTCGCCCAGGTCTACGAACTCGTCGCGCAGCTGCGCGGGGAGGCCGGACCGCGTCAGGTGGAGGGCGCGCGGATCGCGCTCGCCGAAAACGGCGGCGGCCTGCACGGCATCGAGGAAGCGGTGGCCTGCGTCACCATCCTCGCCAGATAGAATCGTCCCGGGAGGTACATATGAAGCTTCACGACAAGGTCGCGCTGGTCACCGGCGCGGCATCGGGTCTTGGACTGGCCACCTGCAAGGCCCTGGCAGAAGCCGGCGCGCGCATCGTCGGTGTTGATCGCGACGAGGCCGGACTGGCCGGGCTCGCGGATGTGGTCGGCGGATCGTCGGTCGTCAGGACCGTGGACGTCGCCCAGGAGGCGAGCGTCAGGGGAGCGATCGACCACGCCGTCGAGACTTTCGGCGCGTTGCACGTCGCGGTCAACTGCGCGGGCGTGGCGGATTCGGCCAAGACGGTCTCGCGAGGCGCGGCCTTCCCGCTTGCAACCTGGGACAAGGTGATCGCGATCAACCTGACCGGCACCTTCAACGTGATCCGGTATGCCGCGCTTGCGATGGTGGCCAACGAGCCCGACCAGAACGGTGAGCGCGGCGTCATCGTCAACACGGCGTCCGGTGCGGCATGGCAGGGGCAGGTGGGGCAGGCAGCCTACAGTGCCTCGAAGGCCGGCGTGATGGGGCTGACCCTCCCGGTCGCGCGCGATCTCGCCGAGCACGGCATCCGCGTCGTGTCCATAGCGCCCGGCCTGTTCGATACGTCGATGGTGGCGGGGCTGCCCGACGCAGTCTCGCGTTCGATCATCGAGCGGATGATCCTGTTCCCGAACCGGATGGGTCAGGCCGGGGAGTTCGGCGGCCTCGTTCGGCACATCGCCGAGAACGCCTACATCAACGCCACCACGATCTCGATCGACGCCGGCGCGCGCATGATGCCGCGCTAGATTTCCCGGCGTCCCGACGGACGCATAAGGGACGACTTGAACCATTTTCGAGCACCAGATGTTCCCAAAGACCGGATTCCGCTTTCCGGTCCGGTGCTCCAGGAGGGACCATGAGCATCAACGACTGGATCGCGCCCGACGCCATGAAGGGCAAGGTGGTGTTCATCACCGGCGGTGGCAGCGGCATCAATCTCGGCATCGGCAAGACCTTTGCGAAGGTCGGCGCGGACGTGGCCATCTGCGGCCGCTCGATGGAGCGGCTCCAGGGCGCCGCGCGGGAACTCGAGGCGCTCGGCGCGAGGGTCAGCGCCAACGTGGCCGACGTGCGCGACTACGACGCGCTCGCCGGGGCGCTCGAGACCAGTCGCAGGGAACTCGGAAGCGTCGACGTGCTGGTGTGCGGCGCTGCCGGGAATTTCGTGGCGCGGGCCGAAGCGATGAACGCCAAGGGTTTCAGGACCGTCGTCGAGATCGACCTGCTTGGCAGCTTCAACGCAGCCCATGCGGCCTTCGGCCAGCTCAGGGAGACGCGGGGGTCGATGCTCTTCATCTCCGCAGGCCAGGCGGTCATGCCCTTCATCGGCCAGTCTCATGGCGGGGCGGCCAAGGCCGGTATCGACAATCTCATGGCGAGCCTCGCGCTGGAGTGGGGACGGTTCGGTATCCGCTCGAACTCTCTCGTGCCGGGCGCCATCGCGGGCACGGAGGGCATGAAGCGGCTGGGCGAGGCTGCGGGCGAAGAGACCTGGACGTCGATGATCCCGCTCGGACGCTACGGCGAGACCGAAGAGGTCGGCGCTATGGCGGTCATGCTGTCGCTCCCGCTTTCGTCCTACGTGACCGGAACCCGGGTCGTCGTCGATGGCGGCATGGCCCTTTCCGGATCCGGGCTCTACAACCGCGCGATCGCGACCCCTGCCTTGGAAAGGCTTGCTTGAGCCAATGGCCGGATCGGCCCGTCAGGCAGTCGCGAGCAGTTCGCGTTGGAGCAACTCGGCCAGCCAGCGCTCGTAGCGATCGGGCGACCAGCCTGCTCCATCCGTCGCGTTGAGATACTGCTCGGGACTGCTCAGCAACCAGAGCCGGTCGGCGGCATCCTCCGGCTCCAGTCCCGGCCGCAGAAGGCCGCGGCCGGCGATCGCCTCGACCAGATGGCGCGTGCCCTCGCGTCGGTTACGGTCGCCTTGTTCGGTGGCGCCCGCAACCTCGGCCGCTCCCCGCGCGGCCATCATCGCACGCAGGATCGTCGCGCCGCGCTCGAACATCGTCCGGTTGAAGGCCGCGTAGAGACGGAGCTGACGGTGTGGGTCTTCGGCTGCGCGGATCTTCTCCGCCCACGCCTCCTGTTCTCCGACCTCCTCCAGATCCTCGAGCATAGCGAGCAGTAGGCCGCCCTTGCTTTCGAAGACCGCGTAGACGGTCTGGGGCGCCACCCCGGCCTCGCGCGCGATCTGCGCAATGGTCGTCGCGGCAAACCCGTTTACCTCGAAAAGGTTGCGCGCGGCTTTCCGTATCTGCCTGCGCGTCCTCTCCGCCTGAAGACGGCGAAGGTCGGAACGATAGGGCCTGACGTCATCCATGGCGTGCCACTTGACAAGACAGTCTAATATTCATTAGAGGAGCATCTATCCAACGTTAACCGGAGTTCAATACCATGTCTGCCCTGCTTCCCCAAAAGCCGGATCACATCCGGCGGTCGCTGGCAATCGCAGGCGCGGCGGGCGCGATCGCCTTCCCGCTGCTGGTGATCGTCGGCGGCGCCCTCTACGAGGGCTACAGCCATATGCATCAGGCCATCAGCGAGCTTGGCGGTGCGAATGCGCCCTACGCTTGGTTGCAGAGCCTGAACTTCGTGATGCTCGGCCTGACGACGATCGCCCTGGCCGGAGCGATCGCCATCGTGTTTCCCGGCGCCCGCCGTGCAACGTTGCTCGTCGCCTGCTTCGGGCTGCTGAGCTGCATCGCCAACGCAGTGTTCCCCTGCGACGCCGGGTGTGCCGGGCGGACCACGATCGGATTCCTTCATAATCTGACCGGCGTTGTTGGCTTCGTCTCGGCCATCGCCGGCATGCTTCTGCTTTCCCGCCACTGGCGGCGGACAAGTCGCTGGTCCGCACATGCGCGCACGACCGTCGTGCTCGCCGGCATCGCCGTTGCGGCTCTGGCCGCGTTCCTTCCGATGGCGGTGCTCGATGCTCCCGGCGCCGGCGTCGCGCAGCGCATCTTCGTGGGCGCGCTCCTGCTGTGGCTGTTCCTGACGGCGCTGCCACTGAGCAGAGAGTTCCCTCGCGAAACCCGCGCCGCGTTGGCGGCCTGAGCGCGCGACGAGCCGCATCACGCAACCAGATGGCGCGCTCGAAAGGATGCGAACATCTGACCTGCGAGATCCGGCGGTCTCGCCCGCAAGCGCCTTAACAGCTTGCGCTTCGGAACGAAGGCGGTCTTGTGCTGGAAGTCCAGATTGACGCTGAACTGGACCGCCGAGATGCCCTTTGGGCAGACGACGAACAGACAGATCGCGACGAGCAAGTCTGTGAAGAACAGCTCGTGGCTGGAAAACATCGTGCCCTGGGTGACGCCAAATGCGAATAGCCAACCTCTTCTTGGCCTGGCGACGCTCCATGACGGCGCATCGGCGTCAACACCGTCAGTGTAGAGGGGAGGCCCGGGAAGCCTTCCCTTACGACATCGGTTTCGAGTTTGCGAGCGGCCGAGGCATCGGGGTCGATGAACTGCGGGGTGCGCGGTATCTCGCGTGCGCTCATGCGAAGCCTGGTTGGACCAACCACAAGCCGCCAAGCGCCCTTGGGAAAGACCTGCGGAGGGTCGCAGGTCTGCCTGCAGTTCCGCGACACGGGCCGTAGCGATGAACATCCAAGAGTGGGGCCGGCTCCAAGGCTCCATGGCCCGGTTCTGTAGGGGCTCACCCGTACTCATGTATTTCGCACTGTTCACTGTGCCTACCGCGCGCGCCCATCTCGACATGGTTCCGCAGTTCATCAAGGCGACGTTTGCGTTGGAGCCCCAGCAAGTGGCCGGATCGGTCACGAATTTCCGTTCGTGCAGCGGATCATTCGGGGATGGAAATCCTTGATGCTGCTCGCTCCCATGAGTGCCTGAGCCACGTCGAGTTCTGACTTGAGGATGCCAAGCGCATGGTAGACGGCTGCTTCGCCGCCCGCTGCCAACGCATAGAGCGTCGCCCTCCCGACCTGGACCGCGTCGGCGCCGAGGGCCATGGCACGGGCAATGTCTACGCCGGTCCGGAAGCCGCTGTCGATCAGCAGCGTCAGCCTGCCGCCGGCTTCCGAAACGAAATCCGGCAGCACCTCGATTGGTGACACGGCTCCATCCAGCTGTCGCCCACCATGATTGGATATGACAAGACCGTCCACGCCGATGGCGAGTGCCCTGGCAACGTGCGCGGCGTCCATCAAGCCCTTCACGATCAGCGGCTTCTTCCAACGGTCGCGGAGCCGTGCGATGTCGTCCCAGCCGATCGATGGATCGAACTGGCTCTGCATGAGTTCGGCGATCGTGTCCGTTCGGGCAAGCCCCAAGCCCTCCGCCATCACTTTCAGCTGCGGTTCCCCGGCGCGCGCCATTCGCAGGCTCCAGCCGGGATGGGCGATCAGGCTCGCCAGCTTTGCAGGGGTCCACCGAAGCGGCAGCGAGAACCCATTCCGGTGGTCGCGGAGCCTCTTGCCCGCAACCGCATTGTCCACCGTAACCTCGATCGCCTCGAAGCCGAGCGCATCCGCCTTGTCGACGATACGCGCGCTGAAGGCGCGATCCTTGAAAATGTAGAGCTGCATCCACTTGGAGCCGCTTCCAGCGGCTGCGACCTGCTCCTGGGTGCAGGTTCCCGCCGTACTCATCACGAAGGGGATGCCTGCGCGACCGGCCGCTCGGGCGAGCGCGACGTCGCCGTCGGGCCAGGCGGCAGACGCCAGACCCGTCGGGCCGATGACGAGCGGCATGGCATGCGTCCTGCCGAACAGCCTGACCTCCTGGCTGCGACTGCCGACATCGACCGGCGCGGACCCGACCAGTCGTCTGGCATCGAGCGCTGCCCGGTTGTGCCGCAGCGTGTTCTCGCCGTCTGCGCCGCCGTCAAAGAAGTCGAAAATCATCTTCGGCAGAGCGCGCCGCGCGCGCTCCCGATACTCTGCGATGGAGTGGACCGGGCTTCGGGATTTCATCAGAGTGGATCCTTCCCCGGCGCGCAAATGCGGTTGCCGTTCATCGGACGTCTGCTCGCCCTGCCGGTTCGAACATCGGGAACCCTGCCCATCGTCCGTGACTCCGCCACCGCTCGCGACGCCGCTGCGCCACGTTTGGATGGATGATCTCGGCTCCACTCTGGCGCACGGGTTGCGAGGCCGGCATATTAGGTCTCCATTCCAACGGCTTAGCCTGGAACCGATACGGTCAGGCCGTCGACGTCCTCCCCGAGAACGATCTGGCATGAAAGGCGCGAGCGTCGTCTATCCAGATTGTCTGCGAAGTCGAGCATGTCCGCCTCGGTCCCGCTGCGGGCGGGTAGCCTGTCAAGCCACTCGTCGGCCACGTGGACATGGCAGGTCGCGCAGGAGCAGGCACCCCCGCATTCGGCCACGATGCCCTCGACGCCATTGTCGCGGGCGGCTTCCATCAGGGTTGAACCCCGTCGCGCTTCCACCGTTGCGGTCTTGCCCTCGGCAGACGTGATGACCACCTTCACCATCAAGCGCCACCACGCTGATCAAGACCGAAGATCGCGACCGAGCACACGTTCAAGGCAGGACCACCTCCAAGGTTGTGCGTGAGGGCAGTCTGCGCCTTGGTCAACTGGCGGGACCCCGCCTTGTGGCGCAACTGAAGCCAGCATTCGTAGATCATGCGCAGACCGCTTGCGCCAACGGGGTGGCCGAAGCACTTCAGTCCGCCGTCCACCTGACAGGGCAGATCGCCCGCGAAATCGAAGCGGCCATCCAACATGGCGCGCCATGCAGTGCCCGGGTCGGCCAGTCCGATGTCTTCGAGGGTCACGAGTTCGGTGATGGAGAAGCAGTCGTGAAGTTCCGCGAAATCGATCTGGCCCCGGGGGTCGGTGACGCCGGCTTCCGCGTAGGCCCGCCGCGCGGCGATCCGTGCCGTGTGGACGTATGAGCCGTCCCAGTGCGACTGCGATGCCTCCCATCCGTTCGAGCTCACGACCTGGACGGCCTTGAGCGTGACGACCGGATCGCCCGAGAGCTGTCGCGCAATGTCCGGCGTGGTCAGCACTGCGCAGGCGGAGCCGTCCGAGACGGGGCAGCAGTCGTACAGACCGAGCGGGGGCGCAACCATCGGCGCAGCCATCGCCTGCTCGATGGTGATCGCCTTGCGCAGATGAGCCCTTTCGTTACCGACGGCATTGGCATGGCTTTTGACGGAGACACTGGCCATTGCACGCTTCAGATCGCCCCGGGCAACGCCGTACCGACGCGCATATGAATTGGCGAGCTGCGAGAAATTGCCCGGATTCGTGTGGGTCGGCATGTACATGGGCGCAAGGGTTCCACGCGAAGCCGTGGGCAGACCTGCGAACCCCGTGTCCTTGAGCTTCTCGACGCCCATGGCGAGAGCAATGTCCACCGACCCGGAGGCAACGGCATAAGCCGCAGCGCGGAAGGCCTCCGTTCCGCCTGCGCAGAAGTTCTCGACGCGGGTTACGCCAATGTCGGGAAGACCGAGCGCGCGTGCCATGGGCAGGCCGGATTTCCCTGCACCGATGTCATCATAATGCGAGGAGTACCAGGCCGCTTCAATCTCTCGCGGGTCGATGCCCGCGCCAGCGATCGCCTCGTCGTACGCTTCGCGCATCAATTCGTCCTGCCCGACGTCCCAGCGCTCTCCGAAGCGGGAACAGCCGGCCGAAAGAATGGCGACCTTGTCACGGATACCGCTAGCCATCTTGTCCCCCGTCCTGTCCGGTACCGATGGCTTTCCAGAAATACCGGACATAGCCCGTCGCCGGATCGCTATCGTGGATGCGGAAGACGAAGCGCACCGCATCGCCGACTTGCAGCGAAGCGGCGTCAGGATCCGTGACGTCCATCATGAGTCTTCCGCCGCCGTCGAAGTCGATCAGGCCGTAACAACTCGGCGGGCTGGGCGAGAACGCGAGAAGGTCCGCAGCGAAGGATGCGATCCGACCACGTCGATCCGCCAGGGGCCACGGTTCGACCTCTCCCCGACCGGTCGGCGGGAAACGCACTTCGCCGCTTGGGATATCGCGCTCGCCCAAGAAGCCGAGCAACGCATCCTCGTGGCGGTGGAGGGTCGAGAGCGCCTCGCCAGGAACAGCCCGGCCGCGCAGGCCTCGTTCCCATTCGAGCATGCCGCCATACAGCGGGAGGCGCAGATAGTTCGTGTCGACAATGCCCGCTTCGAGCTGTCCGGTGACCTTTGCGCCGTCATCCAGTTCACGCGACGTCCGCCTGAGAACCAGTGCGCTCGCCCCCTGGCCGAACGCGGCGACGACAACCAGATCACCGGGCGCCATCGTCTCGGCGGCATGTGCCAGCATGGCCAGCGCGTGCCCGGAGCCGATGTTGCCGCAGCGCTCGACGAGGTTGTCTGCTGCCGTGGCTTCGGACAGGCCGCAAGTGCGCGCCAGGGCCGCGCCGATACCGCCCAAGATCGAGGGAAAGACGAAATGCCGGACCTGTCCGGCTTCCACGACCGCCCTGGAGAGCGCATCGGCTATGGCGATTGGAACTTGCTTGAGGATGCCTTCCTCACGCACCCAGCGCTCTTCCCAGCCCTGTCCCGACACACGTCCAGACACGCGGTAGCGATCGATGAAAGCCGATGTCAGGTCCGCCCCGGCGAGGTACTCGAAGATCGGATCTTCATTGCCAATGACGGCAGCGGCCGCTCCGTCCGAGTAGCGCGTTTCGTGAACGCTTCCCGCAGGTCCCTTGCAGCGGTCGGCCGCCACGATGAGGGCCGCGCCGGATCCTTCGAGCATCTGGATCATGGCGGTCAGGCATCCGCGTCCGGCTCCCGATATATCCTGCGTCGGCGCGGTGCGCGGAAGGGCGAGGGCCCGGTGGATTGTCGCGGCGTTCTGCGGTTCGACGAAGACGGGAGAGGTGGTGACGAGTGCGAGCCGCGAAACCGGTTCGGCCGCCGTTTTCAGTGCGGCCCGAGCCGCCTCCACACCCATGGTGGTCGAATTCTCATCCCAGTATCCGAGCGCCCGATAGCCCTTAGCGTCCATGCCGGGCATCAGCCAGCCAAGCGCCTCGGCCATCGCGGAACGCGCCATACGGAGCCGGGGAAGGTACGTGCCGATACTGACGATGCCGCGCATTTTTTCCATCAGGCGACTGCGCAGGAGGGGCTACGAGCCAGTTCCTGTTCAAGCTGATCGTCGAGGAAGCCCGGTCGTCGTTCCGGCACCATTATGTGCATGGGGTGCACGGATACCGAGCTGAACAGGCCCGCGGTGCAGTAGGGCTCGGCAGCGAGGAACGCATCGACATCGCCGCGGGCGTCGTAGTCGAGGACATAGGCGCTGCCGATCGATCGGGTATCTTCGGCGTCGCGAATGGGACCGCCGAACAGGATCCGCTCGCGATGGGTGATCATGTAACGAAGGTGCGTCGCCCGCATCTTGTCGCGAAGACCGGGCTTTGCCGGGTCGTCGATGCAATAGATATGGAAAGGCATGTCGAACCGTCCTGGCCTTTCAGGCCGCGCTCTGTTCCCGCGGTTCCGCCGCCGCCGACCCCCGCGGGCTTGCGAGCGCCGCCAGGATTTGATCGCGTTTCCGGTCGGCGGCTACGATACTGCGCTTCTTGACGTGGCCGTATCCGCGGATCTCCGCCGGGAGCCGGGCAAGACGGATGACGTCGCGATAGGATCCCTCCGACAGTTGTCCGACCGCGGCACGGATATCCGTTTCGTAGCGGCTGACGAGAAGACGTTCTTCCTGTCGATCGGGATGGCGCCCAAACGGATCGAAGGGAGTTCCGCGCAGGAACTTCAGCCTGGCCAGGACTCTGAAGGCGTGGAGCATCCAGGGGCCGAAGCTTCGCTTGCGGGGCAGGCCGGTCACCGCGTCGCGCTTCGCGAGGACCGGGGGTGCGAGATGGAATGCCGGCCGCCCGCCGCCCTCGAAGGTCTCCAGCAACTGGCGCTGGAACTCGGGGTCAGCGTAGAGGCGCGCAACCTCGTACTCGTCCTTGTATGCCATCAACTTCGCAAAGTTCTCGGCCACGGCGTGGGCAAGATCCGATGCTTCACCCTTCAAGTTCGATTCAGCCTGGGCGGCAAGATCGACAAGTGCGCGATAGCGTGCCGCGTATCCAGAATTCTGGTACCGTTCGAGTTCGTCTTGGCGCCGCTCCGCCAGTTCCCACCACGTCAGAGCCGATGGCTGGATACGGGAAGGCTTCAGCGGTTCGATCAGCGCATCGGGGCGGATAGCATGAAGGCGACCGAGGCAGAACGCCGACATGTTCAGCGCCACCGCCGCGCCGTTAAGCTCTACCGCGCGTTGGATGGATTCCAGACGGAGCGGGATAAGCCCTTTCTGCCAGGCATGGCCCATGAGGATGAGATTGGCGGCCACCTCGTCGCCGAGGAAGCGACGGGCATATTCGCGCGCTGGGAAGATGTCGGTCGTCGGGGCGCCGAGTTCGATGATCGCCTTCTTCAAGCGGGCGTTCTGAAAATCGTGGTCGGGATTGCGAATGAACTCGCTGCTGACTGCCTGCTCGCTGGCGACGACCACGGCTCCGCGCCGTCTATCGATCATCTCGAGGATCATCGGCTCTGCCGCGACACGCAGATCGCCGGCGATCAGCAGTGCCGCATGCGCCTTGGGGATTTTCACGGCATCGAGGGGTGCCGTTCCGGTGGCCGCGATCCGGACATGCCCGTGCACTGCGCCGTATTTCTGCGCCATGCCCAGCTTGTCGAAGACCGTGCAATGCCGGCCCTCCAGAAAGGCCGCCATCGCCAGCAGCGCCGAAACGGTGACGATGCCCGTGCCCCCGACGCCGGCTACGAAGACGTCGTAGGTTTCCCCCTCCGCAATTGCGGGGAGCGTGGGTTCCGGCAGTTCTCCGCTCGCTTCAGCGGGGAGCGACTGCGACGATTTCCGGGGCTTCGCTCCTTCGAGCGAAACGAAACTCGGGCAGAAACCCTCGACGCAGGAATAGTCCTGGTTGCAGCTCGCCTGGTCGATCGCCCGCTTGCGGCCGAATTCGGTTTCCACAGGAACGACCGACAGGCAGTTCGACTGGACCGAGCAATCACCGCAGCCTTCGCAGACGCGCTCGTTGATGAAGATCCGGCGCGGCGCGACAGGCATGTTGCCGCGCTTGCGGCGCCTGCGCTTTTCGGTTGCACATGCCTGGTCGTAGATCAGCACGGAGACGCCCGGGACCGACGTGAGGTCGCTCTCGACCTCCAGAAGCCGCTCGCGGTGGTGGACCTTGATGCCGGTCGGTATCGGACCCCGCGCCAAAAGGGCGTCGGGATCCTCGCTGACGATCTCGATCCTCTGGACGCCTTCCGCCTCCAACTGTCGGGCGATGTCGGCGACACGCAGGGTCCCTTCGACGGGCTGTCCGCCTGTCATCGCGATGGCGTCGTTGTAGAGGACCTTGTAGGTGATGTTGACGCCGGCAGCGAGCGCGGCCCGGATCGCCAGGCTTCCCGAGTGATAGTAGGTTCCTTCGCCAAGATTGGCGAAGACATGCCGGGTTTCGGTAAAAGGTGCCGTGCCAATCCATGGAACGCCTTCGCCGCCCATCTGCGTGAATGTGTCGGTGGAGCGATCCATTCCGGTCGCCATGAAGTGGCAGCCGACGCCACCGAGGGCGCGGCTGCCTTCCGGCACGTGCGTCGAGCTGCTGTGCGGGCAGCCGGAACAGAAATACGGACCGCGCGGCGGCATGATAGCGCTCGGTGCTGCACCGCGCTCGATGTCCTGCGCGAGAAGTGCCTTTCTGCCGTCGTCCAGGACCGCCAGTATCTCCGGGCCCAGGGCCCGCAAGACCATTCCGCTGTCCAGTTCCCCGACCGAAGGAAGGAGAGGTGCGCCATTTCGGTCATGGCGTCCGAGGACGGCCGGACGCTGTCCGTCGTGGAGGGCATAGAGCGCGGATCGAACCTGCGCCTCGATCAGATCCCGTTTCTCCTCGACGACGAGTATGCTCTCCTGCTCTTTGCAAAAGGCTCGCAGAAGCTGCTCATCGGCGGGCCATGGCATTCCTATCTTGAGGATTGAGATCCCACGCTCTGCCGCGTCCTCCGGCCTGAGATCGATCAGCGCCAACGCCTGAATCACGTCGAGGTAGGACTTGCCGCTGGTAACGATGCCGAGCCGCGGCGATCGGGCCGACGCGACAACGCGATTAAGGCCGTTGGCCCGAGCAAAAGCCAGCGCGGCCGGCAACTTCACATCCAGTATGCGGCGCTCGACATTCGGCCACGGGTCGGGCCAGCGGATCCACCTGTCGTTGTCCTCAGGCAGATCCAAGCTCGTCAGACTTACGCGTTGGAGGCCGACGTCGACAACGGCGGTGGAGTTCACGTGTTCGGCCAGAACCTTGAAGCCGACATAGCACCCCGATTGGCGCGACATTGCCCAGCCGAGTATCGAATAGTCGAGTACCTCCTGGATATCCGCAGGATAGAGGACCGGCATCTGCAGGTCGATGAAGGTAGGCTCGGAATGGTAGGCCTGGCTCGACGACTTCAGGGCATGGTCGTCGCCCGACACGACAAGGACGCCGCCACTGCGTGATGACCCGGCGCCATGTGCGTGGCGCAGGACATCGCCACACCGGTCGAGACCGGCTCCCTTGCCGTACCACATGCCGAAGACGCCTTCGACCCTGGCTTTGGGGTCCAGCGCGACTTGCTGGGTGCCCCAGACGGACGTCAGCGCCAAGTCCTCATTGATGCCTGGCTGAAACTGGATGTCGTGCGCTGTCAGATGCTTCGCGGCGCTCCAGGCCTCGGTGTCGACGCTTGATAATGGTGACCCGCGATAGCCCGAAATGAAGCCGCCAGTGTTCACGCCGTTTCGCTTGTCAAGTCTACGCTGGCGCATGGCGGCCACGAGAAGGGCCTGCGTGCCGCTGAGCAGGACTTCGCCCGATGTCGAGGTGTAGCGGTCATCCAGCGCGACGTTGCGCATCTGCATTTGCGATCCCTTGGGGCCCTTGCGTTCGATCGGAGGATTATTCATAGTACGAACGTTCTGTCAATTAAAAGGTCGCGCCGATGTCGGAGGATATCGTCATCATCGGAGCAGGTCAGGCCGGAGCTTCCGCCGCGATTCGTCTGCGCAAGAACGGCTTTTCCGGCGCGATCGTGCTCATCGGCAACGAAGGTCATATTCCCTACCAGAAGCCACCGCTTTCCAAGAAGTATCTCGTGGGCATCCATCCGGTGGAGAGCCTCTACATCCGACCGGCGGAGTTCTGGCAGAAGAACGACGTCAGGGTGCTGGTGGATGGGCACGTCGACAGTCTCGATCTTGGCCAAAAGTCCCTGAGAATCGGGGGCGAACAAGTTTCATGGGGAAAGCTCATCCTTGCCACCGGGTCACGAGCGCGTCCGATGCCGGACATGTTTCGAGGCCGCGAGAACACGTTCGAACTGCGAACCATTCAGGATGTCGAACGCTTCGCACCGCACTTGCAGCCTGGGAAGCGGCTCGTCGTCGTCGGGGGAGGGTTCATCGGCCTCGAGACAGCCGCGGTCGCCAGACAGTCGGGACTCGATGTGACCGTGATCGAACGCGCGCCGAGGATCCTGGAGCGTGCGGTCTGTCACACCATCGCTTCGCACATCAGGGCGCTTCACAACGCCAACGGCGTCAGGATCATCGAGGGCCGAGAGGTGCTCGATGCGGGCGCGGGCGCTGCGATTGGAGAGATCGTGCTGGACGACCTCGAGCGTATCCCTGCCGATCTCGTCCTCGTCGGGATCGGTGTCGTCGCGCAGGACGATCTGGCGAGAAACGCCGGGATCACCACCCAGAACGGTGTCGTCGTCGATGACAGGGGGCGCACATCCGCTCCCAATGTCTGGGCTGCGGGCGACTGCACCGCCTTCTCCTTCCGTGGCGAAACAGTACGGCTCGAGAACGTACAGAATGCCATAGAGCAGTCAGAGACCGTCGCCGACGACATATGCGGCCGGTCGGTCTCCTACGCACCCGTGCCGTGGTTCTGGTCCGACCAGTATGATTCGAAACTTCAGATCACGGGACTGGCGCACGGCTATGACGACGTTATCGTTCGACACGGAGGGCAGGGTGGCGTTTCCTGCTGGTACTTCACCGGAAAAACGCTGACAGCGGTCGCCGCCGTGGACGACGCCCGGGCCTACATGACCGCAAAGAGAATGCTTGAGCGCGGAGCGAATGCCGACAAGGACCGGCTTTCCGATCCGGCCACGGACCTCAGGGAACTGCTGGCGGCCTGACGGTCAGGCAACGGCCGGCGACTTGGCACCGACATTGGCGTAACCGTAAAGGAACAGATCTACCGCCCGTTGCGCCAGAGCGTCCGCGGAGATCGGTCCGCCCACCTTGTACCAGGTGTAGGTCCAGTTGATCATGCCGAAAAACAACATCGTATCAACATGGGCCAGCCGCTTTCCGCTTTGCAGGTCGGGACGTATGGCAGCGAGTATGTCGCTCAGATACGCGATGAGCTTGCGCTGCTTGGCCACTACTTCGGTATGTATATCCGGCGGCAGGAAGTCGAGGCAGGTGAGCAGGACAACGTGCTTGTTGCTGGACACCGCATAGACTTCGAGGAAATACCGTATGAGGCGATGAAAGCGGTCGCTCGGGTCGCCGCCTTGCGCGGTCGATCGCTCGCACTCGTCGAGCAACTTATCGATGTGCTCGGTAAGCATCGATGACAGGATCGCTTCCTTGGATTCGAAGTAGTGATAGAGCCGGGATTTCGAACATTCGCATGCCGATGCGATATCACCGATCGAGGTGGCAGCGTATCCGCGAGAGGCGAAAAGTGCGGCTGAACGATCGAGAATCATTGCCTGAATGTTGTCGTAATCCGGCGACCTCGTCCTGGCCATGAGCAACCTGCGATTATTGAGATGAGCGGTCGGACTTATATCCTTTGAGCTGTGCGGTGCCAACACGCGAACGGCATCGCCACCGGCACCAAGCTGTCACCTTTTCGCAGAGGCCTCGTCCCGATGAAGAACGCGGGTCGCCTTGGCCTCGTATCGCGGTAGCGTACCTTCCGGCAGGCATTCCACTTCGATGCCAAGCCCGAGCCTAGCCCGGACCTCCCGCTTGATCTCATCGATGAGCTGGTCCCCCGGACGCGCCTCCGTACGCGAGGCCTCGACGGCCACATGCATGGTGCCGATGGTCGTCCGGTTCTTGTCCACGTAGATCTGCCATGCCTCCTTCACGGTTCCGCGGACCGACGCGATGATATCCTCGATCTGGGAGGGGAATACGATGACGCCCTTTACCTTGAGCATGTCGTCGGTGCGGCCAATGATGCGGCTGATGCGCCGCATGCCACGCCGACCTGACGGACAGTCGAACGGGCGCGGCGAGAGCCGCACGAGGTCGCGCGTCCGCCAGCGCACGACGGGCGAAGCTTCGCGGCAAAGTGTAGTGATGACGATCTCGCCAACTTCTCCTGGCGCTACCGGCTTCAGTGTCGCTGGATCGAGGATTTCCGTGAGGATCGTATCTTCGTTGATCAACTGCAGTTCGTCGTCGGCATGCGTATGGGGGGTCGAGATCGCGAGCACGGGCCCGCCCGCCTCGGTCGTTCCATAGATGTTGTGGCTCATGAAGCCATCAGGAAGTTCCGCCTCGAGCTGGTTGCGGAACTCGGCCGATACCGACTGGCCACCTAGTATCGCTACCTTGAGTGACCAATCCTTCTTGGGGTCCATGCCCGCGTCCTTGGCTAGATTGACGAGCGTCATGAGCCAGAGCGGCGACATAGAGGCCACTTCGTAGGCGTGGTCGCGCAGCCACCTGGTCGCAAGCTCGCCTCGTCCAGGACCTATCGGGAAGGTGGGGCAGCCCATCGCCGCAAAGCCGACGTCGAGGGCGGGGCCGCCGATCCAGAGACCATAGCCATAGCCCTGGTAGGCCCGCTGGCCTCGCCTGACACCTGCGGCGGCAAGCATCCGCGACAGCTGGCGTGGAAGCAGGTCCCGGTAATCGGCGGCAGTCATCCCAAAGACGACCGGAAGACCGGTCGTGCCGGAGGTCGCCATGAAGCGCTCGACATGCTTCATGCGGGTCGTAAGGAAAGGGAAGGGATAACGGTCCCGCAGTCCGTCCTTGTCGAGGAACGGCGCGGCCGACAACCCATCACGGGACGCGAGGTCTTCGGGGGTCATCCCTGCCGTCGCAAAGTGCTCATTCCATTCCCCGGACTGCGCAAGTCGCTTGCCGAGCTCGGCAAGCCGCCGTCCCTGTAGCGCCGTCAATTGTTCCCAATCGAGGGACTCGATCTCTGGGTGCAGCATGATTCCTCCAACGTTGCCGTCGCCACTTCGGAATTTCCTCGTTTATTAGTCCGAACGGTTGATCTATGTAAATCGCAATCGATGTTGCGGGAGGGCCTTTTTTGGAACGAGGGACAGCGCGGTTCGAACGGTGATCGAGACGTTCCAGTACGGCCTGCCCGTCGCGCGCGTCGAACGCATGGACCCCCTGTCGATCCATCCGGTCAATATCCATTCGGAGATGAACCTGCCCGAGAGGCCCGCACTCTTCGACGCGCTTCAAAGTCAAAATGGACGGAGCGATCTGCGGACCGCGGACCGGCTGGAGGAACGTGATCGTCTCTCGCGCCCTGCATAACCTCTCTTTCGCCTTCCCTCGTCTTCGTCGGCACGCGCGCGGCATTCCAACCGATGCCTGCGTCCCGACCTCACGGATCGCGACTGCATCACCGAGACCGAAGCCGATATAGCGAAATCCAGGTTGCTGGCACCTGTCGTGGGGCATGTCGGCGATGGCAATTTTCATCTGATGGTGCTGGTGGATCCCGACAATCCGGACGAAATGGCTCGTGCAATGGAAGCCGTCGACCGGCTCGCAGAGCGAGCGATACGGATGAGCGGCACGTGTACGGAGAACATGGGTCGGGCAGGGCAAGATCCGCTTCATGCCGCTTGAGCACGGCGGGGCCGTCAACCTGATGGCAACCGTGAAGCAGACGATCAATCTCAATGGTGTGACGAACCCGGGCAAGTTGCTGCCGCAGGGCCTCGCGGTGCTTGACAACGGCAGCTAGGGAGGGCAGTTAATAACTCGACCGTTCGTTCTATAAATTGGCGAGACATCAATGTTGCAAGGCCCGACCTTCGATTACCGATCCCTGATCGAGCCAAGCCGCGTCCATAGCGCCGTCTACTACGATGAGCGCATCTTCCAGGAGGAGTTGGAACGCATCTGGTATCGAACATGGGTCTATGTGGGTCACGAGAGCGAGATCCCGAACCGGAACGACTATGTCACCAAGTCGATCGGGCCTACCCCCATTCTGATGGTGCGCGACCGGTCGGGCGAGGTGCGGCTGCTGCTCAACAAATGCCCGCATCGCGGGAACCAGCTGTGTGCCTACCAGGGTGGCAATCGCACCACCTTCACCTGTCCCTACCATTCCTGGACCTTCAGCAATGACGGTCAGTTGATGGGGTTTGCCTTCCCGGACGGCTATGAGGGATGCGATCGGAAGGATTTCAGCCTCGGGCGTGTTCCAAGGATTGGCAACTACCGGGGCCTCATCTTTGGCTCCTTCGCTGAGGACGGCCCATCCCTTGAGGAACACCTCGGTGGGGCCAAGGATTCGATCGATCAGATGCTGGCGAATGCGCCGTCGGGCGAACTCGAGCTGACCGCAGGCTTCCTTCAGCATCGGACGCAGGCGAACTGGAAGTTCATGCTTGAGAACGAGACCGACGGTTACCATCCGGCGTTCGTTCACAGTTCGATCTTCTCCGTGGCAGACAGTGGTATCGGCAGTCTCTACGGCCCCGAATCCACGGCCCTGACCCGCGACTACGGGAACGGGCATACGGAGTTCGATCTACGGCCCGAATGGCGCAAGCGCGGGAATCCGCTTGAATGGTTTGGGACACACGAGGACCGTCTTCCCGACTACACGGCCGCGATGAAAAAAGCCTACGGCGAGAAGCGTGCCCGGGAGATCATGATCGACGGCACCCCGCATGTCATGATCTTCCCCAACCTGTTCATCGCCGAGATCCAGCTCTTCGTCCTGCAGCCCATCTCGGTCAATGAAACGATTCAGCATGTGACCGCCCTTCAATTCAAGGGAACGCCTGAATTCAACAAACGGCTGCGTCAGCAGACGATGGGCTCGGTAGGTCCGGCTGGTCTGCTCTTGGCGGACGACACCGAAATGTATGAACGCAATCACCGAGGCGCAGCCATTCGCGACCCTGAATGGCTCACCCTCTCGCGCGGACTTCACCGTGAACGGCGCGACGAGCGCGGTTACGTGGTGGGACATTCGACCGACGAAGTACCGCAGCGCGGTATCTGGCGCCACTATCTGGAACTGATGACCGAATGACCGACATATCCGAAACGGCGCTAACCGCTCCGGTCGCCGCCAAAGCCGACATGCGCGACCTGCTCACCAGGATCGAACAGTTCCTTTTTCTCGAGGCGCATCTCCAGGACACCCATGCATACGACGAGTGGGAGGCGCTTTGGGAAGACGACGCGATCTATTGGGTGCCAGCGAACGGCCAGGACACCGATCCCGACAAGCAGATGTCGATCATCTACGACAACCGCTCCCGTATCGGCATCCGTATCGAGCAGCTCAAGACCGGGCGCAGGCATACACAGACGCCACGCTCGGAACTGGCGCGGGTCGTATCCAACGTCCAGCTTTTGAGCCGGGACGGGGACGAGTTCGATGTCCGTGCCAATGTTCTGATCTTCGAGGACAACATGCGCGGTGAAACCGTCTGGGCGGCACGCAATGCGTATCGGCTGAGGCTCGTCGACGGGCAATTTCGACTTGTCCGGAAGAAGGTCGGCCTCGTGAACAACCACAAGCCCATCTTCACGCTCTCATTCCTGGTATGACGTCAATGAACATGCAAGCCACCTCAAGCGCCGAAAGCTGGATCGACGAAGGTCCGGTGGTGCTCGCCTACTCGGATGGCATCGCCAAGCTAACGCTGAACCGGCCCGAAGCCTCGAACGGCATGAATATCGAGCTGATTCAGGCCCTGCATCGCGCCATCCTGTTGTGTCATCGCGATCCTCGCGTTCGCGTCGTCCTCCTGCGCGGCAATGGGGCCAATTTCTGTGCCGGCGGTGATGTTCGGGAATTCGCCAGCATGGGCGAGGGGCTTGGCGATTTCCTGAAGGAGGTGACTTCCTATCTCCAGATGGCGATTGGTGCGATGGTTCGGCTCGATGCGATCGTTGTGACAGCTGTCCATGGCTATGCGGCGGGTGGTGGCGGGCTTGGACTTGTATGCGCGTCAGACTTTGTTCTGGCGGGAGCCTCGGCCAGATTCCTGGCGGGCGCAACCAGGGTCGGGATGGCGCCCGACGGCGGCGCCTCCGTCGTCCTTCCGAAGCTGATCGGCTTTCGCCGTGCAATGGAGATCCTGATCTCGAACCGCACAGTCGATGCGCAGGAAGCCGCCGATATCGGACTTGTCACCCGCACTGTGGCGGACGACCAACTCGATAAGGAAGCCCTCGACCTCGCGGTGACGCTCGCGCGTGGCGCGCCGCTCGCGCAGTCCGCGACCAAGCGCTTGCTCTGGAACGGCATCGGCGTAGAGACCTGCCTGCCTGAAGAGGCGCGTACGGTGTCGAGCCTTTCCGCGACGGCGGATGCGCGTGAAGGTCTCGCCGCGGTCATCGAACGTCGCAAGCCCAACTTCACGGGCCGATGACGGCGCCACGGGCATTGGTGACGGGCGGCGCCGCGGGTATCGGCGCGGCAATCGTGAAGCGGCTTGCCGGCGATGGCTTCGTGGCGGTGTTTTGCGATATCGACGAAGCGGCAGGCATCGATACGGCGGCGGCCACGGGATCAACCTTCATCCGTCTGGATGCCCGGGATGTTCCGGCTGTCGCGCGTTGCGTGTCCCAGCTCGGGCCGTTCGAGGTGCTCGTCAATAATGTCGGCGCCGACCAGCATTCATTCTTCACTGCGACCAGCATCGATGATTGGCAGAGGCTGATCGACATCAACCTTTTCACGGCGTTTTCATTCACGGCAGCTGTGCTCCCGGCCATGCAGCAGCGGCGCTACGGTCGCATCGTCAACATCGCTTCGGAGGCTGGTCGCCTGGGTTCCAGGGGCGGATCGATCTACGCGGCCGCCAAGGCGGGGCTTGTAGGGTTCACCCGTTCGATCGCGCGAGAAAACGCACGCTACGACATTACCGCGAACGCCGTCCTGCCCGGTCCGATCAGGACCCCCATGGTCGATCAGGCGATCGCGACCCACGGCGAGCGTCTGCACGACGAAATGGCGGGTCTCACGCTGGTGAGGCGGCTTGGTGAGCCGCATGAGGTGGCAGCGGCTGTCGCCTTCCTAGCTGGGCGCGATGCCTCCTTCATCACCGGCGAGGCGCTCGGCGTATCCGGCGGCATGGGATGCGGGGCGTCCTGAACCGACGTCTCTGTCAGAACACGACGCCGTTTCATCGGATCGGCATCATGCTCCATCCTTCCCGATCACGAACGTCTCCGACAATGGAAGCATATCTTTCGATTCACCGACCTTACGGTCTGGGACCATGCTTCAGGCGACGCTGCAGGAAGTTACCGATTTCCGCGATCACCTCCCGCGCCTCCGGAAACTCCCAGAACATCTGAAATAATGGAACATGCCGGGCCAAACCTTCAACTCGAGCTTGATCCCAAGTGACGCCGCACGCGTGGCCAGCGCAGTCGCGTCATCGAGCGTGATGTCGTGGTCGATCCGCGGCTGACATGCCGTCGAGCAGCAAATGATCGGGAGGTGCGCCGCTGGGGGATGCGAGGGCGTCGAAATCCGTTCTGATCTCTGCCAGGGATACGTCTCTCGCCCAGCGCCCGGTCGCCGCTGCGATGCGATCTCTGATCTCGACGATGGAAGTACTGGTCGTTATCCGGCTTCATTCCCGAATCGACTTGCGTGCTTCCACCCGCCCGAGACGCCGAGATAGCTCTCCACGACCTTGGGATCTCTGGCGAGGTCGCTTGCACGCCCGTGCATCTGCACCAGGCCGCCCTCGATCACATAGGCGGCGTCCGCGACCTTTAGCGCGGCTCGGGCATTTTGCTCGATCAGGAGAATGGAAATGCCTTCGCTCTTCAGGCGCTCGATGGTTCGGAAAACCTCAGCCACGATGAGTGGCGCCAGGCCGAGGCTGGGCTCGTCGAGCATCAGCAGCTTGGGGGCGGCCATGAGGGCGCGGCCCAGAGCCAGCATCTGGCGTTCGCCGCCGCTCAGCGTATGGGCGAGTTGCGTCCGCCGCTCGGCAAGCCTGGGGAAAATGCCATAGACCTGATGCAGACGGCTCTTCTTCTCCGACGACGGTTCTCCCCGCAATGCATAGGCGCCGAGCCGCAGATTATCCTCCACGCTCATTGGCCCGAAGAGTTCGCGGGTTTCCGGCACCAGAGCCACGCGTGCACTTACCCGAGCCTCGACCGAGCGTTCGCAGCCTGGCCACTTGACGAACGAGATGCGTCCCGACGAGGGCGTAAGGCCCATGATGGCCGTGACCAGAGACGTCTTTCCGGCACCATTGGGGCCGACTACCGCAGTGACCTGACCTTCATTTACCTGCATCGACACGCCGCTGAGTGCGGCAATGCGCCCGTAGCGGACATGCAAATCCTCGACTTCGAGAAGTGCCGTCATGAATCGACCCCCAGATAGGCTTCCTGGACCTGGCGATCCTCCGTGACCTCGATCGGATCGCCGCAGGCGATCCTGCGACCAAAATTCATGACCATCAGCCGGTCGGCAACGCGTGAGATGAGATCGATGTCGTGCTCGACGAGGAGAATGGCGAGACCTTCGTCGCGGAGTGTATTGAGAAGGTTTGCGAGTTCGGCCTTCTCGCCAGCCCGCAGACCTGCCGCCGGCTCGTCAAGAAGAAGCAGGACCGGATCGGCGGCAAGCGCCCTGGCGATCTCGACCAGCCGCTGATGGCCGAGCGCCAGCGAGCCCGCTCTGGAAAATGCGAGATCGGCTAGGCCGACCCTTTCGAGCTGCTTCATCGCCCAACCCATCAGTACGCGCTCTTCCGCGGTATCCAGGCAAAAGCTCGCCTTGACGATGCCTGCCTTCCCGATGTGGGTCGCCCCTAGCGCGACGTTCTCGATCACACTCATCGTCGGCACCAGCTTGACGTGCTGGAAGGTGCGCGCGAGACCAAGCCGGCACATGTGGCGTGGATCGATCTCCCGCAGAGATTGGCCCATGAAAGTCACGTTACCAGCGGTTCGCGGGAGCGTGCCGCTCAGCAGGTTGAACAAGGTCGACTTCCCTGCGCCATTCGGGCCGAGCAGCCCGAGCACCTCCCCTGCGCGCACCTCGATGCTCACATCGTCGACTGCCACCAGGCCGCCGAACGTGCGGCGCATGGCGGTCGCTTCGAGGATGGCTGTGCCCGGCGCTTCCCGCGGCCTCAACTGGTCGGGCTCGGCGGTCGCGATCTGCCGCGACGGCTGGGGCACGGGGAATAGCGACATGAGGAGCGGTAGCAGGCCGGTGCGCGCACGCCACAGGACGAGCAACATCGCGCATGCGAAGAACAGCATTTCCAGCCGCGTCGTTGGACCGAAGATCGGTCGCAGAACCTCCTGAAGCTCCTGTTTCGCCAGGACGACCAAAGCGGCACCGAGCACGGCACCGAGCACCTGTGCGCTGCCGCCAATGACGGTCATGAACAGGTATTCGATGCTCATGTGAATGCCGAACGGTGTCGGGTTAACGAAGCGCTGGACATGCGCGTATAGCCATCCGGACAGCGCGGCGAGCACGGCGGCTATGGTGAAGGCGAGCAAGCGGTAGTGCACGGCGTTGGCGCCGTATGTCTCCGCGATGGCCGAGCCGGAGCGCAAAGAGCGCAGCACCCGCCCGACGCGGCTGTTCAAGATCCTGCGCACCCACCACATGCACCCTGCGAGCACGACGAGTGCCACCAGATAGCTGTTGCGCTCCCCCCTAAGGTCCCAGCCAGCGATCGACAGGCCAGGTATCCCGGTGATGCCGTTGAAAAGGCCAAGCGCTTCGGTGTTGCCGATGAGGAAATAGAGACTAATGCAGAAGCAGAGCGTGGCAAGTGCGAGGTAGTGGCCGCTCATGCGTACCGTGATCGAGCCGATAAGGAGCGCGGTTACACCGGCGGTCAGCAGCGATGCCACCAGTCCGAACCACGGTGAGACGCCGTACGTGGTGGTCAGCCATGCGGTGACGTAGGCTCCCACCCCTACGAAGGCTGCCTGCCCCAGCGATACCATGCCCGCAATGCCCGTCATGACGACCAGCCCGACGCAGACGATGGCGAAGGTCATGATGTAGACCGCTATCGTGGCCTGGTACGGCGTCAGCACGAAGGCTGTGGCAGCCGCGACCAAAAACCCCAGAAACGGCAGCCAGCGGGTGTGGGACGGCATCAATCCTCCTCCTCGTCGACATGAGGCGTCCGTAGCGAGCGCCAGAACAGCACGGGGATGATCAGTGTGAAGACGATGACGTCCCTGTAGGCGCTGGCCCAGAACGATGCGAAGGATTCGATCAGCCCCACGATGATCGCGCCTGCCGCCGCGACCGGATATATGCTGAGACCTCCCACGATGGCCCCCACGAAACCCTTGAGGCCGAGGATGAAGCCCGAGTCGTAGGAGAGCGTGGTCATCGGACCGATCAGCAGTCCGGCGACCGCTCCGATAAAGCCTGCAAGCGCCATGGAGGTCCGTCCGGCCCGGATCGGGCTGATGCCGAGGATTTCCGCTCCCCGCCGGTTGTGAGCCGCGGCAAGAAGCGCCTTTCCACGCAGCGTTCTCGCAAAGAAGAGATAGAGTGCAAGGACGAGCACCAGGCTGACGACGATCACGCCGATGGATTGCTGAGTGAAGACTATTTCCCCGACGACGAGCGGAGGACCCGAGAAGCCCGACGTGCGCACGCCTTCGGCGCCAAAGACGTGCAGTCCCATGCTGTTGAGGCCGAAATGAACGGCTATGGCGGCGATGAGAAGGACAAGCGGTGACGCTCCGGCGATCGGTTGGAACGCAACCCGGTAGAGGAGCGGCGCCAGGCAGGTCATCATCGCGACCGTGACCGCCATTTTCCATAGAAGCGGGGAACCAACGGGCGTTGCGTACACGGCGACGAAGAGCACCGCCGCCGGTAGTGCGAAGTCCTCGAACAGGGCGCGAGGCAGGCCTGCCCAGTCCTTTTCGAAAATCGCCTTGGCCAGGTCAAAGATGACCGCAAATGCGGAGAGGCCGGCAAGCATCCAGACTGTTCCGGGAAGAATGCCAGTTTCTAAGGCGGCTAATGTCAGTGCGGAAAAGGCGACCAGGTCGCCCTGAGGCACGAACACGATGCGTGAGACCGTGAAGACGAGAACCAGCGCTACTGCCATCAGGATGTAGACGGAGCCGTTCGCGAGGCCGTCCTGGAACAGGATGGCACCTATATCAAATGTCATGGATAGCTCGGAAAGCTGACGCCATTCGGGAAGAAGAGGCAGCCCGCCGTAGCGGGCCGCCTTGCGAGCCTTGGGAGGCTATTCGACCACAACCCATTTGCCGTCGACGATACGGGTCAGGACACGCGAGCGGTCATCGAGACCCAGATGATCTTCGGGCGTCATGTTGTAGACCCCGTTGGGACCAGCCACTTCCTTCGTTTGCTCGATCGCATCGCGAAGCGCGGCTCGAAACTCCGGGGTGCCGGGCTCAGCCGATTGCGACGCGGATTTGATCGCGACATCGAGGATGAGCTGCGCATCCCACAGATAGGCGGCGAAGGTCGAACGCGCTCCCGCACCGGGAATGGCCTCGTACTTCTCGATGAACTCCATCGCAGGCTTCTTGGCCGGATGGCTGTCCGCGAGCTGCTCTGCGACGAGGACCGGCCCAGCCGGAACGAAGGTGCCCTCCAGCGCCTTTCCGCCGACACGCAGGAAGTCGTTGTTGGCGACGCCGTGGGTTTGGTAGATGGCGCCCTGATAACCGCGCTCGACCAGCGTTGTCTGGGGCAGGGCCGCCGGCGTTCCCGACGCGGCGATGAAGACAGCCTCCGGCTTGCTGGACACGATCTTGAGGATCTGGCCCGTTACACTGCTGTCGGTCCGCTGGAACCGTTCGGAAGCCAGAATCTGGATGCCGGCCTCTTCCACCAACGCCGACATCACCTTGATCCAGCCTTCGCCGTAGGCGTCGGAAAAGCCGATGAAAGCGATGCTCTTGATACCAGTCTTCTTCAGATGGTCGATCACAACGGAGGCCATCTGCTTGTCGCTCTGCGGCGTCTTGAAGACCCAATGCCGCTTGTCGTCCATCGGCTCGACGATCAGCGCCGAACCCGCAAGGCTGATAAGCGGTAGGCGATTTTCGCTCACTATGTCGAGGAGCGCCAACGAGTTCGGGGTCAGGCTGGGGCCAAGTATCGCATCCACTCTGTCTTCGGTGATGAGCTTCTGCGCGTGCTTCACGGCCGTGGACGTGTCCGAGGCATCGTCGAGTAGGATGTATTCGACGTCATGCCCACCAAGCGATTGCGGCAGGATCGGTACGGTCCGCTGCTGTGTGGCGCCGATCGATGCGGCTGGACCCGTTGCAGAGATGATGACTCCGATTTTCACCTGCGCGGACGCTGGCAAAACCAGAGCGAGCACGGCCACCAAGCCGAGTGCAAGATTCCTCATTCATTCCTCCCATGAGATTCGCGACACGCCTGATCTCGATGCCTCGGGCATCATTTTCCCGGCAGCATGAATAATAGACCAACCGTTCGACCTAAGAAAGAAGAATCTTCCCGCTCGCTGCCGCAGGCGCGACTAAGGGGAGACGCCGGCTGCTGGCGAGCGCGACTTGCTCGGGAGCGGGAGGGCGGGAATCGTCCTCCAAGCAGCGATCAGTCGACTGCCGTCTTCGGTGCAACTTTTGCGTAGAGAGGTATTCTGGCCTGCCGCGGGCTTTCGGACACCACGCTATGTTGAAGTGCGGCATCCGGCGAATTCGACGGGGCTCAGCCCCACTGTCGAATGCCGCGTCGATGATGAACCTAAGTGTCGCCAGACGTTGATATTCTGGGCCGCCAATTTTCTTGAAGGTCGAGGGCGCGGCACCTCAGCGTGAGCCTTGGTGCCGGCTCCAGTGAAACCGCAAGGGATGAAAACACCAAATGCGCCCTCAGATCGGCGGAACGCGAATCTGGAACTGAGGACCGGCCCGGCTGTCGGAATAATACCGCGCCACATACGTTCGGGCGGAGCGCATGGCGTCGAGTCGTCGAAAGCCCGGAAAACCGGGCCTCAAGCAAGGATTCTCGGCTGGAAAACCATGGCGGAGAGGGAGGGATTCGAACCCCCGATACCCTTGCGAGTATGCCGCATTTCGAGTGCGGTGCATTCAACCACTCTGCCACCTCTCCGCGGGGCGTGGTCGGCCGATGACGGCGCGGGCGCACACATAGCCACTGCGGCGCGGCGAAACAAGTGGAAGTTTGCCGGGCGGCCCCGATTGCGGGCCGCCCTCCGGTCACGCCAGGGGGCAAGGGCCGGGCCAGGATTCGGCCCGGCGGTCGCCCATCAGGCGACGGCGCCGCTGATCCAGGCCGAAAGCGCCGTCTTGGGGGCCGCACCAACCTTGGTGTCGGCGACCTCGCCGTCCTTGAACAGCATCAGAGTCGGGATCGAACGGATACCATACTGCGCCGCGATCTCGGGGTTCTCGTCGATGTTGACCTTCGCGATCTTCACCTTGCCCTTCATCTCGCCCGCGATCTCCTCGAGTGCCGGCGCGATCATCTTGCAGGGTCCGCACCATTCCGCCCAGAAATCGACCACGACCGGCGCCTCGGACTGCAGGACGTCGGTCTGAAAATTGGAATTGTCGATCTTGACGGTCGTCATGGTGGTCTCCTTGGGAAAATCCTTGCAGGGGATGTGGGGCGCCGGACAGGCCCGTTCAAGCGGCTGTTCTGTCACGAAGGATCGAGGGCTTCAAGCGCGTCGGCCAGCAGGGTCGGAGGCAGCGTGACGATGACCGGAGCGTCCGTATAGACCAGCGCCGCCTCGACGCGTCGGCCAGGAAAGATGGACGAGACGAGCGCGCTGTAGATCGCCATCTGGGCGACGTGGGAGGCCGGCAGGTCATGTCTGCCGGAAGGCACCGGCCGGGTCGTCTTGTAGTCGGCGATCACCACCCGGTCGGGCAGGATCGCGAGCCTGTCGATCTTGCCCGACACGGAACGCTCCTGCCGGCCGACCGTCAGCCTCCCCATGACCGAAACCTCGGCCCGCGAACCCTCGGCGAAGAGTACGGAGAAATCCGGATCGGCGAGTATCCGCTCGACCGAGCGCCAGGCATCGGCGCGTTGCGCCTCGCTCCAGGAAGAGCCGACGCGCGCCAGATGCGCCGTGGCCACCGCCGCCCGATCGCCGGCCGCGACATCGGGAAGCGCCTGGAGAAGGCGGTGTATGGCGGTTCCGCGCTGGGCGGCGAAGCCTGGCAGCGTGCCTCCATCGGAGACCGGGGATAGCAAGCCCGCCTCCGCCTGCTGATCGACGGAGAGCACCGCGCCGGAGGGCGCCAGCGTTCGCGGCAGCGGCAGGGCCGGTGCAGCCGGTCGCGACAGCGCCGAGGGCAATGGTCCCGTCGGCGCCGCCGAGCCCGCCGGACTGGTCGGCTCCGGATCCGGGACGCGCCGCGCTCCTGGGATGCGGAACCGGCGTGCCGGGGCCTCGTCCGTGCCGACATCACGAGTTTCCGGCGAAGCGTCCAGCGCGGACTGCACCATTGCGTGCCACTTCGCGTCCTTCGCCGGTTTCGCGCCGTGATAGCCGCACACGATCAGCCGGTCCTCCGCGCGGGTCATGCCCACGTAAAGAAGCCTGCGATACTCTTCGCGCGCCGCCTCGGCGATGCGGTTCTCGACGGCCTTTGAACCGGGATTGGCGAGGCCGCCGACGCGCCAAAGAAATCCCTTGCCGCGCCAGGCCCCATGCATGGAGGCCAGCGGGAGCAGTCGCGGGAGGTGGCTCGTCGAAAAAGGCGCGGCGCCGTCGTCCACGAGGAAGACCACCGGCGCCTCCAGCCCCTTGGCGGCGTGCACGGTCATGATGCGGACCTCGTCGCGGGCCTGGTCGGTCTCGCGGCGAATCTCGGGGCCGGCATTCTCCAGCGTTGCCACGAAGGATTCCAGCCCCGGCAGCCCTGTCCTTTCCTCCGCGAGGCAGAAGTTCAGGAACTCGTCGAGGATCTCGACACTGTCCCGCCCGAGCCGCGCTGCGAGCCGCCGCTGCACCCCGTCCCGGCCGAGGATCCCGGAGAAGAAGTCGAAGGGCTTGAGGAAATGCGCCTCGCCCCGCCAGCGGTCGAGTTCGCCGAGGATCGCGGCGAGACGGCCATCTCGCGCAGCGTCGCGCCGCAGGGCGCCTTCGAGCGAAACGCCCGCACCCCGTTCCCTTGCCAGACCGTAGAGATCGTCGTCCGAGAGCCCGAATACCGGGCTGCGCAGGAGAGCGGCGAGCGACAGATCGTCGTCGGGCTGCAGCGCGAAGCGCGCGATCGCAAGGAGATCGCGGGTCGCGATGTGGCTCTCGAGCCGCAGCCGGTCGGCGCCTGCCACGGCGACTGCGGGCTGCGCGGCCTTCAGCGCGCGGGAGAGCGCATGGACGAAGCTGTCCCTCCGTCGGACCAGCACCATCACGTCGCCCGGCCTGAGCGGCCGGCCACGTCCCTCGATCGTCTCGCCCCGTTCGATCCACTGCGACACCGTCGCGGCGATCCGGTTCGCCAGCCGGACGGCTGGTGCTGAAGTGACGTCGATCGGCGCGGTCCAGTCGTCTGGCCTGTCGACGGCGTCAGGTCCAACCGATGGCCACAGTTCAACGCTGCCGGGCAGCCCCGCCCGTATCGCCTTGTGCTCGATCGGCACGTCATCCTGCGTCAGGCCGCGCCGGGTGTCGGGGTCGAGGAACACCCGGTCGACCACCGCGAGCACGTCCTCGGTCGAGCGGAAGGAGTGCTGGAGGCGGACATGGGCGAAATTCCTGCCGACACCGCCGACGCGGCCGGCAAAGAGGCGACCACTCTCCGCGAAGGCCGCGGGCTCGGCGCCCTGGAAGGAATAGATCGACTGTTTCTCGTCGCCGACCGCGAAGATGGTACGATGCACGTCGTAGCGCTGGCCGGCGCCCGCGAAGAACTCTCCGGCCAGGCTGCGCACCACATGCCACTGGTCGGGGCTCGTATCCTGCGCCTCGTCCACGAGGATATGGTCGATGCCGCGGTCGAGCTTGTACTGCACCCACGCCGCCGCGTCCTGGCGGGCAAGCAGGCTCACCGTGCGCCGGATCAGGTCGTCGAAATCGAGGAAGCCGCGCGCATTCTTCAGCCGTTCGTACCGGGCGATCAGGCGATCGGCCACCACCATCGCGCAGGCCGTCGCCTCGGCCATGCGCAGCGTTGCCAGGCGCTCCATCCCGGCGCGGATCGTCTCGGCCGCGGCGGCGTAACGCTCCGGCAGGTCGGGCATGGCGGCCAGGAGCGCCTTCTTGAAGGTGATCGCAGCGTAGGGCGCGCCCTTGTCGGTCAGGAAGCCGCGCGCGGCCTGTTCGAGCGCCCTTGCCGGATCGCGCAGCCGGTAGGCCTCGCCGCCATGCGGGACGATCCGGGACAGCACCTGCGCCGCGTCGCAGCGCTCTGCCTCCTCGGCCATGCGCGCGAAATAGGCGGCGTCGAAGCCGGGCGGCGGGAAGGCGGCCGCTGCGATCGAGGCTTCCGTCTCCTCGGGTCCCAGTTCGAGTTCCTCGCGCAGCAGTGGTCCCACGCCCGCAGGGCCGGCCTGGCCGATGAAGGCGCGCAGATCGGCCCTTCGGGCGACGATCTCGCCGAGCAGGGCGTCCAGTCCCGCTTCCCCGCCGAGGTCGAGGACCGTGGCGAAGGCCTGGCCCAGCTCGGGATCGTCGGCGGCGCCGGTCGCGGTCAGAAGGTCGCGGCGCGCCTCGGCGACCAGCGAGCGCTCCATGACCGGATCGAGGATCTCGAAATGGCCGGCAATGTTGGCTTCGAGCGGGAACTGGTGCAGCACGGCTTCGCAGAAGGCGTGGATGGTCTGGATCTTCAGTCCGCCGGGCGTCTCCAGTGCGCGGGCGAATAGCTGGCGGGCAAGCCGCAGCTTCGCCTCGGCCGGATGTCGCTTCTCGATGCCCGCGATCTCGCCGGCGAGCACGGCCTCGTCGATCACGGTCCAGCGGGCGAGTTCGCGGAAGACGCGGTTGGCCATGTTGGCCGCGGCCGCCTTCGTGTAGGTCAGGCAGAGGATCTTGGAGGGCTCGACGCCTTCGAGAAGCAGCCTGATGACCCGCCGCGCCAGCACATGCGTCTTGCCGGAGCCCGCATGGGCCGACACCCAGGCGGAGACCGCCGGATCGGCCGCCTTCGCCTGCTTGTCGAGCGCCTCGGCGGGGATGTGGGCGGTCGCGCTCATTCGGCCGACTCGTCCGGTTCGTCGCCGGCCGACCATTCGAGCACGCGCGCCAGATGGTCGTAATCGCCGCCGACGTCGCTTTCCTTGAAGGGCAGCGCGCGCGACACGTAGCCGTTGGCGGGGTCATCGTAGAAGGCGACCATGCGTTCCAGCCGTTCCCATGCGTCGTCCGCGAGCTCGGTGGCGGTTTTCTGCTTGCGATTGTGCTCCAGGATCGAATCCGTCCTGACTTCACCCCTTCCCAGCAACCTGACATAGAGAAGGTCGGCAGGCTCCCTTCGGCCGAGCGTCTCGAACGCTCCCCGGGCCAGCAGGGCGGCCTCCAGCGCAAGCTGCGGCGCGAGAAGCGTGTGGGCCTGTGCCTTCGTCGGCGAGGTTCCGGTCTTGTAGTCGATGATGTCGGCCATGCCGCCATGCAGCATGTCGATCCGGTCGGCGCGGCCGCGCAGCGTCGCGCCGGTCACGCCGATCTGGGTGCGCCGGGCCGCCAGCTCGGCATGGCGTTCGCTCACGGCAAGTGCGCGGCCAGCCTCCCAGTCGAGGATCTCGGGGGCGAGCCTGGCGAATCGCGGCCACCAGATCGCCTCGACGTCGGGGGGCAATGTTTCCTCGTCGAAGCGCTTCCGCGCGATCGTGATCAGCCGGCCGAGCGCATCCGGCGATCGGGGATCGGTCCGGGAAGCCGTGAATCGGTGCATGATGTCGTGGAGCAGCGTGCCGCGCTCCGCTGCACTCGGGTCGCGCAGCAACGGGTCGAGCGCCTCCAGCGCCAGAACGCGCCGGGCATAGAGGGCATAGGGATCGCGTCGCAGCGTCTCGATCTCCGTGACCGAGAAGCTGGTCGGTCGCGCTTCGACGGGGGGCGTCGGGCGCGGCCGCGTGGCTGGCGCGACCGCCTCGCCAGCGTCCAGTGCCCTGGCCCATTCGATATAGGTCCGGCCGGCCTCCGAAAGGGCCTTGGCGGCGTCGGGCCCCGCAGCGGTGACGAGGCGCTGCAGCCATCGCGACGGCAGCGCCGGCGCATCCCGCATCCGCAGCGAGCGGGTGAGGATCAGACGCGGCGCGCCGGCCGACATCGTAAAGTCGTGCGCGGCCTGCCCGATGCGGCGCTCGGGCGGAGGCAGCGACAGACCGGCCTTCATGACCCGCGACATGAACCGGTCACCATCGGGCCGCGCGGGCCAGCTCCCCTCGTTCAACCCGCCGAGCACGACGAGGTCGAAGCTCTGGAGCCGTGCCTCCAGCGTGCCCAGGATGGCGATACGCGGATCGGCGCCGGGCGCCGGCTTGACCACTTCCTGCGCGACGAGCGCCTGGAACAGGTCGGGCCACTCGGCGGGCTCGACGGCGAGATCCGCTTCGACCGCCAACAGGCCGCGCAGGAACTCCGCGAACGCCTCGCCGGCCTCGCCTTCGTAAAGTGCGCCGAGGCCGCGCTCCGGGGAGAGGCCAAGTCCCTCGAGCGCGCTTACGCAATCGACGAGCAACGGCTTTAGTCCGGCCCCGCCCGACCCGCGCCAGCGGGCGAGTGGCGTCAGAATCAAGGCGATGGCGTATGCCACTTCGGCGACTTCCCGGCGCGCGTTCTGGTCGAGGCGTGCGCGCCAGAACGGAGGGTGAGTTGCCGTGTCCAGGGCCGCGAGCCGCTGCCCGACCAGGGCGGGCAGGTCCAGCACGTCCGGGCGACCCGTGCCTCCGCGCAGCGCGACCAGCTCGAGCTTCTCGGCGCCCCGGCGAACGACCGCCCCGGGCATCGACAGCGCCAGCAGCGGGTGTTTGAGCAACGAGACGAGGGCGACGGGATCACCTGGCCGGAAAGCGGTCTCCAGCATCAGCCGGAACAGCGTGGCCGGTGGGGAATCGGCCAGCCGGGAACCCCCGGAATCATCGGCACGCAAGCCGAAGCGGGAAAGCTCGGACACCACCCTGCGCGCCAGCGCGCGGTCCGGCGTGACCAGCGCGGCACGGTCTTCGCTGCGTTCCACCGACAGGCGCAGCGCCGTCGCGATCGCGAGTGCTTCCTCGCGCTCGGTCGCCGCCTCCACCAGGCAGACCTCTTCGAACGCGCCGGCGCGGATGAGCCCGGCGGCAAGCTCGCGGTTCCCGGACCAGGCGTCCGTGGTCGCGGCCGGCCTCAGCGCCTCGCTGATCAGCGTCGCGCGCGCGGCGAGGGCGGGCGATGGTTTGCCCAGGGGGACGACGTCTTCCCGGCTGATTCCGAGCCCGGCCAGCAATCGCTTCAATCCGAACTGGGGATGGCCGTGCGCGGCCGCCTCCGCGTCGGCATCGCCGATCGCCGTCCAGGTCGCGGCGTCGAGATCCAGGTCGAGCCCCGGCAGAACGACCGCGCCGCGGTCGAGACGCGCAATCGCGCCAAGCAACCGTGCCGTCGCGGGCACCGAGCCGGTCGAGCCGGCGGCGATCACCGGCCCGCGGGGCGGGTTGGCGATCAGCCGTGCCGTCTCGGCGTCGATCAGCGCGTTGCGGTGCGCGGCGGGATCGCTTCGCCCGGCCGCCGCAAGCAGGCGCGGCCAGTGATCGGAGACGATCTCGAGAAAGGTCAGCGTCACCTGCCACCAGGCGGCGAGATCGGCATCGACGAGGCCCGAGAGCCGGTCCCATCCCACGCCTTCGCGCTCGACCTCGTCGATGAGCGCGCCGAGGTCGCGAGCGAGCCAGATCGCGTCCGTCAGCGACACGGGAACCACGACCTCCTCGCCGTAGCGCGCGGAGAGATGGCGCGGCAGCGCCTCCTTCCACTGCCGGACCAAAGGGGCCAGCATCAAGGTGCGCTCGATTGACGAGATCGGCGGATCGAGCTTCGCCGCAAGGGCGGAGGTCTCGCCCGGCAGCACCGCCTCGTCGTCGAACTCGCCGAGCGGTCGGATCGAGGGCAGGATCGCTCCGCGGCCACGGCTCCTGGCTGCGAACGTCGCCCGCAACTCGCGCGCTGCGCGCCGCGTTGGCACGAAGATCGATACGTCGGCGAGCGCCAGCGGGTCGTCGCCGGGCGCGAAGCCCGGCACGAGCCTCCCCTCGACCAGCGCATTGGCGAGTTCGTGGAGGAAGCGCGAACCCGGCGCGATCGTGAAGACGCGCGGCGCGGGGCTCCCGGTCACCGGGCGCGGACCGCCGCCTCGGCGGGTCCGATGGCGTCGGGCGTGCCGACCGTGATCCATCGGCCGCGCATGACCAGGCCGAAAAGGCGTCCTGACGCGATCGCGGCGTCGAAATAGCGGTTGAGCGAATGAGGCCCCGCAGGCGCGCCGGCAAACGCCGCGGGCGAGACTATCCCGGCGCCGGCATAGATGAAGCCGTCGGTGGCCCCCGGCCGGCTCGAGGCGCGCGAAAGGCGTCCCGCGCCGTCGACCAGAAAGTCGGCGCCGCCCGTATGCCCTGTCGCGGAGGCGAAATCGCAAAGCATGAGGAGAATATCCATGCGCTGGGGGTCCCAGGCAAGGGCGAGCCGTTCCAGCGACGGGACGCCGTCGTCGATCCAGAAGGTGTCTGCATTGAGTATGTAGAACGGTGCGGAGCCCAGCAACGGCAGCGCCCGGACGACGCCGCCGCCCGAATCGAGCAAAGCGTCGGTCTCGTCCGAGACCACGATCCGGGGACGTTCGCGTCCGGCCAGATGATCGACCAGCAGATGGCCGAGATGATGGACGTTGACCACGGCGCGCTCCACGCCGGCCTCCGCGAGCCTGTCCAGTCCCCGGTCGATCAGCGGCTTGCCGGCGATCGGCACGAGCGGTTTGGGGATCTGGTCGGTGATAGGCCGCATCCGCTTGCCCAGGCCCGCCGCAAGCACCATTGCAGTGCGGGGGATCTCGCTCATCGTGCGTCCGGCGGCGCGATCACGCCGGCCTCCCGGTAGAACGTCCTGAGCGCGGCGAGGGCGGGATGCCTGGTCGACCGTTCGAGATAGTCGCGGATGCGAGGCAGGTGTCTCAGGTAGCCGGGCTTCCCGTCGCGCCGGTCAAGCCGCACGAAGATACCGAGGATCTTGGAATTGCGCTGCGCGGCCATGATTGCATAGGCCTCGTCGAAGCGGGACCGGTCGAAATCGCCGCGCCGCGCGCCCGCATAGGCCTCGACGATCTCGGATTCCAGCGCGGGCGAGATCGTGACACGGGCGTCCTGGGCCAGCGAGGCGACGTCGTAGGCGGCCGGCCCCCAGACCGCGTCCTGGAAGTCGATCAGGCCGATCCGGTCGTGCCCGGCGTGTCCGTCCCGCCATATGACGTTGGGCGAGTGGTAGTCGCGCAACACGATGCATTTCTCCGCGACGTCCAGGCGGTCGAACAGGGCCGACCAGATGGCCGTGTAGGAAGCGCGCATCGCGTCGTCGGAAGGCACGTCGGCCATGTGCGGCAGGTACCAGTCGGTGACCAGCTCGGTCTCGATGCCCATGGCGCGGCGGTCGTAGTCGGGCAGGCGGTGCGCATGGCCGGCATCGACGATCCGCTCGCGCGGCCAGTCCCGGTCGTGCATGGCGGCCAGCAGCCGGGCCGCGGCCAGGTAGCGCTCGCGCACCGGGCCGCCTTCGTCGTCGGTGATCCTGCCCACCCCCAGATGTTCGATGAGGAGGAGGCCCTCTTCGAGCGAGCGGGCGAGGATTTCCGGTGCCGCGAAGCCGGCGTCGCGCAGCATCAGGTCGACGGCGACGAAGGGGACCACCGTCTCGGCGAGGTGGGCGATGCGGCTGTAGGGCAGGCCGTCGCGCACCGGCGGGCCGTCCGGCCGCGGCGGAGCGTTCATCATTATGCGGATCGGCTCGTCCGGCTGTTCGACGGTCTCGTAGGTCCGCGTGGACGCATCCCCGAGCAGGAACCTGCGCCTGGCGCGCGGGCGGCCGGAAGCGCCGAGGAACTGCCGGATCGCGAGCGACCGCTCGAGTCGGGCCGCAGCCTCGCCGGAGGCGGCGACGCGTCGCCCGTTCCCCTCGTGCTCGATGCGGACCCACAGCGTGGCGCCGAGTTCCGGTCCCGCGCGCTCCGGCCACTCGACGAGCACGATGGCTTCCCGATCGTCTTCGAGCCCCAGTTCACGGAGTTCCTCGGGGCCGCCGAGCCGATACAGATCGAAGTGGCGCACGGGTATGCGCGCACGGTAGTCCTGCACGAGCGTGAAGGTGGGGCTGGGTACCTCCAGCTCGGTATCGTCCGCGAGCCAGCGGATCGCGGCGCGGGCGAGCGTCGTCTTGCCGGCGCCGAGATCCCCCGACAGCGCCACGACGTCGCCCGGCCGCAGCGCGGCGGCGAGATCTTCGGCGAACAGCATCATGGCTGCTTCGTCCGGGAGGAGGCGCTCGACGATCGGTGCGGTCACGAGGCTACTCGGCCGCCGTCCTGACGTCGTCGCGCGCGACGGGGAAGCGGCACGTCACGGTCGTGCCCTTCGACGGGCCGGTCTCGATCTCGACCTTTCCGCCATGCAGCTCGACGAAACCCTTTACCAGCGAGAGGCCCAGCCCGGCGCCGCGCCTGCGGCCGCCATTGGGGCGAGGCTCGAAGCGGCGGAACACGGTGTCCAGCAGTTCCGGCGGCATGCCCGGGCCGTCATCGTGCACGGCGAATTCGACATCGGCGCCGGCCTGGCGGCAGGCAAGCCTGATCTCGCTGCCCTCGGGCGCGAAGTTGGCGGCGTTGGAGAGCAGGTTGAAGAGCACCTGACGGACCCGGTACTCGTCTGCCCGGAAGGTCTTCGGCGCCTCGGAAAGGTCGATCGAGAGGCGGATGGCGTGGTCGCGCAGGCGGTCGGCGATCAGCGCCGCCGCCGCGTCGACCATCTCGGCAACCTGAACGTCACCGAGCTCCAGTTCCATGATGCCGGCGTCGACCGTCGCCAGGTCGAGGATGTCGTTGACGATGGTCAGCAGGACGGCGGAGGACGAGCCGATGTGGTCGAGATAGTCGCGCTGGCGCGTGGTCAGCGGGCCGGTGTCCGGCAACGCCAGAAGCTCGGTGAAGCCGATGATGTTGGTCAGCGGCGAACGGAGTTCGTAGGAGACGTGCTGCACGAAGTCGTTCTTGAGCTGGTCGGCCCTCTGAAGGGCCTCGTTCTTGTCCTTGAGCGCGCGCTCAACGTTGACGCTGTCGGTGACGTCGACGAAGGTCATCATGACCTGGCCGTTGGGCAGCGGGATCAGCGCGTGGCGCAGCACCATGCCGTTCTTCAACTCGACATGGCCGTGGCGGTCGTGGCGTTCCTCGTCGAAGCCCGTGACCGTCGCCACGAAGCCGTCCCAGGGGTTCGGGTCGGCCACGGCGGCGCATGCGTCGCGCAACGTCGAAATGTGCATATCCGGCGCGACGCTCGCGGGGTCGAGACCCCAGAGCCTCGCGAAGGCGGGGTTGAAGAGCCGCGCGCGCCCGTCGGAACCGAAGACTGCGACGCCTTCCGCAAGATTGTCGAGCGTCTCGCCCTGAACGCGCACGGCCGCATTGTAGCGGCTTTCGAGCCGGATCTGCTCGGTCAGGTTCTCGAAGATCCAGGTAACGCCGCCCTTGGGGCTCGGATTGGCGATGACGCGGATGGTGCGCGCGTCGGGCAGGTGCCACCAGTGCTCCTGCGATTCGACGGCGCGGTAGGCCGACAGCACCTGTTCCTTCCAGCGCCGCCATTCGGGCTGTTCGGCCAGCTTTCGCTCGCTGCGAAGCCTGTCGAGCAGAATTGCATTCTCGGGCCTGCCTTCGAGGAAGCCGCTGTCGAGATCCCACAGTTTCTGGAACGCCTGATTGTAGAAGCGGAGCTTCTGCCCCTCGTCGAAGATCGCCACCGCGGTCGTGAGCTGGTCGAGCGTGTCGGCATGGCTTCTCTGCATCTGCACGTGCTCGTCGCGCTGCGCCTCCAGCGCGGTCGCGTCGATCGCGATGCCGGCGCTCCCGCCTGCCGAGCGGGTTTCGGTCACCGCGAACTTCATCCGGTCTCCGCGCACCACCGTCGAGACGGTCTGCCGGAATACCGGCGAGGCCAGATGGTGGCGGGCGATGCCCTCGCGCGCCTGGGTGCCGAGAAGTTCGCGCCCCTCCCGCACGGCGGCGTCGGAGGAGGGCGCTTCCACCGCATCGGCGTAGGCCCGGTTGACCCAGCTCAGCCTGCCGTCGGGTCCACGCAGCCAGAACGGCATGTCGATCGTGTCGAGCAGCGCCCGAAATCCACCGATCTCGGCCTTGAGTTCGCCGTGCTCGGACTGTAGCCGGGCGTGGGCGTGGCGGGCCTCCGACAGGGAGACGAAGCGCACGACGGCGTTGCCGGCGGAGGCACGGCCGTGGATCTCGATCGGCGCTCCGGTCTGCGTCTCGGCAACGAGCTCGAACGCGGTGCCCTTGGCACGCAGCTCCGCCAGCGCCCGCTCGAAACTCGTGGCCGCGCGTGCCGGCAGCCACTTGCCGAAAGCGAGGAATGCGGAACGATCCTCCGGCACCCCGGTGCCCGGTGGAAGCTGGCCGACGATCTCGGGCTTGCGGTGGTCGTCCATCCACACGACCACGCGCTGGTCCTTGACGTGGAGGAGCGCGTCGGCACGCTGCACGGTGGCCGAAAGATCGGCGATGCGCCCGCGCAGGTCGCCATTCTCGCGCTCGATGCGCGCACGTTCGCGGATGATCCAGATCGCCGAAATGAGCGCCGCGCCCATCACGCCTGCGAAGATCGCGATCTGGAATACCTCGGCGGTGCCGATCGACATGCCTCCCAGCAGCCTCTCGAACGGAAGTTCGGCGGCGTCCGCGCGATCTATGGCGCAGGCCGTCAGCGCGAGCGTCGAAACGGCGCCGCGTCCTTTCATCCATCGCCGGCTCCCGCGGTCCCCCGACCCCCGAACCGTGCATGCCGCATGGCCTGCGCCATGCCGTCCCGCATCGCGCGGGCTGTCGCCTGGCATGTCTTGTTCTCTCCGCCGCATCAATGGCAAGACTGCCGCGCGCGGTTCCCTCGAAACGGGGACCGCACGAATCACGACACTTTAGACCTCGACCGAATCTGCGTGAAGGAGCGGACGGCACAAAAAACGGGTCCGGGGGGAACAGCCCGCCCAGACCCGTCGAGCGATGGGCCTCTTCGGCCGATCAGTACCGGTAGTGCTCGGGCTTGTAGGGCCCCTGCGGGGTCACGCCGATATAGGCGGCCTGCTCGTCCGAAAGCTCGGTAAGCGTCGCGCCGAGCTTGGCCAGATGCAGCCTGGCCACACGCTCGTCGAGATGCTTGGGGAGAACGTAGACCTCGTTGGCGTACTGGCCGTGCTTCGTCCAGAGCTCGATCTGAGCCAGCACCTGGTTGGTGAACGAGGCGCTCATCACGAAGCTGGGATGCCCGGTGGCGTTGCCGAGATTGAGCAGCCGGCCCTCCGACAGCAGGATCATGCGCTTGCCGTCCGCGAAGGTGATCATGTCGACCTGCGGCTTGACGTTGGTCCATTTGAGGTTGCGCAGCGCGCCGACCTGGATCTCGTTGTCGAAATGGCCGATGTTTCCGACGATCGCCATGTCCTTGAGAAGGCGCATGTGGTCGAGCGTCACGACGTCCTTGTTGCCGGTGGTCGTGATGACGATGTCGGCGGTCGGGGCCGCGTCCTCCAGCGTTACCACCTCGAAGCCGTCCATCGCCGCCTGGAGCGCGCAGATGGGATCGACCTCTGTCACCTTGACGCGCGCGCCGGCGCCCTTGAGCGAGGCGGCGGAGCCCTTGCCCACGTCGCCATAGCCGCAGACGACGGCGACCTTGCCGGCCATCATGACGTCGGTGCCGCGGCGGATGCCGTCGACCAGCGATTCCTTGCAGCCATACTTGTTGTCGAACTTCGACTTGGTGACGCTGTCATTGACGTTGATCGCGGGGAAGGGAAGCAGGCCGCGCTTCTGGAGCTGGTAGAGACGGTTGACGCCGGTCGTCGTCTCCTCTGTCACGCCGCGGATGGCGTCGCGATTTCGCGTGAAGAAGCCGGGCGATGCCTTCATGCGCTTCGCGATCTGGGCGAAGAGGATTTCCTCCTCTTCGTTGCCGGGCTTCGACAGCACGTCCTCGCCCGCCTCGGCGCGCGCGCCGATCAGGATGTACATCGTGGCGTCGCCGCCGTCGTCGAGGATCATGTTGGTGGTGCCGCCGTCGGCCCACTGGAAGATGCGGTCGGTGTACTCCCAGTATTCGGTCAGCGTCTCGCCCTTGACCGCGAAGACCGGCGTGCCGCCGGCCGCGATCGCGGCGGCCGCGTGATCCTGGGTCGAGAAGATGTTGCAGGAGGCCCAGCGGACGTCGGCGCCTAGCTCCTTCAGCGTCTCGATCAGCACGGCGGTCTGGATCGTCATGTGAAGCGAGCCTGAAATGCGCGCGCCCTGGAGTGGCCGTGAGGCGCCGAACTCCTCGCGGCAGGCCATCAGGCCCGGCATCTCGGTCTCGGCGATCTCGATTTCCTTGCGGCCCCAGTCGGCGAGCGCGATGTCGGCGACGATGTAGTCCTTGTCCGCGGCCATGTGTCTTCTCCGGAATTCAAACGGGAACGGGATTGGGCGCGGCACATCGGCCGCGGCGCCGGTTTGGCGCTACCTACCAGACGGAGGGACTGCGGACAATGGGATATAAAGAAATCTTTATCCCTCTATGTCTTGTCAGCTTTCCTCGCCGAATCGTGACGCCACGAGACCTTCAAGCGCGTCGAGAAGCTCGGCCGCCTGGGGGCCGGAGGCGAAGACCCGGATCGTCGACCCGGTACCGGCGGCCAGCATCATGAGACCCATGATGGACTGTCCGCCGACGCGGATGCCGTCCTTCTCCACCTCGGCGCTGGCATCGAAGGCGCTCGTGACCTGGACGAACTTCGCCGAGGCACGGGCATGGAGACCGCGCTGGTTCACGATCTCGAAGTCGCGCATGAGGGCGGCCGGCTTCTCGATATTGCCTGAACTCATTTGCCGCTGAGCACCTGGCTTGCGACATTGATGTATTTTCGCCCGGCCGCCTGAGCCTCGTCGAGCGCATGGTCCATCCTGTCGAGCGTGCGCACGCTGGTCAGCTTGATCAGCATGGGCAGGTTGACGCCGGCAATGACCTCGATGCGGCCCGCCTCAAGGACGGAGATGGCGAGATTGGAGGGCGTTCCGCCGAACATGTCGGTGAGGATAATGACGCCGGTGCCCGTATCGGCGCGCGACACGGCCTCGACGATGTCGCGGCGGCGCTGCTCCATGTCGTCGTTCGCGCCGATGCAGACCGTCTCGAAGTTCGTCTGTGGCCCGACCACATGCTCGAGGGCGTGACGGAACTCCTGGGCCAAATGGCCATGCGTGACGAGCACGATGCCGATCATGCCGCCCGACCAGGTTCGACTGCCGGTCCGGTCCGCCGTTTTCGATTGCATCGCCCGATCCGGCGCATGCTCTTCATGCCACGCTCCCAACCCTCGCCCTGTGCCGGACCGCGGGATCGCGTCCCTCTTTGCACGCTCGGCGCGACGGGCCGCTCGACCCGACGCCGCCGGAGGCCTCCCGGCAGGCGCGCTATCTTGTCAAGGCGCGATTGATTGACAAGCCAAATTTTCGGCCCGGCTGCACCATATTGCCGCATTCCACCGATCCCGGCATCAGGATCGGCGAAGAAAGGGGGAAAAACCGAGTGCCGCGCGCACTGCCAGCGCGGCGCCCGCGACGTTGCCCGCCGCAAGTCGCAGCCGCCTGACCGTCGCGCCCTCCACGACGACGACCTCGCCCTCGTCGAGCCGCGGCGCGTCGTCGCCCTCGACCAGCGACACGACGAGATCGACCACGCAGGCGGCCTCGTGGGCGATGGTCGTCGGCCCGAGCCCGCGCGCCTCGGCCAGCCCCGCCGTCGCGGGCGGGGCGGAAGCGACGAGGCGGCCGGCAGACGACCTCACATAGGCCTGGTCGTCGCTCACGAGGACCGCAGGGCGGCCGGGTCCGGCATCGGAAAGGAGGCTCAGCGCCAGCAGCGACTTGCCGCTTCCCGACGCGCCCTCGATCAGGATGCCGCGGTCGCCGAGCGCAAGCACGGTGGCGTGGCGGTTGGCGCGGCCCGTCGCCATCGCATCAATGGTCCGCGGGCAGCGTGACGACGAAGCGCGCGCCCCTGATGTCGCCGGGCTTGGCGCCGGGGATGTTCTCTGCCGTCAGCGTGCCGCCATGCGCCTCGACGATCTGGCGGCTGATCGAGAGACCGAGACCGGAATTCTGCCCGAAGGATTCGCTGCCGGGGCGGTCGGTGTAGAAGCGCTCGAAGATGCGCTCGACGTTCTCGACGCGGATGCCGGGACCGTTGTCTTCGACGGAAAGCACCACCTGGTCGCCGACGCGTGACAGGGTGATGAGGATGTGCCCGCCGGTATCGGGCACGAAGGAGCGTGCATTCTCGATCAGGTTGGCGATGACCTGTCCCAGGCGCAGGTCGTGGCCGATCACGAAGTAACCCTTCGTGCCGGTGGGCGGGCGCATCGGCCGGAACTCGATCTCGACCGGCTTCTTGCGCTGGCCCGCCTCGCGCGAAAAGGCGACGAAATCGCCGACGAAGGCCTTGAGGTCGATGCGCTTGGCGTCGTCGCGGGCCAGTTCGGCGTCGAGGCGCGAGGCGTCCGATATGTCGGTGATCAGACGGTCGAGGCGGCGCACGTCGTGCTGGATCACGTCCATCAGCCGCTGGCGCGCCTCGGGCGTCCTGGCGAGCGGCAGCGTCTCGACGGCGCTGCGCAGCGAGGTCAGAGGGTTCTTCAGTTCGTGGCTGACGTCGGCCGCGAAGCTCTCGATCGCCTCGATGCGCGCATAGAGCGCATTGGTCATGTCCCTGAGGGCGATGGAGAGGTTGCCGATCTCGTCCTGGCGGTCGGAGAAGTCGGGGATCTCCTCGCGGCTCTTGCCGCCCCGCCTTACGCGCACGGCCGCCGCGGCAAGCCGGCGCAGCGGATTGGCGATCGTCGAGGCCAGCAGCAGAGACAGGATCGCCGAGACGATGGCGGCGACCATGAAGACGCGGATGATGGCGAGACGCTCGGCGGCGTCGATCTTGTCGATGTCGCCGCCCTGGGTGGACAGCATCAGCACGCCAAGCACGGCGCGGAAGCGCTGGACGGGAACCGCGACGGAGACGATGAGCTCCCCCTGCTCGCTCAGGCGCACGATCGTCGACGGGCTGCCGGTGAGCGCCGACATGACCTCGGGAAAGGCCGTGCCGCTGCCGCCCGGCTGCTCGCGATAGACGGCGAGGTCGTTGCGCCGGAAGAAGCGCGCCACGGATGTCTTGAGCCGGTCGAAGAAGCCTTGGTCGGTCTGGGCGATCGGCGGGAGATTGTAGCGCAGGATCTGCCCGCGCGAGTAGAGATGGCGCGAGTCCAGCAAAAGGTTGGCGTCGCGGTCGAAGATGCGCGCCCGCGTCCTCGTCGGCGATATCAGGCGCCTGAGAAGCGGGGCCACGATCTCGGGATTGATCGGGAAGTCGAGGTTCTCGAGCTGGTCGGAACCCGGCGCGATGCTCTCGCCGGCCTGCAGTTCCAGCAACTTCTCGGGATCGATGATGATTGCATTCGTCTCGACCGTGGCGGAGGCGGCTATGGCGGCCGCGATGATCTCGCCCTGCGTCATGAGGCTTTCGACTCGTGCCTCGATGAGCCCTTCGCGGAACTGGTTCAGATAGAGGATGCCGGTGACCAGCACGCCCAGCGCGGCGAGGTTGAGGAAGAGGATGCGACGGGTCAGGCTGGAGAAGACGTAGTGGCCGAACAGCCTGCGCAGCGAGACGGTGATGCCGCGCGTGATCGGCCGGCTGCCGCGTGCCGCGGCCGGCCTCTCGCCCGTATCTCCTGTCGTCTCGGCTACCATGGCTCCCGAAATCGTCCCCGGCCGGTCCGGACGCCATTGCAGCAAGAACCTGGCGCGCGCCGCCCGCAGCGGGCGACCATGACTCCGATTGCCGCCACGTGCAACGACCGCTGCACCGCGGCGCGGTCGCTCACGCCTCCCTGAAGCGGTAACCGACCCCGTAGAGCGTCTCGATCATGTCGAAATCGTCGTCCACCGCCTTGAACTTCTTGCGCAGGCGCTTGATGTGGCTGTCGATGGTCCGGTCGTCGACATAGACCTGTTCGTCATAGGCCGAATCCATCAGCGCGTCGCGGCTTTTCACCACGCCCGGCCGCTGCGCCAGCGAATGCAGGATCAGGAATTCCGTAACGGTCAGCGTCACCGGTTCGCCCTTCCAGGTGCAGGTATGGCGCTCCTGGTCCATCACGAGCTGGCCGCGCTCCAGCGACTTCGTCTGCTGGCCCTGCGGCTTGCCCACTGCGTCGCGGGCGCTGGCGCGGCGAAGCACGGCCTTGACGCGCTCTACCAGGAGGCGCTGCGAGAACGGTTTGCGGATGAAGTCGTCAGCGCCCATCTTGAGGCCGAACAATTCGTCGATCTCGTCGTCCTTCGAGGTCAGGAAGATCACCGGCAGGTCGGTCTTCTGGCGCAGGCGGCGCAGCAGTTCCATGCCGTCCATGCGGGGCATCTTGATGTCGAGGATGGCCAGATTGGGCGGGCGGGCCGCCAGACCCTCGAGCGCCGACGCGCCGTCGGTATAGGTCTCAACCCGGTAGCCTTCCGACTCCAGCGCGATCGAAACCGACGTCAGGATGTTCCGGTCGTCGTCGACAAGCGCGATTGTTGCCATGTCCAGAGGCTCCCTCATGAGCGGCTGTCCCTTCAAGCTTCCGTGAGCGGCTTGTGGCGGACAAATTGGGTACAAAATGTGGCACAGCTTCCGGCCCGTGTCACATCACACCGGCGCCATCGATGCCAGGCCCTCGTGCCGCGCGGGCCAGCGTCGCGAATCGAATCGTGGATATAAACGATTTAGGAACTTTTCAAATTTTTTAAATCGATTATTCGATTGAAACGGTCCGACCGATCTGCTTCCACCTCTTCGACACGCCAAGGTGGGGCCTCCGGGGTCCCGACCGCCTGACGCGCGTGATTGACTGCGACATTTGGAGCGGATGAGGCGCATGAGCGAAAGCGGCAAACGCAACCCCGAATGCCCGATCGATATCGCGGGCCTCAGGACCTCCGGCAACGTCTACTACAATCTCGGTCCGGCCGAACTCTACGAGGAGGCGATCCGCCGCGGCGAGGCCCGGCTGACCGCGCATGGCGCGCTGGTGGCCGAGACCGGGCAGCACACGGGACGCTCCGCCAAGGACAAGTTCGTGGTCCGCGACGGCTCCACCGAGCCGCATGTGTGGTGGGACAACAACAAGCCGCTGACGCCCGAGGCGTTCGACCAACTCCACGCAGATTTCCTCGCCCATGCGGCCGACCGCGACCTCTTCGTCCAGGATCTGGTCGGCGGCGCCGACCCCGACAACAGGCTGCCGGTGCGCGTGATCGGCGAGTATGCCTGGCATTCGCTATTCATCCGCAACCTGCTCATTCGCCCCGACGCCGGCGAACTCGACGGCTTCGTGCCGCAGATGACGATCATCGACCTGCCGTCGTTCCGCGCCGATCCGGCGCGCCATGGCTGCCGGACGGAGACGGTCATCGCCGTCGACCTCACGCGGCTCATCGTGCTGATCGGCGGCACGTCCTATGCCGGCGAAATGAAGAAGTCGGTCTTCACCGCGCTCAACTACATCCTGCCGGCGCGCTCCGTGATGCCGATGCACTGCTCGGCCAATGTCGGCCCCGACGGCGATGCCGCCGTCTTCTTCGGCCTGTCGGGCACGGGCAAGACCACGCTGTCGGCCGATCCCGCGCGCACCCTGATCGGCGACGACGAGCACGGCTGGGGGCCGGACGGCATCTTCAATTTCGAGGGCGGCTGCTACGCCAAGACGATCAGGCTCTCGGCCGAGGCCGAGCCGGAGATCTTCGCCACGACGCGCCGTTTCGGCACCGTTCTCGAAAACGTCATCCTCGACGCCGACCGCGTCGCCGATTTCGACGATGGCCGCCTGACCGAGAACACGCGCTGCGCCTACCCGCTCGACTTCATCCCGAATGCGAGCGCCACCGGCCGCGCCGGCCATCCCAGGAACATCATCATGCTGACGGCCGACGCGTTCGGCGTCATGCCGCCGATCGCCAGGCTGACGCCGGCCCAGGCCATGTACCACTTCCTGTCGGGCTATACCGCCAAGGTGGCCGGCACCGAAAAGGGCGTCACCGAGCCGGAGGCAACCTTCTCGACGTGCTTCGGCGCACCTTTCATGCCGCGCCATCCTTCCGAATACGGCAATCTGCTGCGCTCGCTCATCGCCGAGCACGGCGTCGATTGCTGGCTCGTGAACACGGGCTGGACCGGCGGCGCCTACGGCACCGGCCGGCGCATGCCGATCAGGGCGACACGGGCGCTGCTGACGGCCGCGCTCGACGGCTCGCTCAAGGACGCCGAGTTCCGGACGGACCCGCATTTCGGCTTCGAGGTTCCCGTCTCCGTTCCGGGCGTGGACGCCTCGATACTCGATCCGCGCTCGACCTGGGCGGACCAGGAGGCCTATGACCGCCAGGCACGGCGGCTGGTGGGCATGTTCGTCGAGAATTTCGGCAAGTTCGAGAGCCATGTCGACGCCAATGTGCTGGGCGCGGCGCCGCGCTACGCCGAGGCGGCCGAGTAGGCTTTCACGACGCCCCATCCGCATTCGGAAGGCCCGGCCTGCGCCGGGCCTTTTTGCTTCCCCGGAGGCGTTCGTGAAGAGGGATGGTTAATGAGGCCTTTACCTTCGCCCCTGTAGTCTCGGCCAGATGATCGTCCGGGCCCTGCCCGTGCGGTCGACCGGGCATCAAGGGGATCAACGCATGCGCAACGGCTCGTCCGCGGCATTCGCGCTTTCGGAGGCGACGACCGGCATACAGCTGTTCGTGAGGCGATTGTCGATGCGCCTGCTGGGGCTGGCCATTCTGGCCGGCGTCGTCGGAGGCGTCGCCTCGCTGGGTACGTGGAATATCGCCGACCCCAGCTTCAGCCATGCCACCGACAATCCCGTGTCAAACGCCGCCGGCTGGGCCGGCGCCGCCTTCGCCGACATCGCATTGCAGTTCTTCGGGCTGGCCGCCCTTGGCGCCCTCGTGCCGGCCGTCTTCTGGGGCTTCTGGCTGTCGACCGGGCGCGGCCTCGATCGGCCCGGCCGGCGCGCGCTGGCCTGGTTCGGGTCGGCCGTGCTGGGTGCGGCGATCGCTGGTTGCGTCGTGCCGCCGCCGACTTGGCCGCTGCCGACGGGTCTGGGCGGCGTTGCCGGCGACATGCTCCTTTCGCTGCCTGCGCTGATCCTCGGCGGCTATCCGACAGGATGGGCCGCGCTCGCCATCGCCGGGATGCTCGCCCTGCCCACCGGCTGGCTCGCCTTCTACGGCGCCGGGCTGATCGCCAGGGACGTCGAGATGGAAGCCCTCGCGCCCGCACGACGCCGCAAGCGCGCCGAGCCGCAGGACGAACCCGACATGGACGAGGACGAAGACGAGGACGAGCGCATGCTTGCGCTCGGCGCGGTCGTCCACTGGTGGCTGTCTACGGTCGCACTCTGCCGCCGTCTCGCGGCGCGCTTTGGTGCCAATCGCGATCCCCTCAAGGGGCTGCAGCGACAAGCGCTCGCGGGGGCACGTCGCGAGCCCAATTTCACTGCCGGCAGCGCTGCGCACGGTCCTATCGAGCCCGACTTCGGCGACGACGGCGACGAGTTTGAAAACGGTGCCTTCGAGGAGCGCGACGACACGTTCGAAGCGCCCGCCCCCTCGCCACGTCCGCAGAGCTCGGCGCGGATCGAGGCGCCCGCGCCACGTCCCGTGCAGGGCGCGCGCGTTCAGCGCGAGGCTCAGACCTCGCTCATCGGCAATGGCGGCGCCTTCGAGATGCCAACGCTGCACTTCCTTTCGGAGCCCAAGAGCGTCGGGCGCGATCCCTCGCTTTCCAAGGAGGCGCTCGAGCAGAATGCGCGCATGCTGGAGGGCGTGCTCGAGGATTTCGGCGTCAAGGGCGAGATCATACACGTGCGCCCCGGTCCGGTCGTGACGCTCTACGAACTGGAACCGGCGCCCGGCATCAAGTCGTCGCGCGTCATCGGCCTCGCAGACGACATCGCCCGCTCCATGAGCGCGATCGCCTGCCGCGTCGCGGTCGTGCCCGGCCGCAACGCGATCGGCATCGAGCTTCCGAACGCAAAGCGCGAGACCGTCTACCTGCGCGAAATCCTCGCCAGTCGCGACTTCGAGCACACCAAGGCCAAGCTGGCGCTGGCACTCGGCAAGACGATCAACGGCGAGGCGGTGATCGCCGACATCGCCAAGATGCCGCACGTGCTCGTCGCCGGCACCACCGGCTCGGGCAAGTCGGTCGCCATCAACACGATGATCCTTTCGATCCTCTACCGTCTGAAGCCGGAAGAGTGCCGGCTGATCATGATCGATCCGAAGATGCTCGAACTCTCCGTGTATGACGGTATCCCGCATCTCCTCACTCCGGTCGTGACCGATCCGAAGAAGGCGGTGGTCGCCCTCAAATGGACGGTGCGCGAGATGGAGGAGCGCTACCGCAAGATGTCGAAGGTCGGTGTCAGGAACATCGACGGGTTCAACCAGCGCGTCGTGCAGGCCGAGAAGAAGGGCGAGACGATCTCTCGCACGGTCCAGACCGGGTTCGACCGCCAGACCGGCGAGGCGATCTACGAGACCGAGCAGCTCGACCTCGAGCCGATGCCCTACATCGTGGTCATCATCGACGAGATGGCCGACCTGATGATGGTCGCGGGCAAGGACATCGAGGGGGCGGTACAGCGGCTGGCGCAGATGGCGCGCGCGGCGGGCATCCACGTCATCATGGCCACGCAGCGCCCATCGGTCGACGTCATCACCGGCACGATCAAGGCCAACTTCCCGACCCGCATCTCCTTCCAGGTGACCTCGAAGATCGACAGCCGCACGATCCTCGGCGAGCAGGGTGCCGAGCAGCTTCTTGGCATGGGCGACATGCTCTACATGGCCGGCGGCGGCCGCATACAGCGCGTCCACGGTCCCTTCGTCTCCGACGACGAGGTGGAGAAGGTGGTGGGCCATCTCAAGCTGCAGGGCGTTCCCGAATATCTCGATGCGATCACCGAGGACGACGGCGATGCCGATGACGACGACGATGCGCCTCGCGGCGGTGGTGGCGGCGGCGGGAATTTCGACGAGTCCGACGATCCCTACGACCAGGCGGTTTCGGTCGTGCTGCGCGATGGCAAGGCCTCGACCAGCTACATCCAGCGCCGCCTCGGCATCGGCTACAACCGGGCGGCCTCCATCATCGAGAAGATGGAGAAGGAGGGCATCGTCGGTCCCGCCAACCACGCCGGCAAGCGCGAGATCCTCGTTCCGACGGAGGACGAGGATCCGTTCTGAGACGGCCGGGCGGTCCCGGCGAGGGATCGAAAGTCGGGGCCGCGCGTTGTCGCCCAACTAAAGCCCCACTGCGCGCCTATCGCCTCGCGCACAGGAGTTGACCGACCATGACCATCCGCTCAGCCAGACCCAGGGCGCCGCGCTGGCGCGCCGCACTTGCATCCGCTGCGCTCGCCGTCGCGATGATCGCTACGGCGCCGCTGGTGCCTTCGACGCTGTCCGGCCATGCCCAGGCCGCCGCATCCGACGCCGCGCAGCGCATCGCCGACCATTTCTCCAGCGTGCGCACCATGTCGGGCGAGTTCGTGCAGTTCGGCCCGAGGGGCGAGCAGACCGGCGGAAAGTTCTTCATCGAGCGCCCGGGTCGCATCCGCTTCAACTACGAGGCGCCGTCGAACTTCAAGGTCATCGCCGACGGCCAGTCGGTCGTGGTCAACAATCCGAAGCTGAAGACTTGGGATCTCTATCCGCTCTCCAAGACCCCGCTCAGCCTGCTGCTGGGCAACCGCATCGACCTGTCCGGCAACAAGGTGCGCAGCGTCAAGGAGGAGGCGGACGCCACGACGATCCAGCTCGTCGACCGTTCGATGTTCGGAAATTCGACCATCACGATGATGTTCGACCCGAAATCCTATGAGTTGAAGCAGTGGACGATCACGGACGCGCAGGGCCGGGACACGACAGTCATGATCTTCAACGTCCAGGCGGGCGGCGCGATCGATCAGGGACTGTTCAAGATCGACTACAATCAGGTCAACGAAGCGGCCAAGCAGAACTTCAGGGTCGACCGCTAGCCTTCCCAGCCTTCCTGTTCTGTGGACTTTCGCCAAGCACGGCATCGCGATGCCGGCGGCGGCCTTGTCTCTACGCGTGATGGCTGGCAGTTTCCGGCGCCAACCGCCCGGAGACCCGATGCCGCTCACGATCGCCACATGGAACATAAACTCGGTCCGCCTTCGGATGCCGATCGTCGAACGATTCCTGGAACAGTGGCAGCCCGACATACTTTGCCTTCAGGAGACGAAATGCCCCGACGAGTTCTTTCCGTTCGAGCCGTTTCTTCGCCTCGGCTACAACCACGTGGAGATCAGCGGGCAGAAGGGTTACCACGGCGTCGCGACGATCTCGCGCCGTCCGCTCGAGGTGGTCGAGAAGCGGCGCTTCTGCGAGATTGACGACTGCCGGCACCTGTCGACGCGTTTCCAGACCGGCGGCAAGTCGGTGCTGCTGCACAATTTCTACGTTCCGGCAGGCGGCGACGAGCCCGACCCCGTGATCAACCCGAAATTCCGTCACAAGCTCGACTTCGTCCAGGAGATGCGCGACGTGACTGCCGCGCAGGACGAAAATTCGGGGTCGATCCTCGTCGGCGACCTGAACATCGCGCCGCTCGAGCATGACGTGTGGTCGCACAGGCAGCTTCTGAAGGTCGTCAGCCATACCCCGGTCGAGACCGAAAGTTTCGAGGCGATGCGCCTGCATGGTGGCTGGGCCGACCTGATGCGCCGCCACGTTCCCGAGCCCGCCAAGCTCTATACTTGGTGGAGCTACCGCGCGCGCGACTGGGCGGCCTCCGACCGGGGCCGCAGGCTCGACCATGTCTGGTCGTCGGCCAACGTCGCGCCTCTCGCGCGCGACATCGAGATCCTGCGCGACGCGCGCGGCTGGGACAGGCCGTCGGACCACGTGCCGGTAGTGGCCCGGTTCGACATGCAGTGAAGGGCGGGGCCGATCACGCGAAGCGCGGCTTCAGGCGCTCGATCTCTGCGATCATCGACTGCAGGTCCGTCGCGATCCGCTGGTGAAGCTGGTAGGCGGCCTCGGGATATTCCTCGAGGATGCGCCGGAAGAGCTTGCGGTTGAGGCGCATGACCGCGCTCTCCACCTCTGCCGCCGCCGACGTCATGCGACGGATGTCCGTTATGAGCGCATACTGGCCGAGCAGGTCGTGGGGCACGGCGACGCCAAGGGGTACGCGCGCGCCTTCCCGGTCGCGGAAAAGGGCGATACGGCCCGAGACGACCACGAAGGCGCAGTCGGCGGGGGATCCTTCGTGGTAGAGTTCGCGACCCGGCGCCACGCGCAACGTCTCCGCGCCGAACGCCAGGATGCGAAGCTGCTCCCGCGACAGTCCCTCGAACAGACCCACATCGGAAAGGATGCGGATATCGTCGTCCAGCGCCATAGCGTCCCCGGCGAGCCTGGCGCCCGTCCCCCAATCGCGCGGGCGCCCCACTCCGCCCGGTAAGCGTCTACGGTACGAGCTTGTATCCGCCGCTTTCTGTCACAAGTATTTCCGCATTGGAAGGATCGCGCTCGATCTTCTGGCGAAGGCGGTAAACATGCGTCTCGAGCGTGTGGGTCGTAACGCCCGAATTATAGCCCCATACCTCCTCCAGCAGAACGTCGCGGGTCACCACCTTGCGGTCGGCGCGGTAGAGGTACTTGATGATCGAGGCTTCCTTTTCGGTAAGCCGTACCTTACCGCCGCGCTGGTCGATCATCAGCTTCTGGCTCGGCTTGAAGGTGTAGGGGCCGACGCTGAAGGTCGCGTCCTCGCTCTGCTCGTGCTGGCGCAACTGGGCGCGGATGCGCGCCAAAAGCACGGCGAAGCGGAAGGGCTTCGTGACGTAATCGTTGGCGCCGGCTTCCAGGCCGAGGATCGTGTCGGAATCGGTGTCCTGGCCCGTCAGCATGATGATGGGCGCCTTGTAGCCGCCCTTGCGAAGCAGCTTGACCGCCTCGCGGCCGTCCATGTCCGGCAGGCCTACGTCCATGATGAGCAGGTCGACGACACCGGCGCGCGCCGAGTGCACGCCCTTGGACGCCGTTCCCTCCTGCAGCACGTCGAATTCCTCGTAGAGCGAAAGCTGCTCGACGAGCGTCGCGCGCAGGTCGACATCGTCGTCGACGATCAGGATGGTACGGGACGTCATGGTTCAATCCATTGTTTGAAAAGGTGATTTCAATTGTGTCGGACACCGTTTAAGCCGGGAGCCGAGGATCGGAAAGGCACTCACGGTGATTTGCTTCATGCCGCGATCATACTCCAATTTTCGTGAGAAGAATGGGGCGCGGGCGAAATTGGGCAAGTCTTTGAGGCATTTGACGGTTCGACAGCGTCCGGGCCGGCCCTCGCAGGGCATCATGCGCGTCGGGGCGACGACGCTGCCCTGCGCACTTGGCAGGGGCGGGATTGCGATGCTCAAGCGCGAGGGCGACGGCGCAACGCCGCTTTCGGCCATGACGCTCGAGCGCGCCTACCTCGCCGGCCGGCATTTCCGGAAAGCCTCGCGGCTGCCGCTGGCCGCCACGCGTGACGACCTGGGATGGTGCGACGCGGTCGGCGACAGGAACTACAATCGCCCGGTCCGCCTGCCCTACGCTGCGAGCCATGAAACGATGCGCCGCAGCGACGGGCTCTACGATTGCTGCATCGTCCTCGACTGGAACCTGAGGCCGCGCCGCCGGGGCGCCGGCAGCGCCATCTTCCTGCACATCGCCCGGCCCGGCTTCGCACCGACGGAAGGCTGCGTGGCGGTTTCCCGCCGCGCGATGGCCTGGCTGCTGCCGCGCCTTTCTCGAGGAACCGTGCTCAGGGTCGTTCGGTGAGCCGCTATCGGGCCAGGCGCCAGACCGTCGTCCGCTTCACCTCGGCGTCCTCCAGCATGCGCGTTACGGGCACCTCGTAGGTGGCCAGTGCTTCGAACCTCTCCCTTGGCAGGTAGGCCCGCCCCGGGTCGCCGACCAGCACGGTGGTTCCCTTGGAGGCGAGCGCCGCGAACCACGGCATCAGCCGGTCCGCAAGCGCGCGATCGTAGAAGACGTCGCCGGCGAGCAAGACCTCCCAGGCGCCCGAAGACCCGATCAGGTCCTCGGCGGTGAAGTCGAGTGCGACGCCGTTCTCGCCGGCGTTGAGCATGACCGCCGCGGCACAGAAGGGATCGATGTCGGCCGCCAGGACCGCGCGCGCACCGGCAATGGCGGCGGCGACGGCCACCAGCCCGGAGCCGCTCGCAAAATCGAGCACGCTGCGCCCCCGCACCGTTTCGGGATGGTCGAGCACGTGGCGCGCAAGCCCCTGCCCGCCGGCCCAGGCGAAGGCCCAGAAGGGAGGAGGCAGGCCGAGAGCGTCGAGTTCCTCCTCGGTCCTGTGCCACAGATCATGTGCCTCGTCGGCGAGGTGCAGGACGATCTCGGGCACGTGCGGCGGGCGTATCGGCGCCGTGTTCGCGCGTATGAACGCGGCGGCCGCGGCTGGTGCGATGCGCGCGGCGGCCTCCGTCACAGCCCGCCCATGCGGCAGACCTCGTCCCATTCGGCCCTAGTGACCGGCTGCACCGAAAGCCTGGAATTCTTGACGAGAACCATCTCGGCCAGCTTCGGGTTGGCCTTGATGTCGTCAAGCGGCACCGCGGCGGGCATGTCCTTCAGCGCACGGACATCGACGCATTCCCAGCGCGGATCGTCGGTCGTGGTGTCCGGGTGTACGAGCGCGCAGACCTCGACGATCCCCACCACTGCCAGTCCCTCGTTGGAATGATAGAAGAAACCCTGGTCGCCGAGTTGCATGGCGCGCATGTTGTTGCGTGCCTGATAGTTGCGCACGCCGTCCCACTGCGTCCCTTTTCGGCCCTTCGCCTTCATCTGTTCCCAGGAGAACTTGAAGGGCTCGGACTTGAACAGCCAGAACTGCATCGGCCCCTCACGCGCCCGCGGGCTTGCCGAAGGTCCAGTTCCACGGCCTGATCTCGACGCTCTCGAACAGTCCCGCCTGTGTGTAGGGGTCGGCGTCGGCGAGCGCGCGTGCGCTGGCTTCGTCGTCCGCCTCCAGGATCACGAGGCTGCCGCAGGGCTTGCCGTCGCCGTCGAGGAACGGCCCCGCGATCTTCAGCGTTCCCGCCGCGTCGAGTCCGTTCAGATGGTCGAGATGTTTCGGGCGCGTATCCATGCGTACCTGCAGGTGGCCGGGCTTGTCCTTGCAGATCAGGGCGTAGAGCATGATGGTCTCTCCTTGTGGGTGGTTTTTTCGGGGTTCAGCCGGCCTCGCTCCGCAGCGGGCGGGCAAGCAGCGTGTCGACGGCCTCGGCGAGCGTGATCGCACCGGCGAGTACCGCGTCGACCGTCTGCGTGATCGGCGCCTCTATGCCGCGCTCGCGCGCGATACGGGCCGCGATCCCAGCGGTGGCGACGCCTTCCGCCAGGGGCCGGCCGTCCAGGTTCTCGCCGCGTCCGAGCGCCAGCCCGTAGGCGAAGTTGCGCGACTGAGCGGAGCCGCAGGTGAGAAAAAGGTCGCCGAGGCCCGACAGACCCATCAGCGTCTCGGGCCGCGCGCCGAAGCTCGCTGCCATGCGCCTGAGTTCCACGAAGCCGCGCGTCACGATGGCCGCCTGCGCGCTCGCGCCGAGCCCGGCCCCCGCCACCGCGCCGGCCGCGATCGCCATGACGTTCTTCAGGGCGCCGCCGATCTCCACGCCGACGAGATCGTCGCTGGAATAGCAGCGCAGCTGCGGGCTCGAAAGCAGCGTCGCCAGTCGGACGGCGAGTTGGGCGTTCTCCGACGCGATCGTCACGGCCGTCGGCAGGCCGCGGGCGACATCGGTCGCAAAACTCGGACCCGAAAGCGCCGCGACCGGGTTGTCCGGGCAGGTTCGCGCGGCGATCTCCGACAGGCGTTCCCCGCTGTCGCGGGCGATGCCCTTGGCGCAGAGCACGAGCGGCGTGCCGGACGCCATGTGCTGCCTGGCTTCGGCCAGGACGGACGCCAGCGTCTGCGCGGGCGTGACGACGAGGATCGCCGTCGCGTCGGCCAGCGCGCCGCCGATCCGGGTGGTTGCCTCGGGAGCGGGATCGAGCGCGATTCCGGGCAGATAGCGCGGGTTCGCACCGGCATTGATCGAGGCCGCCGCCGCCTCGTCGCGCGCCCAGAGCCTGACGCGATGGCCGGCGCGCCCCGTAGCGACCGCAAGGGCCGTGCCCCATGCACCGCCGCCGAGCACGGTGATCGTCGTCGTGCCGCTCATGCCTTGGCGCCCCGCTTGCCGGCGCCGATGAGCGGTTCGGCGTCGAGATCGAGCGGCCAGCGCGAACGCGCCGGATAGGACAGCGGATCGCCGGTGGCGAGGCCCGCGCGCAGGCGCTCTAGGCCCGCCCATGCGATCATGGCGGCGTTGTCGGTGCACAGTGCGGCGGGCGGTGCCACGAGACGGAAGCCCCGTGCCGTGCAGAGCCCTTCCATGGCGGCGCGGATCGCGCGGTTGGCCGCGACGCCGCCCGCGACCACCAGCGCCGGCGCGGCCTCACCAGGATAACGGCCGAGGAAGTGCTCCAGACTGACGGACAGCCGGTCGCAGAGCGTGTCGGTGACGGCCAGCTGGAAGGAGGCGCAGATGTCGGCGATGTCCGCTTCCGACAGCGGCGCGATGGCCGACGCTGCCTGCCGTACGGCGGTCTTGAGACCAGAGAAGGAAAAGTCGGGCCTTCGATCGCCCTTCAGCGGCCGGGGGAAGGCAAATCGCGAGGAATCGCCCGCGCGCGCCGCCGCCTCGACGTTCGGGCCGCCCGGATAGGGCAGGCCGAGGAGCTTGGCCGTCTTGTCGAAGGCCTCGCCCAGCGCGTCGTCGATGGTGGTAGCGAGCCTTTCGTAGCGCCCGACACCGTGCACCAGGACAAGCTGGGTGTGCCCGCCCGAAACCAGGAGAAGGAGGTAGGGAAAGGCAAGGTCGTCGGTCAGCCGCGCCGTCAGCGCATGGCCTTCAAGATGGTTGACGGCGATCAGCGGCTTGGCCGTCGCGGCCGCCAGCGCCTTGGCCGTCATCAGACCGGCGATCAGTCCGCCGATCAGTCCCGGCCCCGCCGTCACGGCGATCGCGTCGATTTCGGAGAGGCCGAGCCCGGCCTCGGCCAGAGCCGTTTCGATGACGCCGTCCACCACCTCGACATGCGCGCGCGCGGCGATCTCGGGAACCACGCCGCCGAAGGCCGCATGGTCGGCGATCTGGCTCAGCACGACGTTCGAAAGGATGCGCATGCCCGGCTCGGCAACGTCCCGAACGACGGCCGCGGCCGTCTCGTCGCAACTCGTCTCGATGCCGAGCACGGTCGTCTCGCGGGCAGGGGGCTGTCGCATTGCTCCGTCCGTCTTTCCCCGGTAGGAAGGCGTGACGGGGGTTATCACGGGCGGCCGCGCATGCAAACAGACCAGTTGGTGATCGGGACCCGCGGCAGCGCGCTGGCGCTCGCCCAGGCTCACGAGACGCGCGCCCGGCTGATGGCCGCGCACGGCATGCCCGAGGACGCCTTCCCCATCGAGGTCATCTCCACCAGCGGCGACCGCATACAGGACCGCCCGCTCTCGGAAGCCGGCGGCAAGGGGCTCTTCACAAAGGAGATCGAGGAGGCGCTGCTGGGCGGCCGCATCGACATAGCGGTGCATTCGTCGAAGGACATGCCGACACAACTGCCGGCGGGGCTGGAACTCTCGGCTTTCCTGGAGCGGGAGGACCCCCGGGACGCCTTCATCGGGCGCACGGCGGCGCGGCTCGCCGAACTGCCCGAGGGCGCCGTGGTGGGATCGTCATCGCTGCGGCGCCAGGCGCTGATCCGCCGCATCCGGCCGGATATCGACGTGGTCATGTTTCGCGGCAACGTCCAGACGCGCCTGCGCAAGCTGGAGGAGGGCCAGGTCGACGCGACGATGCTCGCCAATGCCGGACTGCGTCGCCTAGGGCTCGAAGCGGTCATCACCGAGCTTCTGGCCCTGGAAGACTTTCCGCCGGCGCCCGGCCAGGGGGCGATCTGCATCGAGACGCGCACGGGCGACGACCGCGCGCGCGGCATGCTCGCACCTATCGGTCATGTGCCGACGGGCGAAGCGCTGACCTGCGAGCGCGCCTACCTCGCCGTGCTGGACGGATCGTGCCGTACGCCGATCGCCGGCCATGCGCGCATCGAGGACGGCCGCATGCTGTTTCGCGGAATGATCCTGACGCCCGATGGTCGCCAGACGCACGAGATCGACGTAGAGGGACGGCCCGAGGAGGCGGAGCGGCTCGGACGCGAAGCGGGTGCGCGGATCCGGGACCGCGCGGGGCCGCGCTTCTTCGAGGCGTGGAACTGAGATGGGGCTGCGGGTGCTCGTCACCCGGCCGCAGCCGGAAGCGGACGCGACGGCGGAAAGGCTGCGCGCGCTTGGCCACGAGCCGGTGTTGCTGCCGCTGACGAGGATCGTCCCGCTGGTGCCCCAGATACCCGATGCCGGCTTTGACGCGGTTGCCGCGACCAGCGCCAACGCGGTGCGCCACGCTTCGCGCGAGCCTCTGGCCGACGCGACGGGCCTTCCGTTCTTCGCCGTCGGCGATCGGACCGGCGAGGTGGCCCGCGCGGCCGGCTTCGCGGACGTCCATGTCGGCGAGGGCGACGCGAACGCTCTCGGCCGGCTTGTGGCGGAAAGGCTCGTGCCGGGTACGAGGCTTCTCTATCTGTGCGGGCGCATGCGCAAGCCCGACTTCGAAAGGGCGCTGTCTGGAACCGGCATCGCCGTGAATGCGTGCGAGACCTACGACACGGTGGCGACGTCGCCGGACGCGCGTGTGCTGGCGGAAAGCGGGGTCGATGCCGTGCTCGTCTATTCGGCCAACGCCGCGCGGCAGTTCCTCGGTCTCGCGTCGCCGCCAGGAGAGCCGGCCGGCATCCGGCCGCTCTGCATCTCGATGCAGGTCGCAAGCCTCTTCGGGCCGCCATGGCGGCCCGAGGTCGCGGCCGCGCCCACCGAAGAGGCGCTGCTCGCACTTCTTGCGGCCGATTGACCGCTTGCCTTTAAACCACCCGCTTTTGTGCTAGTTAAAAAGGGCCGGCCTGTCCGGACCAACCCTTGATGCCCCTTTGAGACCGCGGAGCGCCGCAGATGGTCAAGCCGCCGAGAATCCGGCACTCCAAGTCCCGCAAGGACCCTGTCACGATCGAGCTCGGACCCGACGAGGTGTCGCGCGTCGCAGACGAACTGCGCGGTGACGATCCCGCGACCATCGTCGATGACCAGCAGGCGCCTCCCTCCTCCTCCGCTCCCGGGCACGAGGAGGAGACGGCGGCCCCGGTGGGTGTCGACGAAATGCCGGCTTCTCACGCGGACGCGCCGAACGACGGCGATCGTGCCGCCGAGCCCGCCGGAACGACTACCTTCGGTCGCGACGCCGACAGGCCGTACGCCTCGGCGCCCCCGCATGCGCCAGAACCGCCGCGGCAACGCCGCGTCGCGTCCGCGCTGGTGGCGGGTCTCGTCGGCGGCGTCATCGCGCTCGCCGGCGCCGGCGCGCTCAATTTCGCTGGCTATATCGGACCCGAGCGCGCGGTGCCCGGCCAGCAGGACTCAGAGACTGATGCGCTTCGTGCCGAGATCGCCGCGTTGCGCGGCGAGATTGCCGGCATGGGTCCCGACCAGCGCATCGACGGGCTCGCCTCCGACCTGTCGGCACTGCGCAACGAGATCGCGACGCTTCGGTCGGCGCCCTCCGACGACGGCGCTTCGGCCGCGCTGGAAGAGCGCCTGACGGCGCTGGAGGGGCGAATCGCCACGCTTGCCGAGTCGACCGGCGACGCGGACACGCTGGCCGGACTGGGATCTCGCCTCGATACGGTCGAGCAGGCCGCGCGCCAGTCCGGCGAAGCTTCGGGCGCGCTCGCGGCGCGGCTCGATGCGCTGGACCGGGACATGGCCGCGCTCACCGAGAAGGTCGAGGCAGAGGCCGCCCAGCCCCATCTGGCCCTGTCCATCGCGGCCTCGGCGCTGAAATCCGCCGTCGATCGGGGCGGGCCCTTCACGACAGAACTCGACACCTATGCCGCGATCGCACCGGAGGCGACCGAGATCGCCGCCCTGCGCGACTTTGCGGAAACGGGAGTCGCCACGCGCAGCGCGATCGCCGCCGAGGCCCCCGAGGCCTCGCGTGCGATGATCGCCGCGGCGCGCCCGGTCGATCCGAATGCGGGCTTCTTCGACCGTCTCGTCACCAGCGCCACCTCGCTGGTGGACGTGCGTCCCGTGGGCACCGTCGAGGGCGACGACGCCGGCGCGATCTCGGCCCGCATGGAAGTTGCCGTCCAGGCCGAGGACTATGCCGCCGCGCTCGCCGAGTACGAAAAGCTGCCCGAGGCGGCGAAGGCCGCCGGCGCCGGCTTCATCGCGAAGGTCAGGGCGCGCCAGGAGGTCGACCGGCTCGTCGGCCAGACGATGGCGGCGGCGCTCGCCGCCCAGGGCCGGGAGGGCTAGAATGCCGCGCGTCGTCTTCTTCATCCTTCTCGTCTTCGCGCTCGGCCTCGGCTTCGCCTGGCTCGCCGATCGTCCGGGCAACCTCGTCGCCACCTTCGACGGCTACGAGTACCAGGTCTCGCTCATGGTCGCGGCGGTGCTCGTGGTGGCCGTCGTGGCGGCGGTTATGATCCTGTGGTGGCTCGTCAAGGGCATCTGGAACTCGCCGAAGACCGTTGCCCGCTATTTCCGCGTGAGGCGTCGCGACCGGGGATACCAAGCCCTTTCGACCGGCATGATCGCGGCCGGCGCCGGCGACGCCGCGATGGCGCGCAGGAAGAAGAAGGAAGCGGCCAAGCTCATCAGCTCCGACCAGGAACCGCTGCTCCATCTGCTCGACGCCCAGGCATCGCTGCTCGACGGCGACCACGACGCCGCCCGTGCCAAGTTCGAGGCGATGCTCGACGATCCCGAACTCAGGCTCATCGGCCTGCGCGGCCTCTATCTGGAGGCGCTCAGGCTCGGCGAGCGCGACGTCGCCCGGCACTATGCGGAAAGGGCGAGCGAGGCCGCGCCGCAGCTCGGCTGGGCGGCCGACGCGACACTGGAGGCGCGCACCGCCGAAGGCGACTGGGACGCGGCGCTGCGCCTCGTCGACGCGCAGAAATCCACTCGTCAGATCGACCGCGAATCCGCTCAGCGCCGGCGCGCCGTCCTGCTCACGGCACGCGCGATCGAGATGGTCGACGCCGATCCGGCCGGCGCCAGGACCGCCGCGTTGGAGGCCAATCGCCTGGCCCCCGAACTCGTGCCTGCGGCGGTGATCGCGGCGAAGGCCCTGTTCCGCCAGAACGAGACGCGCAAGGGCGCCAAGATACTTGAAGCGGCTTGGAAGAAGGAGCCGCATCCGGAGATCGCGGAAGCCTATGTGCATGCCCGCCACGGCGATTCGACCCATGACCGGCTGGAGCGCGCCAAGCGGCTTCGCGCGATCAAGCAGAACCATGCCGAATCCGCGCTCGCGGTGGCCCGGGCCGCCCTCGATGCCGGCGAGTTCGCGCTCGCGCGCCGCGAGGCCGAGACGGCGATACGGCTCGAACCGCGCGAGGGCGCCTACCTGCTGCTCGCAGACATCGAGGAAGCAGAGACGGGAGATCAGGGTCGCATCCGGCAGCATCTGGCGCGCGCGCTGGCCGCACCGCGCGACCCGGCCTGGATAGCCGACGGCGAGGTCGCCGAGCGCTGGGCGCCAGTCTCGCCGGTTTCGGGTCGGCTCGACGGCTTCGAGTGGAAGGCGCCGCCGGCCCGCCTCGGCCGCCTCATCGAGCCTGACGAGCCCGAAGGCGAGGTGTTCGAGCAGCCGCGGCTCCCGGTCGTCCCGGCACCCGTGATCGAGGTGGAGCACGCGGAGCCCGCCGCATCCGTCGAGGCCGCCGTTCCCCCGCCGGTCGAGGAGATCGTCGCCGAACCGGAACCGGTCGCAGCAGGGGCGGAGCCGGTAGCGCCTCCCGCACCCGAGCCGACGGAGCTTCCGGTCTCAAAGAAGGTCGACGAAGCGCCGCCGGCCAGCGCCGCGAACGACGACGGCGAGGCCGCGCCCCGCACGGCACCGCCGCGCGAGAAGGCCGAGCCGGCCGGGCGCCGCACGGCGCCGATCGTCGCCCTGGTCGGGGACGACGGTCCGGTCGGGCCCGCGCGCCTTCCGGACGATCCCGGCGTGACGCCGGAGGAGGCCGCCGAGGCCGAGCAGCGCCGCTTCAGGCTCTTCTGAGGCCTGGCATGCTGGAAAGGCTCGTCGGCTTCCTCAAGGAGCTTTCCGCAGGTGCGGATCGGCCGCCGCGTGGAGAGCGCGGCGAGGATCCGCGCATCGCGGCCATCGCACTGATGTTCCATCTGATCGACGCCGACGGCGTGCGCCACCGGGACGAGCGCCGGATGCTCGAGCGCATCGCGGCGGAGAGCTACGACCTCGATCCGGCTGCGCTGCGACGTCTGGTCTCGGCGGCTGAGGACGCGGAGGGCGAGGCGGTCGACTTCTACGCCTTCACGAGCGTGCTCAACCGTCATCTCGACACCGAGGCCCGGAGGGAATTCGTGCGCGCCATGTGGGAGATCGTCTACGCCGACGGCGAGCGCAACGAACTCGAGGAGCACATGGTCTGGCGGGTCGCGGAGCTGATCGGGGTCGATTCGCGGGAGCGCGTCGAACTGCGGCGCGAGGTCGAGGCCGAACTGGCCGCCGCGAGGGGAACGGCCCATTGAAGGCGGAAACGGTCAGACGGGTGCGCCAGGACAAGGTCCTCATCGTTCTGCATCAGGAGCGGTCGAGCCCGGGACGTGTCGGGCAGATGCTCCACGACCACGGTTTCGATCTCGACATCCGTCGCCCGCCGCTGGGCGAGGAACTTCCCGAAACGCTCGACGAGCACGCAGGCGTCGTCATCTTCGGGGGTCCGATGAGCGCCAACGACACTGACGAGTTCGTGCGACGCGAGACCGACTGGCTGTCGGTGCCGCTAAGGGAGGACAAGCCTTTCCTCGGCATCTGCCTCGGCGCGCAAATGCTGGTCAATCATCTCGGTGGCAAGGTCGCCGGCCACCACGAGGGCAAGGTCGAGATCGGCTGGTATCCGCTGAAGCCCACGGAGGAGGGCCGGTCGCTGATGCACTGGCCGGAGATGGTCTACCAGTTCCACCGCGAGGGCTTCACCCTGCCCGAAGGCGCGACGCTGCTGGCGACGGCCGAGACCTATCCCAACCAGGCCTTTCGCTACGGACGCAACGCGTGGGGTATCCAGTTCCACGCCGAACTCACGCGCGCCATGATGCAGCGCTGGGTGGTGCGTGGCGCGCATCGCTTTGATCTGCCCGGCGCGCAGCCCGGCCGCGACCATCTCGGCGGGCGCCTGATCTGGGACATGCATCTGAAACGCTGGCTGGACGAGTTCCTGGCGGTCATATTCGGCATGCCGAGGAAGCCCTGAAGGTCAGCTCCGTCCCTCGCCCTTGCCGACATAGGCGATGCGCAGCATGTTGGTCGAGCCGGGCGTCCTGAGCGGCACGCCCGCCGTGACGATGACGCGGTCACCGGGGGAGGCGAATCCCTCGTCCTGGGCGATGCGGCAGGCGCGGTCGACCATGTCGTCGAGATCCTGCGCGTCGGGGGTCACGACGCAATGGGTGCCCCATACCAGCGACAGGCGCCGCGCCGTGCCGAGCACCGGCGAGAGCGCGATGATGGGAAGCTGCGGGCGCTCGCGAGCGGCGCGCAGCCCGGTCGTGCCCGAGGCCGTGTAGCTGATGATGGCCGACAGCCGCAGCGTCTCGCCGATCTGGCGCGCCGCCATGGAGATCGCGTCGGCACCGGTTGCCTCCGGCTCGGAACGCTGCGCGTTGATGATGCCCGGATAGAGCGGGTCGGTCTCGACCTTCTCGGCGATGGCGTTCATCATCGAGACGGCCTCGACAGGGTACTGGCCCGCCGCCGATTCGGCCGACAGCATCACCGCGTCCGCCCCCTCGAAGACGGCGATCGAGACGTCCGACACCTCGGCGCGGGTGGGCACGGGCGCCGAAATCATCGATTCCAGCATCTGCGTCGCCACGACCACAGGCTTGCCCGCGCGGCGGGCGGCGCGCGTGATCTGCTTCTGGATGCCCGGCACCGCTTCCAGCGGCATCTCGACGCCGAGATCGCCGCGCGCCACCATCAGCGCATCCGAAAGCTCGATGATCTCGGCCAGCCGCGAAAGCGCCTGGGGCTTCTCGATCTTGGCGAGCACGGCGGCGCGGCCGCGCGCGATCTTGCGTACTTCGGCGATGTCCTCGGGGCGCTGCACGAAGGAAAGCGCCACCCAGTCGACACCTGCTGCCAGCACCGCATCGAGATCCTTGCGGTCCTTGTCCGTCAGTGCGCCGAGCGGAAGGTCGGTGTCGGGCAGGCTGACGCCCTTGCGGTCGGAAATCTTCGTGCCGGCCACGACCTTGGTGCGCACGGCCGTGCCATCGGTGGCGACGACCTTGAGCTGCAGCCTTCCGTCGTCGATGAGCAGCCTGTGGCCGACCTCGACCGAGCGCAGTATCTCGGGATGCGGCAGGTGGACGCGTTTGGCGTCGCCCGGCTCTTCGCGGTCGTCCAGTACGAATTCCTGCCCCGGCGACAGTTCGACCTTGCCGTCGGCGAAGGCTCCGACGCGCAGCTTCGGCCCCTGCAGGTCGGCGAGGATGCCGATCGGACGCTTGAGTTCGCCCTCGATGGCGCGGATGCGGCTGACCAGCTTGCGCATCAGCGCATGGTCGGCATGGCTCATGTTGATGCGGAAGACGTCCGCTCCGGCCTGGAACAGGCGCCTGATCATGGCCTTGTCGGAGGACGCCGGACCGAGCGTGGCGAGGATCTTGACCTTGCGGGTGCGTCTCATCTTTCCCCCGAGACGGGGGAGGCGCCGATCACCGGCTGCGTGCCGTTGGTCGGCGCCGGCTCGTCGGTGAGCTGGACCATCCAGCTCGACTGTTCCCCGGTGTCGTATTCCTGGAAGCCGGCGCGCTGGAAGCCGCGGGCGAAGCAGTCGCTCACGCCGGAAATTTTGAACTCGCGCTCGGCCACGCACATGTTGATCGGGCCGTCCCAGCGGCCGCCGCGCTCGGCGTCCTCGGCGTAGAGGTAGTAGTAGCGGGACGACAGCGCGCCCTCGATCAGCGTCTTGCAGGTCGAGCCCTCGACATGCCACCAGCCCTCGGTGACCCAGCCGGCCTGCGCGCGGTAGCCGATGGATACGCCGACGAGGTTCTGCGTCGCGTTGCAGACGCGGAAATCCGCCTTCGCCACCCCCGGAACCGCAAGAATGCCAACCGCCGCCGCAGCGGCGAGGAGGGCGCCGCGCCCGCGAACAGCCCACTCGAATCTCATGGCAACGCCCTTTGCCTCGATCGCCCGCCTCGCCGATTAAATCGGTTCGACCGACTCGCCCATGTTTTGCGGAATGCGCCCGCGCCTGTCAACGCGGCTTCCGCCGCCTTTCGGTGTCGGCGGCAAGATTGGCGAAACGACGGCATTGCGGCGCGCCTCGCTTCGTGAGATGGAGCGGTTCCCGGCCGCATGTCCCGCGCAGTTCCCGTGTCACCGACCGAATTCCCATCCTTCGTCCGCATCCCAGGCTCCCCATCGAAGGGGATGATCCTCGTTGCCGACCACGCAACCAACCGGTTGCCGTTCGAATATGGCGATCTCGGCCTGCCGCGCGAGGAGTTCCAACGCCACATCGCCTACGACATAGGCGTGGACGAAGTGACGCGGCAGCTCGCCGCGCATACGGGCGCTCCGGCGGTGCTGGCGGGATACTCCCGGCTGCTCATCGACCCGAACCGCGGCGAGGACGACCCGACGCTGATCCGCCAGCTCTACGACGGCACGATCATCCCGGCCAACTATCCGATGCCGGCCGAGGAGCGCGCGCGCCGCATCGATCGCTTCTACCGCCCCTACCATGACGCGGTCGCGGAGGAGGTTGCCGAGGTCGGCCGCGCCTCGGGACACGCGCCCTTCGTGGTCTCGATCCATTCCTTCACACCGCGCATGCAGGGCCGTGAAAGGCCATGGCATGTCGGCATATTGTGGGACAGCGACCCGCGCGCGGTGAAGCCGCTGATCGAGATGCTCGCCGCCGACCCGCTCATCGTGGTGGGCGACAACGAACCCTATGACGGCGCGCTGCGCGGCGACACGATGTTCCGTCACGCCATCGTGCCGGGCTACGCCCACGTGCTGATCGAAATCCGCCAGGACCTCATCGCCGATGCCGATGGCGCCCGGTCATGGGCCGATCGCCTCGCACCCATGCTTGAACGGATCAACGCCATGCCCGATATCCATGTGGCGCGCGGCTTCGGCTCGCGCACGGGCCCCATCGAAACGGATTGAGGAGCACGGCCATGCCCGAACTGACGGAGCAGCAGCAGCGCGAATTCGAGGCGGCGGCTTTCCGGCGTCTCGTCGCGCATCTGAGGGCGCGGAACGACGTGCAGAACATCGACCTGATGAATCTCGCGGGGTTCTGCCGCAACTGCCTGTCGAACTGGTACCGCGACGCGGCCGAGGAGGCGGGCGTCGCGCTCGACAAGGAGGCTGCGCGCGAGATCGTCTACGGCATGCCCTATGCCGAGTGGCAGGCGAAGCACCAGACCGAGGCTTCCGGTGACAAGAAGGCCGCGTTCGAGGAGAACCGGCCGCGCCACGAGCGGGGATGACGGGGAGCGGCGGCTTGACGCGGGGCGCGGCCTGAGGCATCGAGGCGCCCCGCCCAGCAGCCATCAGACCGGAGTCGCAATCCATGGCCGACGACATCACGACCGAGACCGCCCAGACCGTCGCCGCCGGCCAGCTGCGCGCCTTCATCGAGCGCATCGAGCGTCTCGAGGAGGAAAAGCAGACCATCTCCGACGACATCAAGGACGTCTATGCCGAGATGAAGGGCACCGGCTTCGACACGAAGGCCGTGCGGACCATCGTGCGGCTGCGCAAGAAGGATGCCAACGAGCGCCAGGAGGAAGAGGCGATGCTCGACCTCTACAAGGCTGCGCTGGGAATGGTCTGATCGCGCGCTTCTGCGAATTTCCGGATGCAACACCACTGAAATTTTGACGTTTACGTCAATTGAACTTGTTACAACCGATTGAAATCTTTCGGCCCGAAAGAATCGGTTGAATTTTCTGCCCTCCGAGTCTATTGCGACCGTCGTTTCAGCCGGTCCGCCGGACCCCGCATCGGGAGCCCGCGGGCGCGGCCATCTCATCTTCCGCCGCTGCCGAAGGGGGCACGGCGACGCGCAGAGGGAACGCAATCACAATGGCACGCAGCAAGATCGCCCTCATCGGGTCGGGCATGATTGGCGGCACGCTCGCCCACATGATCGGGCTGAAGGAACTCGGCGACGTCGTCATGTTCGACATCGCCGAAGGCATTCCGCAGGGCAAGGGCCTCGACATAGCGCAGTCCTCGCCGGTCGACGGCTTCGACGCGCGCTTCGAAGGGGCGAACGACTACTCGGCCATCAAGGGGGCCGACGTCTGCATCGTCACCGCAGGCGTTCCGCGCAAGCCGGGCATGAGCCGCGACGACCTCCTGGGCATCAATCTCAAGGTGATGGAGCAGGTCGGCGCGGGCATCCGCAAATACGCACCGAAGGCGTTCGTGATCTGCATCACCAACCCGCTCGACGCGATGGTCTGGGCGCTGCAGAAGTTTTCCGGCCTGCCGTCCAACATGGTCGTCGGCATGGCCGGCGTGCTGGATTCGGCCCGCTTCCGCTACTTCCTCGCCGATGAGTTCAAGGTCTCGGTCGAGGACGTCACCGGCTTCGTGCTCGGCGGCCACGGCGACACGATGGTACCGTTGACGCGCTATTCCACGGTCGCCGGCATTCCGCTCCCCGATCTGGTCAAGATGGGCTGGACGTCGAAGGACAGGCTCGACCAGATCGTGCAGCGCACGCGCGACGGCGGCGCCGAGATCGTCGGCCTACTCAAGACCGGTTCGGCCTACTACGCGCCCGCCTCCTCTGCGATCGCCATGGCGGAGGCCTATCTGAAGGACAAGAAGCGGGTACTGCCCTGCGCGGCGCACCTGTCCGGCCAGTACGGCGTCAAGGACATGTATGTCGGCGTACCGACGGTGATCGGCGCCGGCGGCGTCGAGCGCGTCATCGAGATCGACCTGAACAAGGCCGAGCAGAAGATGTTCGACCATTCCGTTTCGGCGGTGGCGGGCCTCTGCGAGGCCTGCACCAAGATCGCACCCAGCCTCGCCAAGTAAGGACGTCGGGATGAACATCCACGAATACCAGGCCAAGAAGCTTCTGAAGGGGTTCGGCGCGCCGGTCGCCGAGGGCGTCGCCATCATGGAGGCGGACAAGGCAGAAGCGGCGGCGAAGTCGCTGCCGGGTCCGCTCTACGTGGTGAAGAGCCAGATCCATGCGGGCGGCCGCGGCAAGGGCAAGTTCCGCGAGCTTTCGCCGGATGCCAAGGGCGGCGTGCGGCTGGCGAAATCGGTCGAGGAAGTCGTCGCCAACGCGAAGGACATGCTCGGCAACACGCTGGTGACCAAGCAGACCGGCGAGGCCGGCAAGCAGGTCAACCGCCTCTA